>WNFM01000001.1_pt4 | contig 459380 bp, 410 predicted proteins | sample 5400271 | NCBI WGS metagenome assembly WNFM01 (sample SAMN13153352, study PRJNA577476) | soil metagenome | isolation source: 60 cm saprolite on Douglas fir-dominated hillslope | place: USA:California | collected 2013-09-17
CCGCCGTCATTGTACACGGGAGCGGTTTGATACACAACCGGAGCGGGTTCGACATAAGCGGGGCCGGAAGAAACATAAACCCTCGCGCCGGGGACGCGGAAGCCAACGTGGGCGTCAACGTAAACCTGCGAATAGCTTTTAGTTGCGATGAGGCTGGCAGCTACAACGGCGGAAAGAATAAATACCTTTTTCATATCTGTAGATTTTAGTTAGCGGATGTTCTTTATTACTGGTGTACATCCTTGTATATAAGATGTGAAAAGGGCGGGAAGATTTAAAAGGCGAATGTTAAAGATTATGTAAAGGAAATCAGGCTTTTAATCCTGTGACAGCCAGATAGTTATCCGGGCCAAACGGATAGGGCTCCGTGTGCAGGTGGCTGAGTCCGGCGGACTGATAGGTTTTCCGGAGCTGAAGGGCCGTTTCGTGTATGTTGATGCGATCGCGTCCGGCTTCAAGCAGCAATACCAGCCTGCCTCTGCTTTTCAACAGGCTGGATAAACGAAGTAATTCCAAGTGAATGTTTTTAGAGGAAAAGTCTTTGGAGAACAGATGGATATAGGTTCCAAAAACAGTATGAAAGTAATGTGGGGGATAGGAAAGTTCGTACAGTTCGCCTATATGTAGTTGTAAGAGCTGTTGGCGGACGAATCGTTTATTGCGACGGTAAGCCTGCCGATAGAGGGGTATCGAGGACTCGATGCCGGCGATAAACCCGATACGCAGGGCGCGGGCCACTTCTTCTGTCAGGTGGCCCGCCCCGTATCCGACCTCAAGCAGGTGTTGGTAAGGCTGTATGTTTAGTTGTTGCCGGGCCCAATGCAGGAATTGCCTTTTTGGCAAGCGGGAGAAGGCTACTGCATGCATAGGAAAAAGGTTTTGGTAGTTCATATGCTGCCCTCCTTTTCAAAAGGCTTACGGCAGCGACGACCCCATTCCTGTTTGAATTTTTCCCTTTCTTCTGGTGTCATGTTCATCCATCTTTGCTTGAGCTTGTCTTTCCATGGGGGTCTGGGGCCGCCGCCGCGAAAGCCGCTGAATAATATTTTGGTCAGGAGCAGGAGTCCGAGGGCCTGCCAGAATGTGATGACCGGCAGGTGAAAAAGCTCGGGCATCAGGGCATTCCACAGCAGCATGACGATGCTGCCAAAAACCAGGACGCCGGCTATGGCCAAAAGAATAAAGCCGGCCACTTTGCGTATCCAAAAACCTTTCATATACTGTAATTTTTAATGTTCGATAATTTCATGATAAAGTCTCAGCAACCTTTCCCGCAGATGGATAACGGCATATCGCTTTCGAGAGATGAGCGTGCCCTTATTTTCCCCGGTGAGGTCCGCTATTTCCCTGAAGGAAAGGCCGGCCAGCTCGTGCCATACAAAAACAGTCCGTTGCTCTTCCGGCAATTCCTCCAGGGCCTCCTGCAAGGCTTTCCAGAAAAGCCCCCGCAGGTTGACCGTTTCCGGGTTGGAGCTGTCGTCGAGTAATATTCCCGCAAGGTCGGGGCCGTCGCCGCCTCCCCCATCGCCTCCTGATTGCAAGAGCAGGTCCAGCGATTCCGGCCGTTTTTTCCGGTATCGGTCGGTAATCTTGTTCCGGGCTACGGCAAACAGCCAGCCGCTCATTTGTTCAATGGGCCCGGTGTCCACCGTCGTAGTCAGCTGGTACCAGACATCCTGTAAAATATCCTCCGCATCGGCCTGGCTGCCAACCCGTTGGCGTATAAAGCCCATCAGCCGATTGCCAAACCGGCTGATGACCGCAGTGATATTTTTTCCACTGGAGGAGGACATGGCTGGTGATATGGTCAATAACTCGTCCATCTATAAAGGAAGACGGATGAGCCGGATGGATATTTTAAATTTTTTGAAAAAAATTCTGGAGGTTAAAGTTTTCTAGTACTTCTTTACTTGGATAAATTTCCCATTGAGATGGTTGAAATCAGAATCAATAGTTATTAAAATTGCATCGGCAACTTTTGCCGTTGCGGCTATCCATAAATCATTTTTGCCCATTGTAATAGCTGAAGTGCCTAAGGAATAGGTAGCCTATCCTTGCTAAAAGCATCTATTTCAGCATAGGCAGTAAGCAAATCCAAATCCCCGGAATTAATGTCAATTAGGATTAACTTGGATAAAAGTGTGGAAATAACCTGTAATTTCTTGTTTCCCCAATTATTCTGCATTCCAAAACTCAGAATTTCTCCATAGGTTACGACAGAAACTATAGGCATGCAATCTGTCTCAGCCAGTTTTTCTTTTGATTCAATCTCTTGATAAAGTGGACTTTGACGGGCGTAATGTACCAATATGCCTGTATCCAGCAAATACCTTCTCATTAGTCGAGGGAGTTAATAATTTCTTCAATTTTTTCATCTCCAGGCCATTGGCCTATTAATTCATTTAAATGATTACTATGTTTTAACTGTTTCTGCTGACGTTGTATTTGTTGCTCGACAGTTTCTTTTTTAGAGGATTTCGAAAAGTATTTGTCAGCTTCATTTGGCTCGAATACCCTTTCAATATATAGAACGGACATTTTTCCACTTGGCTGATAATGAGCAGTTCCGGCAATAGTCAAATCTTTACCCCAATACTTGGATATTTCTGAAGGATCAAAGTTTTCGCTTAGAATTCCGTTCACGGGGCCTTCTTTTGTATTTATTGTTACTCTCAGTTTGGAATATTTCAGTTCTTCCACTATCCCATTGATAATAATTTCTTGCGGGTCTGGTATGCTTTCTTCGAGGGTCTGAATTTTTCTAAAATCCGTTTTCTGTAATTTTAATTCCGGGATGCTTCCACGGTTGGCAAATGTTAAAGATTCTTCAGGGGAAACAAATAGTTTTTCAAAGCTTTTTAGTTTTTTTAATAATGCCTTATCTAAATAATTGGCCTCTTCTTTATAATTTAAAGCTTCCTGAAAGGACTGAATTACCAACGTCATAGGCGATTGCTCAGATAATCCTCCTAAAATTTCAGGGCGAAATGCATCTCTCTGCTGTCCTTCAAGCGTTTTCTTAAAAGGCTCACACTCCAATTCCAATATTGTTGAGCCATTTTTTAAACCCGATAAGTTTATTTTTAAAGCATTTGTTATTCTTTCCGAGGTGCGTCCTCTTTCTGAACTGATACCCATTAATCTTATTTGAAGGGCTCCTTTCGCAATTTCAACAATAGCTTGTGAAAGAAAGGCCAGTCGAAATAAATCAATTTTTCCATCATCCTGTTCAGCCCCGGCTAATCTGATTTCATATATCATGACTCTTTGATTGATTGTATATAAATTTACGAATTTAACTCGTTTTTCAATTTTCTTTATGTAAGCCGTCAAGTACCTTCTCCGCGTGTGCACAAGGCTGTTATTGAACTAGTTTTAGCTCCCCCCACCTTGTACTATGCCGTCCCGATCGTAATTCCTGCCTCATCTTCCAATTCTTCGCCATTCCCGCGGTCCCAAATTTCACGCTGTCATCCCGTATGCTGAAATTAATATTATAAACTATGTATCACATACGTCACCACCCCCCAAACAGAAAATTCCGACCCGGAAATATCTACATCAATAGGCGATAACCGGGGTGTCTCCGGCACCAGGCGGATCTTATTAAAAGTCTTCTCCAACCGGCGGATCAGCATTTCTCCGTTGAGCGAGGCGATGACCACTTTCCCGCTTACCGCCTTAACGGACCGGTCCACGATCACCACATCCCCGCTAAAAATGCCGGCTCCCATCATCGCATCGCCGCTGACCCGCATAAAAAAAGTCGCAGGTTTATTCCGGATCAATTGCTCATTCAGGTCAATGCCCCTTTCCATATAATCATCCGATGCCGCCCCAAAGCCAGTCGCGTCGGCCGTGGGCACCTCCCATTGGGTAAACCGTTTGGCGCCGGTATAGTTCATTCCATAAAATTGTTCGAGTTCCATAAAAGCGTGTTTTTCACCCAGGCGTAAAAAAATATTTTTTATACTAATTTCTTTAGTAAATTTATGCTAAATTATTGGTCAGCTTAAAATTATTTTATGAAAACCGGGTTTGTAAGACAATCAAATTTTATTCCTATTTCGGCAATGGACTCTGGCGGCCTCAGGGGCGATTTGCGCCGGGCGGAATACCTCCTCGTCATCTATCCCTATGGGGAACTGCAGGACAAGCTGCTGGACGAACAGCAGGAATTTTGCTCCAACTATTTTTCTGCCGATTATGGCCTGCAGATGAAGGTTCGCAACAAGCCACATATCACCGTCGCCGCTTTCCAGGCCGGCGAGCCCATGGAAGATACTCTTATCCGATGGATACAGCGCATTTGCAGCCGGTATAATAGCTTCGATATCACGCTCAACAATTACAGCGGATTCCCGCCCCACACGATCTATCTGCGTGTGCTGGACCCGCAGCCTTTTCGCGAGCTGATGCAGCAATTAAGGGCAATCGATGACTTTATCCGATCGTCCGGCTGCCCGCCTGTCAATCTCATCGACCGCCCCTATCTGAGTATTGCCGGAGGCTTGACAGAACAGGTGTACAACCGGGCGATGCCTGAATATTCCCGCAAGGACTTCCACGATACTTTTCATGTCAAAGAGATGGTCCTGCTGAAAAGAGAGCATTCCTTCGATGCCTGCAAGACAGTGAATATTTTCCGGTTACCCGATAATTCCCGGCCTGATGCTTTTGTCACTTTTTAAAAACGAAAACATGCAACAAACGATAAAACCCGTTGCTGCTGTCCTTAACGAGAACTATAAAAAACAGCTGGCGAGCAACGAATACCTCCTGGTCCTCAATCCACGGGAAGAACTGTGCAACAGGATCCAACGCGTCAAAAAAGAGTTCTATGAGGCCTACCAGGCTCCTACAGCCATCGGCGGCAAACCGAACCTGACGCTCGTGCGGTTTACGCAGCTGGAATTGATGGAAGAGCGTATTGTACAGCGTCTCCGGACCATTGCCATGGGTTTTTGCCCTTTCAAAGTGGAATTGAAAGATTTTGGCAGCTTTCCCTCTCACACCATCTTTATCAATGTAACAAGCAAGCTGCCGATCCGGGGACTGATCAATGAAATTAAGGATGTGCAGCGGCTGATGAAGCTGGACAAGGAGCACAAACCTCATTTTATAGACGAGCCTCATTTGCCCATCGCCCGTAAGCTGTTGCCCTGGCAATACGAAAAAGGCTGGCTGGAATACAGTAATAAAAGTTTTACCGGCAGGTTTATTGCCGACGCGATGTTATTGCTCCGGCGCCGCGAGGGGGACAGGGCCTGGCAGATTGCCGAACGTCTTGTCTTCCAAAATCTGCCCGTGGGCACCCGCCAGGGAGATTTGTTTGGTTAAGCCCTACTCATTATTTACTTCTGAATTCAACTACTATGTCTCAACAACAAGACGATGGGCAGGATCCTGCGTCCGCCCAATTTCGTGATAGCAGCGAGCCTGCGCCCATTCAATATCTAAAAGGGCGCGGCGCCCAGTTCAATCCCAAAAACCGCTTCCTGAAAAACGAAGTGGTCAAGGAACATATCGAAGGGATAGACGATTGGATCGAACCCAATATCGAAACCCAATATCTCGAAGATAATGCCAAAGGCATCGTCAACAAGGTCGACAGTCCCGATGTGGGCATGTGGTACAGCATGAACCCTTACCAGGGCTGCGAACATGGCTGCACGTATTGTTATGCCCGGAATGTACACGAATACTGGGGATACAGCGCCGGTCTCGACTTCGAAAGAAAGATCATCGTAAAAAAGAATGCCCCCGAACTGCTGCGTAAATTCCTGATGAACCCCAAATGGGAATGCCTTCCCATCTCACTCAGCGGGAATACGGATTGTTACCAGCCTGCCGAGAAAAAATTCGGCATCACCCGCCAGCTGCTGGAAGTCTGCGCGGAATTCAACCAGCCCGTTGGAATGATTACCAAAAATGCAGGTATCCTCAGGGATAAGGATTTGCTGGCGGAAATGGCAAAAAAGAGACTGGTATCCGTCCTGGTATCCATCACCTCTTTCGATGAGGACCTTCGCCGGCTGATGGAGCCCCGGACCACCACCGCCAAACAGCGGCTCCGGACCATCAAAGAGCTCAGCGAAGCAGGCGTACGGATGGGCGTCATGCTGGGCCCCATGATCCCCGGTCTCAACGAACACGAGATGCAGCGTATCATGAAAGCCGCCGCGGAAAATGGCGCTACCTTTTCCGCTTATACTTTCATCCGGCTCAACGGGGCCATCAAACTCATTTTCCATGATTGGCTGTATAAAACCTTCCCCGACAGGGCCGACAAAGTATGGCACCTTATTGAAGCCAGCCATAACGGTAAAGTAAATGACAGCCGGTGGGGCGTGCGCATGCGCGGTGAAGGTAACATTGCGCAGCTGGTAGCCCAGCAATACGCCCGCTATACACAGAAATACGGACTCAATGCCGAACGCTGGGAATTGGACTGCTCGCAGTTTAGAAGACCAGGCCAGCAAATGAACTTGTTTTAAATATACCGCGCAAATTTAATAGCTTTGGTTCGCTGACCGGACGGAGTCCGGTGAGTACATAACGCGTATACGGCATGGTGAAATTCAGTATTATCGGTTGCGGCCGCATTGCTCAACGGCACGCGGAACATATACATAAGCTGGGAAAATTGATATCTGTTTGTGACGTCATCCAAGAAAGATCAAACGAGCTTGCCGGGAAGTATGGCGCTGACTCCTATACCTCGGTCGAACAATTGTTGGAAAGATCCAAAGAAACGGACGTGGTCGCCGTTTGCACTCCCAATGGCCTTCATGCGGAACATACTATTAAAGCTTTACAGGGTGGATTTCATGTTTTATGTGAAAAACCGATGGCGCTGACCGTAAAGGATTGCAGCAACATGATCGATGCTGCGGAAAAGGCCGGCAAACGACTGTTCATCGTAAAACAAAACCGGTTTAACCCGCCTGTGGCCGCAGTCAAGAAATTAATTGACGAAGGACGACTGGGCAAGATCTGCAATATCCAGCTCAACTGCTTCTGGCATAGAAATGCAGCTTATTATGAGGACTCATGGAAGGGAACCAAAGACCTGGATGGGGGAACTCTTTTCACCCAATTCAGCCATTTCATCGACCTCCTTTACTGGATGATCGGAGATATAAAAGAAGTACAAGGGTATATCGGCAATTTCGCTCATGAAGGAATAGAATTCGAGGATACCGGCGCAATCAGCACGAAGTTTTATAATGGAGCCATTGGCACGATCAATTATACTGTCAACAGCCATAACAAAAACATGGAGGGGTCACTGACTCTGTTTGGAGAAAAGGGAACGGTAAAGATCGGAGGACAATACCTGAATGAACTGGAGTACCAGGACATTCAGGATTATACCATCGAAAATCTTTCCGCAGGCAATCCCCCCAACAATTATGGTTTATACCAGGGCTCCATGTCTAATCACGACAAAGTCTATCAGAATGTCATCGAAACCATTCAGGGAAAGTATAGTTTGCCGGCCAACGCCAGCGGTTTCGAAGGGCTGAAAACAGTGGAGATCATCAATAAAATATATTCAACGGCAAAACAGCTATGAGCGCCCGTTTCATACAATCAGGCATCGCAGACGACGTCCTGTTCGGAGAGCAAACCACCGTCGTCCAGCCGGTGAATCTATACGGTTGCCGGATAGGCGACCATTGCTTTATTGGCCCCTTTGTAGAGATACAAAAGAACAGCCGGATGGGGAATTATTGCAAGGTCCAGTCTCACTCCTTTATCTGTGAAGGGGTCGGGATAGGCGACCATTGCTTTATCGGCCATGGGGTCATGTTTATCAATGATCTTTTTTCTTCCGGCGGCCCAGCCGGGGGAAATACCGACCTGTGGAAGAAAACCCGGATCGGGGACCATGTATCCATCGGCTCCAATGCCACCATTCTGCCGGTTACCGTTTGTGATAATGTTGTCATCGGCGCCGGCGCCGTCGTCACAAAAGATATTCTGGAGCCAGGTTTCTATGCCGGTAATCCAGCCCGACTCATTCGCAACCTGTAAAATCTTTTTTCCATGCACTACCGCCGTTTGCCCATCGAAGTAGAGTCGCCTGAACAGCTCGGTTACGACAGCATCCGAAACAACCTCTCCGAAAGCTCCTATACCGATACATTTTTCCGGGAAATCCAGCTCGACACAGACCTGCGCGACCTCGTCCTATGTTATGGGTCACATGCGGGGCACGAAGGACTTCGGGAATTACTGGTATTAGATACCCCCCTGAAAAAAGAGGATATACTCCTGACCATCGGCGCCGCCGGCGCCCTCTTTATCATCGCCACTAGCTTGCTCGAAAAAGACGACGAGCTCATCGTCGTCCGGCCCAATTATGCAACGAATATCGAGACACCCAGGGCTGTAGGCGCCTGCATAAAATATATTGATCTAAGCTTTGATGAAGGGTTTGCCCTGGATATCGGTAAGATAAAGTCAGCCATCAGCCCAAAAACAAAATACATTTCGGTGACCCACCCGCACAATCCCACCGGAGCCTGCCTGAGTGACGAACAGATCCGGGCGCTTGGCCGTCTTGCCGAAGAGCAGGATATCCGCCTCCTGGTCGACGAGACTTACCGGGACATGGTATTCGGCGAACAGCTTCCCCTGGCGGCGATATCCTCACCGAATATCATAAGCGTTTCCTCCCTCTCCAAAACATACGGCCTGCCCGGACTAAGAACCGGCTGGATCATCTGCCGCGACCCCCTCCTGATGGAAAATTTCCTGGCGGCCAAAGAACAGATACATATCTGCGGTCCCGTACTGGACGAAGAGCTGGCCTACCGCTACCTGCTGCACAGGGACAAGTATTTCGGCCGCATCCGGCAGGATATCTTTGAAAAATTCAACATTGTAAGAACGTGGATGGGACAACAGGAAAACTTTGAATGGGTGGAACCCCGGGGTGGATCGGTTTGTTTTCCTCGTATGAAATACCCGGAGAAAGTGGATATAGACCTATTTTATCACATTCTGCTGGAGAAATATGGCACCTATGTCGGTCCCGGGCACTGGTTTGAAATGCCCCGCCACTATATGCGGATTGGGTTTGGCTGGCCTGCGAAACCACAGCTGCAGCAAGGACTGGAAGCGCTGTCAAAAAGCCTGGAAGAAGCTACCCTCGGTTAAAAGCCACCAGCCGGGCTTGTTCTCCCGCGATAATGGATTTGGCCTGCATCAGCTTCTCAAATAAAGAAGCATAATCAGCCGCCAGCTGCGAACAATTGGCGCCCCGGCAGGCATTCTCGAACCGCACGCAAAAAGCCTGCAAATCGGTCAATCCAACAAATCCAAATAGGGGTTTAATCATATGGACTGCGCTTTTCAGGGCAACCAAATCCTCCTCCCGGAAACAGGTATTTATTTTTTGTACAAAAACGTCATATTCCAGTAAAACGTCGGTGAATGTCTCTTCAATCATTACATAATCGCCTGCATATAATTCGATTATATATTGGCTATTGATAGCATCGCTAAACACAAAGGTCTTATCGGACATAGGCTGGTTCATTCTCTCGGGTCGAATATACAACGGGTAGTTATAATAATTTATTGCCTTCGAACGTTCACGTAAGGGAATACTTAAAAACCCCTATTTCCACATCCTGTGAGTAACCCACTCGTACTTTTTCAATCCTTTTATGAGGATATTGTCTATTCCGGCCTTCGGGAAGACGATACCCATACCAAACGGAAAAAGACGATCCGGTTCAACCAGTTTATCCTCCTCATTCTCATAGCGCATTTCGTTTGTGTTGTCTCCTATTTTTGTTTTGGCCTGTATATCAGCGCATTGATCAACCTGAGCGCCGCCTATATCTTCATTATCGCCTACCACCTCAACCTAAGACGCAAATACCTGCTTGCCCGTATAGTTTCCATTCTGACCCTGAACCTTTACCTGGTCATCATGAACTATATGGAAGGGCTCAGGGCCGGCGAATACCTTTTTTATTTCCCTTACTTCCTGATAATGACATTTATCATCAGCTTCAGGAAAAATTTTCAGGAGTTGGGATTCGCGTACCTGGTTACCATGGTCTCCCTCCTGTTCTCGTTTTATGCCTGCCCCCAGGAAAACTATTACCAGGTGCATATTGCCCATATGTTCGGAAGATTGTACGACAGCAACCTGGTGTTGTCCTTGTTGCTGACCACCTTTTTCTCCTATGCTATCGTCCGCATCAACCGCAATAATGAAGAAGCCATCCTCAAGGAAAAGCAGTTTGGCGATACGATCTACAATACCTCCCTGGATGGTGTATTTATCCTGGACGCAGAAGGATTGGTCATCACAGACTGTAACAACCGGGCGCTCGAACTACTGGAGGTCGATGATAAGAAGCAAATTGTCGGCGCCCCGATGGACAGCCTCTTTACCAAAGAGCATATTCAAATTTTCAAAGGCATAAAAGGCAGCCCTGAGGATGAACGAACCAACAGCTGGCAGGGAGAATTGTCACTCACTTCCCGCAAGGACAATACTGTCTTTGCTTTTGTGAACGTGGTCCCCTTCTTCGAGAATTTCCGCCATTTCTGGAAGATCAGCATCCTGGATATCTCTGAGATAAAAATGACCCAGTTCGAGCTGATGAAGGCCAAGCAAAAGGCAGAAACAGCTTCCCGGGCCAAGTCCAGGTTCCTTTCAAACATGAGCCATGAGCTGCGCACTCCGTTGAACGGCATCATCGGGACATCCAATCTTTTGTTACAGGAACAGTACCTGGAAGAACAACGCTCGCACCTGGAAATACTCAAATTTTCATCCGAGCACATGATGATGCTTATCAATGAAATCCTCGATTTTAACAAGATAGAGTCCGGCAGGTTCGAGCTGGAGAACGTACCCCTCAATATGCGGGCATTCCTGAGAAAGCTGGAGACCCAGTTTTCCGTGCAGGCCCACACGAGAGGCCTGTTATTCCTGGTTGACATAGATGAAAACCTGGAAGCAGAATTCCTGACCGATGAGACCCGGCTCAACCAGGTACTGAGCAACCTGCTGTCCAACGCTATTAAATTTACCCAGACCGGCGGTATCACGCTGGGCGCAAGAAAAATATCTTCCAGCAGTAAAAAATCGGTTATCCAGTTCATGGTCCAGGATACGGGCATCGGTATCCCGGCGCATAAACAGCAGGAGGTCTTTGATAGTTTTACACAGGCGGATACGGATACCACCCGTAAATACGGCGGGACGGGCCTGGGCCTCGCCATCAGTAAGAAGCTGGTAAGTCTTTTCTCCGGTGAACTATTGTTGAAAAGTGAGGAAGGCAAAGGCAGTACTTTTTATTTTACCCTGGAACTGGAGATCAACGAAAATGCGAAACTCTACATCAATGACGAAAAGGTAAAACAATTGCCTGTATTCGACCGGCTCAAGGTACTGATAGCAGAAGACAATTTTGTCAATATGTCGGTAGCCCGCAAGTTCCTGACCAAATGGGGCATCGAAGTGCACGAGGCGGTGAATGGCCTCGAAGCGGTAGAAAAATCCCGGGGGGGAAACTTTGACCTGGTGCTCATCGACCTGGAAATGCCGGAAATGGACGGTATCACGGCACTGGCGGAGATTAGAAAAGTCCATCCGTCTATTCCGGCCATTGCCTTTACGGCAGCTGTATACGAGGATATGCGTATCGATCTTATAAAGAAAGGCTTTATGGAAGTGGTGCCCAAGCCCTTCCGCCCCGAAGACCTGCATAATAAAATTCAAAAGCTCATCGCTAACCGGGCATAGTGTCCATCCGGCAAAAAACTCCAACTATTTTTTTGAAATACTTGCTGAATAGTAAAAAATATTTTTACTTTTGCAAAGTTCCAATGCAAGATTTTATGCTACGACAATATACACATTCACAAATGATCATGATCCTGATCTTCGGGTATAACCCGATTAAGGTGTGTATATCCGCGGGGCAAAGTGCTGCTTAACATCTAAAAAAAGATCCAGCATATAAAAGCCCCGCCGACCAGCGGGGCTTTTTCGTATGAGAACCACGGAAAAACAAACTAGAACTCTGATAGCACTAGCGCCCACAAGGCGTGAGAAGGCGAACTATTGCCCAACACCGGGTTAAACCGAATAACAGCTGCAACTGCAGGCATTATAGGAACCCGGTCAATGAGAGACCGGGTTTTTTGTTTACCGCCAGACTTGTGGCCTGTTTTTGAATTAACAATTAAGCGCTCCCGCAGGGAGAGGAGGTAGTCATGAAATTTAACTTTAGCCTGAAAGGAAGACAACCAGCCGGTACCCGCTACACATTCGTGAAAGCCGGGATATCGGATACACAATGGGAACTGTACGCATCCCTGCTGTCCTTTTCCTTACAACCGTCTCCAACCCAACGGGACGAGACCCTGCTTTCCATTCGCGAAAGTATCCGGAACACCGACCCGGAATTTGTGGCCGGCCTCGCCATTTACCTGCATGAACAAAAAAACTTCAGCCGGCTTGCTTTTCTCCTGACCGCAGAGCTCTCTGCCGTGCAAGGCAATGATGAACAGGCCGGCCTGCTGGTCGGCCAAATCGTCTGCAACGCCGCTGACATCCCGGTTTGGCTGGACTATTTTCATTCGGTAAGACCCGGACAGAAGCCGGGCCGGGCAGTGCGAAGGAGCCTTTCCGCCCTGCTGAACCAGCTGGATGAATATCAGTTTAGCCGGTATAACAGGGAGACACAAGAGGGGATAAAAGAAGCGCTGTTATTCCTTCGCCCCAAAGCTGTTGACCGCGGTCAAAAGGCGCTGTTTTCGAGGATCGAGCGAGATCAGCTGCCTGTCCGCCCGACCTGGGAACAGGAATGGCATGCCCTTCACCAACAACACTATGATAGCCCTGAGCAACGCCAGGTCATCCTGCGGGATAAGTGGAAGGAAGGAATTTCTTCTTTCCGCATCGGGTATACTGCACTTCTTGACAACCTGCAGCCGATGCTCTGTACCGGTGTCAGCGGAAAGGTCCTGAAACTGGCCGCCGAATACCTGGGTAATACGGCTGCCGTGATAAGATCCGGCCATTCTCCGCTGCGGATGCTGGAAGCGTACAGATCCCTGCACCGCGTCGATCAGGGAGGCGTGGGCATGTTGTCCGAAGCGCTGGAACAGGCTGTTCTTCACAGCAGCTGGAGCAGGTCGGACTTCGGAAAGAACGCCGTCTCGGTCATTGCCATGGACGTCAGCGATAGCATGAAGAGTCCCGTTACCGGCATGAGCAGTGCCCGGCGTTTCGACATTGCTCCCTTGTTGGCCCTGTTGTGGAAAAGCCGGGGCGAACAGGTTATCACCGGTTTCATCGGCAATACCTGGAAGCCGCTGGACCTGCCGGCCCGTCCCATTCTGTCTGCGACCGACGAGCTCCGGCTGAGGGAAGGAGAAGCCGGATATGCGATCAACGCGCACCTCGTATTGCAGGACCTGCTGCGCAAAAGACAGGCCGTCGATAAGGTCCTGATCTTTACAGATACCCGCCTTTGGAATAACCGGACCTTCAATCAGCCTGCCGGTACCAATCTCGGGGATTGGTGGAAAGAGTACAGGCGCCAGGTAGCTCCGCAGGCAAAACTTTATTGCTTTGACCTGGCCGGGTATGGCTCAAAAGCACTGGAAATACTATATGACGATGTTTACCTGGTAGGAGGCTGGCAAGAGCAGGTATTGGACGTGCTCGGGGCAATGGATAAGGGAAGGCAAGCGCTTGAAAATATGAACGAGAATGGAAATGCCGTATAGAAAGCCACTGCAAAAAAAATCAGGGGAAATGAGTGGTTTTATTTAACTTAACGGTCTCAAGTTAAAATCATCAATATACATGGAACCTCCATCGTGGCCCGCTAAGTTAAGGCGTCTGCGACAATTATTCTGGTTATTTCTCCCGCTCACCATCGGCTATATGATTTGGGTCAGAAACTACTTGTCACCGTTGAGTTCTGATGAGATCGTCCAGTTTGAGATCGCTAAAACGGTCGGAAAAGCTCAAACCATTATCGATAGCTGGAAGACCACAGGCAAATACGAACAAGGTGTAAAAAGTATATACTTTGCCTATGTCTTTATGCTCCTTTACACACTGGCGATCGCCATCGGGTGCCGGTTCCTGTCCGTCTGCACCGGGAATGAGATCCTGATCAAGGGAGGACGGGGTTTTGCCTGGCTGATCTTTGCGGCTACCATCTGTGATCTTATTGAGAACATCGCCCTATCCCGTACTCTTAGCGGTAATATTTCCCAGCTGAATGTGACCCTTGCTTATAATCTTGCCAGGGTAAAGTTCTCCATTGTAATCGTCTGCTTACTTTTTATGGTCGCCTGCTTCCTTTATTGGGGAATTGGCAAGCTTTCAGGAGAGGAAAAATAGTATATAAGGTTCAGCAAATACATTGGGTTAACCTATCATGAATTTTTTATTTGCAAGGGTAAAACACTGTTTTTCAATTCTCAAGTAAGGTTATTGAATATTAAAATCCCTTATATTTGTGTTTAAGCTTTTAAAAAGCGCCATGGGACAGTTTTGTGTCTAATACGAGACAATAAATTCTGATATTATTAGTTTTTTGTTTTTTGAATCCAGCTAAACTTTTTTTGCTTTGTGGAGAATACGTTTCGAGTGTTATTTTTATAAAATATAAAGGGGTACTGGGAGTGATTCTAATATGCTCGCTCGTACCCTTTTCTCATGAGAGTGACAGAAGGGAAAATTTATAATTAATTGATTAAAAATCAGTTACGGAGAGGCCCTGTGACTGAGGAGGCGAAGCTATGTCTGCTGACAAAAAGAATTGGTATGTTGTGTACACCAAGCCTCGGTGGGAGAAAAAAGTGTTTGGCCTATTGGAGGAAAGAGGCATTGAAGCGTATTGCCCGCTGAACAGAGTAAGAAAAAAATGGAGCGACAGGACAAAATGGGTGGAGGAGCCTTTATTCAAGTCTTATGTATTTGTAAGGTTACGGGTGGAAGATCAGACCGCTGTGCGAATGGTCCGTGGAGTCGTCAATTTCGTATATTGGTTGGGAAGACCCGCTATTGTTAATAAAAAGGAGATAGAGATCATCCGGAAGTTCTTAAATGAATATGATAATATACAGGCTGTGCCGCTGGGGCTCCGCGCAGATGACAAAATAACGATCCTTCAAGGTGTTTTTATGGATAAAGAAGCTAAAGTGGTGAAAATACTTAATAAGAAAGTGCAGGTTGTCATTGAAAGCATTGGATATACACTTATCGCGGTCATTGATAAATCGAATGTGGCCATAGCGGGAAAATAGCTGATTTGAATGATAATCTTCTTTGAACTATGAAAAATTGTTATTTGGCAGGGAAATACATTTGGCTTTACGGGATCGGTCTGCTGCTCCTGGCAGCAATGTTTGGTTCCTGCGGAAGCACCAGGTCTATAGTCTACATGCAGGGAAAATTCGATACTGCACGTCTCAGTGAAGTGAAGATCAGTGATCCGGTGATTCAGAAACGAGATCTGTTGAGTATTATCGTGTATAGTGATAATCCGCAAGCGACTTCTCTTTACAACCAATCATTGATTGCAACGGCTTCTTCCGGTAACAGTGTCGAAGGTTCGGGTAATGGCGGGACCGCAACTTCGTCAGGGATGACAAGCCCCGCTACACCGGGTTACGAGGTAGATATAAGGGGAAATATTCAATTCCAGGGATTGGGGACTCTTCATGTGGAAGGGTTAACGCGCAGCCAATTGGTTGATACACTCAATGCAAGGTTGCAGAACTATCTGAAAAATCCTTACTATAATATTCGGTTCCTGAACTATAAATTCACGATCCTGGGGGAGGTTGTAAGGCCTGCAGTCTATAGTATTCCCGGAGGAAGGATCAGTATTTTGGAGGCTTTCGGTCTCGCCGGAGACATGACATTTTATGGTAGACGGGATAATATACTGGTGATCAGAGAAGAAAACGGCAAAAGGCAATATGCCCGGCTGGATATTACCAAGCCGGAAATTATGGCCTCTCCATATTTTTATCTTAAGCAGGGTGATGTGGTTATCGTGGAACCAACGAGGGGTAAAGTGGTGGCGAGTGACCAGGTCACCGTACGTAATGTTAGCATTGCTGCTGCCATCGTTTCGACCCTGGCAATCCTTTACAGCATTTTTCGTAAATAACTCACTGATCTTTGTCTCTACATGTCTGAAACTATCTATAAACCTATTACTTCGCATTTGCCCAACGAGGAGACAAGAACCGTCGGGCTTCGCGATCTGATATTCCGTTATCTGAAATACCTGCCCTGGTTCATTATATGCGGTATTTTGGCGCTTGTCGGAGCTTATGTGAAGATCCGGTATTCTATTCCCGTATACCGGGTACAATCTTCTTTGCTTATCAATAATGACCGTTCGGCTGGTGGCAAAGACGATCAGAAGTTGGGTGAGCTCTTTATGTTCGAGCCCTCCATTAACCTCAGCAATGAAATAGAAATATTAAAGTCCCGGCCCGTTATTAAACGGGTGGTCCGTGACCTGGGGCTTCAAACGTACTATTATAGTAAGGGGAATATCCGTTCAACTTTATTGTACGGGGATATTCCCTTTCAATTGGTGATCCTTGACCAGCCCAACTCTTTCGCGGGATTCGGCTTTTTGGTCAATATTACCGATGATGAAAAATTCAGGTTGAATGATAGTAAGACGGTTTATTATTTTAATCGACCTTTTATCTGGGGAAATGTAAGTTGCCTCCTGATCAGGAACAAGAAAATAAGTACTAGTTATTTTGGGAGCAATAAATTTCTCGCAGGCTGGCAGACCGAGGAGAATGCAGCCGGAGGATTGATCTCATCGCTCAAAATAGCTCCGGTAAACGATAATTCTACTATTCTTTCCATTTCTTTGGAAACAGAGAATACGAATGTCGGGTTGGATGTGTTGAATAAGTTGATGGCGGTATATGATACTATTATCGTAGAAGATAAGAACCGAATCGCCTTCAATTCCCTGCGTTTTATCGATGAACGACTGGGTGCGCTCAAAGATTCACTGGGCGAAGTGGAAAATGGTCTTCGTAATTTTCTCGAACGTAACCAGGCGTTCGATATCGAAGGACAGTCGAAAAACTATATGAACGACCTGGGAGAGAACGGAAAGAAAATAATGGAGCAGGAAGTGCGTGTTAAAATAGTCAACTGGCTGATTGATTATATCGGCGATTTGAAAAATTACCATAATATCGTGCCCACCAATTTGGGTATTGAAGAGCCTGCTCTTGTTCAGATGATCGCCGCCTACAACCGTGCGCAATTGGAAAGGGAAGCCAATCTGAAAACCGCCCAACCGGATAATCCCTTGATACGCAGCCTGGACGGAACAATCGAGAAATTACGGCAGGATATGTATCAGGCATTATTGAACGTGAAACATTCCTACCTGATCGCCCGGGAGAATTTTCAACAGCAGGATGCGCAGATAAGAGGAAAATTACAATCCTTGCCGGGTAAGTCCATGAAGGGCCTGAATATCGACCGCCAGCAAAAAATATTGGAAGAACTGTACTCTTTCCTGCTCAAAAAGAGGCTGGAGACCTCCATTTCATCCGCCTCTACCATCTCCAATTCCAAAGTCGTTGAATCTGCTATCGGTTCAGGCCTTCCGGTCAAACCTGACCACAAGTCCATTTATATTGCGTACCTGATGATCGGACTGATCATTCCGACCTCTATCGTTGCTCTTCTGGAAATGTTGAATGACAAAGTCAATGGTCGCATAGATATAGAAAAGAGCACAAACGCTCCTATACTCGGGGAAATCGGTCATTCCGAAGAAGAGGAAACTTTAGTGGTGATGCGGAACAGCCGCCGCTTTATTGCCGAGCAGTTCCGCATTATCCGGACCAACCTTCAATATGTTCTGGGGAAGAACGAGAACCCGACGATCCTGATCACATCATCTTACAGCGGTGAAGGAAAATCCTTTATAAGTACGAATATCGGCGCCGTGATGGCGCTCGCCGGTAAGAAGACCGTCATCATGGAATTCGATATACGCAAACCTAAAATCGTATCCGGCCTCGACCTCAAGAGGAAGACGGGCATAACCAACTATATCATCGGCAAGACCAATTTTAACGACTTATTGATCTCTGTGGATGAAATAGAGAACCTGTATGTAATTCCTTGTGGACCGATACCTCCCAATCCGGCGGAACTATTACTTGATCCCCGTCTGCAGGAACTGATGGCCGAAGTGAAAAAGCATTTCGATGTAGTGATCATGGATACTGCGCCCATAGGCCTGGTAAGCGATGCTGTCACGCTCAGTCAATATGCAGACTGTACTCTCTTTATCGTGCGAAGAGGGTATACTATAAAAAGAGTGTTGGGATTGATAGAGGAAATGTATGCGAATAAGAAAATGCCGTCCCTGTCTATTTTATTGAATGATGTAAAAACGGGTGGAGCTTATTATGGAGGCTATTACGGAGGTTATGGACATTATGGATATGGGCACACTCATAATCCAGGGGATTATTTCGAAAAAGAAAGAAAATCCTCCAAAAAACTTGGGCCGAGCCGGCGTTTGTGGCATTGGCTGACTCGATGGATATCTTAATTTCAAAAATTATCGAATAGTTTGAATACCGTTATGGCTGATCGTAAAGAATTAACAACAGACCTTATTATAGAGGCGGGGCGAAACGAGAAGAACTATTGGGGCGATTTGTGGCGTTACCGGGAGCTTTTTTACATCCTGAGCTGGCGTGACATTAAAGTGCGCTACAAGCAGACGACCATGGGAGCCGCCTGGGGAATCATCCGGCCTTTGCTGACGATGATCATATTCAGCCTGGTTTTTGGTCGTGTCGCCAACCTCGCAAAAAGCTCGGCCTATCCGTATCCTTTACTGGTTTTTAGCGGCCTCCTGCCCTGGCAGTTCTTTTCAACCGCCCTATCCGATGCCGGCAACAGCCTGATCTCCAATACAAACCTTATATCAAAAGTGTATTTTCCCCGGATGATCGTTCCGGCTTCCGCCGTTATCACCAGTTTGGTGGATTTCGCTATTTCCTTTGGCATTTTACTCGTAATGATGGTATTCCTGCATTTCGCGCCGTCATCGCGTATTTTTCTGTTGCCGGTGTTCATATTACTCACCTTATTGGTGTCTATTGGTACCGGCCTCTTTGTAACCGCCCTGAACGTGAAATTCCGCGATTTTCGCTACATAATTCCCTTTGTTATGCAGATCGGCGTATACATTACGCCCGTAGGCTATTCCAGCGCCCGGATCGCTCAACAATTCTCGGAGAGGGCCCGGTTCTGGTATTCTCTGAACCCGGTTGTCGGAATAATAGATGGTTTTCGCTGGTGTATCCTGGGAGAGCCCCTCTACTGGCCAGCTCAAATTTTGTCATTGGTTATGACAGTCTTTTTTCTGTGCCTGGGGGTTTGGTATTTCAGGAAGACTGAAAAAGGTTTTGCAGATAATATATAATACATGTCAGAATCAATTATAAAAGTAGAAGACCTTTCTAAACGGTTTATTATCGGGCACGAAACACAGGAGCGGTACACGACCCTTCGGGACACGCTTGTCAAAAGGACCAAAAAGATAATTTCTCTGCCGGCCAGACTGAGAAGCCCGCAAACGAATGCAAACAAGGAGGAGTTCTGGGCGTTGAAGAATGTAAATTTCGAGATTAAACAAGGTGAGCGTATCGGCATTATTGGCCGCAATGGCGCCGGCAAGAGCACCCTGTTAAAGATACTCAGTCGCATCACCGAGCCGACATCAGGACGTGTGAGCATTCGCGGCCGCGCTGCCAGCCTGCTGGAGGTGGGTACAGGATTTCATCCCGAACTTAGTGGGCGCGAGAATATCTACCTGAACGGGGCTATTTTGGGAATGAGCCGGTCGGAGATTCGCAGGAAATTCGATGAGATCGTAGCTTTCGCAGAGGTCGAGAAGTTCCTTGACACTCCTGTGAAACGATATAGCAGCGGTATGTACGTGCGACTGGCTTTCGCTGTAGCCGCTCATTTGGAGCCGGAGATATTGATCGTAGACGAGGTGCTGGCAGTAGGCGACGCGCAGTTCCAAAAAAAATCCCTGGGAAAAATGGAAGACGTGAGCAGGAATGAAGGCAGAACAATACTTCTTGTGAGTCATAACACAGCAGCTATCAAAACTTTGTGCACAAGCGCTATTATTATGCACAAGGGAGAGAAAATATTGCAGGGGGATGTATATGAGTCCCTTAGAAAGTATATGTCCTATGATCAAACGGAACAAAATAACAACGCGAAATATATCCGCGATAAGGAGCCTTCGGGGAAAAAAATGTTCATAAAGCAAGTCGAATTCGTTGACGACCAATCTAAAGATTTTTTCTCACTGCAGGTTAGACTTCTCATTTGGTCCAATATAAATACCAGGATTGGTGTTAACCTCAAGGTGAAAGACGGAATGGGATTTCCCGTTGGTTTTGGATGTTCTCATTATTTTTCTCCCGATCTAACTCCGGTGCGGGAGGGAGAGAACAAAATCTCCCTGACCTCAGCGCCTTTAACTTTGGCAACTGGCTGCTACAAATTAAGTGTTGAATTGGTAGTTCCGGGAACGGAATCCCTGGATCTGCTGGAGGATCAAGTTCAATTTGAACTGACTAATGATGGATTGGCTAACAGAAATTATGGTGTAGCTCAGGATTGGGGCTATGGAGCTGTTGAAATAAAAATAAACTCTATCTATTAAAATCTACAAATGAACTTAATAAGCAAAATAAGGTATAAAGTGCAATATACCTTCAAAAAGAAGGTCACACCACCACCATATGAGTTAAAGCAGGAAATACTAAATTCCTATCGTGAATCTTATAAACTCAATATTTTGATCGAAACCGGCACTTTTTTAGGTGATACGGTTGAATATTGTAAAAGGAAATTTGAAAAAGTCTATTCTATTGAATTATCTGATGATCTCGCCCGAAAAGCAAAAAAGAGATTCGAAAATGACCCGAATGTTATTATTATTCAAGGAGACAGCGGTAAAGTTCTTAAAACGATCTTAAAAGAAATTAAAGAACCGGTATTATTCTGGCTGGACGGCCATTACTCTTCAGAGTTCTTTGTGGGTACTGAATTTATTAAGACGGCCAGGACGGAAATAGATACACCGATAGAGGAAGAGTTGACTACTATACTTGATTCTCGGCTCAACCATGTGATCCTTATTGATGATGCACGCCTTTTTAATGGGCAAAATGATTATCCGAAGATAAACAGCATTAAACATAAAGTAAGAAAAGCAAAGGGCTCAGATTACGTTTGTAAGGTGGAGAATGATATTATCCACCTTTTTCCCCAAAGGATCGATAAAAAATAAGGCTGGGATAACATACGATCCGGCTCATTTACATCAACTATCCATAAAATTTTTAGGGAATGGATCTTATTAGCAGGTTAAAATCCGAACTATACAAAGAGTATCATTTTTGGACAGAACAAAGGTTGGGTTGGAAGGCGCTTGCAGATCCATTTGCAATGCCAAAGTATTTATTGAAGCGATATTTACCTTCCAATCCGGTCATTATAGACTGCGGTGCAAATAGCGGGGCCGATTCCATTGAGCTGGCCAGGATATTTCCCCGCGGTGTTATCCACAGTATAGAAGCTGTTCCGGATATTTCCCTGTTACTGAAGGATAATACAAAAAAATATAAGAATATAAGCTGTCATGAATTAGCCTTGAGTGCAGTTTCCGGTAAGGCGAAAATGTACATCAGCAGCGGTGACTCGGATGCATCAAGCTCATTGTTGCAACCGAAGGATCACTTAGAAGATCACCCGACTGTCTTTTTCAAAAATGAAGTCGAAGTGCTTACCCTTACCCTGGATGATTGGGCCGAAAGGAATGAAATTCCCAAAGTGGACTTTTTATGGCTTGATATGCAGGGAGGCGAATTTGAAATGCTCAGGGCATCAAAACGGATATTCGATACCGTCAAGGTGATCCATACGGAGGTAAGCCTCAAAGAGACTTATGAGAATGTTCCTCTATATTCCGAGTTCAGGCTATGGTTCCGGGAAAGAGGTTTTGAAGTGGTAAAAGAGGCCATCCCCGAAGGAACCGATATGGGGAATGTTCTTTTCGTGCGACAATAAATCTGTAGAATAGCGTTATGAGAAGGACGATTAAAATTGACTTTGCAGATTTTTGGGTCGGCTTTATTAAGGGAGATAATTTTTTTTATAACCTTCTTTCCAGGCATTACAATGTCGAGATTTCAAATGATCCTGATATAATTTTCTATTCCTGTTATGGCCGTAATTATTTAAACTACAATTGTGTCCGGATTTTTTATTCGGCAGAGAATATACGACCGGATTTCACCGGCTGTGATTATGCTTTAACCTTCGATTTGAACAATGATGACAGGCATTACAGACTTCCGCTTTATGGCATTTATTATCAAGGGTATGTAAATGACTTTTCTTTAGACCCCCTTTTAAATCCTTTGTCGAGAAATGAGGCAGAGAAAAGATGGGAAAATAAAAAAAAGTTCTGTTGTATGGTTGTTTCAAATGGGAAGGCGAAAAAAAGGATCGATTTTTTCAAAAAATTGTCAAAATTTAAACAAGTTGATTCGGGAGGAAGATATTTAAACAATATCGGAACTGGTATTGGTGACACAGTAATGGACAAACTGAACTTTATCGGCCAATATAAGTTTGTTATTGCATTTGAAAATTCATCTTATCCGGGTTATACAACAGAGAAAATCCTGGAGCCATTTTTCGCAGATTGTATTCCGATATATTGGGGTAACCCCTTGATAGAAAAAGATTTTAATAAGAAAAGGTTTATCAATTTTAATGATTTTGCTAATGAAGATGATTTGATTCAATTTATGCTTGAAGTCGACAAAAATAACAGCCTGGCAGTAGATATATTAACTGAGCCTGTATTTCCGGAGAATAAATTGCCTATCTGTAACCACAAAGAAAATGTGCTGGACTTTTTAAATAGCATTATTGAGAAGATAGGGGAAACAAAACCCGTAGCGAAAACGCAGAAAAAGGTCCTACACTTCTTTAGCCGAAAAATAAATCTGGTTAAGAATTACTCAAACATTTTGTTGAGGAAGAATTTCCGTTAAAGGAATAATCTAAGTTTGTAGATGACGCTGATATCTTTATTGAAAAAAATTGTAAATAGGAAAAGTGACTCTATTGCAGAGCATCTTATTAAGAAAGGCAATTTGAAAGTCGGCAAGAATTCTGATATTTCGAGTTTGTATATCGAAATATTGCATCACATGAATAATTGTACCAATATAGAAATAGGGGAAGACTGCAAATTGATGGGAAGTCTGACAGTATACTCTGATACCGGCAAAATCAAGATAGGTGATAGGGTTTTTATCGGACCTGATACAAAATTGATAAGTTATAATGAGGTTGTTGTAGAGGACGACGTTATGATTTCGTGGGGTTGTACAATTATGGATACTAATGCTCATTCTTTAAAATCTGAGGAAAGAAAAGATGATGTGATAAATTGGAGCAAGGGATGGCAGTATAAAGATTGGTCGGGCGTGGAAAGTCAAAAAATTATAATTGAAAGGAAAAGCTGGATAGGATTTAACAGTATTGTAATGAAAGGAGTGAAGGTTGCAGAAGGATCTGTTGTTGCAGCAGGCAGCGTTGTTACAAAGAGCACGGAACCTTATACAATTGTGGGCGGTAACCCTGCGGCTTTCCTTAAAAAAACTTCATAATGAGTTTAAAGTCTTTTTTACCTAAGAGGTTAAAATTATTCTATCATAGAGTACGATGGTTTGCCGGTAATTATGAAACTATAGATGAGTATGCAAAGCTGGACGCCTCTTTTTTATACGGCCCAATAACTTATAATACCGATGGTTTAGTTACCTGTCTTAATTGCGATTTTATCCAAGACACAAAATTCAAAACGGCGTATGGCGCAGCGGCGGTCACCAATCCATGGCCCGGTTTTACACTTCAGTGGAGAGTTTATGTTGTTTGTTGGTTTGCTAACCAGGTAAAGGACCTTCCTGGCGATTTCGTAGAATGCGGTGTGAATACAGGCGCATATGCGAAGGCAATTATTGAATACATAGACTTTAATACGTTGGGAAAGACCTTTCATCTTCTGGATACATTTAGTGGCCTTGTGCCTGAACTTGTCAGCGAGGAAGAGAGGCAAGCCGGTTTATCAAAATATCTGGGACAATATAAGGAGCGGGATATTTACGGTGAAGTGATGAAAACCTTCAGGAATGACAAGGTGAATATTATCAGAGGTATTGTGCCTGATACCCTGTCCGAATGTAAAACTGACCGGATCGCTTATCTATCCATAGACATGAATTGCGTGGAGCCCGAGATTGCTGCTGCAGAGTACTTTTACGATAAAGTCGTGCCCGGAGGTGTAATTATTCTTGATGATTATGGTTTTCCGCAACATATTTTCCAAAAAAGAGCATTTGATGAGTTTGCCTCAAAAAAGGGAATTCAGATTCTTAGCTTGCCTACAGGCCAGGGGATAATAATAAAAAAATAAGTTAAACCGGATCATGTTGATTATTTCGCTATGAAGATTGCTTTTGTTGATAATTTGCCCGTCGGCGGTGGTCTATCCCGCTTTTCCTACATGCTATGCAATAGTCTCATTCAGGAAGACCCTTCCATTACTGTGGACTATTTTGTGCACGAAACAAATATCAGGAACACCCCGGAACTGAGATCAATGCCTGCCAGGGTATCGGTTAAGTTGCTTAAGTCCAGCCTGCCACCTACTCTTTTAAAGAGGATTATCCGTAGAATCGGACGGAAGCTAGGGGCAACGCCAGCCAAGGGAAACGATATGATAGGCGAAATTGAGGACAGGGTAAAGGAATACGACGTTGCCTATTTCCCATCCGCTCACATGATGAAAAAGCCCAAGCTTTCTATTCCGGTAGTAGGCACTATCCATGATTTTAACTGGAAGTACTTTTTTGGAAGCCAGATATTCACCCGGGATTTTGTAGAAGAGATGGACCTGGCCGTGCCCGAATGGATTACATCGGGTAAAACCATCTGCTCCTCGCACGATGTCGTGGCAGAGGCCAAAAAACTATACCCGGGTTTGCCGGCCTACCCGGAAGTGGTCCATATTGCTCCGGTGGCCTTCTCAAAAAATATAGAAGAGTCCGAAGCGGAAAAGATACTGACTGACCTTAACATCGATTACCCCTATATTATCTTTCCGGGGAATTTTTATCCTCACAAGAATCACCTGAACCTGTACACTGCATTTTTCATGCTTAGGCAAAGGAAAGGGTTTGAAAGCCTAAAGCTCATCCTTACCGGCATAAACACCGACAAGGTATCTTTCGGTATCGCGGGAAGAACCGGAGTGCAATTAGTGACAGGAAATTCTCCTAACCAACACTATGATATAAGAGGGCTCGGATACCAACCTAACAGGGTGATCGATGCCCTTATAAAAAAGGCCCGGTTGCTGGTCTCAGCATCCATCTACGAAGCGATCTGCACACCAGGAATGGATGCATGGCATTTTGGAACACCTACCGCCATATCCGATATTGCTCCTTTCAGGGAACATGAGCAGGTCTGGGGAATACGCTCCGCTTTTTTCGATCCCATGAACCCCGAAGCAATTGCAGATACGCTTGAAAAATATCTGAATAATTATAGCCTGGCGAAAGAAGACGGCCTCATCTCACAAAAGAATATGTCGAATTATACATGGAATATAACTGCAAAGGGATACCTCGACATTTTTAAAAAAGCAATTCGGGAACACAAATGAAAATCCTTATTCTCGGATCGGAAGGCTTCATAGGTAATCACGCAGTCCGGCACTTCTCGACGCTGGGTTTCGAAGTGGCAGGATGCGATCTTTTTGAAAGAACGCTTCACGCTGACTACCACTATTACAAAGTATCCCGCCTTTCCCCGGAATGGGAAGAGATATTCTCCGGGGAAAGCTTTGACTACTGTATCAATGCGGCAGGCAGCGGCAATGTCCCCTATTCCGTGAGCCATCCCCTTATCGATTTCGAAGCGAATGCCCTGGATGTCATAAGGATTCTGGAGGCGATCCGGCGCTTTAACCGATCATGCCGCTACCTCCATATATCCAGTGCCGCGGTATACGGTAATCCCGCATTGCTTCCAATACGGGAAGGGGATGGGAAATGTCCTATGTCGCCCTATGGCTGGCATAAGCTGATAGCTGAACAGATCTGTAGTGAATATCATAACCTCTACCAGTTGCCGGTTTCGGTGATACGGCCCTTTTCCGTTTATGGCGAAGGCCTCCGCAAGCAACTTCTGTGGGATATTTGCAGCAAACTTCAGCAGGCAGATCAGGTGCGTTTATGGGGGACAGGTAACGAATCCAGGGATTTTATCCAGGTGACAGACCTCGTCCGGCTCATGCATCGTATCATTGAAAAATCCGCTTTCGCCGGGGACGTGTATAACGCTGCCTCGGGAGTAGAAACCAGTATTCGGGAAATAGCCAACGTATTTGAACAATATTACAGTGGCATGAAAAAAATAGAGTTCTCCGGGGAGGTAAGAGTTGGAGATCCTGTGAATTGGCGGGCAGACATAGAAAGATCCCGCTTATTAGGTTTTGAGCCCCGGATAGAACTCCGGGAGGGAATAGGGAGCTATATTAAATGGTATCATTCGGCCACTCATAAATAACTTTGTTGAATGCAGCAGCAGGAGCACAGGATCAGCCACGTTATTGTGAATAATCTCGGCGGCATTACTTCCCTGATCGACAACCTGATCCGGTACAGGGGGACGGGAGCTCTGCCCCAGGAATTGATATTGCTGGATATAGCAGGCAACGTAAACTCCCCGGCCATCCTCCGGCCGCAAGCGGATCTGACAGTAAAGCGATTTTCCCTCCACCCCCGCCATAACTGGTACGATGTTTATCGGCGACTGGCCGGAGAGCTCCGCTCATCAGGAGGAGTACTGGTCAGCAATGACACCTACGATCTCATCATGTTGACCCGGTTTAACATACCCAAGAAAGTGGTGCAGATCGTACACGACGCATATAATATAAAACTTGCCATTCAGTTTGAAACGGTGGTAGACGCATTTATATGCCATAGCCTCTTTTATTACGAGACGCTGCGCCAGTTGCTGTATTACCGGCGGGAAGATATTTTCTACATACCCTATGGTATCCCCCTGGCAGGTGCACCCCGGATCAGTCGCCGGCACGACCGACCACTCCGTCTCCTGTACCTGGGAAGGCATGATATAAATAAAGGGGTATTCGACCTGTACGCGATCCATCGGCTTTTACTGCAAAAAAATGTCCCTGTAGACTGGATGATCCTTGGAAAAGGACCTGAGACGGATAAGCTGAAGGAGCAATGGAAGGAAGAGAAAGCCGTACAGTTCCACACGCCTTTATCCAATGAGGAGCTGTTCCCGCTGGCCGCCGGCAATGATATCTTTGTTTTCCCGACAAAATTTGAAGGGTTCCCCGTAGCGCTCATCGAGACGATGAGCCTTGGTTGCGTTCCTGTTGTTTCAGACCTGCCGGGAGGTGTACGAGAGCTGGTTCACACGGGGGAGACCGGTTTCCGGTGCCCCCCGGACGATCCGGCCGCTTTTGCAGGGTATATTGAAAAATTGCACCTGCAACGGGACCTGCTGGAACAAATGAGCCAGAAGGCTTACGAGAGCGTCCGTACCGGTCATAATGCCGAAATACAGTCTCCCCGATACCAGGAGTTGTTTACAAAGGTTGCCGCCAGTGCAGGCCCTCCCCGCCACCATACCGTAAAAAAGAAGCTGGGCTCCCGCCTGGATCAGCCCTGGTTACCTAATTCTATCGTCAAATTCCTGAGAAAAGTTTCTGAATAATATGATGGATAAGCCTCTGGTAAGCGTCCTGATGACCTCGTATAATCGGGAAACCTATATCGCCGATGCCATTGACAGCGTGTTGGCATCTACCTATACAAATTTTGAACTGATCATTTGTGATGACGGTTCTACAGATAACACGGTAGCTATTGCACGGTCCTATGCTGAAAAAGATAATAGGATCAGGATATATATCAATGAAAAGAACCTGGGGGATTATCCTAACAGAAACCAGGCTGCATCGCATGCAAGGGGAAAATACCTGAAATACCAGGACTCGGACGATATCATTTATCCCCATGGCCTGCAGGTCATGGTTGAGGCGATGGAACGGTTCCCGGAAGTGTCATATGCCTTCTGCGCAAATGAAGTGCAGGACTTTTCAAAACCCTATCCCATTATATACAATAGCAGCGAAGCATACAGGGCACACTTTTTTGAACCGCTGGGATTGTTCTATTCCGGACCGGTCGGTACGATCATCAGGAGGTCTGTTTTCGAGCAGGCCGGCAGGTTCTCGAAAAAAAGATATATAGGGGATACCGAAATGTGGATGAAATTGGCTTTAACGACCCCCGTATTGAAGCTCCAGCCCAGCCTGACCTGGTGGAGATTGCACGAAGGCCAGGAGTACTCCAGGGGGGAATTTCAATATGCCTTTTTAAGATATGAACTGTATAGGGAAATGTTGCAAAACCCCTCCTGCCCACTGACACAAAACGAGATAAAGATCGCCCTTGGCAATATCAGGAGATTGATGGGTCGGAAAATACTCAGCCTGTATTTCCTGAAAATGGACTTTTCGTCCGCCGTTGAGCTGTCACGAAAGACGGGTATTGGACCGTTATCCCTGATAGAATCGCTGTTTCCTGTCAATAGACTGAGGAAAATCTATAAAAGAATGGCCGGCGCATAATAATTTACTATAAACAACTGTTTAGTACCTGTCGGAAATCCACAATATTTATTATGAATACCATTAATTTTGCTACCAGGACCTATGTTAAAGAATTCCTGAAATATTTCCGGTATAAACGGGTCTATTCCAAATTCAGGCAATTCACCATGGTCCAGGAAAGGGAGTATATCGACTGCATGGATCTGGTCGCCAGGGCCAGGGATATTAAAGGGGCGGTCATCGAGTGCGGGGTTTGGCGGGGAGGCTCCATCGCCGGTATCTCCCATATACTCGGGAACGACAGGAATTACTACCTGTTCGACAGCTTTGAAGGACTTCCTCCTGCAAAGGAAATCGACGGGGTCGAAGCGATCGAATACCAGAAAGATCCCGATTCCCCCCATTATCATGACAATTGTTCGGCGGAAGAGTCCTGGGCGATCCAGGCCATGACAAAGGCAGGGACTAAAAATTATTTTCTCAAAAAAGGATGGTTCGAGAATACCGTTCCTTCATTCGAATTGAATGAGCCCATAGCGGTCCTGCGATTGGACGGAGACTGGTATGAATCTACCATGACCTGCCTGACGCACTTCTTCCCCAAAGTGCAGCCGGGTGGATTGATCATATTGGATGACTATTACGTATGGGAAGGATGCTCGAAAGCGCTGCATGATTATTTGTCCATGCACAAGAGAAAAGAAAGGATTGTCCGCGCCTACACGGCCGGATGCTATTTGATCAAAAAAGAAGAAGAATAGATGATCGGTTCTTTCGCTATTATCCCCAAATATACTATCAATGCCCAACCTTCTAATCCCTGCCAGGTACACAATCCTGAATTTGTTCCTGTTCCTGAAAAACCTCCTTTTGTATCCATTCTCCCGGCCGGCCAGGCACCGCCTTTCTCACGGATATGATGCGCTTAGCTATCCTTTTTATGGGGAAAACCATGTAGAATTATCAAACCTGCTGCGCAATGACGACCTGGAAGTGTCCTTGTCGCCTTTGAAGGCCAGGGAACACAATACAACAGAATTCGAGCTGGTAAGCATAGCTGCATTGATAAAAGACCGCCAGGCTAATTCCGTTTTTGAAATAGGTACCTTCGATGGCCGGACCACCCGAGCCATGGCCAAGAACCTGTTGAATGAAGAGGGAAGGATCTATACCCTGAACCTACCTCCGACAACGGAAAATGTAAATCTTCAAACGGGTCAAACCGATATCGACCTCGCTTCCAAAGTGGTCAGCGGCGAAAGATTCTTAAATACTTCCCAGGAGAAATATATCCAACAGCTCTGGGGAGATTCGGCAACATTTGACTTCTCTCCTTATTTCAATATAATAGACGTTGTTTTCATCGATGGCGCCCATAGCGAACCATATGTAAAGTCGGATACGGAGAATTCATTGAAGCTGATAAAAGCAACAGGCGGCATCATCATCTGGCACGACGCACACCTGTTTGGAGTGAAAGATTTTTTTACCAAATGCATTGCACGAAATGAATACCCGGTCTATTTTATTCGTAACACTTCCCTTGCAGTGATGGGCGTCAGGAACGGTCAGCCATTCGATATTTCCCAATGATATTTCCCAATAATAACCCCCCCCCTTTCCATGAAGATCGTTCACGTTATCCCCGGGTTCCTGCCGGACCATGTCGCGGGAACCGAAGTTTATTGCTGGTCGTTGTGTAAATATCTCCAGTTACAGGGAGTAATTACAGAGGTTGTGACACCCGGCTATGGTCAGACTGAAACAACAGAATATATGTATGACGGAATACGGGTCGTAAAATATGCCGAACCCACGGAACAGACACGCTTACATATATCGGGCCTGGCATTGCCGGAAGGCCTCGCCGCATTTAGGGCATATTTGCGATCCGCAAATCCGGATTGTGTACATTTTCACGGTATTTATGCAGGTATCGGAATAACCCCTCAACATATTGTGGAGGCGAAAGCTTTAGGGTTCCATATTGTATATACCATGCACCTGCCTATGCATGTATGCGCGACCCAGACGCTGGTCTATAAGGATCAGAAATTATGCGATGGAATTATCAGGCAAACCCGATGCGCCTCCTGCAACCTTAAACATCAGAAGAACAACAAATATGTGGCTGGTATGGCGGCCGGAGTAAGCACGATCCTGCAAAAAGCAGGGGTCGATTCAGGACACTGGAATAATTCCCTGGGCACCGCTCTTTCCTCTGTCAACCGGATAGTGGATATAAAAAAGGACCTGGAGAAATTGGCAATTCATTGTGATAAAGTGGTCCTATATGCAAAATGGTTTAGGAAAATGATAATAGCCAACGGTTTTCCGGAAGAAAAAACAACCTATGTCCCTCCTGCCCTATCTTATGGCGGCATGTCGGATCATCCTATTGAACCTCTCCGGTTCAGCAGGAAGGAATCCATAAAGATCCTGTTTATCGGCCGTATCCATCCTGCTAAAGGAGTCCTCCTTCTGTTGCAGGCCTTAAAAGACTTCCCGGAAGAAAAAATCGAGTTGAGCATTTACGGCAAATCCGGCGATGCATTGTATTACGAGGAATGCCGGAAACTGTCCGAAAATAAGAAGAATGTCCACTGGCGTGGAATTTTATCCAGGGAGGAGCTGTTGGCTACTTTCGCCCGGCATGACATCCTATGCCTCCCTTCAGCCTTCTCCGAAATGTCGCCCCTGGTGATACAGGAGGCTTTTGGTGCAGGAATTCCGGTATTGGCCAGCGAGGTATATGGAAATGAAGAGCTGATAAGGCACAACGATAACGGGGTCTTATTTCCTTTTAAATCCCTGGGTGGACTGCGCCGCCAATTAACGCGCCTGCTGGAGGAAGAGGGCCTGCTGCCCTCATTGAAGGCAGGAGTGGCCATCCCTATTTCATTCGACGAAGTGGCAGCGCGATATGTTGAGATCTATAAAAGTTTAAAATAGCAGTTGTCTATGCGTATTTTGTTGTTGATGGACCCGTTTATTCCGGTACCGCCTTTGTATTATGGAGGAATAGAACGGGTAGTTTATGATATCGCCCAAAAATATGCGAGCCTGGGACATGACGTGACGTTGGTGGCAGGTCCGAATTCGGTATCCCCCGGTAAATTGATAACATACGGAGAGAATAAGGACAACGACTCGATCCGCATTGACTATAAATTATTATATAGTGTCAGTTCTATATTATTGAAAGAGGTCCCAAGGCATGATGTGATACATAATTTCGGACGACTGGCCTGGCTTTTCCCTATCGCCTGGTCGGGGATCCGGAAGGTGCAAACCTATATGCGTTATATCACGCCGGCCAATGTCAGGGCATTGAATCGTATTGGGATCAGGAATATTACTTATACCGCGGTGTCCGATGCGATCGTGAAAACAGGTTCCCCCGGGGGTGGCGATTGGCGGACCGTGTATAATTGCGCTCCTATAGCTCAGTTTGATTTCAACCCGGGCGTGGACCCCGCTACGGCGCCCCTGGTCTTCCTGGGGAGGCTGGAACGTTGTAAAGGTGCGCACAGCGCCATTGAGGCGGCCAGACTTGCCGGCCGGCGGCTCATTATTGCCGGCAATATTTCCCCATTGAAAGAAGAAAAGGCTTATTTCGAAGAGGAGTTGAAACCATTATTCGACGGAGATAAGGTGCAATATATCGGCGTAGTCGATAATGTACAGAAGAACCGGCTGCTGGGGTCTGCCGCCGCCATGTTACTGCCGATCGAATGGTATGAGCCTTTCCCCGTCGTATTGCCGGAGTCCTTTGCCTGCGGCACTCCGATCATCGCTTTCCGCAACGGCGGAGTTCCCGAGGGCATCCGTCATGGCGTGACAGGTTTTCTCTGTGATACGGCGGAAGAGATGGCGGTTTTTATTCCAAGGCTGGCGGAGATCGACCGCTCAATATGTCGTCAGGAAGCCATCGACAAATACAGTGACGACAGCATCGCGGCCGATTATTTAAAAATTTATAATAATTAAAGTATGGTCCGTTTGCTGAACCTTATTCCCGTTTCATTCAAGAGAAAAATTAAATTGAAACTGGGAGCCCCGCATCTTTATTGGAGCATTGAGAACCTTAAAAAGAACGGATTCAATCCGAAAGTCATCGCAGACGTGGGTGCTTATAAAGGGGAATTTACGGAAGAAGTGATCAAGATCTTTCCCGATGCGGACTACTATTTATTTGAAGCAAACCCGGAAAGAGAGCCGGATTTAAAGGCGTTCAGCGAGAAATACAGCAGTAGAACCAAGCTGTTCATGCATTGTCTCGGCAAAGAGGCCGGGCAGAACGTGCAATTTCACCTGATAGAGACAGCCAGCTCCGTCCTGGATGAACATGTCGACCAGAAGGCAGGGACCGTAACGCTGCAAACGGAGACACTGGACAATATCTTTACGGCTGAGAAAATTCCTAAAGTCGATTTCATTAAACTGGACGTCCAGGGCTATGAACTCGAGATATTGAAAGGGTTCTCCCGATACCTGCCCACAGTAGAGGTGGTGCTTGCCGAAGTTTCCCTCCTGGATATTCACAAGGGAGTTCCTCTCTTCAGGGATGTAGTGGAGTTCATGTACGGGTATGGCTTTGTAGCGTATGACATTTGCTCCGTTTCCGCCAGGCGTCCATTGGATGGGGCGATGTGGCAGACAGACCTGATTTTTGTAAAAGAAAATTCATTCTTGAGGTCCGACAAAAGATATCAAATCTGAAAAAGTCGTGATGGGGATGAATAGTAAAAAAAAGATCGTACTGCTGACCCTGGGTCAGCCGTCGACCAATCCCAGGATGCTGAAAGAGGCGGAGACCTTATTGCAGCAGGGCTACCAGGTAAAAGTGTTCTATGCCTACTGGACATTCTGGAGCCTGAAGACCGATAAACCTATCCTGGAAAAATACCCGGGGGTCTTTCAACTGGTCGGAGGCGACCCGTTCGAGCATAAAATAACGTATTTAGCTTCCCGGGTGATCAGGAAGTCCGCCGGGTTGCTGGCAAGGTTTTTCCCTTCTTTCTCCGTTTATGCGGTTGACCGGCCCTGCTTCTTCCTGGAGCGGGCTGCAAGGAAAGAAAAAGCGGACCTGTACATCGGGCATAACCTGGGTAGTTTGCCCGCTGCCGTGAAAGCGGCAAAAAAATGGGGCACGCGCTGCGGATTCGATGCCGAAGATTATCACCGCGGTCAGTTCATCCAACAGTCTGGAAGTGATTTTCAGCATGTTACCTATATTGAAGAGAAGTATATGGCGAACTGTGATTACCTGACGGCCGCTGCTCCGTTGATTGCAAGTGCGTATGAACGGATCTTGTCGCTTAAGGATATTGTTGTAGTCAACAACGTGTTCAGTAAGAAATTTCTTCAGCATGGACATAATGTAAGCGCCAGACCGCTCCGCCTGTTTTGGTTTTCCCAGACCGTTGGCTATGACAGGGGCCTTGAAGTGATCGTCGAAGCCATTAACTTATTGCCCGGATACGATATTACGCTCAGCCTGATGGGGGATTGCACTGAAGAGTTCAGGCAATGTCTAACGGATATGGCACAGAGGAAAACAATCCTTCATTTTCTGCCGCCGGTTTCGCCCGACGAAATATTTACCATCGCATCAACCTATGATATAGGATTAGCTGCCGAGATCCCCAGCAGCGATAACCGGAATTTCTGCCTGACCAACAAGCTGTTCACCTACCTGTTGGCCGGCAATTGTATATTGGCTTCCGACACGGAAGGACAACGACAGTTCCTGGAAAAGAACCCGGGTATAGGCTGGACCTATCGCCAAAATGATCCTAAGGACCTGGCGTCACGGGTGGCTGTCTTATATAATGATCCCGCCTTACTGCAGCGATGCAGGCAGCGGTCCCGGACCCTGGCATCCGACCGCTATAACTGGGAATTCGAAGAAAAGATATTTCTTGAACAGGTAATTTCCGTTCTTTAGTACACATTTCGCATGATAAATATCGGAAAGCAGAGCGCAGAAAAGATTTACGTAAATAACGGCAATCTTGATATCCTTTCTCTGGTCGAGGGGGATAAAAAATATATCCTGGATGTCGGCTGTGGCAATGGGGCGAACGCTCATCTATTAGCCTCAAGAGGTCACATCGTAGACGGCATCTCTATTTCGGAAAGTGAGCTGGCCACCGCCCGGCCTTATTTGCACCGGTACTGGCTCCACAATCTTGAACAAGGGCTGCCAGACCTGGCCGAGGGCTCCTATGACGTTGTAATCTGTTCTCATGTCCTTGAGCACATCGGATACCCGGACAAACTCCTTACCGATATCCGGCGGATGCTGAAGAACGGCGGACACCTGATCGTGGCTTTGCCCAATTTGCTCTTTTATAAATCCCGGCTGGAATTGATGAAAGGCAACTTTCGGTATGAGGAAACAGGCATCTGGGATTACACACACTTGCGATGGTATACGTTCGATTCCGCAAAAAAGCTTTTGGAAGATAAGGGCTTTATCATTGAAGTGGCTACTGTCACGGGGGAATTGCCCTTAAACGGTCTCTGGAAAAGGATAATGCCGGCAGCTCTCCGGGCGCAAATATTCCGCTGCCTGAAAAGATTATCCCATGGCTTTTTTGGCTACCAGTTACTTTATAAGGCGCGTGCCGGTAAATAAGCTTTGACGACGATGAAAAAGATACTTATTGTTGCTCCTCATTTCCCGCCTTCCAATCTGGCTGCCGTTCATCGCAGCCGCCTGTTTGCCCTGCATTTACCGTCTTTTGGCTGGCAACCGGTCATATTGACGGTGAATGAAAGATACTACGAAGAGACCCTGGATAATAATTTGAGTAAATTGTTGCCGGATGGTTTGCGCATTGAAAAAGCGAATGCATTCGGGGTGACCAGGCCGCGCCTGGTAGGCGATATCGGCCTGAGGGCTTTTTTTCAACTGTATAAAAGGGCCAAATCGATAATAAAAAGTGAAAAGATCGATTTTCTATATATCCCGGTCCCCTCTTTTTATACGGCTTTGCTGGGACGCTGGCTTCATGCCTCCACAGGGATAAAATACGGGATCGATTATATAGATCCCTGGGTGCACCGGTTCCCCGGCAGCGACAAACGGTTCTCACGCCATTGGTGGAGTACCGCACTGGCAAAATTCCTGGAGCCGATTGCCGTCAGAAGAGCATCCCTGATCACAGGTGTTGCCGAGAACTACTATAAGGGAGTGATGGAAAGGAACCCGCATTTGCTGCAGAGCTGCTTGTTCGGCGCTATGCCTTATGGCGGAGAAGCAGCCGATCATCAAAAGGTGAAGGAACTGGGACTGAAGCCCTATCTGTTTAGCCTGACCGACGGCAAACAGCAGTTCGTATATGCCGGAGCGATGCTCCCCAAAGCTTATGCCCCCCTGGAAATGATCTTTCGATCGATCCGCGATAATCCCGCCCTCTTTGAAAATATTGAGTTTCATTTCATCGGTACAGGGAAGACACCGGATGACCCCGCAGGGTACAATATTCGCCCTTTAGCGGAGCAATATGGACTGTGGCAGCGCTTCGTCTTTGAATACCCCAAAAGGATCCCCTACCTCGATGTCCTCATTCACCTGGAAGCCGCAACCGGAGTCTTCGTGCTGGGCAGCATCGAACCACATTATACTCCCTCCAAAATGTATCAGGCTATCCTTTCACGCAAGCCGGTCCTGGCTGTCCTGCATGAGGCCAGTACAGCCGGAAAAGTTGTGCAGGCATCCGAAGTGGGTTTGTTATTGTCATTCAACGAAGATAATTTCCGGGACCGCATTCCCGCTGCTTTCGCTGCGACGTTCGAAGAGTTCATTTCCTTCGTGCAGCGGTATGATTTTTCACGCGTCAATATGGAACGGTTCGCTGAATACAGCGCATCAAAAGTAACCGAAAAGCTGGCTGGTTTACTCGACCGGGCGGTGGATGGATAAAAAAAATATGAATAATGGAATAGCATCATTGGGTTTTGGCACTGCCGGCATTACCAGCATGCGCAGCTATGGAAGCGTTATGCGCCTGTTGGAAGCCGCTTATGGGATGGGGATTACCCATTTCGACACTGCGCCGCTCTATGGGCAGGGATATTCGGAGAAATTAATAGGGGATTTTATCCGCCGGAGGAAAATCCGGCCCGCTATTGCCACCAAATTCGGACTCGGGCTGCCGGGGCCTTTATGGTTGCGGCCTTCTATCGCCCTGCCCCTGAATTATTACCGGAAGTTAAAAAGGACCGCTCCCGTCGCTGCGATTCCCGCCGGGCCGGTAAACCCCGCTCCGTTGTCGTACCGTCGCATCAGCCTGGATGAAGTGACGAACAGCCTGAAGGGGAGCCTCCTGCGTTTGCGGGTTAGCTATATTGATTATTATTTGTTGCACGAGGCGCTGCCGTCCTTTCTCGAACCCGCGGCCGTTGATTTTCTCCTGTCCCAAAAGGAAAAAGGAGTGATCCGCCAGCTTGGGGTAGCAACGGACGGATATAACCTCCACCAGCTGACGGATGCAGACCTGCACAACTGGGACGTCCTGCAATATGAAGCAGGTGAATTTCATGCAAAGCTGAAAGAAAGATTTCCCTCAAAATTGCATTTCCTTCATAGCGCGCTGAAACATATCAGTCTTAGTACTCCCAAGGCAGGAGTGCCTGCGTGTGACCAGGGCGGATATCTTCTGGCCCGGTGGGCGCAGACAAATCATAGGGGGAAAATAGTGTTTAGCACCCGCCGGGAAAAAGTATTGAAAGAAAATCTGGCTGCTTTTAAAAAATACTCTATATAGCATTTAATCGTAGTAATGCCCTTTACGGACCTGAATATCGAGCCTGTTTCATTTGCCTCTGACCATTTTGACGTGGTGATAGTCGGCGCCGGGGCCGCTGGTATTTTACTGGCCATTGAACTTTCCCGCCGGCAAAAAAAAATATTATTATTGGAATCGGGTCATTTTACAGAAGATGAAGAGAGGCAGAAATTGAATACCGTCGTGCAAACAGGGAAGACGCTTACGAATGCGGTATGGGGGAGGAAGCGTGCCATTGGCGGCACTACCATCGCCTGGGGTGGCCAATCACTTCCGTTCGACAGGATGGATTTTGAAAGGCGGGATTGGATAGCCAATAGCGGATGGCCATTTTCTTATGATGAACTGGCCGGTTATTATCCGCTGGCCAACCGATTTATGAAAGTGGACGAATTGGATTATGAAGAGGATATTTTTCGGTTGCTGAAAATGAAAAGACCGGGATTTGACAAAGGATTACTTCGGCACCATTTTTCTAAATGGGCCCCTGAGCCCAATTTCCGGAAAATATACGGCAAGCAGTTGTTGAAAGATGTGACAATGGTATACAACGCCGTGTTGACTAAAATAGAACTGGGCGGAAAAGGAAGGGTGGTATCCGTAACAGTGAAGAATTTTGAAGGAGCAGCCTATTCCATACCCATTCGGCAGTTGGTTTTGGCTGCAGGGTGCATTGAGACCAACCGGATCCTCCTGAGCAATGATGAACAGATAAAAGGGGGAGTCGGCAATCACTCAGGCTGGCTGGGTAAGTACTTCATGGATCATCCTTGTATTGAAGCAGGAACGATCAATACGGACAGGCCCTGGCAGTTACAGGCGCATTTCAATACGCATATTAAAGGAAAAAGAAGATATTCGGTGCGCTTAAGCGCAGCAGGATCTTTTCAGAAGCGGCAGAAATTAGTGAATGGTTCGGCAAGCGTCTTGTTTGCTTACGAATCAGGGGAAATGGATCCTTACCTGGAGATAAGACGTTTAATGGGAAGGAAGGGACTGTCATCAATTAAAAGCATAAGCCCCGGCCATATCGGCAGCTATATCCTGAGCGCTGCGGCCTATGCATCTAAAGGCTTCGTGTATAAACATAAGGCTGCTGCGAAATTGATCATGATGCTGGAACAGGAGCCGGTCAAAGAGAGTTATATAAGTTTGTCAGGAATAAAGGACCGGTTTGATACGCGGCAGGCGGCCATAAACTGGCATATCACTCCCAAAACATGGGAGACGGTTATTCGTTTATCTTCGGTCATATCAGGAGAAATGAAGCGCCTTTCCCTTGGAGAGGTGAACTTGCATCCTTATATAACGGCGCATGAACAAAGTTGGGCAACGTATTTGTCGGATGTCAATCATCATATGGGAGGAGTACGCATGAGTGATGCGGCTGAAAATGGGGTAGTAAATAAGGACCTCATGGTATGGGGATATGACAATCTATATGTCTGCAGTACGGCTGTATTTCCCACTGGTTCACACTCCAATCCTACTCTAACCATGCTGGCTTTGGCACAACGGCTGGCAGATAAACTCATAACCGAAAAGTGAATAATACAGGCTGCCGACTGGCAATAGTTTCGACGCATCCGATCCAATATAATGCGCCCTGGTTTCGCACGCTGGCCCGGCAAAACCGGATACAGATCAGAGTGTTTTACACCTGGTCGCAATCCCGGCAGGGAGGGCAGTTTGATCCTGGCTTTGGCAAGGTGGTCACATGGGATATTCCCCTGCTGGATGGATATGATCATGTCTTCGTTGAAAACATTGCGCGGGTTCCGGGAACCCATCATTTCTCCGGCATCAGGACGCCTTCTCTGGTGACAGAAATAGAAAAATGGAAGCCGGACGCCTTATTGGTATTTGGCTGGAATTTTCAAAGCCATTTGCATTGTATCCGCTATTTTCATAAGCGGATACCCATTCTGTTCCGGGGAGATTCGACTTTATTAGATGAAAGAGCGGGTCTGAAGCGCCTCATGAGACGTTCTTTCCTGAAATGGGTCTACAGGAACATCGATTATGCATTATATGTTGGCGCCCGCAATAAAGAATATTTCCTTGCGCACGGTATCCGACCCGCTCAACTGTATTTTGTACCGCATGCCATCGATAATGCCCGGTTTGAAGAACCTGCCGCAGAATATGAAGCAGAGGCGCTGGAATGGAGAAGGCGGTTAGGTATTGGAGATGAGGAATTTGTTGTACTGTTTGCAGGTAAAATGGAACCCAAAAAAAGACCTGATTTTTTATTTCGGTTGGGCGAAAGAATAAAGAACACGGAGGTCAGGTTCCTGCTGGTGGGCAACGGAGAAATGGAATCCTCGCTGAAAGAGCAGGGATCGGCAGACCCACGCTTTGTTTTCCTCGATTTTCAAAATCAGAAAAAAATGCCCGTCATTTACCGAATGGGGAATGTTTTCATATTACCATCCGGCGGGCCCGGCGAGACCTGGGGATTGGCGGTAAATGAAGCGATGGCCTGCGGCAGACCGGTATTGGTATCGGATCGGGCAGGATGTGCTCCCGACCTTGTACAGGATTATGTGAACGGCTTTATTTTTTCACCCGGCGAGCCGGATCAATGTGCAGCCCGGTTGCAATTCCTGCTCGATAACAGGGAAAAAACGACCAGGATGGGCGTCTCATCCGGGGAACTGATACAATCTTATTCTTTTCAAAAGATCATAGCTTCCATTGAGGACCTGGTCACAAAATTATAAGCGATGATGAAACCCATTGACGTCATCTTACCTGTATACAACGGGATGCCTTACCTTCAACAATCGGTGGAGAGCGTGCTCGCCCAGTCCTTCATGGATTTTGAATTCTGGATCCTGGACGATTGTTCTGAAGATGGCAGTTGGGAATATTTATCGGGATTGAAGGATCCGCGGATCACTCTTTTACGGAATGACGTGAACCGGGGCCTTTTTCCTAACCTCAATATCCTGATCAGGAGTTCCGGAAGCCCGCTGGTCAAGCTATGGGCCCAGGACGATATTATGTACCCGAAATACCTGGAGACAACGATCTCTTTTCATAGCCGCTACCCCGGGATAGGGTTCAGCTACACCGGTCGCGACTATATCGATGAGGCAGGGAGGGTACAACCTTCCAGCCTGCAGGATCATACGCCCGAACTGGTCTCAACAGAACTGCATAGCCGGATAGCTTTTTTTACCGGTTCTATAGCCGGCAATATCGCCAATGTGACCCTGTCACGCGCCGCTCTGGACAAAGTCGGGCTTTTCAGGGAAGATATGCGCATCAGCGGTGATTTTGATATGTGGGTGCGCCTGGCCCGATATTTCCCGGTAGGCTTCATATGTCAACCCCTGATCCAGCTACGCGACCATTCCGGCCAACTGAGCCGGCAGAAAAAATACTATCTTTTCCACCTGAAAGAAGACATACAGGTATATAATTACCTATTGAGCTATGTTCCGGATACGTCGCGTAAAGAAGGAAGGATCTTATTACGCAATTATAAATTGATGTTCTACTACACTTTGATGGTAAAAGCCCTTTTCAAAGGACGTTGCAGAACAGCGGCTGCTTTTTTTTACAACCTGGCGCGATTTGACAATATGCTGAAATTAACGTACGCATTCATTATTCAAAAATTGGTCAGAAAGGATCGGTTTCACTCACGTTTTCAAAACAACGACGACCTGGTCACCGGTAAATTATGAATTCTCTCCTTCTAAACAGATCGGTGATCCCGGGCAGGGTTTTGTTAATTATGACCTTGGTCTGCGGGCTGGTATTCTTTTTTGACAACGGGATCTACCTTTTTTGTTGCCTGGCGACCTTGCTGGCCTTGCTGGCGATATTATGGAAGACCCGTCGTCCCGGTATCCTTGTATTTGCTTTTGTGATGCAATGGACACAGGTAGTTACGTATGTATTGTGGATGAACACCCTGGGCTTTGACATCAATCGTTTTTCCCCCCATGCAGGGGTGGCTGTAGTGATGAGTTGTCTCGGTTTGCTGACGATGGCTATTGTTATATCCCGCAGCATAAGCGGATTAAAGATTCCCACCGCGGAAGAATTCTCACAAGCCGCCAGTCTCTTTAATACGAAGAAGTTGCTGACCCTTTACATAGTGTCTGTCTTATTCCTCGACTCTATCGGATTTGCATTGGGTGCAACGAGCGGTTTTGCCCAGATCCTGGTCACGCTTTCTTTCGTAAAATGGATATTCTTTTTGTTATATGGCTATATCACCTGGATCAGGAAGGAAAACAAGCTAATATTTATTGCTATCATCCTGTTTGAATTCAGTACTTCCTTATATTCTTATTTTTCCAGTTTCAAGGAAGTGATCCTGATAACTATAATATTGGCGCTCACTTTTGCAAGGAATATAAATTTCCGGCAGATAATCTACTCGATCGTCCTGATTGCAGCATTAGGAACGATGCTGATCACCTGGACCGCCATTAAATCCGAGTACCGGAATTATCTCAACAACGGGACAAGGCACCAGATCGTGACCGTTTCCCGGGAACAGGCGCTGGACAAAATGGGCAGCCAGTTAGGCGAGCTCACGTGGGCAAGGTACCAGATCGCCATTAATGTGTCCTTGTACCGTTTGCAGTATGTGTTTCATCTGGCCCGGGTGATGGACAGGGTTCCTGATATGACACCCCATGAAGACGGCCGGGTATGGTGGAATAATATAAGTTATGTATTGTTGCCGCGGCTTTTATTTCCCGGCAAACCTCTTTTTGACGCGACTGAGAAAACCAATAAATACACCGGGTTGAACTATTCGGGATTGAAGCAAGGGGCGTCCTTCGGGCTGGGATACTTTGCAGACGGATACATTGATTTTGGCTACATCGGAATGCTCGCACCCCTTGCATTATTGGCTTTATTCGTGTCCGCCAGCTATCGAACGTTCTATAAAATGCGTCGTTTGAATATATTGATACGCTATGGGCTGATCAATGTAGGGTTATATAATTTCATTTCTTTTGAATCCGACGGAACATTTCTTTTCGGCAGGCTCCTGATCACTTTCCTGGTATTCGGCTTCCTGGCGAGAACGGTCTTTCCGTATCTGCAAAAATGGTTGTATAAAAAATGAGTCCCGGAAAGGATATGAATCTTGCTGACGGCAGAAAGCCATTGCCGGATACCATGAGACTGTGGATTGTCTTTGCCGCTCTGCGGCTGAGTAATTTTTCTCTCGCGACCCTGCGTAAGCTTTTATACCGGGTGCCTGAGGACCCCTCCCGTATCCTGGTCTTCCGAACAGGCTCCCTCGGGGATAATCTCTGCGCCATCCCGTCTATAATGGCCGTCCGGAAGAAATATCCGTCTGCACAATTGGATATCCTTACCAATGCGGGCAAAGCCAACCTCGTCACCCTGGAGAAGATACTGGACCCGGCTTACTATGACCGGATCGTCGATTATTTCGGGTATCCCAAAAAGGATCTCTTCCGCTTGTTACGGAAGGACAAATACGACCTGGTCATTTACTTGCCACAAGTAGACATCTCTTTTTTCAACCTGGCAAGGGACATGCTTTTTTTCCGGCTGGTCAGCAAGGCAGGTTTCGGATGGAAAAAGTCAATGATCCCCTTTTTCAGGCGTACGCAGGAAAAATATATCGTTTTTCAAAATGAGATCAGCCGCCTCAGCCAATTATTACAACTAAATGGAATACAGGTCAAACAAGACGAATTCGGTCTATATTCAACGGATGCGGATGAGCAAATAGTGAATGAATGTTTTGTACAAAATGGGCTTACCGATAAAAATAAGAATATTGCAATGGTCATAGGGGCCAAGCGACCACAGAACAGGTGGCCTTTATCTTATTTTAAGGAAGTGGCCGGTCATTTTAATCGTCAGTATAATATCATTTTGATCGGCGGTCCCGAAGACAGTCCATTGGCAGGTTCTTTACACGACCTGGATCATGTATTCGATTTCTGCGGCAGGTTTACCCCCGTACAAAGCGCTCTGGCCTTAAAAAGATGCATACTGACACTTAGTAATGACACCGGTCCTATGCACTTGTCCTATTCGGTAAGAACACCGACCATCGCCTTATTCAGCTCCAGGGATATGCCGGGCAAATGGTATCCCCCGCAGGGAGATAAGAATAAGGTCTTCCGAACGGAAAGAGTGCCTTGCTCTGTCTGCTTCAGCGAGACCTGCAATAACAATGTCTGTATGAAAGCCATCATGCCTTCAGCAGTCATACAGGCCATGGAAGAAATAATCTATACAATAAACCAATAACACAGTGTGCGGGATAGCAGGGATTTTAAAATATAAAGGTCAGCATGTTGAAAGATCCGTAATCGGCCGGATGACAAATGCCATGGCGCACCGGGGGCCGGATTCGGATGGGTTTTATGTAGAGGAAGGGATCGCTTTCGGGCACAGGCGTTTGTCCATTATAGACCTTTCTTCCGCCGCCAACCAGCCATTCACAGATTATTCCGGCCGTTACGTAATGGTTTTTAATGGGGAAATGTACAATTACCAGGAAGTCAGGCAAAAGATCCCGGACTATCCCTTTCATACAACGAGTGATACGGAAACATTGATGGCTGCTTACATACGATGGGGGGCCGATTGTCTTCAGTATTTCAGGGGTATGTTCGCTTTCGCGATCTGGGACAGGCAGGAAAAGGAATTATTTATCGCAAGGGATCGAATGGGGGTTAAACCTTTATACTATTTCCTGGATGATGAACAATTGGTATTTGCCTCTGAGATTCGGGCTATCCTCACCGTAGACGGAATGAAAAGACGGCTCAACCCCGCTGCTTTATTGGAATACTTCAGCAATCAATCGGTAGGAGGCCCCGTTTCGATAATAGAAGGTATCCGGCAACTGGAGGCAGGTTGCTGGATGAAGGTTAAAGAGGGAAAGGCAGAGAAGAGAACTTATTGGGATTTGACCGAAACAGCCGTTACTTTCGATCATGCGGATAAGCACCAGGTTCAGCATAGGATTAAAGAACTTATGTTGCAGTCGGTACAAAGAAGACTGGTGAGCGATGTGCCTGTAGGGGCTTTTCTTTCCGGAGGAATAGATTCCAGCGCGATCGTCGGCCTGATGGCCGAAGCCAGTACTGCGAGGCCCAATACCTTTACTGTTTCCTTTGAAGAGAAGGAATATGATGAATCTTCTTATGCGGATATTATCGCTAAGAAATTCAATACCGTTCACACAAAAATATTATTGAAGCCCTCCGTTTTTCTCGATGAGATGGTCAACGCCCTGCAAGCCATGGATACACCCAGCGGAGACGGCATCAACACATATGTAGTTTCAAAGGCTATCCGCCGGAATGGGATGACGGTGGCCTTGTCCGGCGTTGGGGGGGACGAATTGTTTGCCGGGTATCCTTTCTTCGATCAATTCCTGCAATTGCAGAAGAGCAATTGGCTGTGGAAGGCGCCGGCGCCGTTGAGGAAACTGGCGGCCGGCTTATTGCCCATGGCGCCCGGCAAAAAAGAACGGCTATCGCAGTTGCTACAGTCGCCGTCTCCTTCTATCGATAATGCCTATCCGGTTTTCCGGCAATTGCTTTCTCCGGGGTTGTTGCAGAGCCTAACCTCATTACCCGTTTCCGCCGGTCTCCGGACCTGCATTCAACAGGAATTAAACGGCAAAAGACAAGACCTGTCACGGCTTCCTCTCTTAAGCCAGGTATCAGCAGCAGAATACCTCGGTTATACCCAGCATACATTATTGAAAGACACGGACCAGATGAGTATGGCAGTCAGCCTGGAAGTGAGAGAGCCTTTTTTCGACCAGGACCTGGTGGAATTCGTCCTTGGCGTGCCGGACTGGGTGAAGAAACCCGTCTACCCGAAAAGCCTGCTGGTGGAATCATTAAAACCTCTGTTGCCGGATGAAGTGGTCTTCCGCAAAAAACAAGGCTTTCTTTTTCCCTGGAATATCTGGCTTAAAAATGAACTGCGGTCTTTTTGCGATGCCCATTTGAAGAATATCGCCCAACGGCCTTTTGTGAAGGGAGATCAACTGATGGCTTATTGGCATAGGTTCCTGGCGGGAGATAAAAATACCCGGTGGTCTGAATTGTGGCTATTCGTCGTGCTGGAACATTGGCTGGAAAAGAACGAAGTGATTTGAAAAATTTTTGTTTACTATGACCGGCAAAAAGAAAATTCTCGTTTTGGTAGATTGGTTCGCACCCGGATATAAGGCGGGAGGACCCATACAATCCTGCGTAAATTTTGCCTTCGCCATGAAAGATGCATTTTCGGTTTATGTTCTAACGACCGATACTGATCATGGTGAATCACAAGCATATGAAGGGATCCCTGCGGGAAAATGGATCACGAACCTCCACCCGGATATCCGGGTGAATTACCTGAAAAAATCGACCCTGGGCCCTGCCCGGCTGAGAAAGGAAATGCAGGCGCTGGACGCGGATTATATATATCTCAATCATTTATTTTCCCCCTTGTTCGTTGTCTACCCATTATGGCTGAAATACCGGGGAAAATTGAAGAGCCAGATCATATTATGCCCCAGGGGCGCCTTATATGACAGCGCCCTGTCCGTTAAACCCTGGAAGAAAACTCCCTTTTTAAAGCTTTTCAGGCTCCTCGGCATTCACAAAAAGATCCTGTTTCACGCCACCAACCAGCGGGAAAAAGAAGCCATACAACGATTCTTTCCAGGCAGCAGGATCCTGGTGGCCGATAACTTGCCTAATTCCAATCAGCCGACCTTCGCCAGCACGCCGAAAAAGACGGGCTCCGTAAAAGTCATCTTTATCGCCAGGATCTTTCCGATCAAAAATCTCTTATTCCTCCTGCAGGCCCTGCAGGACGTACAGGACAACATCGCCGTAGAATTGTCCGTTATCGGGCCGGTCGAAGACAAAGGATACTGGGAAGAGTGCCGGCAAAAGATAGAACAGCTGCCTGATAATATACAGGTAAGCTACTGGGGATCCAAAAGGAATGAAGAGCTGATGCCCATACTGCAGGAGCATCATTTGTTCGTGCTCCCGACCACGGGCGAAAATTTCGGGCATTCCATCTTCGAAGCGTTCCTGACCGGCCGGCCGGTACTCATCAGCGACCAGACTCCCTGGCTGGGACTTACCGCCCGGAAGGCTGGATGGGACCTGCCGCTGACCAGCAAGGCGGCATTTACCCGCGCCATAGAAGAAGCCGCCCAATGGGACCAGGTCGTCTTCGATGAATGGGCCCTGGCCGCCTGGCAATATGCGCACCAATTCATTAAAAATCCGGAACTTCAACGGCAATATCTTAATTTGTTCGCATGATCGGGACTTTGCGCAAACAGGTCAGCAATGCTTCTTACCGGACTACGATTGAAATCGGGGCTTCCCGTTTCAAACAAGTGTCCTGGTATTTTATAAATATTATTTTCTTCAAAAATTCGTTCAATATCTTTTCTTCTCTGAAAAGAGCCCTGCTGAAACTGTTCGGCGCCAGGCTGGGAAAAGGGGTGGTTATCAAGCCGGCCGTCAATATCAAATACCCATGGAAACTACAGGTGGGAGACCATTCCTGGATCGGAGAAGAAGTGTGGATCGACAACCTCTCGGAGGTGATCATCGGCAATAACGTAAACCTCTCCCAGGGATGCTTGCTGCTCACCGGCAGCCACGACCACACCAAGGAGAGATTTGATTTTTTGTCCCTTCCGATTGTCCTGGAAGACGGGGTCTGGATTGGGGCCAGGGCTCTGGTGTCCGGGGGTGTCACCTGCCGCTCGCACAGTATACTGGGCCTGAATTCGGTCGCCGAAAAGGACCTGGAACCCTATACTATTTATAAAGGCAACCCGGCCGTGCCGGTCATAACAAGAAATATATTTTGAACACACACATAAAAACGATCAATCACAAGATTCTCAAAGACGCCCTCCGGATCCGGAAGGTGGAGGAGAAATTTCTGGAGCTATTCTCACTGGGGAAATTGAACGGCACCGTTCATACCTGCGTAGGACAGGAATTCTCTGCCGTTGCCTTTGCCGGGCAATTGAAGAAAAAAGACTTTATTTTCTCCAACCATCGCTGCCATGGGCATTACCTCGCTTTCACCGGCGATACGAGGGGTCTGATGGCAGAATTGCTGGGTAAGGCCTCTGGTACCTGTGGAGGCATTGGCAGCAGCCAGCACCTTTGCCATAAAAATTTTTTTTCCAATGGGATACAGGGCGGGATCGTACCTGTTGCGGCCGGCTATGCGCTGGGAAATAAATTGAGACAGAACGGCGCGATAGGCACCGTCTTTATCGGGGACGGCACCCTGGGAGAAGGTACCCTGTACGAGACAATGAATATCATCTCCAAATGGGAGATACCCCTGCTGATCGTCTGTGAGAATAATTTCTATGCGCAATCCACTCCTCAGCATATCAACCTTGCCGGGGATATTCTCGCAAGGGCGGAAGCATTCGGTATAAAGACGGATCGGGGTAATACCTGGGATCCTGAAGTGCTCATGCAGAAAGCACAGGGGGCGATAGACTACGTGAGGACAGAGAGCCGGCCCTGCTTCTTCCTCGTGGAGACCTACCGGTTGAATGCTCACTCCAAAGGGGATGACGACCGGGATCCCGCCGATGTCGCCCGCTATAACGAAAAAGATTTTCTCAATGTCTTTAAGAAAGAATCCCCGTCTTACTACCAGATATACCGGGAGGCCCTCGACCAGGAAATAGATTCGCTGGTGGAAGAGATCCTGCAGGAGGAAGACCTGCCCATCGACCAGTATTACCAATACAATGAACCCGCCAGCGACAGGAATTGGATGCCGGTGGAACCCATCAATAAAAGACAGGTGGAGCTTCTCAATGCCTGGTTCCGTGAAAAGATCGTTTCGGATGAAAAGATCGTCATTCTGGGCGAGGACATTCTTTCTCCTTATGGAGGCGCGTTTAAGGTCTCCCGGGAATTATCCTTCCTCCGGCCGGACAGGGTCTTTTCCACCCCCATCTCGGAATCGGCCATCACGGGCATTTCCAATGGCTTAGCTCTCAACGGATTTAAACCTTTTGCCGAGATCATGTTCGGGGATTTCATGACCCTGGCCTTCGACCAGATCGTCAACCATGCGTCGAAATTCCACCACATGTTCAACAAAAAAGTACATTGTCCTGTCGTCGTACGTACTCCGATGGGAGGGCGCAGAGGCTATGGCCCCACACATTCCCAGACTCTAGATAAGTTCCTGGTGGGGATTGACAACGTAAAGACCGTCGCCCTCAATACCTTCCTGGATCCTGCTGTCATTTACCGTTCCGTCTATGACGAACAGCACCCCGTCATCGTTATCGAGAATAAAACAGATTATGGTAAAAAAATAGCCCAGCACCCTGCGAAGAACTTTGTATATGAATATAACCGGGATCTGTTCCCGGTTGTTCGCATCCGTCCCGCTGTATCCGTTCCCACGCTGACCATAGTGGCGTATGGAGGAATGGCAGATATTGTCGGCGGCCTGCTGGACCAGGTATTTACAGAAGCGGACCACAAACCGGAACTGATCGTTCCTTCCCTGATCTCGCACCTGCCCCTGGATATCGTCGTTGAATCGGTGAACAGGACAGGACGCCTGCTGGTGATCGAGGAAGGGACGGGGTTTGCCGGAATTGGCAGCGAACTGATAGCCTCCGTCGTAGAAAGGACGGAGCAAAAGATCAGGACCCGGCGGATCACCGCCCTTCCCGTACCCATCCCATCCGTCAAATCCCTGGAAAATATTGTACTTCCTGACAGAACAAGGATCTTGAAGGAAATAAAAGCAAGCTTTTAGTAATGGCGTTATTACAGGAAATATCGGTTCCCCTGCTCGCGGTAAATGATACCAGCCTCACGGTGGTGGAAATTGCTTTTTCCAACGGGGCAAAAGTGAAAAAGGGAGATCTTATCATGGTCTTCGAGACGTCCAAGACAACATATGATGTGGAGGCACCGGAAGAAGGATATATTCAATATCTCTGTGAGACGGATGAGGACTATGCCGTGAATGAGATCGTGGCCAGGATCTACAGCGAAGCGGCGGAAGCGCATACGGCGCCAGCCGCCATTCATGCTTCCGCACCTGTCCGGGTACCCCCGGCTGTTCAGGCAGGTGCGTCCGCTGCACCGGATGCAGGCTCGCTGCCAAACTGGGAAGGAGAGACATTGTTCTCTCTCGAAGCTTCCCGGCTGATCGTTTCTGCCGGCATCGATAAGGCTGTATTTGCGGGAAAGGATTTTGTCACCGGCGCGGATGTATCTGCCTGGTTACAACCTACTGGCGTTGCCGCCAACCGGCAGGCAAAAACCGGCGCCGGTATTCGCCCGGTCCTGCCGGTCGATCCTCGTAAAGCGATCCTGGAAAAACTCTCCTTAGGGAAGAAGCGTGAAATAGAATACCTGGAAGAGGTGCAGTCAACGGGCTTGACCAGCACTGTTCATAGCTTTGTGGACACGGAAGGGATCTTCACACCCATCAACCGCTCTCTGAAATACCTGAAAGACTCCTTGCTTCCTGTGATCATTTACGAAGCATCGAGATTGTTGACCGATTACCCCTTGCTGAACGCCTACTTTACCGGCGAAGCAGTGGCCGTCTATAAAGAAGTGAATACCGGCTTCGCCATCGATATAAATAAAGGATTGAAAGTATTAAAGATCGCCCGGTCGGAACAAAAGAGCATAAGAGAGATCGAACAGGCGATACTGGACCTGTCCGGCGGCTACCTGGATGATACCTTGCTGGTTGAGGATATGACCGATATTACCTTTACGATCACCGACCTCTCCGGGGAAGGTGTTGCCTTCTTCCGCCCCTTGATCAACAAAATGAACAGCGCCATACTGGGTATATCCGGCATTGATACAAAATTACACCGCTGCGCCCTGAGCCTTACATTCGATCACCGGGTGACGGAAGGCAAGTTCGCCGCCCGATTCCTGAAAGACCTGAAAGAAAGGCTGGAATCCTACCGGCCGCGACATTTCACGGAATTTGAGGATATCTCCTGCTTCAAATGCTATAAAACATTAAAAGAAGACCTGGGAGGTATTGGGTTTGCCCGCTGTATTACTCCGGAAGGAAAAGAAGGATATATTTGCCAGAGTTGCTTAAATGGCTTTTGATGGAAGAAAAGATCAAGGAAATAATATCTGTTTTTATAAAGGTCCCTGCGGAGCAGATCGCGCCTTCCACTGCTATTGGCCGGTCAGCCTTGCAGAGCTCGATCCTGATGCACCGGATGTATGCCCGGCTGGCGGACGAAGGTCTCGTCGTGGAGAACTATGGAGATATAAGGGTCTTTGGCGATCTGTGGCCGCAGCGCCCTTTCGGCAACGCTCATCCGAACGGGCAGGAGACGCAGCCGGCCATGCCTGGTCAGGCCCTGGCAGCCATCGGTATCGATATAGAAGAGATTGCCGCATTGCCCGCAACAAATGACTTTCGAAAGGAAGCCTTCTACAAAATGAATTTTGCGGCTGCGGAAATAGCCTGGTGCATCTTACAGCCAGATCCCTATTCCTCTTTTGCCGGACTTTTTGCCGTGAAAGAGGCGCTTGTAAAGGCGGATGGACAATTCAGGGGCCGCGCGTTCAATAGTATGGAAATAGACCATTCTCCGGAAGGAAAGCCTCTCTTTCCCGGGTTCGTTATATCTATTTCCCACGCGGGAGGGCTAGCGGTGGCCGTCGCCGCCCGGTCGGGCGGTAACTTGCCGGAGGCGCCGGACATCACGGCGTCAGTTCAGGCGGGCCCTTCTCCCGGCAAACAGGGTGGATCACCGGTAGGGTGGGTGGCATGGATAGCCCTTTTGCTCTCTGTAATGGCCTTAATGATCGTTTTAATGCACTAAAAATGAAAATTTCGATCATCACGGCCACGTATAACAGCGCAGCGACGATAAAAGATACACTTACCAGTATCCGGCAACAGGATCACCCTGATATAGAGCATATCATCATCGACGGCGGATCGACGGATAGTACAGCATCCATCGTATCGGGCTTCCCCCACGTGGCGAAATGGTTATCGGAGAAAGATAATGGGATCTATGACGCAATGAACAAAGGTATCGCATTGGCAACCGGTGATGTGATCGGCATCCTGAACTCTGACGATATTTATACCGGGCCTTCCGTCCTTTCTACCATCGCCAGGGCCTTCGCCGATCCTGCAGTAAAGACAGCCTACGCCGACCTGCAATATGTCCGGCCGGATAACCCCGACAAGATCATCCGGACCTGGAGGACCGGTACCTTCCGGAAAAGGAATTTCTATTATGGTTGGATGCCGCCGCATCCTACCTTCTTTGTCCGGAAGGAAGTATACGAGCAGGCAGGGATGTTCAACCTCAACCTCCGTTCGGCAGCCGACTACGAACTTATGCTGAGGATCCTGGTGAAAATGGAGATGACGGCCTACTATCTTCCCCGGGTTATAGTCAAGATGAGGGTCGGCGGGATGAGTAATTCCAGCATTAAAAACAGGTTGCGTGCCAATAAAGAAGATCGTCTGGCATGGAAGTTGAATGATTTAAGACCATATTTTTTTACTTTGTATCTGAAACCACTCAGAAAAATTCATCAATTTATAATCAAGTAACCGATCTTATGGCAAAAGTAGCATTGATCACGGGCGTCACCGGGCAGGACGGGGCCTATTTAAGTGAATTATTGTTGAAAAAAGGGTATATCGTCCACGGCATTAAAAGGCGCAGCTCCCTCTTTAATACGGACCGGATCGACCATCTTTACCAGGACCCGCATGAGACCGGTGTGAAATATCATCTACATTATGGGGATTTGACCGATTCCACCAACCTCATCCGCATCATCCAGGAGACCCAGCCCGACGAAATTTACAACCTGGCTGCTATGAGCCATGTTCACGTTAGTTTTGAAACTCCTGAATATACAGCCAATGCCGACGGCATCGGCACCCTTCGGATACTGGAAGCGGTTCGCCTTCTGGGCCTTATCAAAAAGACGAAGGTCTACCAGGCCTCGACCTCGGAGTTATATGGATTGGTACAGGCTGTTCCCCAAAGCGAAACGACGCCTTTTTACCCCAGGTCCCCCTATGCGGTGGCCAAATTATACGGCTACTGGATCACCGTTAACTACCGGGAAGCTTACGGCATGTATGCTACCAACGGGATCTTATTCAACCACGAATCACCGCTTCGGGGTGAGACCTTTGTTACCCGTAAGATCACCCGTGGCGTAGCAAAGATCGGACTCGGACTTCAGGACAAGATATATCTCGGTAACCTCGATGCCCGCCGCGACTGGGGGCATGCCAAGGATTATGTCGAGGCGATGTGGCGCATCCTGCAACAGCCCGAGCCTGAAGACTATGTTATCGCTACCGGCGTAACCACGCCCGTACGGGAATTCGTTCGCATGGCCTTTGCCGAATTGGGTATCGAGCTGGAATTTAAAGGAAAGGCAGCGAAAGAAGTGGGTATTGTTACGGCCAGCATCAACCCTGATTTTATGGTCGAGATTGGCAAAGAAGTGGTGGCTGTAGATGCCCGGTACTACCGCCCGACGGAGGTCGACCTGCTCATCGGAGACCCTACCAAGGCGCAGCAGAAATTAGGCTGGAAGCCGACCTATGACCTGCCGATGCTGGTGAAGGAAATGGTAGACTCGGACGTTCAGCTCTTTAGAAAGGAAAAGGTGTTAAAAGATTCCGGATTTTATGTCAAGAACCAGTACGAATAGTATGCAACCAGGAGACAAAATATACATTGCCGGCCATCGTGGGATGGTCGGCTCAGCTATTACCCGAAGACTGCAAAAGGAAGGATTTACCAATTTTTTGACCAGGACCTCTTCCGAACTGGACCTAAAGGACCAGGCGGCCGTTCAGGCCTTTTTTGAAAAGGAAAGACCGGATTATGTATTTCTTGCAGCGGCAAGGGTCGGCGGTATTATGGCCAATAATGTTTACCGGGGTGAGTTTCTGTACGATAACCTCATGATCCAAAGCAATACCATCGACGCAGCCTATCGTTGCGGCGTAAAAAAGCTGATGTTTCTGGGTTCTTCCTGTATCTATCCAAAGCTGGCTCCCCAGCCGCTGAAGGAGGATTACCTGCTGACCGGGCCGCTTGAAGAGACCAACGAACCCTATGCCATCGCCAAGATCGCCGGGATCAAATTATGTGATGCCTATCGTTCGCAATACGGGGCCAATTTTATTTCCGTCATGCCTACCAACCTGTACGGCCCGAATGACAACTACGACCTGAATACCAGTCATGTGCTGCCGGCCCTGATCCATAAGTTTCACGAGGCGAAGAAAAATAACTCTCCCACGGTCATTCTATGGGGCTCGGGCAAACCGCGCCGGGAATTCCTTCATGCCGATGACCTGGCCGATGCCTGTTTCTTCCTGATGCAGAAGTACAACGAGCCGGGACTTGTCAACGTGGGCGTAGGGGAAGACCTGGAGATCAAGGAGCTGGCTCTGCTGATCAAAAAAATAGTTGGGTATGAAGGCGAAATCGGGCACGACCTCACCAAACCCGATGGCACCCCGAGAAAGTTGATGGATGTCTCTAAATTGCATAGCTTTGGCTGGAAAGCCAGGATAAGTCTTGAAGAGGGGCTTCGCAGCGTTTACGAGGAATTCAAAAAAGCCAATTAATAATTTTGTTCTCTTTTTTCAAAAAACGGCCGGCAGATAGTTCTGAAAACCTGGCCGGGCTTGTCTGTGACATGCATTCTCATCTGATCCCGGGGATCGATGATGGCGTAAAAGATATTGAATCATCCATCCGGTTGATCCGGGGGTTGATAGACCTGGGTTATAAGAAGATCATTACGACTCCCCATATCAATGCTGATATTTTCCCCAATACGCCGGAGATCATTCATGCCGGCCAGGCCACTGTTTTGGCAGAGCTGCAGCGTCTCCAGCTGGATGTAAAATTTCATGCAGCTGCGGAATACCTGATGGATGATCATTTCGCCCTGATGCTGTCCGAAGGGCAGCCTTTTCTTACCCTGAAAGATAATTTGGTGTTGGTAGAGCTTTCCTTTGCCGTGCCTGCCATCAACCTGAAAGAACTGTTATTCGGGCTTCAGTTAAAGGGTTACCAGCCGGTACTGGCGCATCCCGAAAGATATCTTTATTTCGGCGCCAACAAGGGCTGGTATGACCAGCTACGCGATGCCGGCTGCCTGTTCCAGCTCAATTTGCTGTCCTTTCGCGGCCATTACGGTCCTGAATCGCAGCAGTTGGCGGAATGGCTGATAAAAAAGAAATATGTCGACTTCCTCGGATCCGATATGCACCATGAAAAGCACCTGGAACTATTGAGCTCTTCGCCCCGGATTTTCCGGACTGTATACCAATTGATAGATGCCGGCCTTATCCTCAATGCCAGTCTTTAATTATACTCCTTCTACTTCCTTCTCCCAGCCCAACAGGCTCTTTTTCTCCCCCAAAGTTTACGTTTTACCGCCCAACCCTTAAACAAAAATTCGCGTATCTTGTAGTAAATGGAAATGAATGTCTTTACCATAAAGGACCTGGAAAACCTGTCAGGAATCAAGGCCCATACGATCCGGATATGGGAACAGCGTTATAATTTCCTGAAACCTAATCGAACAGACACCAATATCCGGTACTACTGCAACCAGGAGCTAAAGACCATTCTCAACATTTCCCTGCTCAATAAGTACGGGTATAAGATCTCCCACATCAATAGGATGACTGAGCAGGAACTGAAAACCAGGATCATCTCCCTGTCGGATAGGGCGGCTCAGCAGGAAAGACTGGTCAATGAGCTCATCGCTTATATGATCGATCTGAATATCGAATGCTTTGAAAGGGTCCTGGATGGGTTTATCCTGACAAAGGGTATCGACAAGGCCATCACACAGATCGTTTTTCCTTTTCTGCATCGCATCGGCATCCTTTGGGTGACCAATCATATCAATCCCGCGCAGGAACACCTGGTAACGAATATCATCCGGCAAAAGCTGATCGTGGGCATTGAAGGCACCATGACACATAGGCGCACCGATAAGACCGTGCTGCTCTTCCTTCCCGAAGGGGAACACCATGAATTAGGGCTGTTATACGTCTACTACCTGCTGAAAACGCAGGGCGTGAAGGTTCTATACCTGGGGGCGGACATGCCGTTAAAGGATGTCGAATTCGTCTGCCAGCACAAGGCTCCTGATTATCTCTATACCCATCTCACCGGCATAGCGGGCAATTTTAACTTCGAAAAGTTCCTCGTCCAGGCTACTCAACGTTTTGCCGCTCCCCTTGTTATATCTGGAGAACTGGCCCGGACACATATGCAGAAGATCCCTGCCAGTGAAATCATAAAATACTGCTGTTCGATCCCCGAAGTGCTGGACTTTATCTCCACGCTCTGAGCGAGGTTACAACCCCGTCTCTTTGGCATATTTCTGCCATCTTTCCCATCATTCTGTCTTTCTGGCGCCAATTTCTGGCAGGCCCCTTTTTTGCATGTATAGAAAAAAAAGAATAATAGCATGGCACATGAATCAAGGCTTAAGAAAGTACAATCGATTGATTATCCGATCTTTAATTTTTTAACAGAACCACAGGTCACATAATCTTGAATCGATGTTCTTAAATGTTTAAATTTGAATAAGAGTTTATTAAACAATTTTTACACTATGGCTACAGTAGAATTCAACCAGCTTCTGGTTAATAACGCAGAGTTCTTAAAGCCGTTCGCTATCACGCTAACCCGTGATTCTGAAGCAGCCAAAGACCTTTTCCAGGAAACCCTTTTCCGCGCCTTAGCTAATAAGGATAAATATAATGTAGGTACTAATATCAAGGCATGGCTTTACACCATCATGCGGAATATCTTTATCAATAATTACCGCCGGAAAGCCAAGCAAAATACCATTTTTGATAGTACTCCCAACGAATTCCTGCTCAACTCTGCCCAGATGGCAATTCCGGGGTCCGTTGAAAGCAATTTGCGGGTAAAAGATATCCAGTCTGCTGTTCATAAGCTGCCGGAGATCTTTCGTAATCCTTTTCTGCTTTATTTCGATGGGTTTAAATACCATGAGATCGCCGAGATGCTGCAGGAACCGCTTGGAACGATTAAAAGCCGCATACACTTTGCCCGGAAGCTTTTAAAAACACAAATTCAGCGATTCTAGCTCCCGGCAGACCTGTGGTCCGCTGGTCGTTTGTCCAAAAAAATTCTTGTCATAGGAAGTGGCTTTGCCGCTTTTCGGCAGCCACTTTCATGGCAAATTACCGGCTTATGCCTAATTTTTCTATGCTGCAACGGGAAGAAGTGATATTGGTCAATGAAAATGATATTCCGCTGGGTACGATGGAGAAGATGGAAGCCCACCGGAAGGCCCTTTTACACAGGGCCTTCAGCATATTTATCTTTAATAACAAGGGTGAAATGCTGTTACAGCAACGCGCTCCCGAAAAATACCACAGCGCTGGTTTATGGACCAATGCCTGCTGCAGCCACCCCCGGCCGGGCGAAGACACGGGCGAAGCCGCTAAACGCCGGCTATACGAAGAGCTGGGTTTTACCACTCCGCTGGAAAAGATCTTCAATTTCACGTATAAGTCGGAATTCGACAACGGATTGACCGAATTCGAATTCGATCATGTTTACACCGGCACGTATGACCAGGCCATTTATCCCAACCGGGGAGAAGTAAGCGACTACAGTTATCGCTCAGTTGACGATATCCGGGCCAGCCTGGAACTACATCCACATACATTCACCAGCTGGTTTCACGTGGCTTTTCCGCTGGTGTGTGAAAAAATCACCTCCCTGAAATAACGGAGATGCACATTGACTATTTTGTACCTGCGGCTTTTTTACGCCGGCACCTGCGTCCTGTTATGGCACCTGCGTCCTGTTATTATATTACTCGCAAAGATTGAGCATCTCCGTCCCCAGCGTACTGAACTGGAAGAACCTGACCTTACCGGCGGGGCCGGCCACATCATAGTGTAAGACCAGGGTGCCATACTGCATCTCAAAGGCATCCCACAGATCATCTTTTATCTTGGGGTTACCCAGCGTTTTGAAAAGACTGCCGCGTTTGGTGCCCAGCAGCGGAATGCTGGTTTTACCCTGGAATTTCGGACCTATTTCTATATAGTCACGCCTGGTGTAAAAGTAAATGTCCTTATCCTTGAAATATATGCCGCCGCCGCATTTCGCGCTTTCACTTTCATCTTCCGCACTGGTAAAACAGGGAAATTTTTCCTTTATCTCGTTGGGTGTATGACTTGGTTTGATGCCATTGACGGCGCCGTCCAGTACATCCACATAAAAATCGGGGCATTTTACTTTGGCTTTCAATTGCGCCATGCTGACGGACAAAAAGCTCATGCAGAAGACTACGAAAAGGGTTCGTTTGATCGTTGGGTTCGGTTTCATAAGTAGTAAATTTTAGCTCCCTTATATCTACAAACAACGGGCCGGAGATGATTATTTGCTCAAATACATGCTCCGGTCCTTATACAGCTGCCGGAAATAAGGGTCCCGCAGATTTTTGATGAACCGGATGGCCTCCCCGGTCGACTTCATTTCGGGGCCCAGCTCAATTTTGACACCCGGGAATTTGTTAAAGCTGAACACCGGCTCCTTGATGGCAAAACCATCCAGTTTCTTCTCAAAGGTAAATTCGGTAAGCTTCTGACTGCCGAGCATGACCTTGGTAGCTATGTTGAGATAAGGGATCTGGTAGGCCTTGGCAATAAATGGCGTCGTCCGCGAAGCCCTGGGATTGGCTTCGATGACAAAGACCTTTCCATCCTTGATAGCGAACTGGATATTGATCAGCCCTTTAATATTCAGGGCCCGGGCAATTTTCTCCGAATAATATTCCATCGTGGTAACCTCCATCGGCGTAAGATTGAAGGCGGGCAGGACGGCATGGCTGTCACCGCTGTGGATACCGGCGGGCTCGATATGTTCCATCACACCCATCACATGGAAGTTCTCGCCGTCGAAGATGGCATCCACTTCCGCTTCCTGGCAGCGGTCAAGAAAATGGTCGACGAGGATCTTATTGCCGGGAATATGTTTCAGCAGGCTTACCACGGCAGCTTCAACCTCATCGTCATTGATGACGATACGCATCCGTTGTCCACCCAGCACATAGCTGGGACGCACCAGCACCGGGTAACCTACCCGGTTGGCTACCTGGACGGCCTCATCCACATCGTAAGCCGTGCCGTAGTTGGGATAGGGAATGTTCAGCTCTTTCAGCATATCGCTGAAACGGCCGCGGTCTTCGGCAATGTCCATGCTGTCGAAAGAAGTGCCGATGATCTTTATTCCTTTGGCGTGTAGTTTTTCTGCCAGTTTCAGCGCAGTCTGTCCACCCAGCTGTACGATCACACCTTCCGGTTTCTCATGTTCGACGATCTCCCAGAGGTGTTCCCAGTAGACGGGCTCGAAGTAAAGCTTGTCTGCAATATCGAAGTCGGTAGACACCGTTTCAGGGTTACAGTTTACCATGATGGCTTCGTAACCGCATTCCTTAATGGCCAGCAGTCCGTGTACACAGCAGTAGTCGAATTCGATACCCTGTCCGATGCGGTTAGGACCCGATCCGAGAACGATGATCTTCTTTTTATCGGACACTTTACTTTCGTTGGCATGCCCGCCCTCGAAAGTGGAGTAGAAATAGGGCGTTTTTGCTTCGAACTCAGCCGAGCAGGTATCTACCATTTTATATACACGGGTGATGCCGGCAGCTTTCCGCTTTTCATACAGTTCGTCTTCGGTGCCGGAATTCATGATCTTGACGACCTGTTCATCGCTGAACCCATGCCGTTTGGCTTCCTGTAAGAGGTCCAACGGCAGGGTATTGAGCTTGTATTTCGCCAGCTCTTTTTCCATGTTACAGATCTTCTGTATCTCGTAGAGGAACCAGCGATCGATGCCGTTGGTCGCCTTCGAGATAGTGCCTACGGAGATGCCGGCCATCAATGCGTCCTTGATGCGAAAGATCCGGTCCCACTTGGGCGTCTTGATATATTCCAATAACTCTTCTGCGTGCATGAGGCTTTTGCCATAATAACCCAGGCCTACGGCGTTGTTTTCCAGGCTCTGGCAAGCCTTCTGGACGGCTTCGGTAAAACTTCTGCCGATGGCCATCACTTCTCCCACGCTCTTCATCTGCAGCCCCAGCGTATCGTTGGCGCCTTTAAACTTGTCAAAATTCCAGCGGGGTATTTTCACGATCACATAATCCTGCACCGGCTCGAAATAAGCCGAAGTGGTTTGGGTGATCTGGTTCTTCAATTCATCGAGATTATAACCGATGGCGAGTTTGGCAGCTATCTTGGCAATCGGATAACCCGTTGCCTTGGAAGCCAGGGCCGACGAACGGCTCACCCGGGGATTGATCTCGATGGCGATGATCTCTTCTGTTTTCGGGTTCAGGGCGAACTGTACGTTACAGCCGCCGGCGAAATTGCCCAGGTCACGCATCATCATGATGGCGGTATTACGCATTAGCTGGTAGGCCGTATCGCTGAGGGTCATGGCCGGCGCTACGGTGATGGAATCGCCCGTATGCACGCCCATGGGATCGAAATTCTCGACCGTACAGATGATCACGACATTGTTGTTGGCATCGCGCAGCAGCTCCAGCTCGAATTCCTTCCAGCCCAGCACCGCCTTCTCTACCAGCACTTCGTGGATGGGCGAAGCCTGTAAACCCCGGTTCAGGGCTTCGTCCAGGTCCTCCTTACCATGTACAAAACCGCCTCCCGTGCCGCCCAGCGTGAAAGAAGGCCGGATTACCAGCGGGAAGCCAATATCCTGAGCGAACTCTTTACCCTCCAGGAAGGAGTTCGCTGTTTTAGCCGTAGCTACCGGGACCCCCAGCCGGATCATCCATTGCCGGAACTTCTCGCGGTCTTCAGCCTTGTCGATGGCCTTAATATCCACGCCGATCAGCCGAACTCCATATTTTTCCCAAATACCCAGGTCCTCGACTTCTTTGGCCAGGTTTAAGGCCGTCTGACCGCCCATCGTAGGCAATACAGCATCAATCTTATTCTCTTCCAATATCTGCTCAATGCTTTCCGCTGTCAGCGGCAGCAGATAAACCTTGTCTGCCATCATCGGGTCCGTCATGATGGTAGCCGGATTACTATTGATCAGGATAACTTCGACACCTTCTTCCCGCAGACTACGGGCGGCCTGGGTGCCTGAATAATCGAATTCACAGGCTTGACCGATAATAATGGGGCCTGAACCGATGATCAGGACGCAATGAATGGAGGAATCTTTGGGCATGTTGAAAAAAATAAAATTGCGCAAAGGTAAGGCAGTGAGGCAGATTTTCCCGATTAATTTTAGTCCGGCGCCACCAGAAATGAAAAAGTCCCGGCCTCAACGACCAGGACTGTATAAACTAAAACTTTACGGGGAAGGCAATTCAGTCAAATGGAATACAGACCGGCAATGTCACTGCCGTCCGCAACCGCATTTGTTCAGTTGTTGTGGTATGCCGCCAGCTCAATATCATCCAGCAACACTCCTCCTTTGCGGGCAATAGACTTGCGTTCTGCCATCAACCTGCGATTTTCATACTTGCTTTTTAATCGAAATACCCATTTCTGTTTAGCTTCTTCGCCTTTAATAATTCCTATCATTCCTCCGACAGACACTGCCAGAAAAACGACCATTTTGTTTTTAATTCCTTTCATAACTGCCAATTTGTGGTGGAGACGCCCACCTGTTATTAAGACACCAATAGTTAGCCAAAAGCTGTACCAAACTTTAAAAAAAACCTACCCTTTTAGTAGTATTTTTTTTGTTAACGGAATCCGATGCTGATCCAGAATCCTTTATTAACAAATCGCTTCACATTTCCGTGATTGTATACGATAAAAACCCTGTTTTGGATTGTCAAAGCGGCCAGCCTGCGGGCCATAAACCGGAATAGTTGGCTCACAATGGGAATATTTGTCGTTTGAGATACATTTGCGTTGTGGAGTCAAGTTCTCCGCCGGTAAAAAATACAACAGCGACAATGAAACATTTCTTCATAGCGGGCTGCCTGCTTTCCTCTCTTTCCTGCTTTTCCCAGCTATTCCCACCATCCACCTGTCCCCGCGACTATTTCCGCGACCCGCTGGCTATTCCGATAACCCTGGCAGCGAATTTCGGCGAACTCCGCCCCAATCACTACCACATGGGACTCGACATCCGTACCCGGCACCGGGAGAACCTTCCGGTCTTTGCTGCCGCCGATGGATACGTAGCCCGGGTAGAGATCGAACCCGCCGGCTTTGGTCAGGCCATTTACATCCGGCATCCCAACGGTTATACTACGGTCTATGGGCACCTCAACCAATTTTTTCCCGGGCTGGCCGCCTATGTCAGCGAACAACAATACAAGCGTGAGTCCTGGCAGATAGACCTGGAGCCACCAGCTACGCTTTTTCCAGTGAAAAAGGGCGATCTGATCGCCTACAGCGGTAATACCGGCGGCTCACAGGGACCCCATCTTCATTTCGAGATACGGCGCACTGCCGGAGACATCAACCAGAACCCACTGCTGTTCGGACTGCCTGTCCCGGATAATACATCACCTGCTTTTGTCCGTTTGGCCTGGTATGACCGTAACCAGGGTATTTATGAGCAATCACCGCATATCCTGCCTGTTCGGAAAGAAGCCGGCACCGCGGCAACAGCACATTTATCTTTGTCGAAAACACAGGAGGCCCGGGCAACAGCAGGCTGGACAATTTTTCCGTCTTTGCTTACTGTTTCTACCAACCGCATCAGTCTGGCCATCTCCGCCTTCGACACCCAAAGCGGATCCACCAACCCTAACGGCATTTATGAGGCGACGCTCTATAAGGATGATCAACCGGTCATCGGCTTCCAGATGAACAACATCAGCTACGACAATACCCGCAACCTCAACGCACACATCGACTACCGGACACGTGCGACAGGAGGCCCTTTCCTGCAACATCTCTCGCTGCTGCCGGGATATCCGCCGCCGACGATCTATGCCTCACCTGCCGACCGGCCTTCCAATGGGGTCATAGACCTGAGCGACGGCCAGGCGCATGCCATCCGCATCGAGATAAAAGACACTTACGGTAATTCTTCTGTTTTGTCGTTCCGGGTGCAGTATCAGCCGCCGGCGGCAGCCTTCATGACTCCGGCGCTGCCCGGCAAAAAATTCTACCCCGGGATGGTAGATGGGGTGGAGACGGAAGACTGCGCGTTCTATCTTGAAGAGAGAAGCCTCTATGACTCCGTTTCGATCGCTACTACCGTAGCCGGCTATCCGGGATCGGGCCTATCCCTGCCGGAAGCTGTCTCGGCAGCTCATGCTATCGGCGCTGCCTGGATTCCTTTGCTGCAGCCCGTCCTGGTTCGTTTACGGCCCATTCACCCGGTGTTGACAGATTCGACCGGGGCCCCGGCTGTATGGACAGCCCACAAAAGCAGCTCAGCTCCATCCGGAACCGGGGGTATCGTCATGGTCCGTTTCCAGGGAGGACAAAAGGACGTGTTGTTACCGGAATGGCAGAATGGCTGGGCTTCTGCCCGCTTCCGCGAATTTGGGAATTTCCAGTTGGTGTACGATACTATACCACCCGAAGTGAGACCATTGGAACCGCTGGAGGAAGCTAATCTCAGCAAAGCCACCCGTATCGCCTTTTCCATAAAAGACAATCTCGGCGCCCTTCGTAATTTTCGGGCCGAGCTGGATGGCGCCTGGCTTTGTTTTACCAATGACAAGGGGCTGGCTTACATCTATAAATTTGACGAACACTGCCCGCCGGGCAGACACACACTAAAACTGTCGGTGGAGGATGTAGCCGGCAACAAAACGGTAAAAGAATATCATTTCACCCGCTAGCATAGTAAAATAAAAAACATGACCCATCTGCAGGAAGGAGACAAAGCCCCGGCTTTTACCGGGAAAGACGCCAATGGAAAGAAAATCGCCCTCGCCGACTACAAGGGAAAAAAACTGGTACTCTATTTCTATCCGCAGGACAATACGCCGACATGCACGGTCCAGGCCTGTAATCTCCGGGATAATATCGGGCTGCTCAAAAAGGAAGGATTTGCCGTCATTGGTATCAGCCCCGATGACGAGAAGAGCCATAAAAAATTTGAAACCAAATTTGACCTACCCTTTCCCCTCATCGCTGATCCGGAACATACCATCATCGACAAATATGGTGTCTGGGGAGAAAAACAGCTCTATGGCCGCAAGTACATGGGCCTGCACCGGACTACCTTTCTCATCGACGAAAAAGGGGTGATCCGCAAAATATTTCTGAAGCCTAAGAGCAGGAAACACGCGGAGGAAATTGTCAAGGCATGGGGATGATCCACTCTACCTCGCCGAAGGCAAACTCCCGCTCCAATACATCCCGGGTCAGCAGTTGCCCCTGCGCGGATACGCCCTGTACTACGGTCTCGAAGACGGCGTTTTCCTTTTTCAGCCGGACCGCCTGTCCCCGCCGGTAAAGGCGGGCATTGTACTCCTCCAGTTGGGCCGAGGTCCCCGCCGCATGCGGCAAACCATTTTCGCCGACCAGGGCGGAGTAGCGTTGGTCTAGGCAGCTCCCCAGTTCCCGGGCCAGGTCCACTGCCTGGAAAGGGCGGCCTGTGATCTGGCGTAAGGAAACGGGATTCCGCGCCGTCGCCGGAAACTCAACCTGGTTAATATTGATTCCCATGCCCGCTATGGCCAGCGGCCATCGGTCTCCCTGGAAATGGTTCTCGATAAGGATGCCTCCTGCCTTTCTGTCATTCCAATACAGATCGTTGGGCCATTTTATAAATGTGGATTCGGGTCCTGCATACCGGCTGAAAAGGTCATGACAGGCCAGCGCCACGCAGACGCTGAGGGCGAAAGCCTGCGAAGGTTTTAATGCAACTGGTTCTAATACAGCACTGAGGACGATGTTTTCGCCCGGTGTGCTCGTCCAGGTGCGACCCCGCTGTCCCTTACCAGCCCATTGATCATAAGCAAAAAACAGGGTCCCGTGTGGAGCTGTTCCTCCTGTCGCCTGTGCCATGGCATAGTTGTTGGTGCTATCCACCGATTGTAATTCAATAAAAGCATGTCCGATCGCCAAAAGATTACTATTTTTGGTAGAACGCAAAATTAAATCCGGTTTCTCACAATATTTTGATTTAACATAATTTATCACGAAAAACGTTTTGATTATTGGAACAGCTTTCTATATTAGCTACCCGTAAACGCAGTGTAGTCCGATTAACGAGGAATTCGAAAATTTTTAAATCCATCATCAAAGCTATACAGGAGAAAAAAGGTGAGAATATTGTTTCTCTTGACTTACGAAAGATACCGGAAGCCGTAGCGGATTTTTTTGTTGTATGTGAGGCGGGTAGTACCACTCAGGTAAAAGCAATAGCCGATTCGGTGGAAGAAGAAGTAAAGAAGAATTGCGATGAACTCCCCTATAAGCACGAAGGCAGACAAACCCTTCAATGGGTACTGATCGATTATGTAAATGTTGTGGTCCACGTCATGCTGCCGGAAATTCGCCGTTTTTACAAACTGGAGGATATGTGGAGCGATGCTCCCCAGGAAAAGCACGAAGGATAGAAAACGTGCGGAACCGACAATTTAACAGTATATTTTGCCGTTTCTGGGGTTTTCCCGAACATTTTCACTTTATAAGTTTTATTATTTGATCATAACTGGACTCCGTCCAGTTCCAAAAGGACACTAAATGGTATTTATGGCAAAAAATTTACTTTATTTGATTATTTTTTGACAAAATACATTATTGAAAAACAACACGGACAAATAAAAAATGCCACAAGACGATTTGAAACAAAACGATAAGAACAATTTTCCGCGGTTCAGGCCCAGGGGAGATGATGATAATGGTTCGAAAAAGGGACCGAAATTCAGCATCTATTGGATCTGGGGTATAATTGCGGCTGTATTGATCGGTTTTAATTTATTCGGATCCTTTTCACCCGATGCACACCAAATAGATGAGCTGGAGTTCCGGAAGAATATGCTGGCCAATGGTGATGTAGAAAAGATCGACCTGATATCCAACAAGCAGCTGATTAGGGTTTATATCAAGAAAGATAGCCTTGCCAAACCTTATTATGCCAAGTACAACAGCAAGAACTCCTGGCCGGGCGGTGTCGGTAAAGAAGGTCCCCAGTTCGAGTTCAGGGTCAGCGATGTAAAGGATTATGAAAAGATACTGCGGGATTATTTCGCCAGGAACCCGCAAATGGAAGTACCCCTTGTCTCCAAGCCGGAAGGCGAATGGTTCGGTCCCCTGCTTAATTTCCTCCTACCCCTGCTGATCATCGTTCTCATATGGGTCATGCTCATGCGGAAAATGGGTGGTCAGGCCGGCGCCGGCGGCCCCGGGGGTATCTTTAACATCGGTAAGTCCAAAGCTACTTTATTCGATAAAGGCACCAAGGTCACCATTACCTTCAATGACGTTGCAGGGCTGGATGAGGCAAAAGTGGAAGTGATGGAGATCGTCGACTTCTTAAAGAATCCCAAAAAGTATACCGCGCTGGGAGGAAAAATTCCCAAAGGCGCCTTATTGGTAGGTCCTCCCGGAACGGGTAAGACCCTGCTGGCAAAAGCCATGGCCGGAGAAGCCCAGGTGCCCTTCTTCTCTATGAGTGGTTCCGACTTTGTCGAACTGTTCGTGGGAGTGGGCGCCAGCCGTGTCCGTGACCTGTTTAAGCAGGCCCGGGAAAAAGCCCCCTGTGTCATCTTCATCGATGAAATTGACGCCATCGGTCGCGCCCGCGGTAAAAATGCCATTATGAGCAATGACGAAAGGGAAAGCACCCTCAATCAGCTGCTCGTGGAAATGGATGGTTTCGGTGGCGACAGCGGTATCATCGTACTGGCCGCGACCAACCGTCCGGACGTGCTGGATACAGCCCTGCTGCGTCCCGGCCGTTTCGACCGGCAGATATCCATCGACAAGCCCGATCTGAAAGGCCGCGAAGCTATTTTCAAGGTACACCTCAAGCCGATAAAGATCTCCAGCAAACTGGATATTCATAAACTGGCCGAACAGACACCTGGTTTTGCCGGGGCTGACATCGCCAATGTTTGTAATGAAGCTGCCCTCATCGCTGCCCGTAAAGGGAAAGACAATGTGGAAATGGAAGACTTCCAGGATGCAGTCGACAGGGTCATCGGCGGATTGGAAAAGAAAAACAAGATCATCTCCCCCGAAGAAAAAAAGATCATCGCCTACCACGAGGCCGGCCACGCTATCTGCGGCTGGTACCTGGAACACGCTTATCCTTTACTGAAGGTCACCATCGTTCCGCGTGGTGTCGCTGCTCTCGGATATGCGCAGTACACGCCCAAAGAACAATATCTGTATAATACGGACCAGCTTTTCGACCAGATCTGCATGACGCTGGGAGGCCGGGCCAGCGAAGAGCTTAACTTCGGGAAGATCTCCACAGGCGCCCAGAACGACCTGCAACAGATCACCCGCATCGCCTATTCCATGGTGACGGTATATGGTATGAACGATAAGGTTGGGAATGTCAGCTTTTACGATCCCCAGGCGGAAAATACTTTTACGAAGCCTTATTCGGAAGAGACTTCCAAGATCATCGATGAAGAGGTACGGAAATTAATTGACAAGGCGTATGATTCTACCAAGCACTTGCTGACCCTGAAAACCCGGGAAGTAAAATTGCTGGCTGAAGCGCTGCTGGAAAAAGAAGTCCTTTTCCAAAGTGACGTCGAAACCCTTATCGGCAAACGCCCTTATGAAGAAAAAAGGGCCCTGGATGTCACCGAACATGGCGAGAGCAATGGCGTGCCGCAGGCAGTGATCATTCCTCCTGCTACCGAAGAAGTAAAATAGCATGAACATTTCTTCAGCGAAAGAAAATATATTAAAAAAGATAAGGAAGGCGTTGAGTGAATCAACGCCTATTCCTTTTCCTCAAAGTGAGGGAAGCGCTTCTGTTTTTCAACCTTCCACCCAGGACCTGGGCATCGAATTCGCAGAGCAGTTTACCAAACTGCTCGGTAAATTTGTCTTCTGCGCCGATCACCATGAGCTCGTAACCCAATTGAACGCGCTCGTCAGCGGTCAGGGATGGAAGAAATTGTATTGCCGGGAAGAAAAGATCCGCACGGTGCTGAAAGCACATGCTTTTGACAGTTTCTCCACCACCGACCTTGGTGACTGTGATGCGGCCGTCACCGGCTGTGAAGGGCTGGTTGCCCGCACCGGCAGCATTATCCTTAGCTCGGCCAGTCCCAGTGGCCGTACGGTCAGCGTATATGCCCCCATACATATTTGTATTGCCTATACCAATCAGCTGGTCTATGATGTCCGGGATGGGTTAATAGCGCTGAAAGAAAAATACAATCAGCAACTGCCCTCGCTGATGACTTTCGCCACAGGCCCCAGCCGTACGGCTGATATAGAAAAGACCCTGGTTGTAGGTGTCCATGGGCCGAAACAAGTGTATCTTTTTTTAGTGGATAGTCAATAGCTTTGCTCATGCAAATCCCTCCCGGAAAAAAAATCTATTTCCTTTCCGATTTTCACCTGGGTGCCCCCGATCATGCCGCCAGCCTGGAGCGCGAACGGCGCATCGTCGCCTTTCTCGAAAAGATACGCCGGGATGCAGCCGTGATCTTTATTGTCGGCGACCTTTTCGATTTCTGGTATGAATACCGGACGGTCGTCCCCAAAGGATTTATCCGTATTCTGGGAAAAATGGCGGAGATAACCGATTCCGGAATACCCATTCATTTCTTTACGGGTAATCACGATATGTGGATGAGCGGCTATTTTGAAGAAGAGCTGAATATCCCGGTCTACCACGAGCCGAAAGTTTTCGAATACAATGGGAGAAAACTGTTTGTTGGTCATGGGGATGGGCTTGGACCCGGTGACCATGGTTATAAGTTCATGAAAAAAATATTCCGCAATAAGATATGCCAGGGGCTGTTCGGTATCCTGCCGCCTGCTGTCGGTGTCGGTATCGCCGGCTGGCTCAGCCGCCGCAGCAGGGCGGTTACCGGGGCCTCAGACGCCCAATTCCTGGGCGAAGACAAAGAATGGCTGATTATTTATTCCCGGGAAGTCCTGCGATCACAACACTATGACTATCTGATCTTCGGTCATCGTCATCTGCCTATAGATTTTTCTTTAAACGAAGCCGGCAGCCGGTATATCAATCTGGGTGACTGGATACGTTATAATACATACGCTGTATTTGACGGGGAGACGTTCTCTTTACTGAGCGATACCCCTGAAACAGCCGACAAGATCGTCCGGAAATGAGAACCACGGCCTCCTATATGATGTGTTTGTCTTTTATTCTGATTGCAGAAAGCCATGCTTTTGCGCAACAGGATACGGCGCGGCAGGAATCGGTGCGTCAGGAGTCGGCCCGGCAAGCTCCGGGGGCCACGATTTCCTCTTTTCTCCTGATCCGGACGCTTGGGCCTGCCAATATCGTAGATTTTACGGTCGACAACCTCGGCAATATCTATGTGCTGACTAAGGACAACCAGTTGAAAAAGCTAAGCTCCAATGGCGACTCCCTGGCTGTCTTCAACGATGTCCGCCGCTACGGCAAAATTGCAACAGTCGATGCCACCAATCCCCTGAAGATATTGGTCTATTACCGGGAGTTCACGACGATCATCGAGCTGGACCGTTTTCTCAATATCATCAATACGATTGACCTCCGTAAACAGAATATCCTCCAGGCAAAAGCCGTCGGCCTTGCCTACGACAACAATGTCTGGGTATATGATGAACTCGACGCCCGGCTCAAGCGTGTCGCGGACGATGGTTCCCTTGTAGACCAGACCACCGATTTTCGCCAGCTGTTTGACGCCGCGCCCGACCCCATTGTTATTCGGGACCAGGGCGGGTTGGTCTATCTGTATGATGTGGCAAAAGGTGTTTATGTCTTTGATCATTACGGCACATTGAAGACTCATATCGACCTGCCCGGATGGCTGAATTTCGACGTTCTCGACAAAAACCTGCTAGGCAGGGATGAAAAAAAATTCTACCGGTATCAGCTGGGTACGCTGGATATGAAGGAAGAGCCCATTCCCTTATCCTACCAGGGTGCGAGCCGTATCCTCATTACCCCTACCATAATATATGTATTGAAAAGCGCCGGCCTGGAGATATACTCGCGAAAATAGCGCCCGTTGGGGATAAGCAAACCGGGCTTAGATTTGTACCATAATAATACTCCGCATATGCACGATCTCTGGAACCAGACTATCCTGAGCAACCCGTTGAAGAGCTATATCCTGGTCATTATCACGATCCTGTTCGTCATTATCCTGAAGCGGTTTATTTCCCGGCTCATTGCCCGGCTGATCTTCCGCTTCGTCCGGCGCATGGGTTCCGGCCTGGATAAATCGGCTTTTCTGGATCTGGTCGTAGGCCCCATCGGCATTTTCCTGGTAGTCTTTGTATCCATGTCCTCTATTGAAAAGCTGCATTTTCCGAAAGATCTGGATTTTGACATCTATGAGGTCAAATCGAAAGCCATCGTGCAGGCGCTGGCAATTATCGTCATTATCGCCAGCTTTATCTGGCTGTTGCTGCGACTGGTGGATTTTGTCGCCCTGGTCCTGCGGAACAAAGCCCGCAGCGGCGGCGGCCCCAGGGACAACCAGATGATCCTTTTTATCCGGGATTTCCTCAAAGCTGTGTTGGGTATTATCGGCATCCTCATGATCCTCAACTCGGCGTTTAAAGTGGACGTATCCAGCATACTCGCTTCCCTCGGTCTGGCCGGCGCCGCCATTGCCCTGGCTGCAAAGGAAAGCATCGAAAACCTGATCGCTTCTTTTGTCATCTTTTTCGACAAACCCTTTACCGCCGGAGACGTCCTGAAAGTAAACAACATTTCGGGTACAGTCGAGAAGATAGGTTTGCGCAGCACCCGCATCCGTACCGACCAGAAAACCTATGTCACGGTGCCCAATAAACAAATGGTGGATAGCGTCGTCGATAACCTTACGCTGAGAACCCAGCGCAAAGGAGAGCTGCGGCTGGAACTAGGCCTGTCGACCCCGGCGGGTCAGCTGGATGAACTGGTAGCCGGAATTAAAACGATACTGGTAAAAGATAAAGTGGAGAATAGTACTGCCTTCCTGAATGACATTACGGGTACGGCCTTCCTGATCAATGTAGATTATTTCACGGCGCCCATTACGCAGGACCAGTTCAATGCGATCAAACAGCAGGTCAACCTGGATGTGCTGCGCCTGCTGGAAAAAATGGGGTTAAGTATGGCCGGGTCCAGCACGGACGTCCGCGTCACCCATCTGGCGCCTGCAGGAGCACCGGCTGTGAACCAGCCTGCGGCAGCGGCGCCCACGGCTAAAAATTGACACTGACAATATCCCCGATCTCTTTGTCCCATTGCCCATTCTTTCCATATTCCACAACCCGGCCGACCTCCTTCCCGCCTTTTAGCACAATGAAGGTGGGCGTACTGACGAGGTGCATGTCTTCGGGCAAATGCCCGATCGCCTTTTTATGCCGGTCGACCATGATGACAGAAACCTGATCATTGGGGATGGATGCAGCGTCCAGTAGCATATAGAATTTTGGAAGGAGGGCCTGCGTGTCTTCGCACCAGGTGCCACCGAAAACCATGAACTGCAGTTGCGGCCCCCTGGCTTTCAATACGGCTACCGTCGCGGCATTGGGCGTGTAACCAGCCTGGTTTTGATGAAACCAGCGAAAAGCGGTATCGCTCTCCAGCATATCGCGGCTGATCAGTCCCTTCAGCAGTTTGTTGGGACCGTCGGTAGATACCTCATACTCTGTTTGGGCCCGGGTGAGGATGCCGACACCTATAATGATAGCGATAAGGAATAAATGTTTCATATCTGTTAAAATTAGATCACAATTGCGCCTTCCATTCCAGGAGAAAGGTCCTAATTTCCTGCAGGCGTTGGATAACTTCAAACCGCTCGTCCGCTTTTTTATTTTTTTTAAGGAATTCCTTGGCTCCTTCGATGGTATACTTCTTTTGCCGCAGCAGGTGGTAGATCAGGTGGAGGTTCTTGATGTCTACCGGCCGGAAATAACGGTCGCCCTTCTTATTCTTACGGGGCTGGAGAGTATCGAACTCTGTCTCCCAGAATCGTAGCAGGGATTGGTTGACCCGAAACATCTCCGAGACTTCTCCCATCGTATAATATTGTTTGCTGAATAAGACTTCATCGGTAGGAATCTCAATCAGATCGGCCTCTGCAGACACCTGTTTTAAGGATTTACGACCTCGTTTGGATGGTCCGGTTTTCGGCATGACCGGTTTTGCTGCCGCCCGGCGTTTGTCTATCCGCTGTGGTGCGGGCGCTGCGGCTGATTCTGGCTCTGAGACTGGTTTCCCGGCTACAGGCTCCTCCGTTGTAGGTGCTTCGACCGCTGTGGGTGCTTCGGCCATTGCGGGTGCTTCAATCGTTGTAGGTGCTTCCGTTGTAGGTGCTTCGACCACTACGGGTATTTGCTCCACTGGCTGCAAAATTTCTGCCGGCTTAGGCACCTTCATTGTTTCCGTGACGACAAGCTCACCGTTCACAAAAAGGGGCAGTTGATTTTCGGCTTCGACAGCTGACAATTGCATGACAGGCGGTGTCATGATTGCTCCGGGGAGTAGAGCATCCTTATTTGGCGAAGGTGCGGGGGTATTCTTATAAGATTTGATGCGCACGACTACTCCTGCAGCCTCTATATATTGCCTTACCGGCGGCTGGCTGGCTGATTCGGTTTCCACACCGGAAGGTGGGAGAGGAGCCGCGTGCTCCGGACCAAAATCTAGCGCTATTTGAGTTTGTCTATTGCTCATTTTCCGGTTTCGGCTCAAAAATCGTTCCTGTTACGCAGGATCAATCAAAACTTTGATTGCTGGACGCCGCCAGCTTCAGCAGACGATCGTACTGTTCCGGCGTAATATCGTTGTAGAAATAAAAGACGGGATCTACAGGATCACCATTTCGATGCACCTCGTAGTGGCAGTGGGGACCGGTACTTTTACCCGTACTCCCTACCCAGCCAATGATTTCTCCCCGCTTGACCTTTTGACCTGGTTTCACTTTCACGCGGAACATGTGTCCATAGAGGGTGCCATAGCCATAACCATGGTTGATCACAACGTGGTTGCCATATCCATTCCCCGTATTGCCCGCGACTTCAACAGTCCCATTGGCCGTAGCATAGATAGGGGTTCCCTGGGGCGCGGCGAAATCGAGCCCCGCGTGAAATTTTGTCGTTTTATAAACGGGATCGATCCGGTAGCCAAAGCCAGAGGCAATGCGGCTGAGGTCTTTATTACTGACAGGCTGAATGGCCGGAGTGCAGGCCAGTAGCTGCTCTTTATTTTTAATAAATCCGTCTATCTGGACGTAGGACTTGGTCTGGTTGGCTACCCGGGCCTCCAATTGATTGAGGGTAGAGGCAACGGAGGTATAGAGATTTTCCTGGTCCATCCCCTGCACCAGCTTCATCTCCAGCTCCTGCTGGGCGGCTTTGGCCCTTGCGCTATCCGGGATAGGGGCCGCTTCGAAAATGGCCCGGTAGACATTATTGTCCCTTTTTTCCAATTCGCCCATCTGCTCCTGCAGTTTTCTGACCTTGTCATTAAGGGTATAATAGTTGTCCTGCAGGGCTTCATTGCGCTGCATCAACCGCTTTTCATTGGCCGAAGGAAAGTATTTATACGCGATGCTGACGAGTATCAGGGCAGTCACGACAGCTGCAGACAGGAAGCCCAACACGCGCAGCAGGGTCACCCGCAGCGGAGTCTCCAGCTTTTCATAGCGGAGGGTATTCGTGTTATAGTAGTATTTGATCTTCTTCATCCGGCAACAATGTCAGACCATTCGACAGGGATAGAACGGTAAAACAGCCTGATTTGGTGTACCTTTGCACGGCTTCGGCCAAAACGCCGTGGCGTTTAATTGAAGCTGGGCGCACAAATATAATTGGTGCGGACCAAATATCAACCAAAGATTGTTCCGTTTTATGATGACCAGTGCCGAAATAAGAAAGAAATTCCTGGAATTTTTTGTATCGAAGGGACATACGATTGTGCCCTCAGCCCCCATCGTAATAAAGAATGACCCGACCCTGAAGTTCACCAATGCAGGGATGAACCAATTCAAAGATTATTTTTTGGGGAATGGAAAAGCGCCCTATTCCCGGGTGGCCGACACTCAAAAATGCCTCCGGGTCAGCGGAAAACACAATGACCTGGAAGAAGTCGGGGTGGACACCTATCATCATACCATGTTCGAAATGCTAGGCAACTGGAGCTTCGGCGATCCCTCGAATCCCCAGGCCGGCTATTTTAAGACAGAAGCCATCGCCTGGAGCTGGGAATTACTGACCGGGGTCTACGGCATTCCCAAAGACCGGTTATATGTCACCGTATTTGAAGGAGATGGAGAGGATAAGCTTCCCCGTGATACCGAAGCTTATGAGGAATGGAAGAAATGGATCGCCCCCGAAAGGATATTGCTGGGAAAAAAGAAAGATAATTTCTGGGAAATGGGCGATACGGGTCCCTGCGGCCCCTGCACAGAGATCCACGTAGATTGCCGGCCGGATACCGAGCGCACTGCACTGGATGGCGCCACACTGGTGAACAATGACCATCCACAGGTCATTGAAATATGGAATAATGTGTTTATGCAATTCAACCGGTTGAAAGACCGTTCCCTTGAGCCTCTTCCCGCTCGTCACGTAGATACGGGCATGGGACTGGAAAGGTTGGTGCGCGTGCTTCAGCAAAAGACTTCCAACTACGATACCGACCTCTTTACCGGCACGATCGCGACGGTGGAAAAGATTGTCAAAAAGAAATACAGCGCCGGGGACAATAAGCAGGACATAGCCTTCCGGGTACTCGCCGATCACATCCGCGCCATTTCCTTTACCATAGCTGACGGCCAGCTTCCTTCGAATACAGAAGCCGGGTACGTTATACGCCGGATTCTCCGCAGAGCGGTTCGCTATTATTATTCCTACCTGGAATACAAACAACCGCTGCTGTTTCAACTGTTGCCCGTACTGGCAGATCAATTCAAAGATGTTTTCCCCGAACTGCGCCAACAATGTGATTTCGTAGCCAAAGTGATAAAGGAAGAAGAAGAAGCTTTCCTGCGGACTTTGGATAAAGGGCTGAAGAGAATAGACGAGATCGTTGCCTCCATAAAGAATTCCGGTTCAAAGATCGTCTCCGGTCAGGCTGCTTTCGAGCTCTATGATACTTTTGGCTTTCCCGAAGACCTTACCTCCCTGATCGCGGCGGAAAATGGCCTGTCTATCGACAAGTCTGCCTTTGACGCTGAAATGAAGCAGCAGAAAGATCGCTCCCGTGCCGCCACTGCTATCGACACTGAAGACTGGATCGTACTCGTCGATAACCCTCTTATTGAATTCGTAGGTTATGAAATGCTGGAGACAAATACCAGCATCGCCAAATACCGGAAAATAAAGGCAAAAGGCAAAGAGTCCTGGCAGGTAGTGTTGGAAGCCACTCCCTTTTATGCTGAAAGTGGGGGGCAAGTGGGTGACACTGGTATCCTGGTCTCGGGGAAAGAATCCATCGCCGTACTCGACACGAAAAAGGAAAACGACCTCATCATCCATTTTACAGAAAAGCTTCCCTCCGACCTGAAGGCACACGTCATAGCTAAAGTCGATGCGCCCAGACGGAAGGCCGCCGAAGTTCATCACTCAGCTACCCACCTGCTGCATGCCGCCCTGCGCAAAGTTCTTGGCGCCCATGTGGCCCAGAAAGGCTCCCTGGTAAATGAGGAACAGCTTCGCTTCGACTTCTCTCATTTTGCAAAGATGAAAGAAGAAGAAATCGCAGCGGTCGAAAAATTGGTCAACGAAAAAATCCGGGAAAATATACCCGTCATTACTAAGCAAATGTCAAAGGAAGAGGCCATGAAATCCGGCGCTATGGCCCTATTTGGCGAAAAATACGGCGATACCGTCCGGGTAGTCATCATCGACCCGGCTTACTCGGTGGAACTTTGCGGCGGCACCCATGTAGGTGCTACCGGGGAGCTGGGCTTTTTCAAGATCCGGCATGAAAGCGCCGTCGCCGCCGGTGTACGCCGTATCGAAGCCGTCAGCGGCATGGCTGCGGAAGCCTATGTCAATACGGCATTGGCCGAGATCAATGCCGTCCGGGAAGCCCTGAAAAACCCCAGGGAGCTGCCCAAGGCTGTCGAAAACCTCGTTGCCGAGAATAGCGAGCTGAAGAAGAAGCTGGAAAAGGCGGAAACACGCCAGCTGGCCGATATCCGGCAGCAGCTCCTGCAGAAGATCGAGCCGATAAACGGAGTATCCTTCATCGGCGAGGTCGTAGAAGTTGGCAGCGCAGATGCCCTGAAGAAATTAAACTTTGACTTGAAAGCCGGACTGGCAGCCCTGCCGGGGACACCGCCCTTCCTGGTCGTGCTGGCCGCCAACATAGAAGGTAAAGCCGCAGTAGCTGTACTTGTCGACGATCAGCTGGTGACCTCCCGCAACCTGCAGGCCCCGGTCATCATCAAAGAACAGGTGGCCCCCCTGATCAAAGGCGGTGGGGGCGGTCAGAAAACGCTGGCCACGGCCGGCGGCCAGGAAGCCGGCAATCTGCCCCTGGTGATCCAACAGGTCAAGGCGCTGCTGGCAAAATAAAAACACTGCCCACAAAATAAAACTGTCGACATAAGAAATGGAAGACCTGCCTCAGCAACCGGATTCCCAACTCCTGAAAGCCCTGGTCTCCATGCCTATGCCTTTTGGGAAATACAAGGGCACCCTCCTTTGCAACCTCCCTGTGTCCTATCTGGAGTGGTTCCAACGGGAAGGTTTTCCAAAAGGCAAATTGGGCATGTTGCTCGCCACCATGTATGAGATAAAGATCAATGGGCTGGAGAAGCTATTGGACCCCCTGAAGAAATAAGATGGAGCCGGCCATCGAGGCGGTGGGCTGCCCGGCGTTGGCCAGCTCTCTTTTTTTAACATTTCCGAAAACTTTCGTATTTCATAAAATCCCCTATATTTGATCTACGAAAATATACGTAGAACTACATTATTCAATTATTCAATCCAGCAGTAATGAACAAACACCTTCTCCGGGTCTCGGGACTGGCAACCCTGGTCCTGCTGCTCCAATCCTCCGGCTTTGCGCAAACCGGGCAGGATAAAGCTGATAAAGACACCACCGTCAACCACTTACACGGCTATGACGAGATCATCATCAAGCGGAAAAGCGATAAGGACGCCAAAGTGACCATTGAAATAAAGAACGGCGAAGTCCTGGTCGACGGCAAACCCGCTTCCGATTACGAGGATGACAACCTTTCCGTCCGCAAAAAAAAGATTAAAGTCATGGATGGGCGGACCTTCTCTTATTCCGGTCCGGAAGGGGATTGGGTCGCTCCGACTGAACCTGGTGAACCCGTTGAACCCGGCGAACCCGGTGAACCTCATCTTTATATGGCACCTTCGCCTTTCCAAAGGGGCGGCGGATCCTGGAACTATGAGGGCAAAAAATTGAAGGCTCCGAATCAGGCTTTCCTGGGCGTTAGTTCCGAAAAAACTGCCGGGGGGGAGGGTGCAATGATCAAAGATATCTCCGACAGCAGCGCCGCTCAGAAAGCCGGTCTCAAAAAAGGTGACATCATTGTCAAAGTGGACGAAATAAGTATTGACAATCCCGAAGAATTGTCCGAAGCCATTCATAAGTACAAACCGCAGGATAAAGTGACGATCACCTTTTACCGGGACCACAAAAAGCAACAGGTCACCGCTACCCTGGGGAAATTCCGCAAAACAACACAGACCTTCCAATACAATATGCCCGATTTACAGGGGTATGATTTTAAGAACATGATGCCGCCAATGGAGAATTTCCCGGGTTTTGACGGCTTTAAAGGGAAGCCAAGACTGGGAATCCACGCCCAGGACACCGAGGATGGAAAAGGGGTAAAAGTATTGGGGGTAGATGATGAATCCTCTGCCGCTAAAGCGGGTATCAAAGAAGGCGATATCATCACCCGGTTTGACGGTAAGGAAGTGAATAGCGCCTCTGCCCTGGCCGAATCGGCCCAGACCAGTAAATCCAAGCCCAGCGTACATATCAACCTGCTCCGGGACGGCAAGCCCCTGGACCTGGAAGTAAAAACGCCGAGAAAGTTGCGGACTGCCGATCTGTAGATGATAAATGATTTCAGCATTGTCTGGCGATCGGGGGCTAAATTTGGCTAAAGCACCCGGGCGCCAGACAATTTTGCCTTGAATATGGTACTTTTGCTGGATGCCGGAAATCAATTATGACGCATACGAAATAGTAGTGGGATTGGAGGTTCACGCCCAGCTGCTGACCAGCACTAAATTGTTCTGCGGCGACAGCGCGGCCTTTGGCGGAGAACCCAACACGCACGTCAGCCCTATCACGCTGGGTCATCCCGGCGCCCTGCCCCGGCTCAACAAAAAAGCAGTGGAATTTGCCATCAAAATGGGCCTTGCCTGTCACAGTGAGATCGAAAGGAACAACTACTTCGCCCGGAAGAACTATTTCTATCCCGACCTGCCCAAAGGATACCAGATATCCCAGCATACGACCCCCATCTGTAAGGGCGGATGGGTGAATGTCCGGACTACCGCCGGACAAAGGGACATCCTGCTCAACCGGATACACCTGGAAGAAGATGCCGGCAAAAGTCTACATGATGTAGAGCCGGGATATACCTCGATAGACCTCAACCGGGCCGGGGTGCCCCTCATCGAGATTGTCACCGAACCGGATATCCGCAGCGCCGAGGAAGCCTCTGCTTATTTGACCGAATTGCGTAAGATACTCCGCTACCTGGATATCTGCGACGGGAATATGGAAGAAGGAAGCATGCGCTGCGATGCCAATGTTTCCGTGCGTTTGAAAGGTGAAACCGTCCTTGGGACCAAGGTAGAGGTAAAAAATCTCAATTCCATCCGGAATGTCCGGCGGGCTATTGACTTCGAGGCCCGGCGCCTGATCGGGCTGGTGGAAAAAAACATCCCCATTCAACAGCAAACCCGGAGTTTCGATGCCGCCGATGGCACTACTTTCGCTCTCCGGACAAAAGAAGAAGCGAATGACTATCGCTATTTCACCGACCCGGACCTGCCACCTTTCCAGGTGACCGATCAATTTTTGGAAGCGATCCGGGTCTCGATACCCCCGCTGCCCGAACAGCTGGTAGAAAAGTATACCAGAGAATTACAGCTGCCCGATTATGATGCGCGGGTCATCTGTGACGATAAAGACACGGTGAATTATTTTGAAACACTGATCGGACTTACATCCAACTATAAAGCGGCGGCTAACTGGCTGCTGGGACCCGTCAAATCCAGTCTCAACGAATCCGGGCTGGATGGGAAAGACTTCCCGGTGTCACCGCTTACCCTGTCTAAGCTGATGTTACTGGTGGAAGAAGGACGGCTCAGCTTTTCCATCGCGGCCGAACGGATCTTTCCCGAATTGATTCGCGATTCCACACGCCAGCCCCTGGACATCGCCGTTTCCCTCAACCTTATCCAAAGTTCGGATACGACAGAAATAACAGCCTGGATAGAACAGGCCCTGGCCGGAATGCCCGACAAAGTTTCGGAATACAAAAAAGGAAAGAAAGGGCTCATCGGGCTTTTTGTCGGGGAAGTGAAAAAGCTGTCCCGCGGAAAAGCAGACCCCAAACTGACAAACCAATTATTACTGGAAAAACTGGAAAATTAGGCGGCGGAGTATCTCCGACCACCGAAAAATTAAGTATATGATTAAAAGATCTTTGTGGATTGCCTTTGTAGCTTGCCTTTTCCTGACCGTGTCCTGTCAGCAGAAAAAGAAAGGAACCTTCTCTGTAGCCGGTACGTTTGTCAACGCGGATAAAATATCTCCTGCAGAAGGCCCGGTGTCAAAGGTCTACCTCCTGGAAGTAGCTTACGGACAGGAGCAGCCGCCCGTTATTCTGGACTCTGCCAGGCTGCCTGCCGGCAAGGGAAGCTTTACCCTGACCGGCGCCAGCAAGTCACAGCAGATCTTCGAATTGATGTTCGGCAACAACGTTATTGCGGTCCCGCTCATCAATGACGGACCCGAAGTCAGGGTCAACGTAGACCTTGGTAAAAAGGATGATTTTTATGAGGTAAGCGGCTCTGAAGCCAGCGCTCAGCTAAAAGACCTGATCACCATCTTTGGAAAAAAGAATTTCGAAGTGGAAAAGACCATGGCCGACCTCGACAGCCTCAAACAGGCAGGAGCCCCGGACAGTATCCTGCTGGCTGCAACTGCCGTAAAAAACAATGCCATCCAGGATCTGAACACCTATCTCAAACAGTTTATCAATACCAACAATAATCCTACTATCTGCGCCCTGGCTTTGAGCTGGTCTTCCCGCAGCCTTTCCCAGCAGGAATTTGAAGTATCTCTTAGTCACATGCTGGAAAAATATCCGAATAATCAAGTGTTGCAGGGATTAAAGAAAAACTACGACACGCAGCTGGCACAAATGGCCGAACAAGATCGACAGGACAAGGATAATAGCTGGGTAGGCAAACAAGTCCCGAACTTCTCCCTGCCGGATGTCAATGGCCATCCGGTCTCCTTAGCCTCCTTCAAAGGCAAATTCCTGCTGGTTGATTTCTGGGCCAGCTGGTGCGGTCCATGCAGGGCCGAAAACCCCAACGTGGTAAAAGCTTACAATGAATTCAAAAACCGGAACTTCACCGTCCTTGGAGTATCCCTCGACAAGGAAAAAGGATCCTGGCAGGAAGCTATCCATGCTGATAAATTGGACTGGACACATATCAGCGACCTTAAATTCTGGAACAGCAAGGCCGTAGAAACCTTTAAATTCAACGGGATACCTTTTAATCTCCTGATCGATCCAACGGGTAAGGTCATTGCACAAGGCCTCCGGGGGGATGAACTGGAAAATAAGTTGAAGGAAGTACTGAACTAGGGGCCCTGACCGGCCAGAATTGAGCGGAGATTCCCGACCCCAGAGGGGATTATTTATGTCTTCGGCTTCTGTAGTGATCTCCGGTACTCGAATTTTTATAATGGCCACCTTTATGAGAACTGCCTCTTCCTCCTTGATAATGACCGGAATTATAAGAATGTGAAGATCGGGAAGAATGAGAGGAATGAGAATGTTGAGCGAATACCTCATTAGTGATAAAAACACTGCTTAATACAAGCAAGCAAAAAAGAATCTTTTTCATAAAGCAAGTTTTATTTCCAGGTAAAGTACCAGAATTTTGTATCATAACTTAATAAATTCCTTAAATACCAATAGAAAATAAGTCTTGCATAAAATGGTCCCACATTTGATCCGGCAAATTCCGGCTATTTCTTAATACCCTGCAAAGAGGTGTATTTATTTTTTCATGGGCAGTAAAAAGCCACCGTTGCGGGGTGACAGATTGAGATAAAGCTCACTCTATCGCAACTTAAATTTGTTAAAAATGGAGATATCCATGGAACAAGCAAGCATAAAGCAAAAACTTCATCGCTATATTGATGTGGCAGATGAGAAGAAGTTACAAGCCATTTATACCATCTTGGAAGATGAAATAGAAGGCGAATATTTCTATACCCAGGATGAGATAAAGATGTTTTATGATCGTAGGCAAAAGCACCTAAATGGAGAAAGCAAAAGCTACACGGTAGCAGAAACGCTTAATCTGGTCCGTCAGAATAGACAATCGAATGGCCTATAAGATCAGAATTACGGAGCACGCCAAAGGGGATACACAGGTTGCATATGATTACTATGAAAGTAAGAGGACAGGTTTGGGGGAAGCGTTTTTAGGCGAATTGCTCAAACAATTTGATGAACTGTCAAGCACCCCCAGTCATTATGGATATATTGATGATCAAGTTATAAATGATTTGCACCAGACAAAGGGAGGGGACCGGGTTGTAATACCGATCCATGAGACTGTAGAAGCGATATTGCAAAAATACAACGGCAGCACTCCGCCTAAAATATCCGACCAAAAATTGAACGACTATGTAAAAGAGTTGTGCCAAAAGGCAGCAATAACAGAGACAATGGAAATACAGTCAACTAAAGGAGGGCAGCGAATTTCGGAGGTATTGGAAAAATGGCAGTTGATTAGCAGCCACACGGCCCGCCGGTCCTTTGCCACCAATATGTATAAAGCTGGTATCCCCGCGCACACTATTATGAAGATAACCGGCCATAAGAAGGAAAGCAATTTTTTAAAGTACATAAAGCTATCAGAGAGTGAACACGCTGAAATAATGCGGGAACACTGGCAAGCTGCCGCGAAAGCCAAACAACCATTAAACGCCGCTTGAAATGATAGACATAGAAAAGATCGCGGACAGCATACGACCAAAGGAGACAGTAGTTAAGTTAATGAATAATCCGGTCAAAGATGATCAACTTCCGTATTTTCAGGAAGAACCGTATTGCAAACAGATATTCCTAGCAAGAGATATAAAGGCATTGGCTCAACGAAAAGAGTATCTTTTATCAGTTATTGGACAAGAGAACGAAAAGGACAACACCCCCCAATATATTGAACCTATTCGTATTATCAGCAACGGAAAACAGATTATAGGACCGGGGCAGGGCCTGCCGGAAAAGTTACGGTTATTGCCCAACAAAATGCTTATAGATCAATGTAACACCGAAATAAAACAGGTCACTGATTTATTACGGATAGAGCAAATACTAAACGAATACAAAGCTATACAGGGAGAAAATGAGAAGCTGCATTATTTATTGCACGCAAGGGAAGGAACAACAAAAAATGAGTATCGTCCTCCGCAGTATTATACGGAAGCAGAGTTTGCCCAAATCATAGTGACCGCCGCCAGTATGATAAAAGAGACCCGCACGGAAGTTGCTCAACCGCCTGTCCCCGATCTGGCGACCCCGGCCATTCCTACCAGGGCCATTGCCTTATACTTTTACTATGCTGCACTATCCGGCGGCCAGCCGGTCCGAAAGAACAACGCCCGGCAACTGGCAGAACGATTCGGCAAGACTTCGCCTAATAGCGGCCCTGACCTGTATAACCATTATTTGGCCTTACAACGGGACAAGAAAGAACGGGTAGGAATCTCCGGCAACGCGAATAACGCCAAAGCCCGTCTGCATAATTTGAAAACGGCTGTCGAATTACTGAGGACGGACAACAATGCTGCCGCCGTTAAAATTGCCTTAGAAGAATTGGACGAATTGAAGAACGCCTACGATAAAAGGTATTAACCTCCACACCGTTTACCCAAAAAAGGGGTAACGAATACCATCGGTAAAAATTTATATGATAAGTATATATTATCTTTAGTCTCAAACCTTTTGACGCACCAAACTACTCAATACGATGCCTGACAATGAAACGCCTTTATTAGAAAAGCAGTATAAATTGGCTATTGACGCAAGAGATAAACTGAATGATAGTTTTCACAAGTGGATGACTTATTATTATGTTGCCAATGGGGCTATTTTAGTTGCAATCACTTCAATATTCAGTAAGGATCACACAGACAAAGGAATACTGGTTTTATCACTTATTGCAGCTTTCGTTTGCATTTTGTGGAATTTATCTTGTAAAGGCTATTATTATTGGTCAAAAAGTTGGATAAAAATTATAATTGCATTAGAAAGAAGGGTAACAAAGGAAGATGAAAAATTAGGTGTTTACTCTGTCTTTTCAAGGGAAGTGGCGGACAAAGAAGACAATCCTTGGCTTCCCAATAAGCCTGCAAATATTTCTACACCAAAGTTGACATTGATATTTTCCTCATTTTCTATCTTCTGTTGGACCATTTTTGCAGGATGGGAATTTCATATTTTGTACCCTTCTCTGCCAATATGCTTAAAACTATTAGTTTTAATACTAGTATTAACTTTTATTATAGTTGTGTATTTTATTGTCTTGCCTAAAGGTGCAAAGAGCAGGACCGACAACTCACATGCATTAGTTTGACTGAAAAAATTATGGTTTTTTATAACGGTTGGATTTATCACATGAAGGGAAACATTTTTTTGCTAGTTAAACATTATGGGTATTTACCCGCTTACTACCCCCTTACTTTCTACTATATAGCCGCCAGCTAACCAGCGGATTAGCGGGATTAAAATTGTTGTGCCCACTTGCTACCCCCTTACCGCTTAACGCCCGCCCCATTTTGCAGCAGAAACAAAATTTTCTGTCATGCAAATGCAATCCAAACTCTTACAGGTTGAAAGTGTCAGCAGCCAAACGTTACTACAGGCCGTTAGTGACCTGCTGGACCTAAAAATCTCCATGCTGAAAGGATCAGCGACCCCGAAAGAAACAGACCCCTACCTGACCCGCCAGGAGGTAGCGGACCTGTTTAAAATCTCTTTACCTACTGTTCATTCCTGGATGAACGCGGGTATCCTCACCCCTTACAAGATCGGGAGCAAAACCCGTTTCCCGCTCAGTGAAGTAAAAGCCGCCGCCGTCAATAACAGCAGCAAAAAGGAGGTAGCCCATGTATAACACTACCGCCATCTTAACGAAAAAAGAAGGGGCCATAATAGCCGCCCTGGATGAACTGGCTGAATTGATCGCTATACCGGATAGGAAACATAGGGAACAAATCGAATCGGCCCTGGCCTGTCTGCAAATGTATCCCAATAGACAGTGGGCGTTTACCCCCGCGCTCAGGGGCAATGGTCGCCGGGAATGGGCAGCCGATTGTTACGTGACTATCGCCAGGGAGATTTTAGTACTGTCTATCCTGCAAAGGTCCGGCAAACCCGACGCCGCCTACAGCGCCCGCGAATACTTGGGGAATGCCCTGCAAGAAGTACAAGAGCTAATCACTTACAAGTAACCGGGCAGGGCAATGATTGACGGTATCCAATTGGTACACTATGCGCCGGGTCCAACCCATTTAACGGCCTTATCCTGTTGGGAAGTGCTGGTAAATGAGCAGACCGGGCAGCGGGTAGACGATGTGCGGCGGGCCTCCTTCCGTGGGCTGAACATGGAATTAAAGCCCGCCGCCACCGGATACCGGTTGACCCTTAACGGCAGCCTGCACAAGTACCACAACGGCAGGGAACACAACGCAAATGCTTTCCCGTTTACCGGCCTCCTGGATACGATCAGCGGGCTATCTGCCGCCATTGGAGTACCGCCGGACCGCCTGGAGCTTCACGGTATCGAGATCGGGGTAAATGTCCCTTTACCGTTTACCCCGCTCCGGGTGCTGAACAATGCCGTATGCTACAAAAACAAACCTTTCCAGTTGATCCACAAACGGAATAAGCGTAAGGGCCTTCTTTGCTGCTTATGGGACTATGACGTTAAGCTATACGACAAGGCCGCGCAAAACGGGACCGATTGCGGCAACTTGCTAAGGGTAGAGGTAAAGGTTAACAAAATGCGCTACCTGAGCGCCTACGGCCTTTCCAACCTGGAAGCGTTGACCGATCCGGGGAAAGTGTACCCGCTGGTTCAGGTGCTTACCGATGCCCTGGACGGGATCATCTGGACGGACAAAGCCACCGACCTGGACCGTATGAACAACCGGGAGCAAAAACAATGGTTGTACCTGAGCAGCCCGGCAAGCTGGGAGGCCATGAACAAATACCAGCTACGCGACAACCGTAAGAAGCTGGCCGGATTGTTTGCCCGGTATGTCGATACCCCCATTTCGTCTGTCATTGGGTCGCTCCCGGTCACTACCTGGAAGCAGCAATTTGAAGGAAGCAGAGAAGCAGAAAACAAACCACCTTTTCACCGACCCCCGGAAAATTTGGAAGCAGACGAAAAAGCCACCTTTTCACCGCTTGAATGTATCAAAGAAAAAGTGATAGGGAAGGACCAGGATTTAGTAAACCCACTTGCAGGTTTTTTGAGTAAGGAAGATTTTAATATTAAAGAAAGCATTAATGTAATTGGCCCTACAAGTATGCAGCCTTCCCGCTATTGTCTTTCATGTGGTCGGGATATATCGGGTCAGGATATGCGTAGTCGTTTTTGTTCAGAACGTGTACACGGTCCGAAGGCGAAACGATGCCGGAACAAAGACAGCAATAGGCGCCGGGATAGTAAACGGATCATTTCAAAAGCTATACAGGGAAACCGGTTAATTACCGTAAGCTATACCCATAGCCAGGGGGTAGCCTATACCATGCATCCTACGGACCTAATTGTTAATAGGGATTGGCTGGACAGGGTAGCCGGTATTTCGATGCTACCCCGATAGGGAAAGAAACAGTATTGTAAATCATTCAAATTTTATCAGTATGTCAGAAGAAAAGAAAGCAGGAACGGGCAGGGTACACACACCCGAAGAAATTGCCCGGTACAAAAAGCAATTTGCTATCCTCAAAGGTCAAGGGATGCTACAAAGGGACATTTCGAAAAAGTTGGGAGTATCCCAAAAGACAATCAGCACATGGGCCAGGGAATTACCGATAGGCCAATACCTGACCATTCGAAACGGTATGCAAAAAAGGTTGGTCGCACTCAGCCAGGACGAGAACACCCCGGCGATAGAATTGTACAACCTTGCCAACGCCCTGACAGGGATCGAAAAAACAATAGCCCGGTACATGGATGCCGGATAAGGGGCAAGCTGCCGCCGGTCCCTTACGATCCGGGAGGGCAAGGCGACCCCGAAAGGGGTCATTTTTGCGCGGGCTGTCAGGTAAAAGAATCGCATACACTTACCGGGGGTAAGGTTCAAAAGAGTTCAACGAAGTACACAAAATGGCGGGCTGAGAATACGAAGCCAAAAAAGTAAATTCTCTTTCATTCAACTACAACCACATGCCGACAGTAAAAGAAGCCAATACGGCGGGGCGGGTAAGATGCCCCCGGAGGTACAAAGGGCCTACCGGGATTATTTGAAGGGATTAACGGCCATAGAAACGGCAAAATTGATAGACGTATCCATGCGGACGGTCCAACGCTGGACCAGCGAATACGGTTTTAAAGAAAAAGCCAACCCGGACACCCTACAGCAGCGGGCCGCCCGGCTATATAAACAGGGTTTCAGTTACCGGGAAATAGCCGCGACAATCCAAAAGAGCCGGACCACCGTGTATTATTACCTGAAAAAAGTGCGGAAAGAAATGTAGCAGAATAAAAGCTACTTTTTAGGTCCATTCAAAACCCAATTTGATCTGGCAAATTTCCGGTAGGCTCTTGATACTCTATAAAGCAGTATATTTATTTCCTTTTAATTATTGGTTTATGAGATTACTGGTTTTCTACAATAATAAGCTTGCAGAAATGTTTCGAGTAAATTTTTATAAAAGCAAGCATTGGAGTGTGATTGGAGAATATGTTCTTTTTAATCATTTACAGACGATGATTCCAACTGGTACGAAGTTTCATAGCCATTTTATATACGTTGAAACAGGTAACTATCATTTTTCAATCAAATATTTTGATATAGTCGAAAATCTATTCATTGACCGAAAAACCTTTTGGAACCACATTGCTGTAAGGAAAGGGAGCAGCCCCGAATTTGCAAAAGACCATCCGGTTGAACGCAGGGATAGAAATCCTGATGCTCCTTTAGATATGTTTATGATGAGAGAACCTCTAAAACCCTGGACGGAGAAACCCTTAGGAATTCAATTCGCAACACTTGCGGTTAGTACAACAGCAGACCAAATTTCTCAATTTGAATGGGATGACAATATACGTGCTGGCGAAGAGGATATGGTCATTGATCTGAATAACCATAAAGGTAAAAACATAAATTTTGGGGCCTCTTTATACAACAAGGGCAACCTTGCATTCGAATTGACGCAATTGCCGCCTGAATTGATTTACCAAGAAAAATTTGTTAGTCTGAATGAAATGATTCTTCGGTTGCATGTCATTATCGAGTAATAATGGCAATCGCACCCTCTATATCTTCAATATCGGAATCCTAATTAACACATTTTGGTACGATATCCCCGTCTTTAGCCTCTTTTCCATCGCTTGATGTATTTATTTCATGGGCAGTTAAAAGCCACCGGGTAGCGGTGGCTTTACAATCTCTTGTATGCTGGCTAGTGTACTTATTTTTTGAGATACAGGCCTATTATCATCAGAGCAAGGGCAAGGAAAACGCCGACCATCCATTTAATGGTATCTAGTTTTGTTTCCTTTATTTCGCCCCTCAAATTCATTTCTAATTTAGTTATATCTTCTTTAACAACGCTTCTGTACTCAGTGGCAGAATTTTTTATATCCGCCTGTATCAGATCATCCAAAACCTGTACAAACTCTTCGGCTTTGCCATCAGGTAGATGCAAGTCGTTTTTTAACAGGTTGTATAATTTTATGTTCAAAGCATTCATAGTAGGCTGGGTTTATAAAGAGCAAATTTAATCAATTTCTTTTTCTCTTTTGGAATAAAGTAGCTAGGTAAAATACAAATGTTTTGGAATAAAATACCAGGAGAAAGGGATAAAATATTCCGTTCTCCTGGTATTTTAGACGCTAAAGGAATTGAATATCCCCTACCGGGGATAGTATCTTACTTCTCATAAACCTACATTTTATGAGTAACGCCTTGCTGCTCTTTTGCAAAGAAGCCTATAAAAAAAGCGATCAAACCATTGCCGCCGCTTTGAATGTCACCCCGGAACAGTACAAAGAAATGGAGAACGGGGAACTATTGCTTTCCTTTAAACAGGCCGAAGCCCTGGGAAAGCTCTATAAAACACATGGGTCCTATATCTATACTTCGGCCTTACAATTGGATACCCTGTTAGCACAGCGGCAAATCATTAAGATTTTGAAGCATGAAAACGACCAGCTAAAAAGCAAGGTTAAAAGAAAAAGCAGGCCCGCCCCTGGGAAAGATAAAAAGACAAGAAAAGCCAATCACCCGCATTAATCCGTACCCTTATGCTTACTACGATGCCCCATTTATCGGAGGGGCAAATAACACAACTGGCGGGGCTGGTAGAAAAGATCGTTTCAAGTATTGCCCCGGAAAAGATCATTTGTTATGGAAGCCGCACGAATATTATGCAGGATTGGGGGTTATTCCTGGTCGGTCAGGATTATAGGGAGGATATAATTACCAGCTATGATTTGCTGATTATTACCAAAGCAGAGGATAAGCGCCTGGACCATGAGATAATACAGCTTGTGGAGCAGGTCAGTAAACCCCTGGCCGTTGTTGCCTGTATCGTGCATAAACTTTCGTTTGTCAATTCCGCCATTGCAGAGGATACCCCGTATTTTACCCGTCTCTATCACAAGGGCGTACTATTGTTTGACGGTGGCGGCGGACCCTTGAATACACCCGCGGCGGCCCCCGATCCGCCCGCGGTCCTGGTTAAGATCAAAACGAATTGGGGCAAAGAGTACGGCCTTGCGCAGCAGTTTTTTAATACAGCCTCCTATAGTCTGTCCTCCGGCTGGCCGGTCCTCACCGGCTTTTTGCTGCATCAGGCCGTTGAACATACTTGTATCGCTATGATCCGGGCAATTACCGGCTACCGGACCAATACGCACAACCTTACCCGGTTGCTGGCCTTAACGGAAAATTTTTCCCTATTCCCTATGAGCGTATTCCCCCTGATCACAAAGGAGGAAATAGAATTGTTTGACCTGTTGGTACGGGGCTATTCGGATAGCCGGTACAAGACCGGGTATAATCTAACCATTGAAAAGGCGACAATCCTGGTAGAGCGGGTGAGGGAGTTACAGGCCATCGCAGAATTGCTATACGAAGAAAAGGTAAAATCCTTTGTCAAGGCCCCGGCTATTTCCTTCCCGCTTACTGTAGGGGATCAGCAACAATAAAACCGATGTAATGCGTACAAAACTCACATTGGAACAATCCCTGGAAGAATTAGGGATCAATCTGTACATATACCGGATGGGGCGGAAACTAAGCAGGGAACGGGTTGCCGCTGCTATAGGTATTTCTCCTGCTACCGTTGCTAAGGCTGAAAATGGCCGCTGGCCTCTTATTCCCCTGTCTATTGTTTATATGCTTTGCCACTATTACGGCCTGCCCACAATGGCCGCTTTTGAGTTTTGCGGCCCCTAAGCTGGCCGGTTACTTTTTCGCGGCTAATTGGCTTTGAAGTATCTCTACCTTTTGTTTTTCCGATTCCAGCAGCCGTTCGTAGAGTTGTTTGTTTTCCTCCAATGCCTCTAGCCATTTATCAACCGGATTGATGTTAAACGTTGGAGTATAATTAACTAACCCAAACCATTAATATCATGGAAGGTATTAGAGATAATATTAACCGCTGCATCTTCGCTAAAGTTCTTAATAGCCTCTGCCGAAACCTTTAGCACCTTTGCCACCTGCTCCAAAATTTCCGGCTCTATCGTTTCCTTTGCTTCCAAGTGAGATATTTTTTTCTGGTTCCAGTCCTCACCTAATAGGGCCGCAAGGATTCCTGTTTCATTCCCTGCATTTCGCGGAAACGCTTAACATTCCGTCCGTGGTGTATTGTTTCGGGCATAGCTGTAGTTGTCATCTGAAAATAGGTTGAATGGTTGGAACTAAAGTAGTGCTAATAACAGAGCCTAAAAAGGAATATAAACCCTTAAAAGGGAGCAAATCAATTTTTCTGACAGCAAAACCGACAACCGCCAGTTTTTTAAAATGCCGCAATCTGCTGAATATCAACAAATTGCGGCATGATAGTTGTGGTCCCGTCCAGAATCGAACTGGAATCCAGGGCTTCGGAGACCCTTATACTATCCATTGTACTACAGGACCAATACTTCTTCCGGAAAGATGGGTAAAGACCGCCTTCACCTTGAAAGGATGGCAAAACTACGAACTATTTCAGCAATCCCCGCAGGTTAGTGCTGAATATTTTAACAGCAATAGCCAGGAGAATAACTCCAAAAAACTTCCGGATGGCGATCATCCCGGCCGGCCCCAGTATCTTTTCAATAAAGTCCAGGGATTTGAGCACAATAAAAATGAAGATCAGGTTGAGGAAAATGCCCAGCAATACAGTTGTCGTGTCATAGTTGGCTTTGAGCGACATGATCGTGGTCAGCGTACCCGAACCGGCTATCAGCGGGAAGGCAATAGGAACGACCACATTGGCTTTCGAATCCGGCTCGCTTTTAAAAAGCTCGATACCCAACACCATTTCCAGCCCCAGGATAAAGATCACGATGGAGCCGCCTACGGCAAAACTTCGCTCATCGACACCCAGTATATTCAGAAACTGCTCGCCGACAAAAAGAAAGAGTATCATCAGCGCGCCGGAGATAAGAGTAGCTTTTACCTCCTGCAAGCCCCCGATCTTTTTCTTCAGGGCATGCAGTAAGGGTATGCTGCCGATGATGTCGATCACGGCAAATAAGGTAAAGCTAACCGTGAGTAATTGATTCAGGTCGAAATGCATATTATAGATGGGTGTTGAACACTAATAAAAACTCTTCGGCTTGTGCTGTTCCTTCTCTACCGGCGCAATATTCGAAAGGGCTTCATATTTCAGCTGACCTTCCCCGTGGTATACCCGTATCACACAACCATAATGTAAATTAAACACTTTGAAACTATTTATCAGGGGAGTACCTGTAATACCGGAGAGAATACTCCGGATGACACCGCCGTGGGCGACAATGGCCACGGGGCTTTCTTTCGCCCTGTCAGTAATGGCCGACCAGCAACGGTTCACCCGGTGATGCAGGTCCGTATAACTCTCACCGCCGGGAATGCGCACGTTGACAAAGTCCGCCATCCAGGGCTCAATTTCGTCTTTTGGTAGCTCATCCCAGTGCCTCATTTCCCAATCCCCACAAAATACTTCCATCAGGTCGTCTTGTAAAGAAAGTAAATGAGCAGGAAATAAATAGCGGGCCAGCCGGGTACAACGCTGCAGCGGACTGCTGTAAACAGCACCGATGTCAGCCGGCAGGTGCTGACGGATAGTACTGGCTTCTTCTTCAAAGCTATCCGTAATGTCTAAATCCGTCTGGCCATAACAGATACCCTTGGCGACCGCCGGAGTAGTATGTCTTATTAGGTAAACGTCGTGAATCACACCTTAAAAATACCGCCAAACGATGACAAATCCCAAGTAAATAACCAGCTCCGTCACCTGTTGTATGGCTCCCAGGCAATCCCCGGTATAGCCCCCGATCCATCGGCGGAAATACCGGTTTAATTCGTAAGTAGCATACAATGCAGGAAGGATGGTCAGCAGAAAGGGCCAGGGCAGAAAGGCATATGGCGCCAGCGCCGGCAAAGCAGTCATAACGAGCCCGCCAATAGACAAACGGCGGCTCGTCAGGTCTTTGGATTTGCTTTGATCGGGGTTAGATGCATAGTCGGCCACCTGCATCACCAGCACGGGCATCAGCCTGCTGATGCTATGCGCCGCGAGGACACCCAGAATAAAATAGCGGTAATTATAAAATGGCGAAGAAGTAGGATGTGCCAGGCTCGGCGCAAAGAGAGAAAGCTCCTTTAGTAAAACAAATTTGCTGGCAAAAATGGCCATTAGCCCAATAGCACCGAAAACCCCGATGCGACTGTCCTTCATGATCTGCAGAATTTTCTCCCGCGTCCAGCCGCCGCCCATTCCATCACAAACATCAGCGAATCCATCTTCATGAAATGCCCCTGTGACCATCAGGCCGGTTATCATCGATGCAAGAATCCCGGCATCGGTAGAGATATAACGGGAAAACACCAGGAAGGCCAGCGCGCTCAGCGCTCCGACTATCCATCCTATGACAGGAAAATACCGCGGCGCTTGTTGCAGATAGACTGGCTCATGGACAAGGGTTGCGGGGACCCTTATCCGTGTCAGGAATTGGACAGCCGTCAGAAATATTTTCCATTCTTTTTTCATGGTGTTTACTCGGCCCTGCTGACTCCCGCCGACTCAAACGAAGCCATCTCCCGCAGGAATAACACGGCGGACTGCAGCAGGGGATAAGCCATGGCTGCCCCCGTCCCTTCACCCAAACGCAGGCCCAGGCTCAACAACGGTTCGGCCTCCAGGTATTCCAGCATTTTGGCATGACCGCTTTCTTCGCTGGTATGTGAAAAAAAGCAATAGTCCTGTACGTGATGGTTTAATAACCGGGCCAACAACAAAGCCGAAGTCGTAATAAACCCGTCCACCAGGATTACCATCTTCAATTCAGCGGCTTTCAGATAGGCCCCGGTCATCATGGCAATCTCAAATCCGCCTACGTGCTGCAGGATGGTCAGCGCACCAGGTGTGGCGGCTATAGCCGGCAGATGACGACGAAAGGCCTCCCGCAGCGTTGCCTTTTTTCTTTCCAGCTGTTCATCGTTTACTCCTGTTCCACGGCCGGCACATTCTTCCACCGGGATCCCCGTAATAAAACTCATGATCAGCGATGCAGAAGAAGTATTTCCGATGCCCATTTCTCCCATCCCAATGCAATTACAACCCTGGGCGGCCAGCTCCTCCACTATTTTTTTCCCTTCTTCAATGGCCCTTGTGACTTCTTCAGGGCTCATGGCCTCACCTTCCAGATAATTGCGGGTGCCATACCCTATCTTCCGCGACAACAACTTTCCGGGGAACAGGGTGGCATCAAAATCGAAGTTGACGCCTGCATCCACCACTGTTAGCCCGATAGTGTGCTGCCGGCAAAATACATTGATGGCGGCGCCCCCGGTAATAAAGTTGAGTACCATCTGCGCGGTGACGGACTGGGGATAAGGGTTGACCAGGCCGGTGGCCGCAATTCCATGATCTCCGGCGAATACAACGATATGGGGGCGGTTCAGCTGTGGATTCAGTGTCCCCTGGATAATACCTGTTTGCAAAGCTATCTCTTCCAGCCGCCCTAGTGCGCCGTGAGGTTTGGTTTTGTTGTCGATCTGGTGTTGCAGCTTTTGCCGCAAATTCACCTGCGTTCCTGTTTGCATGAACTCGTTTTATTTGACAGTTAATGGGATACCACTGATCATAAAGATAACCCTATCCGCCCTGGCCGCAATGTACTGGTTTATCCAACCATGCAGATCGGTGAATTTCCGACCGGCCTCCGTATCGGCATGCAGCCCCATCCCAATCTCATTGCTGATGACAATAAGATCGGTATCCAGCTGCATCAGCTTATCGAACTCCTGTTGGCAGGCTTCCAGGCAGGCTTCAACATTATAATGCGTATCCGAAAAAAAATTTGTGATCCAAAGAGTAACACAATCGATAACCGCCACTTTTCCGTCCAGCGGCAAACGGCTGAGCTGTTTCTCTTCTTCGAAGGACACCCATCTTGCATCCCTCTCCTTCCGGTGCCGGTCGATCCTTTCCTTAAAATCAGCATCCCATACCCGGGCCGTAGCCACGAATACCGGCCGTGGACTCAACTGTAAAGCCAACTCCCGGGCATACCTGCTTTTCCCGCTGCGAGCCCCGCCACTGACAAAGGTCAGTCTCGCCGTCTTTTTAATTTCCTGCATGGCCTGGATCATAATTTGATGCTGATACCCGCTGTCACATTGCTCCCCTGCACACTGTAACCATACACTTCATAGTAATTCCTCTTATTGGTGATATTTTTGATATCTACAAATAATTTGAAATTATCCTTGCACAGCTGATATTCGGCGTAAGCATTCCACAAAGCATAACTGCTTAGCTCCACATTGGATGCAGTGTATGTAGTCGGGTCAAAATACTGATCCTGCCGTTTTCCGGTAACCTGTAAGGAAGAGTTGATGAAGAAAGCTTTTGTTACCTGGTAACCGGCATAGAACTGGAAATTATTCTTTGGCACCCGCGTGAGATTATGGAAGGTGGTATCCTTACCGCTTATCTTTTGCGTCACCTCGCCATTGACGTAGGTATAAGCTGCTTTCAGTGTCAGCCCTTTGAGGGGCGTATAACGGACCTCTCCTTCTATGCCATGATCATGTTGTTTGTCCCTGTTGATATACAAACTGGCGTAGGTGACAGGATCAGTAGTATAAAAGATAACGTTATTGACCGTCCGGTCGAAATAATCGCCGAGCAGGGATAGCTTTTCATCCAGCAGGAATACCTGGACCCCTCCTTCTTCCGTATAGGATTTCTCCGGCTTCAGCGCCGGGTTGGCGCCATAAGGTCCAAACAGCTCATTGACGGAAGGTGGCCGGAAGCCGGAAGAAATATTTGCAAATAACTTCACGGTACGATTGACGAGGTAAGAAGGGTTGAAGCTATACGTGTAATTATTCCCGTACTTGTTGTCGTGGTTGAACCTTCCCCCCAACTCGATGTTCAGGCCGTCTTTTGTTTTATAAAATAAGGAGGCATAAGGGCTGATGATGGTATTCACCGTATCCGGCTTAACGATGCTGTAAGATTGATAATTAAACCCTGCCAGCAATTGCAGGTTATCGGAAAAACGATGGTTCACAAAGGCCTCGCCATGATAAAACCGTCCCTGGTATGTCGAAGCATACTGTCCGCCGTAAAAGCGTTGTGTATAGTCATAGCCAAAATTGGCATATACGGCGCCCATGCCATATTTCAGGTTGCCCGTAAGCCCTGTGTTAACCAGTGATCCGGTGTACGGATTGTTACCTCCCGTGAAAGCTCCCGCGGAAATACTGCCCTTAAACTCGGAATAACGGAAATAGGGGGCGATGGTCAGATTATTTGTAGGATGGAGACCTGCATTGGCCTGGAAAGATTGCAGGTTATACCCGTTCTTTGGAAAATTGGCCTTTCCGGTGGTGTCTTTTGCTTCTGCAATACCATCCGTGTTTACATACTGATAATTCAGATCATAGTCGAAAATTTTTCCCTTACGTTCAAAATCGGCGGCGCCTTTCAACGTGTGATAAGTGCCATAAGAAACGGTGCCGTGTCCCGTCGTTTCTTCAGAAACTCCCTTCCGGGTAATAATGTTGATCACACCGGCTATCGCGTTCGATCCATACAGCGTGGACTGGCTGCCCTTCAGTATTTCCACCCTCTCCACCTGGGAGACGGGTATCAGGCGGATATCATACTGTCCGCCTAATTGAGACGGATCATTAAGCGGCACGCCGTCCAGCAGGATCAACGTGTACTTGGCCGAGGCTCCCCGCAGGTAGATGCTCTTGTCCTTACCCGGGTTACTGGTCGATCCGTTCACGATGATACCCGTCTGGTCGTTCAATATCTGCGACAGGTCTTTACCCGAGCTGTGTTCTATCTCTTCGCGCGGGATGACCGTAACTATTTTGCCGGTTTCACTTAATTTCTTGGGCGACTTTGTTGCCGTCACTACTACCTGATCGAGTTGTTTAGCTGTGCTGTCTTTTGGAGTTTGTGCAAACACTGCGGGACTGCCTGCCAGCAGCAAAAAAAGAAAAGAATGTCTTTTGCTCATTACAGTTGATTTTTAGCTTTTCACCCGAAAGCCGTGAATAATATGGTGGATTGATTCTGGCAGGTCTTCTGGCTTATGTCAGTCCGGCTCACCTTCCCATCCGCCTGGGCGGACAGTGGCTTGAAGAGTTGCCGGCCGTTTCCCGGACTGCGACGCTGGTGGCGCCGACAGTCAGAACGACATTTACAGCTACGGGGATAGCGCCGGATTTACACCGGCTTCCCTTTTAATGACGCTATCGTCAACCAAATTCCAGGCAAATGTAGAGGAGTGGGTTGATTTGGAAAAGTTTATCTAAGTTTATCTAAGTTTGTCTAAGTTTATCTAAAACCTGCCGGTCTTAGATATTTCTTACCCATTTTGGATTCCTATTATTTCCTTGATTTACAATAGTTTTATCACGTTTTGACATGGCATAAACCTAAAGCCACGTATTTTAATGTAATCTGCCTTCTGTTCCATTTTTTCTGCCATTTTAGCTGAAATATGGAAATTAGGTTTCCTGCCTTCGATCAACCCTTTGTCTTTAAGATGTCTTATTTCTGATTCTTCGAGTTCCTTCTTTTTCTGGACTTTATCCAGCATTACAATCTCCATAAGAGTCAAATCAGGGTGGTTTACCAATACTCGAGCATATTCCAGATCAAGTACCTTGCCGATAAGCGTGGCCTTCACTTTTCGATTACCTAATTCATAATCCGGCATCGGAAAAAATCGTTCACGCTGTACTTTAAACATCCTCTTAATACCACTTCCAATGGAATCTATCATGTTAAACGCCACCATTGTTTCCGCCAACAAAGTATTTCTGTTATAGGAAGGAGGCTCTTCACTGGTAATAACTTGTTCGATCGAGCCAGGTAAGAAAGTTCCGGGGTTGGTGAACGTTAGGAAACCGTCTTCTCGTTCTGCAATGGTTATGCGCCCACCGATGGTATAATCCATATGTGCAATGCAATTGCTAAGGGCTTATATAACGATATTTAAGGTTCCGGATTTTGGCAAATGCTTCGTTCATTGCGATAATGTAGGGCGGTGCGAAATGTTGATAATCTTTTTCCGTTTTATCTTTGTCATATAAGACCCAGCTAATTTGAGCAATGGACGGCTGGAGATATACAGCAGCTTCGGCCTTCCCTAACAATAGAATAGCCGCACGGGTTAACTGCCCATTGATAATTACTTTTGTTTTTGTAAGGAAGGTAACTTCATCCCAACTATCTATTTCGTTAGCCAGACGTGGGTTTTTTATTCTATAATTTTCTATGGCTTTTTGTATCGCAAAAAAATCCAAATCTGTTATGGTCGCTTTAGGACATGTCTCCCTGCTCCAATCATCGTTTTTGAAAAGAGGCTCGCTCAAAATTGCTTCTTTCCTTGACTGTGTAAGTTCTATTAAACTGTCTCCGCTGCGCTGCCAGGCTTTTTTATGTGCAATGACGGGCTGACGAGCAGCATGTTTGGGAACATGTAGAACCCAAATAGTTTTACTTGTGTCATCAGAAAGGAAAGTTTCTACAAAGAGGTCTTCGCTGACTAAATGTGTGCAATTGCCCAATAAACGGGCGGGTAAATTTTCAGGGGTATAATCATGAAAGTTTTGGATGCCGGCTATATTCAAAGTCCCGTCTTCTACGCCAATTACCAGGCAACCGCCCTGCATATTGGAAATGGCTGATGTGTAAGAGATAATATCGTCGCCGGCAGCGCCGGATACACAATTTTTTAAGTTAGCGAAAGCCTTCCATTCACAATGTTCATTTTCTTTCGGAAAATGTTGATGCAAGTATTTATGTAATTGTTGCTCTGTCATTATAGGGGGATAAAACTTATTACATGAACCTTTGGCCTAAAACCTTAAGTAATTCTGCAATAGTATCGAATTCCTGAACAGTATAGTCGTCAAATTCCAGGCGCCAGCTGGTCTGACCTCCTTTTTCTACGAGCCGGACCAGGAGGTGGCCGCCACCCGCGGTCTCAAAAGCTGCGGTTTCGGAAGCGTCGGCAGTCCCTGCTGCGACGGTGTTAATGGCCCCGGCTTCGACGACGGAAAACCCATTCCGCTGAAGCGCCCGCCGCGTCCAATATGCCGCTATCCCTTCGCCGGCAAACAATACCGGCTTCCGGTCGTCGTGTTGTATGGTAAAGGTCCCCGTATGTTTATCGAAGCGAATATCTTCACGGGCAAAAGCGGCTTCGAAGGCGCCATTCAACACCAGGTCTTCCGGCGCACCGCGGTGCAGGGTCTCTGCATTTTGCAATAACCATACTTCGTCTGCCACCTGCAAGGCCAGTTCCAGCTCATGTGTAGAAAGCAGGATGCCTTTGTTTGTCTGGTGGGCCAGCTGGTGTAACAGTCGCATCAACCGTATGCGACTCGGAAGGTCCAGGTGGGCCGTAGGTTCATCCAGCATCAGCACCGGGGTATCCTGGGCAAGCGCACGGGCAAGCATGACCTTTTGGTTTTCTCCATCGCTTAAAGTGAATATTTTTCTTTCCCTGAACGCCTGGATGCCTGCCGCCTCGATTGCCCATTCAATAGCCTTTTTATCTGTTTCACTAAGGCCACCCAGCCAGCCGGAATAGGGATATCGCCCCAGGGCTACCAGCGAATAAACAGTCAGCTGGTGGGTGCTGATCCTGTCTGTCAGCACGAGGCTGACGGTTCTGGCCCTTTGTATGGGCGTCAGCAGCCGGACATCGATGCCGTCCGACTCAACAGAGCCTTCCAGCGGAGAATGCAGTCCTGCCAGGGTTTTTAATAAAGTCGATTTTCCAGCCCCATTAGGCCCCAGCAGACAGATCAATTGCCCTGCCCGTACTTCCAGTGCAAGAGGCCCTCGCGTAGTAATAGTCCTTTTCCCGCCGGATTGATAACCCGTCTGCAGATGCCTGGTTTGTAAGAGAGGTGCTGGATTAGGCATCAGTAGGCATTTATATTCTTTTGACGGAGAAGAAGCGTAATGACTACCGGGGCACCGGTTAGCGCTGTAATGATATTGATGGGAAGTGTCGTTTGGTTACCCGGCAGCTGAGAAAGCACGTCGCATAACAGCAGCAGCAGCGTACCCGTAAGACAGCAGGCGGGCACCAGAACCCGGTGACTGGAAGTGTGAAACAGCTGCCGGGTGATATGTGGAACAGCGATGCCGACAAATCCGATCGGCCCGCAGAAGGCCGTGATACCGCCTGCCAGCAGGCTACTGCTGCAGATGATCACCAGTCTTGCGCGTTGCGGGTTCAGCCCCATGCTTCGCGCATAATTTTCGCCGAGTAACAGCGCATCCAGCATCTTGGAAGAAAGCCAGGCCATGGTCAGTCCCGTGATAATGACCGTGCTCAGAATCAGCAGCTGTCCTCCTGTCACGCCACCCAAGGATCCGAAGGTCCACAGCAGATAATCTTTCACCTGTTCGGGCGCGCTGAAATATTGCCAGATGCTGATAACGGAAATAGTAATGCTGCCGATCATGATGCCGATGATCAGCATGAGCACATTGTCCCTTAGTCTGCCGGACAATAGCAAGACCAGCAGCATGACCAGACCAGCACCCAGGCAGGCCGCCAAAGTGATCAATACACTCCCGGAAAGGCCCAGCTCCCGGATAGCAAACAGGGTAGCCATACTGCCGCCGGCCAGCATGACCATGGCGACACCGAGGCTGGCCCCGGCCGTAATGCCTAATACCGAAGGGTCAGCCAGCGGATTGCGGAACAAGGTTTGCATTTGCAGGCCACTGACGGACAATCCGCATCCGGCCAGCACTGCCGTACAAGCCTTGGGTATTCTGATCTTTTCTACGATGAAAGTCCAGGTGCTGTCTGCAGAAGAAGAAGAGAAGAGAATGCGGAACACGTCTCCCATTGGTATTTTCACCGACCCAACGGAAATATCCAGTAGAAAGGCCAGCAACAACAGCAAGAGCAATCCTGCCAGTCGAACCTTGGGGTAGATACCGGGCATGTATTTATTTCAATTGTTTATAATAGTATAAAGAATCTTTGGGCAAGAGGTCCGGATGCATGATGCGGATAAGGTCTGCCAGTATCAGCTGGGGATTGGCCGTGCCTGACTCCCAGTAATCGTTGGCTCCGATGTCATTTGTCCGCCGGGTATTGTTGTAGATCGTCTCCGTCCGGAAGGGAGCGAACTGTGTAAAACGGATGTCTCTGCCGGCAATATCCGCTTTTGAATCCACTGTTCCTAAATTGAGCCAATAATCGGCCTTCAGCGCTTCGGGCGCCACTGTTTCAAAGTTCAGCGAAAGGCTGCCGGTACCTTTGGAATCTTTCCAGTGATAGGTGGCGCCTGCGTCGTTGAGCAGCTGCACCATATAACTTTCTCCGGCCGGCATAAACCACGAACCTTTATACGGCATGCCAATGATGACCGAGGGATGGGTCGCAGCGCCGGCGCCAATGGCGGCCAGCTTTTTATACTGCTGCTCCACGCTGTCAAATTTAACATTGACGATGTCTTCCCGGTTGACCAGCGCAGCCACCAGCTTAACCCATTCGGCTCGGCCCAGCGGTGTCGTCTCCAGCCATTCCGATATGGGTATCAGGGGGACGCCGGCTTCTGCGAGCGTTGTATTTTGTCCTGCAGCGGCGGCATCGGGATTGCTCATTGTCAGAAGCGCACCGGGATGCAGTGCGACGAGCAGCTCGTTGTTGAGGGAGTTGTCGAGTCCGACTTCTTTAACAGCGCCGGATTTGATCCGCTGCCGCACTACCGGCGAATGAATATATTTCAAACTGCCTAGTCCCGTTATCCGGTCGGCCACGCCGGCAAATTCTGCGAGTCCCACATGCGAGGAAGACAGGACGACGAGGCTCTTCACCGGTATGGTTATTACCGGTAAGCCGGGATGATCCGGAGGGGGTGTGCCTCCTTCCGGCAACAGTAGATAATGTAAGGTGTCTGTCTTGTCTCCGACGCGATCCAGCAGGCTCACGATCTTATAACGATCGTAATAGTCGATACGAAACCCCTTTGCATATTTGACAATAGCCTTTGTGGAAGAAAAGCTGCTGCTGTCGGCGCTGGTCACAGCGGACTTATCCCGTCCGGGTAACCCGCAGGAGGAAAGGAATACTGCGACCATAGCCGGAAAAAGAAAGTAGGAGCTGCTTTTTTTGTACATAGAGGAACAAAGCTAAGGCATTACATAAAAATAGAGAATCATTTGCTCTCTCCCTCATTTCAATATACCTTAGCCCCCTCGAAAACGGGACGGAGATATTATGAAAAGTTTTATACGAAAAGCCAATTCCTTTATCAAAGACCTTTTGCTGGTTTCCCGAGCGGGCATTCTCCTTGCGCCCTTTCGGTTTACTTTTAAGTTCCTGCATAATTTTTCCCTGCTTTCTTCCTGGGTCAATACGCACAGTAAAAATGTCCCCTACTCGGATTTCTATAAGCCTTTCCGTTCTTATGCCAATCGGGTGACCCTGCACGAACAGGTGATCAAAAGCCAGGGACTCGATCAAAAGCCCATCCACTACCTGGAGTTTGGTGTTGCGGGCGGGACTTCTTTCGCCTGGTGGGTCAAGGCCAACCAGGATCCCGGTTCGCTTTTCTTTGGCTTCGATACTTTTGAAGGACTGCCCGAAGACTGGCATTTTTTTAAGAAGGGCGCTTTCAGCTATGACATCCCGTTTATGGATGACGCACGCGGGACGTTTATCAAAGGTTTGTTCCAGGATACCGTCTACACTTTTCTCGCCAATTACAGCCGGAATGTCGACAACCCCGCAGCGACCCGCGTCCTCCACCTGGATGCCGATCTCTACTCGTCTACACTGTTCGCCCTGACCATGATGGCGCCTTACCTTCGCAACGGGGACATCCTGCTCTTCGATGAGTTTAATATTCCAAATCACGAATTTGCCGCCTGGAATGATTTTGTGAGGAGTTATTACATCAAATACGAAGTCATCGGGGCCGTGAACAATTTCTATCAGACGGCTATCAAGATCATAAAATAATCACCGGTTTCGCGCGTTGGCGGCGGCCCCGGCGCCGTCCATTATTTCAACGCATAGTTGACGGACAGCCCTGCATAATAATTCCTACCCGGCGAAGCATTGTAATACCGGCCTGCTGCTGCATTGAAGTCATTACCCAGGCCATACTTTATATCGAATGCATTGTCAATGCCCGTAAAGACATCCAGCTTTAGCTTGCCCAGCGCCTTCCGGTAGCCGAGGCGGGCGCCCAACAGGTTATATGAGCCTGCAAAAGCCGTATTGGCGTCATTCAGCGGGATGCGATCCGTATAGGTATAGGTGACATTGGTATACAATCCGAGCTGCAACAACACATCCAACCCGCTGACCACCGTCTGAGCCGGTACGCTGGGCAGGCGTTTGCCGGAGAAACTCGTCGTGTCCTGGAAGAAATTCCGGTAATGGAAGTCATGCCAGGTATGGCTGACCCAGACGCGCACATTGCTGAAAAATCCATGCGGCTGATCGACAAGCTGGTAGGAAACAAAAGACTCGATGCCATGCTGATCAGTCTTTCCTGCATTGATCGAATACCCCACCCCGAAGGAATCTATCCGTTGGACAATGGTATTATTCAGGTGGAAGAAAAAACTGTTGATGTCGAAGAACAGCTTTCCATGCAGCAGATTCCCGCGGGCGCCGATCTCATAGTCGATGCCGTCTTCCGGCTGCAGCGATGGACCGACAATTCCGTTGGTCTTTTCCAGCTCCTGCACGGTAGGTGTGGAAAAACCGCGTGCGGCGCTGGCGTACAGGGAGATTTCAGGAAGGATATTTTTCAGCAGGGCTATGCGTGGCGCTACTTTGTTGTTAAAACGGATGGGATGGGTTAAGGGGGGCCGGGTCGAGACGCGGGTAATGTCGACGGCCGTTACATTGAAACTGGCTCCTGCCGTCAGCGTCCAGCCGCCGGATAATCTCAGGTCCGCCTGGGCAAATGCCATGTATTGCCAATTGTTCAGCCGGTCATCTGTTTGCAAGGTATCCTGTACCCCCAGCTTATTGGCATAGTCCCGGGTTTCGAAAAATCCCCGCTGTGCTTCGGCTCCTGCATTTACCTGCAGGCTGCCGGCCCCTAATTGCGTTTTGTACCGGAAGACCGTACGGCCGCCGAAATGCGGCTCCTGCCTTACTTCATAGACCCGGATGCCCGGATTGGTAAAGTTGGTATATGCACCGTATACAGCCGTAGTATTCTGCCAGTGGTCGCTGAAGCGATACTCATTGCTAAAGCCTGCCGTGAAATTCTTCTGGAAGATGGCGGCCCGGGCTTGCATCGCACTGGGTTGTGTGCCGACAGCCGGCCGGGCCTGCCGCGGATTCTTATTGTATTCCGTGAGGGTCAGACCACCCGGGGTCTGGTAATACAAATCCCCGTAGAGGATATAAGCATGGAGGGTTTGCTTCTCCGACGTCTTCAGCAGCGTCTCCCAGCTGGCGATGTCGCGCCGCATCTGCGACTGCTGGCGATAGCCGTCGCTGGTCTGATGCGTATATGAGAAGCTGTTGCGGTGATCATTGTCTCCCGCCCGCCAATTCACGTTGATATTGTTGGTATTGTAACTGCCGCCCGAATAGTCCGCACTGATTCCCTTCTCCCAGACGGAAGGCATACTGTTGATGAGCACAGCGCCCCCGATGCCGGCCCCATAGAGGCTTCCGGCCGTCCCCTTGATGATTTCCAACGACTGAAAATTATAAAAACCCAACTGGTTGAGATAAGTATTTCCTCCGGGGTCCGTCAGGGGAATTTCATTCCAATAGATCTTGATATCCCGTACTCCAAAAGGGGAGCGTATCGAACTACCTCTGATGTTTAACCGATAGCTACCCGGCGAACGTTCTTCCATCCTTACCCCCGGATTTGTGTTCAATGCCTGTAAGATATTGGTGTTGCTGAAGCGGTTGAGGGAGGCCTTGCTGACGATACTTATTGGCGCACCGACATCTATCAGTTTCCGGTTTTGTTCGTAGGCTTTCACGACTACTTCACCCAGCGGTTTAGTATCGGACGAATCCGTCAAAAAAGGGGTTGAATGAAGGGTTTGCGCGGACAGGGCTGTGGCACAGAAAAAAGAGGCGATAAGCAGGTTGTTTTTTTTCACCCGATAGGATTTAAGGCCAAAGATATTCATTATCTTCAATCGGTTCAGACTAATAAATCCCTTATCAGCTGCTGACCAGGCGGACCGCTGGTTGAAAGCCCAAACGCCTTATGAGTAAAAAACAGTTGAATCTTTTCGACCTCATCATGATCGTGGTGAGCCTGGTAATCGGTATGGGCATCTTTCGCACTCCTGTCGTGGCTGCCGCCAGAGCAGGCAAGCCTTCTATCTTTTTCCTTGCCTGGATCATCGGCGGAGTGATAGCCCTCTGTGGTGCTCTTACCTATGCGGAGATCGGCTCCCGCTATCCGGTAATGGGAGGGTATTATAAAATATTCTCCTATGGCTATCACCCTTCCCTGGCCTTTGCCGTGAATTGTATCATACTGGTGTCGAATGCCGGCTCTACTGCCGTCGTGGGGGTCATTGGAGCGGAATACATCGGTCGTTTTTTTTATACGGGCCCCACGCCGGAGATATTTCGCCAGCTGGTTACCATTGGGGGGGTGGCCTTTTTTTACACCATCAATTTGCTTGGTTTGCGAATGAGCAGCCGTGTGCAGAATATTCTCACCCTCATCAAGATATTGCTTATCCTGCTGCTGCTTGTTTCCGTTTTCGGGCATCATCCGTTGCCAAAGCACAATCTCCTTTCCGGTATTCCCGGCGGAGAGAACCTGGGTTTTTGGAAGGCGTTGGGTTTTGCCCTGGTCGCCGTTTCTTTTAGTTATGGAGGTTACCAGCAGACCATCAACTTCGGGGGAGAGGTCAGTAACCCCGGCCGCACTATTCCCCGCGGCATCACCTTTGGTATTGTCATCATTATTTTTCTTTATCTTTCGATCAACCTTGTCTATACCCGGGTCATCGGCTTCGAGCAATTAAAGACGGCCGACTCTATCGCGGCCATCCTGATGGAACACCTCTTCGGACCCACCGGAGATACGATTCTGCGCGTACTGATGTTCCTCTCGGTCATGGCCTATGTAAACGTTTCTCTCATGAGCAATCCCCGCGTGATGTGCGCTATGAGCACGGAGGGTATCCTTCCCGCTTCTTTTCAGAAAAGGACGCCCCGGCATGAAGTCATTGTCTGGTCGCTTACCGCCTTTTCGGCCACTATCATTATTACGCTTCTCTTCAGCAGCACGGTCGAAAAGATCATCAATTATACCATTTTTCTCGACAGTATCGGGTTTGCCACTTCCGCCTCCACCATCTTTATTATGCGCCACAGGAAAACAGGAGAAGATAGGGATATTTACCGGATGAAATTATTCCCCCTGGTGCCGTTGATCTTTATATTAGCTTATGTTTGCGTCGCAACCAGTATCGCCGTCGATGACCCGGCTTCTGCCTTTTATGGAATACTCATATTCGCCTGTTGCTTTATACTTTATTTTGTATTAAGAAAGCGTAAGCCTTTGCATTCATAGTTATGGATATATCCTATATAATCAATGAGTTGGGAGAAGACAGGCATCTGTATTTCAATGCTGTTGCCCCCCCTATTATCCAGACCAGCAATTTCAGGGTAAATACAGTCGACGAACTAAGAGACCTTTTTGCAGACGAATACAGCGGTTACCTGTATAGCCGCGGGCTCAACCCTACCGTAGATATCCTGCGGAAGAAGCTGGCCGCTCTCGATGGAGCGGAAGACTGCCTGGTCTTCAACAGCGGCGCCTCCGCCATTTTTGCTTCCGTTTTGGCCAATGTCAAAGCCGGCGACCACATCGTATCGGTGGATAAACCCTATACCTGGGCTCAGCGGATGTTCGATGTGATACTTCCCCGCTTTGGCATAACGACTACCTATATCGATGGGACCCGTATCGAACATTTTGAAAGAGCCATCCTGCCCAGCACTACCCTCATCTACCTGGAATCCCCTAATTCCTGGGATTATAAACTACAGGACCTGAAGGCGGTGGCTGAACTGGCCCGCTCGGAGAATATTGTCACGGTCATCGACAACAGCTACTGTACAGCCCTCTACCAGCGGCCCATTGAATACGGTATCGACATCGTTATGCAGACTGCTACTAAATACATTGGCGGTCATAGTGATACGGTAGGAGGTGTGCTTTGCGGCACCAAGGCCATGATGAAAAAGATCTTTGAGAGCGAACTGCTCAATGCCGGCATCGGCATCCAGCCTTTCAATGCCTGGCTCCTGATCAGGGGACTGCGGACCATGCCAACGCGGCTCGACCGCATCACCGCCACTACCCGGAAAGTCGCCGATTATCTCAAAGCACATCCCCGGGTGGAAAGCATTCTCTTTCCCTTTGATGAAACGTTTCCGCAATATGAGCTGGCCCGCCAGCAAATGCAGGGCGCCTGCGGCCTGCTTAGCTTTTATGTCCGGGCCAGGGCACGCGACGAAATTGTCCAATTTTGTGAATCCCTCCGGCATATTATGATGGCCGTAAGCTGGGGGGGACATGAATCCCTTATATTACCTAAATGCGCTTCCCTTTCGGCGGCGGAATTTGACCCCGGTGTCAAGGAACACCGGATGCTCCGCCTGTATACCGGTCTGGAAGAGCCGGAATACCTGATCCGGGATATGGAACAGGCTTTCCAATCATGGGAATAAAAAATGCTGAAAATATGATTTTTTATTTCCATGCCATTAATGTCTGTGCTTTCGGCCTTGGGCCTCAAGTACGAATTGGACAGAGTCCAATTCGGTGTGGTAAAAATTGCCTTAAATTTGTCCCTAGTATGAAAAAACTACTGCTACTCTTATCCTTTTCGGTGCCTTTTCTGAACCTTACCAGCCATGCGCAGGACAAATGGGACCTCATGAAATGCGTCCAATATGCGCTGGCTAATAATATTTCGATCAAACAGGCCGATATACAGGCCCGGTTAGCCCGGCTGACGCTTTCCCAAAGCAAGCTGTCCCAGATACCTACCCTTACCGTTGCCACCGGTGTAGGTGTTAATTCGGGCAACTCCCTCAACCAGGCGACGTATACTATTAATAATACCACTTACCTGTACAATAATTACTCCTTACAGGCCAATGTTACCGTTTTCAATGGCTTTTACCTGCGGAATCTCATTGCCGCCAACCGCCTTGCCTGGCAGGCTACTTTAGCCAGCTCGGACAAGACGAAGAACGACCTTTCGCTAAATGTAGCCAACGCCTACCTGCAGGTGCTCCTGACAAAAGAGCAAAGCGAAGCATCGCAGCTGCAATTGCACCTCTCCCAAAATCAGCTGGAGATTACCCGTAAACAGGTGAACGCCGGCTCGCTGCCCGAACTCAATGCTGCAGAGCTGGAATCTCAGGTTGCGCAGGACAGTTCTACCTATATTGGCAGCATCGGAAATATTCAACAGGCTGTACTGACCCTCAAGGCCTATATGGATCTTGATGCTTCGGCACCTTTCGAAGTATATACTCCCCCTGTAGATGATATTCCCATTGAGCAACTGGTTGACCTTCAGCCGGAAGCCGTTTATTCGCTGGCTCTCACTCACCAGCCCCTGCAGAAAATGGACGCGCTTCAGATCGAATCGGCGCGAAGCAGCGTAAAAGCAACGAAAGGCGCCATGTACCCGGTTGTCTCTATGTTTGGTACCATGGGTAGCAATTTTGTCACCCTGGCCAATCAGCAGTACCAGACAGGGGTTGCTTATTTTCCACATGCTATCGGCTATGTGTCCGGAAGCGGTACGCCGGTGCTTACTGATAGTCTTTCCTATGCGAATATCGCTAAATCGCATACGCCGTATTTCAAGCAGCTTAACCAATACTTCCAGCAGCAAGTAGGCTTAAACGTTAGTATACCCATCCTCAACAACGGTGTTCTCCGCACCAATTACGACAAATCCAAGCTCAACCTCCGCAACCAGGAGCTACAGCGCGACCAGGACAACCTGACGCTCAAACAAAACATCTACCAGGCCTATACGGCTGCTATCACAGCACTTAATAAATTCGAAGCTAATAAGATCTCTGTTACAGCCACACAGAAAAGTTTTGAATATGCCCAAAAAAGATACGGCGTTGGCATGCTCAATACCATCGACCTGCTGACCAACCAGAATAATTTTTTCAATGCCCGGATCAACCTCCTTTCTTCCCAGTACGATTATGTATTCAAAATGAAGGTGCTTGAATTCTACAAAGGTCTGGGAATAAAACTGACAAAAGAATAATCTACAACATGAATAAGACACTGCTAATTATCATTATATCTGTGGTAGCCCTCGTCTTGCTGCTGGTGCTGATGAAAGGATTGGGAAAACCGGAGGGGACAAAAGTAGCGGCCGAGAAAGTCACCAAACGGAATATTACGGAAATAGTCACAGCCAGCGGTAAAGTTTATCCGGAAAAGGAAGTGAAGATAAGTCCCGATATTTCGGGGGAAGTTGTGGATCTCAATGTAGTGCAGGAGGGGGACAGTGTACACAAGGGACAGGAGCTGGCAAAGATCTATGCTGACGTTTACACCACCCAGCGTGACCAGGCGGCGGCCCAGATGAACCAACAGCAGGCCCTTGTATACAATATGTCCGAACAGCTGCCGGGTCTCAAGGGGACCATGGAGACGACAAAGAAGACTTTCGACCGCCAGAAGCAATTACTTGACCAGAAAGTTATTTCCCTGTCGGAATATGAAACAGCCGAGAACGCTTATAAAACGGCCACTGCCAGCTACATGGCGGCCCTGCAATCGGTCCGGGGAAATCAGGCCGGCGTCGCCAGCGCAAAGGCCAGCCTCACCATCGCCGCTAAGAACCTCAGCCGTACGACAGTCGTATCACCCATCGATGGGGTCGTTTCCCTGCTGAGCATTAAAAAGGGGGAAAGGGTAGTCGGCAACTCCATGATGGCCGGCACCGAGATGATGCGGGTTGCCGATATGAGCAAGATCGAGACCATCGTCGACGTAGGCGAGAATGATATTCCCAAAGTTCATCTTGGAGATTCCGCCCTCATCAGCGTGGACGCTTACAACAACCGCAAGTTCCACGGAATCGTTACCCAGATAGCCAGCAGCGTGACCACGGCGCTCGGCACTTCTACCACGACCGTATCCACCAATGATGTAACCAATTACAAAGTGCATATCCGCCTTTCTCCGGATTCCTATAATGACCTCATTGACCCGGCGCATCCCAAAAGTTTCCCCTTTCGCCCGGGCATGAGCGCCAGTGCGGATATTCAGACCCGGACGCATGCGGGCGTCCTGTCTTTGCCCATCAACGCTGTCGCCGTTCGCGAAAAGAATACGGATAATGCCGTTCTGGGCAGCGGCGACGAATCTGGCGGGGACAGCAAAACGGATACACGTCCGGTGACAACGGGCTCCGCGGACCTGGATGAAGTGGTTTTCGTGGTGCAGCCCGGGGATACCGTTAGAAAAGTGAAAGTTCGTACGGACATCCAGGATATCAATTATATCGAAGTGGTAGATGGACTCAAGGAGGGCGATCAGGTTATCACAGGCCCCTACAGCGTGGTTAGTAAAACCATGAAAGGTGGTCAGCGCGTAAAGATCGTTCCGAAGGATAAGCTATTCGAAGCAAAGAAAAATTAATTTAGAAAATTCCAAATAGAACCTGCATGCGTTTTGGAGTGATAGGTAGCGGCAGCTGGGCTACGGCTTTGGCCAAGGTCCTGACGGATAACAGGATTGCTGTTAACTGGTGGATTCGAAATGAATCGGCTATCCGGCATATACAAGCCCGGCATCATAACCCGCTGTACCTGCCTTCTGTTTATTTCGATACTAATCTACTATCCCTCAGCCAAAATGTACAGGACGTAGTGGAAGGGTCGGATTGTCTCGTGATGGCCGTTCCCTCGGCCTATACGGCGGCTGCCCTGGAAGTCCTGGACAAAAAAGCCCTGCAGGGAAAACTGGTCCTGTCGGCAATAAAAGGGATACTTCCGGAACAAAACCTCTTGCTCAATGATTATCTCTTTCAGGAATTTGGTTTCGATAAAGCCAACTATTTCACCGTCATGGGCCCCTGCCATGCCGAAGAAGTAGCGGCGGAAAAATTATCCTACCTGACATTTTCCGGTCAGAATGAAACCAAAACCCGGGAAATAGCGTCTTATTTTGCGACAGAATATTTGAATACGGTTATCAACCAGGATGTGTATGGAGTGCAGTTTGCCGCCATTCTGAAAAATATCTATGCGCTGGGCGCAGGCATTGCGCATGGCCTGGAATATGGAGATAATTTTCTTAGCGTGCTCATCGCTAACTGTGCGGATGAAATGGCCGGTTTTCTGCTGAAGTCAGGGATTAAACATATGGAGGTGGGTATTCATTCGGAAGAGGACCCCATATCCCATAAAAAGAGCACTAATTATGCCGCCTCTGTTTATCTGGGAGACCTGTTGGTAACCTGTTACTCGTTGTACAGCCGCAACAGGACCTTCGGGAATATGATTGGAAAGGGTTATTCCGTCAAAGCGGCCCAGCTGGAAATGAACATGGTGGCCGAGGGATATAATGCCAGTAAATGTATCTATTTGATTAACAAAGAAATAAAAGCAGAGATGCCCATTGCAGACATGGTGTACCGGATTTTGTGGGAAAATGTTAAAGCTGCCGATGGATTTAAACAAATTGAGCCGTATCTTGTCTAAGTATATGGGAACCATGGCAACTTCGCGGTTGCCGGTTGCCCGACCGAAAGGTCAAATTATAAATAAACGATTATGCCTCTCTCCTTTCAAGGCTTCGGACCCATGGCCATCATTGCGATGGTGCTCATCTTGTCGGTGGTACAGGGGATTAACTATCTGAGATCTCACCGGCATCATTAAGTACTGATTAATTCAAAGAACAGATCCGCCGCTATCCCATCCGCCAGCAATTTACCTTCCCGTGTCAGTTGTAGGCGATTGTCCATGACTTTGATCTTGCCATCCCGGATATATGCTGCCGCCCGCCTTTCTATTTCCTTTGCCTGCTCAGCCCCAAATTGCGTCGCCATAAACTGCAAATCACTGCCTTCCAAAGTCCGCAGGGAGATCATGATATACTCGTTCAATTGCTGCACCGGCGTCAATAGCTCCTTTTCTGCCAAAAGTCCGATAATTCCGGTCTCCTGACTACCCGGGGCTGCTTCAATGCTTTTTGAAGCCCCCGGCGTCAGCGCCTCGATGTACTTTGCATTATTTGCCACATTCCATTCCCGCGAGATCCCGTTGAATGAATGCGCCGAAGGCCCCAGCCCCAGATAGGTTTTCCCCTGCCAGTAGGAAGAATTATGCCGGCTACGCCGCCCCGGTTGCGCAAAATTGGATATCTCATAATGTTCGTAACCTGCCCGGGCTGTCCAGTCCATCAATAGTAGGAATTGCCGGGCCTGGTCGTCCGGGTTGACATCTTGTTTCTTGTGCTGATGGATCATCTTGTCCAACGCCGTTCGGGGTTCGACCGTAAGGGCATAACAGGACAAATGGGGTACCTGCATCCCCATGGCCCGGTCTACATTTTCCTGCCAGTGAGGATCCGGGAGGGTAGGGCCTCCATAGATCAGGTCGATGCTGATATTGTCAAATCCTTCTGCCTGGGCCATCCGGATGCAGCGGATGGCCTGTGCTGCGTCATGAGCCCGGTTCATCCACCGCAGGTCCTCTTCGAAAAAAGACTGGATGCCGATGCTCAACCGGGTGATACCCGCCTTGCGCCATGCTTTTAGCCGCGCCGGGGTCATATCATCAGGATTCGACTCCAGCGTGATTTCCGCCCCCGGCGCCACGGGAAACAGGGCGTGTACCTTCTCTAATATCGTCTCCAACTCCGCCGTTTCCAGCAGCGAAGGCGTGCCCCCGCCAAAATAAATGGTCTCTATCGACTCTGCGCCGGTATAATCCTTCCTTAACTCCATTTCTTTCAATAAAGCAGGGATAAAATCGTTCTTACGATTCAAAGAGGTGGAAAAATGAAAATTACAATAGTGACAGGCTTGCCTGCAAAAAGGAATATGAAGATAGATGCCTGCCATTCTGTTTACGTAATTTTAGCAAAATTATACACTAATTTCCCGCTGAGCGAATGATAAAGGTAAGGGGATACTGCCGTACGCTTTTATGGATCTTGCTGCTGAGCCCGTTTAGCGGATGGACGCAATACCCGCTGCATATCCTTCCTGTGGATAAGGACTCCTTTTTCATTAAAAACAAATTGGGGCTTACTACTACGTTCAAGTCAAGGGAGGTCTGCACGGAATATATCTTTGGTCTTCTTCCGCTGTTGCAGGGGAAGGGATATATGACAGGCTCTGTCGACAGCATCAGCATTGAGAAATCCGGGGCTTCTATCCGCCTTTACGTGGGCAGTATTTATCGCTGGGCATCTATCGATACGCGTCACATCGATCCGACGCTGCTGGCAGCCGTCGCCTGGAACGAAAAAGCATTCACCCATCGTCCGCTCGACTTCCGTCAATTCCAGGCCCGGCAGCAGTCGTTGTTGGATTACCTGGAAAACAACGGTTATCCTTTTGCGAAAGTAAGCCTCGACAGCATCGTCCTGAAAGATACGGCCGAAGTCTCGGCAGTCCTTAAGATAGATAAAGGCCCGCTTTATAAGATTGACAGTATTCGCGTGTTTGGGGCGGCCAAGATATCCAATGACTTTCTACAACGGTATCTCAATATTCCCAATGGCAGTACCTACCGGAAAGAAAGGTTAGAAGCCATTTCCAAAAAGATATTAGAGCTGCCCTATGTACAGGAACAGGAACCCTGGAACCTGACCATGCTGGGCGAGGGTTCGGTGATCAACCTTTATCTCCGGCCCAAAAGAAGCAGCCAGATCAATGCGCTGATTGGCTTTCTGCCCAGCAGTGACCCGGTTTTAGGAAACAAGATATTGATCACGGGGGAGGCAACGGTCAATTTGAAAAATGCCCTTGGCAATGGTGAAACCATTGGCCTGAACTGGCAACAGCTGCAATCCGGGTCACCAAGGTTAAACCTCCTTTTTCAACAGCCTTACCTGTTTCATTCTCCTTTTGGTTTCAATGCTTCCTTCGATCTCTATAAACAGGATTCTTCCTATATCAATGTCAACCTGATGGCCGGCGCTCAATATACCCTTTCACCCAACCAGAACGGGTCCGTGTTCATCCAGCAAAGCATCTCCAGCCTGCTGACTGTAGATACCCTCCAGATCATCGCCTCCCGCGCGCTGCCGCAAATGGCGGATATCAGCGCTGTAAGCCTGGGGGTGACCTATGACTTCAACAATACGAACTATCGCTTCAATCCCCGGCGTGGTAATGAAATACAATTCATTGGCTCGGCCGGGACGAAGACGGTTAAAGAAAATGGACTGATCGCACAACTGAAAGACCCCAGGGATACCAGCTTTAACTACGCCTCTCTCTATGATACGGTGAAACTGCATTCCTATGAATTTTTAGTGAAACTGGCCGCAGCACACTATTTCCCGCTGAGCCGCGCTTCCACCCTGAAGCTGGGTTTTAACGGTGGTGTGTTCAGCAGTCCCAATACCTATCGCAATGAGCTTTTCCTCATCGGCGGTTACCGCTTGCTGCGGGGATTCGACGAACAAAGTATCCTGGCCTCCCAATACGCCGTTGGAACCCTGGAATACCGCTACCTGGTCGGGCTCAATTCCTTTCTTTTTACCTTTTTGGATGCGGGTTGGGCGAAAAATGACGTGCCTGGTTTTCGTTTGAACAGCACTTTCCTGGGCACCGGATTGGGCATGGCTTTCGAGACAAAGGCCGGGATATTCAATATTTCCTATGCCTTAGGCCAAAGACAGAATGCGAGTTTCAATTTTCACGACGCGAAAATTCACTTGGGATATGTCAGCTTTTTTTAGCGAGTAGCCCTATTTTTGCAAATAGTAACTCATCAAAGTGACCAATAGACACAACGTGACCAAACTTTCCTTTCTCCTGTTTTCATGCCTGTTGGTTTTTAGCAAGCTGGATGCACAAACTGATTCGACCCGCCCCCCTGACGGTCCGCCCGTTCCCGTTCAGGATACGGTTGTGCACCCCCTTCCGGCCCGGCATGATTCAACGGTCCGTCATATGTCTCACCGGGATTCGGTCCGCCGCGATTCTATCAATCGCCAGCATCGGGCCATTCGCGACTCGCTGGCCCGGATCCGGCAAGCCGCCTATGCGGATTCGGTTGCCGCGGCTTCAGCCGGCACATCGGCTTCGGTTAGCGGTGTCGTTTCGGCCGACACGTCCCCGCCGGCCGCGGGGGTCAGACCGCCTGTTGTACCCGTGCGCGCCGACCCGGTCCTTCGAAGGCCGGTCCAGGCCACTTCTCTGCGGGATAACCCGCCAGCGCTGAGTTTCTGGATGAAGGAGCTGAAGGCCAATCACTTTTTCAATTTTACCGGTATACCGGTGGTGCAGATATACCAGGTACACCGGTCCAATTCAAAAGATAGCCTGTTCTATCTGCTTGTTGGTATCCTGTTTTATTTTGCCCTGACCCGGGTCTTTTTTGAGAAATACTTCAACAACCTGCTGACACTTTTTTTCCGGGTATCCCTCCGCCAGCAGCAGATAAGGGAACAGGTATTGCAAACACCCCTGCCCTCCCTCCTCTTGAATATTTTATTTGTTATCTCCGGTGGACTCTATGCCTGTTTCCTTCTCCATTATTCCCGGATAGGGGCAAACATCCGGTTTTGGGTGCTTTATTTGTACTGTATGTTGCTGCTGGGAACCATTTACCTGGTCAAATTCCTGGTATTGAAATTTATCGGCTGGGTATTTTCCATTTCCCGGGCAACCGATATTTACATCTTTATCGTCTTTTTAGTGAATAAAATGTTGGGGATTTTCCTGCTTCCCTTCTTGATCATAATCACTTTTTCGGGCTCCGGAATCCGGGAAATATTCATAACAATTTCATTGGCAATGGTTTTTGTCTTGTGGACTTATAGGGTGCTGGCTGCCTACCGGCCTGTTCGTAATGAAATAAAACTAACGCCGTTTTATTTTTTTCTGTACCTTTGCGCCTTCGAAATAGCACCCCTGCTATTGATTTACAAGGTGTTATTGACATATTTGGAAAAAGTGTATTAAATTTGCAATCCAGAGGGGAACACACATGGTTAAACACGAGGATAAAAAAAGGATTTTAATCACTCAACCCAGACCTGAAACAGACAAGTCGCCGTATTTCGAATTGGCAAAGAAATATGAGGTGGAGCTTGCTTTTCATCCCTTTATCCGTCTTGAACCCATTCCTGCAAAAGATTTCCGCAAACAAAAAATAGATATAGCTCAGTATACGGCTGTTGTCTTCACCAGCCGCAACGCCATCGATCATTTTTTCCGTATTTGCGAAGAAATGAAGGTTAGCGTCTCCCAGGACACGAAGTATTTCTGTATAACCGAGGCGGTGGCCCTCTACCTGCAAAAGTTTATTCTCTACCGCAAGAGGAAAGTATTCTATGGCGCGGACGGACTAAACAAAAGCATGTTCGACGTCATCAACAAACATAAAGAGAACGAGAAATTCCTCTACCCCTGCTCGGAGAACCAGCAGGACAATGAGATCATCAACTGGCTAAAGCACAACAATTGTGGTTTTGCCACTCCCTTTATGTACCGGACCATCAGCAACGACGTCAAAGTAATACTCGATCAAAGCGAGTATGATATAATTTGTTTCTTTACTCCCAGCGGCGTTAAAAGCCTTTTCGATAATTACCCCAAATTCAAACAGAACGGGACCAAGATTGGGGCATTTGGCAGCAATACTTCCCGTGCGGTGGAAGAGGCGGGTCTTACCCTGGATATCAAGGCTCCCCTGCCCCAGGCGCCTTCCATGGTTTCTGCCCTGGAAAAATACCTGGCTGTTGTCGGTAAGAAGAAATAGGTAAAAAGAAAGTAGGAAAGAAAAAATAACTTCCTCTCTGAAAGGCATTGGCCCAAAGCTTGCATTTAGTAGAACAAATGGCGCATACCAATCGTCTCGCGAAAGAGACCAGCCCTTATTTATTGCAGCACGCACATAACCCAGTGGATTGGTTTCCCTGGAGTGAAGAAGCTTTGCAAAAAGCCCGTTCGGAGGACAAGCCCATTTTGGTAAGCATCGGTTATGCCGCCTGTCACTGGTGTCATGTAATGGAAAGAGAAAGCTTCGAAGACGCGGACACGGCCCGTTTCATGAACGAACATTTCGTCAACATCAAGATCGACCGGGAAGAAAGGCCCGACCTCGACCATATCTATATGGACGCCGTGCAAGCTATCACCGGCAGCGGCGGCTGGCCACTCAATGTATTTCTCACCCCCGAAGGCAAACCTTTTTACGGCGGCACTTATTTCCCGCCCCGGCCCGTTTATAACCGGCCCTCCTGGAAAGACGTGCTGGGTGGAGTTGCCGGCTCCTTCAAAGAGAAAAGGGCGGAGGTTGAACAGCAAGCCGATAACCTGACCAATCATGTTGCAAAGGTCAGTTTCATTGGTAATGGCGAAGGCGAAAATCCCTTCACGCCGGAGATGCTGCGACAGATCCGCGACCAGCTGCTGGCTACTGCTGACAAGGAGGAAGGTGGTTTTGGCGGGGCTCCTAAATTTCCCCAAACCTTTTCTATCCGCTTTCTGCTTCACTATTACTACTTCACGAAGGATACTGCCGCCCTGGACCAGGCCTGCCTGAGCCTGGACAAGATGATCCGGGGTGGGATCTACGACCAATTGGGTGGGGGCTTTGCCCGTTATTCGACAGACAACGAATGGCTGGCGCCACATTTTGAAAAAATGCTATATGACAATGCCCTTTTGATCATTACGCTTAGTGAAGCCTGGCAGCTGACAAAAAAAGAAGGGTACCGGGAAGCCATCGAGCAATGCATAACGTTCATTGACAGGGAATTATCCAACGGGCAGGGTGGATTTTATTCAGCCCTGGATGCAGATAGCGAAGGAATAGAAGGAAAATATTATGTGTGGGATAAGGCCGAAATAGAAAAAGTGCTTGGTGACAAGGCCGGGTTGTTCAACGAGGTCTACGGCGTCACGGAGGGAGGCAACTGGGAAGAAAAGAATATCCTGACCCGCACCGGCAAGCAGCTTTCTGCGGACGAGCAGCAGATGCTGGCCGAAGCCCGCGCGCATCTCCTGGAACATCGTGCCCGCCGTATTCCGCCGGCTTTGGACGATAAAGTGCTGCTGGGCTGGAATGCCCTGATGAACCTGGCTTGTTCAAAAGCCTATGCCGCATTGGGGGTTCAGCATTACCGGGAAATGGCGGTCAGGAATATGGCTTTCCTGCAACAAAGACTGAAAGGAGAGGGAATATATTTTTATTATCACTCATATAAGGGAGAAGCCCGATATCCTGCTTTCCTCGACGACTATGCCAACCTCATTGCAGCCCTCATCGGGTTGCAGGAAATTACGGGTGATGGCAGTTATTTGCTGGAGGCCAGGGAGATAATGAAGACGGTGATCGACCATTTCAGCGAACCGGAAACCGGATTTTTCTTCTACACCCATGCTCAGCAGCAGGACCTGGTCCTGCGAAAAAAAGAAGTATACGACGGAGCGATTCCATCCGGGAATTCCATGATGGCATCTAATTTGTTATATCTCTCCGTCGTTTTTGATGAGCCCGACTGGATAGACCGTGCTTTCCGCATGGCTTCTGCTCTTAGCCGGCCCGTCAGCAGTCACCCAGGGTCTTTTGGTGTTTGGGCAACCCTGTTTCAGGCGTTTACGTATACTATTCCGGAGGTTGTTGTTACCGGCAGGCGGCCGGAAAAAACCCGGAAGGAGTTTTTGGAGCATTTGATCCCCTACCGGGTTTTTCAATCTACGGACCGGGAAAATACCCAATTCCCTTTATTGCGGGATAAACTTATCGGCGAAGGATCCCTAATCTTCCTGTGTGAAAACTACTCTTGTCAACTCCCTGTAAATGAAATAGCTACAGTGATCCGAAACCTTGAAAATGTGTATAAGTTTCAGCATTGAATATACAATAAACGGGCATCGTTCTCGTTTATTAAACTAGCATCTTGAAATCGAGCGGTTTAGGCCGAATTGGCTGATGGCTGTAAGGTTTCGGAGGTCGATTGAAATGACATTTTTCATCGGAGGAAAGCTTTGACTTTCGAAAAATTAATTTTAAACTTGTAGCGAGATGTTGTCAAAAGATTTTTTTTGCCCAATACCCTTTAATATTATGAAAATGAAAAACCTATCCGTTTTGGCGGCCTTTTTCGCCCTTTTTTTAATGGAGGGCTGTAAACTAGGTGGAAAATCCGGCAAAGGATTACCTGATGACGGGCAGTTACATGGCGTTTCTCCCGCAGGTGCGTACAATCTTTCCAAGCCGCCGGGCATGGTGTATATTCCGCCGGGCACTTTCCATATGGGCCCCAGCGATGAAGATGTGAACTACGCTTACACTTCCCGTAACAGACAGACTTCTATCAGTGGTTTCTGGATGGATGCCACAGAAATTACCAACAACGAATACCGCCAGTTTACCAACTGGGTACGGGATTCTACCGCTGCTGTCCTGATGCAGTATGGTAAGGATGTGGATGGTCGTTTCCAGATCGACTGGAAGAAGGCCCAGACGATCAAGTGGGGTGATAAGGCTACTATCGAAAAGATCGACCAGATGGTGGTAACTCCCGATAACCGTATTTTCGGTCGCAAAGAGATCGACCCCAGCAAGCTGGTCTACCACTCCGAGACGTTTGACCTGAAAGAAGCCGCTGCCAAACAGAACGAAGGCAAGCCGCGCTCTCAGTTCATCCGTAAAAAGGATGTCCCTGTCTATCCTGACACCCTGGTGTGGATCCGGGATTTCAGCTACTCCTATAATGAGCCCATGACCAAGCGGTATTACTCTCACCCCGCTTTCGGCAACTACCCTGTAGTTGGTGTTAAGTGGACACAGGCTACCGTTTTCTGCGAATGGAGAACCAATTACCTGAACGGCTTCCTGGAAAAGAAGAAGCTGGCTACCGAGTCGAGCTTCCGTCTCCCTACCGAGTCGGAATGGGAATATGCTTCCCGCGGCGGTCGTTCTCAATCCATGTATCCCTGGGGTAACTACTACCTGAGGAATAAAAAAGGCTGCTTACTCGCCAACTTCAAGCCCGGTCGTGGCAACTACCCTGAAGACGGCGGATTCTATACTGTACGGGCCGACGCTTACTGGCCTAATGATTTCGGTCTGTATTGCATGGCCGGAAACGTTGCCGAGTGGACCTCTTCTTTCTATTATGAGGGTTCTGCTAACTTTCAGCACGACATGAACCCGGATATCCGCTGGAATGCAAAAGACTCTGATCCCCCCCGTATGAAGCGTAAAGTCATCCGCGGTGGTAGCTGGAAAGACGTAGGCCAATACCTGCAGACCAGCGCCCGCACTTATGAGTACCAGGATACAGCGAAATCCTACATCGGTTTCCGTTGTGTGATTGATCTGCCGCCGACGATGACCAACAACCGTAGATAACCGAGCGAAGTTCTGAACGGATCAGCTCTACCGCTGATTCTGTTAAACTTTACAGGCCGTAAAATTTTTTCGTAGAAATATCGTTTTTGATTTTAACAAGCTAACCGAAAATCAACAGGAACTCTTTTCCACAACCCTTTAAAATCCCTTTAAAAACAAATTTAAATTAAATCACTATGAGCGCTGGAGTATCAAAATCTACCGAAAGACTGATAAATATTATTGTGTGCGTTGGCGCAGCCGTTGTAATCTTCGGTGCCCTGCAAAAAATTCTGCATACTAAACTGGCCGACTTCTTCCTGACCGCAGGTCTGTTGACTGAGGCTCTTATCTTCCTCGTATACGCTTTCTTACCCCCTCCCGGAGGCGAAATGCATGCATTGGTTGAAGCACTTCCTAAACTGGCTAGCGGCGGAACCAGCGGCAACCCCGCCCTCGACAAGATGGACAAGATGCTGCAGGAAGCTGACATCACCCCGGCTAACCTGAAGAACCTGAGCGAAGGTTTCAAAAAATTCGGAACTACCGTAGAAAAGATCAGTGATGTATCCGGTGCACTCGCCGCTACTACTGATTATACCAATAAAACAAAAGAAGCTTCGCTGGCCCTGGATAGCATGAAAGGCGCATACCAGAATGCTACCAACACCATCTCCAGCTTCAACGCCGCCGCAGACAGCACCAAACAATTCCATTCTCAGGTACAGGTCCTGACCAAGAACCTGGGTTCTCTGAATGCTATCTATGAGCTGGAACTGCAAGACACCAACAACCACCTGAAAGCAATGAACAGCTTCTATGGTAACCTGGTGAAGGCTTCCGAAACCATGCAGGGTTCCGTAACTGACGCTAAGAAAACGCAGGAACAGATCGCTCTGCTGGCTAAAAACCTCGGTAACCTCAACCATGTTTATGGTAACATGCTCAGTGCCATGCAAGGCCGCCAGGCATAAAAGGCGAAGTCGTCGCTAATTGATCGCTAATTGATTAAGCTAAGCCAAAGCCCGTTTTGTCCGGCCCGTATGAACCAATGAAAAACTATTAATTCTTAGAGTACAAATAATTTACTGACCCATGTCTCTACCTAAAGAACCGCGGCAGAAGATGATCAACATGATGTACCTGGTACTGACGGCCCTGCTGGCGCTGAACGTATCGGTGGAAGTGTTGAATGCCTTCAAAACCGTAAATGCAAGTATAGAAAAATCCAATGACGTCGTCGGAAAGAAGAATTCTACCACTTATAACAATTTCGACGTTGCTGCAAAGGACCCTCAGACCGCTGCAAAAGCTGCGATCTGGGCCCCAAGGGCCGCTCAGGCTCACAAGTTGTCCTCGGATCTGACGAGCTATCTTGAGAACCTCAAAGAACAGCTCATCAATGCATCGAATCCCCAGATGAAGGATGGTAAAAGAGAGTTTACCGACGGTAATCTCGACGCTGCCACCCGTATATTCGATACACAAGGAGAAGGACCCAAATTATACAGTAACCTGGTGAAATTTAAAGCCGACCTGCTGGATGTACTGGACCCTTCCCACTATCCTGAGCTGCCCGAGATCACGAAGAAAGACCTGGCCGCCGCAAAACTGGATTTCGAAAAGAAATTACCGCTCGATCTTACGGTGCCGCACTCCGAATCCGGGAATGCTTCAACCGGAAATATTCCAAAGGACTGGACGATCAACTATTTCCACATGACACCTACGATCGCGGCCCTTACCATCCTCAGCAAATTCCAGAGCGATGCGAAGAACTCCGAGGCTGGAATAATCGACTACCTTTACAAACAGATCGGATCGGTAAAACTGGTATTTGACCAGTTCAAACCGCTGGTTGGTACGAATGCCACCTACCTGATGCCCGGTGACGAACTGGAAGTTACCGCCGGAGTCGGTGCATTCAGCGCAGCTGCCAAGCCTGAGATTTATATCAATGGCGCCAAACAGGCCCTCAATGGTGACGGTATCGCCGATTACAAAACGAAAGTAAGCAACACCGGCAATATCAATGTAAAGATCGAGTATTATAAGCCTGATGGCTCCAAAGACGTTATCAATAAAGAGGTAAAATATACGGTAGGTCAGCCTTCCGGCGCCTCTGTCTTCCTGGAAAAAATGAATGTGTTGTATGTGAAAGAAGACAACCCGGTCAAGATCTCCGGCGGTAGCGTAGGTCGTGAAAAGGTACACGTATCCTTTGACAAAGGTGAGATCACCAACACCGGCGGCGACGACTACAACATCGTTCCGACCACTCCCGGCGAAGGCACGATCACCGTCAATGCCGACGGCAAGCCCTTTACCTTCAAGATGCGCGTGAAATACCTTCCGAATCCCACCGGATTCATAGGTACCCATAATGGTGGCGCAATCTCCTCTGCTGAGTTCAAGGCTATCCGTGGTCTGCAGGCCAGACTGGATAACTCCGAGTTCCAGTCTCCCTTCATAGTGGTAAGCTATAAGCTAGCTGCGATAGGTGGTGCTATCTCCCAGTACCAGGAAGCAGCCAACGAAGGCAATCTCTGGACGGGACAGGCAGCCGGCATTGTCGGCAGAGCAACTCCCGGCACGAATATTTTCTTTGATAACATCCGGGTAAAAGGTAAGGACGGAAGAATCCGTGAGCTCCCCCCGATGGTATTCAACCTGAAATAACTTTTTATAAGACAAACTTAGAGCGATGAAAAAGCAGTTTATCAGATTATGTCTCCTGGCGGTAGTCTTCTCCTGTATCGCAGGAGCGGCAGATGCACAGGCTAAGAAGCGTCCCGCGACTAAAAGGAAGCCTACCACGGCTGCCAAGAAGAAGGGTACCACCAAGAACCAGGGAAAGGCCGACGCCACTGTAGCGCCCATCAAAGACACGACGGCCAAACCAGCCGTTGTACTGCAGGCGGATATCAAGCTCGATACTCCCCGCCGGTCGCTCCGCAACGATGCTATCATCGAGCGTAATCTGGTAAAGGATCGTACTCCCCTGACCTATGAGCATATCCGCGAGGATGATGCCGTTTACCGTCAGCGGGTCTGGCAGGAAATAGACGTCCACGAAAAAATGAACCTTCCCTTTGTCTATAAGGCAACGGAAGACAATGGTAACCAACGGTTTATTAATATCCTGCTGAATGGTATCAAGAGCGGCCAGATCACGGCCTTCGACGCTAATATGGACGATCGTTTTACGACGCCCATGACCTTTAGCCAGATTGCCGCTAACGTGGTTGCCGCACCAAAAGTCGTTCCCGTGCCTGACATGGTCAATGACCCCGATGGCTCCAAAGGCCTGATGCGGGATACTACCATCCAGGAAGAGTTTGACCCGGAATCCATCCAAAGATACCAGATCAAGGAAGAATGGGTATTCGATAAGGAATCTTCCCGCCTTCACGTCCGTATCCTGGGCATCGCTCCGGAAAAGGCTGTCATGAATGCCGACGGAACCCTGAGAGGCGTAGTTCCCATCTTCTGGGTTTACTATCCCGACCTTCGCCCTATGCTGGCTAAATACGAAGCTTACAACGGTAAGAACTTCGGCGCCCGCATGAGCTGGGAAGAATTGTTCGAAAGCCGCATGTTCACCAGCCGGATCGTCAAGTCTACCGTTGACAATCCGGGTGACAATTACATCGCCGGTTATATCAAGGACGATATCCTCCGCCTCCTGGAAGGTGAAAATATCAAAGAGAAAATCTTTAACTACGAACAGGACCTCTGGTCATACTAATAATACCAGGAAAATAATTCAACCGGGCGCCATCAACAGATGGCGCCTTTTCTTTTTCTATCCCGCGCCAAGTCCCGGTATCCTTTAAATAAGTAACTATAAATTAATTAGTTAGTACAGGATATTTTTTTTAAAAATACCCAAAAGCGGGTATTGTCGAATAAAATTCTTTCACTACTTTTACAATGGTTTTTCATAGGATATTGGATTTTAAAAACGGGGCTGGATGTCTATCCGGGCCCCTTTTTATTTTCAAAATGACCATATACCAGTTTTGCCCTGGCTGCCCCGATCACAACTGTTAATTCCTCTTCCGTCAGCTGCCGGATCTTATTCACCGACCGGAACTGTTTTAACAACAGGTCGGCCGTCCGCCGCCCGATGCCTTCTATCTGCTCTAATTCATTGGTAAAGGTTCCCTTACTTCTTTTCTGCCGGTGAAAGGTAATCCCAAACCGGTGCACTTCATCCCGGATACGGCGCACCAAATGCAGACTATCACTATTGTATGGGAGTTTAATCGATTCGATATCCCCGGGGAAAAAGATCTCTTCTTCATTCTTGGCAAGACCCACCACAGTCATCATTCCCGTCAACCCCAGTTCGGTAATACTTTCCATCGCCGCCCCCAGCTGCCCCTTGCCACCGTCAATGATCACCAGCTGCGGCAGGGATTGTTGCTCGTCCAGCAGGCGCCTATATCGCCGAAAGACCACCTCCTTCATTGTTGCAAAGTCATTAATACCCTGCACCGTCTTTACATTGTAATGCCGGTAGTCTTTTTTGCTTTCCACTCCATCGCGGAAACAAACCATTGCCGACACGGGATAACTGCCCTGGAAATTGGAGTTGTCAAAGCATTCGATATGCACCGGCAATTCCGACAGCTGCAGGTCTTCCATTAATTGGTAAAGAACCTGTTTGCGTTCGTCTGCTGTCTTCCCTTCCAACTGCAGGATCTTTTTCTTCCGCAACTCTTCCCGGAAATAACTGACATTTTTCCCGGACAGGTCCAGCAGCTTTTTTTTGTCTCCGCCTTTTGGTATCGTTTGAACAATTCCCTCTTCCGGATAGTCTATCGGGAAGGGGAGGATCAGTTCCTTCGCCAGGCTATTGAAAGTTTCCCGCAGCTGGGCTATCGTAAAGGCCAGGACTTCTTCATCCGACTCTTCGAGATGCGTCTCTACCTGTGTCGTATGCGTTTGCACGATAGTGCCCGTCTCCACCATCAAATAATTGACATAGGCTAAATCGCCATCCCGCGCAATGGAAAATACATCCGCATGGCTGAGATGCCTGCTGACAATAACCGACCTTGCTTCATAGCCTTCGAGGTGTAATAATTTCTTCCGGATGAGCTCCGCCTTTTCAAAATTCAATTTCTCCGCCAGGTCCCGCATCTCTTTTTTAAACTCCTGCATCAATGGGCCGAGATTTCCCTTCAGGATATTTTTCAGCTGCACCAGGCCTTCCTGGTAATCTTCATGGGATTGCAGGCCCTCACAGGGGCCTTTACAATTGCCTAAATGATATTCCAGGCAAACTTTATATTTCCCCTTTTTGATCTGTGCATCTGAAAGATTGAGCTGGCAGGTCCGCAGCTGAATATTGCTCTTTACCAGGTCGAGTAATTCCCGCACCCGTCCTACGGAAGTAAAAGGTCCAAGATATTCCGATCCGTCGTTGATCTTTCGCCGGGTCAGGAAAACACGGGGGAAAGACTCGTTCTTGATGACGATATAAGGGTAAGTCTTGTCGTCCTTCAGGTTGATATTAAACCGCGGCTGAAACTGTTTGATCAGCGAATTTTCCAATAGAAAGGCGTCCTGCTCGGAGTTGACTATCGTAAACTCGACGCGCCGGATACGCTGTACTAATTCGTGCGTTTTATAGGTAGTAAAAGTTTTGGTAAAATAGGAGCTCACCCGCTTGCGCAGGTTCTTGGCCTTTCCCACATAGACCAGATCGTCCTTCTCGTCGAAATATTTATAGATGCCCGGATTGACAGGGATGGTATGGGCAATCTGGCTAAATTGTTCTGCTGTCATGTCTTCTTTTATTCTTCATCATCGTCCCAAACGACTTTTAGCTGCTGCTCTACCGGAGGTTTACCCTTCACCGTAGTCATCGTCACTACCTGGAAACTCTTGCCGGCGCGCCAATATAACTTTTCCAGGATCAGGCTGTCGCCCGCGATTCGATTTTTTTCCAGGTAAATGCTTTTTACCTGCTGCGCACGATTGCCGGTAACCGTCTGTACGTCCACCCGCCGTAAGGGTTGGTCCTTAACTGTCGTGGAATAAGTAAACATTATCGACTGGGTGGACTTGTCCATGAAGGAACTCTCCGTAAAATTCTTTTCAAAACTACTGTCATGCAGCTCGGGAGGAAGGAATCGCATGGCCAGCTGATTGAACTCAGGCACCAGGATGAAGGCGGAATCAGTCTTGCCATTCAGCGTCGTATACTTCCTCAATGCGAGCGGAACAGAGTCAACGTGCAGTATCTCTGTTTCCAGGTATTCCGCTACCGGGAAAAAAGAGTTTTTGCTTGAATCGGCTTGTTGCAGGGAATCCTGTTTGGATGGGTCGACAGGCTGTTTTAGATTGCCACAGGCGGCCAGGAAAAAGGCTCCTGCGAAACAAGGGACAACGAGATACTTCATGCGGCAAAAATACGACTATTACGCGGACTGCGGGCCGCCGGCGGGGCAGATACCCCCGAGGCCACCGGCAGAGCAATTGACAGATCCGCCGGCCTAGGGCAACTCCTTCACGATCCCGATCTTGAACCCATATCCTTTCAGGTTCTCGCTGATGGGATACTGACTCGTATAGGTAGAAAGCAGCTGATAGCGGAATTCCGGGCCTGCCTGCAGGCGGATACCGCCAATCTTATAAGTAAGGAAGGCTTCCAACCCGCCGCTGACATTCCAGCGCCTGAAGAGAGAAGGCTCTTTTGTGTAACCGGTATAATCCGAAGTCAGCATATAGGAGTTGGTATTCAGCAGATAACTCGGCTGGATGGTAGCGCCAATATTAAACTGCAGCCGCTCATTGCCCAATACCCTTAGTTCAAAACCAACGGGCGCAGACAATTGATAATAATCGTTGCTATACGTCTCCTGTGTCCTGCCCCCGAAATTGCCAACCCTTGTATAGGAAGTGAGGGAGTCGATGATATAACCATAATAGGAGCTCAATGCAATTGTCGCCTGTTGCGGACTGTTAGAAGCATAGGCCTTGATCTTATACCGGCTGAAATTAAACTGCAGACCTCCCTTGATGGAAAGATTGCGCGTCACGCGATAGAGGAGGCTGCCGCCAACCTGGAAGCCAAGGGCCGGCGAATGGTCGACATATTTTTGCGCATCGCCCGGATGAAACGGTGCAACGGGTGCGTTCGGCACAAATTTTCCAGGACCATAATCTCCCCCCGACAGCGTCCGGTAATTCACCGTGGGCGACAGCGTCAACTGCAGGTAGGTCCTGGGCTGCCGGGCCGGCGATGGCAGCGTATACATGGCATAGTCGTGTAACCAGTTGATCCGTTGCCGGTCGGCAGCTTCTGCAATCGTCGTGGCAGAGGCTTTAGCAGAGGCTGCTGCCGAGTCGGGTAAGAGACCACCTGCAGGAGAAGAGCCGCCTGATCTTGTCAAGGCCAGATTACGACCCGACCGGTTGTTACGGGCCGCCTGTACGCCTTTTGCACTCAGGCTTTCCAGCACGCTCCGGGCGGTGATTCCTGCAGACCCGTCTGCTTCTTCAGTATTTTTTTCGGTCAGAGCAATCGAACTTCCCGAGCCGCCCGAACCATCTTCGGAAACCCTTGCCGGGCCTGCATCTGCAGCATTAGTACTTTTGGCGGTAATGACGGGCAGGGCAGGAGCCTGGTCCGGAAGTTTGACAGCATGACTCAGGAATTCGGAGAGATCGGGCTGGCTGATCACCAGGTGGCTCAACGTGATCGTAATGCCTTTATAGGATTGATCCTGTTCTTCTTCGTTGTCAGCACCGGAAATAATAATATCATCATGCCGGGCTACGGGGGTGTTGCTGGTAGAGCGGTATGCGGTGAGGGAAGAATGCCGGATGACGGCAGGAACAGGAGTTTTGGAAAGGGCTGCCCCGGAATCACCGGCGGCAAGGTTTTTCGCAGCTAATAACGGATGAGCAGATGGAGATATCAATTCCCGGCCGGCTAAGAAAAGAATACCTCCCACCAGCAGGGCCATACTTCCGATAAACCATTTTCTTTTGGTGTGTAATGAGTTGTGGACCCCTTTCCATACTTTCTCGGAAGGGTACATTTTATATTGCTCTGTCTTTTCCCTGATCAGTTGCTCAAATTCGTCACTATAGAAGTTGCTTTCCTTCATTTGTCAATCAGTTTTAGGGATGTTTTCATGGGATTGGATTTAGCTAACGAATTGCGACAAGCCATTCAGACTTTTCTCGTGGTTTTGGCAGTATCTTCTTTTTGATCAGAATATCTTCCAGCATTTGTTTTGCCCGGGTATATTGCGAACGGCTCGTACTTTCTTCAATGTCCAGCATATCGGCAATTTCCTTGTGCGAATAACCTTCTATCGCATACAGGTTGAGGACAGTCCGGTAACCTATCGGTAAGAGCCGGATGCACTCTACCACCTGTTTGGCCTGTACGATGGAAGGGACGCTCTCCTCACGCACCTGGACACCATGTGCGTGCACTATATCCAGGCTCTCATTAAACCGCTTGTTTTTCTTAAGGTTGTTGATACAGGTATGAACGATGATCCGCCTGATCCAGCCCTCAAAAGCACCCTTGTTTTGAAAGGTATGCATCTGGGAAAATACTTTAATAAACCCCTCTTGTAACATATCTTCCGCATCTTCCCTGTTGTGGGCGAACCGGTAACAGACGGCTAACATCTTTGGACTGTACCTGCTGTACAATTCCCGCTGAGCAGCCGCCTCATTTTTTAAACAGCCTTGTAGTATGGCTTCTTCGGTCATATTTTAACCGTAAATTGGTTGCCCTGTAATTTAGACAATTTTAACGAGGTAAAGCTGCATGCCAATAAAAAAATAAGGGGCCCCAAAGCCCCTTATTTTTTCGCGAAAACGCTTATCAGATAAGGATTTTACCGGTCATTTCCTTCGGGATTTCTAACCCCATCATTGTCAGTATAGTAGGAGCCAGATCTCCCAGCTTACCCGGCCGGACATCTCCTTTCCAGTTTTTGTCGATGATGAAAAAAGGCACCGGGTTCATTGTATGGGCCGTATTGGGGCTGCCGTCGCCATTAACCATAAAGTCGGCATTTCCATGGTCAGCCGTTAAAAAAACGGTATACCCGTTGCCCAGCGCAGCTTCTACCACCCTCTTCACGCACTGGTCCACCGTCTCAGCCGCCTTTATAGCCGCTTCCCAAACGCCTGTATGACCAACCATATCCGCGTTGGCATAGTTGAGACAGATAAAATCAGCCGTCTTATTCTGTATCTCCGGCACAATGGCATCCGTCAGCTCCATGGCGCTCATTTCGGGCTGGAGGTCATAGGTGGCAACTTTCGGTGAAGGAACCATGATCCTGTTTTCTCCGGTAAAAGGGGTCTCCCGGCCGCCGCTGAAAAAAAAGCTGACGTGCGGGTATTTTTCCGTTTCTGCAATACGTATCTGCCTAAGCCCATGACCGGCGACAATCTCGCCAAGCGTATTCTTAAGGTCGTCGTTTTCGAAGATGACGTTCACCCCTTTGAAACGCTGGTCATACTGGGTCATCGTCGTATAGTGCAGGGATAACTTTTTCATCTCCTGTTCGCCCCACTCATTAGCGGTGTCTGATTGGGTGAGGACCTGGGTGATCTCCCGGCAGCGGTCTGTACGGAAATTGAAACAAATGACATAGTCCCCGTCCTTAATAGTGGCCAGCGGCTGCTGGTCCGAACCAACGATAACGGTAGGTTTGATAAATTCATCGGTAACCCCGCCGGCATATGATGACTCTACGGCAGCCAGGGCATCCGTAGCTTTTGAACCTAAACCCCGGACCATAGTATCATAGGCCAACTTTACCCTCTCCCAGCGCCTGTCCCGGTCCATGGCATAATACCGGCCACTGACGGTAGCGATCTTGCCGGTGGTGACATTCAGGTGCTGCTGCAGATCCTTAATATAACCTAACCCGCTTTTGGGGTCCGTATCCCGGCCATCCGTAAAGGCATGGATAAAGACGTCGGTTAACCCTTCCTTCAGACAGGTGTCGACTATGGCTGTCAGGTGACGGGTATGGGAGTGCACCCCGCCGTCACTGACCAATCCCAGCAGGTGCAGGGGTTTACCTTCCGACCGGGCCCCCCGGATTGCGGCAAGCAGCACTTCGTTTTTGGCGAAAGACCCATCCCGGACGGCGACATTGATGCGCTGTAACTCCTGGTTGACGATTCTCCCGGCGCCCAGGTTCAGGTGGCCTACTTCGGAATTACCCATCTGACCCTCCGGTAAACCAACCAATTCACCATACGTCACCAGGGTCGTATTGGGGTATAACTTATATAAAGAACTGACGAAGGGAACCCGGGCATTTTGTATGGCATCCGAAGAGGCCAGCTTGCCAAGCCCCCACCCATCCATAATGACCAGAATAACTTTTTTTGGATTTGACATAAAAGACGGCTTTAGTGTGTCCGGCAATTCCTGACGCGGCAAATGTAGGGCATATAGCAACTTACCGCACCACTTCGTGGTATTTTTTAGCAACTAAGACAGTTTGGCATATAATTGGTATTAAACAGGACGACTAATATTCTATGTATATGAAAAGCATACTCGGGTTGGCGGCACTTACGCTCTCGTTGGTCCTGGTCTCTTTCCGCCCTCTCTATACGCTTGACGAAATCACTTATGCCATGCGGGCAGGTAACGCCGGCCAATTAAGCCAGTTCCTGGACAATAGGGTGGATATTTCTCTTCCGGAAAAAAGCGATACCTACAGTAAAATACAGGCAGAAATGATTATACGCGATTTCTTTTCCACCAATGGCGTACGGAATTTTCTAGTCAAACGCAGAGGAACGAATGGAGGGTCGGAGTTTTGTGTAGGTGTCCTGCAAACGCGCAATGGCGACTATCGAACTACTTTTTTTATCAAACAGAAAGGGGATAAACAATATTTGCAGGAACTAAGATTCCAGAATAACCAGTAAAGAGCTTCCTATTAGTTTAGAATGTTCTCAGGGGTCCGTCGCCAGATGGGCCCTTATTTTTTCCGTAGCTTTGCGCCATGCCTAATTTTTTTGACGAGCAGCTCCAGCTCCTTGTACACAACGCCTTGCAGGAAGACATCGGTGACGGCGACTACTCCACTTTAGCCTGTATTCCTCCCGAAACCCGGGGTAAAGCCGTCCTGCATATCAAACAGGATGGTATCCTGGCGGGAATGGAAATAGCCGAAAAAATACTGAAGATAAAAGAGCCTGGCTCCCGGTTTACAGCGTATAAACAGGACGGTGACGTAATGCGGGATGGGGAAGAAGCTTTTATTGCAGAAGCCACCGTACATACTATCCTGCAATGCGAGCGACTTATCCTCAATTGCATGCAGCGCATGAGCGGCATCGCTACCCTCACCCGGACGTATGTCGACCGGCTGCAGAAGTACAAAACCCGCGTACTCGATACCCGCAAGACAACGCCCAATTTCCGCCTTCTCGAAAAAGACGCGGTTCGCATTGGCGGCGGTTTAAACCATCGTTTTGGCCTTTACGATATGATCATGCTGAAGGATAACCATATCGACTATGCCGGCAGCCTGGAAGCCGCCATCGAAAAAGCCAGCGCCTACCGGCAGGCTCACAAGCCCCAGCTGAAAATAGAAGTGGAAACCCGTAACCTGGATGAAGTGCGGCGCGTATTGGCCGTCGGCAAGGTGGATAGGATCATGCTGGATAATTTTACCCCCCGGCAACTGTCCGAAGCCCTGTCCCTGATTGGCGACCGCTTCGAGACGGAAGCCAGCGGAGGCATCAACCTCAGCAATATCGAAGACTATGCGCGCACCGGCGTAGACTATGTCAGCGTCGGCGCCCTCATTCACCAGGCCAAAAGCCTGGACCTTAGCCTGAAGGCGGTAATACTATAACCCTGCCCTGGCCATCAACTCAAAATTGAACAGACATGAGCAAGAAAAAAGCCTCTCGTGAACCCGGTAGCAGCGGGATTGTCTACTCCACCGATCCCGACTTCCGGCCAGAGGAAGATACCCCGGCTGAAGAAACACTGCCCTCCAAACAACAAAAACTAAAAATAAGATTGGATACGCGTCAGCGGGCCGGCAAAGCAGTAACCCTCGTAGAAGGGTTTACCGGTAAAAAGGAAGACCTGGAAGACCTGGGAAAAAAATTAAAGGCACATTGTGGCACGGGCGGCTCAGTAAAAGACGGAGAGATCATTGTCCAGGGCGATCAGCGGGATAAGATATTGCAATGGCTGCTGAAAAATGGGTACAGCGGATCAAAAAAAGCCGGTTAAAAAAGGCGGGATAAGATGAGTCTTATCCCGCCCGTCGTCTATTTATTGCCCCTGGGCGAGAGAATAAGCTTTCTTGCCTCCCCACATATTCAGCAATTCGGACGAACATATCTTGAAATCACCACTCAGACTCACATAGAGACCCAATACATCCTGCTGGTTCAACGGCGACCCGTCGATGCTTTCAAAACGCACATTGTATTGATTTACCAGGTTGGTATACACCGACCCCGTAGGCCATACCTGTGTGCCCCGGTTGCTAATATTAATGAGCTTGAACTTTACACCCGCATGACGCTGGCATTTTTTAGCGATGGTCTCGGGCTGCTCCGAACTTTCAATAAAAAGGTCCACTCCGACGATGAATTCTTTCTGCGTATCCTCAGTAACCATCATTTCATTGCGGGCCAATTTGAATGAGGTCGGCGTGATAGGCATATTCGGCAACAGCGGCCTGGCCATGTGCTGAGGAGTCTTGCCGAAATTGTCGATAATGGCCTGCGCAAAAGCCGTGGTATCCAGGGCCGGGGTATTCTTGTCCCCAAAATCGCCGGTATGTATGCCCTGCTCAAGCGTGTATAATAAGGAGTTTTCGATGATCGCGGCATTTTCCATCAGACCAAGGTGACGCAACATCGCGATGCCGCTTAACAAAAGAGCCGTGGGGTTGGCAATGTTTTTACCGGCAATATCCGGAGCCGTCCCGTGGACAGCCTCGAAGATGGCGATATGGTCTCCGATATTCGCCGAAGGCGCGAATCCAAGTCCCCCGATAAGCCCGGCGCAAAGGTCAGAAATGATATCTCCCTGCAGGTTGGTCAATACGACCACGTCGAATTCCTGCGGTTTTACCACCAGCTTCATCGCCAGGTCATCTACGATGATGTCATCGGCCTTCAGCTCAGGATATTCCCTGGCCACTTCCTGGAAACATTCCAGGAAAAGCCCGTCCGTCAGCTTCATGATATTCGCCTTATGCCCGCAGGTAATACGCCGGGCGCCATTCTTCTTCGCCATCTCGAAAGCATATTTTATCACCTGCAAACTACCCGGCCGGGTGATGAAACGACGGCTTAACGCAACGTCCTGCGTCAGCATGTGCTCGATACCCCCGTAAGTGTCTTCAATATTCTCCCGTACTATAGTAATATCAATAGGGATACCCGCTTTAGAAAACACCGTATCGACGCCATGCAGGGTCTGGAAAACCCGCTTGTTCGCATAGGTATTCCAGGTTTTACGCGCCGTAACATTCACACTCTTTACCCCTTTTCCTTTGGGTGTCTCCATCGGACCTTTAAATAATATACCCAGCTCCTCAATCGTCAGTTGGGCTTCGGGTGTCATCCCATTGGAAAACCCCTTGTCAAAAACCCATTTCCCCATATCTACTATTTCATATTCCAAGGCCACCTTTCCTGCTTTAAAAATACCAAGCACGGCATCCATGATTTCCGGGCCTATTCCGTCTCCTTTAGCAACTGCGATCTTCATATGTTGATTTTTTATCTATTTATGAGTATTTCCAATTCGGCTGCAAAATTAGGTTAAGATTTTGTGCCTATTTTGATTAACTTTAGAAAAACTTAGGTTAGATGGCAAATAAGATCTCAGAGGGAATGGAGGTGAGTGTCGAGACCTTTTACCAGCCGGATTACTCCAACCCTATATCCGGTGAATACATGTTTGCCTATCGTATTACAATTGAAAACCATAATAATTTTTCTGTCAAGTTGCACCGGCGTCATTGGCATATCTTCGATAGCAATGGAAGCTACAGGGAGGTAGAGGGTGAAGGTGTCGTAGGTGTCCAGCCCATCCTCCAGCCCGGAGAAAGATACCAATATGTCAGCGGTTGCAACCTCCGCACGGAAATGGGAAAAATGTACGGTTCCTACACTATGGAGAATCTGAATAACAAGAAATCTTTCGAAGTGAATATCCCTGTCTTTGAAATGATCGTCCCTTTTAAGATGAACTGACTGCTTTAACGTGAATTGACTGCTTTAACGTGAATTGACCGATGAATTTACTGTGCGGCCCGATTTAACATTTTTTGCATGCAACGGTTGACTATTTTGCCGTGTCATTAACGTTATAACGCAGTTCCATGAAAAAGCTCTCCGGCCTCCTGCTCATACTGCTGGTGGTTGTATTCACCGGGTGCCAGAAAAGCACCCCGACCAACCTCTCCGAGGTCAACGCCCATGTCATCGACGGCGGCGACCCGCAAGTCGACGGAGCAGGGCTTTACATCTCCCTCGACAATACCCACGAAAGCGTTGTCCCCATCAATCTGCCGACAGAATTTCAGCAAAAAGGTATCAATGCGCCGGTTGCTATTAAGATTATCAATACGGGTAAAACGACCCATTTGGGTTTTGGCGTCAATTCCCGCGTCGTTTACCTTGTATCTATCCGAAAACTATAATTCCGGGTTTGTATCTATCCGATCTTCCCTGGATATTCCGGTTCGGTACAACGCAAAACCCATCACAGCAAAGAAGGCTACACCCAGCAGGTAATATCCCGATTCTCCCAGGCTTCCAGTCAGAAATTTCTCCGCACTCAGCTTGTCGATCAAGACTTTTACTTTTTCCGGAATATTCAGGAAAGCAAATAATACCCCCATCAGCGAACCACCGGCAACCAACCCTGTTGCAAAGAGGTTTCCCTTTTCCAGGTCTTCCTCGCCGGCCTGGTCTCCCCGTCTCTTTTTTACATGGTTGACCAGTCCGCGAATGGCGCCGCCAATGAAAATGGGCAGCGTGGTGGACAGCGGCAGGTAAACACCAATGGCAAAACTCAATGCCCGTACACCACACAGTTCCATCACCAGCGCAAGGAAGGCTCCTGCCAATACAAAGTTCCAGTCTAAATTTCCCGATTGGATACCCTTGATCAGGGTGGCCATCAGGGTTGCCTGGGGCGCATTGTATGTACTGCCTATCGCATGGTGAATGCCCTTTGCCGCCAGTTCCGCGCTGGGTATATCGAGGGTCTTCACGGTAAAACCAATGGCTATGGCCGAAACAATGACGCCGATAAACAACGCCAGCTGCTGATATTTAGGCGTAGCACCCACGAGGTAGCCCGTTTTAAGATCCTGGGAAGTCGCACCCGCGTTGGCTGCAGCAATACAAACCATCCCGCCTACAACCAGGGCCATGGCCTCGTAGGCCTTACCCCCCCAACCCACTGCCAAAAAGATCAGACAGGTGCTCATCACAGTGGCGATGGTCATACCCGAGATGGGATTGTTGGAATTCCCTATCAAACCCACGATACGGGAAGACACCGTGACAAAAAAGGCTCCGAACAATACGATGAGAACGCCTATGAGCAGGCGGTTAAAGAATGAATTGCCCGGAATGATCGTCAGCATGGCGATGAACAACACCAGCGCGAGACTGCCAAACAGGACCACCTTGATGCTCAGGTCACGCTCGGTACGCAGCCGGCTGTCACCCCCCTTTTCCTTCACGGAACCCAGACTATCTTTAAAAGAAGAGATAATAGTGGGAATGGTCTTTAATAAGGTGATGAAACCACCCATTGCCACAGCCCCGGCCCCGATCAGCCGGACATAACTCCGGTAAATGGCGGATGCCGGATCGGCAAACACCTGGTGCACCGGGTCCCAACTGCCATACCCGCCTGCCGTAGTAATGTCTTTCAGGTAACCCAGCTTCACCTGCTGCATGGCAATACGTACCGGGTCTATCAGTGATGCGAGCAAGGGTTGGAGTACGAGCCAGCTTAGCACGCTGCCTGCTACCAGTACGCCTGAAATACGAGGTCCGATGATATACCCGACTCCCATGTATTCCGGAGTGATGTCGGCAGACACCTGTGCAGAAGGAAATATGCTATTGAGACCTTTTTTATTTACCGTATCGAATAAAGGCGTGCCGGCAATGACCCGGAACATTTTTTGCAGCAGCGCATAAACAAAGGCAAAACCGAGTCCGCTGAAAGCTGTTTGCGCAAAAGCCCCGCCCTTTTCTCCCGCCTTCAGCACCGAGGCGCAGGCCGTACCTTCCGGATAAGGCAGGGTTTCGTGCTCTTTTACGATCAATGCCCGCCGCAGGGGTATCATCATCAGCGTTCCCAACAGGCCCCCGAAAACGGCCAGGATGAAAATCACCGCATAGTCGAAGTAATTCGCAGCCTCAGCGGTAGACAGGAAAAGAAATCCCGGCAAGGTAAAGACCACACCGGCAGCAATACTTTCACTGGCGCTGCCCGTCGTCTGGATGATATTGTTCTCCAGGATGGTCGTTTTGAAAAGTTTCCGGCCCAGCGTAATAGCCAGCACGGCTATAGGTATCGACGCAGAAACCGTCAACCCTGCCTTCAACGCCAGGTAGACCGTTGAGGCTCCGAACAGGATGCCGAAAATGCTGCCCATCAGGAGAGCCTTGAAGGTAAATTCTTTCATCTCCGTCTCTGCGCTGACGAAAGGCTGGAATTTTTTCTCGCTCATGAAAATGGTTTTTATGCTCCTGCCCCTTTTACTATATTATTCAACGACTTTATCCGGCTGAAGATAAGCACCCCGCCGATGATGCCCCCCACAAACCAGATCAGGAAATACACCCGCTTGTCCGGAAACTTGTCCCAGCTGCTCGTCATCAGCCCGGCGACCTTGCTGCCAAGAGACATCGTCAGGAACCAGCCACCCATCAACAGGGAAGTCAGCCGGGGCGGCGCCAGCTTCGATACCAGCGATAAACCCATCGGGCTCAGGAAAACCTCGGCGGCGGTAACGACAAAATAGGTGCCCCATAACCAGCCGGGTGAAACCTTGAATTGATAAATAGAAGCGACCGAAAGCACGGCAAAAAACATCACCAACGAGGAGCACCCGGATAGAAATAAGGCTATACCGAATTTTCCAACGGTCGTAGGCTCTTTACCCCTCTTTCTCAGAAAGGTGAACAAAGCGACCAGCAACGGAGTCAGTGTTACAATAAAGAAAGGTCCGATAGACTGGTATAATTCTGCATTGGCCAGTTTCACGTCCTGCTCCGGGGGCGGCCATTTCTCTTTCGGAACGTTGAGGAAATATGGGTCCGGTCCCATCGTTTTCAAAATATGACCACTATCGTCTCTTACAATTATCAGATGAGCATCCACCTGGTCGATCTCCCGCGGATTGGTATTCACCTTTTGCAATAGACCAAACCAGTCTGCGCCCTTTTCTATGACAGGGGAAGTGATGGTTCTGTCCGTGTGTTTTTCGGTCCAGAGTGTATAGGCGGTGAAGTTTTGATAAAACAAAGCCCAGAAAATAATGGAGACGGCAAAAATAAACAGCAAAGCGCCGATCCCTTTTTTATCTTCCCGGTTTGCCCGCACCCAAAGAGAGATGAAAAAGGCGATAATGGGTATACAGGCGAATACGAAGGCATCGCTGGCCTGACTGCCCATAATAGTTGTATGGAATACAATACCAGGCAGCGTATACCCGACGATGGCGGCTAAGATGCCCGGCACGAATACATACAGGCATATCTGGCCCAGGGTCATGTCTTCTTTCTTCGGCTCTTTGCGGACATCGCCGGCCCGGATATGTTTCAGATTTAAGCCAAAAATGATCAGCCCGATGACCATCCCGATGCCGGCAGCTCCGAAGGCATATCCCCAGCCGTATTTATTTCGCAGGTAGGCCGCTACAAAGTTGCAGAGCAGCGCGCCGGTATTTATGCCCATGTAAAAGATGTTATAGGCATTATCCTTCAGCGGCCGCAGCTCTTCTTTGTTATAAATATTACCTAGTAAAGTGCTGATATTGGGCTTGAAGAAGCCATTCCCGCAAATGATCAGGCCAAGCGAGATATACATGGCCGTGTCTCCGGGTAGCGCCAGCCCCAGGTAGCCCAGCGCCAGCAGGCTGCCTCCTATAAAAATGGATTTGATATAACCCAGATACCGGTCGGCGATCATCCCTCCGACAAACAGCGGAAGCCAGATCAGGGCCAGAAAAGTACCGGTAATGTCCGCTGCGGTCTTTGCCGTCAGGCCTTTTCCGCCTGTTTTATTGTCAAACAAATAGAGAAAGAGTATCCCAGCCAGGAGATAATAGGCAAAACGTTCCCACATTTCTGTCAAAAAGAGTACGTATAGGGCTTTCGGATGTCTGCCTTTCCCGGTGCTCGGTTGGGTCATGCTTTTAAAAAATTAGCACCTAAAATACAGATAAATTCAGTTTCCCGCCGATGAAAGGGACGAAGGCCCTAAATTCTTTTTTACAATGTGCGCCTGAAATTCGAATTTCGGGCTCATGAAAATATTATTGTTGGGCTCCGGCGGCAGGGAGCACGCGCTGGCGTGGAAACTGACCCAAAGCCAGCTTTGTTCTGATTTATTCATTGCTCCGGGGAATGCCGGCACTGCCGGATGTGGCACCAATGTCGACCTTTCTCCGCTGGATTTCGATGCCCTCGGGGACTTTTGTACCCGGAAAAACATCGAAATGGTCGTCGTCGGGCCGGAAGAACCGCTGGTCAAAGGTATTGTCGACTTTTTTGCTGCCGACCCCGTCCTGAAAAAAATACCTGTTATCGGTCCTTCTGCGGAAGGAGCCCAGCTGGAAGGCAGTAAGGCTTTCTCTAAAAAATTCATGTTACGACATAATATCCCTACAGCTGCCTATCGGGAATTCGACGGGACCAATTATGCGGAAGGCATTGCCTATATTCAGCAGCATCCCCTGCCGATCGTGCTGAAAGCCGATGGCCTGGCTGCCGGAAAAGGCGTCATCATCTGCCAGACCACCATCGAGGCGGTAGCCGAATTCGAACTGATGCTGCAGGGCAATAAGTTCGGTAAAGCCGGTAATACGGTTGTCGTGGAGGAGTTTCTCACCGGCATCGAGCTTTCTGTGTTCGTGCTGACAGACGGCCGTAACTTCCTGACTCTTCCGGAAGCCAAAGACTACAAGCGGGTTGGGGAAGGAGACAAGGGGCCCAATACGGGCGGCATGGGGGCTGTCAGTCCCGTACCCTTTGCTGATGCGACTTTCATGGAGAAAGTGGTCAGCAGGATCACCATCCCGACTGTGAAAGGTCTGGCGGAAGAGAACATCGATTACCGGGGGTTTATTTTTATTGGACTCATCAAGGTCGGCGAGGACCCCTATGTGATAGAATACAATTGCCGGATGGGTGACCCGGAAACCGAAGTGGTCATGCCCCGTCTCAAAAACGACCTCGTAGAATTGTTCCAGGCCGTAAGTGACCAAAAACTCGATCAGTTTACCATCGGACAAGACGAGCGCATCGCCTGTACTATAGTGGCTGTCAGCGGAGGCTACCCCGGCTCCTACGAAAAAGGACTGCCCATCACCGGCCTCGACCAACTGTCCCCCGCTGATAAGGATAGCTTGATCTTTCACGCAGGCACCCGTCTTGAAAACAACACCATCCTTACCAACGGGGGCAGGGTCCTTTGTGTCACCTCCTTTGCCGGGACGGTGTATGAAGCCGTCGATAAATCCAGGGATGTACTGGAAAAGATAGACTATGATGGCATCTACTACCGCCGGGACATCGGATATGAATTCCTCTAAATTTCGGTCTATGCACTACAGTGATTATCTTCAGCTGGAAAAGATATTGGATGCTCAGCAGCCCGAAAGTGACAGGTTGGGGCAGCCTGCCCATGACGAAATGCTTTTTATCGTCATTCACCAAACCTATGAACTATGGTTCCATCAACTCCTCTATGAAACCGATTCCATCATCGGCATCCTTGGGCAACCTACGCTCAATGACAATTCCCCCGAGCTGCAAACCATCGTTCATCGCCTGTCGCGCTGCGCCACCATCCTGAAAGTGCTGGTCCACCAGATCGACATCATGGAGACCATGACACCCATGGACTTTCTCGATTTCCGCGACAAATTGCGTCCTGCCTCCGGATTCCAGAGCTGGCAGTTCAAACTGCTGGAAGCCAGGCTGGGCTTGAAATATGAGCACCGTTTCGGGCAACAGTATTACCTGTCCCAGCTGCGGCAGCCGGAGATCGATCGCATCCAGTCGGCAGAAAAGGAGCCGTCCTTGCTGCAATTGCTGAACAATTGGTTGGAGCGGATGCCTTTTTTTGATGCGGGTGGCGCCGATCGCTGGTGGGCCGACTACCGATCCCGCTATCAGCAGAGTCTAGCCGATGCGGAAAAACATAATCTCAACTATTTCGATTCCGTCTTTTTCGGCAAACCCATGGATCACCCGCATACGACAACACCACCAGCCCGGAGTCTATCCCCGCTGGCTTGCCGGTCCGCGCTGTTCATTATGCTTTATAGGGGGTATCCCCTGCTGCAACTGCCTTTCCAGGTGCTTCACCAACTGCTCGAAATAGACGAACAGCTTAGTACCTGGCGTTATCGTCACATGAGCATGGTGGCTCGTGTCATCGGCACCCGCATCGGCACAGGAGGCAGCACTGGCAAGGATTATCTCGCATCTGCCCTCGAACGGCACCACCTGTTCCGGGAGATCGCCGCCCTTACCAGCTTTCTCATCGAAAGGAAAAGATTGCCCGGACTCAGCGCCGACATGGAGAGGAAACTGGGCTTTGTTGCTGCGGGATAAAGAGCCTTGTTGCTACGGGATAAATGTCGTATAATGCTGTAAGTGTTTTTTAATGCTCCCGGCAGATACGATGGGAGCCATTTTTTCGTTCTTTCTGTAGTTTATTTTTTTTGCAACAGGCGATAACACTCAGGCTCGTAATTTTTCGGTCGCATGGAAGTACAAAAATAAATTTGGCAGTTAATGGTTTGTGGAAAATAATCCATCAAATCAAGGGTTCCACCTTGTTAATTCAAATTATTTCCTTCAATTTTGCTGACAATTTAACGACACTTATAAATCTGACCTTTTAAATAAAATGGGATTATTCAATTTCCTTACGCAAGAAATAGCCATGGACCTGGGTACGGCCAATACCCTAATCATACATAACGACGAAATAGTGGTGAATGAACCGAGTATTGTAGCCCTGGACCGGAACAATCCCAAAAACGTGCTGGCTGTCGGCAAACGAGCGCTGATGATGCACGAGAAGACCCACGAAAGCATTCGCACTGTCCGCCCCCTGAAAGATGGCGTTATCGCCGATTTCAACGCGGCCGAGCTGATGATTCGGGAAATGATCAAAATGATCTATCCCAAAAAGCCACTTTTCCCTCCCAGCTGGAGAATGATGATCTGTATCCCTTCCAGCATCACTGAAGTGGAAAAGAGAGCTGTTCGTGATAGTGCTGAACAAGCCGGCGCCAAAGAGGTTTACCTTATTCACGAACCAATGGCTGCCGCCCTGGGTATCGGCATTGACGTCGAAGAGCCCGTCGGTAACATGATCATAGACATTGGCGGTGGTACGACCGGTATTACGGTCATTGCGCTCGCCGGTATCGTCTGCGACCAGTCGATCCGCATCGCCGGCGACGAATTCACTGCCGACATCATGGAAGCACTCCGCCGCTATCATAGCCTGCTTATCGGGGAAAGAACCGCCGAGCAGATCAAAATTCAGATCGGCGCTGCTCTCAAAGACCTCGATAACCCTCCCGATGATATCCCCGTCAACGGTCGCGACCTGGTAACCGGTATCCCCAAACAGATCATGGTTTCCTACCAGGAAATAGCTGAAGCCCTGGACAAGAGCATCTTTAAGATCGAAGAAGCTATCCTGAAGGCCCTGGAGACGACTCCGCCCGAACTGGCAGGCGACATCTATCGCCGCGGCCTTTATCTTACCGGTGGGGGCGCCCTTCTTCGCGGACTGGACAAAAGGCTGAGCCAAAAGATCAAATTACCCGTGCACATTGCCGACGACCCCCTGAAAAGCGTGGTTCGTGGTACCGGCATAGCACTGAAAAATTATGACCGATATCCGTTTGTTATGAGATAGGGGGGCCGCCAGCCGGCAACCAGTAAGTAACTACAAAAACCACAATTTTCAAATCAGGTGCGTAACGTTTTTCTCTTCATCAGAAGGCATTTTAACTTTCTCTTCTTCCTGGTGTTGCAGATAATAGCCCTTTCTTTCCTTTTTCGCTACAATAAATTCCACCAGGCTGCCTTTCTCAACGTCAGCACCGAGATAACCGGCCGCATCAACGAAAGATACAACGGCATCGAATACTACTTCCAGCTGAAGAAGACCAATGAGGCCCTGGTCCGCGAAAACCTTGTTCTTCGCCAGCAGCTGAAAGAGAACTATGAGGCTCCCGATTCCGGCCGCCGGCTTATCCTGGATACCATCAGGGTTGACTCGGGTAAGTCGATCATCAAGTACAAAATACTGGAAGCGAAAGTCGTCAACAATTCCATCGGCTCCCAGACGAATTACCTCACCATCCATCGGGGATTCGCCCAGGGCGTCCGGCCCAATATGGGTGTCTCCGGCCCCCAGGGTATTGTCGGCTCTGTCGTCAATGTCAGCGAGAACTTTGCCACGGTCATGAGCATGCTCCACCGGCAGTTTAAAGTAGTCGCCAAGCTTAAGAACGGCAGTGAGACGGGAACCATCGACTGGGATGGATTGAGTCCTCTCTTCGTTACCATGAGGAATATCCCCAAAAGCGCCAAAGTGAACAAGGGTGATACCGTCCTCACCACCCAGATATCTTCCCTCTTTCCGGCCAACCTGATGGTTGGCATCGTCTACGAGATCGTCCCCGACAATACCTCCAATTTCTATATCCTGAAAATAAAACCCGCCACCAATTTTTCTAATATTGAATATGTGTATGTCGTTGATAATCTTCAATATGACGAGCAAAAAAGATTGGAGGACTCGACGCGTAAAAAGATCCAATGAGTGAGCTGCTGAAAAATACCATCCGTTTTGTCCTGTTTATCCTGGTGCAGGTATTCATCCTTTTCAAGATGCCGCCCTTGCACCGGTTTATTACCCCCTATCTCTATTTTCTCTTTATCCTCTGGCTCCCTTTTGGCCTTTCCCGGACGGCACTCACCTTTATTGGTTTCTTTTTTGGCCTCTGCCTGGATTACTTTACCATGACTCCCGGCCTCCATGCCGCCGCCTGCACTCTCATCGCTTATACCCGACCTTTTGTCATCGGGTTGCTCATCTCCCAGGAAGGCGCCGACAAAAACTATATCTCCCCTTCCATTGTCAGTATGGGATGGGCTCCCTATGCCACTTATGTCATCGTATTGACCCTTTTACATCATATTTACCTTGTCTTACTGGAATGGATGAATTTTGGATCCTTTATGTACTTCCTTGGTAAAGTTGTCGCTTCGACTGCCATCAGCCTGTTGCTGATCGTATTAACTGAATTGTTGTTCTTCCGGAAACAAAAATTCAGGACCAATACGATATAAGGCGCTTATATCGTTTTATTAACCGGTACTTCATAAATTGCAGGTAGTCCATAAAGTATGTCTGTATTTAATCAATCCCGTAGTAATATTGTCCGCCTTATTTTCGCTGGAATGTTCCTGATTATTGCTGCACAGCTGTTCAATCTGCAGATCATATCCAAAAAGTATAAACAACAGGCCCAGGAAAACGCTCTTTTCAGGAAAAGCGTTTATCCTACCCGGGGGATCATCTTCGACCGGAAGGGGAAGGCTATTCTTAACAATACCATTCTCTATGACCTGATGGTTACCCCTTCCCAGGTCAAAAACATCGATACGGCTTATTTCTGCCAGCTGATAGGCATCGACACCGCCGAATTTCGCCGCCGGATACTCGATGCCCGTATAAAAAATGGTCCTTTCCGGCCCACCATCTTTGAAGACCTCCTGCCACCCGAGATGTACGCGCGGATGGAAGAAAATATCTGGAAATTTCCCGGCTTCAACCTGCAGGAGCGTCCCGTCCGTATTTATCCCTACAACGCAGCTGCCCACATCATGGGTTATGTCGGGGAGGTGGATTCCGCCATCCTGCGCCGGTCGAATAATTTCTACCAGCTGGGTGACTATGTCGGCCGCAGCGGAATCGAGCAGTCGTATGAAAAAGTGCTGATGGGCCAGCGGGGTATTGAATTCTGGATCAAAGACAATAAGAACAGGCTCGTGGGCCACTACCAGGACCAGGCCCTGGACACCCCCGCCATCGCCGGAAAGAACCTCCATACCTATATGGACATCGAACTGCAGCAGCTGGCCGAAAGGCTGCTGTATGGCAAGACAGGCGCCATTGTTGCCATCGAACCTTCTACCGGCGGGATCCTGGCCATGGCTTCCGGTCCCACTTATGATCCTAATTCGCTGACGGGTCCTGACAAGCAATCCAACTATGGCCGCCTGGCCCTGGATGCTTCCGGACCCTTGCTCAACCGGGCTATCAAAGGACTATATCAACCCGGGTCTACTTACAAACCCATTGCTGCACTTATCGGCCTGGATGAAGGAGTGATCACGCCGGCCAGCGGTATCAGCTGTCTGGGTTATTACTATGGGTGTGATCAGCCTCGTAAGTGTGACGAAAAGGCTCCGGGTCATGCGGCCAACCTTCGCCTGGCCATTGCCCACTCCTGCAATTCCTTTTTCTACAATACCTTCCGCCTGGAAGTCGATAACCCCGAATTTCATAGTGCCCGTAAAGGATTGACAAAATGGAAAGAATATGTCAATGCTTTTGGCCTCGGCCATCGTATCGGGGTAGACCTCCCCAGTGAAGACAATGGAAATATCCCGGATACTACTGCATATGATAAGGATTACAATCATCAATGGAACTCCTGTACTATGGTCACGATGGGCATCGGGCAGGATAAGATGAGCTTGACGCCGTTGCAGATCGCTAATGCGATGTGCATCGTTGCCAATAAAGGGTACTATTATACTCCGCACTTCGTAAGAAGCATCGAAGGCGCGCCGGAAGACGATACATTGCTAAGCCGGTTCCACCAAAAACACGAACCGGTCACCCATATTTCGGATGCCGCATATGAAGTAGTACACAGCGGGATGCAGGATGTGACCGAGATAGGCACGGGCCGGCCGGCGCGTATTCCCGGCATCAACATGTGCGCAAAGACGGGTACTGCCGAAAATAAAAGGGTCATCGATGGCAGGGTTGTCAAGTTGAGGAACAATTCCCTTTTCGTTTGTTTCGCACCGCGGGAAAACCCAAAGATCTGCGTTGCTGTCGTCATCGAAAGCGGGGGGTATGGTGGTGCGCAGGCCGCTCCCATTGCTTCCCTGATGGTCGAAAAATATCTCAACGACAGCATCAGCACCTCCCGGCTGGCCCTGGAGGACGATGTTGCCGGTCGCAACCTGATGCCAAAATATCTTGTTCGGCTTCAGTTCAGGGATGACTCGCTTCGTGCTGCCTATTATGCGAAGCAATCCGGGGACAGTACCCGTTTGCTGAAATACCAGACGCCGTCCTTCCGTTATGCGATGCTGGATACTTCGGATAATTCAAAGAGTCCTCTTTTACTCAATCTCCATAAGCCATCGCCCTATAAGAGCGCCCTGGCGGAAAGAATGGCCAGGTTAAGGGCTCAGGCGGCACCCTCAGCAGTCCGGCAGGATTCCACCCGGAAAGCAACAATCCCGGATTCTGTCAAAAAGACATCTCCACCTGCCCGCCGCAGGGATTCCATTGCCCCTATGACGCTTCCCGGTCAAAAAGAGGTTCAGGAAAAGAAAGATACTCCCATTCATAAAGATTCGACCCGCTAATACTATGAGTCAAAGAAACCCCACCATATCGAAAGGCGTAGACTGGTCACTGGTCTGGATATGGTTTACGCTCTGTGCCATCGGCGTTACCAGCATCTTTGCGGCTTCTTATCACAACGGGGATAATATCGTCCAGGGTTTTATTTCGCTGAAGACCGAATACAGCCGGCAATTGCTGTTCTTCGTTATATCCGGTATCCTCGGCACTTTCATCCTGCTTACCGATAGTAAGTTTTTTACGGCCACCGCCAATCTGGGTTATGCTGTCGGCATTTTTTTGCTGCTGCTGGTATTCCCTTTTCACTCGAAGGTCAAAGGGACCGAGTCGATCATCCGGTTTGGCAGCGCCTTCCAGCTACAACCTGCCGACCTCTGTAAACTTTTTGTCAACCTTGCGCTCGCAAAATATTTGTCCAGGGTGGAAACCAATTTCACCCGTCCCCGCTCGCAGCTGATCGCTACTGTCATTGCGCTGGTGCCGGCCATGCTTAGCATCATGCAGAAGGAAACGGGGTTGGCCCTGGTTTATTTCTCTTTCTTCCTGGTGATGTTCCGGGAAGGCCTGCCCCCGTCGGTATTGGTCATAGGCTTCTCTTTCGCCGTGCTTGTCGTCGCAACCCTGTTGCTGGAACCCAATACCCTCGCACTCATTCTCACTGTCATCGCCGTTGGCGCCATCTATATTCTGCGCAGGGTCATCAAGCGCGACCGATCGATGCTCTTCCTAATCGTCGGCATCTGGTTCGTTTGTGTGGGCGTACAGCGTTTCGTAGTTCCTTTTGCCTTTGACCATGTCTTCAAACCTTACCAGGTCAAACGTATCTACGATGCCATCGGTAAAGACTATGTGCCTAAAGACCAGGCGGCAGAAGCGGCGCTGGAAAACGAACAAAAAACCAGTGGTAAAAAGAAGGACAACAACTACAACGTAAAACAAAGTAAGATAGCCATCGGCTCCGGCGGTTTTATCGGCAAAGGGTTGCTCAAGGGAACCCAGACCCGTTATGATTTTGTGCCCGAGCAAAAGACCGACTTCATCTTCTGTACGATTGGCGAAGGCTTTGGTTTCCTCGGGAGCACGATCTTTCTGGGCATTTATATTCTGCTCCTGATGCGGATCGTGTCTGTCGCCGAAAGGCAGCGGAGTGTGTTTAGCCGTTGTTATGCTTATGGGGTGGCCAGCGTGCTTTTCTTCCATATAGTCATCAACGTTTGTATGACGATAGGTTTGGCGCCTGTTATTGGAATACCGCTGCCCTTCGTCAGTTATGGAGGGACTTCCCTGCTCACCTTCAGTGTCATGTTATTTATCCTGGTCCGCCTGGATGCCGACCGTCAAATGGTGCTGCGGTAAATCATTAACTTTGCACCATGCAAATCATTCCATTATCCGAAGGGGCTTTCACAATAGACAAAACCAAACGATTCGTCCCTTTTGACACCGAAAAAGACGACCTGCAGTTACGTCCTATCGGCAGCCTGCTGGTTGAAGTACAACCCTTCGCCATCATTAGTTCCGACGATATCCTGGTCATCGATACCGGCCTTGGTTATCAAAAAGACGGCGTCCTGCAAATTCACCGCAACCTTCTCGATGCGGGTATAGATCCCGGAAAAGTAACCAAAGTGCTGATGAGCCACCTGCATAAAGACCATGCCGGCGGCATCAGTGGGGACAAGTCCGGCGGCCTGGAAAGTTCCGGTTTGACCGGCGCTGCGCGCGGCCTCTCTTTCCCCAATGCGACATATTATGTGCAGCGTCGCGAGCTTGAATATGCTTTTGAGAAAGGCCCGACTTCTTATATCCGGGAAGAGCTGGAAGGGCTCAGCAATTCTCCCCAGGTTAGTTTTCTCGATGGCGACGGCGTCATCGATGGGTATATCAAATATGGAATAACAGGAGCACATTGTCCCTGGCACCAGGTATTCTGGATAGTCGATGGCGGCGAAACAGCTTTCTTCGGCGGGGACGTAGCGCCCCAGTTACAGCAGATGAAGAGCCGCTTCGTGGCCAAATACGATTACGACGGGAAAAAGGCGATGGAGCTGCGACAGGAATGGTGGGAAAGGGGGCAGGCGGAGGGTTGGACTTTTCTCTTTTATCACGACGTAAAAACGCCTGTTTTTGTTAGCAAATGAGGTTGCAAGGGGTGTAAGATTAAAATTACATTAAAGAAAAAAGGCCTGCCCTGGAAAGAGCCGGCCGTTGCTAACCTATGAAAAACACCAAGTTCAAATATCGTATATCGGGCAAGCTCTTGTAAAATTATTCGGTCAATTGAGGAAATGTTAGGGTATTTACTGACCTCCGGGGAAACCCCGGCGTTGCATCTGTCTTCTTTGCATCTCCCGGCGGATAATCACTTCAAAGTCTTTTTCAGCCTTAAAAAAATCGTTGATCTTTCCGGGGGAAATTGCTTTCAGAAATTCTACGCTATACTTTTTCTTGATATTGAGACGGGCTTCGTCCCATTCAAGCTCATTGCCGTTTTGATGATAAGTATTACTTGCCTGTCTTACTTCAGCACTGTAGGCATTGTAAATGGGCCAGAATTTTTGGGCTTCCTCCGTTGATAGGTTTAGTCTTTGAGTGATAAAAGCCGTTTTATACGCCTCTACCAAACCAGCCATTGGTCTTTGTTGGCTGCCTTGAGACCGGGCAGGTAGGCACAGCCAGCAAAACATCACCAATACGGAAAATAATTTTTTCATTGTTGCTTCTAATTCGTTGCAATGTCATTGGCCCTTCCATGTTCTTCCATGTATGACTTCAATTCCCCGTCGGGCACATCCCCCAGGAGAGATTTAACATCGCTGTCAGTAATATCCAGGGTAGTGGTGCTGTTCACAGGTTCTGCCGATGTCCGGCTTTGATCATCAGCGATCAGGCTTTGATCATTCTGGTCATCAAGATAGGTTTGCAGGTCCTGATCGCTTACTTTAACAAGGTTATGGGCGATATCTGCCACCGGGGCAGAATGATTACCGCCGGTATGCAGGCGCAGCCAGCCAATAGTGAAAATAAGGCCGGCTACAACTGCTGCTGCCGAATATTTCCACCATGAGCGCTGCCTCAGAATCATCAGACTACTCCTCCGGGTCATAGGAATAATTGGCGCCGGAATGATACGAGCCGGTTCACTCATCTTATAAAGGGCCGGCTTTGAAAGGATATCTGCGGCTAATCCGGTAAAATAGCCTTCCGGTACGGTATACAACGGTTTCTCTCTGACTTCCGCCAGAATGGGAAGTATTGGGCTTAGCTCCTCAAAATATCCTTCCGGCGCCTGGTAAGGAAGTTTCCGGGTAATCCCAGCCAGGAGGGGAGATAGCCGGACTATTTCCTGTCTCGGGTCATTGGAGACGTCATTGGAGACGTTATCGGGGCTGCTATCGGAATCCCTGGCTCCGGCCTGTCCAGCCTTTATTTTATCCAGCAGGCCCTGGGCAAATCCTTCGAAGTATCCCTCTGGAACATTAAATGTCAGTGACTTATCATTTTCTTTGGCAAAAAATGGCCCCTCTGCCCCCGCCTCGCCGGTCAGACTCAGCATAAGGGCCGGAAAGCCATCGAAATAACCCGTCGGCACCTTGTAAGGGGTTTCCCGATTGATTTCATTGACGACAGCGCTCAGCAACCTCAATTCTTCCAATATTTCATTCTTCGCTTGCATCTATTTTGAGACCCCGCTCACTAATTAAAGTTTAATGATTGACCCGTTAATTTCGATTTTTTTAGGGCCCAAACCAATCTTCGGATTCTCGATCTATCGATTCAGGATATAATCCTCTATTTTTTTGACAGCGTGATGATAGGAGGCTTTGAGGGCGCCTTCCGAAGTTTCCAGGACCCGGCTCATCTCTTCGTACGGCATCTCGTCGTAATACCGCAGGGTAAACACAACTCTTTGTTTTTCCGGGAGTTGTTGTATGGCCAATTGAAGCTTCCACTCCAGTTTGTTGGGATCGAAAAACTTGTCAGCCACAATCTTATTACTAAGGCCGGATTCCGATTCGTCCAGGGGTAAGGCCGATTTCCGTTTTTGCTGCTCCAAATAGCTCAGACACTCATTCGTAGCGATCCGGTAAAGCCAGGTATACAGCTGCGAGGCTTCCCGGAAGTTTTCCAGGCCATTCCAGACTCTTATAAAAACATTTTGCAATACATCGTTGGCGTCCTCGTGTTCTACCACCATTCTACGGATATGCCAATACAGCTTCTCCTGATATTTTTTTATAATAGCAGTAAACGCCTTCTCTTTGGTGTCAGGATGCCGGAATTGCAAGAGCAGCTCGGTATCTTGGATGGTCACCCCCATTTATTTGTTTTTTCTTGCCATAACCTTTTCTGCTGCAGCAACGATATTAGGCGTATCCAGTCCGTATTTCTTCAACAGTTCCGTAGGAGTGCCGCTCTCACCAAAAGTATCATTGGTACCAACGTATTCAATAGGGATAGGGAAGTTACGGGCAACCGTTTGCGCAACAGCGTCACCCAATCCACCGATGATATTGTGCTCTTCGGCTGTAACAGCGCAACCGGTCTTCTGAACGGATTTTATAATTGCTGCTGTATCCAGGGGTTTGATCGTATGCAGATTGATCACTTCGACAGAGATTCCTTTTTCCTGTAGTATTTTACCGGCTTCGATGGCCTTCCATACCAGGTGGCCGCAGGCAAAAATAGAGACATCGGCGCCTTCGGAAAAGACCTGGGCCTTACCGATCTCAAAGGGCAGGTTTTCTGTGAAAATGGGCCATACGGGGCGACCGAATCTCAGGTAGACGGGACCGATGTAGTCGGCAATCGCCATTGTCGCCGCCTTGGTCTGGGCATAATCGCAGGGCACGATCACCGTCATACCGGGCAGCATCTTCATCAGCCCGATATCTTCCAGTATCTGGTGTGTAGCGCCGTCTTCACCCAGTGTGACACCCGCGTGTGAAGCGCATATTTTTACGTTTTTGCCGGAATAGGCTACAGACTGCCGGATCTGGTCATAAACACGACCCGTAGAAAAATTGGCGAAAGTAGTAGTAAAGGGTATTTTACCGCCAATGGTCAGACCGGCTGCAATTCCAATCATGTTGGCTTCTGCTATTCCGCATTGAACGAAACGTTCCGGGTTTTCTTTGATAAACGTATTCAATTTCATCGAGCCGGCGAGGTCCGCTGTGAGGGCTACGATGTTTGGGTTCTTTCGGGCTGCTTCTGCAATTCCATCTCCAAATCCGCTGCGTGTATCTTTCTGGCCGGTTACTTGAATATCTTTTAACATTACATCAATAAATTGAAAGTGATTAAAATGGATGACAGAGACACAAATCCCTGGTTTGGCGGTACAAATCTAATTAAACTCTGAGAATTTCCCATTGTAGAACTTTGCATCAGTTTTTAGCTTCTGCTCCCATTTCCAGGCCGTTGATAACATGTCTTCCAGGTCATATTCTGTGGTCCAGCCCAATTGTTTTCTGGCGAGGTCATTATTGGCATAAATAGCCACTACATCCCCCGGGCGGCGGGGGCCAATCTGGTAATTCAACTTGACGCCGCTCACTTTTTCAAAAGCCTTGATGGCCTCCAGCACAGTGACCCCATTCCCGGTCCCCAGATTATATACTTCTGCATTTTTGGTGATCTTTTTGTCCAGCATATACTGGATGGCCAATGTATGCGCATGTGCAATATCGCTGACATGGATGAAGTCCCGTATGCAAGACCCATCGCGGGTGGGATAGTCATCCCCAAATACCGTCATCTGGGGCAGCTTACCGATAGCGGTCTGCGTAATGGCCGGCACCAGGTTGGCAGGATGGCCGATGGGCATCTCCCCGATCAGAATGCTGGGGTGTGCTCCCACCGGATTGAAATAACGCAATAGAATACATTTGGTATGGACAGATGCTTTCGAAAATTCATTGATGATCTGCTCTCCCATCTGTTTGGTATAACCGTAGGGCGACTCGGCCGGCTTGGGCGGCGTTAGCTCCGTCACCGGTATTTCATCCGGATTACCATATACGGTGCAGGAAGAAGAAAACACAAAATGAGGAATACCAAATTCCTGCACACACTTTAACAGGTTGATCAGGGACAGCAAATTGTTTTCGAAATACATTAAGGGCTGCTCTACCGACTCACCTACCGACTTATAAGCGGCAAAATGAATGATGCCCGCTATATTGTCATTTTCCTGAAAAATTGCAAAAGTGTCGTCATAGTTGCAAAGGTCGACCTTATAGTTCTTGATCTTCTTTCCCGTGATCTTCTCCACCCCTTCGAGAATACGGGGTGAAGAACGTATATTATTGTCGACGCAAACAACTTCAAATCCATTGGCGATAAGGTCTACTATCGTGTGTGAACCTATATAGCCACATCCACCGGTTACAAGAATCTTTGGCATGAAAACAGATTATGAATGAATGAGATTTATAAGATACTGTCCATATCCGCTTTTAAGCAGCGGCTGTGCTATTTTTTCAACCTGCGCTTTATTGATGAACCCCTTCCGGTAAGCAATCTCTTCAATGCAGGCAATTTTGATGCCCTGCCGCTGCTCTATTACCTGTACAAATTGCGAAGCCTGCATCAACGAATCAAAGGTCCCCGTATCCAGCCAGGCAGTTCCCCGGTCCAGGATAGACACTGTTAGTTTGCCCAGCCGTAAATACTCTTTGTTAACGTCGGTAATCTCATATTCTCCTCTGGGCGATGGCTTCAGGTCTTTGGCAATGGCTACCACGCTGTTGTCATAAAAGTAAAGACCCGGCACCGCATAATTGCTTTTGGGTTTGACCGGTTTTTCTTCTATTGAAATAGCCTTATTGTCAGTGTCGAATTCAACCACTCCATACCGTTCGGGGTCGCTTACCTGGTATGCATAGACAATTCCCCCATCCGGATTGGTATTCTTTTCCAGCTGTTTGCCCAGCCCTGCGCCATAAAAAATATTGTCCCCCAATACCAACGCTACGGCATCCTTCCCGATAAACTTTTCTCCAATCACAAAAGCCTGGGCCAGTCCATTGGGTAAAGGTTGTTCAGCATAAGAAAAGGAGAGCCCCAATTGGGATCCGTCTCCGAACAGTTTTCTGAACAGGGGCAGATCGTGTGGTGTTGAAATAATCAGGATCTCCCTGATCCCGGCCAGCATCAGGGTTGACAAAGGGTAGTAGATCATGGGTTTGTCATAAACCGGCATGATTTGTTTACTGATGGCATAAGTTATGGGATGCAGACGTGTTCCGGATCCCCCAGCGAGAATAATTCCTTTCATATCGGGGTTCTTAAAATCCCGGAAAGATAATAAACTTAGGCCTACCTTCTACAAAAATCTATCTGAAAAAATTAACTATGAAATAAACAATGGCGGCCAACAGGGCGCTCACTGGTATGGTCAGCACCCAGGCCCAAAGCAGATTAATGGTTACGCCCCATCGTACTGCAGAAAGACGCTTGGTAGCGCCTACCCCGATGATCGAACCGGTGATGGTATGAGTCGTACTGACAGGGATACCCAGCTTCTCGGAAATAAATAATGTCAGTGCACCGGCTGTTTCTGCGCTGACCCCTTCCAGCGGCGTCACCTTGGTGATCCGCGTGCCCATTGTCCTGACAATCTTCCAACCTCCACTCATTGTACCTAATGCGATGGCTGAAAAACTTGCCAGGGGTACCCACATGTTGTGATCGATAAATTGTTTAAATGACAGTTCCTGTCCCATGGACTTTTTGTACCAGATCATAGCTGCACCAATAATACCCATTACCTTTTGCGCATCATTACCCCCATGCCCCAAACTAAGCAGGCCCGAGGAAACCAGCTGTAATCGCCTGAACCAATTGTCCGCCTTGTAAGGATTGGCATGACGACAAACATTCAGGATGATAAGTGTTATAATAAAAGCAACCACCATGCCAATGAGCGGAGCCAGGAAAATGAAAAGAAAGGTAGGTATTACCTTGGTATAGTTGATGACAGCTACTCCATTGCGGCTCAACGCCCCTGCATGCGCCAGCGCTGCACCCATAAACCCGCCCAGCAGCGTATGAGACGAACTGGATGGGATGCCGAACCACCAGGTCAGCAGGTTCCAGGCGATAGCTGCTATCAACCCGGAAAAAATAACTTCCAGGTTGATGAAATCCTTATTGACAGAGTTCGCGATCGTATTGCCTATCTTAAACTCCCCAATCACATACCGGGATATAAAAAAGGCTGCAAAGTTGAAAACCGCCGCCCACAGCACTGCCTGAAAAGGGGTTAGCACCTTGGTTGAAACGATCGTTGCGATGGAATTGGCGGCGTCATGAAATCCGTTGATATAGTCGAATACAAGGGCCAGAATAATGATAATCACCAGGAAGCTCATACAGATCAGGCGTATTTAATAATGATGGATTCGATAACGTTTGCCGCATCCTCACATTTGTCGGTAACGATTTCCATCACCTGGTAGATATCCCGCTTTTTGATCACTTCCTTGGCATCCGGCTCTGTTTCAAACAGGCGCTCGATGCTTAGATCAAATATGTCATCAGCTTGATTTTCAATGCTATTTACCTTGACAAGCATATCGGTTATCTTACGCATGTCCCGCATATTCCGCAACTCCTTCACCGCAATCTGGATCTGCCTTGCCCCCTGCTCGATCAGATCCGCCATTTTCTGTATACCTGTATCATTGGGATTTACCTTGTAAAAATTGATTTTCTTGGCAGTGGCATAAATGTAATCACAGATATCGTCCAGGGCGCTCGCCAGATAATGAATGTCCTCCCGGTCGAAGGGGGTGATGAAATTACGGCCTAACTCGGTGAAAATGCGATGGGTAAAATTGTCATTGACGTGTTCCTGGTCTTCTATCTGTAAAAGTATAACCGCCCGCTTGTCCCTGTCCGGCTCCGCTACGAATTCCTTCATCATCCTGCCCATCTTGCCCACACTGTCTGCCACTTCTTCAAATAAGGAGTAAAATACCCTGTCTTTCGGGGTGAAGAGCTGAAGTATCGAATTGAATGCCATGCCGCTAATTTGCGGCAAAAATAGAGCTATTCGACCACATTATGGGCTCGGGTCACCTTGTTTCTCTGCTGGCGACTCCGCTTACGGCTGGCATCTCTGTTTTAATCGCCCCTTTTACCATCGGCTGAGGTTACCCGGCAACCCAATAGCCTTGCCTGGCGGATGTCCCGGTGCTACCGGGTCTCCTAACAAAGAAGCAATTGTAGCTGCTATTTGTTTCTGGTAGACCTGCCCCCTTCCTCTCAATTCTCCTTCAGGCCGGATATCAGGACCCAACACCGCCATCCAGATATCCCCGGACCCTTCTGCCCAAAAACCATGCGTGGTCCATTTATTGGGCTTCCAGCCCCGGCCATGGTCGGTAGTAATCAAAAAAGTGGTGCTATCCTTGTAATAAGGGTCTGTTTGCACATAATACCATAAGTCGGAGATCATCCGGTCAAGGTCCGAGGCTTGCTGCAAATAAAGATCATACCGGCCGGCATGCCCACATTCGTCGGTCTCCCCAAAACCCAGAAACAGAACAGAAGGATGGTGCAGCTCGATGTATTCACGGGCGGTGAGATAAGTCAGCATGTCGTGGCGGGTCTTGCTTTGGCGCATAGTAACCTGCACACTGTCGATCAGCCCGGCAACCGCATCCCCTCCCTCTTCCATTTTTTCATAACCACTGTTGACGGGCAACCCGCTGCGCTTCTCATTCAAAATATAAGGGAAAACATTCCAGGAGGTAAAGATGGCCACCTTACCCCGGTATTCCTCACTGGTATTTAAGTATTCCAGCACATTCACGTGTTTATTGTTGATGGCCAGGTTGGGACTGCTGAAAGCATCCGTATGCCCCGTGAATATTTCATTGTAGCCCGGGTAGGAAATTTTATACCAGTTTTTGACATTCATTTTATTACCCCAGAGCCGGTTGCCGTATAACCGCCCCTTTTCAGCAATGGTGCCCCAGAAAAAGGGTAACAGCTTCCGCCTGCGCAGCTCCGCTGTACTGTCCCAGTAAAGGCTGCGCATAAGCGCTGTATCCCGTACATACTCTTCATTGACCACTAGTGAAGGGTCTGCTCCGGAAAAAACTTCCTGCCACCGGAATCCGTCAATAGTAATGACAAATAAATGTTTTGTCTTTGCGGGAGGCTGACCCCGCGCTTCAACGGAGAAAATCAGCAACAGTGTTGCCAGTGAAGGGAGGATAAATTTCATCTTTAATGGGTTTGTCAAAATTAGCAGAGGGGTATGATCGCATGTTTACCGGAAGATTAAGTTAATATTATTAGGTTCAGGTTTATAGGGTTTGCCTATATTTGGCCCGTTAATTTTTACAATCCTCAAGGAGGCGGACTTTCTTAATGCTCGATCCATACAACGCTGAGTGGGAAACCTGGCTGCAAAAATGGTTTACCTGGCTTTTAGTACCCGCAATACTCGTCAATGCCGGCGGCTTGTTGATACCCATTCTTGAACCTGACGGTTCTCTTTATGCGACCATCGCCAAAACCATCGCCCGCAGCGGGGACTTTATCAATCTCCGGGTAGAAGGAAAAGACTGGCTCGATAAACCTCACTTTCCTTTTTGGATAGCCGCGATCAGCTTTCGTTGTTTTGGCATCAATGCCTTTGCCTATAAATTTCCGGCACTGCTGTTCTGGGCCGCCGGCGCCTGGTATACCTGGCGTCTGGCGCTTTCATTATATGGAAAACCAGTGGCACAGCTTTCGACCCTGATCTATGTCTCCGCCGCTCACCTGGTCATTTCCAACAACGATGTCAGGGCAGAACCCTATCTGACCGGTCTTATCATCGGCTCGGTTTATCATTTCTATAAAGCATCCCGGACAAAACCGGGGAAAGACCTGATCTTTGGCTCCCTGCTGGCTGCCTGTGCCGTGATGACCAAGGGTCCCTTTGTGCTGATCACCATCGCCGCGGGATTCATCCTCGACTGGATAATAGGAAAAGAGTGGGCGCAATTCCGTAATGTACGCTGGTGGATAGCCATTGTCCTTACGGCTGTTTTTAGCCTGCCGGAATTGATTTGTCTCTACCTGCAATTCGACCTGCACCCGGAAAAACATGTATTTGGCCGCACCGGCGTGTCGGGAATTCGTTTCTTTTTCTGGGATAGCCAATTCGGCCGTTTCTTCAACACCGGACCTATTAAAGGCGCCGGAGACCCTTTCTTTTATTTTCATACCCTGCTTTGGGCCTTCCTTCCCTGGTCCCTGATCCTCTATGCTGCCATTGTCCGGAAATGCAGACGCATTGCCGGCAGCACCGCCGCCAGTCTTCTTCCCCGCAACGTGAGCGGCGACTATATCTGCCTGGGCGCTGCCCTGGTAAGTTTCATCGTCTTTTCCCTTTCCCGCTTCCAGCTACCTCATTACCTGAATATTCTCTTTCCTTTTTTCTCTATCCTGACAGCCGGTTACCTGTATGGCATCCGCCGGCGGTGGACACAACGAACGCTGTTTGTCATACAAAATGTCATCAGCATACTCCTGCCTGTTCTGCTATTGCTACTCTGCTGGTTCTACCATTTCGATCACTGGGCTTTGATAATGACCGGGATCACACTGCTTGCCATACTACCCTTCCTTCTCTTCAGCGGCCGCACGCCGATAACAGCCGTGGCCCGCAGTTACTGGATGGCCCTATTGGTCTTTGCCTTCGTTAATTTCATCCTCTACCCGGCCATTCTTCAATACCAGGCCGGCACCCAGGCCGGTCATTATATTACCCGGCTTATCAAAAACGGGGCAGGCCCGATGAATATTCCGGTCATTTATACTCTGGATGAGGCGCCTGCCAGTTATTCCTTCGAATTCGATTGCCCCGGACCGCTTCAGCGATTGTCCATGGATAGTCTGAATACACACCCGGGAAAGGGCCCTGTTTATGTCTTTGCGCCCTCTGCTTTCGAAGACTCCCTGAAAAAGAGGGGGTATACGGTACAAAGAGGGAAAAGCTTTCCCAATTTCCACGTCAGCCAGCTCTCCGGCCCATTCCTGAATTACAAAACAAGGGATTCCGTAGTGGAAAACTATACCCTGATGACAGTATACTAAAAAGCTCATTCTCAGCCTTTTTCGCGGTGGTCCTGTTTTTGCTTCTTTTAGGAAAACGACAGCTATGAGCGTCCAGCCTTATACCATCTTCATCTCCCCCTTTGTCATTGAAGACCTGCGCGAACGCCTGGGAAGAGCCCGATGGCCCGATGAGATACCCAACAGCGGTTGGGAATACGGTGCCAATATGGCCTGGCTGCAGGATTTCTGCACGCACTGGGGACATGGTTTTGACTGGAAGGAACAAGAAGACCAGCTCAATACGTTTAACCATTTCCAAACCCGGATCGACGATCTCAACCTGCACTTTATTCATGAAAAAGGGAAAGGGGCCGACCCTATTCCCTTATTACTTATTCACGGTTATCCCGATAGTTTCGTTCGTTTTCTGAAACTCATCCCCCTGCTGACGGCAGAAGGACCGGGCGGAATATCTTTCGACGTAATAGTGCCTTCCATACCTGGTTATGGGTTTTCCGAGCGGCCTTCGACACCGGGCATGAATACGCAAAAGATTGCCGGGCTTTTCTCCGGGCTGATGACTGAATTAGGCTATAAAAAATTCATAACCCATGGCGGTGACTGGGGCAGCAGCATATCGGAAGAGCTGGCCATCCAGTTTCCCCATCGCCTGCTGGGCATCCATCTGACGGATATACCCTTCCGCCGCCTTTTTTCCCTGCAGCCGGACGAGATGACACCCAAAGAAAAAGAATACCTGCAAGCCGGCCGGCAGTGGCTGGCAACGGAAGGCGCGTATGCCATGCTGCAAAGCACAAAACCACAAACGCTGGCCTATGCGGTAAATGATTCCCCTGTTGGGCTGGCAGCATGGATAATGGAGAAATTCTATTCCTGGTCCGATTGCGACGGCGACCTGGAAAAAGTATACACCCGTGACGAATTGCTGACCAACCTGACGATCTACTGGGTGACCCAGACCACAGGCTCCGCCTTTCGCATCTACTATGAGCGAATGCATCATCCCCGGCAAAATGATGAAAAAATAAAGGTCCCGGCCGCTTTCTGCGTCAGCGCCAAAGACCTGGTGCCCGCTCCGCGTGAATTTGCAGAACGGGTCTTTAACGTACAACAATGGACGCAGCTGCCTTCCGGCGGGCACTTTGCTGCGATGGAACAACCCGGCCGGCTTGCTGAAGATATTTTTCGTTTTGCCGAAAAGGTAGTTGCAAAACCCGTAGCACAGCCCCATTAAGCGACGGCCCATTAAGCGACGGATTAATTCTCATGCTCGTCTGCACTGGGGCCATAACTGCCCGGTATGGGGATATCCAGCAGCCGCAGAAAAACACCCAGCTGCGCCCGGTGGTGTACGATCTGGCAATAAGCCAGCCGTACGATCTCTCCTTTTGTAGCTACATGGTAAACTTCAGTGCCATTACGCAGCGTCCAGGTCTCGGCCAGTACATTCTCCATGGTCTTTTCAAGGCGCTCCCTGCCGTCTGCCAGAGATTTATCGAAATAGGCCAATAATTCGGACGTATTGTGGACTTCTTCCTGTTTGTAAGGGTTGGCAGCAAAGTCAAGTCCATTCGTTGTCACTGCCATCGTAACCCAGCCCGGCAATTCCGCAATATGGGTGGCCAGCTGCTGCACGGTCATGCTCTTTTTATGCGGCTGCCAGCTGAAATAGGTGGTCGGCACACGTTCCAGCATTTTGCGGGTGGTCAGAGCCTCTTGCTCCAATTCCTTTAAGAGAGGTTTAATGGTTGACATAATTGATAGTTTTTTTTGGTGATGATTCAAAGTAACAACCACCGTGTGACAGCCTTATGTCAGGAGCTGTCAGGAAAAACTTAACATTAGCTTTGTTATTTTAATATTAACTTTAAGTTACTATATTATTACCAAAAAATATTATTCGTATGAGTCAACAAGAAACAGTCGTTGCCTCGGCTCCAACCAAAAAGCAAGTGCGGAAGGAGATAGGGGACAAACTGACGGGCGCCCTGGCCGAGTACAAACAGGAATTGGGCGAAAAAAAGCTGGCTACGCGTGTTAAGAAAGTCAGCAAGCTGATAAGTCGCGATCTATTGAAGATCAATAAGAAGCAACAAGATGCGTCGAAAAAGAGTGCAACTGGAAAGTCTTCGGTTAAAAAAGCGCAAAAAAAAGCTGTCAAGAAATAAGACTGGTATTTCAACACTTTAATGGCCCCGTCCGTTATAAAAAAATGGGTGGGATCTTCCCGGCGAAGGCCGGACATTATCAAAAAAATTGGCCCCCACTTTTATTAGGAGGGGGTATTTTTTTTTAGCCAGCGTTCATCCTGCCTTAGCCGCCGCTGCTAAACAGCGCGGCAAAAATTTCACTCTCCGGTAATATTAATAACGGAAATTTGCAGACTAAATTAAATAACTATGGCCAGCTTCGGAGAATTAAAGCTCAATACGTATTACCTCATCCAGGTGGACGCCGATTCGGATATCGAACTCGTTTCCGTTGTCCTCCATACAAAAGAAGCCGTGCTGTTACGTAGCTATCTGCCCCAGGCCGAGGACTTCTTCAAATACCAGGACGAACCCATCTTCAAGCTCGTCGAAGAGATAGACGAAGAGACTGCCCAGCAGCTCGAAAGCCTCTATCAACAGACGCAGGAAGAATACTCCGAATACGAAGAAGAAGGCGAAGAATAACTTATTCCGAGCCTTCCGGTGCAGTCCGCTGATTATTCCCGGGTACGACGGGATTATTCCTGGGTACGGCGGGATAATGCCTCGATCCTTTGGTCGCCCACCAGAGGATTCGGTTGAATATATCGTCATCCCCTTCATCTATTTCATCCTGTTTGTTTTCCAGGGACATCCTGGCATACTTACGGGCACGGCCTCTTAGTTCCGCCAGCGGATGATTCATTTCATTCAACGGCGTACGGTTGGGGATAAAGGTATATGCCGTCGTGTCCTTCTTATCGGTAAAGCAGTCAAACATCGGCAGCGCCGTGCCATCCATGGCATTCATGGGCGGAATGCCCAATATTTGCTCGATCGTTCGGACCAGGGAAGTTTGATTGTAATTGGTAGAGACTGTCCGCTGCAGCCGGGAAAAAGGGCTGATGACAAACCCTGTCGTCCGGTACGCCGATATATGGTCCCATCCATTCTGGCTATCGTCTTCCGTAACGAATATAGCCGTTGAATCCCAGAAGCGGCTATGGCTGATGGCCTCTACGATACGGCCAAGCGCCAGGTCATTGTCCGCAACCATCGCCCTTGGGGTAGGATAACCCGGGCTCATCCCTGTCGTATGGTCATTGGGCAGCGATAATACCATCAGCTGCGGCCACTCATCACCCGGCCGGCTTTCGTATTCCTTCAACTCTTTGACAAAAGCATCCGCCCGCAGCTGATCTGTAATACGGGCGTCATCATATCCCGGGTAGGCTGCCGAAAGAATAGGCCTCACCCGGGAAATAGTACTGACATTTTTTGCGTCGAAGGGCTGATTCATTTCATGTAACTGGTAGATCTGCTTCCAATCCAGCTGCTTGTCCACATTGGTCGTACAGGCTTCTCCATAGATACGCACCGTTTTACCGTGGTCCAGCGCATTGTTCCAGATAAACCCTTCTTTATCGTAAACCATTGCATCGTATTGGGCATGCGGGTAACTGCGAAACCAGGCCCTGACCATCCTTTCCACATAGTCTGTCACCATCGCGGCATCCGCCCACTGGTGGCCCTCGGCGGAGCATTTGCCGGATGCATAATAGTTGTCCATCAGGTTGAAGTCCCTCGCCAATTGATGTTGGTTGGGTGTGACACTGTCACCAAAAACGCAAAGCGATGGTTCCCCTCTTCCCTCTTTCATATCTCCCAGCACCTGATCATAGGTCCTGTTCTCCTTGATGATATAGACCACGTGCCGGAAGACGGAAGGCTCGCCAATCCGCTCGGGTATCGGCTGGGGCGCGACACCGGGCCGCGGCAGCTGCCGTGACATGGTCTCCCGGAAAGTGAGGTTCAGCTGCCGCACCCTGGCGGTATACTTATCCAGCTGCTGTGCATCCGGTAAAGGTATCCAGCTGACGGATGCCTGCTGGCAGTGTGCGTTGTAGGCGCCATTTTGCAAACTCCTCGCTCCAATAGCTTCCAGGTTGGTGACATACAGTGTATTCCTATCGCAGACGATGCCGGAAGGCCAGGCCTCTGTCGGTATGAATCCAAGCACCACGGGTTTACCGGCCGGCCGATGGTTGCTTTCTGCCTTACCCTGCTTCAGCCCGATGACCGCGATCGCATTATTTAGTCCATTGGCCACATACAAACGGCTTGCGGAGGAATCGATCGCCAGCGCACAGGGTGTGCTCCCGATATAGCGATCACTCTTTTCAAAAGGCGACACAGGTATGGTATCCGCCACTTCCAGTGTAGCCGTGCGGATAACGGATATATAATCACTGTTGCCGTTGGCAACAAAAACAGTTTGTTCATCAGGACTATGGATGATGGCGCTGGGGTGCAGCCCTACCTCTATTTCTTTCAGCACCTGTCCGGAACCCCCATCCACTACCGTCACCGTGCCCCTGGCCGTAGCGCCCGTACGGGGATCAATATACGCACTTCCCCAGGGTACACCTGCCGTTTCTTTTCCTACTGTATCCGTTGGCACCGGCCCCGCCCAGTTGGTGACAAAAACCCGTCCCCCGGCCATCGTAAGACCATAAGGCGCCACCCCGGTCGGCACGATCCAGCTGACCGCCTGGTCCCTTACCCTTACTTTGGCTAGTTGATTGCTTCCGTTCAGCACGACATAGAGATATAGATCCCCACCCTCTTCCCGCACAGCTACCTCATTGGGCAAAGCCATGGGCGCCGGCGCCTTTGTGGGAAAAGGAATAGCCTGCGCCACATCCAGCTTATTACCGTCCCAGACTGCTTCCATTACATAGGAGTCTGCCTTGGCGCCGTGCCCTGCTCCCCAGAAAAGATGTACGGCTCCCTTGTATTCGATGGCCTTGATACCGGAATAAGTACTCATCAGCTGTCCATACCTGGGGTCTCCGGAAAAACTATACCGGGCCATCACCTGGCGCCCGTCAGCCCGGTATAGAATGACGCCATAGCGGTCCTCTACGGCCAATAATTCGCCGCCAGGTAATAGTACGGCGTCGAGACTGTGATTTTCCAGTTTCGGATCGCCGAAACGAACAGTTAAACCCGCCGGGTCTATCCAGCGATTGTAAGGCATGGCATAAGGTCCCTGCAGGCTGGTCAGCGTGCTGTCATCATAAGGGATGTGATCACGCTGGGAAAGTTTGTCTGTTTGTTTGCCGTCTTTGACCCCGCTTCGCTGGGCAGATGCGGATAACCCGGGCAAACCAAATAAAAAGATCGGAATTACAATAAGGATGGGGGAGAAAGAGGATTTCATGCCCGAATTTACCACTTACTTATCCATAAACAAGACTCAGAAATTCCAAAGTATGACCGCCGGATTAAAATCACATTAAGTGACATCAAAAAAGAAATGATGGCTACCTTTATGCCTGCTTTATACCTGAATTTGTCATTTATGGATCTTGACCATCTCGAATTGTTTTATAAAGTTCTTCAAAAACTATCCTATAATTGTTCAGTCTGTGGTTCGGCGTTATATGTTACGAACTACGGAAACTATGAAGTGGTACTACATTGCTCTTCGGATTCTGCCCGTTTCTGGAACTTTGAAAGAGATACCCTTGAACAGATAACCGCCAAACAGCATTGGGATCAATCCCGAAAAGAATTGCGCCTGACCAAAGAAGATATTTTGGGTTATTTAAACAGGGACGAATAGAGAGCTTGTTTACCCTAGAGGAAGAGCCGTACGATCCAGTACACGATCGCTGCCAGCAATGCACTTACCGGTATCGTCAATATCCAGGCCCATACCAGGTTGATGGTCACCCCCCAGCGGACAGCCGACATACGTTTGGTGGCGCCGACTCCTACAATGGCTCCGGTGATGGTATGCGTCGTACTGACCGGGATACCCAGCGACTGCGCAAGGAATAAGGTGATGGCGCCTGCCGTCTCAGCGCAAACCCCTTCCAGCGGGCTTACTTTGGTGATCCGGCTGCCCATGGTCTTGACGATCCGCCAGCCCCCGCTCATCGTACCGAGGGCAATCGCGGAGAAACAGGCTATCGGTACCCAGTTGGGAATGTCCCGGATATTTTCCAGGTCTCCATGGGCGACAAGGGCCGCCGCAATAATACCCAGCACCTTTTGTGCATCATTGCCGCCATGCCCAAGGCTGAGCAATGCAGACGACAACAGCTGCAGGCGACGAAACCAGCCCTCCGCGCGATAGGGGTTGCTTTTCTGAAACAAGTTCACGATCAGTATAGTAATGACCAGGGCGACAAACATGCCTATCAGCGGCGCCAATATAATAAAGAAGAAAGTAGGCAGCACACTGCTATAATCGATGACATTTTTTCCGTGTACGGTCCAGCCGCCGGCATGTGCCAGTGCTGCACCGACGAACCCGCCCAGCAAAGTATGGGACGAACTCGAAGGAATGCCATACCACCAGGTAAAGAGGTTCCAGATGATGGCTGCAATGAGACCGGAAAAGATAACCGGCAGGGTAATAAAATCCCGGGAGACAAAATGAGCGATCGTATTGCCGATCTTAAACTCACCAATAAAATATTTGAAGATAAAAAAGGCTGCAAAATTGAAAATGGCTGCCCATAGTACAGCCTGGAAAGGTGTCAGCACCTTGGTGGAAACTATTGTTGCGATGGAAATGGCTGCGTCATGGAATCCGTTGATATAGTCAAATAGCAGCGCAAGGACGATAATAGTGAAGAGGAATAACATGGGCAAAGAGTTTCCGGAGGCCTTACGCGTACTTAATAATAATAGATTCAATTACATTCGTTGCATCTTCGCATTTGTCTGTCACGATCTCCATCACCTGGTAGATATCCCGCTTTTTAATGACCTCTTTGGCGTCAGGCTCTGTCTCAAATAACCGCTCGATACTCATATCAAAAATATCGTCGGCCTGATTTTCAATGCTGTTTACCCGAACAAGCGCATCGGTTATCGTCCGCATGTCCCGCATATTGCGTAGTTCCTTCACCGCCCCCCGGATTTGCTTGGAACCCTGTTCAATAAGATCGGCCATCTTTTGAATGCCCGGGTCATTGGGGTTTACCTTGTAGAAATTGATCTTTTTGGCCGCCGCATAAATATAATCACAAATATCATCCAGGGCGCTGGCCAGGTAATGAATATCCTCCCGGTCGAAGGGCGTAATAAAATTGCGGCCGAGCTCGGTGAATATCCGGTGCGTGAATTCGTCATTTACATGCTCCTGTGTCTCCAGCTGAGCAATCAAAACAGCCCGTTTATCGAAATCCGGCTCATAAACCACCTCTTTTAATAACTCACCCATCCGGGCCACACTATCTGCCACTTCCTCGAAAAGGGAATAGAAGACCTTGTCCTTGGGCATGAATAGTTGAACAATTGCATTAAACCCTTTCATTCCATAGCCTTTTTATGATCATCAAATTTCCGCGTCAAGCTACGCGGAAAATAACCAACAAAATAAGTTTAATGTCTGCTGCTATTTGGGCCGGCCACATTTGGTAATAATTTATTAATATTGAGAAATTGCTGTTAACGAATTGCTAACGAGCGGCTTTCCAAAATGCCTTGCTCCCGGGTTTTCGTTCATCTGTAGATTTTAAAACTAAAGTATCTCCCTTTTTCAGGTTTCCAAACACTTCGACTCCGGCGTCGGTGGTCATGCCCTGGCGGACGTCGACCCATTCCGCCTTTCCATCTTTTACCCGGATGACGAACTTCCGCTCCAGGGTGGTGGCGATGGCGGTCGGGGGAAGGATGAAGGAGGGGGCGCCGCGTTCGAGGCTGAGGTGGGCGTAGACGAAGGCTCCGGCTTTTAGCAGGTGTTTGTTGTTGTCTATGTCGTACTCCCACAGTTCGGTGCGGGTGGCAGGATCGATCGTTTCGGTCTTGCGGGTGAGGATGCCGTTAAAACGCTGTTCGGGCCAGGCGTCGACGCTGAAGGACAGGTCGCGGTGACCGGCAGCGGCAGCGACATAGGTTTCGGGGACGGCTACGCGCAGGCGAAGGGTGTTATTGTTTTGTATGGTCAATAACATGGAGTTGGCGTTGACCAGCGCGCCGGGGTCGGCTTTGCGGGCGGTGATGACGCCGTCGAAGGGGGCGGTGATATAGAGATAGCCGGATACTTCTTTGTAGGCTTTAGACTGTTGGCGGAGGGCTTCGTAGGCGGCGCTGTCGGCGCGCAACTGATCATGACTACTCACGAGGTCAACTGGGGCGACGATGCCGGGGGATGGGGACTGGGAGGCCCGGTAAAGACGTTGGTATTTGTCGAGGCTGGCGGTGAGCCTGGCTTTGGCGGCCTGCAGGGAGGCTTCGGATTGGGCCACCTGGGTGTTGACTTCGGGCGCTTCGATGACAGCGAGGGTTTGACCTCTGTGAACCCTGTCACCGATGTCTGCTTTAATGGCCTGTACATAACCCTGGACCTTGGCAAAGAGATCGGTCTGCAGGTAAGGCAGGAGTTCGCCGGGAAGTTCCACCGACTTTTTGAGGGTATCGGTTTTGAGGAGGAAGACCTGTGCAGTGTCCTGGGACGGTGTTTCGGGTGTTGTCGCAGCGTCGGCTTTCGGATGGTCGCCGCAATGCGAGAACAGGGCCAGTAAGGAAAACAGCGCCAGGGGCCTGAAGTAGATAGAGTATTGCATATTATTGACTATCATGATTGTCGGTTTTTAGGTCGTCGGGATAAAGGGATACGGGCCGGTAGGCTTTCCTGCCGGCGAGCCATTGGTAGATATGCGGCAGGAAAAAGAGAACGGCGAGGGCTGAAAAGATCAGGCCTCCGATGACGGCTATGCCGAGGGGGGCGGTTTGATCTCCGCCTTCGGTGAGTCCCAGGGCCATGGGGATCATACCGGCGATCATGGCGGTGCTGGTCATGAGTATGGGGCGTAGCCGGTGGGCGGCGGCGTCCATGTAAGACTGTGCTTCGTGGGTCTGCCGGAGCTGTTCGGCATTGGTGATGAACAGGACGGCATTGGCGATGGCCACGCCTACGGCCATGATGGTGCCCATATAGGACTGGATATTGAGGGTATTACCGGTGAGGAATAACAGGAGGAGCGAGCCGGCGACAACGCCGGGGATGATGGTCAGGGTCGCCAGGGCCACGCGGAAGGACTGGAAATAAATGGCCATGGCCAGGAAGATGACGACGACGGCAACAAGAAGGCCGAATTGCAGGCTTTGAAGGGTTTGCTGCAAGAGCTCGGGTTGTCCACGCAGGATGATCCTGGCGCCGCCGGGCAATTTTCCCATACCGGCGATGGCTTTCCTTACTTTGTCGTAAACGGCCCCCTTATCCTGCGGTTGGATATTGGCGGTGATGGTGATATAACGCTGCTGGTTGAGACGGTCGTATTCTCCGGGTACGGAGGTGCGTCGCCAGGTGGCGACTTCGCCGAGGTAGTGGGTCCGGCCGTCTTTGCCGGAGGAGACGGGTACGGCTTCGAGCTGGGCGGTGCTATTCATCCGGTAATTGGGATATTGAACCTGGACCTGGTAGGCAGTGCCGGTGGTCCGGTCCAGCCAATAGCTGGGAGCCGTGAAGCGGGTGGACGAGGTGGCGGCAACGGTAGACCGGGCGATCTCGTCTCCGGAGAGACCCAATTGTCCTGCCCGGATGCGGTCCACGTCTAATTTGATGGCTGGATAATCCAGGGGGGTAGCGATCTGGAGGTCCCGCAGCCCGGGTAGTACGGAGAGTTTTTGCATCAGCTGCAACGCCGTCTTTTTCCCCTGGTCGAGGTTGCGGTTGACTACCGCTATTTCCAGCGGATTGTTGCCGCCTAAATTGAGGACCTGCCCGACGATGTCGCCCGGTTCGAAGGAAAGTCTTACGCCGGGCAGGGCTTTGGCGGCGGCGGCCCTCAGCTTTTCCCGGAAGTCGGCGATAGGCATAGTGCCCTGCCGGAGCTTGATCCTGGTGACGGACTCATTGGGGCCGCCGGTCCACAAATAGATATAGTTGACGGGATAGCTGGCGGGCTGGGTACCGACGAAGGCGGAGGTGATCTCGACCCGGTCCTTACCGGCAATGCTGTCGGTGAGAGCCAGGAGCTTGCGGGTGGCGTCTTCGGTACGTTCGAAGCGGGAGCCAACGGGCAGGCGTAGGCGCACCTGGGCCTGGCCGCTGTCCGTATCGGGAAAAAGTGCCGTACCGGTAAAGTGGAACAGGAGTGCGACGAGGGCAACGGCGGTCACGATGAACAGCGTGGAGATGAGGGCGTGACTACCGTGGAAGCGCTGTCCTGCACGGACATAACGGGATTTGAGGCGGTCGAAGGAGGTGGTTTTAGGGGCCCGGGTGACAGGGGTCGCGTGGAGGAGCCAGTTGGCAACGACCGGAACAAAGGTCTGGGATAGCAGGAAGGAGGCGATCATGGCAAAACCTACGGCAAGCGACAAGGGCAGGAACATGGCCCTGGGCACTCCGTTCATGAAAAGGGCGGGGACAAAGACGGCCAGTATGCTCAACAGGATGAGCAGTTTCGGGCCTGCGATCTCCAGGCAGGCATCGACGATAGCCCGGCCTTTATCCTTACCCATTTCCTGGTGGCGGTGAATATTTTCGATGGTGACGGTTGCCTCGTCGACAAGGATGCCCACGGACAGGGCCAGGCCGCCGAGGGTCATGATATTGACAGTCTGGCCGCAAAGGTAGAGGGCGGTGGCGGCAGAGAGCAAAGCCAGGGGAATCGTCATGATCACGATGAGGGCGCTACGGGTGTCGCGAAGGAAGAGCAGGACGACGAGACCGGTCAGCAGGGCGCCCAGCCCGCCTTCAAAGAGCAGGCTTTTGATGGAATTGATGACGTATCCGGACTGATCGAATTCATAGGTCACCCGGATGTCGGCGGGAATGGCGGCCTGCATATCGGGCAGGGCGGCTTTTACTCTCTGGACAACGTCCCAGGTGGAGGCGTCGGCCCGCCTGGTCACGGGAATATACACGGATCGTTTGCCGTTGATAAGGGCGTAGCTGGTGGTGATATCGGCTCCCAGGCTAACGGTAGCTATGTCGCGGATGTAGACGGCAGGGCCCTTACCGAGTTGCAGGGGTACGTTCTGCAGGTCCTGTACGTTCTCGATAACGCTGTTCTGCGGGGTGAGCCAGGTGGAGTCGCCGATGCTAATATTTCCAGCCGGAGTGATGCTGTTGAATTTGACCAGTGATTGTACGACCTGGTCGGGAGAAAGGTTGTATCCCCGCAATCTTTCCGGGTCGACGGTCACCACGACGGTTTTCTGGTTCCCACCGAAGGGGGGTGGAGCTGAGACGCCGGGCAGAGTGGAGAACATGGGCCGTACCCGGAACAGGGCAAGGTCGGAAATCTCTCCAAGGGAACGGCTGTCCGATCTGAATACCAGCTGCCCGACGGGGACGCTGCCTGCGTCGAAGCGGGTAATAAAGGGGGGTACGGTGCCGGGGGGCATGAAGGCCCTTGCCCGGTTGACATAACCTACGACCTCGGCCATGGCCTGGCTCATGTCGGTGCCTTCGTTGAATTCGATCTTGATGAGGGCTGCCCCCTGGATGCTTTTGGAGTCTACGTACTTCACCCCCGTGATGTACAGGAAGTGGTACTCGTAGTAGGAGGTGATAAACCCTTCCATCTGGTCGGGTGACAGGCCGCCGTAGGGCTGGGCCACGTAGACGGTGGGGAGGCCGAGACGGGGGAAGATGTCTATTTTGGTATTGCGGATGGCCAGGTATGAGAAAAAGACGATGGCGATCACTGTTACCAGGATCGTGATGGGATGCCGCAGTGCTGAAACGATGAGCTTCATGGTAGTTGCTGTAATTATTTCAATTGGTCGGTAAACAGGTTCAGGTTTCCTTTGGATATGCCGATGTCCAGCAAGGCCTTCCATACCTGCAGGTAAGCGCCGGCTTCGGCCATTTCTGCGTTCAGGAGCTGGTATTGTCCCTGGGTAAGACGGGTGAAATCCACCAGTCCGCTTTGATAGCTAAGCTGCAACCCCTGGTAGGAAAGGCGGGCCGCCCTGGACTGGACGGGCGCTTCATGGGCGAGGAGCAGGTCCTGCCGGTAATTGGACCCGGCGGTCTCGACCTGGCGTTGGAGGTTGAGGTTGACCTGGGAAAGCTGGTCCTGGTCTGCTTTCAGGAGGGAACGGTATTGTTTCTTTTGGATATTGACATGGGAGAACTGGAGGATGGGGAAACTAAGCTGCAGGCCCGCACCGTAATTGCTGCGGGACAGCGCCCAGCCGTCGGCCTTGTTGATGACACCGTTGGCATCTATGCCGGAACCACGGGAATAGGCATTGGCCCATACGTCCAGTTTCGGCCGCCATCCCCGCTCGATCTCTTTGAGATTGGCGGCGCTGAGGGCGACCTGGGCCTGGTAATATTTATAGCTGGGATTCTGTGTATAGGCGCCGCTGGTATCAGGAAGATCGGGTAACCCCATGGTCATGAGGGTGTCGGTGAAGGCCAGGTCGTCGGGCCTGCCCGGGAGGCCGGTCAGCCGGCATAATTCCAGGACCTGCACCATATACTGGCACTGTGTGTTGAGCCTTTCCATCGTTGCCTGGGCGAGCAGGGACTGGAACTGCACGGTGTCCAGGCCAGGCCGCAAGCCCTCTTTGGATAGGACCAGGGATTGTTGCAGGCCGACCCGGGTACGATCGATATTGGCTTGCTGGGTAGTCAGTAGCTTTTGGAGATAGAGAATGTCGAGATAGGTGAGGATGCCCGCGTAGCGTTGCTGGAAAACGGCGTTGTCATAGGCGCTGCCGGCCAGTTTGAATTGTGCGGTGGCCTTCTCGATGGCGGCTGCCCGTTGCCCGAAGGTCAGGGGTGTCCATAACAAGTAGGCGGCCAGGGCGGTGCCCGGAACGACGTTGTTGCTGCTGTGGGCGGCGACCGGCCCGGAAATAGGCATGAGCAGGCCGGGATAGCTCATGCCGGTGATGTTATTGTCGGTGGCATAACCGGCCTGGTAACCGCCTGTCAGGTTAGGGACCAGGGTATTTTGGGCCAGGTCGACATTGTATCCCATGGCAGTGGATCGTTCCTTGTAAGCCTGGAGCTGGGGCTGGCCGGATTGGATCAGGGCGAGGACGTCTTTGACGGACAGGACACGTTTTTGGGCGCAGCCTTTCCGGGGCTGCAGGAAGGATACAGTGAACGTGCAGGCGATAATAACGATCGATCTTATGGAGCGCATAAAGAGTCGGCTTTCTTATGATCGACAAAGCTAGCTACCAATTTGGGAAGAATTTAGAAAGTCGGATCTCCCGAAATTCACGCGGATGTGGTGAATGCCATGATGATGATGGTACTGCAGGTCAAATTGGTAGACAAGACAGATTTGCTTGACGAGCGCGAGTCCCAGTCCCGTGGTCCTTGACTCTTCGCGTCCTTTCTTAAAACGTTCAAAAAGCTTTTCCGTATCGCCTTCGAGCACGGGGCCGGAGTTTTCGATGGTTAGCTCTTTGCCGGCAAGCCGGATATCGACATAACCGCCGGGAATATTATGTACAATGGAATTTCTGACCAGGTTGTTAATCAGTATCTCGATAAGAGCAGAATTAGCCTGCAATTCGACGCCCGGCTGTATAGTGGTCTTTATGGCCGGCACATCACCTTCATAATGTTCCTGGTACTGGGTGATCAATTTTCCGAGCATGCCGGACAGCAGAAAGGTATGCTGTTCCGGGAACTGATAATTGTCGATCTTGGCCAGCAGAAGCAGGTTCTTGTTCATTTGACTAAGCCGCTCGTTGGCGTCTGTTATGTCAGTCAGCAGACCGGCGGTTTCTTCGGTAAGACCGGCGGAGTCGATCAGTAATTCCACTTTCGACCGGATGATGGCCAGGGGCGTTTGCAGCTCGTGGGAGGCATTCTCTACAAATTGTTTCTGGTTGGTGTAGGCGCGGTTGACGTGTTCAATGAGCGCGACGATAGTTTGGTTTAATTGATCGAACTCTCCGGTACCGGTTTGCGGAGGTAGTATAAGACTCTTATTCTTAATAATATCATATTGCTTTACCTCTCCCATGGTACTATAGAAGGGCTTCCAGAGCAAGCCGGAGCTTTTCCTGTTAATAAATACAACGGCGCCCAGCAGCAGTAAAAAAATGAGCGCTTCCGCTATTGAAACTTTAATGATCAGGTGGGTTATTTCTTTTGAAGAAATATAGGTGGTCAATTGATAGGGATCGCCCATGAACTGGTATTGCCTGGTCAATATCTTGAATGCGGCCCATTCTTTGTTGGCTTCATAATAAAGGGTGGTATCCCGCGGCCGGTCGATCAGGTCTTTAGGCATAGGGATCCCTTTTTCGATGTCGTATTCACCTTTTATGTGAAAGGTTAAACCTTTCGGCGCTGACTGGAATGCTTTCCAGATGTTTTCTTGTTTGAGCTTCAGCTGTTGTTCCTCCATATGATGAACGTGCCCGCTCATCAGCCAATAAAAGAACAGGGAGCCCAGCAGCATAACCAGCGGCAACCAGGTCAGGAGATATCGGGTGTTTTTCTGTTGGAGTGATTTGCTCATAAAACGATTTTGTAGCCTAATCCATACACGGATTGAATGATCTCATGGCATCCTTTCTCCTTTAGTTTTCTTTTCAGGTTTTTGATATGGGAGTAAACGAATTCCGGGCCGGGAGCTTGTTCGGAGGGGCCGTCATAGATGTGCTCGGCGATGGCCTGCCTGCTCACTACCCGGTTATTATTGGTCATCAGGAAGAGCAGCAGGTCATATTCGATCTTGCTCAATGCTACGGGCTGATCTGCCGCCATGACGGCTCTGGAAGGAAGGTCGACCCTGAGGTTGCCCAGCGTTACCTCGCTGTTCCCTTCGGAGTATTTTCTTCTGATCAGGGCTTTTACCCTGGCATTCAGCTCAGACAGGTGAAAAGGTTTGGTGAGGTAGTCGTCGGCACCGTAGTCAAGCCCGGCAATTTTATCATCGAGGGAGTCGCGGGCGGAGATGATGATGACCCCGTCGTTTTTTTTATCACCGCGGAGATGTTTTAATAGCTGGAGGCCACTGCCGCCCGGGAGGTTGATGTCGAGGATGATGCAGTCATACTGGAAGTCGTCGATCTTATAGATGGCTTCATGATAGGAGCTGACGCCTTCGCATAGGAACTGCTCTTGTTTGAAATACTGGATAATGCTTTGGAGCAGAGGGCGTTCATCTTCAATGACGAGTAGCTTCATGGAAGAAATTTGGGCTAAAGTAGACAGGAATGACCGGTTTTAGCGATGGTTGGATCGATTATTCCACATAGTATTAATAACCAAATTATTATATATATAAATAATGTATTGACCAACATGGGGAAACAACGGATTACAATTGTGTTAACATTAAGGTAATATTCTCTTAACATTCGAGTCATTGCTTAAACACAGTTTTGCATCGAATTTGAATGACGTCGAACCACCGATTGCATTCAACAAACCACTATTTTTTTAACGAACCAAGACTTTTATGAAACGTAACTTTGCCAAACAATTCCTTATTATCGTTGTTTTGACATTTTTAACCATCGCCTCACAGGCACAATATCTATTTAATAATGATTCTGCCTTCAGAGCGGGTGTCCCCAATTCCGGCAGGATATGGGGTTATATTTTTGGAGACTATTTTCACAAGGGACATAGCGACTCTTTAAACCGGGGGGGAAACAACCAGTATACTAATGTCAAAAAAGACCAGGATGAATTCCAGTTCCGCCGGATCTACCTCGGTTATGACTACAACATCGCTAAGAATTTTTCCGCCGAATTTCTCCTTGCTGCGGAAGATGACTTTACGACCGGGGACGTGCTTGTGAACAACAAGTTCACCCCTTATATCAAATTCGCCAACCTGCGCTGGAAAAATTTCCTGTTCAATGGTAATGACCTGGTTGTCGGCTTGCAACCTACTCCTGCCTTTCCGTATGTGACGGAAAATATGTTTAGCTATTCCCGCCCGATTGAAAGGACGATTACGGATATCCGTCGTACGCCCTCCTTCGATTTCGGCGCCGGCCTGCAAGGCCGTTTCAATACGCCGGACAAGTCGATCGTCTACGGGTATGACCTGCTCGTAGCCAACGGGACCAGCGCCAAACCCCAGGCGTTGAACGGAACGCTGTACAAGTGGTTCTACGGGGATGTTTTCGTGGGTCTGCTGAATCACCATTTGATCCTGGATGCCTATGCAGATTACCAAAGACAAAACTGGTCCCCCGGCGACCACGGACATGCGTACCGCCAGATGCTGAAAGGATCGATCGTTTGGGTTGACAAGCTATTTACGGTAGGTGCTGAGGGTTATACCAATTCTCTGGCCCAGACGGAGGTCGGAACCCGTGGTACTGCAAAAGATACGCTCGACGGACGGGCTACGGGTCTTAGCTTATATGCGCATGCCAGCGTCATAGGGACTAAACTCCGCGTTTTTGCCCGGTATGACTGGTACAACCCTAATACCAAGTATGACAACAATACCTACAGTAAATACGCTACCCTCTATACTGTAAGTACTACTTATGAGCCGAACAATAAAGAGCAATTCTTTACAGCAGGTTTTGATTACTCTCCTGTCGCCAACATTCATTTTATGCCGAATATCTGGTATAACAGGTATAGTGGCCAGCAATCAGGTCTTACAGGTGCAGCTGCCCATGACCATGACCTGGTTTATCGAATGACCTTCTATTTCACCTTTGGCAAACTTTTCCAGAATCCGGGTTATTCCTATTATCCTTACACGCATTAATAAAAAAAATTAATTTCAACTCCTTAACTATACTATCATGAAGCAAAATTTTTTCAGTGTTAAAGGCTTGATTGCATCGGCATTGTTCGCAGTGATCAGCGCCAGCCTGGTATCCTGTGGAAGCGGCGGTGGCAGCACCTCCGGAGCTGACAGCACGGCATCCGGCAACAGCGACGACAACACCCTCATCGGTGCGGGCAGCTCTTTCGATAATCCCCTGTTCTCCAAGCAATTTTCCGAGTACAACAAGCTTACCGGCCTGAAAGTAAACTACCAGTCTGTCGGTTCCGGCGCGGGTATCTCCCAGCTAACCAATAAGACCGTTGACTTCGGCGCTTCTGATGCTCCGATGAATGGCAAACAGGACTCTGCCCTGACTGCCCCCGCTATCCACGTCCCCGTTACTGCCGGCGCCGTTGTATTAAGCTACGACCTGCCTGAAGTAAAGGATACGCTGATGCTGTCTCCTGCAGTGCTGGCTGATATTTTCCTGGGTAAGATCACCAAATGGAACGATACCAGGATTGCCGCTATCAATAAAGGCGTTAAGTTGCCTGCTACCTCCATCGTCATCGCTCACCGTAGCGACGGCAGCGGTACCTCCAATATCTTTACAACTTATCTTTCCAAGGTAAGCGAAGAGTGGAGCACCAAGGTTGGTAAAGGTTCTTCTGTTAACTGGCCCGTCGGTCTCGGGGGAAAGGGTAACGAAGGTGTTGCCGGTCTGATCAAACAGACTCCCGGCGCCGTTGGTTATATCGAGCTGGCTTATGCCATCCAGAATAACATGCCCTACGCTAAAATGCAGAACAAGGCGGGTAATTTCATTACTCCCAGCATCGCCAGCGTAACGGCTGCCGCCAACATCCAGATCCCGGCTGATTCTAAAGTATCCCTGACCAACACGGATGCTGTCGATGGTTATCCTATCTCCGGTTTTTCCTGGGTTATTATCTACAAGGAGCAGAAATACAACAACCGTAGCCTCGACCGCGCTACCAAGCTGTTGAAGCTTCTCTCCTGGATGATCCACGATGGTCAGCAGTTCAGTGCCCCGCTTAACTATGCGCCGCTGTCTCCTGCTGCTGTCACTACCGGTGACGCTATCCTGAAGTCCGCCACTTATGACGGCAAGCCGATTTTACAGTAACTGAACGAATTTTTATGGATACATCTGTAGAGAATGGTATAATTACCCGCAGCGATGTTCCGCTGCGGGTAATTAATTCTACCCCCGAAGCAATTTTAAAAGTGAAAAAGCGCACCAAAAGGTCTTTCCGCCAGATTCGCACGGAAAATATCTTCAAACGCACTCTCATGATCATGGGCCTGGTTATGGTCATCCTGGTGCTCGGTATCCTCCTGACCCTGATCGTGCAGTCCCTGCCTTCGATCAAGTCTCTGGGGCTGAAATACCTTTGGAGTAAGGTTTGGGACCCCGTCCAGGACATTTACGGAGCCTGGCCTTTCCTGTTGGGCACGCTGTTAAGCTCCTTTCTGGCGCTGTTGATCTCCATTCCCTTTTCAATTGCCGTCGCCATCTTTTTGGGTGAATATCATCCCAAAGGCTGGCTGCCTGATTTCCTGAAAAATACGGTAGAACTCATCGCCGCCGTACCTTCGGTCATCTATGGCTTCTGGGGCCTGGCCGTTCTTGTGCCCATCGTCCGCAACCTGGAATCACACATCGGTGTAGAACCCATTGGCGTAGGCATTTTCAGTTCGTCTCTCATCCTGGCGATCATGATCATACCCTATTCAGCTTCGCTGGGCCGGTCGATGATCCAGATGGTGCCTTCCCACCTGAAAGAAGGGGCATATGCCCTGGGCGCCACCCGCTGGGAAGTCATCCGCAGTGTTATTCTGCCCTATACCAAATCAGGTCTCTTTGCCGGTATACTCCTGTCCCTTGGGCGTGCGCTCGGCGAAACCATGGCCGTTACCATGGTCATCGGGAATACGAGCATTATTCCGAAGAGTATTTTTGCTCCCGGTAATACCATGGCCAGCGTTATCGCCAATGAATTCACGGAAGCGGACAAACCGGTTTACGTCTCTGCCCTTATCGAGCTGGGGCTTGTTCTATTCCTGGTAACCGTCGTCATCAATGTGATCGGAAAGAAAATCATCGACCGCTTCACCAATGAATAATATATGAACGTAACAAGTGTAAAATACCGGCTCGGGAAAAGCAGTGGATTTCAGATCCTGACTTATGTCCTCGCTTTTGCCTGCGTGATACCTCTTCTCTTCATTCTCATCTACATCATACAGGCGGGTGTCACCAAGATCAACTGGCACTTCCTGGTCAACGTTCCCAAGCCTGTCGGTGAATCAGGCGGGGGCATCGCTAATGCCCTTGTTGGCAGCATTTTGATCATTATCGTTGCCTCGGTTATCGCTATCCCCGTCGGCATCCTTGCCGGGGTCTATCTCAGCGAGAATAAAAACAGCAGGCTTGCATACTGGTGCCGTTTGTCTACAGACATCCTGCAGGGTGTTCCTTCCATCGTAATAGGCATCGTTGCTTATTTCTGGCTTGTCAAGCCCCTCGGCGGATTCTCGGCGCTTTCCGGCAGCGTGGCCCTGGCGATTATGATGTTGCCTATTGTCGTGCGATCGACCGAAGAGACGCTCAAATTGCTGCCGGACTCTTTGAAAGAAGCCGCACTTGCCCTCGGAATGCCTTTTCACCGCGTCATCTTCAAAGTTATTGTTCCGATCGGCATCAGCGGAATTCTTTCCGGCGTTATGCTTTCCATTGCCCGCATCACGGGGGAAACAGCCCCCTTATTGTTCACCGCCTTCGGTAACCCCTATTTGTCGACCAATCTGACCAAGCCAATGCAGAGCCTGCCCCTGCTGATCTTTAACTATGCCACCAGCCCCTACAATGACTGGCATGACCTGGCATGGGGAGCTTCTCTGATCCTTTTATTATGGGTCTTATTCCTAAACATTTTTACTAAGCTGATAACCAGAAAATGGAAAGTACAATTATAAAGAGCAGGAATTTTAACGCTTCGTTTGGTAGCAATCATGTCGTTAAGAACGTCAATATCGATATTCCCCGAAACCATGTCGTTGCCGTAATGGGCCCTTCCGGCTGCGGAAAGACCACCTATCTGCGCTGTATCAACCGTATGCACGAACTCATCCCCGGCGCTACCTGCAGCGGCGAAATGAAACTCAACGATGAGAATATCTACGAGATGCACCCCATCTTCGTCCGGCTTAAAATAGGCATGGTGTTTCAACGTCCCAATCCTTTCCCCAACCTGAGCATCTATGACAATGTCATCGCAGGTTACAAGCTCAACGGGGTCAAACTGCCCAAGGCGGAAAGAGATCGTATCGTAGAACATTCTCTCACCCGCGTCGCCTTATGGAACGAGGTAAAGGACTCCCTGAATAAAAAAGGCTCTTTTCTCTCCGGTGGTCAGCAACAGCGGCTCTGTATCGCCCGTGCAGTGGCCATGGAACCGGAAGTATTACTCTTCGACGAACCTACCTCTGCGCTGGACCCTATCTCTACGTCGACGGTAGAAGAGCTGTTCCACGAATTGAAGGTTAACTATACCCTGATCATCGTCACCCACAACATGCAGCAGGCTGCCCGGGTTAGCGATAAAACAGCCTTTTTCTATATGGGCGAGCTGGTCGAATACGACGAAACAAAGATCATGTTCACCAATCCCAAAGACAACCGCACGCAAAATTATATCACCGGCCGCTTCAGCTAACAAGGGGACCGCAAGTCCGGCGGCCGCAAAACCAGTATATTTACGTAACATTCATATATTACCATGGCACAAATAGAAACCGAACTCCAGCTTCTGAAAACTGAAGCTGTCAATATGTGGACACTGGTGAATTCCCAGCTCTCCAAAGCCCGGCAGGCCTTTCTCAACTTTGACAAGGACCTCGCCAGGGAAGTCGTGCTGAAAGAAAAAAGAGTCAACGGCAGCGAGCTCAAAATAGACCGTGACTGTGAGAATATCTTTGCCCTCTTCTGCCCGGTAGCCATCGACCTGCGCTTCCTGCTCGCCGTCCTCAAGATCAACTCCAATCTCGAACGCATCGGTGACATCGCCGAAGGCATCGCCAAATACGTCATTGATGCCGAAGCCCCTTTTACAAAGGAGCTGCTGGATGTGTCCCGTGTCCTGCCCATGTATGAAGAAGCCGTTAACATGCTCGAAGACACCCAGGCCGCCTTCGAAAAAGAAGACACCGTCCTCGCCCGCAGCGTGTTTAAGAAAGATGATTTCCTCGACGGTATTAACAAAGCGGCCCATAAGGTACTGGAAAATCACCTGAAAGACCATCCGGAAGATGCTTCCCAGGCATTGTGGTTACTCTCCATCATCCGCAAGCTGGAAAGGGTGGGTGATCAATCGAAGAACGTTGCCGAAGAGATTATTTTCTATCTGGAAGCTAAAGTACTGAAACACAGTAAAAAATTTGCCTAGGCAGCATTCTCTGCATAGGATCCGCTTTAATATAATATTAGGATAACGATTCAGTAAACTCCCCATAATACGGGGAGTTTATTTTTGTCCCGCCATTAATTGGTTAGTCACCTGTTAATCGATGGTTTATATATGTAGAGTTGAATTTTCTCATGCAGAATTTCCCCCATTTCCATGGGGGAAATTTTTTTTGCTGGCCCCCACGGCCTCCGAAAAGCAGCGAGTCCCGGGCCAGCAAAAAACATCATTGGCCCCGGCATAGACGCCGCTTGCGGCCGTCGTAGCGGAGCAGCGACAAATTCGCACTGCAGCGACAAATTCGCAAAAAAAACTCTAATTAAAAACAAATTCGGGATAAAGCAAATCCAGTGCATTTTTCTTTTCCTGCGTGCAATTGTGCATGAGATAGCTGACAATCGACTCCGTAGAATAGTCCAGGTGCAGGCAGGGTTTCCTACGCTGCTCCATCCATGGCCTGAATACAGAAGAAAAATTGGCATCCAGGGTCTTCAGGACCGGCACCCCCATTTTTTGCAGGGCAGCAGCATTGCAGAATTGCTCATATTGACCTCTGATTGGAATGACCAGCAGTTTCTTGCCCATGTACAGGGCTTCGGCGGGTGTTTCGAAACCCGCGCCGGTGAGAATGGCTTTACAGCTGATCAGGCTCTTGTTAAAGGCGCTCTTGCTGACGGGAAGGAAAAGGATATTTCCGTCCTGAACGGGCTGTTTTACTTCCCTGGAGAACACATGGAAGCGGAAATCCCGTAAAGGCTGGAGATATTGACGTACCGTGGCGTCATTGTAGGACGAAAGGTAGACGGTAACATGTCCTTTATCCTGGGGTTCCGCCTGCAGGATGTCTTTTTTGATCACCGGCGGCAGGATAAAGTCATCGTATTGTTTGAAATGAAGGCCAATGTATTGTGTCGCCCGGGCATAATTGCGCAGGATCCATTCTCCCATAAAGTCCTGCTTCTCCGGCCGGGGAACTTTCGGTGAAATAAAGCTGGCCTGGTGCCCGAAATTTACAGACGCCACCTTTTTGTAGGCGCAGGCCAGGGAAGTGATACTCTCAAAGTCGTTGATGACAAGATCGTAGTTTTCCACCGGCAGGTCCCGGACTTCCTTCCAGATACGCAAAGGCGCTATCTGGCGGGCTATCTGCCAGTAATTAAGCCCCCCGCTGTTGGTATAAAAAAGACTCAGCCCTTTGCTCCGGTATTTTACAGAAGCATCTAATTGAAGACTATTGTTTGCGCCGCTCAGGAAAATGTCCACCTTTCCATATCGCTCCAGGTAAGGGAGAATCTCCATTGCCCGGCTGATATGGCCGTTACCTGTTGCCTGTACTGCGTAAAAAATCTTCATAAAACGTTAAATGGCTGCAAGTGAATTGATATAAAAATTGATTTCGTCCGTCATAACATTGACATTCGGCTTCATCTCGATCGTCTGCGTTGCGGGGAAGTCTTTCTCATTATATTCAAAGATGGTCCACTCGTTCTGCTGGTATTCCAATGCAGTAAGGTGTTCCACCCAATCCCCGGAATTCAGGTACGTGACTTTTCCGTCTTTTGTTTCAACTATCTTTTTTTGCGGCTGATGGATATGCCCGCAAATGACGTAATCGTATTTCTTTTTGATGGCAAGCTCGGCAGCGATTAACTCGAAATCATTGATCTTACTGACAGCCTTATTGACCCCTGCCATAACCTTTTTGGAGATGGACACCCTTTCGCGGCCCAGGAAATTCAGTATGAAGTTAATAAATCTGTTGAAACGGATCAAGAGATTATATCCGCTGCTGCCCAATTTAGCCAGTATTTTGGCACTTCCTTTGGTAGTATTGTCAAAAACGTCGCCGTGAAAGATCCAGGTCATCTTGTTGTCGATCTCCAGCACCAGTTTGTCGGTCAGGGTGAAATTCCCCATCTGGAGGTCCGTATAGCGGCGCATCATCTCGTCGTGATTGCCGGTAATGTAAAAAACCCGGGTTCCATTGGTGATAAACTGAATGATCTCCTTGATAACCATTATGTGAGCTACGGGGAAATATCGCTTGGTGAACTGCCAGCCGTCGATAATATCCCCATTTAAAATGAGTATGTTAGGAGTGATACTTTTGAGGTAGTTGACAAGTTCCTTGGCCCTGCATCCGTATGTTCCGAGGTGAACATCAGATAATACAACTACATCTACGGGTCGCTTTTCCATTTCTGTGGTTTCCCAAAGTTCTATAACTCGTATTACTACTATCTTAAGCGAGCGTTAAGAAATTGTAACTTTATGGGATTCTGACTATACCCGGAAGGGATATTTTACCTTTGCGCCCATGAAAAAATGGCCCTTTTACCTTTTTAGCGCAGTTTGTATGTGCCTGACCGTAAGACCTGCGCTTGCTCAGCAGGGAACTACCGTTCAGCCTTCCGCGCAGCCAATTGCGAAGCCGGCAGCCGGCACTGCAGCGGCTGTAACTGCCGCAAACGGGGCCTCCATTACTAACGGCTTTCCCGGCTGGCTCATGACAGGGAAGGGAAAAAGGTACACGACAGCCAACACGCATTCTCACAACGACTACGAACAATCTATCCCTTTCTGGATGGCCTGGCAGGAGAAATTCGGCTCCATCGAAGCCGATATCTGGCTGCAGGATGGCCGGCTGCTCGTTGGACATAACAGGGAAGAGATCAAGGCCGGCCGTACACTGGAGGAATATTATGTCAAACCGCTGCTGTCCTGCGTGGAAAAAAATAATGGCCACCCCTATGCCGACACCACCCGGCGCCTGCAAATACTCATCGACGTGAAGGCCGATTCCGTCGCCGTCCTCGACGCGCTGGTAACCCTCCTGAATAAATATCCCGCCCTCGAACAAAGTTCCTTTATAAAATGGGTCATTAGCGGTAACCGGCCTTCCCCGGCCCTGTACGCGTCCTATCCTTCCTTCATCGCTTTCGACGGCATCCTGGGTCATTTCTATACACCCGAAGCCCTGTCCAGGATCGTGATGATGAGTGACGACCTGCGCAATTTCACCCGCTGGAACGGCCGGGCGGAATTGCCCGAAGCAGATAAAAAGATCATCCAGGCGGCCGTGACCCAAGCCCACGAACAACACCTGCCCGTCCGCTTCTGGGATGCTCCCGATACTCCCGCAGCCTGGAATCAGCTCATGTTATTACATACAGACTACATCAACACCGATCATATCCGCGAACTGGCGAGCTACCTCAATGAACAGGAAGGCGTAAAATGACAGTTATGAACGAAGAACTCCTCCTGCTCATCGGAGATAAGATCAAAGCAAAACGAACACAAAAAAATATAACCCTCGAACAACTAGCTATTCGTGCCGGCGTCAGCAAGGGACTGATCTCACAGATCGAGAATAACCGTACCGTCCCTTCCCTCCCGGTATTGTTCAAGATTATCCACTCCCTCGAAGAAAACCTTCGCACCTTTTTCGAAGACATGCAGGATAGCTTCAATAACAACCACATCCTCATCATCCGGAAGGGCCAGGAAAAAATGTTCTCCAAAGAACCCGTAAAAGGATTTTCCTACAAACGCATCCTCACCCGTACCGTCACTTCCCAGGCAGCGGACGTCGTGCTGCTCGAGCTCAAGAAAAAGTCCGGTCGCAAGCAAATGATCCGCACCGATGCTTTCGAGTGCAAATACATTCTTAAAGGAGACATCGAATACCAGGTCGACAAGGAAGTATTTACGCTTCATGAAGGCGATACTCTCTTCTTTGATGGCCGTGCTCCTCACCGCCTGAAAAACATTGGCGACACGGAAGCTCTCATCCTGGTGGTCTATCTTTTTTGATTTGTTCCGCGGAATAGGGTTTACCCCTATTTACAAATACTTAACATTGGTTTAGTATTTGTAAACTGTTAACATTTACTTAAATCAGCCCTAACCTTCCAGTCATATTGCCCTGATAATTTCGCCAACGATTCAATTAACCTGGTCGGATTCATTTCGTTTTCAACTTAAAACACACTGATTATGAGCAAGAAAATTACCCTTTGTATGGGTGTTTTGCTGGCAATAACTCTACTGCCGCTATTTTCCCTCGCGCAAAAGATCATTACAGGTCATGTGCTTTCCAAAGCCGATCAATCGCCCATACCCGGCGTTTCGGTAATTATCAAAGGAACAAGGATTGGAACATCTACGTCTGTTGACGGCAGTTTCTCTATAAAAGCAAAGGAAGGCGATGTCCTCATTGTTTCCGGTGTAGGCGTGACGCGTACGGAACAGGAGGTCAACGGCGCGGCTCTCACCATCTCCGTGGCGGCTGACGCCAGGGAATTGAACCAGGTGGTGGTGACTGCCACGGGTATCAGGAAAGAGGCCAGGCGTCTGGGCTATGCTCTCCAGACGATCGATGCTTCGACGCTGACACAGGCGCGGGAGGCGGATCCGGTGAATGCGCTGAAAGGCCAGGCCGCTGGTCTGGAGATCAACGTCAATTCAGAGGTCGGTCACCCTGCCGGTGTGATCATGCGTGGAGAGAATGCCGCCATCGACCAGCCTATCTTCGTAGTGGACGGTGTGCCCATCAGCTCTGATACCTATAACCTGAATGCGGACGATATCGAGAATTTTACCGTGCTGAAGGGACCCAATGCCGCCGCGCTCTATGGTTTCCAGGGCAAGAACGGCGCTATCGTCATTACCACAAAAAAAGGTGCGAAGGCCAAAGGTAAGGTCGTGGTTACTTTTAATACCAGCGATCAGGTCAATGCCGGATTTATAGCACTTCCGAAATACCAGGACCTTTATGGTCCCGGCGATAACGGTAAGTATGCTTTCGGCGGCGGCGGATCCAGCGCATCTTCTTATTTCGGTAACGGAGCGATTGGCGTTGGTGTCAATGACTACGACTACGACGTTTGGGGACCCCAGTTCAGGGGCCAGTTATTGCCTCAGTACGACGGAGCGTATTCGGCGAATCAATCCTATACGACCACATTTGCCGATGGCAGTAAATATACCGGTCACGTAGCGCCGACTTCCTGGACGGCCAGGGGCAAGGACAACCTGAGGAAATTTATCCAGGCGGGCGAGCTTACCGCCAATAGTATTTCCATCAGCTCCTCGACCGATAAGACGGATGTCCGCCTCTCCCTGGGCGACACCTGGCAGCGGGGCATCGTTCCGAATACCCAGCTCAATAACGGGAATTTTACGGCGAATGTCACCCAGCGCATCAGCGATAAATTCACCGCGTCCGCCTATTTCAACTACAGCCGGCAGTCGACGCCCAATATTCCGGACGTCAATTACGGCCCCAACAGCATCATTTATAACATGATCATCTGGGGCGGAGCTGACTGGGACGTGAATAGTCCCAATATCCGAAACTATTGGCAGCCCGGAAAAGCAGGCATCCAGCAAAATTATGAAGAATACTACCGGTATAATAACCCCTGGTTCATGTCTTACGAATGGCTGCGGGGGCACTACCAGAACAATGAATATGGCTATTTGTCGCTGAACTATAAACTGAACGAAAATCTCGATTTTCAGTTCCGACCCAGCTTTACGGCTTATGATATGTTCAACTCGGAGAAGCTGCCGTATTCCGCAGGTGTCTACGGCCGACCGCTGCGCCAGGGCGATTACCGGGAAGACAGGCGACAACTCTTCGATAACAATGAAGACCTCCAGGTGAGATATCACAAAAATGAAATAGCCGGCTTCCTGGATGTTGCGGCCCTCGCCGGAGGAACCGTCCGGAATTTCAACTTTAATTCCAACTTCGAATCTACCAACTACCTGAATGTCCCGGGAGTCTATGCTTTTTCCAACTCCCAGGGCGCTTTGACGGGAAGCAGCTTCCATTCCGCTATGCTGGTGTTGAGCGCCTATTATTCCGTCGACCTGGGGTATAAATCGTATATCACGGCAAATGTGACCGGCCGCGTGGACAAATCGTCTACCCTGCCCACCAATCACAATAGCTATTATTATCCCTCGTTTAACCTGGCGACCGTTGTTTCCGAATATATACACCTTCCGGAAGTGATCTCCTTCTTCAAGATCAGGGGATCCTATGCCGAAAGCAAGAGCGGTGGTACCAATCCCACCTTCTCGCCCAATGTAAGTTCTACACCAGCGGGCAGCTATGGCTATACCTGGAGCTCGCCTTACAACGGACCCAGCTATCAATTCTCACCCACCTACACCCTGAACCCCACTTATACCGGTCAGAACAGCGCGCGGTATACGGATCAAACAATCAGTCCCAATATTTACACATCGGATAGAAAGGCCCTCGAATTCGGCGCAGATATCCGCTTCCTGAAGAACAGGATCGGCCTGGACGTTACCCGGTATCATTACAGGAATACAGGTATCGTGGGCCAGGGCACTTCGAATGCCTCCGGCTATTCCAGCTACCTCACCAACGGTAACATCTATACCAATGACGGCTGGGAAGCCGTGATCAACGGCAAGCCCATCGTCAACCCACACGGGTTGAGCTGGGATGTAACCGCCAACTTCTTCACGTTCGTAAGGAAATGGGTAAACAACTCGAACCCTGACAATTATGAGAAGAATGGCGAGCGGGTTGACCTTGTGTATGGCAATGCCTTTGTACGGACGCCTGACGGTAAAATGGTCATCGACAAAAGTTCCGGTGATTATGTACGCTATTCCGACCTGGGCTCTCCCTCCAAAAAGATATTCGGGCATTACGATCCGGATTGGCAATGGGGTTTGATCAATACGCTTAGCTATAATGGCTTTTCCTTACGCTTCCAATTCGATGGGATCGTCGGCGGGGTGATGAACGATTATGTCCGTCAAAAAACGCTGCAGGGCGGCCGCCATATCGAGTCCGCTACCGGCGCATTGGGGGCTGCAAGGCCCTCTGACGAAGCCAATATCCCTGCTTATACGGGCGATGGGGTCAACCTGAGCGGCCCAAATGGTATCCAGTTGGATCCCATCAGTGGAAATATTACCAATATGAAAGACCTGACGCAAACAACGAATACGAGCAAGAGCCTTGTTCAGCCCTTTGTGTACCAGGCATCTTCTATTTCGGACCTGACAACGATCAAGAAGACCTATGTCAAGTTGAGGGAAGTGACCATCAGCTATAAGATCCCGCAAAGCACTTTCGGCAAGAAGTCGATCATCAGCAATGCCAGTGTTGCGCTGGTGGGCAGGAACCTGCTTTATTTCTTTCCCAGCCGGTACAAGGACCTGGACGTAGACCAGTATACCCAGGACAGCGGATCCGGCCTTCAGACGCCAACGACCCGCAGCTATGGCATCAACATTAATTTTTCTTTCTAAATCCATAAGAAAAAGAGATATGAAACAGATTAAATATATATTTTTTGTCCTGATGGGCGCCTTGCTCGTGAGCTCCTGCAGCAAGAAGATCGCGGAAAAGGTAAACAACCCTAACGCCCCTACCTCCGTGCCCCAGCAACTGATATTGGGAACGGTCTTGACGGCCATGTCCGGCAACCAGGGCAGTACCTCTATCGGCGCCCTGGGCGGAGTCAACTCCTGGGACAATGTGGGCGACTGGAACCAATACCATTGCCAGAATTATAACTATTACGGCAACAACATCTATGAGTGGTTGAATAATACGACTCATACGGACAATACGATCTCCAACGTCAGCGATGGGCCGTTCAATGCCTATTTGGTGCTGAAGAACGTGGTACAAATGGAAAACGAAGTGATATCCAGGGGAGGCGCCGCGGTCAATCCCTATGAGGCAGTCGGCCGGATTATCAAGGCCTACTATTTTTACAATATGACCATGCTGATGGGCGATGTTCCGCTGACCCAGGCCCTGCAAGCCCCGTCGATCGCCAGCCCGGCGTATACGCCGCAGGAGCAGGTATTCCTCTACGTACTGAATCAGCTGGATTCGGCCAATAACGACCTGGCCGCGCTGATCGCCAGTAACGACAATTCCCTGTCGGCTTCCCAGGACATCTACTACGGGGGTAAACTCAGCAAATGGCAGAAAGCTGTCAACTCCTTCAAGTTAAGAGTACTGGTAGCCCTCAGCCCCAGGGCTTCGGATGCTGTCCTGAACATACCCGCCCAATTCGCGAATATTCTCAATAATCCTTCCAAGTACCCCATTTTCACCAGCCAGGGTGATGATCTTGCTTTCGTCTATAATCCCGGCTCATCGAGTACCTATAGTACCTATCCTTTCAACCCCAGCAACTTCGGTTCCATTGCGGGTCGCTTCAATATGGCTTATACCTATGTCAATGCGCTCACCAGCATCAACGATCCCCGAGTCTATATTACCTGCGACCCCGCCTGGGCTCTTGTAGGAAATGATCCCAACCCGGCCCAGTACAAATACTTTGTCGGCGCCAGCACCGGCCTCGCGCTCGGAACTATGTATGCGAATGCCAGCGCCGGATTGTATTCTTTTATTGGCCGGAAACGGTATTACTCCAATTTCACGGGCGACCCCAATGTCCTGGTTGGTTATAAAGAGATGCTTTTCAATATTGCCGAAGGCATCGCGCGCGGCTGGGCCGGCGGCAGTGCAGAGAACTATTATAAGATGGGGATCACCGAATCGATGAACTTCTATGGTATCGACGTGACTCAAACGAACTTTACGGCTTATTTTCTGCCTCCTACTGCCAACGCCATTACGCAGGTTCAGCCTTATCCGTACAGCTTCAGCTTTGCCAACTATTATGCACAACCTTCCGTGCAATTGTCCGGCACCCTCGCTACTGCTGTTGGCCAGATCGTGCTGCAGAAGTACATCGCCATGTTCGAGAATTCGGCATATGAACCGTATTACAACTGGCGCCGGACGGGCGTACCCGCCTTCCAGGGCGGCAGCGGCGTGGGCAACAATGGTGTAGTTCCTGTGCGTTGGGCTTATCCAGTGACGGAACAGGCGCAAAATACGGCCAACTGGTCCGCTGCCCTGAAGAACCAGGGATTCGCGGCAGACGATCTGAACCAGAAAATGTGGTTACTCAAATAATGAAGACCTTTATCATGTCATTTTATTCTTCGTACAGGCTGCTAGCGATAGCAGCCTGTGTTTTTTTTAAACATTATTTAATAAAGGAGCGGCTGTGCGGAATGGCATTTTCGATACCTTGTCAATCCATACCATCCCCCCGACTCACCCTTGACCCGGCATTACATTTAATTTAATAATAATATTTTGAAAATGACCACTGAGCAAGCGCAGAAAATTACAGACGAGATCATGAACCTTTACGAAGGCTACGGCGGCGCCGAATATGCCGGTGAAAAGGTCTCCCAGCTGGAACACATGGCGCAGGCCGCTCAGCTGGCCGAAGAGCAGGGCTACGACGAAGAAGTGGTCTTAGCCGCCTTCCTTCATGACATCGGCCATATCTCGGAAGCTGCCAAAGGCGACAATGAGATGGATGGGTTCGGCATCAAAGACCATGAAGAGCTGGGCGCTGAATTCCTCCGGGAAAAGGGGTTTTCCAAAAAAGTCGTCCGCCTGGTGGAATCTCATGTGGAGGCCAAGAGATATCTTACTGTCAAAGACCCATCCTATTACGCTCAGCTGTCCGAAGCCAGCAAAAAGACCCTCGAATTTCAGGGCGGCCCCATGACGGAAGACGAAGCCGCGGCCTTTGAGCAATACCCTCTCTTCAACCTCATCATCCAAATGCGAAAATGGGATGAGCTGGCGAAGATCGAGAACAAGCCCTTGCCCGATCTGCAGCACTACCGCACTATGATGCTTCATCATCTTTCCCGATAAAAATCTCTTACAATTATATGAGCTCCATACAACTAGTCGTTTTTGATATAGCAGGAACTACCGTCCGGGACAACGGCAGTGTGGCGGAAGCTTTCATTCAAGCCTTTCGTGATTTCGGTTTTGAAATACCCCATGAAGAAGTGCAAAAAGTAATGGGTTTCCGAAAAATGGAAGCTATTTCCCTGCTGATAGGAAAGTTCTATCCCAAACGAAAAGACGACGAGGTGCTCATCGACCGCATTCATACCCGGTTTATCGACAAGATGATTGCTTTCTATCTCCAGGACGAGAAACTGGCGGCCTTTCCCCACACCGAACAGGTCTTTTCCGCGCTGAAACAGCAGGGCATAAAAATAGCCCTGAATACGGGCTTCACCCGCAGTATCACGGATACGATATTGCATCGCCTTCGCTGGGATGACCGGAGTGAACTGATCGACAAGGTCATTTGCAGCGATGAAGTTGTCCATGGCCGCCCCTATCCGGACATGATCGAAGTGCTGATCGACGATCTCGGTATCTCGTCGCCTTCCCGGGTTCTCAAAGTGGGCGATACCGAAGTGGATGTGGAAGAAGGACGTAATGCCGCCTGCGGGAAGGTCGTCAGCGTCACCACCGGCGCCTATACCCGCGAACAGCTGGAGTCCTATCGCCCTGATTATATTATCGACGACCTGGAAGAGCTTCTCCCCATTATCGAAAAGGCATAAACCAATTATCATGCAATCCCCTTCGGCGTCTCCCCCTTCCGTCCAGCCGGTGACCCAGCCCAGCGGTAGTGGACTGAGCCTGCAAGCCCGGTTGCAACGATCTCCTGCCTGGGTCTTCGTCCTCTATGTGTCCCTCTCTTCCTTCGTGGTTTACGCCTGCATGTATGGGTTCAGAAAACCATTTACAGCCGCCTCTTTTGAAGGCCTTTCTCTCTTTGGGATCTCCTATAAAGTAGTGCTTGTCATTTCCCAGGTGCTGGGTTATATGTTGAGCAAATTCTATGGTATCCGTTTCATAGCCGGCATGGAACCCGCCAAAAGGGCTGGTTTTATTATCAAGCTCATTCTAACAGCCTGGTTATCCCTGCTCTTGTTTGGTCTTGTGCCAGCCCCCTATAATTTTATCTTTATGTTTATCAATGGCCTTCCGTTGGGGATGGTCTGGGGGCTTGTCTTTGGTTTCCTGGAAGGAAGAAAGGTCACCGAACTGATGGGCGCCATCCTGGCTACCAGTTTTATCTTCGCCTCCGGACTGGCCAAAACAGTGGGGAAGGGATTGATCCTGCATGGTATCAGCGAAACCTGGATGCCCTTTATTGCCGGCGCCGTTTTTGTAGGTCCCCTCCTGCTTTCCACCTGGCTGCTCAACCAGACACCTCCACCCTCGCCGGAAGACATCGCCCGGCGTACCGTCCGCCGGCCGATGGGGAAACAGCAGCGGCAGGATTTCCTCCGCACATTTGGGTTTGCCCTCGTGCCTATAATCATTGCTTATGTGATGCTCACGATCCTCCGCGATTTTACCGAGGATTTCGCCAACGAACTCTGGACCGAAACAGGCTTTCGAAACAACGCCGACGTTTTTGCCCGCACCAGCACCATCGTTTCTCTCATCGTCCTGGCTGTTATCGGCGGTTTCTTTCTCATCCGCAACAATTACCGGGCCTTCCAGCTGAATAACGGCATCATCATCGGCGGTTTTATCCTGGCAGCGGGGGCTACGATCCTGTTTCACCTGCATGTTATTTCCGCGGTGGTCTGGATCACCAGTGCTTCAGCCGGTCTCTACCTTGGCTATGTGCCTTACAATTGTTTTTATTTCGAAAGAATGCTCGCAGCCTATAAAATACCGGGCAATGTCGGCTTCCTTATCTATATCGCCGACGCTTTCGGTTATCTGGGGACAGTAGTCGTGTTGCTGGTAAAGGAATTTGTGCACGTGCATTATACCTGGGTCGATTTTTTTACAGGGATGTTCTATATCTCCGCCATAGCAGGTACCCTGCTGGTGTTATGGAGCTCCGTACTTTATGCAAAAATTTACAGAAAAAATAATCAATAAGGAATTATATGTCATCCCGATCAGCAATAGTTATAGGCGCCGGTATCGTAGGACTGGCTACAGCAAGGGCACTAGCACTCCGGGGTTTCTCGGTAAAGGTCTTTGAACGGACGGAAAAGGCAGTAGGCGCGTCCATCCGTAATTTCGGGATGATATGGCCCATCGGCCAACCCACCGGCAAAATGTATGATCGTGCAGTCCGCAGCAGAAATATCTGGAAAGAAATAGCTCCCCGGGCAGACTTCTGGTTGGAACCTGCCGGCAGCCTGCACCTGGCTTACCGGCCCGACGAATGGCAGGTCCTGCAGGAACTCTGTGTCGCCTTTCAAAAGGAAGGCCGCCCCGTCCGTCTCCTGGACAAGGCCGCCGTTGCCGCCGCCTCAGGCGCCGTTGTCACCGACGGACTACTCGGTGGGCTCTACAGCACGGATGAAGTCATCGTCGACCCTCGCGAAGCCGTCGCAGCCCTGCCCGGCTGGCTCTCCGAACAATATGATATAGAATTTTATTGGGGGAAATGTGTCTCCTACATCTCCGATCAGATCGTATACATCGGCAATGAAGAAGAATATGAGGCCGACCTGGTTTTTATCTGCAATGGCTCCGATTTCGAAACACTATACCCGGAACAATTTGCCGGGCATCCTGTCACCAAATGCAAACTTCAAATGATGCGCCTGGTATCCCAACCGGAAGACTGGCGCATCGGCCCCGCCCTCTGCGGCGGCCTGTCTCTCATTCATTACAACAGCTTCAAAACCGCCCCCTCCCTGGACGGTTTGCGCCAGCGTTACGCTGAAGAAATGGCTGATTACCTGCAATGGGGCATCCATGTCATGGTCGCACAAAACGGCAGGGGCGAACTTACCATCGGCGACTCCCACGAATATGGACTCACCCATGACCCCTTTGACAAAGACTTCATCAACCGGAAAATACTCGACTATCTCCGCAAATTCGCCTGCTTCAAAGACTGGTCTGTCGCCGAAACCTGGAATGGCGTGTATGCCAAGCTCACAGACGGCGAAGCCGACCTCTTCTTTTCTCCCGAACCCTACGTTTATGTCATCAATGGGGTAGGGGGCGCCGGCATGACCCTTTCTTTCGGCCTCGCCGAAGAGTTGGTGGCCGGGTTATGACGGGTGGCTGGGTTTGTGATTTCCGCGGATTGCTTAATTTCGTCGGATGAAGAAGCTAAGGGACATATTCGTTGCGAACCGCCTTTTTTTTAGTTTTTTTGTCTTCTTTTTTATTGTAGGCTTGATTTTCCTGCTGGCGGAAGGGAAAGCCGCTGTCTTTGTTGCCCTGAATCCCTTTCACCGCAGCGCCCTGGATACCTTTTTTGTCTACCTCACTTTTCTTGGCGACGGCCGGTTCAGCCTGATCATCATTGTCCTCTTCCTGGTCATGCGCCGCTGGTCGGAGTCCTGCCAGATCCTTGCTGCCTTCCTGTTCTCGGCCATCCTGGCTCAGATATTGAAAGTCATTTTTTCAATGCCCCGGCCGAAACAATTCTTCGCCCCGGGACAATACGCTTATTTTATCGATGGCGTCACCAATACCGGCTTTGCCAGTTTCCCTTCCGGTCATTCTACCTCTGTCTTTGCCCTGGCGACGATACTGGCCCTCCTGGAGAAAAATAAGAAAACCAATGTAGCTTACCTTTTAGGCGCCGTAGCCGTCGGTTACTCCCGCATCTACCTCGGACAGCATTTTTTGAACGACGTCCTTATGGGCGCTTCCATCGGGATGCTGACCTCGGTCGCTGTGTATTGGGTATTTACCGAAAAACTTCAGTCCCTTCCCATTTTTACCCGCTCAAAAGACCGGCGTTCCCGTGTCTAAACCGCGGCCCCGCCTTCTAAATTTGGCGCCTAAGCAAAATTTCATCGATTGGCCGCTTATACGTAGGTTTGCCGCAATTTTTTGTCATAGACTTCCCATTGTGGGAAAGCTCCTCCTAATCCAATTATACGCATGATTGATGGTAAAAAACTCGTGATCGTCCTCCCCGCTTACAATGCGGAACTTACTCTTCGCAAGACTTATGCGGAAATTCCTTTTGATATTGTAGATGAGGTCGTTCTGGTGGATGACAACAGCAGCGACCGCACCGTTGCCGTTGGTAAAGAGCTGGGTATCTCCCACATCATCAAACACGACAAAAACCGGGGTTATGGCGGCAATCAGAAGAGCTGCTATAACAAAGCGCTTGAATTGGGCGGCGATATTGTCATCATGCTCCATCCGGACTACCAGTATACGCCCAAGCTGATCCCCTCCATGGCTTATCTGATAGCCAACAATGTCTACCACGTAGTGCTGGGCGCCCGCACGTTGGGCAAAGGAGCCCTCCGTGGAGGCATGCCTTTGTACAAATATATCTTTAACCGCGCCCTCACCTTCTTCGAAAACATTATGCTGCGCCAGAAGCTCGCCGAGTACCATACGGGTTACCGGGCTTTCTCCCGGGAGGTCCTCCAGCGCATCAACTACGAGATCAATTCCGAAGATTTTGTATTTGACAACGAGATGCTCTCCCAGATCATTTACCTTGACTACGAAATAGCGGAGATCACCTGCCCTACCCGCTACTTTGAAGAGGCTTCCAGCATCAACTTCCGCCGCAGCGTAGTCTACGGCCTTGGCGTGTTACACGTATCCATCGTCCATCGCCTCTGTAAATGGGGATGGATAAAAAGAGAAATGTATAAACCACTTAAATAATGCGTCTCACTAAGACAACCGCTATCCTGCTGATCGCCCTGTTCGCCGCCCTGCTGTTCATTCCCTTCCTGGGCCGCGTCCACCTCTTTGACTGGGATGAGATCAACTTTGCCGAATGCTCCCGCGAGATGATCAAAATGGACGATTATACCCGGGTGTATGTTGACTTCAAGCCCTTCTGGGAAAAACCCCCCATGTTCTTCTGGATGCAAAGCACCGCCATGAAGGCCTTTGGCGTAACGGAATTTTCTTCCCGTCTTCCCAACGCTATCTGTGGTATCGTCACTCTCCTTGTCGTCTTCCTCTGTGGTTCCCGCGTGTACGATCGCAAGTTCGGAATTCTCTGGGCCCTGGCCTATGGCGGGTCTCTCTTTCCCAACATGTATTTCAAGTCGGGTATCATCGATCCCTGGTTCAACCTTTTTACCTTTCTTTCCCTCTATAATTTTATCCTCTACCATTGGAAAAGAAACAATTTTGATAAGGAAGGGATAAATAAGAGTCAGCTTTATTATGTCGTCTGGTCCGGCATCTGGATGGGTCTGGCTGTATTGACCAAGGGCCAGGTATCCCTGATGGTTTTCCTGCTGACCCTTGGCGTCTATCTCCTCTACAACCGCTTCCGGTTTTATTTTACCTGGTGGCACGCCCTTGTTTTCCTGGCGGCAGCCTTTCTCGTCACCTTTACCTGGTATGGTTATGAAACGATTAAAAGAGGACCCTGGTTTATCAACGAATTCCTGAAATACCAGTGGCGTCTTTTCACGACACATGACGCTGACCAGGCAGGCTTCTTCGGTTACCATTACATTGTTCTCCTGATAGGCTGTTTTCCGGCTTCCATATTGGCCATACCCGCTTTCTTCAAAGCGAAATACAATGGCCTTTATGACCGGGACTTTAAAAAATGGATGGTCCTCCTTTTCTGGGTCGTCACCATCCTGTTCACCATCGTTCAATCCCGTATCATCCACTATTCATCCATGGCCTGGTTCCCGGTCACTTTTCTCGCTGCTTATTCTATCTATAAGTGGGAGCGCCATGAAATGACCTATAAGAAATATGTCGGTATCCTGCTGGCCGTACTCGGCGGTCTTATCTCGCTGCTGATCCTGGGTGTAGCCATCATCGGTCTCAACGTCAAAAGATTGGCGCCCTATGTTGAAGACAGTTTTGCCCGCGGTAATATGGAAGCAGAAGTACACTGGTCAGGTTTCGAAGGCCTTATCGGCATTCTCATGGTGGTGGCGCTGATCATCGGCATCCGGTATCTGTCCCGGCAGGCCTATAGCCGTGCCGCCCAGGTATTTTTTGTCGGGACAGCCATCGTCATTTTCTTTGCTTCCGCCATCATCGTTCCCAAGGTCGAACGGTATAGCCAGGGTGCAGCCATCGACTTCTTCATCGACCGGCGGGGGGAGGACTGTTATGTACATACACTCGGGTATAAAAGCTATGGCGACCTTTTCTATACCTATAAAGAAAAACCCGCCAACCCCGGCTCCTACAATGAGGAATGGCTGTTGACCGGACCCATCGACAAACCCGTCTATTTTGTTACCAAGGTCGATCGGGAACAGAAATATAAATTTCCCGGGCTAAAAGAATTATACCGGAAGAATGGCTTTGTGTTTTTGAAAAGGGAGGTGCCGAAGGCTAAATAGATTTTAAGTAAAAGGCTCCGTGAGGAGCCTTTTACTTTTATCTTTTCTTCCCGGAGAAAAACCGCAATATCCCGCTCACCACCTTGTCATTTGCCCCCAGCTTACTTTTCATCGCTGTATAGGCCGAAAGGAGGGCATTGTCCAGCCTGACCAGCAGCTTGTTGCTGCCATCACCCGGTCTGGCTTTATAGTAGGTAGCCCTGCGATAGGGATTTTCTTCTACCGAATAATAATAGAGGGCGATAGATCTGCGGAAAGTGCCTTCCGGGCAGCTCATCGGTTCGGGGTGACCATGGAAAGAGTCGGCATCCGTGTTGAAAATGACACAGCGGTTATACACCGGCAATATATCTGCTTCACAAGCCTTCATTTTCTTATCCCAGAGCTCCAGCTTGCCGCCATATTCTTCTTTCCAGTCTTTGTTCAGATAAACGAGTACATTCACCCGCCGCTGCCAGTTTTTTTGGTGTGGATGCGCCGTAAAGTCGGCATGGATATTCAGAAATCCGCCCCGGGTAGACTGGTGAATGCCACCGCCTTCCAGGCTTTCGTCCTTTTGCAGGTTTTTGATTCCCGTCAGGGTGCTCAGCCATTCTAAAAAAGCGGGGGAGTTCAGCTCCTGGATCGTTTCCCGGATCGTTTCGGGCAGCAGGTCGATCTTGTTGAGGCCCCGCTTATCTTCGTTGTAGTGTTTGTAGTTGATCCAACCGTTGTTCTCATTGAGCTTGTCAAACTCGGTTATGCATTCGTCGAGAACCGCCGGATTCAGAAAGTTTTCCAGTACGATGTGTGGGTAAGGACTGGCCCCCTGATATTTTTTGCTGAGGTCTGCGAGCTGGGAGGTCCATTTTTTATAGTCGAATATTTGAGTCGTGGTCGTCACTGTATGTGATTTATGTAAGCTGCAAAGGTAGGAAAATCTGATTAATCGGTTTGCCGGGTCCTGGGCGGTGGCAGGTCCCTGGCTAATCCCTTCTCGACTCCAGCGTAAATCCAATGGTCGTCCCCACATCCGGCGTGCTCCGCACGTGTATCGACTGGCTGTGCGCTTCTACAATATGCTTGCAGATAGCCAGGCCCAGCCCGGTGCCCCCCTTATCACGGCTTCTCGCCGCATCGGTCCGGTAAAACCGCTCGAAGATGCGCATGAGGTGTTCTTCTTCAATCCCAATGCCGTCATCGCTGACCTCGATCAATACATTCTTCTCGTCGATCTTATAAAAGCTGGCAACGATAATTCCCCCTGGTTTCCCATATTTGGAGGCATTTTCCACCAGGTTGATCAGCACCATCCGGATTTTTTCCTTGTCCGCAAAAACGGTGATCGGAGATTCACAACCCTTTTTAATGGAAGTCCGGATATTTTTATTGTGGGTCTTGATAGACAGCGACTCGAATATCTCCCGGGTCAGGTCCTGGATGATGAAATTTTGCTTGTACAACAGCTGCTCGCCCCGTTCAAGCGTAGATATCTCATCCAGATCGTTCATCAGATTTACCAGCCGGTCTACATTCTTGGCAGCATTTTCCAAAAATTTCTTCCGGATGACCACGTCTTCCATCGCCCCGTTCAGCAAGGTGTCTACATAACCTTGTATCGCAAAAATGGGTGTTTTAAACTCGTGGGCGAGATTCTGCAGGAACTCTTTGCGATAAGCTTCATTCTTCTTCAGCAGCTCGATCTCTTCATTCCGTTTCTCCCCCCATTTTTCGACATCTTCCCGCACTTCGTCAATGCTCTTCTGCGGCAGGATATACTTGAAATAAACCTCTTCCTTCTTGGTCGCTTTTGTCTGATGAATCAATTTATAGATCAGCTTGATCTTCCGGTAAATGAATTTCTCCAGCGTAAAGAGGATCAAGGCATAACTGCCGGTGAAGATAATCAACAGCGAAGTCAGTCCTACTACCCGATTTCCGGTGAGAATATAAATACCCACAGAAATAGGTAAGGCGAGCAGACTGGCGGTAAGTGCAGATAATTGTTTTGGGGATAGATTTTTAGTGGAAGGCATGCACTATAAGTTACAAAAAATAGCGGTCTCTTGTTTAGAGATTAAATTTATATCCTACTCCCTTTACAGTTGTAATGCAATCTAATCCCAGCTTCTGACGGATTTTACGAATATGTACGTCGATGGTCCGGTCGCCTACGATGACCTCATTGCCCCATACCTGATTGAGGATCTCATTTCGTAAAAATACCCGGCCCGGACGGGAAGCCAGCAGGTATAACAATTCGAATTCTTTTTTGGCGAGCGTTACGTCTTTCTCGTCTACCATGACCTCGAATTTGGCCGGATCGATGCTCAGATTTTCGATTTTCAGCACCTTGTCCTCCGGTTCCTTATTGACCCGGCGGAAAAGAGCGTTTACCCGGCTGACCAGCACCTTTGGACTGATGGGTTTCGTCACGTAGTCATCGGCGCCTGTCTCCAGACCCCGGACATGCGACCCCTCATCGCTCAGCGCCGTGAGAAAGAGGATCAGGGTTTCTTTAAAGGAAGGCTGGGAGCGAAGTACTTCACAAACTTCCACCCCATTCTTCTTAGGCATCATGATGTCAAGGATGATCAGGTCAGGTCTGACGATCTTGGCTTTTCCAATAGCTTCATCGCCGTCCCTGGCGGTAATTACCTCATAACCCTCTTTGGTCAGATTGTATTGAATGATTTCAAGGATATCGGGCTCATCGTCAGCTATCAGTATCTTCTTGCCTTTGGATTCCATTAATCAAAAAATTTACGCAAACCTACTCTAAATAAGATTGGGGTGGGAAAATCCCGGATCAGTTTACAATTTCTTAATACATAAATAATACTGGCAGGCTATCCCGGAACGGTTCCGGGTCCCAGAAGCACCATTTATCCGCCTTTTGGTCGTATTTTTGTAGAAATCACCTGGAAAGATTGCCTATGAACACAAAAGTACGATCCTTTTTGGTATTCTTTTTGATTCCGGTTCTTACGTTTGCCGTCCCCTTTCTGGCCACGGCGCAGTCAAATTCCTATCCCTTTAAGATAGCGCAGGATCGTATGCTTTTCCACGATAAAGTAGATAAGGAGCAGGCACGGCTGGTTATTTTGGGCGGGGGAAAATATGATAGCATAATCCGGCTGTCAAAGGACGAGACGGTCAACCTGCAGATTACCGATGCTTTTGGGCGCCGGATCGACGAATTACAGCAGCAGATCGAATTCGACTCGACTCTCAACACCAATAATAAAAAGCGCTACCTGCGGGGTCTTGCCGACCTCCTGCAGGGATTTAACAGGACCTGGCAGGCTAAGGGGATCAGCCCTGCTCTCGCCCCTGCATTGGTAGACGCATTTACCCAGGCGATGCAACTGGATAAGAAAGGGCAGAGTATAGAACCCGTCATCACGGCCAGTCCCTATGAGGTCGGAAATATCGTAGTCGATTGTTTCCTTTACCCGGCTGAAAACATTGGCATTAAACCGGCTCGTCTTTTACTGACCCGTCGGTATTGCGAGATGCACCCCGGGCTCATTTTCAATTATTTACGTTCGCATACCGGCCTTCCATTCGAAGACAGCCTCATCATTATCGCCGGACATTACAACCTCCGCCAGTTATATGATTTTGCCGCTGCTTCGGGCGAATTGGGCGTTCATATCCGTAGCAGCAAGGACTCGCTGGTTCATACCGTCGCCCTGCTGGCCAATAGTAAAAGCGGCCAGCTCTATCTCCCTTTTTTGGATAACCTTGTCAAAGGCAGGATAACCCTGGAAGACATCGATAAGGTAAAGGATGACGACCTTAATTACTACCGTCTCCTGGTCAGGACCCGCCTCGATTATGCCGCCCGCCTGCTCCCGCCTTCCCTTGATACTCCCTTGGAAATGAATGCCTTGACGGATATGCTGGAAAAAAAGGGAAAACAGGTTTTTGTAGGCGAGATCAACGCCCTCCATACCGTGGAAAATCCGGCTGTCCGGTTTAAAATACTGGACCCTCTCACTTCCGAAGAGCTCTACTACCTTGTGGTGCTCAGCGAGGACGAGATCTATACTTCCAGCTACCTGGGCGTATACGATCGCATCTTCCAGCGGATGAAGGCGCCCTATGGCGACAGTCTCCTTATGCAGGTCCACGGCGACTATTTCCGGAAATTTATCAAGATGGCAGCCGCCTACAACAAGCTGGAACACTTTCTGGGCACCATGGACAAACAAAATGCAGGCACCATCATGAAGTCTTTTGTCATTCGCCTTGAAAATGCCAATGAAGAAGAGGCCGTGGACGTGGCGGACTCCTATAGCAGCATAGTAGAAAAAAACCCGGCGCTGGCCCGTTTTATTCTCGGTGAAGTAAAATGGAACTACGATAAGAATGTTGCCGCGGGGAATAAAAAAGGGATCATTATCTACAACCTTCTCCAGACCCTCTTCGAGTCCGCCGATACGACCAAAAAGATTGACCTGTCCGCCAAACTGGGCATCCCTCCGGTCTACACCGTCGATCACAGCTCCCTGACGGATGACAGCGGCCGCGTCATTCAACAGGTGTTTTTCTATGGTGATAAAGACAAAGACGGACAAAATTCCTACATAGACTTTATGTCTCTTTTCCGGCCCAGGCTTCATGCCAAACCGGAATGGAAGATCACCGAAAACCCACAATGGGTAACCATTACCTCTACCCGTGGAAAACCGGTTATCATTTTTGCCAACAAACCCCTTTTGGGCGAAGACGATCCGGATGCCAGGGCGCAGAAGGCCCTCGGTGATTATCTCTATGATCATCACCTGAAACCGACCATCGTTATCCACCGGGGACATAGCTATCATGTAAAATATACGATCGAACAAATGCCGGCTACGGCACGTATCGTTGTGCTGGGCTCCTGTGGCGGCTACAACAACCTCAGCGAAGTCCTGAAGATCAGTGAAGACGCCCATATCATTTCCTCCAAGCAGGTCGGCACCAAGACTGTAAATGAGCCTGTCCTGCAGGCAATAAATAATACCCTCATCTCCGGTAAGGATATCGAATGGCTTCCCATGTGGCGGGAACTGGAAGCCGGTTTCCAAAAAGACCCGGCGGCAAAAGAGAAATTCGACGATTATATTCCGCCTTACAAAAACCTGGGCGCTATCTTCATCAAATCCTACCGGAAGGCAATGGATCAGGAATAGCCGAAACTTCGTACCTTTGCTGGCTCCATCGTATGCCAGAAGAGAAGAAAAAGAAAATATTCGATTTCAGTCTATTAAAGCGGGTTTTCCGTTACGCAGCGCCTTATAAAAAGCGGCTTTACCTGTCGGTATTCCTATCCATCCTGCTCGCGGTTCTGTCCCCCTTGCGTCCCTTCCTCATCCAGGTGACTATCAACGACTACATCCGTAAAGGCGCGGCCCCGGGACTATCACTAAAACAACGGATGGAAGAGCTGATCATCTGGGTTACTGTCCTGCAGATTGTCCTGCTGCTGATAGAAACCGTCGCCCGGTTTTATTTTTCTTTTATCACCGCCTGGCTGGGACAAACCGTTGTCAGGGATCTGCGGATAGACGTCTATAAGAAAATTCTGGGGCTGAATCTTTCCCAGTTTGATAAGACGCCCATCGGCACCCTTACGACCCGGACCATTAACGATATTGAGGCGATCAATGATATTTTCTCCGACGGATTGATCCCCATCATTGCCGACCTCTTATCCATCTTGTCCGTATTGTTATTCATGTTTTTAGTGGACTGGCGGCTCACGCTGGTCTGCCTGGCGCCCTTCCCCTTCCTGCTTCTTGCCACCTGGTTGTTTAAGGAATCCGTCAATAAATCCTTTATTCGCGTGCGGAATGCCGTTGCAGCCCTGAACGCCTTTGTACAGGAACACATCACCGGCATGCCAATCGTGCAGGCTTTTGCCGCCGAACAGCGTGAAGACGCCAAGTTCAACAGGATCAACCGCGAGCACCGCAATGCCAATATTAACGCCATCTTCGCTTATTCCATTTTTTTTCCAGTCGTCGAAATAATCCTGGCTATTTCTACCGGTCTCCTGGTCTGGTGGGGAGCCACACAGGTCATGCACCTGCCTGAAACGGAAGCCCGTGAGCTCAGCGGTAAGATCGTCGCCTTCTTCCTCTACCTCAACCTGTTATTCCGGCCTTTGCGGGTAATAGCCGATAAATTCAACGTTCTCCAGATGGGCATGGTCGCCAGCGAAAGGGTGTTCCGCGTACTGGACAACGACGACGTTACCCGGACAGAAGGGGTCTATGCTCCCGACCGGATAAAAGGAAAAGTAGAGTTCGACAAGGTCAACTTCGCCTATATCGGCGACCGCTATGTCCTGAAAAATATCTCCTTTGCCATGCAGCCCGGCCAAACCGTAGCCATCGTCGGGCACACCGGTAGCGGAAAAACTTCCATTATCAGCCTGATGAATCGTCTCTACCATATTCAGGAAGGCGAGATCCGCATCGACGACGTTCCTATAGAAAACTATCAGCTCGACGTCCTGCGCAGAAGCATCGGTGTGGTATTACAGGACGTCTTCCTCTTTTCCGGCTCAGTAGTGGATAATATCACGCTCCGCAACCAGGATATCTCCATGGAAAAAGTGGTCGAAGCGGCTAAGCTCATCGGCATGCACGACTTTATCCTGCGTCTGCCCGGCGGTTATCACTATAACGTCATGGAAAGGGGGGGCTCTCTTTCATTGGGACAACGCCAGCTATTGTCTTTTATCCGCGCGCTTTTATACGATCCTTCCATTCTCATCCTGGACGAAGCTACTTCTTCCGTTGACACAGAATCCGAGCAGCTTATCCAGGAAGCCATCGACAAGCTCATCGCCGGCCGCAGCTCCATCGTCATCGCGCACCGCCTCTCCACCATCAGAAAGGCTAACCAGATCATCGTCCTGGACAAGGGCGAAATCCGGGAGATAGGCACTCACGAACAGCTTTTGGCCAGGGGTGGTTTTTACGCCAAACTGCATGAAATACAGTTTGGCAAACAGGCGACTGTCGCTAAATAGACCTGGCTTACCATTTGCATTTCAGAAATCAAACGTTTCTCTTATGAGAGGGTTACCTGCGCGCGCACCTGAATCTGAAACTCAATCATTTTTGCCCCTTTGGATACGCGATCTGCCATACAAGGGAAGACTAGCAGACTGTCTCGGCCTGTTCGGGCTCCTGGTTCTGGTCCTGGGTCTGCTCTGTTTTTTGGGCGGAAGCTCAATGACGATCCAGGATGCAGACGACCTGCAGTCGCTGGGGTTTTTCCTCCTGGGCACGGGACAAGTGCTTTTTCTGAGAAAAAAATTACCCATTCTTTTGAAGAAAAAAATCCGGTTGTTTTCCCGGCCGGGCTGGTACTATATCGGAGTGCTTTGCGCTTTACTGGTAGTGCTGTTACTCCTGCTCTACCTTTTTGTCGATAACAGTCATTTATTCATGGCTGGGGTAAGCCTTTGTGCTTTTCTGTTGCCATTTACCGTATCAAACGCCTGGGAGGTTTTTCGCGAAAAAACAGCGCAGGCAGGAGATGCCAAAAGGAAAAAGATATTTCGGGCCGGTTTGCTCAGCGCGGCCTCCCTCCTGCTGCTCGTAGGGTTTAGTTCCCTTACCGGCCGGCAGATACCGGCTTCCCGATCCGGGGGCAGGACGGCGACGTATGATAAGGCGACGGCGACATATGATAAGGCGGGTTTCGTTTTAAACGAATACGCCAGCCGTTTGCTGGAATCGGATATCCGGTTCACCCGCCTCGCCCGGACGAACACCCTGACCAGCCCGGCCGGCCTGGCGAAGGCCGGATATGACATAAAAGCCCAGGAATATGCGCTGGGAAAACTATTGGACAGCCTTGACAACAGGGGACCTGAGTTTAGGTCCCTGACTGCGCCTTTCCGGTCGCTGCTGGCCGGCCACCAGATCCTGTCGCGTTTGCAAAACGACAAGCAGTAGAATCTAATTGAAGATCAACTTACTATGCCTAGCGGGCTTTTTTTTAATCTTATTTTCATATTCTGCCCCTCCGCCCGTATCTTTGCGGCAAATTTCAGGAAGGTATGGCATTGAGATGCTTCAAATCTATATTGGTCGCGGCTTTCAGCCTGAGTAGCTTGTTTTTTTTTAATGTGTCCATGGCGCAGCCTACTCCTGCCGCTGCTGGTGAAACAGCCGCAAAAGAGCCGGCTAAACTGGATCCTGCTAAAATTATCCTCGAGCACGTCGCCGACGCCCACGAATTTCATTTCCTGACAATCAATAAGAAACCGATCTCTCTTCCCTTACCGGTTATTCTTTATTCCCCGGCAAAAGGGCTGTCTGTATTTATGTCTTCCCGCTTCGACCACGGGAATGCCGTTTATGATGGCTACCGACTGCTGAATGAAGAGTACGTCGAAGAGAATAAGCTCGACGAAAAGAAATTCAAGCCTGGTAAAATATATGCCGTGGATGCTGCCGGCCGCCCGGACCCTTCTATTAGTGTCTACGATCTTTCCCTGGGCCGCAATGCCGTACAGATGATTATTTCTGCCCTGCTGCTCATTTTCATCATGAGAAGCGTCGCCGGTAAATATTCCAAAGGACAGGGTGTTAAAACTGCGCCTACCGGTTTTCAGAATGCGGTAGAGCCTGTCATCGCCTTCGTCCGCGACGAGGTAGGCAAGGCTAACCTTGGCGACCGCTACGAAAAATACATGCCTTTCCTGCTGACCGTTTTCTTTTTCATCCTGGTCAATAACCTGATCGGTCTGATCCCGGGCACGGCCAATGTTACCGGCAATGTCGCCTTTACCGGCGCGCTGGGGCTGCTGGCATTCCTGGTGATCATGTTCAGCACCGGGAAGCACTATTGGGGACATATTGTCAACCCGCCTGTACCCGTTGGCGTCAAGTTCATTATGTGGCCGGTGGAGCTGATGGGTATCTTCACCAAGCCCTTCGCATTGATCGTGCGTCTTTTTGCCAATATGATCTCGGGGCATATTATCATTCTCAGCTTCATCATCCTGATCTTTATCTTCGGGGCCATGAACACGGGTCTCGGCTGGGGAACTTCACCTCTTTTTGTGCTGTTATCCTTATTTATCTATCTGATCGAAGTGCTGGTCGCATTCATCCAGGCCTATATCTTTGCCAACCTCACCGCCGTGTTCATCGCCCAGGCTTTCGAAGGCGATCATGACGAACACCATGGTGAAACGCATGGACACACAGAGGCTGTAGCTATATAACTAAACGTTTTTTTAATTATAAAACCAAAGAACATGACGTTGATGACAACTTTGTTGGCTGATGTGATCCAGCCCGGTTATGGTGCACTGGGTGCAGGTCTTGCCGCCATCGGTGCCGGCATCGGTATCGGACAGATCGGTAAAGGCGCTGTAGACGCTATTGCCCGCCAGCCGGAAGCTTCTAATGACATTCGCGCCAACATGATCCTGGCTGCGGCCCTCGTAGAAGGTGTTGCCCTTCTGGCTGCTGTAGCAGGTCTGCTCGCTGTATTCGCAAAAGGATAAGCGACAGGCCCCGGGCAATTGTCCGGCGGATTTGTTGAAAAAAACTTACTGCATCCAACGCACAGGGCCGAGGATGCAGTATTTTTAACACTAAAAGCGTACATATTTAATATTACTGGATATGGATTTATTAACTCCCGACTTAGGCTTATTTGTATGGAATGTGATCATCTTCCTGATTCTTTTACTGGTGCTGCGCAAGCTGGCCTGGAAACCCATCCTCAAATCCCTCAAGGAAAGAGAGACGGGCATATCCGACTCCCTCGCCAGCGCTGAAAAGATCAAGGTTGAAATGGCCCAGATGAAAAGCGAGAACGAGGCCCTGCTCGCCAAAGCCCGTGAAGAAAGAGCACAGATGCTAAAAGAAGCCCGGGAAACGAAGGATAAGATGATCAACGAAGCAAAAGAGCTGGCCAAAGTGGAGGCCGGAAGGATCATCGTCGACGCAAAGGCCGTCATCGAACAACAGAAGATGGCTGCGATCACCGAGATCAAGAACCAGGTCGGCACCCTCGTAGTGGAAGTGGCGGAAAAGGTCCTGCGCCGCGAGCTGTCTAACAAGACCGAACAGGAAAACTATATCCGCCAATTGTCCAACGAAGTGAAACTGAACTAACCTTATGACGACGAATCCCCGTTTAGCAGCACGTTACGCCAAAGCGATACTCGACCTGGCCGTTGAAAAAAGTCAACTGGAGAATGTCTATAGTGACATGCTGTTCCTGCAACAGGCCTTTCGCAGCAGCCGGGACCTGGTCAGCCTGCTCCGGAGCCCTATCATCAAAGCCGACAAAAAGGGAAAAGTGTTGGATGCCATCTGCGCCGGCAGGGTTTCTGAGATCACGACCTCTTTCAATAAATTATTGCTGACGAAAGAAAGGGAGGCTTACCTACCCGAGATCGTCACTGCCTTTATCGAACAATATAAGATTTACAAAGGCATCCAAACGGTGAAGCTGACCACGGCCACCCCTATTAGCGAAGAAGTGAAACAGGCCATCCTGGAAAAAGTGAAGCTCAGCCGCAATGTACAGCAGATCGACCTGCACACCGAAGTAAACGAAGACCTCATCGGTGGTTTCGTACTGGAAATAGGGGGCGAGCTGGTCGACGCGAGTGTCGCTTTCGAACTGAACAACATCAAAAAGCAATTCCAGAACAACGACTTTATCTATAAGATACGATAGCAGGCTCCGGAATTTCCGACCCGGCAAGAAAACAAACAAACTTCAAACTGAATAAATACAATTATGGCAGAGATTAAACCGGATGAGATTTCAGCGATATTGCGTCAGCAATTGAGCAACTCCAACGTTTCCGCCGAACTGGAAGAGGTCGGTACCGTGCTGCAGGTGGGCGATGGTATCGCCCGTGTATACGGACTGAGCAATGTCAGCAGCGGCGAACTCGTGGAATTTGAGAATGGTGTCAGAGCCATCGCCCTCAACCTCGAAGAGGACAATGTGGGTGTGGTGCTGATGGGGGACAGCGGGGATATTAAGGAAGGCGCAAAAGTCCGTCGCACCGGTAAGATCGCTTCTATAAATGTCGGTGAAGGTATGCTTGGCCGCGTGGTCAATACGCTTGGCGAGCCTATCGATGGCAAAGGCCCCATCGCTGGTGAAAGGTATGAAATGCCGCTGGAGCGGAAGGCTCCCGGTGTTATTTATCGCGAACCGGTAAAGGAACCCCTCCAGACCGGTATCAAGGCCATCGACGCGATGATCCCCATCGGTCGCGGGCAGCGTGAGCTGATCATCGGCGACCGCCAGACCGGTAAAACGGCCATCGCCATCGATACTATCATCAACCAGAAAGAATTCTTTAAAGCGGGTAAGCCTGTATACTGTATCTATGTCGCTATCGGTCAAAAAGCGTCCACTGTTGCCGGTGTGATGAAGACCCTCGCCGACAATGGCGCGCTGGAATACACCGTGATCGTTGCCGCCTCGGCTTCCGAACCCGCCCCCCTGCAATTCTACGCTCCCTTCGCCGGCGCCGCTATCGGCGAATACTTCCGCGATCTGGGCAAACCCGCATTGATCATCTATGATGACCTTTCCAAGCAGGCCGTCGCCTACCGCGAAGTCTCCCTCCTGCTCCGCCGCCCGCCCGGCCGTGAAGCCTATCCCGGAGACGTATTCTACCTGCATAGCCGTCTGCTCGAACGGGCTGCAAAGATCATCGCTGATGATGGCGTGGCAAGAAAAATGAACGATCTTCCCGAATCCATCCGCCACCTCGTGAAAGGCGGTGGCTCCCTGACTGCCCTGCCCATCATCGAAACGCAGGCCGGTGACGTATCCGCCTATATTCCAACCAACGTGATCTCTATTACCGACGGTCAGATATTCCTGGAAGGTAACCTGTTCAACTCCGGTATCCGTCCTGCTATCAACGTGGGTATTTCCGTTAGCCGCGTAGGTGGTAACGCCCAGATCAAATCCATGAAGAAAGTTGCCGGTACCCTCAAGCTCGACCAGGCTCTCTACCGCGAAATGGAAGCCTTCTCCAAATTCGGAGGGGACCTCGATGCCGCTACCAAATTGGTTATCGACAAAGGCTCCCGCAACGTGGAAATCCTGAAGCAGCCGCAGTACACGCCGTTCTCTGTTGAAAAACAGGTAGCAATAATCTACCTTGGAACACAAGGCTTGCTGCGCCAGGTAGCCGTACGCAAGGTGAGAGACTTCGAAGATCATTTTTTGATGGAGATGGAAAACAAGCTGCCCGACGTATTGGCAGAATTCAAGAAAGGAAATCTAAGCGATGACGGGGTTAAGAAAATGGTCGACCTGGCCAATGGATTGATCCCGCAGTATAAATAAAGATATGCGTCAAGTACAGAGAGGCCGCCCCTTTACGGGCGGCCTCTCTTACTTTACTCCCAAAAAAATAGGTATAAACGCTTGCAGATTTAAAAACTTTTGGCAATCTTTACATCCTCGTCACCGACGAACCCCTCCAAGCTCCCGAAAAACAATCCGTTACATTTTATTTCCAATCCTCCATCTTTATTTTATCCGTGCAACAGCGGAACATGTATGACCAGGTCTTTCCGCCGGGATTAGGTGTATTCTGTTTGCATTTTGGATAATCCTGTATTCATCTGAGCATCATAGTAGCAATGTTTTCCTTTGGGTTTGGCCCGGGTAATAACTGGCTTAAATATATTATACTGTAAGATTTTAGTTTTAAAGGGTACGATCAACAACCGCCGGGCTTGTCTAAGCCTGGCTTTTTTTTGCCCTCTATCTGCCGGCAATTTCCTTCCTTTCACCCCGGCTTCCGGTATTTGCCGATATTTTTAAATTAATTTATAATTTAGTTTGGTTTATAAAATAAACCAGTTTATCTTAGTTGTATAAATTATGAGAAATGAAAACAGCTGCCTTATTCATCACCTTCCTATTCCTCGCCGGCTGGCTTCAGGCCCAGACCCTGGTATCCGGCACCGTTAAAGACGGTAAAGGCCATCCCCTCAGGGGCGCCAGTGTCACCCTCAAAGACTCTTATGACGGAGCCACCGCTGACTCTCTCGGCAACTTCCATTTTAAGACCGCCGAAAAAGGAACCATGACCCTTGTGATCTCCAATATCGGATATAACTCCCTCGAACAACCCATTACTCTTGCCGGGACGCCCATCGAACTCCGTCTTGCGATGAAAGAAAGCCTTAGTGAGCTAAAAGCCGTGACCATAACGGCCGGCTCCTTCACCGCCGGTGATGCGAAAAGAGGGGCCGTTCTCAGCTCGCTGGACATCGCCACTACTGCCGGCTCTAACGCCGACATTACCGCCGCCCTCAAAACATTACCCGGCGCCCAGCAGGTAGGGGAACAGGAAGGTCTCTTCGTACGCGGCGGCGCCGGTTACGAAGCCAAACAATACATCGACGGCACCCTGGTCAACAATCCTTATTATTCCAGCGTGCCCGACATCGCGCAAAGAGGCCGTTTTTCTCCCTTCCTCTTTAAGGGCACTGTTTTCAGCACCGGGGGCTACTCGGCCCTCTATGGCCAGGCGCTGTCCTCCGTGGTATTGCTCGAATCCATCGATATGCCCGAAAAATCCGAGATCGACGCCTCTATTTCCCCCATCGTATGGGGCCTTGGTACGCAACAGCTAGCCAAAAACAGACAATCTTCATGGGGAGTGAGCTACAACTATGTCAACGTGGGACTCTACTTCAAGGCAATTAAACAGGTGCCTGACTATTTTAACATGCCCCAGTTTCACAATGCAGACGCTAATTTCCGTATCCGTACAAAAAGCGGGGGTATCATCAAGTACTACACCACTTTTGCTTACAATGACCTCGGTCTGCGCCGGCAGGATTGGGACAGTCTCAATATGAAAGATGCGTTTTCTCTTACCAACCACAACTGGTACAATAACCTCAGCTGGCGGGAATATCTCAGCAATGGCTGGAAAATGGACCTCGGCGCGGGTTACAGCACCAACCTGGACAATATCGGCCAGCAGGTGCAGAACGCCTTCAACCAGCCGAAGACCTTCCCCGACTCCATTTTTTGGATGAACTATAAAACTTTTGGGGTGGACCAGAAACAGCAACTTTCCCAGGCCAAGGCTGTCTTCGATAAAAAAATAGGCGCCCTCAGCGCTATCCGCTTCGGCACCGAATACTGGTACTCCCTTAATGACCAGCGATACAGGACAGCACAATACGGGATCGATACGGCCATTAAATTCCACGATCATTTTAACTCCCTGTTTGCCGAATCAGACATCTACCTGACCAATGCACTGGCCGCTAAAGTGGGCCTGCGTTACGAACATTCTTCTGTCATCAACCGGTCGGACCTGGCTCCCCGTGTATCCCTGGCCTACAGGACGGGGCCGGAAGCACAGGTATCCCTGGCCTATGGCATCTTTTACCAGAAACCCGAGAACAGTCAGCTCTTCTATTCCACCAATGTCGGGTTTACCAAGGCCACCCATTATATCATCAACTATCAGAAAATGTCAAAGGACAGGATCTTCCGGGTCGAGGCTTATTATAAAAAGTATGAGGACCTGATCAAGACTGTTCCTGTCAACTATTTCTTTTCCACCTACAACAACAGTGGCAGTGGTTATGCAAAAGGCATAGAACTGTTCTGGCGCGACAAAAAATCCATCAAAGACTTCGACTACTGGATCAGTTATTCCTACCTGGATACCAAACGCAATTACCTCAACTATACCGCGCAGCTGACGCCCAACTTTGCCGCTACCCACACCGCCTCCATCGTAATGAAACGGTTTTTCACCAAGATAAAATCCGGTGTCAATCTGACCTATAGCTATGCGACCGGCCGGCCTTACTACAACTTTATGCTCAACGGCACAAAATACAATCTGGCGGAGAGTGGTAAGACAAAGGACTACAATGCGCTGAACTTTAGCGCTGAGTACGTCCCTACCGTCGGCAATCCCAAGGCCAGGACCTTCGTTGTATTGTTCGCCAGCATAAGCAATGTACTGGGATATAATGCCGTATATGGATATAATTTTTCCTATAACGGGCAGTACAAACAAGCCATCACTCCCCCGGCCAACCGCTTTTATTTTATCGGCTGTTTCCTCAGCTGGGGGGTCGACCGTTCTCAGGATGCCATCAACAACAACCTATAATTAATATCAAAAGTCTAAAAACTACAACTATGCAAAAGACGCTAATTTTCTTCGCTCTCCTGATCTCTATGTCAGGAATCGCCCAATCGGACAAATACGTCCAGTCCATGCAGAAGAACATCGCCCTGCTCGATTCCGCCAAAACCACCGACGAACTACAAAGCCTGGCCGGGACTTTCGAACGTATCGGTGATGCGGAAAAGACCCAATGGCTGCCCTATTATTATGCTGCCCTGGCCCAGACCTGGATCGGCTGGAATCCCGCCACTAAGGATAAAGACGCGAACTCCCAAAAGATCAACGCTTACCTGGCCAAGGCCGAAGCCCTCGAAAAGAATTCGGAATTATATGCCGTAGAAAATATGTCTGCCACCCAGCAGATGCTCGTCGACCCGTCGACCCGCTGGGCGACAAATGGTAAAGATGCCGGCGCCGCGCTGCAGAAAGGGCTGGCTGCCGACCCCAACAATCCCCGCCTGTATTACCTCCAGGGCATGAGCCTGTTTGGTACTCCTCCCCAGTTTGGCGGTGGTAAAGACAAGGCTAAACCGCTGTTCGAAAAATCAATAACCCTTTTCAAAGCGGCTCAGCCAAAACCGCTTTACCCGACCTGGGGCAAGCAACAGGCCGAACAGATGCTGGCCCAGTGTCAATAAGCGAAAAATTAGCGATCTGCTGCCCCGAAAGTGACAGCAGATCGCTACCTTTCAAGCACAAACCTCAACCAGTGTTTAGACATGGAAAATAATACCGAACACTTTTCACCTTATTCTTTTATATTCCGTGGGTTGTTTTTTGACCGGCCGCCTGCTTAGATTCGCGCCACTGATGGGATATAAAAGACAATTATTAAAGCAACCCAATTAAATAAATGGAACAGGAAAAAGAATTGACAAGCCAGGAAAGCCTGGAGCTTATCTCCCGGATGATCAGCAAAGCCAGACGGGACTATTATGATACGGGCCTCAGCTCCCTGCTCTGGGGCAGCACGATCACATTTTGCAGTCTGGTCTCCTTTGCCAATTATTACCTGCAATGGTCTGCCCTTGACTATGTCTGGTTCCTGACTTTTGCAGCGGCAATAGTCCAGGGCACGATCTCGGTCCGTGAAAAAAAGAACCGGCGTCGCAAAGGCCATGATGAAGACCTGATGAGCGGAATATGGATCAGTTTTGCCATCGCTGTTTTCCTGCTTTCCCTGGTCATGCCCTTGCTTAAGCTCCCTTATTCACCCTCTCTCTACCTGGTCATTTACGGCATTCCGACCTTCACTACCGGTTACGCCCGTCGGTTCCGGCCCATGATTATAGGTGGCCTGGCCTGCTGGGTTTTTTCCATACTGGCTGTATTCGCCCCATTTCCGTACGTGATTTTATATTTGGCTGCTTCCGCACAATTGGCCTGGTTCATTCCCGGGCTCATCCTTAGAAAACATTACCTGAAAGCCAACAAAGAAAATGTTTAAAGATCTTAACCCGATATTACATTCACAACTGCGGCTGGCCGTCGTCTCCATTCTCATCTCGGTCAAAGAGGCGGAGTTCACCTACCTCCGGGAAAAGACGGAAGCCACGGCCGGCAACCTCAGCGTCCAGATCAATAAGCTGAAAGAGGCCGGTTACATCGACGTCGCCAAGGCCTTTAAAGACAATTACCCGCAAACCGTTTGTAAGATTACTCCCCTCGGTGTCCAGGCCTTCGAAGAATACGTAAAGGACCTGCAAGCGTATTTAAACATAAAAAAATAGAGGGTTTACCGCTTAACTCTTTGACAGCTTCATCGTCAGTTTTTCGTTGCTGTTGATGATCACTTCCAGCTGGTACATACCCGGCTGCAACCCGGCCGTACCTTCAATATTGTACATATTCGATCCATTCTCGCCCATCGCCGTCTGCCGGATAAGCTCACTGCCCTTTTCATCCGTCACCCGCACCAGTACAAAAGACTTTTCCTTCAGCTGCACATTTACCTGAATATCGTTGATGTTCGGATCAGGCGTAACACTCACTGCTTCCACGCTCTTGCTTCCATAAGACCGGACGATCAGCACTTTGGAATACGTTACCCGGCTTGCCCCGTCAATTTGCCGAAGGCGATAATACAGGTCACTTTTACGAGTAGCCTCATGCATCTTGTCGACAAAAGAGTATTCCTTCATCGCTTCAGCTGCCTTCACTTCTCCTACCTTTTGAAAATACGTACCGTCCAGGCTCCGCTCGACTTCAAAAAGATTACTGTGATTGTCTGAAGCTTTATTCCAGTTGATGGCTATTTCTTTTCTGCTGTAGAGGGCCTGGAAGCTGGTCAGCGTGCTACGGGAAGGGAAGCGGATCGTAGCAGTCGTCGTGATCGAACACAAGGACGGGCTGCCATTGTCACAGACTTTATAAGAGAACTGCGTAGCGCTTCCGGTAAAACCTTCTTTCGGCGTGAAAGAGAATACCCCGTCTTTCTGCAGCTCTACCCGGCCATCGGGGGATTCCGACAACAGGTATGCAGTCATCATTTCATGATTAGGATCATAGTCATTGCCAAGCACATTCCCACTCGCGGTATGTGAGGCGGTGCCTGCAAATTTATCACGAAGCGCTACCGGCGCCACATTGCATGTCGATTGGTAATGCGGGACTGCGCCAATAGACAGTTGGTCAATGGCAATCCGCGTGCCGCCCCCGGTACCCTGGTAATTGATGTATAATTTATACTGGCCAGCGGTCGATACCGATAGAGACTTGTCATAGTTATATGTATGATTGGCGGATGACCCTGTCAGTTCCAGGCTGTCCAGGAGGAAAAGAGCGTTGTCGTTGCCATCTGCTGCATATATCTTGATCCAGCGGCGATCGGACACAGGCTGGTTAAAGCTGTATATAAAGGAGAGCTTTACACTTGTAGCCAGATCCAACAGGGGAGTATAAATACCTGTTCTTTCGGTAGCGCTGGACCCGGTGCCGGATACCATTGCACCATCCCCTTCCATATTCGGGGCCCATCCGCTGCGATTGACATCGAAGTCAGCAAAGAACCAGCAATTGCCCTGTAAATAACCTTTTACCTCGGAAAGTTTTATACCCGGCCGGGAATTAAAATTGTCGGTGGTGAGATTTGAATTAGGGCCTGCAGCAAGCAGCGCCTGGAGAGAAATAGCCAGTGTGGAAGTGAGTAAGACCTTTAAGAAGTTCCTTTTCATCTTTGTAATTTTCAGCAGGTGAATAATTAAGTAAAACCAAATTGGTAACACAAGGGCGATTCAAAGGAAGGGAACTTGATGAAAGGAATTGTGATCTTAAGGGAGTTGGTCTTCTAGTAGGCTTGAAAGTAAGTGGCCCATTACCGGGCGATGCGTCAAAGATAGAGTCTATATTCTGTTTTTGCAAGCCCACCCCGAAAAAATACCGGACCGGCACCAACTATTTGGCCTGTTCCTTTGTAAATTTATTGCATCTCAATGTTTTACAGAATGTAACTCCAATCTATGTCCCCCATCATCCAGGTTGCCGGCCTGACCAAGTTTTTTAGGGAGCAACACGCAGTAAATGACCTTTCCTTCACGGTATACCCGGCTGACATTTACGGTTTTCTGGGCCAAAACGGCGCCGGCAAGTCGACAACCCTCCGAATGCTGCTCACCCTCATCGCCCCTACTGCCGGTCATATCGAGATTTTTGGGATGGACCTGCGGACTCACCGCAATGAGATCCTTCGCAGGGTAGGGGCCGTTATCGAAAGGCCGGACCTTTATAAGTACCTGACGGCCTGGGAAAACCTCTCCCTTTTTGCCCGCATGAGCGGCGTCCGGCCCGACCGCCGCCACATGATGAACCAGCTCGAGCTGGTGGGGCTGGCGGAGCGGGCGCACAGCAAGGTCAAAACCTTTTCACAGGGTATGAAACAGCGGTTGGGCATCGCCACTGCCCTGGTCCATGACCCGGACCTTGTCATCCTCGACGAACCGACCAACGGACTCGATCCCCAGGGTATAGCCGATATCCGCAACCTGATCCTCCACCTGAGCAGCCACCGGAAAAAGACCGTGCTCGTTTCCTCCCATTTGCTCAGTGAGATGGAACTCATTGCCGGCCGTATGCTCATCATCGATAAAGGGAAAAAGATCATCGAAGGGCGTGCCGATGAATTGTTCGATCCTGCCCGGACCATTGTCGAATTGGACACAGCCGATACTGCCTTTACCGCGGAAAAACTCAGCCATTCCCAATGGCAGCCCTTCCTGCGCGAACGCCGGGGTGATAAATTCGTGCTGAAAATGGACAAGACCCAGGTCCCCGTCTTTATTCAGGATATGGTGGAGCTGGGGGTCAAAATACTGGCTATTCAACCCCGGCATTCGCTGGAAGACTATTTTTTAACACTTACAACAGCCAATCAGCATGTGGACTCTTTTACGGATTGAGCTTTTTAAGATATTCAGGCGCCCCCGGACCTATATTCCCTTTGCTGCGATAGCCGCCATGATCCTGATCATCCAGCTTGGACTGAAATTTGACGGCAGGTCCTACCTCGAACTGATGATGAGCAGCCTCTCCGATTCTTTTTTTATTCCCTATGGCATGATCATGAACGGTTACCTTGTCGCATTCGTTATCCTCAATACCCTGTTGATCCAGGTACCCCTGCTCGTTGCCCTCGTGGCCGGAGATATCATCGCGGGAGAAGCCAATATGGGCACTCTCCGCCTGCTGGTCATCCGTCCCGTCAGCCGCACCCGCCTCTTACTGGTAAAGTTTTATGCCTCCGTCATCTACACTGTTCTCCTGCTTGCCTGGATGGCTCTGCTGGCGCTTTTCCTCAGCATGCTGCTTTTTGGCACCAACGACATGATGATAGCCCGCAATACGGTTATGGAGCAGATAAAGAGTTCGGACGTATTATGGCGTTACATCGCTGCCTTCGGTTATGCAACCGTGGCTCTTAGCACCGTAGCCGCACTGGCCTTCCTCCTGTCCGTGTTTGCAGAGAATTCCATCGGCCCCATCGTTTCCACGATAAGCATCGTCATTGTGCTCACCATCCTGTCGGAAATGCGCATACCCTTATATGACAATACCGTGAAACCCTGGTTGTTCACCTCGCACATGCTGGCCTGGAAAGGATTTTTTTATTCGAAGTCTGACGGGCAGGGCGCTGCTCTCACCGGCACCATAGAGAACCTGCCTGCTATTTTGCGCAGCCTGGGTATCCTGCTGGCTTATATTGCAGCTTTCGTGACCACAGCCATCATCACTTTTAAGAAAAAAGACATTTTAAGTTGAGACCATGAAAAGATATTCCCTGCTTCTTTCGCTGCTTTTTGCTCTCCTGTGCGGTTATGCGCAGGACCCCGCCGTCCTTTTACAGAAGGTGCGGGCCCGCCTTGACCTGGTCAACGACTACCAGGCCTCCGGTCTCATGAAGACTAACGTCCCTTTCCTGAAAGTCCCCGAAGCCCAGGTCACCGTCTATTTCAAACGACCCGATAAGCTAAAGATCCGCAACGACAAAGGCATTTCTCTCGTCCCCAAAGGCGCCGTGACCATCAGCCTCAACAATCTGCCGAAAGGAGCCTACACCACTCTCGACGCCGGCAGAGATACCGCAGGCGGCCATGAAGTGAAAGTCATCAAACTGTTGCCGCAAGATGACAAAACCGACCTGGTATTATCCACCCTTTACGTCGATGAAAGCCGTCTCCTGATCCTGAAGGCCCGAACCACCACGCGGGAAAACGGTACTTATGAAATGGAAATGACCTACGGAAAATATCTAGCCTATGCCCTGCCCGACAAAGTAGTCTTTACCTTCAACACTAAAGACTACAAGCTGCCCAAGGGCCTGACTTTTGACTACGACGACGGCTCGCAGAAGCACAGCCCTTCGGGGCCGGCCAAAGGAAAAGTAGAATTGATTTATCAATTCTATAATATTAATAAGGGTGTGCCGGACAGCGTGTTTCAGTAACTTTACGGTAACCATTAAACTTTTTTTATGCCTATTCCTAATTATGGTGTCCTCGTCGGTACTGCAACAGCAAAATTGGATAGCCCCGAAGCCTTGAAAAAGGTCCCCAAGGGCTCGCCCCACTACGAAATCCTTATCAATGCAAATGGCGTAGACTATCGCATTGCGGTAAATGTCAAGTCCGACGTGAACCCGCCGGATCTCCAGTTCTACCTGGACGATAACTACAAACATCCCATTCTCGATGCCGTCAGCAAACTGGCCGTAGGTTTCAATGCTATCCCAAACGGTGGCCCCAGCACCGCGGCACTGGATTATATTCGCGGCAACCTCTTTGATTTTAAAGACCTGCAGGTTCTGCCTGCTACCGCCAATGGATCGACCAACGACCTCAACGACATCTTCGATGTTTGGGTGGGAAAAGCGCTTGCGACGGAAGGCGCCCTCATTTATGCCTTCGGCAGCAAATGGGCGCCGGAAAAAAAACCCGACGCATATTTTGACTTCACTCCCGGCCAGGGCATTCATGATATTCATATGAACCAGGGAAATACCGGAAGTTTTGCCAAAGACAATGGTGTTTATACGGACGGCGGCCTCTTTATCCATTTCCCGGATGAAACCCGCTGGGTGGCGATGTTCCTGAAATTTCAATCCCAGGTCGTGCATACTTCAGATGTCAATGCCACTCCCATTCTTACTGCTGCCTTACCGGAAGAAGACACCGATATCCGGATATTTGCAGCGCTGGTTAATCCAAAAGGGGATGACACCGGCCATGAGGTAGTATACCTGCTGAACACCACCGACAAAGACATCTCCCTCGATGGCTGGGCCATTGCCGATAAGAAAAAAAATAAGGAAATGCTGAGCGGTACCATCGCCGCCGGCGCGACACAGGTACACGTGCTCAACGGCAAGGGAGCACAATTGTCCGATAATGGAGGAATAATTACGCTTTTGAATAAAGATGAACTGAAGATCAGCGGGGTCTCTTATACGAAACAGCAGGCAAGCCAGCAGGGAAAAGTTATAAAGTTTTAGCCGGCGTTTAAAAAGTAAGATCACGGCGGGACGTATGCCCTGCTTCATCTATCTTTTCATCCACGGCATTGGCTAGTACAACGGCCCCCATCTTTTTCAGGGGATTTCTCCTGTTCTCGTCGTACTCCTGCCGGTTGCGGATGATATCGATACAGGTATAAATAGCCGAAATGAAGCTGCTTTGATCCGCCTTGTTCTTACCGGCGATGTCGAATGCCGTACCATGGTCGGGTGAGGTCCGCACCATGGGCAGACCGGCCGTATAGTTTACACCCTCTCCGCTGGCCAGCGACTTGAAAGGGATCAGACCCTGGTCGTGATACATCGCCAGCACCGCGTCAAAACGGGATTGATAGCCCCGGGCAAAAAAGGCATCGGCGCTATAGGGGCCGAATACCAGCATATTGTGCTTGGCATCCTTGATAGCGGGCTTGATGATCTCCTCCTCTTCCCGGCCGATCAGGCCTTCATCACCCGCATGCGGATTAAGACCAAGAACCGCTATTTTGGGCTTGTCGATGCCAAAATCCCTCACCAGGCTATCCCGCAGGATATTTAATTTGGACAGGATCGCTTCGCGGGTGATATATTGGGCGATATCTTTCACCGGTACATGCTCCGTAACCAGGCCTACCCTGAAATTGTCCGATACCATCAGCATCAGCACGTCACCTGCATTGAAAGCATGTTTCAGGTAGGGAGTATGTCCTGTGAAATCAAAGGAAGGGGACTGTGTATTTTTCTTATGAATGGGGGCGGTCACCAGCCCCTGGATCTTTTTGTCCCGCAGGGCTTCTACTGCCATCGTCAGTGATTTTACGGCATAGGAACCGCCGATATCCGTCAGTTGGCCCGGCATGATGGCAATCTCTTCTTCCCAGCAATTGAAAATATTGATCTGTTTGGGGGCGATGCGGGTATAATCTTTGGTGCTTTGGTAATTGAAATTGATTTCCGGGGTGGACTTCCGGTAAAAATTGATCAGCTTGTTCGAGGCAAATATCAAGGGAGTGCATAGTTCCAACAGCCGGTGGTCCGAAAAAGTCTTGATGATCAGCTCTGTTCCGATTCCATTCAGATCACCGATGGAAATCCCTATGACGGGTTTTTGTTGTTGGATGCTCATGCGCTTAATTTTCAGGGTAAATGTACGATTTATTAGCCTTAATTTTACACTCCATGTATACCCTAAAAAAATCCCTTGGTCAGCACTTTCTCAGGGATGAGAACATTTCCCGCAAAATAGTGTCGGCCCTCCGCCAGTCGGCCTTCACCCGGCTACTGGAAGTCGGGCCCGGGGCCGGTGCGCTCACGAAATATCTTTTGGAGCTGGGGGGGGTGGACTTCAAGGCGGTTGAGCTGGATGAAGAAAAGGTCCGCTATCTTCAGGATACCTGGTCAGCCCTGCAGGGAAAAATACTCCAGGCCAGTATTTTGGATCTGGAAAAACCCTTCGAAGGTAAATTCACTGTCATCGGTAATTTTCCCTACAATATTTCTTCCCAGATACTTTTTAAGATGCTGGACTGGAAGGATGACCTTGAAGTTGTGATCGGCATGTTCCAGAAAGAGGTGGCGCAACGGGTTGCCGCCAAGGAAGGCAATAAAATATATGGCGTGCTGAGCGTTCTGATCCAGGCCTTTTTCGACGTGGAATACCTGTTTGAAGTACACGAGCAGTGTTTTAATCCGCCTCCCAAAGTAAAAAGTGCGGTGATCCGGCTGGTACCCAGACCCGCCCCACCCTTCCGGGACGAAAAAAAATTTTTCCTGCTGGTGAAAACTGCGTTTAATCAACGCAGAAAAACCCTTCGCAACGCCGTGAAACCTCTTTTCAGCACGGAGGCATTGCAGGATCCTATCTTTGGCAAACGCGCCGAACAATTGACGATAGATGATTTTGCCCGACTGACATGGAAAATGAACTAAGTAAACAACCCCCAACAATAGAAAGGATGAGAAAAGTCATTATCACCGCTAAAGTCCATGAATACCTCAACCAGACGCTTACGGAAAAAGGTTATACCGTTGAATATTCCCCTCAGATCACCTATGATGAACTACTCCCTGCCCTCGAAGGGGTGGAAGGCCTTATCGTAACCACTCGTTTGAAAATAGACCGGGTCATCATCGACAGCGCCCCGTCCCTGAAATGGATCGGCCGGCTGGGCAGTGGCATGGAGCTTATCGATACGGAATATGCAGAATCTAAAGGCATCCGCTGCGTCAGCAGTCCTGAAGGCAACCGCAACGCCGTTGGCGAGCACGTCCTGGGGATGCTGCTCGGGCTGATGAATAAGATCGTCACCAGCAGCCAGGAAATAAAAGAAGGCAAATGGATACGGGATGCCAACCGGGGCACCGAATTGACCGGCAAGACGGTAGGCATTGTCGGCTTTGGTAATGCCGGCGGCGCATTTGCCAAATTGCTGGCGGCTTTCGACGTCACCGTCCTGGCTTACGATAAATATAACTACGATTTTGCCAGGGGTTATATCCGGGAGGCTTCCCTGGAGCAGCTGGCCCGTTATGCAGACGTGATCAGCTTCCATGTGCCCCTTACGGACGAAACTTTCCACATGGCCGGGGACGACTTTTTCAATTCTTTGGAACGTAAACCCTGGTTTATCAATGCATCCAGGGGGAAGGTCCATGATACGGCGGCGTTGATCCGTGCTTTGGAGAATGGAAAGATATCCGGGGCCGCCCTCGATGTACTGGAAAACGAAAAGCTGGACACGTATACCGACCTCCAGCGGCAACAGCTGGATTGGCTGCTCAACCGTCCGGACGTTGTCATTACCCCCCATATTGCCGGATATACCCGTGAAGCATTTCTTAAAATGGCCCGGGTTATCCTGGAAAAACTGGGTATTTAGGTCAATTTCAGTATCTTTGCAGGAATAGTGCAATGCCTTGGATATCTCCAGGGCGTTGTATTTTTTTTCTCTGGTGGGCCGAGGGTCCGCCGGCCAAGTAAACCAAAGGAGGTAATTATGAGTGGGTTCACTTATTTTACAAAGGACGCACTAGAGCACCTGAGAGCTGAATTACAGAAGATGAAAACGGTGGAAAGACAAGCTGCGTCTAAAGCAATTGCGGAAGCCCGTGAGAAAGGAGATCTTAGGGAAAACGCAGAATATGACGCGGCTAAAGAAGCCCAGGGCTTACTCGAAGCGAAAATCCAGAGGCTGGAAAGCGATCTGGCAAACGCACGTATCATCGAGGAAGGAACTATTGATACCAGCAAAGTATCCATCCTGACAAAAGTTACGGTGACCAATCTGACCAATAAAAAACAGGTGACCTACCATTTGGTCTCGGAAAAAGAAGCCGACCTGAAATTGGGTAAGATATCCGTCACTTCCCCCATTGGCAAAGGACTCCTGGGCAAGCAGGTTGGAGAAACAGCCCAGGTCCAGGTGCCTGCCGGTACCCTTCAATTCAAAATTGAAAATATTACCGTGTGACCATTTTCTCTAAGATAATAACCGGGGAAATTCCATCCTATAAGATAGCGGAGAACGATAAGTTCTTCGCTTTCCTGGACATCTTTCCTCTCCGTGAAGGACATACGCTTGTAGTACCCAAGCTGGAAGTCGATAAATTTTTTGACGTTCCCGATGACTATCTCGCCGAGATGCTGCTGTTTGCCAAACCCATCGCACACGCCATCGAGCAAGCGTTTGACTGCAACCGCTGCGGCCTTTCCGTGGTCGGCCTGGAAGTTCCCCATGCACACCTCCACCTGGTGCCCATCGACAGATCCGACGATCTCAATTTCACCCGGAGCAAACTCAAGCTGACACCCGACCGGCTCAAGACAGCCCAGGAAAAAATAGTGAAGCTTTTGTAGCCTGTGGCTCGCCTACGTCTATTTCAGCAGCGAAGGCCGCTCGGTAATTTCGTGATACTTGATCACGTCTTTCACATAGTAGTGGATGACCATGCTCTTGCGCGTCAGCGCTGCGTTTCTTACCGGCAGGCCGCCGTGTATCAGGTTGGCATGCCAGACAAAGATGTCCCCCTTTTTGGCTAAGAATATTGCCTTTTCCAATTTCTTTTCTTCCAGCAACCCGGCTATCCGGTCTTCATAATCCACATAATCTTTCCGTCCCAGTCGTAGGCTCGTTGCCCCTTCATTAAAATCTTCGTTCAGCAGGTATGGGAGGCGGTGACTGCCCGGATAATAAAACAAAGGGCCATTATCGATATGGGTATCCTCCAGGGCAATCCACACCGCGATGAGGTAACCCAGGGGATAGGTAGTCATATGGATGCTGTCCGAATGGGCACGCTGGTTGCTGCCATGTTTAAAATTGATGGTCTGAAAGGGCACAACCTCCTTGTCAAGGATAAAACTTAGCAGGTGCGTCAGCCTTTCATCATAGGTTATCTTCCGGATCTCCGGGGACAACCGGTTGGCGAATAATAATTTATTATCGTGCGTGGGTTGAAGCTTGCCATCTCTTTCCAATTTATCCGCTTCCTGCTGGATCAGGTCGGCTACCGGTGGAGGGAAAAAACCATCGATGACCAGGTATCCTTTTTCAGACCAGGATAACAGGGACTGTTGTACGCCGGGTGAAAAACTCCCGAACTCCGTCCGGGCAGGGGCCAGTTCCCGGGAATCACCGGTGTCCAGCCATGCTCTCGATTCTTTATCAGGAAAATCTTTGCTGGAAAGGGAGGCGATCACCGGCTTATGGATATTGTATTTCCGGTAAGCCGCTTTGTTATGGGAAAGGCTCTTGTAATGAATCAGGTTATAGGTCCAGTGAAAGAATTTGTATTTTTTTAATTGGCTCCACAGACGCATAATAGAGTATAATTATCGCAGTTTTTCGGGGTTCTTTTTGATAAAATCCTCCCAACTGCCTGCCTTTTTTCGGCTGACCTTCTTTTGGGTATCCGGCCCGCGGCCCAGCTTTTCTTCCACCTGGTGCTGGAAATGATGACATATCGCTACTGCCAGGGCATCGCTGGCATCATATGCCGGAATATCTTCTTCTAATCGGAGGATACGCTGTAACATCTTCCATACCTGTTCCTTTTCCGAATTCCCATTGCCGGTGATGGATTGCTTGACCTTTTTGGGAGAATATTCCGTGATGGTAAGCCCGGCATGCATTGCCGTGGCGATAGCTACTCCCTGGGCCCGGCCAAGCTTCAGCATGCTCTGCACATTCTTTCCGAAAAAGGGTGCTTCAATGGCGAAATCATGCGGCTCATACTGACCGATCAGTTCCTTCACTTTCTGCTGGATCAGCTTTAGCCGAATATAGTTGTCCTCCCGGGTAGGCAGTCGCAAAACGCCCATCTCCAGCAAATGCAGATCGTTGCCCGTACACCTGACCAGCCCATACCCCATTACGACCATTCCCGGGTCGATGCCCAGAATTATTTTGGATTGATTTTGCACCGGGAAGATTATTTTTGATGCCGATTGATCGGCGTTTGAACAAAAGTATTAAAATAATAGTCAATTATCTGGTAGGACCGGTGGTATTCCTGCTACTCTGCTATTTTATAAGGTGGCAGGTGATCCACCAATCCAATTGGCGGGCTTCCCTAAGCCAGATCAAGGGCGCCGTTAGGGGACCGTTGCAATGGAAATTGTGGCTGGTTGTTGCACTTATGCCACTCAATTGGGGAATAGAAGCCCGCAAATGGCAATTAGCGCTAAGGCCTATTGAGGGTATATCTTTCAAAGATGCCTTCCGGGCCATCTTCACCGGAATCACACTGGCTTCTTTTACGCCCAACCGGATGGGGGAATACATGGGACGTATCCTATACATCAAAGAAGGCCGTCGTATTTCTGCGATATCTCTTACCATCATCTGCAGCATCTCCCAGTTGCTGATAACGCTTATCATCGGCCTGGCAGGTCTTCTTTATCTGCGTCCTATCGCACATTTACGAGCCGGTCAGGGCCAACCGGGATTGAATATAGGACTCAATGCACTGCTCATCATCGTTCCGTTGTTGCTGGTAAGTTTAACATTTATTTATTTCAGGCTTTCCTGGGTTGCAACTGTACTGGCAAGGATTCCGGGCGCCCGGAAATATGAAGCCTATATAAAAGTTTTACAAAATTTTGATGCAACGATCTTATTGAGAATTTTGTTCTTATCTTTTGGCAGATATATTGTATTTATTGTTCAATATAGCCTGATTTTTCCCGTTTTTGGGGTGTACCTGGGATTTGGGGAGGTTTGGGGTGGCATAAGTGTGGTTTTCCTGGTCATGGCTGTTATGCCCACCTTTACTTTCCTGACAGATCTGGGACTAAGGTGGGGGGCCAGCATCCAGGTACTGGAATTGTTCAGCCCAAATATGGTGGGGGTTTTTGCGGCCTCCTTTGCAATATGGCTGATCAACCTGATCATACCGGCTTTAATAGGAAGTTTGTTAATTCTAAGCATTAAATTATTCAAAAGTCGATGAGAGTAATTATTACGGTTAGTATCTTATTGCTGATGGTGCTTTCTTTTCCTCTGCTGGCTGGTAACGAAACCCCTTCTTTTTGTGGCGGCATTCGTAACAAAGCCTTCCTTCCGGGCGAAAACCTGACTTACAAGGTATCTTATTCTGTTGCCGGCGTAAAGTTCGCGACTGCCGGTGAAGCTTCCTTCAATACCACATTCGAGCATTTCAACGGTAAGGATGTCTATCACATCATCGGTGAGGGAAAAACCTACCCTTTCTATGATAAATTCTTTAAAGTAAGGGATAAGTACGAATCTTATATTGATACGGCTACTTTGCAGCCCTATAAGTTCATTCGCGACGTCGATGAGGGCGGATATAAAACATATGAGAACGTCAGTTTTAACAAGACCACCAATACGGCCATTATGAAAGCCGGCGTATTTAAAGTGCCCGACTGCATCCAGGACGTATGCAGCGCCATTTTCTATGCCCGTAACATCGACTTCAGCAACCTCAAGGTAAACGACAAGGTCCCCTTCGATATGTTCCTCGACCGGCAGGTCTACCATCTCTATGTCCGCTATCTTGGTAAAGAGACCATTCGCACGTCCTACGCCAAGTTCCGCACCATCAAATTCAGACCCCTGCTGGTCAAGGGCACCATGTTCGAAGGGGGTGAAAAAATGACCGTCTGGGTAACCGATGATCCTAACCACATCGCGGTCCGCATCGAAAGCCCTATCACTGTCGGGAAGGTGTCTGTCGACATGTCCTACTACCACAACCTGCGTTATCCGCTGAGCTCGCTGGTGGATTTGTGAAAAAGGAGTTTTTTGCACAAATGCATTCGGAAAACCACATAAAGCCAGAGTAAAAATACTCGATTTTTAGCAGAATAACACGCGTTTTTACGACGTAAAATTGCTAAAACCAACTACACGCTGATAGCTCTAAAATGCACGGTCTTGGATGCCTGGCACCGTGCCGCCGCGTCATCGAATGCCCTTACGACGGAATTCCATCAGTGGACAAAATTGCAGATGAAAGCGCTTATGCCGCTAAACAGGCGGCTAAAAAGGCTGCAAGAACTATAATAAATTCCGATGCTTGGAATTCTCCGCTTGCGAGGATGATTGTTCCAGATTATATTACTTTAGGTGGAAGTATCCAAAGCTCCTCAGGAGTATATGCATCGGAAGAAGGGACGTTTACTTTGTTGCTAAGAGGGGAAGACCCTGGTTTATACTTCAATACAACTACAGGTTTTGGGGGCACAGTTTCTGTAGGGACTGACTTTGGGGGAAGTCTTGGAGGTGGGTATTATCTGGGTGATCCGCGGCTGCTTTCCAGCAAGACGCTTGGGGGTTGGCAGGTAAGTGGAAGTTTTAGCCCAGAAGTAAAATTAGGTGTTGGTGTAGGTGTTAGTGGAGGCATCGATGTTGGTTTGAATGACAAAAGACAGCCAACCACAATTTCGTATAAGATTGGGGTGTCAGCTGGAGTAGGCGTAGCAACTCCGATAAATGGAACACTAGGTGGCGGGTCTGCAACTCCTGCTATTCCTATAATTAAATTTACCAAATAAGATAACCATGAAGACGTACATTGAAAACAAACCACTTCAACGAATTTTTTTAATAGTTTTTCCAATTCTTGTTATTGGAATGGCAATATTCTTTACCATAAAGTATATTCAGTTTAAAAACGAGTTGAACGATTTTAAAAAAAAATCAGTATTTGGAATTGTTATGGGATTAAAGGATCTAACACGTGGTTCTTACGATCTGTATATTAAGCAAGGCACTATTGTAAACGAATATGCGCTTCCAAATTTCTACCACTATATCGATAAAGTACAAATAGGCGATTCATTATTCAAACCTGCCAATTCAATGACTTTTCAATTGCATAAAAAAAAGGGACAAAAATTTGTTTATGGAGGAGAGATAAAGGTGGAATATTAAATCAGGCTATGTATAGTGAGAGCGTCCTTTTCTAAGACTTGATAATAATTTGTCTGGATATTTGGATATGAAAATGCCGTCCCGAGTAACGCTCAGATTACCTATAGCTTTAATAGAGGTCAAGGGGCATATGGTATGGAAGCATTGGAGGAGCGGCGGCTATAGATTGGATGTGCAAGGCACGGCAAGAGTTTATGGATCATTCGTGCAAAGTATAGGTGACTCTTATGATATAGGTATCAGAACGCATCCAAATGGGTATGCGCCGGGAATAGACGCGGCCTGGATAGCGTTTGGAAATATTTATGGATCTATAGGCGTCAATAAACAAACATTCGGTACTATGCAGCCGGGATCTCTCATCATTGGCAGGACATCTCCCAATAAGGTAGTCGCGCTGGTCGATTATGTCGGAAACCCGGCTTATGTCGTCGACGGAATAGGAGCCGTCACAATCAATGGAGGATATAGCGGTATCAACCCGACCTCCACTACCGCCAATGGAACAAATACCAACTCCTTCGATTTTATCATCAACGGGCCTCGAGGCACCGGCAGTGGTAACACCGGCGACATTATCATAACAACCGCCAATTCCCAGCCATCCGGCCAAACAACACATACACTAACAAGCCGCTGGTGGATAAAAGGCGGGTCCGGATTTATGGCCAACACCTCAACTCCTACTTCCAGTCTCGACGTATCCGGCGCCACCGGCTACTCCCAATTCCGTATGCGCACCTCCTATACCCCTACGGCCACCACAGATACTAACGGCAACGTCGGCGACTTTTCCTGGGACGGTAATTACTTCTATATTAAAACCCCTGCCGGCTGGAAACGCTCCGCATTGACGACATTTTAGTAAATTGGCTCCGTATGGACCCACATATTCACCTCCAACAAGGAGATATAACAAAACTCAGCGTCGACGCCATCGTCAATGCCGCCAACTCTTCTCTCCTCGGCGGGGGTGGAGTGGACGGCGCCATTCACCGCGCCGGAGGCCCGGCTATCCTCGAAGAATGCCGCCGCATCCGCGACCGGCAGGGTGGCTGTAAGGTCGGCGAAGCCGTCATCACCACCGGGGGTAACCTGCCTGCCCGTTATGTCATCCATACGGTGGGCCCGGTCTGGAACGGCGGCCGGAATAACGAAGAGCAGCTGTTGGCCAATGCCTATGGCAACAGCCTGGATCTGGCTGTGAAAAACGGGGTCAAGACCATCGCCTTCCCCAATATCAGCACCGGCATCTATCACTTTCCAAAAGACAAAGCCGCAGAAATTGCCTTGTATACCACCGATGAGTTTCTGAAAAAAAATCCCGGCCTTTTCGAAAAGGTGATCTTCGTTTGCTTCGACCAGGAGAATTACCAACTGTACCAGGCACTCCTGGATAAAGCCCGGCCGGGTTAATAAATCCTGACCGGATCGATCTCCGCTACCGCCATATTCATATATACCTTATCTTGCGGGCATGGATATAACCGACTATTCCTATGTAGTTGTGGGCAGTGGCTTATCCGGTGCGGTCATGGCAGAACGCATCGCCAGCCAGCTTCACCAACCCGTTCTCGTCATTGAAAAAAGGGACCATATCGGCGGCAACTGTTATTCGACCAATGACCCCGCCACCGGCATCGAATACCACGCCTATGGAACACATATCTTCCATACCTCCAATGAAAAGGTCTGGGATTATATCCGCCAGTTCACCGCCTTCAACAACTACCAGCACCGGGTACTCAGCTCTACCCGGGGACGCATCTTCCAGTTCCCGATCAACCTCGAAACGATCAATCATTTTTATAACGTCAACCTCAAGCCATATGAGATCGACGACTTTATGGCTACCATTCGTGACAATTCTATAACGGAGCCGGCCAATTTCGAGGAAAAAGCGCTGTCCCTCATCGGGCGCGATCTCTACGAAGCCTTTTTCAAACACTATACCATCAAGCAATGGCAGGTAGATCCGTGTGACCTGCCTGCATCTATTTTCAATCGCCTTCCGTTCAGAAAGAATTACGTCGACAACTATTTCTTCGATACATGGCAGGGGATCCCCGAAAAAGGATATACCCATCTCTTTCAGAACCTGCTGGCCGATAAAAAGATCAAGGTCCTGCTGAATACGGATTTCTTCTCCTTGCGGGACCGGCTGAATAAAGATGCCTGTCTTATCTACAGCGGACCTATCGATCGCTTTTTCGACTATAGATACGGAAAGCTCAGCTGGCGCACCATCCGTTTCGAACAGGAAACCCTCGACATGGAGGACTACCAGGGCAATTCCGTCGTCAACTATCCCGGACCGGATGTGCCTTTTACCCGGATCCACGAACCCAAACACCTGCACCCGGAAAGAGAACAGACCAAAGATAAAACCATCATCTTCCGGGAATATTCTATGTTCGACCAGGGCGATAATCCCTATTATCCCATTGCCTCCACGGAGAATCAGCGCCTGCTGGCCCTCTATCGGCAGGACGCCGCAAAACTGCAGAACGTTTTTATCACCGGCCGCCTGGGCGACTATAAATACTATGACATGCATCATACTATCGCCCGGTCCCTGGAGATCTTCGAAACCGGCGTTCTACCTCTAATCACCGCTAACCATGCCATCTAATTCCGTTCTAGCAGTCGTCATACCCGTCTATAATGAAGAGGCAAGCCTCGTCACCCTCCTCCGGGACTGGCAGGCCGTTTTTAATGCTACAGGCGAGCCATATAAAATAATCCTCATCGACGACGGATCCAAAGACGGGAGCCTGCAGACGCTGAAAACCCTCGGGCAGAATAACCCCGCCCTGGACATACATACCCAGGCCAATGCCGGCCACGGCCCTACCGTCCTGAAAGGATACCGGTTTGCCCTCAACGCTGAATGGGTCTTCCAGATAGACTCCGATCACCAGCTGGACATGGCCGCCTTTGTTATACTTTGGGCCAATAAGGAAAATTACGACCTGCTCCTTGGCGAACGAACGGAAAAAAACGCCTCTTTTCTCCGTCAATGTGTAAGTACTGTATCCAAAGGCATTGTGCGTTTGTGTTATGGCAAGGGCGTCAGAGACGTCAACACCCCCTATCGGCTGATGCGGGCAAGTCAGCTGGAGCAGGCGCTTGAAAACATCCCTGGCGAAAGTTTTGCTCCCAATGTTTTACTGACAGCCTGGTTTATCGCGGAAAAAAAACGCATCTTTACGACAACCACCGAACTGAGGATAGACAGCGATAGGCGGCGGAGTAAGATGAACCGCTATTTCCTGTTGGGCATCCTACGATCTACCCTTCAGACCATACAGTTCCGGCTAAAACTATGAACAAGCAATATAACAGCCTCTTATTCGTCACTGCGGCCTGTTTGCTGCTAAGCTTGCTCTATTGTCCGCCAGTCGACCTGGTAGGTGGCGATAAAGAGGTCTTCCGGTACGGAGGAATGGTCATTGGCAGGGGTGGAATTCCCTACCGGGATTTTTTCGATCATAAGCCCCCCCTTATATTTTTTCTGAATACAATTCCTTTTTTCCTGGGCAAATGGACCTTCTGGCTCGTAGACTTCACCCTGGTATTGCTGGTTACACTGGCATTTTTGCGTCTTTGCCAGCGATACCGTTTACCATATCCCTGGCTGCTTCCCCTATTATTCAACCTGATGATCAGGGATTTTCTGCTGCAGGTAGGCCTTGGAATGACAAGAGAATATGCTACCATTTTCGAACTATTGTTTTTTTGTGTGGCAATCGGAACAGCGCGTTACAGATATTTTTGCATGGGGCTTTTAGGCGGACTGGTGTTTTTCATGCAGCAGGAGCAGTCGCTGGCCCTGCTGCCAATGCTGATCTATGTCTTATTAACAGATAGATCCACTCCTGTATCCGGCAGGATACTTCGGCTTGGCGCCGGTTTTTTGACGATAGCGCTGCCCCTATTGTTGTTTTTTGCTGCACATCATTCGCTGGATCTCCTATGGCAGGACGCCTTCCTTTTCAATTTTAAATGGTATACGGCACAGAAGAAGTCCATGGGGGATCATTTCAGGGCGATAAAACAAATGCTCGATGCGGTGAATTATGAGCTGCCCTTCATGATCGCCGGTGCCCTTGGGCTAAGCTCCCTATTGCTCAAACACAAAAGGAAGGGCCTGCTGCTCGCCACCCTTGCGGGTGTGCTTTTTTCGATCAGCCAGGAATTCATGGGTAGAAGGGAAGAGAATCACGCTTTCGAACATTACTTTATGCCATTGTCGGCCAGTTTATGCTTTTTACTGTTTGTAGTGTTCGCCTTTACGGAGGAGACAGCCCTGCTGGAAAGGCGGATCCGCCCGGTCTATGGCTTCCTGCTTTGCGCCAGCCTTACCTATACAGCCCTTCAGCACGCCAGCCATCTGCGACGGGTAGAAGAAGAGCCCGACTTCAGCTCTCCTGCCTATGCTTACCTGCAGGGAAAATCCATCGGCGACTATCAGCTTTATCAAATGAGCGACCTTAATCTGCTTCATGTTTTGAATGAGAAAAAGATACTTTCTCCTTCCCCCTGGATTTACCAGCACTTCTGGAAATGGTATCCCGGATGGGATCCCGGTCAACAGCTGTTAAAGGGCATCGGCGACGACCTCCTTAGACACCGGACAGCGTATGTCGTTATGGATAGCACAGATGTAAAAAAATTTATTGATCCGATAAGTTCAAGATGGTGGTTTACTTTTATCAACGAACATTATGACCGGGTACCACTGCCCGGACCAGTCTCCGCTATTTCAATCTGGAAAAAGAAAAATGTTCCATAAATGTAGAACCGATGTCAAACTAATTTATGAAAAAACACCACTGGCACCTTTTATTTATCCTCTTAGCCTCGCTGCTGCTGAGCCTGCTTTATATTCCAAAAAATAATATTATCCAGGGGGATAAAGATATTTATCGCTATGTTGGCCTCGTGATCCAGAAAGGCGGTGTCCCTTACCGGGACGTTTTTGACCATAAACCCCCATTGATATTTTTCCTCAATTATGCAGCGCTGCTGATGGGCGGGGACTGGGGACAATGGATCATCGATACGTCCCTTGCGCTGCTGGCTACCGGGCTGTTCTTCGGATTGTGTAAAAGACACAAGCTTTCTTTTCCCTGGGTACTGCCCTTATTATTCAACCTTATGCTTCGGGACTGGTTTATCTGCCTCGGCATGGGTATGACCCGCGAATATACCACCGTTCTGCTGCTGATCTTTTTTTGCGTGCTGCTCGGACGACACCGTCTGCGGTATAACATACTGGGTTTCTTAGCCGGCCTGATCTTTTTTATGCAGCAGGACCAGGTGTTTGCGCTGATCCCTTTTTTCATTTATGCCTTCCTGCCTGATAAGGATGTTATACCTTTTTGGTCCCGGCTTCTCCGGACCGCTGTCGGTTTCGGTGCCGTGTTGCTGCCAATCATTCTGTATTTTGCCTGGAATAATTCCCTGATCTATTTTTGGCAGGACGCCTTCCTGTTTAATATGACCTGGTATACGACGACCCTGAAAGAGTCATTTTTCGATCATCTCAGAAAGCTCAAATTGATCTTTGACCAGGGGAATTACGAATTACCTGTCCTGGTGTCCTTTACACTGGGCACATGTGCATTGTTCTTTCGCACCGGCAACAGAAGATTGATACTGGCAGCGCTCGCAGCGGCATTGTTATCCATCGCTCCCGAATTCCTGGGAGGACGGGACATTGTCCCCAATATACACGAGATGAGCTTTACCCATTATGTGCTGCCCCTGTCCGCCAGCCTGCCCATTCTCTTATTTTGTGTATTTGCTTTTTCCGAAGAGCCGGTCCTTCAGAACTGGAAGGCCCAGGCTATTAACGGCTTTTTTGTCTGCGCAAGCCTGTTTTACATTGCCGTGCAACATTTTGTGAATCGGCAAATAGCAAGGGGCGACGATGGAAATTCCTTAATAACAGTTTACCTGGTTAAGCACAAACCGGGCGATTACCAGCTGTTTAGCTTTGGCAACAATAATTATCTTTATATCAACAACGAGTTAGAGATACTGGCGCCTTCCAAATGGGTATACCAGCATTTCTGGTACCTGTATGATACCTGGGATAGAGACCATCTTCTCTTACAGTCAATGGCGCAGGATTTGTTGCGGCATCGGACAACTTACGTGATTCAATCTGCTTTGCGGGAATATTTTCGCGACGCCAGCGCATACGACTGGTGGATGGCTTTTCTGCAGGAACACTACGAAAAACTTCCCTTACCCCAGGAAGATGGGAGGACGACATTGTGGAAATTAAAAGATAAGCCGGAATAAACCGATGAACCGACAGTATAAGTATAATAGTCTCATCTTTGTAATAGCTGCATGCCTGCTGCTAAGTCTTCTCTATTGCCCGCCGTATAGGGCACTTTCTAATGACGTTGAAGTCTTTCGTTATATGGGACTGGCTATTTCAAAAGGGCTTGTACCTTACCGGGATGTTTTCGACCATAAACCTCCACTCATCTATTTTTTTAATTATACCGGCCTGTTGTCAGGGGGCGTCTGGGGCTTCTGGGTGATCAATACAGGTCTTGCCCTCCTGGCTACCTGGTGCTTTTTCCGGCTTTGCCGTTCGTACCGGCTACCGTACCCCTGGTTACTGCCGCTGTTGTTTAACCTGATGCTGCGGGACAACCTGATCGATATAGGCAACAACGGGACCAGGGAGTTTACCACTCTTTTCTTTATGCTTTTTTTCTGTCTCCTGATGGGGAAAAGCCGGTACAGGGATCTTTGGCTGGGCTTGCTGAGCGGACTCATCTTTTTTACCCAACAGGAACAGATCTTGTCTCTTATCCCCTTTCTGATCTATACTTTATTGGATAAAGAAACTGCTCCAGCCTTTATACGGATCCTGCGTATGGGCGCAGGCTTTTTGATCGTTTTGCTGCCTATCCTGCTGTATTTCGCCATTCACCATTCGCTGGCCTGGTTTTGGCAAGACGCATTCCTTTTCAATTTTTCATGGTATACTACGGAGAAAAAGTCGTTGATAAAGCATTTCAGGACCGTGCAAAATATACTCGATCAGGGCAACTATGAAATACCGTTTTTGATTGCCGTCACATTGGGAATTCTCTCTCTTCTTTTCAAACACGCGAAAAAAGGCCTGGTCATTGCAGCGCTGGCAGCAGTAGCGCTTACTGCAGCCCCCGAGTTCATGGGCGGACGTTATACTGGCTCTGACACACCTAAAGACTTTTTCTATTACTTCCTGCCCATGTCCGCGGCTCTCTGTATCTTACTTTTTGTAACCTGGGGTTTTGCCGAAGACGACATTCTCAACAACAGAAGACAACGTTTGTTTTATACTGTTCTGCTTTGCAGCAGCCTGGTCTTTACCATGTTTTTTCATGCCGCTCACCTGACCCGCTGGGGGCGTATCCCTATCGTCGCCTCCCCGGAAGCCAACTTTCTCCGGGCACATAAACCTGGTGACTACCAACTGTATGTCGTGATGGACAACGACTATATCTACATCTATAATGAGCTGGGGATCCTGGCGCCTTCCCGATGGCTCTATCATCATCTATGGTCCTGGTATGACCGTTGGGACACTGATCAGGCCATTCTTCATTCCATTGGCGCCGATATGCTCCGTCACCGGACGACCTATATTATTTTTGATAGAGAGTGGCTTAGCCGGTTTCACAATCCTGCCAGCGCAAACTGGTTTTTATCGTTTATGAATACCTGGTACGAGCAGGTGCCTCTGCCCGGCGAGCCCAATTCTATACTTTGGAAATTAAAAGGTACACCTTAAAGACTGGCCAGCGGAAACCCCTTGCCGCTCCGGATGCCCTTTTCTGTCTTTTCCGGCACACAGCATTCATTGATGGGGTCATGTTCGAAGAAGAGTACATATTTCCCCGCAGCAGCCTCTTCGAAGAAGGACTTCTTTTCCTGCAGGGTCGTTAAGGGAAACATATCATAGGCCATCACATAAGGCAGGGGCATATGTCCTATGGAAGGAAGCAGATCGGCCATGAAGACGAGTGTCTGGCCTTTATACTGCAGCTGGGGCAGCATCATCGCATCGGTGTGACCGTTAGCCAGCCGGACCGAAAGTCCGGGAATAATGACATTATTTATGGTATCCAGCCGGAAGCCGCCATCCGCCGCCCCAGCGGCGCCGCCAGCCACACCCCTCGCGCCGCCTGTATCTACGAACTTCAGCTGTCCGCTCTCCTGTATAGGCAAAATATTTTCTTTCAGAAAAGAAGCCTTCTCCCGCTCGTTGGGCTCGGTTGCCCATTTCCAGTGTCTTTCATTACTCCAATACACCGCATTCTTAAAAGCCGGCACCAGCCGGTCGTCTTCCCGGACAATACTTCCTCCGCAGTGATCGAAATGCAGGTGTGTCAGCAACACATCGGTAATGTCATCCCGGTGAAAACCCAGCGCAGCCAGGGACTTATCCAGGGTATCCGGCCCATGCAAATAATAATGGCTGAAAAACTTAACATCCTGTTTGTCTCCAATGCCATTATCCACTAAGATCAGCTTATTACCGTCCTCGATCAGCAGGCAGCGCATCGCCCAGGTACAAAGGTTGTTTTCGTCCGCCGGCTGGATCTTACTCCACAGGGTTTTGGGCACAACGCCAAACATGGCTCCTCCATCAAGTTTGAAGAAGCCGGTATCGATAGTATATAATTTCATAAGGAAACCTTCTTTTGCTTTACCTGCGCCGAATACAGCCATATCAACCCTATGACGAAGAAAAAGATCAGAAATAATACGGCATTCTTCATGCTGCCGGTCATGTCATCGATAAAACCGAAACTGAACATCCCGATCACGATGGCAAACTTTTCCGTCAGGTCATAATAGCTGAAATAGGAGGCTGTATCTTTTGTCTCGGGCATCAGCTTGGAATAGGTCGAGCGGCTCAGGGATTGAATGCCGCCCATAACCAGTCCCACGCCTAACGCCAGGGCATAAAAGGAATATTCGATAGGCTCCTGGTGAGGCGCCAGGTCATGTTTCCAGCGGGATAGCTCAGCTTCTGCTTTGGCGTCTTCGATGTCAAAAGCAGAAGCGCTCATTTGCCCCTTTTTGGCCAGGAGATCATCCTTTTGCTGTTGCAGTTCGGCGATCTTTTCGTGGAATAATTTCAGATTTTCTGCCTGGCCGGCGGTGATATAGGCCGACACGCAGATGAATATCCAAAGGACGATGACGCCCATCAGGACACGGATATTGCCATACCGCGCGGAGAGCTTGCTCATCCAAATGGCCCCTGCAATAGCGATGAGCTGTATCAGCACGACGGTGACGATCAGCTTGGTATCTTCCAGTCCCAGCAATTTGCTGCCGAAAAGGGTGGCAGCCATCATCACTGTCTGTACGCCCATGCTGTAAAAGAAAAAGCCGCGCAGGTAACGTTTCAGCACGGCCATCTTTTTCACTTCGTTGTATACTTTCCGGACTTCTGCAAAACCGGCCGTGAATACATTCACAGTGGGTCCGGTGCTTTTCGTCCGCCCGGGCTTTGGCAATACAGCAAAGGTCAGCTGGGCAAAACCTGCCCACCAGATGCCCACCAGTAAGAAGGTCAACCGGGGACCCAGAAAAGGGTCTTTATTCTGGAGCACCAGCACCAGTACAAATCCGATGATCTGTAAAATGACGCTCCCTATATAACCATAGGCATATCCTTTTGCGCTGACCCGGTCCTGGTCTTCCGGGGCTGCTATTTCCGGCAGATAGGAATTATAAAAAACCACGCTTCCCACAAAACCCATCGAGGCCAGGATAAAACAAATTATTCCCAGACCCAGGTTCGAACCATCAAAAAAGTAAAGGACGCTGCAACCCAACGCTCCCATATAACAGAAGAAGCGCATAAAATTTTTCTTATTGCCCCTTGTATCAGCAATGGATGTAAGAATAGGATAGAAGAGGGCAATGATCAGGTAGGCTGCAGCCATCGAATAACTGTAAAGCGATGAATTGACAAAGGTATGCCCCAGAAAAGGGATATTATCGCTTTTGAAGAAATGATGAGTGGCGCTGGTAAAATACAGCGGGAAAAAGGTCGTCGTGATTACAAGGTTGTATACAGAATTCGCCCAGTCATACATGGCCCAGCCATTGATGACTTTTTTAGACGCCGTCTGTATCATATAATACCCCTCCAGAGTAATAACAGCATCACCGTTCCAATGATGATGCGGTAGTAACCCCAGACCTTAAATCCATGTTTTTGCAAAAATCCGATGAAGAAGCGGATAACGATGATAGCAACGATAAACGTAATGACGCTGCTGATCCCCAGCAAAGTGATATTATCCTTTGTCAGGACATTGGGATGCTCCTTGTGTACGTCCCAAAAGCTTTTTACTGAGGCGGCCAGCATCGTGGGCACGGCGAGGAAGAAAGAGAACTCGGCGGCTGCCTTGCGGGTCAGACCCTGGCTCATCCCGCCCAGGATGGTCGCGGCGCTGCGGCTCAGCCCCGGTAAAAGGATAGACAATACCTGGAAGCAGCCGATCCGAAAGGCAATGCCATTGGAAACCTGCCGCTCATCGTCTATTTTAGGGGCTTTAAAAGCGCGATCGACAAATAAAAAGAGCACTCCGCCGGCAATCATGACGCCGGCAATAAAGTATAGATCGCTAAGGGCGGCATCGATACGTTTTTTCAGCAGGGCCCCAAATATAACGGCGGGTATAACTGCAATGATCAGCTTAACGTAGAAATTGAGCCGCGAAAAATCGAAGAATTTCCTGTAATACACCACTACCACGGCCAGGATTGCTGCCAGCTGGATCACTATCTCGAACATATCCGAGAAAGGGGTTGAACTGACGCCGATAATAGGATTGGTAAACTTCATGTGCGCCGTGGACGATATGGGGAGAAACTCCGTCAGTCCTTCGACGATCGCCAGAATAATTGCCTGAATGGTATTCATGAAAAGGATTATTGACTGCTTTTCTTTTCTTTGCGGAAGATGGCAAAGATCTCTATCACAAACCCGCCCAGGATGAGAATGGGAGCGACAGTTATCCGGGTAAAACTATAAACTTCTTTGGGATCGAAGACATTCGGGTCTTTGCTTTTCCCGCCACCCATCAGGAACAGGCCCAGGGCGATGAGAACGATCCCGATCAGCATCCATTTGTAATTTTCTTTCCCGAATAAGGGTACATTCTGGTGTGGGGCAGTGGCCACTTTGGCCCGGGAAGAGGTAGTAGAAGAGGATGTTGCCTTTTTGGTCGTTGCCATGGATGAAATTAGATTGATTATTGTGCGAACCAAGGGTCCGCTTTGGGCCTGCAATATATCTGTAATCCGGATATTCGCCAAAAATGGCCCGCAGGCGGGGAAAGTAAGGCTGAACGAAGGCCATTAATATAAGTCGTCCAGCTTCATTTTCAAGTACTTAACCACACTTCTGTGGGTACTGATGAATGAAATGCTGATGCCCAGCAGCACGATCACGGCAAACAGGGCCGACAACAAGGTGTAATCCCGCAGGGCCCTTATCTCCGGCAGCCATTTTTCCGCGCCGATGATAACCCCCACGATACCCCCGATCGCGATCAGACCGCTGACGGCGCCATTAATGAGTGCCCGGACATCCATGGGCTTGGCAATAAACCAGCGGGTGGCGCCTACCATCTGCATGGTCTTGATGAGGAAGCGGTTGCTGAACATGGCCAGCCGGATTGTATTGTCGATCAGGATGATGACCAGGATGGAAATGATAACGGCAACGCCCAGAAGGATAAAACTGACCCGGCGGATCATATCGTTCAGGTTGGACACCAGTTTCTGATTATACTGTACTTCGCTCACGGCAATGTTCTGGCTGAGCTGGGCTTTAATCTTGTTCAGCGAATCCGGGTTGGCGTACTCGCTCCGAATGGTAAAATTCACACTGGCCGGGAGCGGGTTCTTATCCAGCACTGTTCCCCAGTCCGAATTCCCATCTGACATAAAACGTTGTTTTGCCAGTTCCTTGGTCAGGTAGGAATATGATTTGGTATAAGGCTGGGCTGCTATATACTGTACTAAGGTTGCGCTATCTTTTGGCGACACGTTTTCCCGCACGTATACCTGCACTTCCACATTTTCCCGGAAATTTTCGCCCAGCTTATTGGCATTGATCACTATCCAGCCCAACATACCCAGCAGAAACAAAACGAGGGAAACGCCTACAATGGACATAAAATAGGAAGGAGTGGAACGCTTGGCATATCCTTTTCCGAATTGCGCCATGATTTAACTTTAGTTTTTGGGTTGTTGTTATAAAGTAAGCTCCGCACCTAAATCACAAAAATAACGGATTTGAGGCCATGTTCAGGTTCTTTTTACCGGTAAATCAAGGCCATTTTTGTAACTTTGCCATCCCTTTAACGAATGTTTGCCGTCATTATTTCGGTAGAAAAAAACCTTTTAACTTTTTTCCAACGTTTGGTAGGCGCGTTACCCGCTTTTGAAAAATGGGCACGTTCCCCCGCATACGAAAAGCTATGGACTATAATTTCAGTGATATTGAAAAAAAGTGGCAGTTGTACTGGACGGAGAATGGCAGCTATAGGGTAAGCAACGATAGCTCCCGGCCGAAGTTTTATGTCCTGGACATGTTTCCCTATCCCAGCGGCGCCGGCCTCCACGTAGGTCATCCCCTGGGTTACATCGCCAGCGACATTTATGCCCGTTATAAGAGACTGAAAGGCTTTAACGTCCTGCACCCGATGGGTTACGATGCCTTCGGCCTGCCCGCCGAACAATATGCCATCGATCATGGCATTCACCCAGCCGTATCTACGGAGAACAATATAACCAATTTCCGCCGCCAGCTGGATAACATCGGTTTCTGCTTCGACTGGGACCGCGAAGTCCGGACCTCGGACCCCGGTTATTATAGATGGACCCAATGGATATTTCTTCAGCTTTTCAAGAGTTGGTACGATAGGAAGGAGAATAAGGCACAGCCTATAGAAGACCTCATTGCCCTCTTTGAAAAAAAAGGTAATGCTGCGCATCCATGCCCCGGCAACGCCACCGTCCTTTTTACCGCGGTTGAATGGAAGGGTTTCGACCGTCGCCGCCGGGAGGAGATATTGATGAACTATCGTCTTGCCTACTGCGGTTATGGCGAGGTCAACTGGTGTGAAGCGCTGGGTACTGTTCTGGCTAACGATGAAGTGATCAACGGCGTAAGCGAACGTGGCGGCCATCCCGTTGTGAAAAAGAAACTCCGCCAATGGTACCTCCGCATTACCGACTATGCCGATCGTCTGCTGGAAGGCCTCGAAACAGTGGACTTTAGCGACGCGATGAAAGAAATGCAAACCAACTGGATCGGCAAGAGTTTCGGGGCAGAGATCGAATTTGATATCCTCGATTCAGCAGAAAAGCTAAAGGTTTACACCACTCGCCCCGACACCCTCTTTGGCGTCGACTTCATGGTCATCGCTCCCGAGCACCCGCTCACCAGTCTCATCACCACTGCCGGCCAACGCCCGGCGGTGGAAGAATACATCGCTTATGTAAAAAGCCGCAGCGAACGCGAGCGTATGGCCGAAAAAAAGATCACGGGCTGCTTCACCGGCGCCTTCGCCATTCACCCTTTCAACGGGCTCCATATTCCAATCTGGACATCGGAATACGTGCTGGCAGGCTATGGCACCGGCGCCATCATGGCCGTGCCCTGCGGCGACGAACGTGACTTTAAATTTGCCCGGCACTTCAACCTGCCTGTCACCAATATCATCGGCGACGCCTTCAATGGAATAGAAGCCAACCCTACCAAGGACGCGATCCTGGAGAATAGCGACTTCCTCGACGGCCTTGTCATGAAAGACGCCATCGTCATCGCCATCCGCCACCTGGAAGAAAAAGGCATTGGCATCCGTAAAGTAAATTTCCGTATGCGGGACGCCGCGTTCAGCCGTCAGCGCTACTGGGGCGAACCCTTCCCAATTGTATGGTTGGATGGCATTGCCACGCCCCTGGACGAGAAGGAGCTGCCGCTGGAATTGCCCCACATAGAAAAATATGGCCCCGGACCCGAGGGCGAAGGCCCCCTGGCCAATGTGGCAGCCTGGACCAGCCGCCACCTGGAGACCAATACCATGCCCGGTTATGCCGGCAGCAGCTGGTACTTCCTCCGCTATATGGACCCTCACAACAATGAAGAATTCTGCAGCCGGGCGGCCTCCGACTATTGGGGCCAGGTAGACCTCTATATTGGCGGTACCGAACATGCCGTCGGCCACCTGCTGTACAGCAGGATGTGGACCAAATTCCTCTTCGACCGCAACTACATCGGTCATGACGAACCCTACAAACGACTGGTCAACCAGGGCATGATCCAGGGCAGCAGCCGGTTTGTGTACCGGGCGGAGCTCAAAGGCTCTCACAACATCGAAGAGTTAGCCAGGAGCACGCCGGTTTTTGTGTCCTATGGACTGCGGGTTATCGAAGGCACGCCGCAATTCCACGAACTGGTCACCCTGGCGGTACGTAATATCTTCAACAATAACGATATCGAACTGGGAACCATCACCCTTTCCGAATTACACGTCGACGTCAACATGGTCGACGGCACGGAGCTGGACCTGGAAGCCTTTAAACAATGGCGGGCGGAATACGCCAACGCCCGGTTCATTCTCGAAGAAGGCAAATACTTCTGCGGCTCGGAAGTAGAAAAGATGAGCAAACGTCTTTACAACACCGTCAACCCGGACGACCTCGTAGCCAAATACGGCGCCGACACTTTCCGCATGTACGAAATGTTCCTTGGCCCCGTCGAGCAAAGCAAACCCTGGGACACGAAAGGCATCGAAGGCGTACACCGCTTCCTGCGCAAGCTCTGGCGCCTCTTCTTCGACGAGACGAAAGGAAAGGTCTGGACTACAGAAGCCGCCAAGGATCCCGAATGGAAGTGCATCTACCGCACCATCAAAAAAACGGAAGAAGCAACCGAACGATTCTCCTTCAATACCGGCGTCAGTGCCCTCATGATCGGCGTCAACGAACTTACCGATCTGAAATCTTATAAAAAAGAAGTGCTGGAAAAATTGGTTGTGATCCTGACCCCCTATGCACCACACGTAGCGGAAGAGCTCTGGCGCCTCCTGGGTAATGAAGGTTCTGTCCTTGACGCCCCCTACCCCAAGGTGGAGGAGAAATACCTGGTCGAGTCGACCAAGAACTATCCCATTGCCATCAACGGCAAGACCCGGACCGAACTCAATATCGCGCTCGATGCAACCCAGCAGCAGGTAGAAGAGATGGTGCTGGCCGATGATGTGGTCAAAAAATGGCTGGAAGGCAATCCTCCGAAGAAAGTCGTTTATGTCAGGAACAAGATGATCAACGTAGTTGTTTAATTAATATGGCAGCAGCTTTACTACCGGCCGTGTTGAAAAGGCATCAGCCTGATTTCCACTCCGTGGTCCCCTTCGACCCGGCCCGGGACAGGCTGTATCCCTTCGATTTCACGGAAAATAATACCGAACTCCCGCCGGAACAGATCGCCGAGACCGAGCGATTTGCCGCCTATATCAACCGGACGCTGCAAAACCACCAGGCCCGTTATGGTTTCGGCGGTTATGGGGAACACCGGACCCTCTATGCCCGCAGCAAACATTTCGACCAGCCGGCAGGCTCCGAAACCGCCCGTATTGTCTCCGGTGAAGCCGAACCCCGCCGCCTCCACCTCGGCATCGACATCTGGGGGCCCTCCGGCACCAGGGTCATGTCCCCGTTTGACGGCATCGTCCATAGTTTCGCCTTCAACAACAATGACAGTGACTACGGCGCCACCCTCATCCTCACACACAACCTGGAAGGTATAGGCTTTCACACCTTATATGGCCATCTCAGCCTCAACTCCATAAAAAATCTTTACGAAGGAAAAAATATCCGGAAAGGCGAAGTCATCGCCGAATTTGGGATGCGCTTCGAGAATGGCAACTGGCCTCCTCACCTTCACTTCCAGCTGATACAAGATATGCAGGACTGGAAAGGCGACTACCCGGGTGTCTGCCGGTACTCGGAAAAACAACAATGGCTGGATAACTGCCCTGATCCCGACCTGATCCTGCAGCTGGGACAATATATTCGCTAAAGCTGCGCGCTTACGATGCCTTCCCATTCGGCATCCAAAGGTCCACCGGGATTCGATTGGTCTGCCCGATTATACCAATAGTTGGCATTCCATTCATCCCCTTCCTGTCGGTGCAGCCAGGCATGCACCCAGGAGCCATCCCGCGTAGGAATATCCTGTGCAATATTGTGGGCCTGCTCCCATTCACCCTTTCCCGCATACCACAACGCCGCCAGACTGGCAGTAATGCCGGCTGGCGGATGCTCCTGTTTTAGACTTGCTTTGAATTCTTCGATTTTCATGGTTACACCCTTAAAATTATTTCTTGTTCCGGTTTGCGTAAACTCTTTTCCCTATTGCGGGAGCAATAACACATCGCCACCCGCAATTTTGCGGCACTAAATGACCCATAAATAAAAAATAAAAAGCAATCACCGTACCATTCTCACCGGCGGTCGAAATGAACTACGATATCCATGTAGGCGCCATCGGCGGACTAACGGGAAAGATTATTGCTTTTATCGCCAGCCTCATCTGCGCCGGCCTTCCTGTTACCGGTTTTCTCATCTGGTGGGGTAGAAAGCATAAATTAGTCAAATCGGGTGGTATAATAATTGCTTAGATTTGGGATACATTTTGCACAAACAATCCCCGGCTTATGCTTAAATACGATGCCATCATTATTGGCTCCGGCCAGGCTGCCAATCCGCTTGCGGGAAAATTAGCAGCAGCCGGTTGGAAAACAGCCCTTATAGAAAAAAAGTTTATTGGTGGCACTTGTATAAATGTTGGCTGTACGCCTACAAAAACGCTTGTCGCTTCGGGACGTGTTGCATACCTGGTCAAAAGAAGCGCTGACTTTGGCGTCCATACCAGCGGTTATTCCATCGACATCGAATCCGTCATCCGACGGAAGAATGCCCACGTCCTGGCCGCCCGGGAATCGTCGGCTAAAAGACTACTCGAAACGTATAACCTCGATGTCGTATTCGGCAATGCCGTTTTTTCCGGTGCTAAAGAAGTGACTGTAACTAAAGAGGATGGTTCCGTAGCCGCGATGACGGCGCCAACCATTTTTATAAATACCGGAACCCGGCCGGTTATTCCTCCTATAGCGGGACTTGCAGAAATACGCTATTTTACTTCCGACACCATTCTCGATCTGCTGGTGATACCTTCCCACCTGGTTATCATCGGCGGCAGTTATGTTGCGCTGGAATTCGGCCAGATCTATCGCAGGCTTGGAAGCGACGTGACCATCATAGAAGGCAATGAGCAGTTCCTTTCAAAAGAAGACGATGACATTGCTGCAGAAATAAAGAAAATACTCGAAGAAGATGGCATCCGCATTCTCACCGGGACGAAAGTAAACAGTGTCGGCTCCCAGGTCTCCACCCATGGCGAAAGCATAAAGATCGAACTCGAATCGTCGAAAGCCTCAGCCTCCGTGGCTGCACAAACCATCAGGGCTTCTCACGTCCTTGTGGCGACCGGCCGCCTGGCGGATACCGCCTCGCTCAACCCGGGCGCAGCGGGTCTAAACCTTGACAAACATGGTTTTATTGCAGTGAATGACCAGCTGCAAACAAATATTCCCGGTATTTATGCGCTGGGTGATGTAAAAGGGGGCCCCCAGTTTACGCATATCTCTTATAACGATTACCTTATTGTATACAGGAATTTGATTGAAAATGCCAATCTTAGCATAACCGGCAGAGAAATCATCTATTGTCTTTTTACAGACCCGGAACTCGGCCGGGTGGGCCTTACTGAAAAAATGGCGAGTGAAAAGGGATTGAACATAAAAGTAGTTACCTTGCCTGCAAGCAGGATTGCCCGTGCCTGGGAAAATGATGAGACAAGGGGTTTGCTGAAAGCGATCGTCAACCTTGATAACAAAATGATCCTCGGAGCAGCTATGCTTTGCTCCGGTGGAGGCGAGTTGATGAGCATCCTGCAAATGGCCATGATGGGAAACGTCACTTACGACAAGATCAGGGATGCCGTCTATGCCCATCCGACATTTGCAGAGTCATTAAACGTACTGTTTGCAGGAGTAGATCAGTGAGGAGCGGATTACTGACAACCGGTTTTGCAACGATGATCGCGGTAAAAAATATTACAAAGACTTTCGGCTCCCGCATAGCCGTCGACAACGTCTCCTTTACCGTAAAAGAGGGAGAGAACATTGTATTTCTGGGCACCAGTGGTTGCGGTAAAACGACCCTCCTTAAAATGATCAACCGCCTGCTGGAACCGGATTCCGGTGAAATAACCATAACCGGCAAGCCCATTCGTGAACAACGTCCCGAAGAGCTGCGCAGAAAGATTGGTTATGTCTTCCAGAACAACGGACTGTTTCCCCACTATACCATTGCAGAAAATATTGCTATTGTGCCCCGCCTCCTGGATTGGGACAAAAAAAGGACGGAGTTACGGGTGGCCGAACTGATGGAAAAGCTCCACCTGTCACCGGCTCAGTATAGTTCTTCCTTTCCCGCCGAACTCAGCGGCGGGCAGCAGCAACGCGTGGGCATCGCCCGGGCCCTGGCGGCGAACCCTCCGGTACTGCTGATGGATGAACCCTTCGGAGCGCTGGACCCTATCACCCGGGCTGCCGTTAAAAAAGATTTTAAAGAATTGGACGAACTCCGGTCGAAAACCATCATCCTGGTTACGCACGACGTACAGGAAGCCTTCGAGCTGGCCGACAGGATATTCCTGATGGACAAGGGCAGGATCGTTCAGGAAGGGACCCCGGATCAGCTGCTTTTCGAGCCGGCCGGCGACTATGTAAGAACTTTTTTCGAGGAACAGCGTTTTCCATTGGAAGCCGGCCGGATAGCGGCAGGAGATTATCCTGCCCTCATCCGCGCATTCGATAATTTTAAGAAGAGACACCGCTGATGGATCAATCCGAAAGCCTCTGGTTTTTTATGCACCAGGAATCCGCCAAGCTGCTGCAACAGACGATGCAACACATCGGGCTGACTTTCATTTCTTTGTTTATCACAGTGCTCATCGGCCTTCCCCTGGGCATTTATATCACCCGTAATAAAAAAGCGGCCGGCCTGGTGCTGGGTTTTGCCGGTGTCCTGCAGACTATTCCCAGCATCGCCCTGCTGGGTTTCCTGATCCCTGTGATGGGCATCGGTCCCATACCGGCTATCACAGCTCTCTTCCTCTACGCCCTCCTGCCCGTCATCCGTAATACCTATACAGGCATCAATGGCGTGGACCCGGGGGTAAAAGAAGCCGCCCTGGCCATGGGAATGACCGGCATGCAGCGTTTGCTAAAGGTAGACCTGGTATTGGCCTTTCCCGTCATCATGGCGGGCATTCGTACTGCCACCGTCATCAATGTAGGAGTAGGGACGCTGGCTGCTTACATCGCAGCCGGCGGACTGGGTGAATTCATCTTTGGCGGTATTGCCCTCAACAATACCAATATGATCCTGGCCGGGGCCATCCCTGCTGCCTTACTGGCTATTTTGCTGGATTTTCTGCTTTCCCTTGTCCAACGGACAGGCCGCCGGACACGCCGGGTTACGTTGGGTTTGATGCCCCTGTTTTTGCTGCTTTTCTCTTCTTTTTATGTATTGCCGCTTGGTTATAGTTCCCGCCTGCTCGCCGGATTTACCCCCGAATTCATGGGTCGAAAAGATGGCGACATCGGACTACGGGCCGTTTATGGATTGGATATCCGCACCGTTGTCATCAGCGATGCGGTCATGTATAAAGCCATTTTCAATAAAAAACTGGATGTCATCAGTGGATACAGCACCGACGGGCGATTGAAGGCCTATGACCTGGCGGTGCTCGACGACGACAAAAAGATCTTTCCGCCTTATTATGCCGCTCCCGTCATCCGGAATGAAGTTTTGGAAAAATACCCCGAACTGGCGCCCGTATTAAATAAACTGGCCGGAAAGATCAATGACTCCATTATGACGGAATTGAACTACCGCGTCGAATACCTCAATCAATCTCCCGAACAATGCGCCCGTGATTTCCTGGTAGCCCAGGGGTTGTACAAAACACCCCGCAACGGCAATAAGGGGCTTGTACGGCTGGGCTCGAAGATTTTTCCTGAACAATACATTCTCACGGACATGTACGCGATGCTTGTCCGTGGGTACACGGACCTGCAGGTATCCAGTAAAACGGGGTTAGGCGGGACAAAGATATGTTTCGAAGCCCTTATCAACGACCAGATAGACATGTACCCCGAATACACCGGGACTGCCCTGCTGGCGATTCTGCAGGCCTCTGCGGCCGAAGTTGGCCGCCTTAAGGGAAATAAGGACAGCGTCTACAACTATGTCCGCCGCCGCTTCGGCCAGAAATACCGGCTTTCCTGGCTGGACCCTATTGGCTTCAACAACGCTTATGCACTGATGATGCGCCGGGGACAGGCACGACAATTGAGAATACAAACCATATCCGATCTGACTACTTACCTAAAAAAAGACAAATCATGAGCTTGCTCGAACAATATCGCACCGTCCGAAAGGCCAGCGAAGCCATTTGCCGGCCATTACAGAAGGAAGACTATGTGGTACAGCCCATTGTGGACGTCAGTCCGCCTAAATGGCATCTGGGACATACCACCTGGTTCTGGGAGGCCTTCGTACTTATTCCGCATCAGGCGGGCTACCGTCCCTGTAACCCCGACTATAACTTCGTCTTCAACAGCTACTATGAGACCATTGGCGCCCGCGTTGTACGTACCGACAGGGGTAACCTGAGCCGGCCTTCCGTGGACGAAGTATACGACTATCGGAGATATGTAGATGCTGCTATGGAGAAATTTATAACTGCCGGGCCTGGTAAAGAACTGGAAGACCTCATTATCCTGGGGCTAAACCATGAACAGCAGCACCAGGAACTGTTGTATACGGACATCAAATATATTTTGGGACACAATCCTCTTTTCCCTGCCTGGTCGGATCAGGATATCGACGAAGACCAGGCCGTTGCTATCGCCCCGCAGCCCGGCGCGGGTATTACTGCCGCTGCGGTCGTCCGCCAGGTAAGTTCCGGGGAGCCGGCCTTTGCCCAGCCTTCCATCGTGGCGCCTGCAGAAATCACCCCTATCGGTCAGCCCATCCCTTTCCTGTCCATACCCGGCGGTATCTACGAGATCGGGTTTGCCGGGCAAGGTTTTTGTTTCGATAATGAGCTGGCCCGGCATAAAGTCTACCTCGGTGATTTTCGTATTGCCGCCGAGCCCGTCACCAACGAAGAATATATGGAATTCATCGAAGACGGGGGGTACAAAAATTTTAGCTACTGGCATGCCGAAGGCTGGGACTGGGTGAAGAAAGACTCGATCTCAGCGCCTTTATACTGGCATTTCATCGATGGTAAGTGGCATCAATATACTTTGGCCGGTCTGAAACTGCTGGACAGTCAACAATTGTTGTGTCATGTTAGTTATTATGAAGCGGTGGCCTTCGCCGCCTGGAAAGGGTGCCGGCTACCCACAGAATGGGAATGGGAAGCCGCATCCGGGGAGTTTGGCTGGGGAAAACGATGGGAATGGACCGAAAGCGCCTATCTGCCTTATCCCGGTTTCAAAAAGGCTGAAGGCGCCATCGGAGAATATAACGGTAAGTTCATGGTGAGTCAAATGGTGTTGCGAGGTGCGTCTGTAGCGACTCCGGCGGGTCATAGCCGCAATACTTATCGTAATTTCTTCCATCCGTATTTGAGGTGGCAGTTTACTGGCATAAGGCTTGCGACATAACTGGCCGGAGGCCGGAGAAAGTCGAACTATAAACATAAAGTCTAACCAAATAAACTAAGGTCTAATGATGTCTGCTACTACTTTAAAACAGGCAGGGCGGCGGTCTGCCTTTTATAATGATGTTATCGACGGCCTGCGGGCGGAAAATAAATACCTCTCTTCCAAATACTTTTACGATGAGACCGGGGACAAGCTTTTCCAGCAGATAATGGCTTGCCCCGAGTACTATCCTACCCGATGTGAGATGGAAATTATGCAACACCAGTCCGGGGAAATGGCCAAGCTGTTCACCACCTATAGCCCTTCCTTTGACCTGGTGGAACTGGGACCCGGCGATGCCACCAAATCCTGGTTTCTGCTGCGCGAGCTGCAGAAGAATCACGCTGCTTTTACCTATTATCCCATCGATATATCGACTAACGTCATCGGTTGGCTGGAAAACAAACTGCCCGCCACTCTGCCCGGCATCCGGCTCCATGGCCTCAACGGCGAATACCTTGAGAAAATGCAACAGGTGAACAGCTTTTCTCCCAACCCGAAGATCGTCCTCTTCATGGGCGCCAACATCGGGAACATGACGATACCGCAGGCCACTCATTTCTGCCGGCAATTGCACGACCATATGCAGCCGGGCGACCTCCTGTTCATTGGCTTTGATCTGAAAAAACATCCCCGCACTATCCTCGATGCCTACAATGACCGCCAGGGTTTTACCCGTGCATTTAACCTCAACCTCCTGACGCGGATCAACCGGGAGCTCGACGCCAATTTTAATACGGAGTTATTCGAACACTATCCCGTCTATGACCCCGGTACAGGCACCTGCAAGAGTTATCTCATCAGTCTTACGGAACAGGAAGTGCAAATAGGCGACAAGATGATAACCTTCAAGGAGAACGAACCCTTGTATATGGAGATATCACAAAAATATTCCCTCGCGGAGACAGAGAACATGGCTGCTCAGTCGGGCTTCGAGCCGGTCCATACTTTTTTGGATTCAAAGAAATGGTTTGCCGACGTCCTGTGGCAGCGGTTACCTTAAGCGTCTCGCGGCGCCGGGTCGCGATGATTTAGCTGGTTCTCGCCACCCTCTTTGCCAGGAGGTCTGTGGACTCATTGAGAGCATCAGTAAGATGACTCATTTCCCGATCACCCAGGAGCTTGCTGCAGTGCAAAGCAAACTCATACCCGCATTGGTCCAGTATGGATTTTAATTCTTTTGCCTTATCGGTTGGCTGAATGACCATTAAATTTTCGTAAGGGCTGCGGGTGACTAATCCCATTTTTTCCAATTTTTTCAGGAGTCTCGTAATTGTGCTTGGGCTCAGTAACAGCTCTTTGGAGAGAAAACCGGGATAAGATATGCCATCCATAGATACGCCTTCCATATAGGTATCTTCGAGTATAAGCGACAGCAGGTGCGCATGGCTGGGATGCAGGCCCGAAGGTTTCCAAGCCTTCTTCGCTATTTTCTCGATCTGGCGGGCCAAGGCTGCGGACGCAAAGTACAAGGAATCGGAATGAGCGGTTTCCGCCGCTTTTTTCTCCACGGGCTTCATATTCACTTTTTTTCAGGCGGTTGATGAAGGATATATATCCAAATGCAAAAAAATCGTCGCTCCTCGGTATCTTTGTCGCATGTCCAATGGCAATCTCAACAATGACAAAAACGCTTTAAGTCCTTCGGACAAAGAGTTTGAGAACAATATCCGCCCGGCCGCCATCGAAGAGTTTTCCGGCCAGCCCCAACTGATCGAAAACTTGCGGGTCTTTATCAAAGCCGCCAAGATGCGGGGCGAAGCCCTCGATCATATTTTGTTTCACGGCCCTCCCGGCCTGGGAAAAACGACCTTGTCCCGTATTGTGGCCAATGAATTGGGTGTAAATATTAAAGAGACTTCCGGGCCGGTTATCGAAAAACCCGGCGACCTGGCTGGTCTTCTTACCAACCTCGGACCCAATGACGTTCTTTTCATCGATGAGATACACCGGCTAAGCACCGTTGTCGAAGAATACCTCTATGCCGCCATGGAAGACTACCGCATCGACATCATGATCGACAGCGGCCCCAGCGCAAGAAGTATCCAGCTTAACATCCACCCTTTTACCCTGGTAGGCGCAACCACCCGCAGCGGCCTGCTGACAGCCCCGCTGTTGTCGCGTTTTGGCATTAAATCAAGGTTGGAATATTATAATGTAGAGGTCTTACAAAAGATAATTCTCCGGTCGGCCGGCATCCTGCAGACAAAGATTACATCCGATGCTGCAAATGAAATTGCCCGCCGCAGCCGCGGCACCCCCCGAATCGCCAACGGCTTGCTGAGAAGAGTCCGGGACTTTGCCCAGGTACTGAGCAACGGTGTCATCGAATTGGGTATCACCCAGCACGCCCTCCGGGCGCTCAACGTAGACGAACATGGCCTCGATGAAATGGACAACCGGATTCTATCCACTATCATAGAGAAATTTAAAGGCGGCCCCGTAGGGATCACCACCATCGCCACCGCTGTCGGAGAAGAAACAGGCACTCTCGAAGAGGTCTACGAACCCTTCCTTATCCAGGAAGGCTTTCTCATGCGCACTCCCCGCGGCCGGGAAGTCACTGAGAAGGCCTATGGCCATCTGGGCAAAAAAAAACCGGGCAAAGAGGGCGAACAATTACTGTTCTAACAGTACTTCTCCTCTGCCCGGTCAGACCCGGATCGAATGAGTTTGCAAGGCCTATGCGCTCACCGGCACGACGAGCCTGAACCCGTTGCCGTGCAAAAACGCCACGGGCGTTTTGGCCGAAGGCCCATCATTAGCCTATGCATTTACTGGCACAACGAGCCTGAACCCATTGCCGTGTATATTCACGATCTCGATCGAGCTATCATCTTTCAGATATTTGCGCAGCTTCGCAATATACACATCCATACTACGCCCGTTAAAATACGTATCACTGCCCCATATCTTCTTCAGCGCCTGTTCCCGCGGCAGCAGATCATTCATATGTTCAGCCAGCATCTTCAACAGCTCGTTCTCCTTTGGCGACAAAGTCTGGGTTTGACCCTTATGGCTCAGCTCCCTCAACTTGGGATTGAAATGATAAGACCCCAGGTCAAACTCCTTATTGTCGGATTCCCTGTTCAGATCGTCATTACGTTTTAGGATAGCCTTGATCTTCAACAGCAGTACCTCGCTGTCGAATGGTTTGGTGATATAGTCGTCGGCGCCGAGCTTATATCCCTGGATAATATCCTCTTTCATCGTTTTGGCACTGAGGAAGAACAGGGGAATGTCCGGATCAACATCCCGGATTTCTTCGGCTAGCGTAAAACCGTCCATATGTGGCATCATGATATCCAGCAGACAGAGGTCGAAACGCTCCCGCTGAAAAGCAGCCAGCCCCAGCCGGCCATCCCGTTCAAGAGTGACATCAAAATCACTCAATTCCAGGTAGTTTTTTAATACCATTCCCAGATTGGGATCATCTTCACACAATAATATTTTAGGTTTCTTTCCTTCCATGTTTGCTGATTTTAGATACAAATAAATTGAATTACGCCAAAGAATTCTAGAAAAAGAAATTTTTTGGCGCAATATTCACAATGTTGATCCCTTACCACCCTAATTTTGCTCTTTATGCACCTCACATCCGATAATAAGTTTAAAAAACTGGTCGTAATTGGCGACCGGGTCCTGATCCGCCCCTCCCGTCCCAACGAACGCACCGAGTCGGGCTTATATCTGCCCCCCGGCGTACAGGAAAAAGAAAAAGTTCAACAAGGTTATGTCATCAAGACCGGACCTGGGTATGCAATCCCCATGCCCGTGGATGACGAGCCCTGGAAAAACCAGGACGAGCAGGTAAAATACATACCTCTCCAGGCCCGGGAAGGCGATATAGCTGTTTTTCTGCTCAGCGGTGCCACTGAGGTACTCTATGAGGGTGAAAAATACTTTATCGTCCCGCAAAGCGCCATCCTGATGTTAGAGCGGGAGGAAGAGATATAAGCCTGATTCCCCTATCTTTGCCAGCTTATATATATTAGTTTTAAGAAAAACGAATGGACGCAAACTTCAATCCTGACAAACAACACACTCTGGCTTCAGCAACAAGTATTTCCGGCACGGGTCTGCACACCGGCATCAAAGTGGACATGACCCTGAAACCGGCCAATCCGGGGTTTGGCATCCAGTTCCAGCGTGTTGATCTGCCCGGTCAGCCTGTGATCAAGGCGGATTGCGACCTGGTTACAGATACTTCCCGGGGTACTACCCTCGAAGACAATGGCGCCAAGGTCAGTACCGTTGAGCATATACTGGCTGCCCTGGTAGGGATGGGGGTGGATAACTGTCTGATCGAGATCAACGGCCCTGAAATACCCATCATTGACGGCAGCTCCCAGCCCTTCGTAGAGATCATTGAAGAAGCCGGCGTTTTTGAACAGGATGCAAGTAAAGTCTGGTACAGCATCGACTCCAATATCACCCACTATGACGAAAAGAAAAGAGTGGAATTGGTCGTCATGCCCGCCATGGAATACAAGGTAACAACCCTTATCGACTTCAATAGCCCGGTTCTGGGGACCCAGCATGCCAGCTTGAAGACCATGCGGGATTTCAAGCAGGAAATAGCCCCCTGCCGCACCTTTTGCTTCCTGCACGAACTGGAAATGCTGCTTGAGCATAACCTGGTCAAAGGTGGCGACATCAATAATGCTATCGTGGTGGTGGACAAACCGGTCACTGCCGAAGAAATGGATCGCCTCGCAAAAGCCTTCAAACGCGATAAGATAGAAATCAAAAGCGAGGGATACCTCAACAACCTGGAACTACGCTTCCCCAACGAGCCGGCCCGGCACAAGTTGCTGGACGTAATCGGCGACCTGGCCCTCATCGGCTTCCCCATTAAGGGGCATATCATCGCCAACCGGCCCGGCCATTCCACTAATGTGGAATTCGCAAAAAAGATCAAACAATATATTAAGAAGAACAAACATCTCAAGAATACCCCGATCTACGATCCCAACCAGGCGCCCGTATTTACCACCCAGCAGATCGAAAAAACGCTGCCTCACCGCTTTCCCTTCCTGCTGGTGGACAAGATCATCGATCTGACGGACCGTACCATTGTCGGGATCAAGAATGTCACCTTCAATGAACCCTTTTTTGTCGGCCATTTCCCCGGTAATCCCGTCATGCCCGGTGTTTTACAAATTGAAGCGCTTGCCCAGACCGGCGGCATCCTTTGTATTAACGCCATGCCCCAGGGAGAATACGATACCTATTTCGTCAAGATCGACAATTGCAAATTCAAACATAAAGTTGTTCCGGGTGATACCATGATCCTTAAGATGGAATTACTCAACCCCATTCGCCGTGGCATCTGCGAAATGAGGGGAACAGTATATGTGGGAAACAAGATCGTTACCGAAGCAGACCTTATGGCTCAACTGGTAAAGAGAAGTTAAGAGAAGTTTATTTATCTTATTTGTGTCAAATAAGTTTATTTTTGTGAATTGCTGGGTATGGCTCAGCATTTTTTATGAAGAAAACAGTTATCCATAAGGACGAGGCTATAATGATCCAAGAAACTGAAAATCAACCAATTGACCGTCGAATGATCCATTCCTTAACGTCTATTCACCCGGACGCCAGGCTCGCTCCCGACGTCCAGGTCGATCCGTTCACCATGATCCATAAGAATGTAGAAATTGGAACAGGAACCTGGATTGGCAGTAATGTGACGATCATGGAAGGCGCCCGTATCGGAAAGAATTGTAGAATCTTCCCTGGAGCTGTAATATCCGCTGATCCTCAGGATCTTAAGTTTGACGGAGAGGAAACGACCGTTCAAATTGGCGACAATACCACCATCCGTGAATTTGTCACCATCCACCGGGGCACCCGTAATCGATGGACCACCAAAGTAGGTCGTAATTGCATGATCCTGGCTTATAGCCACATCGCCCACGACTGTATCATCGGCGATAACTGTATTCTGAGTAATAATTCCCAGGTAGCCGGCCATGTTGTCCTCGGTGACTGGGTTATCCTGGGGGGCATGTGCGCCATTCATCAGTTCGTAAGGGTTGGCTCCCATGTTTTTCTGGGCGGCGGCTCCCTGGTAGGAAAGGATATTCCCCCCTATATAAAGGCTGCCCGTATGCCATTGAGCTACTCGGGCGTCAACTCTGTAGGCCTCAAACGCCGCGGGTTCACTATCGACAAGATCAACCACATTCTCGATATCTACCGGGTCATCTACAATAAAGGGATGAATACCAGCCAGGCGCTGGAATTCCTGGAAGAAGAGTTCCCGGCCAGCGACGAGCGCGACGAAATTATCGGGTTCATTCGGGAAAGCGGGCGTGGCATTATTAAACGCTACAGCAAAAGCAGCTTTGATGAGGATTACGCTGACTGATGCCGGTAAACGGTTCAACCGCGACTGGATCTTTCGTCATCTTGATTACGAATTCTCACCCGGCCATAGTTATGCGATCACCGGCTCCAACGGGTCCGGTAAATCTACTTTATTACAGGCCATCGCCGGCGCCATCGCCCTGAGTGAAGGCGCCATCGGTTACGAGCTGTGTGAGCCCGACCAGGCTTACCGTCACCTTTCCCTGGCAGCCCCCTACCTTGAAGTTATTGAAGAAATGACCGTCACAGAATTCTTAACCTTCCACAACGGGTTCAAACCTTTTTTACCTGATCTTTCCGTCAACGATATCATCCGCCAGGTCGGCCTCGAAGCCGCCGCCCACAAACAGATCCGCTATTATTCCTCCGGCATGAAACAGCGCGTTCGCCTTGCCCAGGCCCTCTTCTCCAACACCCCCTTCCTCCTGCTCGATGAACCCTGCACCAACCTCGACGCAGACGGTATAACCCTCTATCGCCGCCTGACGCAGGAATACGGCAACGGCCGCATCGTCATCGTCAGCTCCAACGACTGGCAGGAATACGATTTTTGTGAAGAAATAATTGATATTAGAAATTACCGCTGACTGGCGATCAGCAGATTCAGATCCGTATACTTTAAATCAAACCGCTGACTGAGATGGAAATTGGTCAGCGCTCCCTTGAATAAGTAGATTCCACTCCGCAGGTGTATCTTATGCCATACCAGATTCTCGAATCCGCCTTCTTCTCCCGCCTCCAGCAACAGCGGCATCAGCACATTGCTGATAGCATGAGAGGCTGTACGGGCAAAACCGGAGGGGATATTCGGTACGCAGTAATGGATAACGCCATATTTGGTGAAGACGGGATGTTCGTGCGTTGTGATCTCCGAAGTCTCAAAACAACCGCCGCGGTCAATGCTAACATCAATGATCACGCTCCCGGGGCGCATATTGCTCACCATTTCTTCGGTAACGACTACCGGAGTACGCCCGCTCTGTGAAGAAAGCGCACCCACTGCTATCTCGCAGGTCTTGATCTGTTTGGCCAGAATTCGGGGCTCCATCACAGAGGTCCACATGCGCTGGCCAATATTATTCTGCAACCGTTTGAGCCGGTAAACGCTGTTGTCGAAGACCTTTACTGAAGCGCCCAACGCCAGGGCCGCGCGCGCAGCAAACTCACCTACAATACCGGCTCCCAAAATAATGACCTTGGTTGGCGGAATGCCGGAAATGCCCCCCAGCAATACGCCTTTCCCATGGTTGGCCGAACTCAGGTACTGTCCCGCAACAAGCATCACCGCGCTTCCGGCAATCTCACTCATGCTCCGGACGATAGGGTAGGTGCCGCTGTCGTCTTTCAGGTTTTCAAACGAAATGCCGGTTATACGTTTATCCATCATCTTTTGCAGCAGGTCGGCCTTCATGGCAGAGAGATGGATGGGGGAGATAATAATTTGGTTCAGCTGCAGGAAAGGAAGGTCTTCTTCGATGACCGGCGCACTTTTTACGAGAATGGGAGCTTTAAATACTTCCGACTTGTCAGAAACGATATGAGCCCCGGCTTCACTGTAATCCCTGTCCCGGTAATGAGACGCTTCTCCGGCATTGTGCTCGATCACGACCTCATGTCCATTGCTTACCAGCACCCCCACCGCATCCGGCGTCAGTGCAATACGGTTTTCCTGAAAAGCAGTTTCCTTTGGAATACCGATATGCAGAGGCACTCCCTTAGGTTTGACATCCAGGGTTTCTTCTAAAGTTTCGTAGCTGAAAGAGGTACTGATGACTGGTTTTTGCTGCGACATAATATGTCTGTCAAATTACAATTTAAAATTGATTTTAACGGTTGGAATTTCAAATCCTCCCAAAGTCCGGCCTCCTTAACCCGTAATTTTACGCGTACCGGGATCAATGACTTCGAGCCGGAGCTCCACTGTATCCGGCGGGAAAATGCCCGGCGCCCTGTCCGGCCATTCCACGAGACAGATATCCCCGCTGTACAAGACGTCTTCAACACCGGCGCGGATAGCCTCCTCTTCGTCTTTCAGCCGGTAAAGGTCGATATGATAGATCTTTCCCCCCTCATACCTGTATTCGTTAATAATGGAGAAAGTGGGGCTTCCGACTGTATCGATAACTCCCTTGATAGTACATAAGGCATGGATAAAAGTAGTTTTCCCGGCCCCCATGTCCCCATGAAAGGCATAAACGGCTTGTTCAGGAAATTGCTGCCAGAATAACACGGCGGCGGCCTCGATATCCTGCAACTGAAAACGAAGTTCCATGGCGCAAATATATCGGTTTCCTATCAGTAACTTTGTGGGGATATATGGAAACTATTAACTGGAAAATAGAAGGGATGAGCTGCTCTACCTGCGCGCTCACCATTAACAAATATCTTGAAAAAAGGGGATTGCAAAATATAAGAGTCAGCCTTGCCAGTGGAGACGTCAGTTTTGAAACGGCCGGCGGCCTCGACAAACAGTCCTTACAGAAAGGCATCCACGATCTGGGTTATGCCGTATTACAGGAAAAGACTCCCGGATCAACTCCGGCACGACCGCCTCTCAACAAACATCTCCGCTATTTTCTCTTTTGTTTGCCTTTTACCGTCCTGCTTCTCCTGCATATGTTCATTATGCATCCCGGCTGGGTGAATGAGTCCAATTACTGGTTTATCCATCTGATACATCCCCTGATGCAGCCCTGGAGCCAGTTTTTTCTTTGTCTGCCCGTATTTGCCGCGGGTATGCGATTTTTCGGCCGCAGCGCCCTCAAAAGCCTGCTCAACGGTCTCCCCAATATGAATGTGCTCATCGCCATCGGGGCCATCGCTGCTTTTGTCTATAGTCTCGCCGGCACGCTGCTGGGCCTTGGTCCCGACTATCTCTTTTATGAGACTACCGCCTCCATCATCACCATTGTATTCCTGGGCTACTATCTCGAAGATGCCTCCATACAGGCTACACAACGATCACTCAACAGCCTGGCGGCTACCCGCAAGACCATGGCTAATATGATCGCCTTTGACGACCAGCACCAGGAAATCCTCTTCCCCGTTGAAAGCACCCAGCTGAGAAGCGGCGATCTGATTCTCATCCGCTCGGGTGAAGAAGTTCCTGCGGACGCCAAAATACTCTGGGGAGAAGCCGGCGTCGATGAATCCATTCTTACCGGGGAAAGCCTGCCCGTCGATAAAAAAGGAAAAGATACGCTCATCGGCGGCAGTCTCCTCGTTTCCGGAACGGTAAAAGCCCAGGTAACGGCGGCCGCCGGCGACTCTGTGCTTGCAGGTATTGTCCGGATGGTCCGGCAGGCACAAGGCGAGAAACCTCCCATCCAGCAGCTTGCCGACAAGATCAGCGCCGTTTTCGTACCTGTAGTGCTCGGGCTCGCGGCCGTGACCTTCCTGGGAAATTATTTTTACCGGCACGAAGCGGCCCCCGCCCTGATGCGCTGTATTGCCGTATTGGTCATCGCCTGCCCTTGCGCCATGGGCCTGGCCACGCCCGCCGCCATTGCCGTTGGACTGGGCCGCGGCGCCCGCAAGGGTATCCTCTTCCGTAATGCCCGCCATCTCGAAGCCTTCAAAAATATCCGCCAGGTAGTATTCGATAAAACCGGCACCCTGACGACCGGCGAATTTTCTATCAGCCAGTCGCAACTATACCCGGACGCCGACCTCTCCCCGGAAAATTTTAAAGAAATAACCTTTTCCCTCGAAAAATATTCTACCCACCCCATCGCCAAAAGCATCACGCGGGAATGGAAAGTTAAATCCACTTTGCGCTGGCAGAAAGTAGAAGAGGTAAAAGGCCTCGGCATGCGCGGCGAAACAAAAGAGGGAGACATCTACTGGGCAGGGTCCTACAAGGTCGCGGCAAACCTCACATCCGATGCTTCGCATAATGTCTATATCGTCTGTAACCAGCGTCTTCTGGGCTGGATCGATGTTACCGATACCCTTCGCCCGGAAGCTGCCGGCGTCATTTCCTGGTTACACAGCAAAGGCATCCATACTATCCTGCTCAGCGGGGACAGACAACAAGCCTGCCAGGACATCGCCGCCACCCTGGGCATCCAGGAGGTACTGGCCGAACAGACACCCGAACAAAAACTGCAACAGGTGACCCGCCTCAACAACGAAATGCCCACCGCGATGGTCGGCGATGGCATCAACGACGCTCCGGCCCTCGCCCGGGCCACCATCGGCATTTCCATGAGTTCTGCTTCACAACTGGCTGTTCAGACGGCGGACGTCGTGCTGATGAGTAACGGCCTTCAGCAGCTGCCCGCCGCGCTGGGACTGGGGCGCCAAACCTTTTCGACGATAAAGGGCAATCTTTTCTGGGCCTTTTTCTATAATGTCGTCGCTATACCTGTAGCAGCTTTTGGCCTGCTTACACCGGCGCTGGCTGCCCTCGTGATGGGATTGAGTGACGTGATACTGGCAGCCAATTCCCTCCGCCTTTATGTAAAAAAAGTGGATTGATTATATGATAAACCCGCATAACGAAACACCGGACCTGCTTGCCTTGTTACGCCAGTACTGGCATTACAATAGCTTCAGGCCCCGGCAGGAAGAGATCATCCGGTCGGTGCTGGCAGGAAAAGATACGCTTGCACTTTTGCCCACAGGAGGTGGAAAATCTCTGTGTTTTCAGGTGCCTGCCATGGCCCGCCCGGGTTTGTGCCTCGTGGTTAGACCGATAGTCTTCGCAGAAAAAATATCACCGCTTTTTCCCTTCACAGCGGAATGAATCGCAAGGAGGTGATCAATACCCTGCAACTGGCGGCCGGCAGCAATTGTAAGTTTCTCTATGTATCTCCTGAAAGACTGGAGACCGGACTTTTTGCCGACTACCTGCTTTCTCTGAACATTAGCGTTATAGCCGTGGACGAAGCCCATTGCGTATCTCAATGGGGTTACGATTTCCGCCCGCCCTACCTGCGCATTGCCGCCTTGCGGGAAATGTTGCCCGGGGTGCCGGTATTGGCGCTTACCGCTTCTGCAACGCCTTCCGTGCTGGACGACATCCGTGAAAAGCTGGAAATGCAGGACCCTGCTATTTTCCGCCTGCCGTTTACCCGGCCCAATCTTTCCTACAGCGTTTTTACGGTAAACAACAAACAGCAGAAGGTAACAGAGATATTGTCAAAGGTCGCCGGCAGCGCCATCGTCTATTGCAAGACCCGCCGGGCTACAAAAGATATCAGCGAAGGATTGGTCCGACAGGGTATACCCGCTGTTGCCTATCATGCCGGTCTTCCCCAGGAAGAAAGAATGCAACGGCAGGAAGACTGGCTAAAGGATAGGGTGAGGGTCATCGTTAGCACCAACGCCTTTGGCATGGGCATCGACAAAGCGGGCGTAAGAGCCGTCATACACGCTGACACCCCTGAGTCCATAGAAAACTACTACCAGGAATCCGGCCGGGCCGGAAGAGATGGCCAGAAGGCCTATGCCGTCCTTCTTACCACTGACGGAGAAAGCACCCGGCTCGAATTGATGCCCGAAACCCGGTTTCCGGCAATGGACAAAATCAGACCGGTATACCAGCACCTGATGAATTATCTCCAGCTGCCGGCCGGCTCCGGGGAAGGGAATTATTATGATTTTGACCTCGCCAGCTTCACAGACCGGTTCGACCTGGAAATGTCAGCCGTAACGAACGTCATAAAAGTGTTGGAGCAGGAGGGGATGATCAGCTTCCAGCAACAGGTGTTTCTGCCGGCTAAAGCCCGGTTCATCACCGGCAAGGAAACGTTGTATGATTTTGAAAAAGACCATCCGGAACTGGAGCCCATTATCCATGCCTTGTTGCGCACGTACGAAGGCATCTTCGATCAGCCGGTGACGATTCGCGAGCGGCAGCTGGCCTGGCAGTTACACAAATCTCCGCAACAGCTTGTCACCGAACTCGGGCAGCTTCAAGCCGTTCGTATTATAGAGTATACACCCGTAAAGGAATCTCCCCAATTATACTTTTTCCGGAATCGTGTGGCAGTAGAAGAATTATACATTGATCCTGTCAACTACAGGGAAAGAAAAGAAGCATATGCTAACCGCATCCGGGCCATGATCCGCTACCTTGGGCTCAATGGAGAATGCCGAAGCCGTTACCTTGCTCATTACTTCGGCGATAAAGACGCCGGTGACTGTGGCATCTGCGACAACTGCCTGCAGAAAGCCCGGCGTAAGGAAACCTCTATGCCCCGCCGCCGCTGATCCCAATATTACTTATAATACCCGGCCGGATGCAGGCTTTATACCTTCTCTGCCAGGAGCTGGCGGATATGTTCTTCCAGTTCTTTCAGCCGCCTTTCCAGTTCGGGTAGGTTGCGACTGATAGCCTGGCTGCGAAGGGCGCTGGTATAGTCAAAGGCCGGACTGCCTGTCACGGCCCCGCCTTGCGATTTAATAGACTTGGTGACCCCGCTTTGCGCGTTGATCCGGGCTCCATCGGCTATCTGCAGATGACCTACGAGTCCTGCCTGCCCGCCAATCATTACCCCGCTGCCGATTTTCGTACTGCCGCTGATACCTGCCTGAGCCGCAATAACCGTGTGATGTCCTATGTCCACATTATGGGCTATCTGTATGAGGTTGTCCAGCTTGGCGCCGGTGCGAATGATCGTCGATCCCATAGTAGCCCGGTCAATGGCTGCATTCACGCCAATCTCCACATAATCCTCTATCACTACATTGCCGATCTGGGGCACTTTTTTAAAAGTACCATCTGTTTGGGGAGCAAACCCAAATCCATCAGCGCCGATGACAGAACCCGCATGAATCGTCACATGTGCGCCGATCACACAATTGTGATATATTTTTACGCCAGGGTGTAATACACTATTGTCTCCTATGCGTACATTATTGCCGAGATACACCTGCGGATGTATCTTCACATTGTTGCCAATGACCACATTCTCGCCGACATAAGCAAAAGCACCTATGAATATCCGTTCACCCAGTTTGGCTGTTTTTGCCATATAGGAAGGCTCCTGGATGCCAGACAGCTGCTGCGCCTCTATTTCCTGGTATTTGGTCAGCAAAGTGGCAAAGGCCGTATAGGCATCCGGTACCCGGATCAGCGTGCTGCCGACAACCTGCTTCAACTCCTGCGATTCATTCACAATAATGATGGACGCGCCTGTTGTATAGAGATATTCTTCATATTTTGGATTGGCCAGAAAGGCTAACTGACCGGAAACGGCTTCTTCTATCTTTCCGAAAGAACCTACGGTAACACTTGGGTCCCCTTCGGTTTTACCGTTGATCAACATGGCTATTTGGGCGGCAGAGAATTGCATATTGGTGTGGTTTTTCAGGATGTAGTTTACTACAAACCTGTGCTCAAATGGCAAATATAAAATTTTTTAACGGTGCTCGCCAGTGTTTGCTGAATGAGTGCATTATCGACCTGCGAAATATCTTTTACTGACCCATCCCTGAAGAGGATATTTATTTTTTCATCGACAGGGTTATAAGTTGTATTGACGGCCTGCCCGGTGAATACAAAATAATCCGTCTCTTCCGGGGTTATCCCCAATTGCCGGCTTACCTTTTCTTTTAATCCCTTTACGTAATTCTCATCAAAGGGAGTTGCCTGGAACCTGACTTTTAGTAGCCGCCGGTCGATGAGCCCCCGGGAAAGGCCTGACAATACCGTGTCGGGATGAAACATCCAGTTCTTTATCGTTCCCATTACATCGAAATCATCCAGCAGACAAAATTTATCCAGATTTGAGGCTATGGGCGTCTTCATTGTTGCATCCTGCAAAAAGAAGTCCAGCACCGGCGAGTTACACCGCACGTCGCCTCCACGCGAAATCAATTCCCGTGCCCTTTCCAGTATCCTGACCAGCATCTTTTCCGCGCTGACTACTGTCTTGTGCAGGTAGACCTGCCAGTACATCAACCGGCGGGCAAGCAGGAATTTCTCGATCGAATAAATCGCCTTTTCCTCTACCATCAGCTCCCCATTACATACAGCCAGCATTTTCAGAATGCGATCGTAACCAATAACTCCCTCACTAACACCCGTGAAAAAACTGTCGCGGGACAAATAATCCATCCGGTCCATATCCAATTGCCCGGATACCAGCTGGTGAAGGAAGCGTCTGGGATATTTGTTCGTAAAAATACGGATGCCCGTCTCCAGCTGCCCGCTGTATTCTTCATTCAATACCTTCATGATCAGCAGCGACAGGGCCTCATGATCAATCCCTCTTATCACCACATTCTCCAGGGCATGGGAAAACGGACCATGCCCTACATCGTGCAGCAGGATAGCTATTTTTACGCCCAATTCTTCTTCCTCACTGATAACGACGCCCTTACGTCGTAGCTCTGCCACCGCATCCCCCATCAGATGATAGGCCCCCAGGGAATGATGCAGGCGGGTATGAACAGCTCCGGGATATACCAGGTGCGCAAACGCCATCTGATTTATCCGGCGTAATCGCTGATAATAGGGATGTGCAACAATATCCAGCAGTAAAGGATGATCCAGCGTAATAAAGCCGTATACAGGGTCATTGATGATTTTACGCGATAATTGGGCCATTCCTGTTTGGGTTTTGTTAAAACGGTCTAAAACACCTAAAACAATTGACAAATCTAATTAAAATTGGCCGGGAGTTTGTAGTTTGTGGGATATGCCACTAGCTAAAATACTTTGGGTTGACGATGAAATAGAAAGCTTGCATTCTCAGATCCTCTTCCTGGAAAATAAGGGATATGAAGTAACCGCCCTGACCAACGGTTTTGATGCCATAGACTTCGTAAAGGAAAATATTATTGACGTTGTTTTAATAGATGAGTCCATGCCCGGCATTACCGGGCTCGAAACTCTGGCTAAAATAAAGGAAGCCAACCAGCAGATCCCTATCGTTTTGATCACCAAGAACGAGACGGAAAATCTCATGGACGATGCCATCGGCAGCCAGATCACAGACTATCTTATCAAACCCGTCAATCCCAACCAGGTTCTCCTCAGCCTGAAGAAGATCATCGATAACAAACGGCTGGTCGCTGAAAAGACGACCACGGCATATCAACAGCAATTTCGTAATCTTTTCATGGCGCTCAATAGTAACCCCGATTACAACGAGTGGATGGATATCTATAAAAAACTGGTCTATTGGGAACTGGAAATGGAAAAGTCTGACAGCCCCGAAATGCGCGAAGTCCTTCAGTCCCAGAAACAGGAGGCGAATACCGAATTCTTTAAATTCATTTCGAAGAATTATGCCGGATGGGTAAATCCCCGGTCGTCGGAAGGACCCATCATGTCCCACAGCCTCTTCCAGTTTAAAGTGCTGCCACATGTAGAAAAAGGTATCCCAACTTTTTTCATCCTGCTCGATAACCTTCGCATCGACCAGTGGAAGGCTATTCAGCCCATCTTTGCGGAAAGCTTTCGCATCCTGGAAGAAGACAGCTTCTACAGCATCCTGCCCACCGCCACCCAATATAGCCGCAATGCCATCTTTTCCGGCCTTATGCCGGTGGACATCGAAAAACAATTCCCTTCCCAGTGGAAAAACGACGATGAAGAAGGGGGTAAAAACCTTTTTGAAGAAGAGTTCTTCCGCGCGCAGCTGAAACGTCTGAAAAAAGACCACCTGAAATTCTCTTATACCAAAGTCCTTAACTACCAGGCCGGACAAGACCTGGTAAACAATGTTCACAACCTCCTGAACAACGACCTCAATATCATCGTTTATAACTTTGTGGATATGCTCAGCCACGCCCGCACCGAAATGGAGGTGCTGAAAGAGCTGGCCAGCGACGAAATCAGCTACCGCAGCATCACCACCAGCTGGTTCGAACATTCCCCGCTGCGCCAGGCGCTGAAAAAGGTTGCCGATAAAAAGATCAATCTCATCCTGGCTACCGACCACGGCAGCGTACGTGTAAAAACTCCCTATAAAGTAATTGGCGACAAACAAACCACGACCAATCTCCGGTACAAACACGGCCGTAATCTCAATTACGAGGCCAAAGAAGTATTGGCCTTCCGCGACCCGAAAGAAGCAGGTCTGCCGGTACCTACTGTCAACTCATCCTTCATATTCGCCCGCGGCGATGGATTTCTCTGTTATCCCAATAATTACAACTACTATGTCAACTACTATCGCAATACCTTCCAGCACGGTGGCATCAGCCTGGAAGAAATGATCATTCCGGTGATCCGGATGACCAGCAAAGAGCCGAGCACAGCGAGGCTGGCCGCAGGCCCGGTATAGGAACATTGAGCGCGAAGCGTTGTATTTCTTTCCACATCCGGTGGATAAAATCGGAGCGGCCAATACCGCCGCCCCCCCATTATGTAGTAACTTTGAAGGTAATGATGAAGTTCAATCAATCAACACTCGACAAGATCGAGAGAATATTGGATGAAGCAGAATACATCGTACGCTACGAAAGAGGCAACTTCCAGAGTGGCTATTGTATTCTTGAGCAAAGGAAAGTGGTGGTGCTGAATAAATTCCTCCAGCTGGAAGGCCGTATCAGCACCCTCATTGACATTGTCCCTCAGCTCAGGATCATTCCCGGGACGCTGAGCCCCGAGGTAAAAAAGATTTACGACGACGTCGTCATCATGGCTCACCAGCTCAAAGAAGACTAAAGATACCAATCCGGCTTATTCCGTAACTTTATCCCGTGAGTAACCCATTATTAAAAATCACATTCCTGGGTACCGGCACCAGCACTGGTGTTCCAATGATAGCCTGTCCCTGTGAAGTGTGTGCTTCTACCGATAAGAAAGATAAAAGACTTCGCTCCAGCATTCTCGTTCAATCCCTCACCACTACCATCGCCGTCGACACCACTCCGGATTTTCGCTACCAGATGTTGCGAGAGGGTGTTCGTCACCTTGATGCAGTTATCTTCACCCACCCGCATAAAGACCATCTGGCCGGTCTGGATGACGTCAGGGCATTTAATTTTTTTCAGCACCAGGCCATGAACCTCTATGCCAATGAGATGACACAGGAGACGATCGTAAGAGAATTTCCCTATGCCTTCGCCGATACGAAGTATCCCGGCATTCCCGACCTGCGGCTCAATGAGATTGACAAAGACCCTTTCACCATCGGGGATATCACCATCCAGCCTATTCAGGTCTGGCATATGAAAATGCCCGTGCTGGGCTTTCGTTTTGGCAATTTCACCTATATCACGGATGCCAATCGCATCGATGAAAGCGAAAGAGAAAAAATCAGGGGCAGCGAACATATCGTCCTCAATGCTCTCCGCCACGAGAAACACGTCTCCCATTTTTCGCTGGGAGAAGCGATAGCAGAAGTGCGCCAAACCGGCATCCCAAAAGCCTGGTTCACCCATATCAGCCACCAATTAGGTAAACATGCCGACGTCGAACCAACCCTTCCCCCGGGTATGCACCTCGCTTATGACGGGCTCGTCGTCGAGGCTTGAGGCCCTGGCAGACCTTTTGCATTCCCTTAACATTCGTTAATGATATGCAACTGTAAAATTCCGTTAAACCTTCTTCCGGTCCGGCCGTCTATTATTATCATAAAAAACAGTAGAATGAGAAAAATAGTCCTGATCCTACCGGTCGTCCTCCTGTTAGCGGCTGGCTCCTTTGCTCAGACGGCCGTCGAACTCATCCCCCAGGGTGGTTATACTTTCGGCAGCAACACCGATTTCCCCGACTTATATGGTCATATCGACGGGGCCTGGAATGCAGGCGGCGCTGTCAAATTTAATATCAATCGCGGATTTGGTATTGAAGTGCTTTATAACCATATCAGTACAAACTCCGGTTTGTACTACTACAACGACCATTCCGCTTATTCCTACGGTCACCTTAACCTCGATTATATTATGATCGGGCCCGTACAATCCTTTACGATCCCCGGCTCTACCGTCAGACCCTTTATTGGGGCTATGCTCGGAGCCGCCATCATGTCCCCGGAAGGTAATTCCTCTTTTACCAAGTTCGCAGCCGGATTCCAGCTGGGGACAAATATTTATGTATCGCCTCGCGTCGGCCTCCAGCTAAAAGCCCAGATGTTGTCCCCCGTTGATGCGGCCGGCGGCAGTCTTTTCTTCAGCAACTACGGCTCCGGCGCAGGCATCAGTACTTACTCCTCGATGTACCAGTTCAGCCTGAATGCAGGCTTGATCATCGGCCTGGGCCAAATTCTTCCCGAACCGACTTATAGCCGGCCCGCCCGCCGGCCTGGCCCCCGGTATCGCCCTTACTATTATTAAATTGGTTGATCCATACCCGTATATATAGCCCCGCTCAGCGCGGGGTTCCGAAATGCGAAAGCATTTCAGGACATTAGAGATAAAAGCCCGGCTCTACTTTTAGGATCAGAGTCGGGCTTTTTTTTAAAAAATACTAACAACTGTTAGTTTTACTAAAAAATATTTTTATCTTTGACTTGTATCTGTCCTAAAAAGACACCTTATAACGATTGTTTGCCAGTGTTTCCAGGCAATAGCCCACCGGTTGTTGCCTGGTTCTTTTAAAGGGGATACTTAAAACACCGCACCATACATGGAATTTGCAACGGATGAACTTACTCAACAGGTGGGCCGCACGGCCCGTGATTTTGCCAACCAATACATCAAACCCTATGTCATGGAATGGGACGAGTCGCAGCACTTTCCCCATGAAGTCTTTATCGGGTTGGGTCAGCTTGGCCTGATGGGCGTTGTCGTTCCTGAAGAATACGGTGGTTCCGGCCTGTCTTACATTGAATATGTCACGGTCATCCAGGAGATAGCCAAGGTCTGCGGCGCCATCGGCCTTAGCCTTGCTGCTCACAACTCCCTTTGCACTGGACATATTCTTGCCTTTGGCAATGAAACCCAAAAAAAGAAATACCTCCCCCGCCTCGCCAGTGGGGAAGCGCTTGGCGCCTGGGGTCTTACTGAAGCCAACACCGGCAGTGATGCCGGCAATATGCGCTGCACCGCGATAAAAGAAGGGGGAGAGTGGGTGCTCAATGGCACCAAAAACTGGATCACCCATGGCATCAGCGGCCATATTGCCGTGGTCGTCGCCCGCACCGGTGAACCCCGTGCCAAAAACAACGCCACCGCCTTCATTGTCGAAAGAGGGACGCCTGGTTTCAGCGGCGGTAAAAAAGAAAACAAACTAGGTATGCGCGCCAGTGAAACAGCCGAAATGATCTTCGATCAATGCCGCATCCCCGATGCTAATCGCCTCGGAGAGGTCGGGGATGGCTTCCGCCAGGCACTAGCCGTGCTCGACGGCGGCCGCATTTCCATTGCAGCCCTCTCCCTCGGCATCGCTAAAGGCGCCCTCGAAGCTGCTCTCCAATACTCTAAAGAAAGACAACAGTTCGATCAGCCTATCTGTAATTTCCAGGGTATTTCCTTCAAACTGGCCGACATGGCCACCGAGATCGCCGCTGCCGAACTGCTTACCTTCCAGGCCGCCGACCTGAAAAACAAACACCTGCCGATGACCCGCCAGGCCGCTATGGCAAAATATTATGCCAGCGAAGTCGCTGTCCGTGCCGCTAATGACGCCGTACAAATCTTCGGCGGATATGGGTATACCAAAGATTTTCCTGTAGAAAAATTCTACCGCGACAGCAAACTTTGTACAATAGGCGAAGGCACTTCCGAAATTCAAAAGATTGTCATCGCCCGTGAAGTCCTGAAGGGATGAAAAAGAAAGGGCTGCATTAATTAAGGCATGAAATCGTCATCGGTCTTCGTGCCGTACTTGTCGAAGAGTTTGTCGATAGCGCCTGAAAAAAGAGGGAATTTTTCTTTTGTAAACCCCTTAATAACTTCAATGGCCTTGTAAGCCTGTTCTTCTGTAAGGCCTTCGGCTTTCAGTTTGTCTATGAGTTCCTGCATAGTATTACAAAAAGACGACCTGCCGGGCAGGTCGTTTGTATTTTTTTAAGCTACTTTCAGCAGATTTATCTTGCTCTTGTCAAACTTCTTCTGCGCATATTCCAGGTCGAGATGAAATTTGACTTCCTTGCCGGAAGGCAATTCAAACATGGCATCAGTCAGAATACTTTCACAGATGCTCCGCAATCCGCGCGCGCCCAATTTGAATTCCACAGCCTTATCGACCATGAAATCCAATACATCATTGTCAAAGCTTAGCTGAATGCCTTCCAGTTCGAATAACTTCTTGTACTGGCGGATTAACGAATTCTTGGGCTCCGTCAGGATCGACCGTAAAGTGGGTTTATCCAGGGGATCAAGATGCGTTACTACGGGTAAACGACCCAATAGCTCAGGTATCAGGCCAAAAGACTTCAGGTCAGGCGCATTTACATATTGCAGAAGGTTCTTTTTGGCCGCTTCCTGCTGCTCTTTATTTACGTTGAATCCAATGGCATTGGTATTTATACGGCGGGCAATGATCTTGTCCACTCCGTCAAATGCGCCACCGCATACAAACAGAATATTCTGCGTGTTGATCTTGATCAGCTTTTGCTCAGGATGTTTTCTACCGCCCTGGGGTGGAACGAGTACGTCCGTACCTTCCAGCAGTTTCAGCAGTCCCTGCTGGACACCTTCTCCGCTGACGTCCCGGGTGATGGATGGGTTATCTCCTTTGCGGGCTATCTTGTCTATCTCGTCGATGTATACAATACCTCTTTCTGCCGCAGTGACATCATAATTGCACACCTGTAAAAGGCGCGTCAAAATACTCTCCACGTCTTCTCCTACATAACCGGCCTCCGTAAATACGGTAGCATCTACGATAGCAAAGGGTACATTCAGCAGCCGGGCAATTGTTTTAGCCAGCAGGGTCTTACCCGTTCCGGTCTCGCCCACCATGATGATATTGCTTTTCTCGATCTCTACTTCATTCTCCACTACCTTTTGCTGCAAACGCTTATAGTGATTGTAAACGGCTACCGATAACACTTTTTTTGCATCGTCCTGTCCGATAACGTATTCATCTAAAATGCGCTTGATCTCGATAGGTTTCTTCACTGTTAATTTGAATGAACTGGCGCCCGTCGTATCTTCCCTGATCATCAGCTCCTGCTGGATGATCTCCTGTGCATGTTCGACGCAGTTCTCACAGATATGTCCTTCCTGCCCGGCGATAAGTATCTTCACTTCATCACGATTTCGGCCGCAAAAGGAACAATGCAACGTATTTTTTGCCATTAGCTAATTGTCTAAGATTGAATTGTAAAGTTACCCAACTTATTGGATTCTCCCACTATGTGGGAAAAACAGTCCCGAAAATTTCCGGGACTGTTGCTAAAATTATTTTATGTATTTGGCTGGCTTTCATTAGATTATGCTAATGAAGAGAAGTGCCTGAGGCCTATAATTTCTCAAAAACACCATCCACAATGCCATATTCGATAGCTTCCTTGGCATCCATCCAGTAATCCCGGTCGAAATCCTTCATCACCTGTTCGACCTTCTTCCCGCAGTTTTCCGCCAGGATCCTGGCGCTGATGTCTTTTACCCGGCGTGTCTGCTTAGCGGTAATTTCCAGGTCGATGCTCACCCCCTGCATGTATCCACCTAAGCTGGGCTGGTGGATCATAATTTCAGAAAGAGGATAAACGAACCGGCGGCCCTTGGTCCCGCCGCTCAGCAGGATAGAGCCCATGGAAGCGGCCAATCCCATACAGATCGTGCTTACCGGGCTTTTCAGCATACGCATGGTATCGTAAATGACAAAGCCGGAGGTTACAACCCCGCCGGGGCTATTGATAAAGAACTTGATCTCTTCACCGGGTTTATCGGCCTCCAACAACCGCAATTTGGTAACCACTTCTTTGGCTGACCGGTCGTCAACGGGTCCCCAAAGCTCCACGCTCCGGCTTTCGAAGAAGTATTTTTCCATCTTTTTGGCCAGCATGCCAAATTCAGGTCCTTTTTCGTCTTTGGATTCCTTTTCATCCGGTTCATCGTCCATATAAGTCGGTTTCAGCAAATATTTTGAATAACTCATTCTCTTGTTTTTATAGTTGAAAAATCAATAATTCCAGGTCTGTTACGTCAAATTACTCTTTGCCTTCCTTTCTGGGATTCAGCAGCAGCACTTCATCCACCAGCCCGTACTCTTTTGCTTCGATAGCCGTCAGCCAGTAGTCGCGGTCGCTGTCCTTTTCTATCTGTTTGGCCGTTTTACCCGTGTGGAAAGCAGTGATTTCATACAACTCTTTGCGCAGTTTCTTGATTTCGCTGACCGTGATCTCGATGTCCGTGGTTTGGCCGCCAATGGCGCCGCTGGGCTGGTGCATCATGACCCGGCTATGTTTCAGGGCCGTCCGTTTGCCCTTGGTGCCGGCGCACATCAGGACCTGACCCATGGAAGCCGCCATCCCGATACAGATGGTAGATACGTCCGGGGTCACATACTGCATGGTGTCATAAACGCCAAGACCGGAATAAACACTGCCACCAGGGCAGTTGATATACATCTGTATGTCGCGGTGACGATCGGTACTGTCCAGGAACAGCAGCTGAGCCGTCACGATATTCGCTACTTCTTCGTTGATGGGATAACCGAGAAAAATGATCCGGTCCATCATCAGCCGGCTGTAGACATCCATTACGGCCACATTCATCGGCCGCTCTTCAATAATGTTGGGGGTAAGGTTAGTGACAGTGTTGGGACCAAAACCTGTGACAACGTTAGGGGTAAGATTCTTGACAACGTATTTGTTGTAATCGTTCAACGTATTACTGGAAATGCCACGATGTTTCACAGCATATTTCTCGAATTCGTTTGCAGGATTCATAATTGTATTTTTCAATGATTTAATGCCAATTCTATTCTCAGGACAGGAAACTTCCTTCCAAATCTCCGTCCAAACTTTCAAATTGCCAAATAACTGACAGGTTGTCTGCCAGTCGCGCAAAAGAATGAGGCAGACCGCCGGGCCTGCCTCATTCCTTTGAAAACAGTGAGCCCGGTCGAAGACCGGGCTCACCTATAAAAAAATTAGTGATGATGGTGCTGATGACCCTCTACTTCGTGCTGAAACTCAGCTACACTTATGACCTTTTCCGTCGGATTGATCTTTGTCTCAGCCCAGCCGAAAACTTTATCGGTCTGAATACGGTGAACCGTATCTTCTATAAACTTACGGTCCTGCATCATACGCTGCACATACTCGGCTACCCAAGGCTGTTCCTCTGCACCGGTCTGCATGCCCATATAACCGAATAGCTGCTGTTTGGCAAAGTCCCGGATATCGTCAGGATTTGCCTCAATCCCGTTTTCAGTGACCACCTTATCCACGATGAGGGTCCATTTCAGCTGGTTCACAAAAGAAGGGAATTCCTGCTCTACTTCCGCCTGTGTCTTGGGTTTTTCGCCACCCGTTTGCATCCAGCGTTTCAGGAAGTCTTCGGGGAAATCTATCCTGGTCTGATCCAGCAGGACATGATACAGCGAATGCTGCAGCTGATTGCGGCTCTGGCCGTCCCAGTAAGCCTGGATATCGGCTTTCAGACTTTCACGGTAAGCCGCTTCTGTAGTAATTCCCTTGCCCGGAGCAGCAGCCTGGAAGAATTCTTCGTTCATTTCGGCTTTTTCGATAAAGCCTACCTTGGTGATTTCCGCCCTAAAAAATTTATCAGCGCCGTATTTGTCAGCACCGGCAGGGTCTTCTTTAGCCAGGCCCAGGTCATTCAACACCCATTCCCTTTCCTTTTCATCAAAAGCCCCGGAAGGCTGCAGAACGATGAAATCTCCTTTCTTCAAACCCATCCATTTCGGCCGGGTAGCTTCGTTGAAATATTTTACCAGCAGGGAATTGTCTTTTTGTATGCCCCCTTCCACCGGCTGGCCGGCAGCGTCCGTTTCGGTGAATTGGAGGTTCAGTACGTTCTCATCGCTGCTCACGACTTCGGGCTCGGTCATTTTGCCATTTCGGGTCCGCTGCCGATCGACTTCCTCTTCGACCATTTCCGGAGTTACTTCTACTTTAAGCCGGGTCAGCTCGGCCGAGCCGAGATCGGCCAGGTTAAAAGCGGGCTTTAGCCCAACCTCGAAAGCAAAAGAATAATCGGCCGGGTTATTTATATCGATCTGGCGGGCGTCATTTTCCGGTAAGGGCAATGGCTGCGCAAAGATTTCCAGTTTCTCATTGGACATATACGAGGTCAGTTCCTTCTCCACAGTCCTCAATATCTCGTCGGTAAATACCGAATTGCCATACATCTTCTTAATGAGGCCAGCGGGCACCATTCCTTTCCGGAATCCGGGGATATTCGCCTGTTTGCCATATTGTTTCAGAGCTTTTTCGAAAGAAGGCAGGTAGTCGCCCTTCGAAATATTGACGGTAATTTTATCCGTCAGGAGCCCAATATTCTCCCTCGTAACTGTTGCCATATTAATATAATATTTTAAATCGGGGGGCAAAGGTACGTAATTTAGTTTACCTTTTTATCAACAGTTGCCACACAGCCAGTCCGCCGCCTAAGGTGACGACTCCACAGGCATATAATAGGGAAATATCAAGAGTGGGTGCCCCCGTCAGGGATAAAATAGATATAAATTCAACAACAATGGCTTCCGCAGAAAACAACGAAGGACCCGTATTCTCTCACGTCGAACCGGTCCTTTCCGTCCGGGATGTCCCGGCGACAATTACCTATTGGCAGGAAGTTCTTGGCTTCCCAACTAAATGGACCTGGGGCGACCCGCCCGTTCACGGCGCTGTCTCCTGGCAAAACATCCATGTCCAGTTCTCACTTAACCCCGAGCATGCCATCAGTTCTAAAGGCAGCTCGATATGGATCAGAACGCAGCGCCTGGAATCCTTATACCAGTTTCATCAGGGGAGGAAGGCGGACATTGTCGCTCCGCTGGAAAACCAGCCCTGGGGTATGGCTCAGTATACCGTTCGCGAGATCAACGGTCATTACCTGAATTTCGCCGGACTGATAGAAGACAGACAAAAGGGCGCCGCAATGCTACCTCCGGTCATACGCATCACCGGTCGAATGCCAACCATAAAGGAGTTTCAACAGGTACAGGCCAGTGTGGGCTGGGGAAAAGATACCAACGACGCCAAAACGGAAGCTACCCTTGCAGCTGTCCTCCATGCCGCAGTGGCGGAAGATATAGTCAGCGGGAAGGTTATCGGCTGTGCACTGCTGTTGGGCGACAACGTCAGCTTTTATTACGTAAAAGACGTTATGGTGCACAAAGACTGGCAGGGCCGGCGCGTTGGGACGGCCCTTATGCGGGAACTGACCGATTGGCTGGAAAGACATGCGCCTGATAATGCCCTGGTCGGGCTGTTCACGCGGGATACCCTGGAGCCTTTTTACAAACAATTCGGTTTTGCGCCGGGTTTTGCCATGCTGCGCTATATGAATCGCTAAATTTGTCTTGCACTTTTATTGAAATCACCTTGAACAATCATATCGATAGCGTCTACATTTTAGGACTCGGAGCATTGGGCAGCATATATGCAGAAAAGTTATATAACATGTCGCCCGATTCCGTAAAAGTTATTGCCAGCCCGCACCGCGTAACGACCTGGTCGCATTCGGGAATAACGATCAACGGCAAATCCTATGCTTTCAATTACGTAGAACCCGGCGATCATTCGCAGCCGCCTGCTGATCTGATCATCGTTGCCGTCAAATACCCGCAGCTGGAACAGGCTATCCGGGATATTCGGCCATTCGTCGGCAAAAACACCATTGTCATATCCCTGTTGAACGGTATCTCCAGCGAGGAGATCATCGGTAAAGAAATAGGGATGGCGCACCTATTGCTTGCCTATGGCGTAGGCATGGACGCGGTACGGAAGGGGAATGCGGTCACTTATGTCAATGGGGGCCGGATTGTCTTTGGCGAAAAACACAATGAAGTTATTTCCGGGCGGGTCCAGTCGGTTAAAGACCTCTTTGAAAGGGCAAAAATTGCCTGCCATGTTCCCGTAAACATGGAGAAGGCCCTATGGGCTAAGTTCATGATGAATACCGGAATTAACCAGGTTTCGGCAGTGTTGAAAGCTCCTTATGGGATATTTCAGCAGGAAGGAGAGGCCCGCCGGCTGATGCTGGCGGCATCAGAAGAAGTACTTACTCTATCCGGACAGATTGGCGTTGGCCTGGATCATACCGACACCCAGGAATTCCTTTCCATTCTGGATACCTTACATCCTTCCGGTAAAACTTCCATGCTCCAGGATATAGAAGCCGGACGGAAAAGCGAGGTAGACCTCTTTGCAGGTACGGTAATTCAGTTGGGAAAAAAATATAATGTGGCGACTCCTGTCAACGAGACTCTGTATAAGACAATACTGGCGATGGAGCAAATGGGTCAAATATAAAAGGGGAAAACAATATTTATTTTCCCCTTGGTGCGGGCGATAGGGGTCGAACCTACATGCCTTGCGGCGCTAGATCCTAAGTCTAGTGCGTCTGCCAATTTCGCCACGCCCGCTAATTACCTAAAAATCAATTTTTTACTTTTAGCTCTCTACATCCTGCCATTACTCTGCTGTAAGCCACTTTCCCCGGCAGGCATTTCTGGAAAGCGTGCAAAACTAGGGCTTTTTTTTGTAAATTCGTAGAGTATGGACATGGAAACAGTAGCAGCAATACCGAAATACAATCTTACGGAAGACCAGGAGAAAAAATTGATTCTAAGGGAATATCGTGCCCTGCTACGTTCGTTGAAGCCCAAACTCAAGCTGGGCGATAAAGAATTGCTGCGGACGGCCTTTGAAATGGCCGCTGAGGCGCATAAGACCATGCGCCGCAAGAGTGGTGAGCCTTATATCCTTCATCCCCTGGCCGTAGCCAGAATTTGCTGTGAAGAGATAGGGCTGGGGGTAAGGTCCACCATCTGTGCTCTCCTTCACGACACCGTGGAAGATACTGACATCAGCCTGGAAGACATCGAAAGGGAATTCAGCAGTGAGATCGCCCGCATCGTGGACGGGCTGACCAAAATATCCAATGTGGTCGATGTCAACGCCTCCCGGCAGGCGGAAAACTTTAAAAAGATTCTCCTCACGCTGACCGATGATCCAAGGGTCATCCTCATCAAACTTGCGGACAGACTCCACAATATGCGCACCCTGGACAGCATGAAGAGGGAAAAGCAATTGAAAATAGCTTCCGAAACAGTATATGTATATGCGCCCCTGGCCCATCGCATGGGTCTGTATACGATTAAGACGGAGTTGGAAGACCTGGCGATGAAATACCTGGAGCCGGAAGAATACCGGGAAATTGCCCGCAAATTGTCAGAGACCAAACGCGAACGATCCCGTTATATCAATGAATTTATCAAGCCTCTGAAGGATAAGCTGGATAAAGCCGGGGGTTTTAATTTCGACATCTACGGCCGCCCCAAAAGCATCCATTCCATTTGGAACAAAATGCGCAAGAAAGGCGTTGCCTTTGAAGAAGTTTATGACCTCTTCGCCATCCGGGTCATCCTCGACTCCGCCCCGGAAAAAGAAAAAGAAGAATGCTGGAAGGTCTATTCCATGATCACCGATGAATACAACCCTTCCCCCGAGCGGTTGAGGGACTGGCTTAGCAACCCCAAGTCCAATGGGTATGAAGCCCTGCATACAACGGTGATGGGTCCCCAGGGCAAATGGGTCGAAGTGCAGATACGTTCGAAAAGGATGAATGAAATTGCCGAGAAAGGGCTGGCCGCACACTGGAAATACAAAGAAGGCGCCGCCGACGAAAGCCGTTTCGACAAATGGTTCCAACAAATAAGAGAAGTTCTCAATACCCAGGATAATGATTCCATCGATTTCCTCCAGGACTTCAAGACCAGTTTCCTTGCCGAAGAGATTTATGTATATACACCCAAGGGAGACGTAAAGATGCTGCCTGTGGGTTCTACATCCCTCGACTTTGCCTTCTCTATCCATAGCGCTATCGGTGTACAGTGCATCGGCGCCAAAGTCAACCATAAGCTGGTTCCTCTCAGCCACAAGCTGCGCAGCGGTGACCAGGTCGAGATCATCACCTCTTCCAAACAAAAGCCCAATGAAGACTGGCTGGGTATTGTCGTTACAGCCAAGGCGAAGAGCAAGATCAAGGATGCCCTCAAAGAGGAAAAAAGAAAGATTGCCGACGAAGGAAAATATGTGGTGCAGCGCAAGCTTGAAAATTTCGGGGCTGCCTACAACCAGCATAATATCGACGTATTGACGACTTATTATAAATTAAGCTCCTCGCTGGACTTCTTTTACCAGGTGTCGGTCCGTAACATCGACCTGAAAGAATTGAAAGAATTTCAGCTGCTCGGGGATCGGCTCGAACCGCCTAAACCCATCCGGCCGCAGTCGGAAGCACGACTGGCAGAAACCTCCGGCACGTCCACTGTCCCCCGCAAGGATACTGAGCTGATCATCTTCGGGGAAAGCAGCGACCGTATCGTCTATACGCTTGCCAACTGTTGTAAGCCGATTCCCGGCGACGACGTCTTTGGGTTCGTATCTATCGGTAAAGGATTGACCATCCACAGGACAAACTGCCCCAATGCCGCCAAACTCATGGCCAACTACGGTCATCGTGTCGTCAAAACCAAATGGGCTAAAAACAAAGAAATATCCTTTCTTACCGGTATCCGCATCGTAGGAATGGACGATGTTGGGGTCGTCAACAAGATCACCAATCTTATTTCCGGCGAGTTACGACTTAATATCAACGCCATCACCATCGAAGCAAAAGAAGGTCTTTTTGAAGGAAATATCAGGATATACGTGCATGATAAAGAAGAGCTGGAGGAATTGGTGACGCGGCTGAAACAGCTCAGCGGTATTCATTCTGTCATACGCTATGATACGGAAACCAATTAGTTGTACGGACGCCGGTGTTCTAACCCCGGGGTCTTTAGGCGAAAAATATTATCATTTTTTGAAAAGGCTGACTTCACCTATTTTTGCCGCCTCAAAAAGGCCACCGGCAGAACTTTGCTTTGGATTTTGAGAGAGCGACCGCGTTATTTAAAATAAAATAAGTATTAATGGTTGATGTAATATTAGGCCTCCAGTGGGGGGATGAAGGAAAGGGAAAAATAGTGGATTATTTTGCTCCCCGGTATGACCTTATTGCCCGCTTCCAGGGTGGCCCCAATGCCGGTCACACGTTGTATGTAAATGACAAAAAGATTGTCTTGCATCAAATACCCTCCGGCATCTTCCACGAAAAGACTGTTAACCTCATCGGTAACGGTGTCGTACTGGACCCTGTTACCCTCAAACGGGAATGCGAGTCCGTAGCCGCCTTCGGCGTAGACTACCGGAAAAATTTATACATCGCTCAGCGTACCCACCTTATTCTGCCAACCCACCGTGCCCTCGATAAGGCCTCAGAAATGTCAAAGGGACAGGAAAAGATCGGCAGTACCCTGAAGGGCATCGGCCCTGCCTACATGGATAAGACCGGGCGTAATGGACTGCGGGTGGGTGACCTGCTCGACAAAAGCTTTACTACCCAATACATCAAATTACGCCTTAAACACCAGAAATTACTGGACGGCTTAAACTTTCACGAAGATATTTCCGACTGGGAAGAAGAATTCTTCGAAGCGCTGGAATTCATGCGCCAGTTTAAGATAGTCAATGGGGAATATTTTATCAACGACAAGATAACACAGGGCAAAACCGTCCTTGCGGAAGGCGCGCAGGGAAGTATGCTGGACGTGGATTTCGGTACCTTCCCTTTCGTCACGTCTTCCAACACAATTTCCGCAGGTGTCTGCACCGGCCTTGGCGTAGCCCCCCAGCAGATACGCGACGTCATCGGCGTAAGCAAAGCATACTGCACCCGGGTAGGCAGCGGCCCCTTTCCCACCGAGCTGGAAGACGCCACCGGGGAAGAATTACGCAAGACCGGCAGTGAATTTGGCGCTACTACTGGCAGACCCCGCCGCTGTGGCTGGATTGACGGAGTCGCCCTTAAATTTGCCTGTATGATCAACGGCGTCACCAAAATTGTCATGACGAAAGCTGACGTGCTTGATGCTTTTTCAGAACTGAAAGTATGCACCGCCTATAAAGTGAACGGCGAGACAACCCACGAAATTCCCTTCCAGATGAGTAGATTGAAGATCGAGCCGGTTCTGGAGTCTTTCGGCGGTTGGAAAACAGATATTACAGCTATGAAAAAATATGATAACTTGCCTGAAAAGATGAAGGAATATGTGCAGTTTATTAACAAATACCTGGGCGTAAAAATTGCCTATATTTCCAACGGCCCGGGCAGGGATCAGTTAATAGAGATTTTATAAAATTAGTTTTAAAAAAATTTGGCGGATTAAAAACTTCGCCGAAAATTTACATAACAATCTTATTGGGCATGGCACCAAAATCTGATAAGGAGGGAAAGGGTTCAAAGAAATCCGCGCCTCTACCAAAGGAAACTCCGGAGAAACCATCTTCTAAGTCCAAAAAGGAATTGGATGACGAGGATGATGACGATATGGAGGACGATGAAGATACCCCAAAATCACCTGCTAAGAAATCTTCTTCAAAAGCATCTCCCAAAAGTAAAAAGGACGATGACGGCGATGATGATGACGAAGACGGAGATGATGTTGATGAGGTAGATGAATGGGAAAAAGTTGACGAAGAGGACGAATGGGATCCTGATTTCGATGAATTCGACATTCCCAAGTCCAAAACCAAAAAAAGCACCGGCGGCAATACGTCCAAAAAAACTGCCAAAGGCGAGGAGGACGATCTGGGCCTGGAGGATGACTTTAAAGACCTTGACCTTTTCAATGATAGTGGATTCGAAGAGGAAGAAGATGATTTTTGACGCTTAAAAAAAAGAGGAGGCTAGCGCCACGCCGGTGAAAAGAAGCTACGTTTCATTCCCGATCAAGGATAATCAGATTCACTTTATCAAACAGCAAATGTTGACATGGGCCGCCCCGTTCAACATTTGCTGTTTTTTGGATAACCACGCTTACAAGACCAATTCGGCTGAACTTCATTCCTTCGAATGTCTGCTCGCCGCAGGCGCTACCGCCAGATTAACGGCCCGTGCAGGAGATGCATTTACCCGGTTGAAGGAATGGGCTGCTACACAGCAGGACTGGCTTTTCGGCCATTTTGCCTACGACCTGGCGACGGAGACGGAACCCCCTCACCCGGCTGCCCCGATCCCGGCTGCAGGCGACCCTGCCATCAGTCATCTTCCTGCCAGCCATTCCGCGGCGCTGCCCGACCCCATCGGCTTTCCCGACCTTTTTTTCTTTGTCCCCGAGATCCTGGTCGAGCTGCGTCCCGACAGCATCCGCATTGGCTCATTCCGGCAGGACCAGGACTCCATCTGGCAGCAGATCCGCCAAACCAACACGGCAGATCCTCCTTCAACCCCGACAAATCCTTCGTCAATCCCGGCGCTATCACCCCCCACCTTCACTCCCCGATTCACCCGCGACGAATACCTGGCTACCGTCACCGTCTTACAGCAGCATATCCTACGCGGCGACTGTTATGAGATTAATTTTTGCCAGGAATTCTTTGCCCAACCCGCCCACATCGACCCCCTAAACACCTGGCGGGCACTTGGCCAGGCCTCGCCTAACCCCTTTTCTGCTTTCTACCGGCTTGATAACAGCTATCTCCTATGCACCAGCCCCGAACGTTATCTCAAAAAGACCGGTAATACCCTTATTTCCCAGCCTATAAAAGGCACTACAGCCCGCGATCGCCAAAACCCCATCGTCGACCAGGCCTATTGCGAACAGCTGTACAACAGCCCTAAAGACAGGTCTGAGAACGTTATGGTCGTCGACCTCGTCCGCAACGATCTTTCCCGAGTCTGTATCCCGGGCTCCGTACAGGTACCCGAACTTTTCGGCATCTATCCCTTTCCCCAGGTACACCAGATGATCTCCACCGTGACAGGTCAACTACTACCCGGCCTCCCCTGGACCGAAGCCATCCGTAACACCTTCCCCATGGGCTCGATGACAGGCGCTCCCAAAACCCGCGTAGTCGAGCTCATCGCCCGTTACGAACGCTCCCGGCGGGGCATCTTCTCCGGCGCAGTCGGTTATATAACACCGGAAGGAAACTTCGACTTCAATGTGGTTATCCGGAGCCTTATGTATAATAGTAAAAGCCAGTACCTTTCCTACCAGGTAGGCTCGGGAATTACCTTCTACAGCGACCCGGCGGCCGAATATGAAGAGTGCCTGGTGAAAGCCGAAGGTATCCGTAAAGCATTGGGAACAAAACCTATTTCGCCGCTACCTGACCGGCGGTAGACCCGCTGTCAGCCGGCTCATCCCCGCCCAGCAACTGGAGGGACTCGTTGAGTATCTCGTATTTGTTGGCAACAAACAGGTTCATTTTCTCCGCCGGCAGCTTCAGCTCATAGCTGTTGTTGTTGCTGGCCATTACCTTGTCAAAATCCGGGTTATAGCGGCTGAAAGTGGCGATATCCAACAGGGTATACCGGGCTATTACGGAAGAATGATATTTCCCGGCAACAGAAACGGTTTTGGCATTGTTCAGCTCATCTTCACTCAGCTTGCGGTGGAAGACATACATGGCCGAGCCGGGCAGCTGTTCCGTAGCCTCTTGTTTGGTCAGGGTCGTGACGCTACCCTGCCCCTCAAACGTATATTGAGTCCCAATAAACTTTTTAACATGGATCCGTGACTCGGCCGGCAGATAATACTGCAGGTCCCAGAAATTGCGGCTGCCGCTGCGATGGATGGCATGATAGACTTTAGCCGTCCCGGTATTGTAAGCGGCAATTACTAACAGCCAGTCTCCCAGCTCATTATACAGGTCGCGGAGATAAAGGGCGGCCGCACGCGTACTCTTGGTATAGTTCTTCCTTTCGTCCATGTTGCGGTTTACCTTCAGCCCCAGATCGCGGGCTGTCTGCGGCATCAACTGCCAGGGCCCCTTGGCGCCCACCCTGGAGACAGCCGCAGCCTTTAAATTAGATTCGATGACCGCCAGGTATTTCAGCTCCTTTGGCAGGCCGTATTGAGTGAGGATATTCTCAATGAGATTGAAATAGGGTTGCCCCCAGGTGCGAATGCCTTGCAATTCATCCCAGTTTTCCTTCATATAATCCTGGACAAAACTGAGTGCTTTGGGATTCAGGCGCACGCCATTGCTTCCGCCTACAGAGGCAGCCATAAAGAGTTCCTTGAAAAAAACACCTTCAGAACTGGAATTAGCAACGGTGGCAGATAGGGAAGCGGTGGTGGCTACTCTTTCTGTGTCATTAGCAGGGCGGGGCAGGGCTTCAACGCCTTTTGAAAGTACAGAAATGTCAGCCTGGGTAGGGTACATCCATCCTGAACCAATGATGGTGATGCCTAACAATAAAAGCCTTTTGTTGTACATTGTCCAACGTTTTAAGATGGTAAACCGTCGTTATCGACGCTTACAATCTTTCATAGGTAACGGAAAACGGGAGATAACTTCAAGCCATCAACCAGAAAACGGATTAGTAACGGATTGGGGAAGGACCTTAGCCTCTGAGCCCAAAACAAGTAGTAGGTGATTCGCTTCAAAATCTCTCAGTCACATAGAGTAGGATTTTCGTAGGACTTTATTGTTGCATCATCAGATGCGAGAATTGAAGCAAAGATAATTCATTAAATCGACTTGTCATAGCCTGCATACCAAAAGGCATGCCATTTGTATGAGTAAAAAGGGGGAGAGAAATACCCGGAATTCCGGTCAGATTTGCATAAACTGTATAAATATCAGCAAGATACATAGCGATGGGATCATCCATCTTTTCTCCGAGCTTAAAGGCGGTGGTAGGAGCGGTCGGAAGGATAATTATATCAAAGTCTTTGAATATCAGACTTGTATGATCTACCAGCATTTTTCTTACCTGCTGGGCCTTGGTGAAATAGGCATCGTAGTAACCGGCACTTAACACAAAGGTTCCCAACAAGATACGGCGTTTGACTTCTTTCCCGAAGCCCTCGCTGCGGGTACGTTTATAAAACTCTGTTAAATCCAGGTCCCCGTCTTTTGCCCTGTAGCCATAACGCACCCCGTCAAATCGCGCCAGGTTGGAAGAGGCTTCCGCTGTAGTAAGTACATAATAGGCGGGAACAATATAATCCAGCAGGTCGAAATCGATGGCTGTTACGGTATGGCCTTCCTGGCGCAAGCCTTCCATCCGTTTCAACAGGGTATCCCTTATTTCCGGGTCGAGGCCCGGATGAGCTAAGGCTTCCTTAAAATAAGCGATCTTATATTTTTTGTCGGGTTCTTCTTTCCACTGGAGGGCGCCATTCCCGGTATCCGCGACTCCCCGTTTTACCGTGCTGTCAAACTCATCTTCTCCGGCGATGACCTCCAATACCAGCGCCACATCCGAAATGGTCCGGCCAAAAATACCCACCTGGTCGAAAGAGGAAGCGTAGGCGATGAGCCCATACCGCGACACGCGCCCATAGGTGGGTTTCAACCCCAGGATACCGCAGAAATCTGCCGGCTGACGCACCGACCCCCCCGTGTCACTACCCAGGCTGGTCATACAAAGATCGGCCTGTACGGCTACTGCGCTACCACCGGAAGAGCCACCGGGCACCCGGTCGTTACACCGGGCATTCAGCACTTTTCCGTAGGCAGAGTTTTCATTGGTAGATCCCATAGCAAACTCGTCACAGTTAAGATGGCCGATGATAATGGCCTCTTCCTGCAACATTTTCTTCACTACCGTAGCGTCGTAGATGGAAATGAAATCCTGCAGGATCCGGGAAGCGGCGGTCAGGGGATGATCTTTATAGGAAATAACGTCTTTGATACCGATGACCACACCATGCAGTTTGCCGGTGGGCTTGCCCTCCCGGCGTTGTTGATCCAGCAGCCGGGCACGGGCCAGCGCTGCTTCGCCGTATACCTGGGTAAAGGCATTCAAATGGCGCTGGGAGGCTATCTGGTTTAAATAGTAAAGGACCGCTTCTTCAGCAGAAGCAGTCCCATCCTTTAAGGTTTTATGATAGTCTCGTATGGAATGAAATGTAAACAAATATCAGCTCGATTGCTGTTCTGAACATATTAAATCCGGCAGCTATCGGGTTGGCAGCAGGTGATCATAATTGGTGATCATAATTGGCGATCAGTAATTATTGCTGTGAAGGAGTGCTTGCAGGTTGAGTGCTCGCAGGTTTAGTGTCCTTCTCGGCCATTCCATCTTCCAGTTCTTTCTTTACGTTGTTCTTGGCATCGTTGAACTCACGGATACCACGACCCAGTCCACGCATGAACTCAGGAATCTTACGTCCGCCAAATAATATCAGCACAGCAAGAATGATCAGAATCCATTCACTTCCTCCAGGCATCGAAATCAGGAAATTAGTAACCATAATCAAAGTCTTTAAGATTAGAACTCCAAAGTTAATTCTTTATGAATAGAAAGCCCTTTTTCAATGGGTAAAAAATTGTTATTGCCCAAAAAAGTATTTTATAAGAAAAGACCCGCTTTTGCGGGCCTCTTTTTAAATTAGATTCGTATAAAGCATTCAATACTATTCGGTTGCCTGTCTTTTTTCCTTAATACGAGCGCTTTTACCGCTACGCTGACGCTGGAAATAGATCTTAGCACGACGTACACGACCTGCTTTGTTGAGATCTATCGACTCGATATTAGGAGAGAACAAAGGGAAAGTCCTTTCTACACCCACTCCATCGGATATCTTACGAACCGTGAACGTGGCTGTATGCCCTTCACCCTGGCGTTTGATCACGTCTCCCTTGAAACTCTGGATACGCTCCTTGTTGCCTTCGATAATTTTATAGTTGACGGTGATATTATCACCGGCTTTAAACTTCGGAAACTCTATTTTTCCCGTTAATTGCTCATGTACAAAAGCTACAGCAGCGTTCATAACTCATTTTTTTAAGGATGGCAAAGGTAATGACATTTACTATAGAAACAAAGTTTTTTATCGGGCTACATTCACCGACCTCTTTTCCCGGATGACAGTTACCTTGATCTGACCGGGAAAGGTCATTTCCGTCTGTATCTTTTGGGCAATCTCGAAGCTCAGCTTGTCGCTGTCTATATCCGTCACCTTATCGGCTTCTACAATGACCCTCAGCTCACGACCGGCCTGGATAGCATAGGCTTTTTCCACTCCGGGATAACTCAGGGCCAGATTTTCCAGGTCTTTAATGCGTTGCAGGTACTGCTGCATGATTTCGCGCCGGGCTCCGGGGCGGGCGCCGCTGATGGCGTCACAGGCCTGGATGATAGGGGCGATCACATACTGCATTTCCACCTCATCGTGGTGGGCGCCGATGGCGTTGACCACCGCCGGGTTCTCCCCGTATTTTTCGGCCAGCTTCATCCCCAGCAAGGCATGGCTCAGCTCCGTTTCTTCATCCGGCACTTTACCGATATCATGCAATAATCCCGCCCTCTTGGCCAGTTTGGGGTTCATTCCCAGCTCGGCTGCCATGATCCCGCAAAGATTGGCTACTTCGCGGCTGTGCATCAGCAGGTTTTGACCGTAAGAAGACCTGAACCGCATCTTGCCTACGATGCGGACCAACTCCTTGTGTAAACCATGGATACCCAGCTCGATCACGGTCCTTTCCCCGATTTCCATTACCTGCTCTTCGATCTGCTTTTTGGTTTTTTCCACGATTTCCTCGATACGGGCAGGGTGGATACGGCCGTCGGCTACCAGTCTCTGCAGGGAAAGGCGGGCGATCTCGCGGCGCAACGGGTCAAAAGAAGACAATACAATGGCTTCCGGAGTATCGTCTACGATAAGGTCCACTCCCGTAGCCGCTTCAATAGCACGGATATTACGACCCTCACGGCCAATGATCTGGCCCTTTATCTCGTCGCTTTCCAGGTTGAATACAGTAATAGAGTTCTCGATGGCTTGTTCTGCAGCGGTCCGCTGAATGCTTTGGATAATGACCTTCCGGGCTTCTTTATTGGCCCTTTGTTTGGCGTCGTCAATAATTTCCTGCTGCAGGGCCAGGGCTCTCGTCTGGGCTTCCTGCTTCAGGCTCTCGATCAGCTGTGTCCTGGCTTCTTCTGCCGTCAGCCCGGCTATCTTTTCCAGCCGGCGGATATGCTCCTCCTGGTGTTTTTCCAGTTCGGTCCGTTTCAGATTGACTACTTCAATCTGCCGGTTCAGGTTTTCCTTGATGACATCATTGTCCTTGGCCTGCTTGTCCAGGCCTTCCAGCTTCTGATTGATACTCTGTTCTTTTTGCTTGATCCGGGACTCCGCATCGCCCGCCCGCCTGTTCTTTTCCAAAACCTCCTTTTCGTGTTCGGCCTTCAGCTGTACAAACTTTTCCTTGGCTTCCAGCAGTTTCTCCTTTTTCAGGTTCTCAGCGGCCGTCTGCGCATCTCCGAGGATCTTTTTAGCCTGCCGCTCTGCATCGTCTATTTTGCCTTGTGTGTTTTTGGCAAACAGGAACTTACCTCCTACGATCCCGATTACAAGTGCTGCAATTATTTCAATTATGGTAATTATCATTGACTCTAAAATTTAAAGCGTTCACAATCATATATTTCTTATCGCCCAACGAACCCGCGGTCCGTTTTTTGTGTTAGTTGGCGAAGATAGGAAAATAGCGTTCAACTTCAAACGCCAAACTGCGGTCAGAAGGGGCATTTAGCCCAGAAATCGCCTATTACCGTCGCTACAAAACCCTATCCAGCTGCTGTTCCATCCGGGTCAGCGCCTCCAATACGGCCGGATCAGGGGTCGAAAGCCCTGTTTCGCTGCCGGGCTGGGTCGCATACCACAATACCACCATGGCTATATAATCCTGCATGTCCCTTCCCGCAAACTGTGTCTTGTATTCAATGATCTTGTCATTTATCGTCTTTAGCGTCCGCCGGACCACCTCTTCATCCTTAGGTTCGATCTTGATGCGATAGGTCCGATCGCCTATCACAACATTTATTGCCATTAGCTCTTGCATAGTTCAAATACTTGTTTTATATTTATCCACACCTTTTGCACAGGGGACTCTGACAGCTGAAAGGGAAAAGGTTTTGGCCCATTCATTGCACTAAGAAAAGCCGATCCATTGGATTAAATGTAACTATTGTACCAATACCCTATCTTAAAACTACCAGCTATGTTTTTAAAAGTCAAGTCCCCCGTCTTTATCGACCATGTAACCTTCCAGGTCGACGATCCTCAAAAAAGCCTGCTTAAAGCTGTCCTGCGGGACGACGCCGGCCTCGTCTGCAGCGCCCTGGAAACGGAAGTAGAAAAAGGCCAGCAGGAGTTGGACTGGGTTGGGCTCAACCACCTGCCTTATGGCGTGTATACCCTGGAAATTTCGCGTGGAAAGGACGAGATGAAAATGCGTCTCGTGAAAAGGGTCTGACCGCTCCTAATTCGTGCAGCATCGTTATACACCGCGCAGCATCGTTATACGTCACCCAGCATCGTTATACACCGGTCTATTTCCCGGATGTACTGCCCAAGCTTTTTCTCTAATGCCCTTTTTTCCTCCTCACTCATAGCCGTTTTCGTCACCTTCAATATCCCGACCTGTTGTTGTAATTGGTCCAGTTTCAGCCTTTGATCCCCTTGTTCCTGCTGCAGCTGACTTAATTCTCCTTTTAGCCTGCCATTTTCCTTCAGCAGCAGGTCCCGTTGCCGTAGCAATAACTGCAGCTTCTCCTGGATCCGTCTGACCCGAAGCTCTATCCCCTCCCCTCCGGAAGGAGCCGGTTGCCCCACACTATTGGTATCTTCACTCATTGCCGATTATTTCCTGATCTCTGCCTGTACCTCTTTTTCCAGGGCCCCCATGATCTTGCTGACCATTCCGTCAATTTCCTTATCCGTGAGGGTCTTTTCTTCATCCAGGAATGTAAAGCTGATAGCCAGTGATTTTTTTCCTGCTCCCAGCTTCTCACTTTCAAATATATCGAAAAGCTTTACTTCCTGCAATTTATCCAGACGCACTTCCCGTACAGCTTTTTCAACCTTCTCATAAGGCAGGGACTTGTCGACGATCATCGCCAGATCCCGGTATACGGGCAGCTGCCGGGGTAATTCCCTGAATTCCGTGTTTTTACCGGACGCCAGTTCCAGAAGTCCATCCCAGCGGATGTCAACAAAAAATAATTCCTGCCTGCAATCGAATTGTTTTAAAAGAGCAGGGCTCACTGTGCCGGCTTCCAGCAAAAGCCGGTCAAGATCATCTGCGATCATGGCAAGACCCGATGCCATTTTCGGGTGATCCAGTGTCTTCCAGTCGGGGAGCTCGAGTCCAAGCAGATGAAAGATGCTGCTACAAAGGCCCTTTACATAGTAAAAATCGACGGGTTTACCCGGACCCTTCCAGGTGTCTTCCTTCAGCGGCCCGGTCAGGTAAAGACAGAGATGATTGGTCTCCGTATATTTCCCTACCCCACTGGTCTTATAAGACTTGCCAAACTCAAAGAACCGCAGCATACCGCTCTTCCGGTTGAGGTTATAAGCAATGGATTCCAGACCGGTCTCCAGCATTGAAGGACGAAGGATATTCAGCTCCGCACTCAGATTGTTGATCATTTTTACCGACGTCTCCAACTCCTTTTCACTGAAATAAGCGCTGTTGGTGATCGAATTAGTCAGTATCTCATTGAATCCCTGTCCTACCAGGTAGCCGGCCACGGACGATTTCCAGGCTGACCGGGCAGGATTGTTTTCTACGGAAGGGGAGAGGGTAATGGCGGAGGGGATCTGTATATTGTCCAGGCCGTCGATCCGCATGATCTCTTCCACGATATCGGCTGGTAAGGAAACATCCGGTTTGTGCCACGGTACCGCCACATGAATGGCGTCAATGCCTTCCTTGATGATCTCGAATCCCAGGCTCAGCAGGATGTTTTTGACAGTATCCGGATGGTAATTCTTTCCGCTTAATTTCTTCAGGTAATGATGTTTCAGAATGACCTGCGTTTTATTGCGCGGGTCCGGGTATACATCCACAATTTCAGAGGCGATTTCCCCACCGGCCAATTCCTTGATCAGCAAAGCCGCTCTTTTCAGGGCATTTACCGTGCCGGAAATATCCATTCCCTTTTCAAAATGTGTCGCTGCATCCGTCCGCAATCCATGCCTGAAAGATGTTTTGCGGATGTCTGTGGGATTGAACCAGGCGCTTTCTAAAAAAATGTTCTGCGTATTCTCCCGGATGCCGCTGTGCAGGCCCCCGAATACACCGGCGATCGCCATCCCTTCCTTTGCATTACAGATCATCAGGTCTTCTGCCGACAATTGTCTTTCTTTCCCGTCCAAGGTTACAAAAAGAGCGCCTTCCGGGAGATTTTTTACGATGATCGTTGCCCCCTCAATCGCATCCAGGTCGAAAGCATGCAGCGGCTGTCCCATTTCATGCAGCACATAATTGGTAATGTCGACAATGTTGTTAATGCTCCGGATGCCAATAGCTTCTAATTTATCCTGTATCCACCGGGGAGATTCCTTAATAGTAATACCCTTGATCGTAACCCCGGAATAGCGCTCGCAGCTGCGTTTGTTCAAAATACTCACTGTCACCGGAAGACTATTGCTTTCCACCTTAAAGGCATTCAGGGAAGGCTGTTTAGGCCGGTACTCCTTGTTTTCATGATGAGAAAGCCAGGCGCATACATCCCGGGCTACCCCCAGATGACTCATGGCATCCATATGGTTGGGGGTGAGCCCGATTTCTATCAGCTGATCGGAATAAGGCTGGAACCAGGACGCGGCCGGGGCACCCACTTTAACGGCTGCCGGCAATACGATGATCCCGGCATGACTTTCCCCTAAACCGACCTCGTCTTCCGCGCAGATCATCCCATGACTTTCCATGCCCCTGATCTTCGCCACTTTCAGCGTAATGGGTTCACCCTTCAAAGGATAAATGGTCGTCCCCGGCATTGCTACCACCACTTTCTGACCCGCTGCGACATTCGGAGCCCCGCACACAATTTGTAACGGCTCAGGTTGGCCCACATTCACCTTGGTAAGCCATAATTTATCCGCATTAGGATGGGGTATAGATTCCAATACCTCCCCGATGATCAGCCCTTTCAAGCCGCCCTTCACCGATTCATATTTTTCTATATGTTCTACTTCCAGCCCGACAGACGTAAGTATTCTGGAAAGCCGCTCCGGTTCGATCTTTACCGGCAAATAATCACAAAGCCAATTGTAACTGATGGTCATGAGTCCGTTTTGTTCGCGCAAAGATAATTTTTTTACCGGTAGGGGCGGTCCTACGGGGGCCGCAATAGAAATATTTCAACGAATAATTCGTTACCCAGAAAACAGGCCGCCCAAAGAAGCTTTTTTACACCCTTCAAGAGTGATAATCAAATGTTAAAGCGTTCGTAAAAGCTTAACTTTGGGAGTAGATTACGGTCCTACTAGTAACTCAAAAGCTGATGTATGAAAAAACACCTTTATTTCCTGGCCATCGCGGCTATTAGCTTCACTGCATGCGGTCCTGTCTATGTACTACACCAGGACCCGGTACCGGCTCCCGCTGCACCGCCGCAGGCCAATCCGGAAGACGTCACCTATCAGAATTTTTATGATCAATTAAGTCCATACGGTCAGTGGATCGACGACCCGAATTACGGGTATGTATGGTTGCCCGAAGCAGGCCCGGACTTTAAACCCTATGCCACCAATGGACATTGGGTATATACCGATGAAGGTTGGGCCTGGGATTCCGGTTATCCCTGGGGCTGGGCTACTTTCCACTATGGCCGCTGGTTCTTCCAGGACGGTTATGGCTGGATGTGGATACCCGGCGCCGAATGGGCTCCGGCCTGGGTCAGCTGGCGCAACAGCGACGAGTACTATGGTTGGGCCCCGATGGGTCCCAATATAAGCTACGGCGCCGCTTACGGCGGTGGTTATGCTCCTCCCCCGCATTACTGGTGTTTTGTCCCCCACCAATATATCGCCAGCCCGCAGGTACGCAATTACTATGTCCGCGAGACGAACAACGTGACTATTATCAACCAGACGACGATAATCAACAATACGACGATAATTAACAACACCCGCGATGTCCGCTATGGCGCAGGCCCCGATCCCGGTGAAGTAGGACGGTATACCGGCGGCTCCGTGAGACCCATGTCCATTCAGGAAAGCCGTACTCCCGGCGAACGCACTGACAATGGTAGTTACACCGTCTATCGCCCTCGTGTAAATGGCGGCGCCGGCGACACGCGCACGGGCAACGCCGGCCGGCCTATTGCCCCTTCCCGGGTTCAAAGCCTCAACAACGCCAGGCCGGTCAATACAGCGGTGTATGGTAACAATGGCAACAACAATACCGGCAACAATGGCTGGCGGGGGGGAAACAACCCGGTTTATCAGCCGAACAATCAACCGGCTCAGAACAATCAGCCTGGTCAGAACAATCAGCCCAACCGTCCCTTTAACAGGCCGGATAACAGGGGCAACTATCCGCAATCCCAGCCGAACAATCTGCCGGTAAACCGGCCTGCCAATCAGCCGGACAATCAACCGGCTCAGAATAACCAGCCTGGAAACCAACCTTTCCAGCACCCGGGTCGCACCAACACGGGCTACCCGGCTAACCCCAATAACCCGCAGCCCGCCAATCCGGGTAATCAGCCCGCCAATCCGCCTGCCCAGAACAATCCGTTCAACCGGCCTGCTTCTCCGGGCAACCAGCCGAATAACCGCTTTGGCCGCCCCTTTCAACCCAATAACCAGCCGAACCAGCAACAATCAACCCCAAACCAGCAACAATCAACCCCGAATCAACCGGCGGCTCAGCCCGTTCAGCAACGGCCGCCGGCCTTTAACCGACCGGTAAATACGATGCCGGCAGGCCGTCCCTTCAACCCGCAGGCTAACCCCAACCAGCCAAGACCGGTAGTTAATCAACCCCAACCCGAATCCAGGCCGGCTACTCCACCGCCACCACCCAAAAAAGATGACCCCAGCAGACCGGGGCACTCTTAAAAATAGACGTTCAATAGCCCGTCAGGCAAGCGTCCCGATATTATTCGGGACGCTTTTTTTTCACCCGGCCCTTTTCACTCCACCCCCTTCTTCTCTGCAAAATCCACTGACAACGGGGTTTTAGGCGCCCGGGCAGTGGCCTGCCCGGCCTGCACAAACGGCATTGACCAATCCAACTCCTTACTTCAAAGGCACTATCAATGGGCTTTCAGCAGCTAATTAAGCAGCCGGATCCACCCCCAAATGAAGCTAAACCGCACTCTGTGGTTTGCCCCTCCCCACAAAATATTTGCGGCTAAATCTTTGTGCACAACCGGTGTGAATTTTAATATGGAAATAGATGAAAACTTTTTTAAATTGTGGATAGCTCAACGGGCCCTGTGTATAACCCCCCTGCGGCATGTGGATAACCATGTGTATTTCTAAAGGAAAAATATAGAAAAAGAAAAATTTTTTTCGTCGGCTTCATGAGTTCTATATTCGCCCTCCTGACTCAAAGGGATAACATTCTGTTCATGTTGCCGTAACAATTCCTTAATGATAATAAGGTCGAACACTACCCAATGAGCCCGGGCCTGGCAACAGGTCAATAGAGGCTGGACACCCTATTTCTTTACTTTTATTCTGGATGGTTTCGTATGGATCTCACTAACCTTAATCTTAATAAGGACCGCAACAAAATGAGGCGTAAGCCCGCGGTGGACCTTAGCACCATGGTATATGGTAAAATCCCCCCCCAGGCCAAAGAGCTGGAAGAGGCGGTACTTGGCGCTATCATGTTGGAAAAGAGTGCCTTCGACACGGTGGTGGAGATCCTAAAACCGGAATGTTTTTACCTGGAAGGGCACCAGCGTATTTATCGCACCATGCAAAGCCTGGCGCAAAAAAGCCAGCCAATCGACATTCTCACCGTCGTGGAAGAGCTGAAAGTGAGGCAAGAGCTTGAAATGGTAGGCGGCCCCTATGCCGTGACCAAGCTGACGAATTCCGTCGTCTCCTCTGCCAACATCGAAACCCATGCCCGTATCATCCTGCAGAAATTTATTCAACGCGAGCTTATCCGTATCAGCGGAGAGATCATAGGGGATGCCTATGAAGACAGCACGGACGTATTCGATCTCCTCGACGATGCAGAAAGCAAGCTCTTCGAAATCACCAACAACCACCTTCGCAAGAACTTCGACAGCATCGACACCATCCTGGTAAAGACCATCCAGCGTATCGAAGACCTGCGCCATAAACAGGATGAGATCACCGGTGTACCCAGCGGTTTTCCCTCCCTGGATAAAATTACTTACGGCTGGCAGCCGACCGACCTGATCATCCTGGCAGCCCGGCCTGCCGTGGGTAAAACGGCCTTCGCCCTTAACCTGGCCCGCAATGCGGCCCTCCATCCGACCAAACCCACCGGAGTCGCGTTCTTCAGTTTGGAAATGGGCTCCGCCCAGCTGGTACAACGTATCCTCAGCGCTGAAGCAGAGATATTCATGGAAAAGATCGCCCGGGGCCGGCTGGAAGAACATGAAATGAAACAACTGTACAAAAAGGGTATCGACAGGCTCGCCAAAGCGCCGATCTTCATCGACGATACCCCTGCGCTGAATATCTTCGAGCTGCGCGCCAAATGCCGCCGCCTGAAAAACAAACACAATATTGGCTTTATCATCATCGACTACCTGCAGCTGATGAGCGGGGCGGGTGATAACAAAGGCGGTAACCGCGAACAGGAGATCAGCCAGATATCCCGCGCCCTGAAAGGCCTGGCCAAAGAGCTCCAGGTGCCGATAATCGCTCTTTCTCAATTGAGCCGTGCCGTAGAATCCCGTAAAGAAGGCGAGAAGATCCCCCAATTAAGCGATCTGCGTGAATCCGGCGCCATCGAACAGGATGCTGACATGGTCATGTTCCTTTATCGCCCGGAATATTATGGCATCACCGCCAACGAAATGGGTGAAAGCAATAAAGGGGAGACCCACGTGAAAATAGCCAAACACCGTAACGGATCGCTGGATACTATTAAACTTCGTGCGCTTTTACATATCCAAAAGTTCACTGAATATGGAGAGGATGATTTCGGCGGGATTGGATTGCCTTCAGGAGGTAGCTGGAAACCAGTCCAGGACGACGATGGCGCTGGTGGTGGCGCCCGCCTCTATATCCAGGCCGGCAGCCGGATGAAAGACCTGCCCATGGACGACGACGAGGCGCCTTTCTAAACCCGGGGACAGTCGCCCGTGTTACGGTCATCCAACATCGTCTGAGGTTTGCTAATACATATAACAGTAAGCTCCTTCACCGGAGCTTTTGTTTTACCCCTATGGCTATGCGCTTTAATTAATTTGTCTCATTTCTCTCTTTAATTCACCAGGTTATATTTACTATTCACCTGCCGTTCAAATTTATTTTTTGAACTATTAAACCTCTTATCCGAGATTTGTTCAAATATTTTATGAAAACCAATAACCTCTGCTTCTACACCGTCATTTTTATTTCTATCTTATCCTCCATTGCTTGTCACAAAAACAGCGGAAATAACAGCCCTGTTATTCCAACGGATACACTTACGCAAGACGTTTATACCATCAGCTCCGGCGGAAATTCCACTCCGGCGGTCATCCTGGCTACCCCTTTTGTATTTTCCGCAAGTATAAGGTCGGCCACACCGGGCTTATTGCTGATCATGGACCAGAATGGGAAAGTATTGCAAAAACAAACTACTGATGGGTCTGCCTTCAACCTTAACCAATGGAAAATAGATGGGCATACCCGTTACACGTATTTTATAAATGACGTCAACGCCTACAGGGCTCCGGGTACTTCCAACAATACCGGTTACGTTGTCATAGCGGACAGCAACTTACACGAGATCAAACGCGCGAACTTTATACTCAATGGCCCCGGGCCGTTTCAGCCCGGGCAGGAGCTGGATTCACATGATTTCATCCTTCTCTCGGACAATCATTATATTTCAATGTCCTATTATCCTAAATACGTGGATAATATTCCGGCGTATCTGAACCCTTCTCCCAAGGTACAGGTACAGGTACCGCTGATACAGGAGGTAAATAATGGTACTGTCGTCTGGCAGTGGGACGCCAGCTCGGATACCTCATTCTACGCCAATAGTGTGGAAGGGAATAATTATGCTGATTCCGTCAATCCCCAGGATTATATGCATATGAATGGAATGTATATTGATCCGAAGGACAATGGCCTTATCTGCTCATTCCGTACCCAGAACCAGCTTATTAAACTTAACCGGCAGACCGGAGCCGTGGTCTGGAAACTGGGTGGCAAAAACAGTGACTTCCCGTTGTTTTCCGATCAGCAATTCCTGCGTCAGCACAATCCAACTCTTACGGATAGTAATAAGACCTTATTGCTGTTCGACAACGGAGAGATTAACCAGCGGGCTGAATCCAGGATCCTCGAATTCAAGCTGGATGAAGTGAATAAGAAAGTAACCTCTTTCAAATCATTTACCATTCCGGAACCTTTCTCGCAATTAATGGGCTCCGTACAAAAAATGGGCGACGAATATTTCATCGGCGGCGGCACTGCTAATTATATGCTTGAAGTCAACTATGTCACTGGTCAGAAAATAAAAGAGTTCTTAGGCACCCAACCTACTTATAGAGTATATTGGTATCCTACGAGTACAAAGTCAAACTGATCGGAGGGATTCCTTATTTTTGCGGGTAATCTTTATGTTACCTTTCTTTTATATTTCCTCTTTTGACAAGGCTATTCGGGAGATTACCCTGGATGAGGATGCGTCAAAGCACATCATCCAGGTACTGCGGATGGCATCGGGTGAGCTTTTACGGCTTACCGACGGCAGAGGGGCTTTATTGACGGCAGTCATTATTGACGATCATAAAAAGAAATGCCGGGTTAAAATAGAATCTTTACTCTTTCAGCCACCACCAAAGAACAAGGTCATTGTCGCTATATCCCTGTTGAAAAACGCATCCCGGTTCGAATGGTTCCTGGAAAAAGCTACCGAAATCGGCGTTAGTAGTATTATACCCCTGCTTTGCGAACGAACCGAAAAACAACACGCCCGGTCCGACCGGCTCCGGAATATCCTCGTCAGCGCCATGCTGCAATCCCAGCAAACCTGGTTGCCTGAATTGCCAGACCCGATATCCTTTACCGAATTACTTTCCAATCCGCCAGGGGAACAACGTTTTATCGCCCATTGCCTCGAAACCCCCCGGCCCACTGCCCGTCTCGCCGACTGGCGTCATCAGGCCCGGCCCTCAGCCGCGCCAACGCAGCCTGCAGCCACGGGTACCATCCAGTCCCAACTCATCCTCATCGGACCAGAAGGAGATTTTTCGCCAAAAGAAATAGAATCCGCGCTAAAGGAAGGATTTCTACCGGTGACACTCGGCGACAATCGTCTGCGCACCGAAACTGCCGGAGTAGTAGCAGCAACGCTGCTTTGTATCGGGTAGCCATCCCTGTCCGCCACCCATTCTAGTGCCATGCGGTAACAGACTGCATGACCAATCTGTTATCCGCCTGGGCTTACTAATTTATTACTTTGCAAAAGTAAGGGGGGCTCTGCATACCCCTTTACGCGAGAAGGAAAACAAATTATTAATTCGGGAATTAGGGCGCCGCCTATGAAACCAAAGGCACAATGTAACTTGAAGGCAGCCATATAGGCATCGATGCGGGCAGTATCAATTTTTAATGCCCCGACTTTTTCTTTGCCTTCGTATTCAGCAGCTCTACCCCAAAAGCGAATGCCATCGAGAAATAAATGTACCCCTTGTCGATATGCGTATGATGCAGCGGCTCCAACCCTTCAAAGAACAGGCTGAAACCCACCATCAGCAAGAAGGAAAGAGCCAGCATCTTCAGAGTAGGCCGTTTATCGATATAGTCAGCGATCTTCTGCGAAAAAAAGAACATGATGATCATAGCGATGACCACTGCCCCGATCATGACTGCCACCTGCTGTGCTAATCCCACCGCCGTAATGACGCTGTCAAAAGAGAAAACCGTATCCACCAGTACGATCTGGCTTACTATCGCAGGAAAAGCAGACGCTGTACTCTCCCTCACCGCCTTCCCCTCTGAACTTTCTCCATCCAGCTTCTCATGTATCTCTGTCACCGTTTTATAGAGAAGGAACAGCCCGCCCGCCAGCATGATCAGGTTGCGCAGGGCAAACCCATAACCGAACAGGGAAAAAAGCTCACGGCTGCCATTGGTGACCAGCCAGCCCAGGCCAAATAACAACAAGCTTCGGATAAATATCCCCGCGATCATCCATATCCGGCGGGCCCGGAGTTGTTCAGCGGATTGCAGCCGCCCAATAAGAATGGACACAAAGATGACATTATCAATACCTAGTACAATTTCCAGGACAGTCAAAGTAAGCAGACTGATCAAAGAAGCAACGGAAAAAAGGGTCATAGTAGTCAGTTAAGCGAGTAGTCAGTTAAGCGCCACAAAAATAAGGGTCTCTGCAAATCCTTCTCGTAATAAACGGCCCCTCATAAATAAAACCTGTCCACACCTGCACCAGTGCAGCCCCCGCATCCAGCTTCTCCCTTGCATCCTCCGCCGTAAATACCCCGCCTGAAGCAATCACCGGGATCCCCTGCATCTTCTCACAGAGATAACGCACCACTTCCGTCGCCCTCCCACGCAACGGCGCTCCGCTCAATCCGCCGGCCCCAATGACTTCCAGCCGGTCTGCCGCCGTCACCAGGCCCTCCCGGCTAATGGTCGTATTCGTTGCAACCAGTCCATCCAGTTTTATCTCCAGCGCCAGCCCGATGACGTCGTCCAGCTGCTGCTGATTGAGATCGGGGGCTATTTTTAGCAGCAGGGGCCTGGGCCGGATGCCCTTCTGCGCTGCCAGCTCCCCATTGATATGCTGCAGGTTCGTCAATATCTTATGTAAGGCATCCTTCTCCTGCAAAGCCCTCAACCCCGGTGTATTCGGCGAACTGACATTCACCACGAAATAATCCACTTCCCCATATAGCGCCCTAAAACAAATCTCATAGTCCTTCCACGCCTCTTCATTCGGCGTGACCTTGTTCTTCCCGATATTTCCGCCAATGATCAGCCTCCCGGCATTCGCCCTCCAGGCCTTCAGCCTTTCGGCGATGATCTCTGCTCCGTCATTATTGAACCCCATCCGGTTGATCAACCCCTGATCCTGCGGCAAACGGAACAGCCTCGGCTGCTCGTTACCCGCCTGCGGCCCTGGCGTCACCGTCCCGATCTCCACAAAACCAAACCCCAATGCTTCCAATTCCCGCAAATACAGTGCATTTTTATCAAATCCCGCCCCCAGCCCCACCGGGTTCCGGAAAGACAAACCCAACAGCTCCCGCCGCAATCCGCCGGTCTGCCCCGCCGTTGTACCCAGCTGCCCTGAGTTCTCCTCCGGCCGGCAGCTCCACTCTACCAGTTTCCTCAGCAACCCCCACCCACACAGCGCCTTAAGCATTTTCATCGAAAAATGATGCACCCCTTCCGCGGGGAAAAAAAACAGTATCGTACGCAGTATTTTATACATATCTGCACGAAGATATTTCACTTTCCTTTTTCATTTCAAAATCTTATCTTTGATACAATCAGTTGCATAAACAACTAAAAAATTAAATCATGCAGGAAGCATATATAGTTGCTGGCTACCGCACGGCAGTCGGCAAATCCAAAAGAGGCAAATTTCGCTTCTATCGCCCCGATGATATGGCTATCGACGTCATTAAGGGTCTTCTGGCATCGGTACCCCAGCTCGACCCTGCCCGGGTCGACGACGTCATCGTCGGCAACGCTGTTCCCGAAGCCGAACAGGGACTCCAGGTCGGCCGTATCATCGCCGCCCGCGCCGTCGGCATCCATGCACCCGGTGTCACTGTCAACCGTTACTGCGCCAGCGGCCTGGAAACCATTGCCATGGCCACGGCCAAAATCCGTTCCGGCATGGCCGAATGTATCATCGCCGGTGGCACAGAAAGTATGACTATGGTACCCCAGGCCGGCTGGAAGACCGTACCTGCTTATTCCATCGCCTCCCAGGAGCCGGACTATTATCTTAATATGGGCCTCACCGCCGAAGCCGTTGCCAAAGAATATAACGTCAGCCGCGAAGACCAGGACCAATTTTCCTATCACTCCCACCAGAAAGCCATCCATGCCATTGGGAACGGGTATTTCAAATCCGGCATACTGCCGCTGAACGTCGAAGAAGTCTACGTCGATGAAAAAGGCCGCCGCCAGAAAAGAAATTTTACTGTCGACACCGATGAAGGCCCAAGGGGTGACACGTCTGTCGAAGCGCTGGCCAAATTAAAACCCGCCTTTGCCGCCGGCGGATGTATCACAGCCGGCAACTCTTCCCAGACCAGCGACGGAGCCGCTTTTGTCATCGTCATGGGTGAAAAGATGGTGAACGAATTGGGTCTGAAACCTATCGCCCGGCTCGTAGCTTGTGCCAGCGCCGGAGTACATCCCCGCATAATGGGCATCGGCCCTGTTGAAGCCGTCCCTAAAGCGCTTCGCCAGGCCGGCATGAATCTCGGACAGATCGACCTGGTAGAACTGAATGAAGCTTTCGCCTCCCAGGCTCTTGCTGTCATTCGCAAACTGGAAATCAATCCCGGGATCGTCAATATCAATGGTGGCGCCATCGCCCTTGGCCACCCATTGGGCTGCACTGGCTGTAAACTGACCATCCAGCTCGTTCATGATATGAAACGACTGAATAAAAAATATGGCATCGTCACCGCGTGCGTAGGCGGCGGCCAGGGAATAGCCGGCATTATTGAAAATCTTAATTAATTCCCGCTGCCCCCCTTAAAGTCACTCATTTTTGGAAAAGGCTTCCTTTTAGGGGCCTTTTTATTTACTCATATCATAAATAGTTTTAACTTGCTTTGCAGTTGAAATACTTACGGAATCTACTAAACTAACATGATTCGAGTTTTTATTACTGATGATCATGAGATCTACCTGGAAGGACTGTCCCTGTTATTAAGCAAACAAGAGGGTATTGAGGTTATTGGTACTGCTGCATCGGGTAAAGAGCTCCTGGCATTGGTGCCGGGTCTGCAGGCTGACGTTTTATTGCTGGATGTTTATTTGCCCGACATGGGTGAAGAAGAAATCCTGCAGCAGGTAAGGGCCATGAGACCCGAATTGCGCATTATCTACCTAACCTTGCTTCGCGGTACACGTTACGTGCACAAGCTGTCCAAGTACAATATCCAGGGTTACATCCTTAAGAACGCTTCCCTTGACGAACTCCTCACCGCCATTCGGACTGTGAGGGATGGTGGCAGTTATTTCAGTAAGGATATTCATATAGGCGATCGGGATGAAGACTTCCGTAATACTGTTACTATCGAAGACAAACAGATCGATGAAATCCTCTCCCGGCGGGAACTGGAAGTATTGCGCCTCATCTGTAAGGAATACAGCAATGCTGAGATCGCCGACAAGCTGTTCCTAAGTGTAAGCACCGTAGAAACGCATCGCAAAAACCTCATCGCCAAATTGGGCGTCAATAATACCGTAGGGCTGGTGAAATTCGCCTTGCGGAATAATTTGACGGATTAGGCCTGCCACCACAGAAAGATTCCTATTTTGGATTGTAAATGCATGAAACCTTAGTGAAGCGGTTATCTTTCTTATTTCTTTTGCTGATCCATTCGGCCCTTTTTGCACAGGTAGATACTGTCGCTCTTCGGCGTATCTACTACAGAGCCGTCCATCTCTCCGAAAACAAAATAGACTCGATCAGGTATTATGCTGATTATGTTGACCATCTCAACGCTAATGGCGCCTGGCCTCCAGCCCATGTCATGGCTCTGCGGATGTATGGTTTTTATTATGAAAGCAAAGGAAACTTTTCCCGGGCGCTGGATTATTACTACGAGGCCCTGGCCGGCGCCCGCAAAGCCGGCAATATCGAACGCCAGACCGAACTGCTGACCGACCTTGCCGCTGTTTATACGCAGGATACCAAACAACCCCAGAAGGCAAAAGACCTCTACGTAGAATGCGTCCGGCTGTACAAAAAAATGGGCGACGGCCATTCCCTGCTCAACTCCTATGTCAACCTGGGCGCTATTTACAACCGCCTTGGCCTTCACGACAGCGCCTTGATACTCCTGCAGGAAGGCCTGCGTATTGGCAAGCCCTACGAGATAAGGGGTGATGAGGATCTCACTTCCCTCTACAATAATCTTGGCAATACCTATTATTTCCTTAAAAGGTATGACCAGTCCATTGCTTATTTTAAAAATAATTACCAGCATGATCTTGCCGGCCACGCCCCCTCCCGGCTTTCCGATGTCTGGCTCGACGTCCTCAACCTGGCAGACTCTTATACCGAAAAGGGAGCTTTTGATTCCGCCGACAGATATGGTGATACCTCCCTTTTGCTCGCCCGGCAGCTGGACGACTCAAAAAGCAAACAATCCGATAGCTATCAGATCCTTTCTAAGCTGGCGCAACGCAAGGGGGACTACAAAAAAGCCTGGGAGTACCAGGCCAAATGGTATGCCCTGGACACCGCCCTGATGAATAATGAAACCCTCAAGGCCGTTGCCGAGCTGGAAGAAAAATACGAGGCGCGGCAGCGGGAAAATGAAAAACTAGTCCTGCAGGCGGAAGTCGCCCAGCAGAAATTCCATTCCCGTATCATGATGATCACGGCCGGCAGCCTGCTGCTCATCGCCATTGTTGCAGCCATCGCATTTGTCATCAAACGCAAGGCGAACCAAAAACTCCAGTCGACCAACGAGCTCATTGTCCGGCAGAACGAACGACTCTCCGAGCTCAACTACGAAAAGAATTCCCTTATCAGTATCGTATCACACGACCTCGGTACGCCATTCGCCAGCATCGGCATGTGGCAGCAGCTGCTGCAGAACGAAAAGGACAACCTCACCTCGAGTCAGAAAAAAGCGCTCGACCGCATCGGACAAGCCACCCATTATGGTGAAAAACTGATCCGGCATATCCTCGACGTCGAAAAAGCCCAGACTAATCAAAACAAGATCCAGCTGGAAAATCTTGACCTGCGCATCTTCACCGAAGATGTCCTCGATGACTTTGTTCCTGCCGCTGCCCAAAAAGATATCCAGCTGCACCTCGACTGCCCCAATCGGTCCATCTATTTTCTCAGCGACCGGCAGCTGCTGAGCCGCATGCTCGAAAACCTCTTGTCCAATGCGATCAAATACACGGACAGCGGTAAGAATGTCTGGATCAGCATGAGCGAAGAAAAAGACGCCATTAGCATCAAAGTTCGCGATGAAGGGGTTGGCATCCAACCCGATGAGCTGCCTCATCTCTTTGCCAAATACAGCAAGATATCCTCAAAACCAACGGCTGGGGAAGCCTCTACCGGCCTGGGCCTCGCTATTGTCAAACGCATCTGCGAAGAGCTTAACGGACAGATATCCTGCGAAAGCCACCTGGGGAAAGGATCTGTATTCACCGTTATCCTCAAAAAATAATTACCTGTGAGTGAGGGCCTGCATCAATAATAGTAATAATAATATTTCTGAATTGGCGTTATAATAAGAGTACTAACCCAATCAAATAGCCCGACGGCCGCTCGAATTCGGGCGGCTTTTATTTTGTTTGGCGCCCCCTTATTCAAACTGCTTTACCTTCGTGTGCTTATAGTCAGCGTCATAAGACACAAAAAAATATAGGTACATAACCCGGCTCAGCCGCATCAGCCAGGGTTGCATAAACACCAGGAACCCGGCGTTCAATCCCATCCACCAAAAGAACCGGTGATCTTCCGTCGAAAACCCGATCAGGATCCACCAGGCAACAAAAGTGGCTACCGATAAAAAAAAGGACAAGCCATAGCTGACATATCCTGTCCCGTACCAGAAACCGACCTCCAGCTCAAATGGCTGTCTGCATTCGGGGCATTTGTCCGGCATCTTTAGCGTCTGTTTTAATTTCCAGGCATTGGGCTGAGTGAACATAGGGCCCTTCCTGCAACGAGGGCATTTCATCGTGAAGAGGCTCCAGAAATAGTTCGGTTTTTCTTGTGTAGGCATGCCACAAATGTAAGTAGATTTTCGGACGGCCTTGTCAAACCGTCCACGCCGTCACCCCGTGACCCGTAAACGCATAGGGCTGACAAAACCCTCCCAATCCGGCCAATACCTCCATTACCTTATACTTCGATATCGCCGGACAATAAAATGTCATAAACCCGCCACCCCCGGCGCCCGATATCTTCCCGCCCGTCGCACCTGCCTTTTTGGCCCGCTCATAAATGTCGTCGATAAAGGGGTTGGAGATACCTTCCGCCATCTGTTGTTTCTGCCGGAATCCAAAATCCAATATCTCCCCGATCTCGTGAATACGTCCCCGCAACAACGCCTCCTTCATCAATTGAGCCTGGTGTTTCAGCTGATGCATCGCCTCGATCGACTTCTCTTTCTTATCGACTACATTCCGGCTCTGCACTTCAATGATCCTGGCCGACTCCCGGCTGGTAGCGGTATAATATAACAAGAGGTTATTTTCCAGCTCGAACAGGTACTGCTGTTTTACCCGCAGCGGATTGACGATCACCTTGTCATCCTTATAGAACTCCATATAGTTGACGCCGCCGAAAGTAGCTGCATACTGGTCCTGCCTGCCTCCGGCCATCTGCAGGTCCTTTCGCTCGATATCATAAGCCAGATGCGCCATATCGTATTCCCCGAGCGGCAGTTTCAGCATTTCCGCAAAGACACCGATGATGGCAACCACGAGCGTAGAAGAAGTGCCCAGCCCCGAACCCGCGGGCGCATCTACAAAAGTAGACAAGCGGAATCCTTTCCCCGTCCACCCATACTCTTTTCGGATACGGTTATACACGCCCTTTAGCAGGTCGAGTTTCCCGTCGATCGGTAGGGAAGCCAATTCCCCTCCTCCTTCATAAGACTGCTCTTCCTTCCGGTCAACGCCTTGCAGGATGATCGTGTTGTCATCCAGCGGTTCGATCGTGGCATGGGCATACAACGATAAAGTGGCATTTAAAATGGCTCCGCCGTATAAGTCACTGTAAGGGCTTACATCCGTTCCACCACCGGCCAGACCTATACGCAAAGGAGCTTTACACCTGTATATCATAGTAATTGGTTGATTTCTTCCTGCACCCGCCGGTAATCTTCCGGGATGCCGATATCGATAAAATAAGTGTCCTGCACCAGTCCATACAAAGACCGGTCCCCTTTTTCCAGGTAATCTTTCTCGAATGAAAATTTTTCAGGCAGATCCTCATCCAGGAAACGCTGCTTATTCAGCGCATAAACGCCGCCATTGATCAGGCCGGATGCATAATGCTGTTTCTCCCGGAAAGTAGTAACCCGCTGTTTTTCATCCAGTTCCACCACGCCAAACCGGTCGAAGTCCCGCATCGGCTTCAGACATAATGAACAATCCGCATCCTTTTCAGCATGAAAGGCCGACAATGCTTCCAGCCCGATACGGAAAAAAGTATCTCCATTGAGGACCAGGACGGTCTCAGTCTTAGCCAGCGTACAGGCTTGCCGGATAGCCCCGCCCGTACCCAGCGGCTCCTGTTCCAGTGATACACTGTAGCTGCCCGTTCGGTAGCCATCCCCGTCAAAGCCGCCGGAAGGAAAAAACTCTACGAAGAACTTGTCGAAATGGGTGTTTTTATAACCCAGGGCGAAGATAAAATGCCCGATCCCCGCCTTCCGGAAATAGTCGGTAACATAACGGATAAAAGGCTGGCCGCCCACGGGCGCCATACATTTTGGCAGCTCCGGAACAGCACTGCGCAGACGGGCGCCCAATCCTCCGGCGAGTATAATTGCTTCCTGAATGATCATGCTCTAAAGTATAACTCTTCCACCAACTGGCAGATGATATGACCCAGCAGCATATGGGCCTCCTGGATACGGGGAGTGTTCCGCGAGGGTATGTCAATGAGATAGTCGCTCAGCTCCTTTATCTTTCCTCCGCCTTCGCCGGTCATTCCGATGGTGGTGATCCCTTTTTCCCGGGCGGTATCAAAGGCTTTCAGGATATTCTCTGAATTACCGGAAGTGGACAAACCGACCAGGATGTCGCCGGGCTTGCCGATGCCCTTGATCAGCCGGGAATAGATGAGATCATAACTGAAATCATTGGCGACGGCCGTTAAATAGGAAGTATTGCAGTGCAGCGCTTCCGCGGGCAACGCATCCCGGTTGATATAGAAACGCCCCGAGAATTCCGCAGCCAAATGCTGCGCATCAGCTGCACTACCTCCATTACCACAGAAATAAAGATGTTTGCCTTGCCGAAACCTGTCCACGATCAGTATCACAATGTCCCCGACCAGGCTGATCAACCGCGTATCATTCAAGACCTGGCTTTTGACGGCAAGGGACTCGTTGATAATATCCTGTATTTTGCTGTTCATACCTGCAAATATCTGATTCGCTGTTCACCCGGACAAATTGCCTTAATTCACCTTTCGCAACAGCGACTGCCAGTTCCCGCCGTTGATAACTTCGGTTACCCCGGCGCTACGCAGGATATCCGCCGCCTCCCAGCAATGATTGCCGGTCGAACAGCAGAGGATAATGGGCTTCTGAAAGTCTTTTATCCGCCCGATATTTGCCTTTATCCTGTCGACAGGGATATTTACGGCGCGCGGGATATGCCCCTGGTCATATTCGTAGGCTGTGCGCAGATCTATGATCACTGCCCCCTGCCGAAGGGCCTGTTTGATTTGCCCGCTTCCGCCGAAAAGGTCTGATAGCCAGCTCATGACTTTTTTTCTTGTTGAAGTTGATATAATTTGGTGTATTTAAGGAAAGTGAGATGGGCTATATTAACGGCGATCACAAATCCATAAAAACCATCCAAAAAGCCCGCACGGAGAAAATAACTGGTAATGAAGGCCCAAAAAGGATTGATAAAAGCCTTGATCGCCTTTACCCGCTTGCCCCTGTTGTATAATAATTGAGCGGACAGCCAGCTGTATTTGATATTCTTTTCTACGTGCTCGTCGAAGTTGGAGTAGGTATAGTGCAAAAGGTCTCCGCTGAGGTGGTGGATATGCGAACCTTCTTTCATCTCCAGGGATTCATGAACCAGGTCCAGGTTCCAGGACCCTTTTTCCCGGCGCACGAGTCTTAACTTTTTGTCCGGGTACCAGCTGCCGTGACGGATCCATTTACCGCAATAATTGTTAAGCCGGTTCATCGTATATCCGTCGAATGGAAACCCCTTTGCCTTTTGCTCGCCGATGGCGGTGATTAGCTCAGGACTCAGGAATTCATCTGCATCGAGGAAGAGAATAGCGTCTGAGCCGGCATATGTCGCTGCTATATTCTTCTGATCTCCATATCCTTCAAAACCGCGCTGGTAAAAACTTCCGCCCAGTTCCCTGACAATATCACCTGTCCTGTCGGTAGAAAAGGAATCCATAACGATGATCTCATCGGCAACAGTTGTTACGGAGTGCATACACCGCGTTATGTTCTTTTCTTCATTGAATGTAATGATTACGACCGATAAGGAGTTCATTGCCCTTTATTAAGTATTGCCCTGAAAGGGGCTGCCGAACCATAAACATAATATTTTCTTTACAAAGTAGTCGTGGCGGCTGCATACTTTCTTTCTCCGATCTGCTGCCTCCACATGGCATAATATAACCCCTTGGCGGTTAACAGGTCCGAATGCGTACCGGTTTCTTCTACCTCGCCTTTTTCCAGCACATAAATCCGGTCGGCATGCATGATGGTAGAAAGCCGGTGGGCAATGAGAATAGTAACCTGGTCGCCATGTGACGATACTTCCCGGATGGTCTTCGTAATATCCTCTTCCGTCAGCGAATCCAGGGCAGAAGTGGCTTCGTCGAAGATAAGCAGCCGCGGTTTCCGTAATAGAGCCCTGGCGATGGACAAACGTTGCTTCTCCCCGCCGGATAATTTTAACCCTCCTTCCCCGATCATCGTGTCTACTCCCTTTTCCGCCCTGGACAACAGCGCCAGACAAGATGCTTTTTCCAAGGCGACCATCACGTCTTTATCACTGGCAGCCGGATTGACAAATAATAAATTTTCCTTAATTGTTCCCGCGAAGAGTTGCGTATCCTGGGTAACAAAGCCGATCTGGCGGCGCAGGTCTTCGAAGTCAATGGACGTCTCATCCAACCCGTTGTACAGGATTTTGCCTCCCAGCGGACGGTAGAGGCCCACCAGCAGTTTCATTAATGTCGACTTGCCGCTGCCCGAGGGGCCTACAAAAGCAATGGTTTCCCCGGCCTTTACGTCGAAGCTGATATGGTCAATAGCGTTATGTTGTGCCGTCTTATGACGAAAAACGACGTCCTGGAAAGAAAGTTCCCTCACCATTCCCAGGGCAAGCGGGTTGGCAGGCGGCAATTCCGGCTTTTTCTTCATCAGGTTATCGAAATTGATAAGGGAGGCTTCGGCCTCCCGGTAGGATAGGATGATATTGCCTAATTCCTGCAGCGGACCAAAGATGAAGAAGGAATAAAATACCATGGTCAGGACTTCACCCGGTGTCAATTTGCCCTTGAATACGAGCCAGAACAGGACAAACATGATACACTGCCGCAGGAAATTCACGAACGTGCCCTGGACAAAGCTCAGTGAACGGATACTTTTCACCTTTCTCAGCTCCAGGTCCAGTATTTTAAACGTATTCTTGTTGAGACGGGTTACTTCCTGTTCCGTCAATCCCAGGCTTTTTACCAGCTCGATATTGCGCAGTGACTCCGTCGTGCTGCCCGCCAGGGCATTGGTGTCTGCCACGATCTTTTTCTGAATACGCTTGATCTTTTTGCTTAGCAGGCTGGTCAGCAGGGATAAAAGTACCATTCCTACCACATACAGCGGCATGATCGACCAGTGTAACCGGAAGGAGTATATGGATACGAAGACGACACCTACGATGATGCCGAAAAGCACATTGATAAAGGAAATAATGAATCTTTCGGTATCCGTCCGCACTTTTGTGAGAATAGACAGCGTCTCTCCGCTCCGCTGGTCTTCAAACTCGCTGAAAGGCAGTGCCATGGAGTGCTTCAAACCATTGGTGAAAATGGTGGCTCCAAAACGTTGTACGATCACATTTCCAAAATAATCCTGGAAGGCTTTGGCGATCCGGGATACCATTGCCACGCCGATCAGCAGGCCCAGATAGCCCATCAGTCCCCAGACAAAGTCGGTTTGGCTGCGGGATCCCTCTGTCTTAAAATTTTTTCCGGTTTCGTAATGCCCGTCTGCTTTTAGAACTTTTTGGATTTCATAATGCCCATACTCCTTTGGATGCACTCCGAATTTATCCAGCATTTTACCGAACAGATAGGGATCCAGCATCGAAAAGGTCTGATTAATGGCAGCCAGCAGGAGGGCCAGCAGGACCATCCACTTATAGGGGGCAAGGTATTTTAACAAGGTTCTCATAAATCAAATATTCCGCTTATTTTCGAGCTACAATTTCGGGAAAAATACCAAGATGCGATCAATACTATTACTTGACCCGGCCGCCAGGATCTTTTCCCTTAGGGAAAGGCTTTTGTATTTCGGGATAGCCGCTTTTTTCATAAGCCTTTTTCTGCCGAATATGCCGGTTATCAATAATGTGATCATCGGCGGTATCGTCCTGGTCAGCTTGCTTTACAACCCTTTTGCGGAAAAAGTTCGGTTACTGAAGGAAAGAAAGGAAATACTCCTGATGATCCTTTTCTATATTCTTCATATTATCAGCGCTTTTGTCTCGGAAAACCGCCATGAGGGGCTTATTATGCTGGCTCTGAGGGTCCCGCTGCTCGTATTTCCTGTCTCGATCGGCCTTTTATATGTCCGGGAGGAGCTAAAAGACAGGATACTGCTGGCATTTATCATTATTGTTACGCTGACCTCCGTGATCTGTATGGCCTATAGTATTCAGCAATACCGTCATTTTAATGATGCCGGATTACTCTATAACGATAGTCTTACCTACCCGATCCACGTGCAGTCCATTTATTTCGCCCTGATCGTCAATCTGGCGCTTTTTAGCTATTTCTATTTGTTGCGAAAGGGCTCTTTTGCAATAGAATATATCGGTCTGGCCTATCTGAGTATCGCTTTTTTGCTGGTCTTTCATTTTATGCTGGCCAGCAGGATAGCGATCATCTCCTTATACTCCGTTTTCCTTTATTTCGGGGTGCTTTACATTGTCCGGAAAAAAAGGTACCTGGAGGGCGCAGCCCTGATCATGAGCCTGCTTATTGGCGCCATCCTGCTTTTTAAGCTTTTTCCCAAGACCCTCAACCGGTTTGACGAATTGAATTATACCGGTTATAATTTCAATAATCACAACCGGGAACACCATTATAACATGGTGCTGACGCCCGAACAGTGGAATGGCGCCAATATCCGGCTTGCAGTTTGGAAATGCGCGGAAGAACTGGCTAGAAAATACTGGCTGTTTGGTGCACAGCTGGGCGACAAGCAGGACAGGCTGAACGATGTTTACCGGTCCAAACAATTTGACTATGCCTTACAGACCACCCGAAACATGCATAGTAACTATATAGATGTATTTTGCACATTCGGCGTCGTCGGGTTTACTCTCTTTCTGTTTGGCTATGTGATCATCCCTATCCGGAAGGCTGTTAGGACGGGCGATGTGTTGGGCGGGCTCATCATTGGCTTTTTAGCCGTCTCCATGGTACCTGAAACTTATATGGATAGAAGCATGGGCTGCCTGCTGCTTGGATTTTTTCTTTCCTTCCTTGCTGCCAGCAGAGCTCCAGTTACTGCACCAAGGTAGTTACCAATCGCGATTGCTGGATTCGCATATACATTATCTTTACATAATAATAATAATATATCACATATGAATTTTGATCGCATATATCAATACAGGTTTAAGGGCATTGATGAAGATAAAAAGAAAATTACGTGGGAGGAAATAGCAGAGTTTATTTACAAAAAACTTTCTCAACCGGATTCCATCCTGGATCCGGCGGCCGGGAAATGCGAACTGATCAATTCTATTAAAAGTAAAGAAAGATGGGCCGTCGATCTGAATGATTATTTTATAAAAAAATATGCTGCGCCGGATGTAAAGGTCGTCATCGGAGATATATTGACGACCGTATTACCTGAAAATTACTTTGAAGCAGTGTTTATTTCCAACTTTCTTGAACATTTAAACTCACAGGAAGAAGTGGCCACGCTATTGGAAAAAATGTTCCGGTGTCTGAAACCCGGCGGCAGGATTGCAGTAATGGGCCCCAATTTTAAATATGCATATCGCGACTACTTCGATTTTGCGGATCACACCGTCATTCTCTCTGAATTGGGGTTGGCGGAACATTTATATGGGGCGGGCTTTGAAGTTGAAAATATATATCCCCGTTTCCTGCCCTTATCTTTTCGTGGCGGAATTCCGGTAAGCCGGTTGTTGGTTAAAACATATCTTTCCATGCCCTGGGCATGGCGGTTTTTTGGTAAGCAATTCCTGTTAATCGGTAAGAAGCTATAAGCTGTTGGTGGTGGCAGGTTTCGTGATCAATACTTCCTGTCTGCTCTCGACCTTTCTGAAGTCTCCCCTGGAGAAGAATTTTTCGATAAAGCAGTACAGGTAGATAAAGAAATAACGGCTGCCCATTTCGCGGATCTTTAATTTCGATTCCCCGGTCTTCCGGTTGCGCCAGGAATTAGGAATATACGTGTAGGAAAAATTTCGGACAATCGCCTTCAGCGACAGTTCCAACGTCAAGTTGAAATGGGGAGATAAAAAAGGCTTTAGGCCATTGATGGTCTCTTTTTTATATAGCTTAAAGGCATTGGTCAGGTCATTGTACCGCAGGCCAAAACTCCAGCTGATCAGGTTATTCACCAGCCTGTTCAGGAATTTTTTCGGTTGTGGATAGTCGATGACCTTTCCGCCTTTTATCCAACGGCTGCCAAATACGCAATCATAGTTGCCCTCTACCATTGTCCGGTAAAATTTTACCAGGTCTTCCGGATCGTCACTAAGGTCGGCCATAAAAACAGCCACGCAGTCTCCTGTAAATCGTTCCAAACCATATCTGACGGCATATCCGAATCCATTAAGGCCATGATTGGTATAGAACTCCAGGGTCGGCATTGAATGCTGCAGCTCCTCCAGGATAATAAGGGTTCGGTCCTTCGAATTGTCATTGATCACCACGAGCTCATGCTCGATATTCTCCCTGTGAAGAACCTTGTATAAGGCGGTCACCGTTTCTGTAATGCTGCCCTCTTCATTGTAAGCCGGAATTACGACGGATAATTTCATAGCTTTTAGGAATTTATCTTAGGATTTATTAGAAATGTCAGACTCTTTTTTTCATTTCATCGAACATCTGGGACAAAATATCTTCCAGCGTATACTTCCATGTCCAGCCCGGATATTGCTCTTTGAACTTGGTCATATCGCTGATATACCAGATATGATCTCCGACGCGGTTCGACTCAGTATAGGTATAATCCATTTTATTGCCTGTGATCGACTCGCATAGTTTTATGCCTTCTATCATTGAACAATTGCTGAATCGACCGCCTCCCACATTATAGGCCTCTCCCTGCTTGGGAGTTTGATAGAAATGCCAAAAAAGATTTACTAAATCCCAGCTATGAATATTATCCCTGACCTGTTTGCCCTTATAACCGAAGATAGTATAGGGTTTTTTGGTGATGGCACACTTCATCAGATAGGCCAGAAATCCGTGGAGCTGTGCCCCGCTGTGTTTCGGCCCGGTCAGACAACCGCCCCTGAACACCCCGACATTCATATTGAAATAACGGCCATATTCCTGTGCCATGACGTCCGCAGCGACTTTCGAAGCTCCGAATACAGAGTGTTTGGTATGGTCCAGGGAAAGCTGTTCGTCAATGCCATTGGCAAAATAGGGATGTTTTTCATCGATCTCCCAACGGGTTTCCTGTTCAATAAGCGGGAGAAAATTAGGGTTGTCGCCGTATACTTTATTGGTTGAAGTAAATATAAATACGGCCTTGGGTGTGTGCAGCCGTGTCAGTTCCAATAGATTGAGGGTCCCGGTGGCATTGACGTGGAAATCCGTCAGCGGCTCCTTAGCTGCCCAATCATGACTCGGCTGAGCTGCGGTATGTACAATCAGCTTTATATCAGAACCGTATTTTTCAAAGACTTTACCCGCCGCCGCATAGTCCCGGATATCCAGCGCATAGTGCTCGTAATTGGGGATCTCATTTTCCAGCCTGGATTTGTTCCATTCTGTCGAACCATCCTGGCCAAAAAAGTATTGACGCATATTATTGTCGATACCTACTACCTTATCAAATTTTGACGCAAAAAATTCTACGGATTCGCTTCCTATTAGTCCAGCTGAGCCTGTAATAACAGCTACGTTCATGTATTTATTTTTTTGTAATTTATATGGTGTTTAAGAGAGCAAACGGTAAAAAATAGCCAGGTGGATTGAAGCGATTCAACTTAGGATCGGTTTCAACTGATGTTCATTTTCCTTGATCCAGGAAAAAATATCCTGAAGGATCTGGGGAACGGCTATCCTGGACTCCCACCCGCTGAGTTCCTGTATCCGCGTATTGTCGGAAATATAGATCGGGATATCGGCCTTTCGGGTCTCGGGAATAGATGCTATGGGAATGGTATTGCCGCTTATCTCCTGGCAAAAGGAGGTCAGTTCCCGCAACGATGCGCTGACCTTTCGTCCTCCCCCTACATTGAAGATCTTCCCGTCAAATTTTTCAACAGCATGTAATTGCTGGTCAATGATCCCGAACAGATCATTTATATGAAGCAGGTCTCTCACCTGTTTGCCCCCTCCGCCGTAGCCGACATAGGAAAGCTCCTTCTTCCAGAAATGCCTGGCCATCCATAGCACGACCACACCCTGGTCAACCTTCCCCATCTGGTGAGGACCTGTGAGAACGCCACAGCGGTTGATCACTGTCTTTAAACCAAACATCTCATGGTATTCTTCTACCATCAATTCGGAAGCCAGCTTTGTAGCACCATATAGGGACCTGGATCCTTCCAGCGGAAATTCCTCCGAGATCCCTCGAATACCTACACCCTTAATAGTCTGGTTCTCATCTATTTCGAAGCGAGTATCCGCTTCTCTTACCCGGATATTCTCGATCGTCCTTATCGGATAGATCCGGCTGGTCGAAAGAAAAATGAACTTTGCCATATGCTTTAAGGCGAAATTCAGCGCGTTGATAGTTCCGTTCAGATTGGTGTCGATCAGGTAGTCTGTGCTGCCATTCAATCCAGCCAGTACAGATGGTTCCGCCGCCGCTTCGATGATGCAATCGACTGGGCCCTTCACCTGGTCAAAATCATTTCTATCCCGTATATCGCCGTGGATAAACGCTATATCATGCAATCTTAGTCGTAGCAGACTGAGTTCTGATCCCCTGCGTTTTAAGTTGTCCAGGCATATGACAGAATAATCCGGATATTTTGTTTTAATGGATATAGCCAGATTTGACCCTACGAATCCGGCGCCGCCTGTGATGAGAATGGTTTGCATACTTACTTGAAAAAGGATAATGATTAAAGATAGAGTAAATCTTCATGATTTTTTATACTCCGGTTCAACGGTCATTTTTTGTTTTGGCAGCGCCTGCTGCATAAATAAAAATAGCAGGATCACAACCCCGAGTGAAAGGAACAGGTAATAATAAGACAACATCCTGCTCACCACCCCATCCAGGTCGCCCCGGGCAACAGGCGCGGCGACCGCCAGCCAGAAAGTCCTGCTTGAATCGACGACGTGAAGAGAAAATTCACCCTTGTCAATGGTTGTATATGCTCTCCCCCAGGTCTCGCCCGGGTCCTTATCGACGTGAAGGGGCCGGCTTCTGCCATTTTGAATGACCTCTAGTTTTATCCCTTCCCGCGAAGGATATCCCGCCACCGGGATCAATATTTTATGAACCGTAGAAGCTGGTTTGAATCTCAGGGTCAACTCTCCAAGGGAGGCGTTACCCAATAGTTGGGTATAGCTTCCCCATGTGGCTTCGATTTTCGGGGGAGTGGTAAAGTAGTAACCATTCGGCATAAAGGCATCCTTTGGCTGGATTTCAACAGACCCGGGCTGCAGAGAAGCATTGATGTTGTTAGGCAATATTTCCCGGATACCTGGCAGCTCGATGATTGCAGCAAGCCTGTCAGGGTCCGGAAGGGGAATTTCTCCAAGGGGCTTATTCTTTAAATAGGCTATGTCATGGGTGATCGTATAATTCCTGGTATTTTTTTCCTCCGCTACGCCCCATGCTCTCTTTTCTAAAAGCTCCGGCGGCAGGACATTCGCGCCGTACAGACTTAATGATACCAATATGACTGTCACCCATCCGCAGATACCGGATATTGCCCAGTTTCGCCACTTCGTCCGGGAATATTCCTGGGTGATCGAAAGCAAACAGGCGAAGTTCACGAATAGTAACATATTGAACAGGTCGCGATAACGGGAAGATGTGTTCCCGGTTGCACGGCCATACGCAATGCTCACTTCCTGTAAAACCATCCATGTGGCAATTGCAAACAGGAACCATTTTGCATCGGTTGCCGGAGGTCTGTTCTTCAGCATTCTTATTGTGAAGATCAGTAGGGGTATATTGACAACACATGCAGCCAGCAAATTGGCAGCTATCGGCCATCCCAGTACAGTTTTAGCTGAATCATACAACTGGTGTATGGATGTTACTTTTAATGAGGCATGCCCCGGGATAACAGGGGTCAACAAAAATTCACCAATGAATAATCCAATCAATACCGCAATAGCGATGACTTGTTTTACATTTCTACGGGCAGCTGTCAGGAAAAACAGCAGGCTGACCAGGGACGCTGCCGCAAATACAAATACACCCGAGGCAAGAGAAAGGAATGACAATACCCCACATCCTAAACCGGCCCACCAGCGGCCACTGAATGGCTCATTGACGAACAATAACCACAAAGACGTAAGACTGAATAATATAACGAAATTGAACTGTGACTGAAATCCGGCGAGCGTATTTTCCCACCCGAAAGGAATGCTGCACATAAAAAGTAAGAAACCTAACAAAACAGGCAAATAGCCGTCATGACCCAATACGCGCTTTATCAAGGAGGCCCCGACCATGAGGGTGATGACATGCAAACCTGCATTCACGACCATTTGCAATAAAGGATTCCAGATCTTATTGATCTGCAAAAGCACCAACGCCAGTATACGTGTTGTGAAAATGCGATGTTCATTATGAGAGGCAATCATATTCTTCCAGGTAAGCGTATGATTGAAGTAGGGATAATACAAATTTGCGGCTTCAGCATCCCATTGGTCCCAAAATGGAGTGGCATTTCCATAGGAATCTATGACCCACAGTTTTGCTCCAAACAGAAGCAGGGCGAATGAAGCGTATTGCAACAGTCTCCTGATCGCATGGCGCCTCTTCGATACATCTGTTTTCGGATAAGGATATTCTCCGGTCATATCCAAGGCAGTTTCATCGTGTTTTTTATTGGGGGTTTTACTCATTGTCCTTGTTATAAAGCTCAATAGCCGTATCCGTATCGCCAAAGTACACTAATTCACCCTTTTTCAAAAAGGCCGTCCTTCCGCAGTATTGTTTGATCACCGAAAGGCTATGGCTGACCAGTATGACCGTTCTGCCTTCTATCCAACTGGATTCAAAAATCTTAACGGCTTTTTCCTGGAACTTTGCATCACCTACGGCAAATATCTCATCGAGAAACATAATTTCGGCCCCTGCATTTACCGCAATCGAAAACCCCAGGCGCGCTACCATGCCGGAAGAGAAATATTTGATCTTGGTATCGACAAACTCCCTTAATTCGGCAAAATCCACGATCTTATCGAAGATATTATCGATATCCCTGATCTTCATCCCAAGCACGGAAGAAGAAACATAAATATTTTCGCGGGCGGTAAGCTCATGACTCATACCTACCCCAAGGTTCATCAGCATGGTGGTCCCATTTATATCTATTGAGCCCGAGTCCGAGGGATAGACACCGGCTAACACTTTGACAAGGGTGGACTTACCGGACCCGTTTCTGCCTAAAAGACCGATACATTCCCCTTTGTTCACCTCGAAGTCCATTTCTTTAAGTGCCGCCACGTTTTTATTGCGGGGAGGGTTGAATAGATTAAAAAGACGGTGTTTCACCGTATTGTGACTATCTTCTGAAATATGAAACGTTTTACTGATTTTGTTTGCCTTAATTGCAACCTGATTTTTCATCTATCGGTATATTTTCTTACTCAAAGTTTTTCTGCAGCCAGTGCTCCCAGCCTGTTTAGAAATATAAGACCCAATGCCAAAAAAAGAAAGGCGTAGATCAGATCGAATCCCAGTAATCTGAAATCCGGCATTTTTCCTTCCATCATTACTCTTCTGGCATTGATAATAATGCCGGCTATCGGATTGCCATATTCAAAAGACGGCAAAGAGGATTTAAACGTTTCCAGCTTGTAAAAAATAGGAGAAAGGAAAAAAAGAAAGGAGGTAAAGACCACCCATATTTGCGAGATATCCTTGGCGATAATAAAAATGTTCGAAAGGATAAGAGAAATACCCAGTGCCAGTATGAAAATAGTAGAGAAGAGGACAATTATCCAAAGATTCATTACGGAAAAGCTGGCAGCCTTTGCTTCGAAAATATTATAAAACAAAAAGAACATAACCAGGTTGAAGAAAAAGCCGATACTGTTGGCAACCAGCGTCGAAATATAGATCTCCATCTTATTCATATTGCTGTATTCATACAGGTACTTTTTCGTTTGCAGTAATTGTATGGTTCCGAGTGTCGACTCCAGGAAAAAGTTCCAAAGTATCAGCCCAATGAAAAGATAAGAGGCAAAGGCAGGGATATCGGATTTTAAAATAATTTTAAAAGCCACATAATAAATGCACATATCCATTATGGGCTTTAACAAAGCCCAGAAAAGGCCTAATTTATTCTCATAATAACGAAGTTTGAATTCAATTTTTGCCAGTAACCAGAGACGCTCAAGCCTATTGGACCGACTCCTCTTTTTTATTATGTCGGTAATCATACATTGAAATATTTAATCATTTTTAAGGCTATGGTTTTAAGTACCTTATTTCTTTTTATAAAGGATTTTATACCAGATATTAGCCTGTTTTGTCCATCTGTTTTCGTATATACCATGGCTCTGAAGGTTGGATTGTCAAAAAGGAACCCCGGACCATTGGCATTTAACAGGTTGATCGTTTCGGTCGCAAATTTAGCATAATATGTGGCGTGCTTCTCAGTTATATACTTATACGAGTACAATAATTTTTCATGTGTTATATCCCTGAACATTGAGCCGTCTCTGACCTGGTATCGAAACAACAACTCCGGCAAGACAATACCATTGTATCCTTTACTCACCAGATGAACGACACTTTCATAATCTTCCAACCCATAATCCACTCGTTTATCATTGAGGCCGGACTGAAGAAACGCTTCTTTTTTATATACTAATCCACTGCTATTCAATGTGTTGTGAATAAGCAGGTAAGGAGGTTGGGGAGAGAAAGTGATCCAGGACGCGGCTGAATTTCCGAAATACTGCACCCAGCTTCCGGCAAAGAACACATTGGAGTAAGCCTCTAATACGGCAATGGCTTTTTCATAATAATCAGGGCTTATCCGGTCATCCGCATCCAGGAAAGCCAGAAACTCTCCCGAAGCCTGCAAGGCCCCGAAATTCCTGGTCTCAGCAAGCCCTTCATTTGGCTTCTGAAAGAGCCGTACCCTCTTCTGTCCGGTTAGCCCCAGCAGAGCGGTCCTGCTTTCTTCATCGGTACTTCCATCATCAATGAGGAGTATTTCAAGATTGGAATAAGTAGATGCATTTATTGAATCGATACAATCATTAATGAATTTTCCCATATTATAATAGGGAACAACTATACTGAGCTTTCCATTTTTTTGGGGCTCAGGCAAGGGCGTATACTTTTCCTGCCGGAGAAAAGGAAAAAGGGCGGGTCTCGAATGGGGCCGGATAATATTGTCACAAAGAGACAGCTTTTCCTTTGCTATGACCTCGGGATCATACATGGAAGCAACCTTTGCCATAGCCGATCGTCCTGTTTCAAGGATAACCTCTTCCGGCAGGGACAAAATATGAGTCAGCTGTTTTTCAAAATCCCCGGGCAGGGAATGATCGAATAGAAATCCGTTTGTCCCGTGATCGATCATCTCCTTTTGTCCACCCTGCATCGAAGCCAGCACCACTTTTCCAAGCGCCATTGCTTCGATCACTACATAAGGAAGATTATCAACAATGCTGGGAACGATTATGACGTGTGCGCTTTTTAACTCATTCGCCAGGGAAGAAGGAGTTATCTTTCCGTGAAAGATCAAAAGCCCCCGTGTAATGTAAGAAGCATAGTCCCTTTTCACTATCTGTCCCATCGTCAGCCGTTCCGGATGATACACGATATCCGTTCCGCCAATAATATGGAGAGGATGATCAAATCCATTGTCCCACATCCGTTTGAAATAAGATAATAATTCAAAACTCCCTTTCTGCGGGGAGAGTTTTCCATAATAAACGATCTTATTCCGGCTGTGAGTCAGCGTTGCCGGATGGACAGCATAATATGGATTTCGTATGATAGCCACCGGTTTATCGTTGATACCCGTATCATTCCGAATGGCATCCACAAGAAAATGAGTAGGCGAGATCAGGTGATCAGCCATATAAATAGCTTGTTTCTCCATCTCGCAGGTATGGAACTCAGGGAACCGGTAGGTAGGAACCCTATTGTATTCCAGATATAGGAAGGCCGGGGAGTGAAGCGTAAGTATGATAGGGATGTCTTTTACCTCTTCGTATAAAAGATGCCTGAATTGTAACAGATAGTACCCTATCCCAAGATAGTCCTGTGTCTCGATTATCGCCGGTTTCCCTTCTGCGCCGATCATGTGCTTTATAATCAGATAGAATTCATAGCTCAACCGGGCTTCATAACCCAATGTTTGATTAAGGCCGCTCCTGTTGGTGTTGAAAAGGATTACGCGTATGAGAGGAGCTTCCTCAACGACGGAATAATCCTTTACGGAATCGTCCGGTACAAAGACGGTTACCCGCACTTGTTTTGCCGCCAGCATCCTGGCAGTATTATGACAGTAAGTACTGATGCCCCCGCCATGAAAAGGAGGATATTCAGTGGTGAGCAGCCAATAATTCAAATCTTATATTTTTTAACGTTATCATTGAATAGTGACCGGAAACTCCTTTTTCCACTCAGTACCTTCAGAATATGACCGAATCTTTTATACCACAAAGGTAGTATCTCGTATTCGTTGTTATAAAATTCGGCGATCTCGTCGATCTTTTTTTTATATCCTGATTCAGGCTGCGTATAAAACGAGTAATAATTGTTCAACGAATCGACGCGTTCACGCAGTATGGAAATTTCATCCATCATCTCTTTTTTACGGATTTCCCACAAGCCGCTTTTTTGCAAGAAGGAATACACCAAAGGCTGGTCCCGGGCCAGCAGATCCTCGACCTCCATTAATTGCCGGATAAGCAGGCTGGTCTGCCCTGCTGCAACTTCAAACAATACAGCCCCGGCATCGGGACTTCGCAGGATCCGGCCATACTCCGTTGCCATTACGTTGATGTCAACTGCCGGGCCATTATATATCCATTTTTTATCGGCATCCTGGCAGGAAATGACATTGGCGGCATCCAGACAAATATATTCGATCCCTTCATATCCCTGCGCCTTGAACTTTTCGGCAAATAATGCGATAAGGGCACTGTCTGCTTCTTTGAAAATAAGGAAGGGCATATCCCGGGCTGTCTTCAGGTAGTAGAAGTGAAAGCTGAAGGAAAGTACATGATCGATCAGCTTCTCCTGGTCGACGGTGTGTTGGCCATGCTCTTTATTATCCAGCAAAAGGCAGAAAGGGATATTTTGTTTTCCACCGGACAGCTCCAGGTACAGGGAATACAGCCGATTCATGTCGGTTATATTTATCCTGTATGCCAGCCAGGCGTTCTCCGGAAGTGAAACATCCGGAAGACCGCCGTTTGAACCGGATTCTGTTATGAAAAAAGAAGGTACTAACATAAAATTCAGATCCCTTTTACCTTAAATCCCTGCGCATTGGCAAGGAGTGAAAAAAGCCTTTCCCAGGCATGAATATTGGTTCCATGCGTGAAATCCAGCGCATTTCCAGATTCCAATCCTTCCCGAACTGTCAACGGCGGAAACTGTCTGAAAAATGTCTTTAAGATGCCGGTCCTTATCCAGAATATCGTTCCTGCTGAAAAATTATAATTTGACAGATGAAAAGCATAGGTTTTAATATAAGAAAGAAGATTGTCCCTGCTGGTACAGTCAAAACTGTCGTTATCCGGATTGTATTCATTCTTGACGAATTCAAGGGCGCTGATCACCCCGGTATCCTTATTTTTTTCAAAAAGCCGGAATATCTCCGGCAGGCGAAATTCGTCTATAACTTTGAACAACGTTTCCCGCCAGGCTATCCCCGTATGCGCGTGCGGGCTCAACTTGTCATGAATGACCAGGGAGTAATCCGATGGGAGATCCAACTTCAGAAGCGCGTCTATTGCCGCCAGCTTTCCGCCGATATCCCTTCCCTTATTAGGTGTTGTAAGAAGGATGCTGTTGGGAAAAGCTCTCTGAAGAATATCAAGAAAAAAGCTGTCCCGGGCAAGAGCAACGGATAAATTGAAAATGAACCGAACATTATAAGTCTTTAAAGGTGCCAGCCTGCGCATAAAATAATATATGCTGGAGGGATAGAACATATGGCAAAGGACGGTGATCGAAGGGCTTGCCGGTATCGGCGCCAGACCCGGCTGCATAACATCTGTCAACGTTGTTTTCAGAATCTCAACCGGATAGGAACTGTGTTGACCGGCATAGGCAAACAACTCCTGCAGGGCAGAAAAATTTTCGGGATTCTCGAGCAGAAGCCTTTTAGGAATAAACGGGAAACCCGACTCAAGGATAAGCTTATCCGGATATTTCAGCGTCGGGTCGGGGACGGAAACAAGCGCATCCTCCGAAGCAAGTGTTTTACAGGATATCCAGGCGGCACCCCTGAAACCTGCATCTGATAATGTTTTTGTTAAAAACACTTCCCCTGCCGATGGGTCTTCCTTACTCATGTCGCCCAGGCCTTTTGCAAGCCCTTTCCTGAAAACGGCTGAAGTAAAAACGGACTTTGAAAAGCACATAAAGTCAGCCTGTAAATGCCATCCGCCATGGATGGAATCCGTCAACGCCCAAAAGTCGATGCCGGGTTTGTCCATATCCCGCAGAATATTGCCAATATCCGTCAAAGGTCCCAGCAACCGGCTATTGGTAAGGATCAGCCAGTCGGTATCCGAAGGGACCAATCCCTTACTGATCGCCCATTCCCATAACTCTTCCCCGGAATGAGAGACCTTTCGCTGTGCGAAAGTGCAATTGGGAATCTCCAGGGTCAGGCGTTGCAGCAATGACTCCTCTACAGAAGTATCCGAAATGAAAATTATTCTGAAAGATAATGCGGATAAAGATTTGAGGTAATAAAAGACATGTTCACTTACTTCTCCGTGAAGATGATGATGGGCAAACAGACAAGTATAGTTTTTATCCATTTGTTAATATTGCATAAAACTCATTGCTGCTTTTTAACGTATGATATAGCTTTTTAATTTTCAGATTTATTAAGCCCAGTTCCTTCAGCAAAGTAAGTATTTTAAAAAAGGAATGCGGTGTAAAAAAGCTTACATGCGAATCCATATAAACTCCGGTTTTGTATAATGCCAGGATATCGGCATAGTGGGTCACCAACATCCTTTCATAATTGTTTTCCCCATAATTTCCCTGCCAGTGAACGGCGGGCTCATTGTGGGTTCCCTGTGTTCTCATTCTGAGGACGTCTTCCAGCCGGGGACGGCTATTTCCTTCATAATAAGATTGCAGGACATCATAAATATCAGATTCATTCTTAAAGTGATCGAAGCAATATCGCTTATCAGGAACGACCAGAAAAATATTGCCCTCCTTGTCGAGGACCTTTGACAGGTTATTTAAAAAAGTAACCAGACAGGGCATATGCTCAATGTTGTGGCTTGAAAAAATGACCTTGAATTTATCCTTAATTTTCGAGTAATCATCATCGGTGATGACATAGGTCGGCTCAATGATCTTTTCCTTATTTACATTACTGTCATTAATATAATTTTGAATCAGGGTTGCTCTGTCAAAAACGTCGATTGAACAATAGTCAGGTGAGGTGTAGTCCAGCTGGGGATTATCCAATGGACCTATTTCCAGCGCCTTCCCCATTCCATTGACAATATTGATAAAAGATTTCCTGTTGGCAATGAAATTAAAAACCCGCCCTTCCTCTATTCCGAACTTTAGATAATGATCTTCGAGCTCCTCGTTTGTGAAATTGTGCAGGTCAGGATGTAATCTGTAGATGTCATGACTGAAATCTGATAGCTGAAGATATTCCTTGTTCATAGCGATATGATTTTCAATGTAAAAAACTTTGGGTCTGCAATTTAGCTTACTTTCTTGCTAAAAGTTTGCCAAATTTTTTATACCAGCCCGGCAGGATTTCATATTCGTAATAATACCATACCTGTACTTGCTTTTCCTCGGGCAGCGACCTGACAAATTCAAGAAAAGTTTTTTTGTGCTTTTGGCTTGTATAATAAAGCAGTTCTCTCCTTCCGGTCAGAATCTTGACCAGTGTTGCCAATTTCCTGTATATGGCGGGCAGGTTTTCATAAGTGGAAATGTAATAGGATTGATACTTCCCTTTATCCGATAGATCGGCACCAAACAGGCCGGGGAAATTACGACCCTTATCAGCTACAGAAATGGGATTATTGTCCTTCTGCTCATCCCGGTTGTGATGCTTGAACATTGTTTCGCCTCTTACATAGCGATAGTAGTTGTTCAGATCATAGATGTTCTTGTTCAGAATGGCGATGGTATCTTTGAGTTGCCGGTTTTCCACCTGCATATCCGTGTACTGATCCTGCTTCAGGATGGTAAGGTCTGAATCCCTGTGCCTCTTTATTTTTTCAGCTAATACAGTATGATCTGTAACAGCCTGCCGGGGATGTGTACGCAAAATAAGCCAGCGATCTCCCGGGATGTTCAGATATTCCGGGGCCGATGGTAATTTCAAATCTGCAACAGAATGTAATTCACTCACCTCTTCATGCGATATGCCTGGCTGATAACCAATTATCTTAATATTACGAAGGCCATAATTATCAAACGAGCTTTTAAGAGAGGAAATGATATCTCCGGCAGGCTCTGCCGATTTCACGAAAACTACCTTTTCTGTAAGGTGTTTCAGGTAGGCCGGATCAAGCAACAGGGGAAATAAATACTCCACTGTTTTCCGCATATGCCCGTTGCTTGCCCCTTTTTTTTCGGAACCGAGATCGAGCAGAAGGACATAAGGTATTCCGGCAGTGGACAGCTCTTCATATAAAAAGGGGCTAAAATCATCCGGATCCAACTCAATACCTGCAATTATATCCTCGGTCGCTTCCCCGGTTGTAACAGGAAAGACGGCTCTTTTCATCTCCGGTAATTCTTTGGCAGGGAAGGATAAAATATACTTCACTTTCATAATATTGTAGCTTTAAATTCTCCCGATCTGGTATCCCGAGTTTGTTGATAGCCAGCAGAAAAGCCTTTCCCAGCAATGCGTGATAGTGGATCCGTTATTGTCCATTACATTTCCTTCTTCCAGTTTCCGGTATTCAGTCAGGAAATTATATTTTTCATTCAGCTGTTTTAACAGATCACCCTTTACCCAGAACATCGTTCCACCTACGAAATTGTAGTCGGTGATCTTTATATCGTATTGAGTGATCATGTAATGCAGCAGATCGTTGTTCCATTCAAAAACAGGTTTTTTTAATATACCGCCTTCATAACGAAGTATGCAATCTACAATTCTTTCAGAGCTTCCGATGATGCCTGTTTTTTGCTCCCTGGTAAAAGTGCCGAGAATACTTTGATAATAACGCGGGTCGATGATCTTGAGCAACGAGTCGATCCAGGCCCTGGCTTCCCAGTAAGGCAGATGAAGGCTTTTTTTATCGTGCAGTACAACTACGAATTCCGATTCTCCACCCACCCGGAGGAAATAGTCGAATAAAATGAATTTTGCGCCTATATCTCTGCCCTTATTTGGAACGATCTTTACGACAGAGGCCGGAAATGCTTCCTGCAATGACCGGACATGGCCGGGAATATCATAGCTATCTTCCGTTATGCTGAAAAGGAAGTTTACATTGGGCCTGTAAAACTCACGCAACCTTTTCTTGTAATAAAGGAATGTAGTTTCATCGAAACTATAAAAGTGAAAATGGAAGATGACGGTTATTCTTGGCGAAAGACCTTGCAATTCTGAAAAATCTATTGCTGTGGTAAAGAAGAATTCCTGCAGCTTTTTCCAAGGGAAGAGATTGCAATATCGTTGAAAAGCGGCCGTCTGCCTGGCAACCATCGATGGGTAAAGGGCCGGATCACTTTTCAGCCGGGTTATTTTCTCTACAAGATCTGGTATATTAAAATAATCCAGTGTAAAAAGGCCTTCCGACTCGCCGAAGATTTCTTCATTTTCCGGCGATGTGCAACAGGTGAGTAACAGTTTCTTTTCAGAAAGAATATCGGCATATTCTGCAGGGACGAAGTTTGATTTTTGATAAGATAGAAAAATATCGATATCATTCTCTGCCAGTACCTCTTTCAGGCTTTCGTACACAATTACTTTATAGCGGCTGTCTTTTAAGAAGGATTCATAATGACTGTTTGCTTTAATTGCAGCCTTGAATTTTTCAAACTCCGGCGGTCTGAATAACAGCAATAACTGGTAAGCCCCTTCTTTATTTAATTGTTCAGCCGTCCTCAGTATTTGTTCGTAATTCGATTCGGATGAAGAGGTGAATATCAATCCCAGATTTGCGGAAGGTTTTGCCGGGATGACATCCGCAGCGGCAGGTAAGGGTTTTTCCTGCACAGGAAAAAAATCGATAAGATGACTTTCAAAGCCGTTCTGCTCAAGCCATTGACTAACCTTTTCCGAGGATGTCATAAGCAGGATATTCTCTTTTCGGATATCGATACCGGCCTTTCGAAGGTAGTTGGTGTCGGCATCCCCATCATTGATCATAGCCACATATGGGCAGCTCGTATAGGAAAACTTTGCTGCAAATCCCGCGGCTGTAACATTGCCGATAAAGATCGCGCCTATTTTTTCTGTAGAAAGCTGATTCATGTGTATATCAGCGTGCAGACCGGATAGATCCGGGAAAAAGGTCAGTGTTGTCAGATCCCGCAACCTGGACTTATCCGTTTTGTCCATCAGGTCTTCTGATAAAGAAAGGATAACTTCGGTTTCAACGGCATTCTTATTGAAGAATTGCAGCAGACGAACAAGATAGTCTGTTTGTGCCGCGTCTTTCAGAGAATCATAAATGAAAAGCAGCTTATACTTTTCATTTATATAATGCTTAAATTTTGTGGTGAGAACGTTTTGCTCTTTGACAAACTCTTCGACGAGGGTACTGGCTGCTTTGCCAAAGGACCTTTCTACGCATTTTTTCCATCCGACAGGAAAAACAAGATATTCATACCTGTTCGAGCTTTTGATTACATGGTAATGTTCTTTGTTAAAAAAAAGATTTTTCTTAATAAAAGGAAATTTGAAGTCCTGCAGCAGTTCTTTCCAAAACCGGATACTTGGATTGGATACCCCATACCAATAAGAGGTTTCCGGATAATCTGCAAACCAGGAAAGAGAGAAATTGTCAGATAAAGCCTTGGTGTTAACCCAGGCCCCAATCCGGAGATGCTTGTTTTTTTGAAGAGATTGAGTCAGCTTGACCTCATAGTTCTTGACGATATCCAGTTTGTCGTCGAATAATTTCAGATCATTCCAGAAACCGATCCATTCAGGACTGGCAAGAACCTTCCTGTTGGCATGAAGGAAATAACTTTGAATATGATAATTATGCTCATAGTTCTCTGTCAGTCCCCAAAAGTCATATTCTTTCATGGAATCGAAAATGGGCTCCATGTCGGCAAATGGTCCTATTATACTGTCATTGGTCAGCAACAGGTCATCCAGGTCGGCAATATTTTCACACAGATCAAGTCCTTGTCTCCATGCAAAAAAATCATAGCCAAAATTCTCCTTTAGAATAATTCCGCAGGTTCTCTTTTCCAGCTCAGAAAGGCCTTCTGGTTCTATAGGACTATGTGAAACAACTATAACCTCATATCCGGCCTTTTTCAGGGCATCGATATAATGCAGGATATAATATGGAAGTTTGCGGGTATGAAGATAAGTGCAAAAAACGCATAACTTTTTTATAGCAGCATTAAAATCGTTTTTGTAAACGGTATAGCGCATTATTTCCGATAATTGAATAGGTTAGGAGGATAGGTAAATATATTTAAAATATTCAAAAAGTCGGAAAACGTTATATAGCGTCAGCAAAAAATGCTTTTAAGGCGTCTCTCCAGTCCGGCATGTCTCCTACACCCAGCTTTTTTAGGGCGGTATTTTCCAGTACTGAATAGAAAGGCCTTTTCACCGCCACGGGAGAATCATTAACGCTGGAAGGATATAAAGGCGTTTGCAGGTTCAGCTCATCCCATATTGCCCGGGCAAATTCATACCAGGAGCACTGCCCTTCACAGGTCATGTGATAAAGGCCATAGGCATCCTGCCCGACCAGTTGTAAAGTTGCCGCGGCAATGGCGCTGGTGGGGGTAGGGGTAAGAATTTCATCATTGACAACTCGCACTTCCGGTTTTTCTTTGGCTAATTTTCGCATGGTTGTGACGAAATTACCACCCTTGGCGCGGCAGGGGACTTTTCCATAAATGCCGGAGACCCGGATGACATAAGGCCTGGAAGCATAACCAAGAGCGAAGTTTTCACCGGATAACTTGGTTGTGCCATAAACATTTAACGGACGGGTATAATCCGTTTCCTGATAAGGCTGTTTTTTACTTCCATCGAATACATAATCCGTGCTATAGTGTACAAAACGGGTTTCCAGGTCGGTGCAAACCTTAGAAAGATTGAGCACCCCGTTTCCGTTTACAGCGAATGCCCTGTCGGGATCCTGTTCGCAGAGAGGGACGTTATGATAGGCAGAAGTATTGATCACGACATCCGGCTTAAGAGCCGTCAGCACGGACTTTACGTTGTCTATGTTCGTTACTTCAATGTCACTATGATTTAGGGCAATAGTCTCATGCTGTTTGGAAAAGGCTAACAATACGTCAGAACCAAGCTGGCCATTTGCACCAATAATCGCAATTTTCATAAGAATGCAAGTTTAAAGGCTAGATAGTTTTGAATACCTGGATATTATAATAGCTAGGATTGTCGAAATCGCTGAATTTATCCAGGTTCAGGATCAGATTGTCCAGTATGGCCTGTACGTCATGCTTGGGTTTGAAGCTGAGAATATTAATAGCCTTGGCATTGCTGACCTTATAATTCCTGAAATCTTTGACGTTCTTAATATTGAGCTTGATCTTTTTGCCCAGCTTGTTTTCCACTGCCTCCTTTACGAAATCCCCGACTTCACCCACAGTATAGTTGCCACTGGAAAGATTGAATATTCCTGTGATACCGTCTGCACTTTCGACTGCCCTGATGTAACCGCTCACCGCATCTTCAATGCTTAAAATAGGTCTCCAAATAGAAGGATTATTGATGATGATCTCGCCTTTTTGCAGAGCCGTCTTGAACATCGTATTGACTATCAGATCTAATCGCATACGTGGACTGTAACCGCTGACGGTGCCTTTCCGGAAGCAAATGACAGAAAAGTTCTCATCCGCCATCTGCAGGACAGCCTGTTCCCCCTGCAGCTTGGAAATACCGTAAGGGTAACTTGACTCCGCCGGGGAAGTCTCATCATAAAGCTCATTCACCGTATACCCGTATACGGAGCAGGATCCTGCATAAATAAACTTCTTTATACCGGCACGTTTAGAGACATAGGCCAGATAAGCAGGCGCTGAAGCATTATAGATGAAGTTTTTTGCCGGAGAAAATTCAGCCATCGGATCGTTGGAAAGACCGGCAAGAAAAATGACCTGTTGATAATCTTTCAAATCGTCTTCATGAAGATCAAATATATCTTTCTGTATGACCTTAGTGCCTTCGGGCAACTTATTTCCAAACCATAAGAGATCAAGAACGTCCGTTTCATAACCACGTTCCTGTAATTTAGGCACCAGGGCTGAGCCCACATATCCTGCGCCGCCTGCAATTAGGATTTTCATTAGTTGTTAGAATACTTTAATAGAAATTGGTGATGTTAGCGATCTTATCTTAGTAAGTAAAAAACTTTGCCTCAGGCTTTTGAGCCCACTCGGCAAGTGTTTGAGCCACTTCGTCTTTCTTAGAAAGAATAGGGTCTTCTACAGGCCACTCTATACCGATAGCCGGATCATTCCATAAAACACCCGATTCGGCTTTATTGCTGTAGATGCCGGTGCACTTGTATTGTATTTCTGCAGATTCGCTCAACACACAAAACCCTCTGGCAAAGCCGGCGGGCGCATAAACTTGTTTCCTATTGTCTACAGACGCCTCTACACCATACCATTTTCCGAAGGTCGGGCTGCTAATCCTAATATCAACCGCAACAAGAAAGGCTGCTCCCTGGGTGACCCGCATGAGCTTGCCCATAGGCGGCTCCCATTGAAAATGGAGGCCACGCACTACATTTCTGGCGGATTTGGAATGATTGTCCTGTACAAATTCGAGGTCCAGCCCAAATGCGGAAAATTTGTCTTTGCGGTAAGTTTCTGTAAAAAATCCGCGATCGTCTTTAAAAATTTCCGGAGTGATAATAATGAGATCTCTGATCCCGGTTTGTTCAATACTGAATTCCATAAAATAAGACTGGTGAGGGTTGGTTTATAAGTTAAACTATAGCGATTAAAATACTTAAGTGAAAGATGATTTTCCCTTAATATATCTTGCGTGCAAATGTATAATCTTATTACCAATGTGCAGCAAGTAGATAAAATTATTCGTATACTAATTTTTGCATATACCAGGCGTGCAGGCGTTCGCGTTTCAGCCTGCACGCCTGGCAGTAAAAACCACCCTAACCGGAGATGGACTTCCTATAGTTAAATGCGCTGGAATAAATGATTCTGTTGAGAGCAAACGGGAAGATTACCTTCTGAACAATTTTTGCCGGATAGTGCCCAGCAAACTTCTTTTTTCATAAGTTCTTTTATACCACTCGAGGTCTTTCTGGTAATTACTGATATCGCTGAGTAATTTATTGATCAGCTGCCTTGTCCCTTCATTGGTCTGCCGGCATTCCAGCAATTGTCCTTCGAGTCGCTGAATCACAACATCCTTTTCGTCGAAACGTGCTTTCAGATCCCGTATCTGACCTTCCTGCCCTTCAATGAAACGCTGCTTGAAAGCTATTTCCTTTTCCATGTATAGCCTTATCTTCTCCAGCCGTTCGTGGATGGCATGCAGCTCGATATCCTTATCCTCATTGTTGTCGATCACTTTAAGCCTTTCCGGCAAATTTATCATGTTTCCAGATTAAAAGAGGAATTAAATGGTGAAAATCACCTGTCACTAACGTTACGTTAACTTTTATAAAGGCTCCTATAAGACGTAGATGTCGAATAGACATCAAATTCCTGTTCGCAATGCTGTTGGGAATATTCACCCATTACGTGCAGCATATCCCTATTGTTATGATACTGCAGGATTTTTATAATTGCTTCATCCTCTGTAGTAAATAGGTCCCCATTGGCTCTTTTGTTAACAATATCCCGGTTTCCGACGCAATCGGTCAGCAAAAGTGGTTTTTTCAAGGCCATGGCTTCCAGGACGGCAAAAGGCATTCCTTCAAAGTTAGAAGTCGATAAGTAAACCTGTGATTGGCCGATCAGCTCTTTTGTTTCCTCTGTAGACAACCAACCCGTAATGATAATATTCTTTGCTGTTAACATGTCCCTATCCCCGCCTTCACCTATCCATAAGAATTCAAAATCCTGGAATTCTTCAAAATAACGGGCTATTGCATTAAATAAAGCGGGGTTTTTCTGGTCTTCAATGCGCCCGCTTGTGACCACGCGGAACTTACCGGGCTTTAATGCCGGGACTTTTGCCGGCTCCTCTGAAAAACTCAGCCGCGGCAGGGGAAAAGAAGGCCGATCTTCAACAGATATACCATTGTTTATATTTAATGCCTTGATTCCGATTGCATTATATGCCTTCCACTCCGAAGGGCTACAGCACACGACCCGTCCTCCGAAAATCGATCCCAATCTCTCCAGCTGTTTGTATACATAGTTGGTAAACCTGCTGTTGCCTACAAAAAAGGGCGCTCCGTTCGGAGTATAAACAACAGTATCAATGCCAGCCATCCTGCAGGCTACCCTGCCCAGAAATCCGCTTTTTGAAGAATGCAGGTGAACTGCGTCAATATGGACTTTATTCTTAAGCCGTTTGAGGATGGTGTATAACTCCATGAATGCAGCCGTATCCTTGCGAAAATTTATTTCTCTCTGGGCTGATTTCCAACGTATAAAGCGGACATTTCCCTTGGGAAAACGCTGCTTGACCTCGGCTGAGCTTATGAGATGTTCCCGTTCGCCATGCACTATGATATGAAGGTCGTCTTGTAGGTTCTCTACCAACGATCTGACGAACGTTGCAATTCCAGAGGCAAAAGGTTCAACAACATGTACTATTTTCATCGGTTTTTCTGATAAGGTGTCAGTAAATACGATTTTTCCCACTTTTTTCTACGGCAAGCGTTCTCGTATTATCCAACTTCTAACTATATGTCAATCTGACCTAAGTAACGTGATTATGTTTAATTCCGTATATCAACTTCTTGGTTTCTAGTATCATTTTATACGGAATAACCAATAAAAGCCACAATTTCAGCACCCCTACCAGACGGAAAAGCCTGTTTTTTCCATACTGCCTGACTACCTTCATCCGGCTTTTCAGCTGCTCCCTGCGAAAATGAAGGGAGATTCCCTGCGGATTGATCTCACATATGACAAGGTCGGCGGGTAAAACCGCGGCTTCCTCTTCAGAAATTATTTCATAAAAAAATCCATAATCTTCCGCGTGAGGAAAATTCTCGGGGTAAACCCCTACTTTTCTTGTAATATCCGCTCGCCACATGACGGTCGGATGGATGAAAACATTCCTGAAATGCATTTCCTTCAGGATCTTTTTATATTCTGTAGGGGTTACATAACGATAAGAATCCCCTGTCCTGAAATTCTTAAATATACACCAGCTGCCTACCAGGCCTACCCTTGGATGACTATCCAGAAAAGCCACCTGGCGACTAAACCGGTCCGGTGCACACAGATCTCCACAATCCAGCCGGGCCACATACCGGCTGTTGCCATTTTCCTCCAGCCATTTCAGGCCCGTGTTAAGAGCCTTGGTAATGCCCTGGTTTTCTCTAAGCCGCAGAATTGTCAGCGATAAGGATTGAGTTAGGTAAGGAACGAGGTCTTCGTGGACTAGTGTCTCTTGACTGCCATCATCTACGATAAGCAAGCCGTATGCCAATGGATCGTAAACAAGGCTCTTTAAAGACCGGATCAACCCGGGAAGGTTATTATAGAAAGGAATCAGGATATAGAAATCGTAAGATGGTTTCTTCCATTCTTCCATTGAACAGGTTTAGGTCCCAAAGTTAAACAAATCCCGTATCATAAATGTTAATATCCTGGTTTGAAATTAATTATGAGAATGAAATAATTAATTTCGTGTAAGAATTCACTTTTTTCGTGTAGAATTTAACTATTTCCGTGCAACGTTTGATTGGATCCAAAGATCATACCACTTAGTGGTAATATAAAATGTCAAAATTATTTGTTTGCTTTGCAATTTATTAGGGTTCTTTCTTTAAAATTAAAGACTAGAAAGGTTATTTATACGTTATCGGCAACAATATCAATAGAAAAACAATCCTCATCAGCATGCGCAACACGACAAGCCTGGAAACCTCAATTTATCACCAGCATAAGTGGGAAGATGGAAAGCCGCATACTATTCGCCATTATTTAGAGGCCAATCGCAGCTATCTCGTGGTCAAACGGATTACAGATATTGTCGTCGCCCTCCTTGTTTTATTACTTGTATCCCCCTGGTTATTTCCCGTTATTATTTCACTTATAAAACTCGATTCCAGGGGCCCCATCTTTTTCAAACAAAAAAGGGTCGGGTTTCTCGGCAAGACGTTTTGGTGTTATAAGTTCCGGACCATGCACCGGAATGATGCAGCCGATACCCGGCAAGCCGTCCGCAATGACCCTCGCGTTACCCGCGTCGGGCAATTCCTTCGTAATACCGGCATCGATGAGCTGCCCCAATTTATAAATGTCCTCCTCGGAGATATGAGCATCGTCGGCCCCAGACCCCATATGCTTAAAGATTCCAGCGATTTTGCCGAAGTTGTTACCAACTATAAATTCCGTAACCTGGTCCGTCCTGGTATCACGGGTATGTCCCAGGTCAGGGGATGCCGTGGCCCGGCTACTACCTTCGCCAGCATTTTCCGCCGCTATCAGTGGGATGCTTATTATGTAAGAAATGTCAGCTTCGTTCTCGACCTGCGGATCATGGTGGAGACAGGCTTCCTTATGCTCACTTCTCTCTTCAATAAGGATAAGCCGATTCCCATGGACAACCCCATCTACGACCAGACTTCTTCTTCAGCAACAGTCAAAAAAATTGCCTGATCTTAACCGGACGGAGTACCTTTAACCGATGAATGTGGAACAGATCATTCCCGCGGATGAAGTAGGGTTTTCTACTTTATTGAATATCAGTGATATCAATAAGTTTAACCGGTGGATGTTCGAGTCGATCCGGCCCTATGTCAAAGGAGAAACCCTGGAGGTGGGAAGTGGCATCGGCAACATTTCGGCTATGTTTGTCGGGTCTCAACTGCCACTGACACTCAGCGACTACAGCAGGGAATATTTCCGGTTCCTACAAAAAAAATTTGCTTCAGAACCCCTCATAGAAGGCGTCTACAGGATAGACCTGATAGACCCGGATTTTGAAACCAGCTGCTCCCATCTACTCGGCACTTTCGATACCGTATTTGCGTTGAATGTAATAGAACATATAGAAGACGACCAGCTGGCTGTCGCCAATTGTCATAAATTATTAGCTCCGGGAGGACACCTGATTCTGCTGATGCCGGCCTATCGGGCCCTCTACAATGGATTTGATAAAGGGCTTGGCCACTATCGCCGTTATACCCGGCAGACAATGGACCGGCTGCTTTCAACCCGGTTTCAAGTGGTAAAAATCTGGCATTTTAACCTGGCCGGCATTTTTGGCTGGTTCTTTTTTGGGACGGTATTAAGAGGAAAGAACATTACCAAATGGCAGATGAACACCTATAACCGGCTGGTTGGGCTCTTTCGTCTCGCAGATAAAATGACCTTCTGCCGTTTTGGATTATCCGTTATAGGAGTGGGGAAAAAGAAGTAAATTGTATACCTAACAACATTACCCGGATGACCATTCACAGACGGACCGCTATCAGACAATTAGCCATCTTGTCCGCAGGCGCCGCCCTGCTGCCTTCCTGTTTACATCCTCACGCCAAACCATCGGTGTCACTGAAAAACTTCACGGTAAGCGGTGACCAGGAAAAATTGCTCGAAGAGCTAACGGCAACCTTGATCCCAACTGACAATACTCCCGGTGCGCGTGACGTATCGGCCCATCTCTTTACGCTCAGGATGCTGGACGACTGTTCCCCGAAGACAGACCAGGAAAAATTCATGAAGGGTCTGGCTTTATTTGACGAGGCGGCCAAGGAGACAACCGAAAAATACTTTACAGCCGCTTCTCCCGCTCAACGGGAGTCCCTGCTGTCGGCCATTGAAAGCAAAAAACTGCCGGGCAAAGAGCTCAACTTTTTCTATTCCACCACCAAAAAACTGACTATCCTGGCCTATTCGTCGTCTCCGTTTTTCCTGACCAAGGTGCAGGTCTATGAATTGGTGCCGGGGCGTTTTCATGGTTGCGTGCCGGTAGCGGACCACAGGGACCGGAGGTCCGTTGCATTCAAAAAAGCTTCCTAATCCTTTAATTAATTGTATGGGAGACTCCATTAAGAATAAACAGTTTGACGCCATCGTCATTGGTTCCGGCATGAGTGGCGGCTGGGCCGCCAAAGAGTTTACGGAAAAGGGTTTTAAGACCCTGGTCCTGGAAAGAGGGCGGGAGGTCCGACACATGAAAGACTATCCTACCACCAATATGATGCCCTGGGAATTCCAACACCGGGGGGAGATACCCAATGATATCCGGGAAAAGAACCCCGTCGTCAGCCGGTGTTATGCTTTCCGGGAAGATGCCATGCATTTCTTTGTAAAAGATACGGAACATCCCTATGTCCAGGAGAAGCCCTTCGACTGGATACGCGGTTACCAGGTAGGCGGCAAGTCAATTATGTGGGCCCGCCAAACGCAGCGCTGGAGCGACTTTGATTTTGAAGGCCCGGCCCGGGATGGTTTTGCCGTTGACTGGCCCATCCGGTATAAGGACCTTGCTCCCTGGTACAGTTATGTCGAAAAGTTTGTGGGCATTTCCGGCAACAAGGACGGCCTTCCCAATCTCCCGGATGGAGAATTCCTGCCTGCCCTCGACCTTACCTGCGTAGAAAACTACTTTAAAGACACCATTTCAAAGAAATACAGCGACCGCCACGTTATCTATGGCCGTTGCGCCCACCTCACCGAGCCAACGGCCCTGCATTTGCAACAGGGTAGAGGACAGTGCCAGAAGAGAACCCTTTGTCAGCGCGGCTGCCCTTTTGGCGGGTATTATAATTCCAATTCCACTACTATTCCCTGGGCCGAGCGCACCGGCAACCTGACCCTGCGTCCCTTTTCCGTTGTTGAATCTATTATTTACGATGAAAAAAAAGGAAAGGCTGCCGGCGTTCGTATCATCGATGCCAATACCAATGAGACCTTCGAATATTTTGCCCCGGTCATCTTCGTCAATGCCGGCGCACTGAATACAAATCTTATTTTGTTGAACTCTCAGTCATCCCGTTTCCCCCATGGCCTGGGCAATGACAATGGCCTGCTGGGAAAATACGTAGCCTTTCACAATTACAGGGGCCATATCTCGGCTGAGTACGACGGTTTTAAAGAAAGTACAACGGATGGCCGCCGGCCCACCGGAGCCTATATTCCCCGCTTCCGAAATGTCTTCCGGCAAGACAAGGACGCCGGCTTCCTCCGCGGTTATGCAGCCGGTTTTTCCGCTTTCCGCGGTTTTCATCATCCTACCGAAGGGTTTGGGCAGACGCTGAAACAAAATCTTAACTCCGCTGAACCGGGCCCCTGGCGCGTTGGTTCCCATATGATGGGTGAGACCATTCCAAAAGAAACCAACCAGGTAAGCCTTGACAGCAGCCTCAAAGACCAATGGGGAATTCCGCAGCTTAAGATCAATATCAGCTATGACGACAACGACGAAAAAATGCTGAAGGATTTTTTCCAGCAGATGACTGAAATGTACTCTGCAGCCGGGTTTGCCAATATTAAAACCGGTGACTCGGGCCAGGCGCCCGGCCTCGATATTCACGAAATGGGCGGAGTAAGGATGGGCAATGACCCTAAAACTTCCCTGCTGAACAAATGGCAACAGCTGCACGCCTGCGATAATATATATGTCACCGATGGGGCTTGCATGACCTCTACGTCTACGCAAAACCCTTCCCTGACCTATATGGCCATGACTGCACGCGCCGTCGATCATGCAGTATCGCAAATGAAGAAAGGATGATCCGTCCGATTCCAGAATCCTGAAATAAACCGATAATGAAAGACTTTTTATTGACCCTGACTTCCTGTTTACTGATATTCCTCGTCATTAACATGGGGTATTATGGCCAATGGTTCAATGGGAAACCCCGTCAATATTGGTTAGACTTTCTAAAGGAAAAAGACGATACTGCCGATGAGGTCAGCATCAAAAAGGCACGGTACGGAATATCCTATACGATTGCCATGAAGGTTAAAGAAGTCGTTGAAAAGAGAAAAATGCCCCATGCTGTTATTCTCTTCGAACCCAATAGCTATTACCGGGACTCCCTGCATATCTACGGTTCCATACGGGTCCCGGAGCCTGCCGTATTTTATTATTATACCGGCCTGGAGGGCGTCTGGACGAATTCCCCGGATGTAAGCAAGGCCAATTTCATCGTTCGGATTTCTCAGAAAAAAGGCGTTACTCTCGACGAGATCCGCTCCCCGCAACAGTTACAGCAAATACTGGCCGGGTTTAAAAAATTCCCCCCAATATTGTAAACTATGCCCGTACTTACTTTCCTGTTTTTGTTGGTTTGTTATTTGTTGTCAGGGTATGGTTTACTCACCCTCTTTGGCATGCGATTGAAGGCTGTTTATATGATTACACTGTCTTTGTTATTAGGCATTGCAGTGGCTTCCTTTATCCCGTTCCTGTTACAGCTGTTTTACATCCTCATCACCGGCCCTACCGTATTCGGCGCTTTGCTGCTGGCCGCTTTGCTGCTGAATATTCCATCCATCCTTCGTTTGCGTAAAGAAGGGCTCACCGCTTTTATCCGCTCGTTCAGGCCGGGCCGCTTTCGTATGCAATCTTACGAGATCCCCTACTGGCTGATCATCGGTTTTTTGATTTTCGTTAGTGTATGGCGGTGTTACTATCTGCCTCCAACTTCGCGGGACGCCCTTTCCGGGCCGGAGACGATAGCAGAATATGCCGTTAGGGAACAAACCATGATCAACTCTTTTTTTAGGATCGATCTCTGGTCGACCAACAATCAATTTAAATCCCCTTTTCTCATCAGCCTGCAGATCATTTATAAGCTGGCTGGTTTCCCTTTTGGCCAGGTTTGGCTCAGCATCGTGTTTGTCTGTTTTATAGTCTTTCTCTATCATGTATTGAAGGAAAAACTGCACCCTCTTATAGCGGGCTTGCTGCTGCTTCTCTTCCTGATGACCCCCGAGATGTATGCCTATTCTTTTATGATATTGTATGATTACAGCAACATGGTCTTTTATTTTCTTGGCTTGTATTTTTTATTCCGCGCCCTGGATACCGCCGGCCCCGAAAGGACTTCCTCAACCCTCTCCTTTGCCGGCCTTTTGCTGGGAATTGCAACCTATATCCGATCGGAAACCCTGGTCCTGGTGTTTCTCTTTCTTCCTCTTATCCTGCTGGTACAGCTACGGGAAGGTTGGAGCAAAAAAACAGCCCTGGCCGACTTTTTCTTTTTGCTGCCGTCACTGGTTGGGTATTATCTTCCTACTCAACTCTATATAAAATATTACCTGCCTGTACATTATGATATCGGCACGCTTGTGAACGATCATCTGACCGACTGGCACCCGCTGTTTCAGCGGTATAGTGACATTGTCACCCGGCTATTATTCGGAACTTTCTCTATTCATCTCTGGGGATATCTGTTCTATATAGCCAGCGCACTCTTCCTGGCAGAATTGCTTTTCGTCCGGCGTGTGAACAAGGAAGCCCGCAACTGGTTGTATGCGGTGCTGGTGCTCTATCTTGCCCTTGGCGTTTTAGGTTTTGCCCTGCCACTGTTCAATCTATTGGAGACCACCAAGCGGGCACTTTTCAAAATGATGCCGCTGGTCATCCTCTACCTGGCAAATAACGAGCTCCTGCTCCGTCTTTCCCGGCGTATTTCCCGCTGGGAGGTTGGGAAATAATCCCGGTACCGTCGCTTGATGCCCCGGCGCCCTGGCCTATACTTTTGCCAACGGCACCGCCTCCCGGAACGCAGCGACAATCGAATCTTCGTCCCGCAGCAGCAGGCCTTCATTTACATGCAGGCGTGAAACCCCGTCCTCTTCCGGACCGGGTATCCGAACTGCATATTTCTCCGCCAGTATCTTCGCCAGTGTTTTCCCATCATATCCTTTATCTGGCTGAAGCAAAAATATATTACTCCCCTCCGGCACAGGCCGGATCCGGATACCCGGAATTTTATTCAAAACCAGAAACAATCTATCTGCGCGCTCCCGGGTGATCCGCAGCCGCTCATCCAGACCCTCTAAGGTAAACAAGGCCATGGCTGCATTGGTCCAGTTCTGGTACATCGACCCGCCGTGTACTTTCACCAGGTGTTCCATCGGCTCAATGAATAACTTCGGTCCGCATAACACCGCTCCCGACGTTGCTCCCAGGTATTTGTAAAGGCACATATACACCGTGTCGAAATAAGAAGCATACTCACGGACAGAGACACCCGAATAAGCCGCAGCCAGGTGCAGACGTGCACCATCCAGGTGCAGCTTATATCCTTTCTCCCGGCACCACGACGATATCTTCCTCAGCTCTTCGATAGGGAAGACCCGGGCATTACAGCGGCGGACGGGAATTTCGATGGAAATGGCGCCGACCCCTGTCTTAAAGTATTCCTCTTTGGCGTCATAACTTATTTCCTGTTGCAATTCTTCCAGGGTAAATCCATGTTTCCCCTTAGCCAATGGCACCAATCGTTTGCCATACAGGGATTGGGCTGCATCCGCCTCGTCCCTGAAGACATGACTCGTTTCCTGGACAAATACTTTTGAATTCTCCCCGCTGAGTACCTGTATGGCCAACTGGTTGGCCAGCGTGCCGGAAGGCATAAAGAATGCAGCTTCTTTACCGGTTAGCTCTGCAAAAACCTTCAGCAGTTCTTCCACCGTCCCATGGGTCCCATAGAAATCGGGCTTCACCGGCCGCGCCTTATTGATCTCGGCCAGCTTGCTGATATACTCTGCCGGTGTATAACCAGGGCCATCCCGGGTAAAAGATACCGGGACGGGTTCCTCAGCACCGGCCGCCTGCGTGGCTCCGGCTGCCTGCGCCCCTGGTTCCCCCTTGCGAAAAGCCAATCCGGCCCATCCGCCGGCGATAAGGGGCAGCGAGCCAGCCCCCGAGCGTTTTAGAAAGTGTCGTCTGTTCATAAGTAGTCGTTTCCTCCGCTGCCTAAGGTAATAGTTAAAAAGTAAAAAGTGCCATTTAAGTCATTAAAAGGACAATACTGGCATCCGATATGCGAATAACTTTGCATCGGAATTGCAACAACCTTATATCATTCATTAAAGTATGTCGTATGTGTGCAAATAAGCTTGACCATGACCATAAACCCGGCCTCCTTCGGAGCATACTGTCCAATAAATGTCCCCGTTGCCGCAGGGGCGGTCTGTATAAATACCACAATCCCTACCGGCTCAAACATTTTATGGAAATGAATGAGACCTGCCCCGTGTGCGGCCAGCCTTTTGAGATCGAAGTAGGATTTTTCTACGGAACGGGATTTGTCAGCTACGCCCTTTCGGTGGCTGTTTGCGTCGCCACCTTTGTCGCCTGGAGGGTACTTATAGGGATGTCCCTGCACGACAACCGGGTATTCTGGTGGATGGCCGTCAACGGTATTATCCTCGTGTTAATACAACCCCTGCTCATGCGGTTGTCCAGAACTATCTGGCTCAGCTTTTTTGTACGGTATGATCCCAATTGGCAGGAAGTGAATGCAAAAACCCCGGAACGTACCAATCTTTCTTTGAAAAACGATTGGTAATTTGAAAATCTAAAACCTCTACCATGTCTTTTTCAGTGCCGTCTTACGAACAGCTCTCCCCCGAAACACAGTTGATCCTCGACCAGTTTAAACAAATGCTGGGAATGGTGCCCAATCTGTATGCAACAATCGGTTATTCCGGTAATGCCCTAAGCTCCTATACGCAGTATGTCCGTGCCCAGGCTAAGAACACTTTTCATGCACGCGAACGCGAAGCCATTTATCTCATCGTCTCCCAGCTGAATGGCTGTGAATACTGCCTGGCCTCTCATACTCAATCCGCTATCAAGGCTGGCTGGAAAGAAGAAGATACCCTGGCCATTCGCGCCGGCGCCCATCCGGACAAAAAATGGCAGACCATCTATGGTATCGTTCGTTCCGCCATCGAAAACAAAGGTGAAGTAAGTGATACCCTGCTGCAGGATTTTTATTCACTCGACTACAAAGAGGCAGCCCTTATGGACCTGTTTGTCCTTATCAATGTCATGAGTTTCACCAACTATATTTTTCGATTAACTAAAATTCCCATCGATTTTCCTCTTGCGAAACCGATCTAGCCGCCTCATCCAGCCCATCCTTCCCTGTCCAGGCTCCTGAACTGTATCGCCTCTGCCAGGTGCTCCGGCCGTATGGCCTCATACCCGGCCAGATCGGCGATCGTCCGGCTTATCTTCAAAATATGATCAAACGCCCGGGCCGATAATTTCAATTTACTCATGGCTGCCCGTAGCAGCTGCTCCCCGCCCGTATCTATCCGGCAAAAATGCCGAAGCAGCCGGCTGCCGATCTGCGCATTGCAATAAATACCCGAATGTTTTCCCCGGTCCGTCACAACCTGGTCCAGGTTTTCATAACGCATTCGCTGTATCTCCCTTGCCGCCATTACCCTTTCGCGTATTTGCCGGGAAGACTCCCCATTCTGGCGTTCCGCCAGCTGAACATAGGGTACCGGCACCACTTCCACATGCAGGTCGATGCGGTCCAGCAATGGCCCGGATATTTTATTGAGGTATTTTGACACTGCTCCCGGCGGACAGGTACACTCCCTATCCGGATGATTATAATAACCACAGGGACAAGGATTCATAGAAGCCAGCAAAATGAAGGAAGAGGGAAACTCCACCGACAATCTCGCCCGGCTGATCGTCACCCGCCGGTCTTCCATTGGTTGACGCATTACTTCTAATGTACTTCTGCTAAACTCAGGCAGCTCATCGAGAAACAATACGCCATTATGTGCTAAGGATATCTCCCCTGGTTGCGGGATGCTGCCCCCGCCGACCAGCGCATTGCCGGAAATCGTATGATGAGGACATCGGAAAGGCCGCTGGGAAAGGAGTCTCGTGTTTGCCGGTAATTTGCCGGCTACACTGTGGATCTTGGTCGTCTCCAGCGCTTCCTGCAAGCTCAGTGGCGGCAGGATGGTAGGCAGCCGTTTCGCCAGCATGGTCTTGCCGGCGCCGGGAGCGCCAACCAATATGGCATTGTGACCTCCGGCCGCAGCTATTTCCAGCGCTCTTTTGATGCTTTCCTGCCCCTTTACATCACTAAAGTCCAGGTCCGAAGGCGGTGGCGCCGCATAAAAATCGGCCCGGGCATCAATATGGACTGCTTGACCCGAGCTGGTATCCTGGAAAAATGCAATCACTTCCCTGAGATGCCCGAATGCAAAGACTTCTAATTGATTGACCATCGCGGCTTCCGATGCATTGGCCTTTGGAACGATCAGTCCCTTGAACTGCTCCTTGCGGGCTTGTATCGCGATGGGTAACGCACCTTTGATGGGTTGAATGCTTCCATCCAGCCCCAGTTCGCCCATGATAACGTAGCTCTTTAACAGGGCAGCATCCGGGATTTGCCCGCTTGCTGCCAATACACCCATCGCAATCGGTAAGTCGAAAGCAGAGCCGGATTTTCGGATACCTGCCGGCGCCAGATTGACGACTACCTTGGTGCGGGGCATATAATAGCCATTGCTCTTGATAGCGCTTTCTATGCGTTGAATACTTTCTTTGACGGCGCTGTCGGCCAGCCCAACTATAAATGTGTGGAGACCCTCCGTCACATTGACTTCTACGGTGATGGTGATCGCCTCAACGCCATACACCGCACTTCCAAATGTTTTCACCAGCATACCAATAAGGTTTAGCTGATGAAGCTAGAGAATAATTTAAAGTCAGTGTAAAAAACTTGCCTCTCGTTCCACGCACGAGCGTTCCACGAACACCCGGACTTCGCGCAACCTTGCGTCTCATCCTGCACCCGCATTATCCCCCTCAGATTGTCGCATTTGCACCTGCCTTTTATCAACCAGGAGAAATAAATTTGTTCTAACAAAAAACAGCGTCATGCGAAAATTAATCCTAAAGATGTCCATCTCTCTCGACGGCTTTGTGGGGGGACCCAATGGAGAAATAGACTGGCTCTTCAAAAGCATCGATGAGAATGTGGAAGCGTGGCTGGTGGAGACTCTATGGCAGGCGGGTCTGCACATAATGGGAAGCCGGACATATCACGATATGGTATCCTATTGGCCGGTATCAATGGAGCCAATCGCCGGTCCTATGAACGCTATCCCCAAGGTTGTGTTCTCCAGAAAAGGGGATGTCAAAGTGACCGGAGGGGGCGGAACCACGACGGCGCTGAAGGACGCTATGAAGGACAGACCCGTGGAGAAAGGCGGGTCCCGGAGCCTGGGGAACTGGGCCGATACGCGGGTAGCAAGCGGTAATTTACAAGAAGAGGTCCTTCGGCTGAAACAGGAGCCCGGAAAGGATATTTATGCCCACGGGGGAGCCGGTTTTGCCCAAAGCCTCGTCGGGCAAGGTCTCGTTGACGAATACCAGCTCCTGGTGCACCCGGTGGCCCTGGGGAAAGGGCTGCCTTTGTTTGCCGGGTTACAGACATCTCTTGGCCTGCAACTGGTCCGCACGACCTTGTTCAAAAGCGGGGTAATGGGGAAAATATATCGCCCCATTGTATCATGACCTATAATCGTTCCAGCATCTCGACTACCTTTTCGCGCTTCAGGATCAAATAGCCTATCCGGTCATTACTGATCCCCGGCTTTAGCTGATAGCTAAACTCCAGCTGATCATCCTTTACTGCCGTCTCAAAATAATTGAACAGGATATTCGGATACACTTTAAGCTCCTCCCCAATTTCATAAAGATGTGTACTCAGAATAAACAGGGACCGCCGTATCTTGATCAGCCCCTTGATCACGGTGGTCGAACACTTCATCGCGTCCTGCACATTCGTCCCTTTAAACAATTCATCGATCAATACCAGCCACTTCCTGTTACCGCCGATCTTTTCCAGCGTATTGCGGATGCGCTGAACCTCATTGAAGAAAAAGCTTTCTCCTTTAGAGATATTATCGACTACATTGATATTGCTGAGGATCCCATCGAAAAGGCTTAGCCGCATTGACTTCGCTGGTACCCCCATGCCCAGGTGAGCAAGAAAAACAACGACTCCTACGCTCCGGATAAAGGTGCTCTTGCCGGCCATATTCGCCCCCGTGAGAAATAGAAAATTGTGCTCCCGGTCCAGCTTTACATCGTAAGCTACAGGCGCCGGTAAAAGCAGGTGATAGAGCGAGCTTGCCTCAAAATAGGGGTCGTCTTGTTCAACGAAGACCGGAAAGCTCAGCTGGTAGCTTCGTATGGCCATTGCCATGGAATACCACGCATCCAGCCGGTTATGGATCTCGATCAGCGACAACATAGCGGTTTTAAACCGGTAGCGGACAAAATTGCCGTAATAGATGACCTGAATGGGATTTAGTTTGACCCCGGGCTCCAGTTTTCCCAGGGCCTGCAGAACATCCTGGTCCAGCTGTTTCCGGGCTTTTTGCAATAATTCACCCAATAGTCGAGGGCAATCCGGTCCATCCAGCAGCTCGACCAGCTGGCCTATCCCCCGGACAAAATCTGCAAAATGCGTCACGGAATATCGCACCATGGAATAATCCGGGGCGTGAAATATCTTATAACTCAATGCCGCCGGCAGGTTATGCGCCTGCGGGATATCGTCGACAGCCGTTTCATAAAACCGTTCCATCACCATGATGGTCCCGTTGCTGATGGAAGAGGGCCATCGGTCCATCTTCTCCAGGATCAGGGCCAGCACCCGCTGCGTATCGAGGATGGAGTCCAGCTTACTAAAAGGGCGGTTAAAATATTCAAGTAAGAGATCCTTTCCGCCAGTCGTGCGGGTAAAATCTAATTTGTGGAAAATAGAGTACTCCTCCTCATGACTGAAAAGGGAAAGGTCTTCATAAGTGATTTTGTCAATTTCCATGGTTAAACATTTAATACCTGAATCGCAGGCGTTGCCCCCATTGAGATTCATCAAAGACTCCGTTTCCATAAACTAAATGCCCATTCACAAAAGTATGGGTCACTGTTGCCGGAAAATCAAACCCTTCCAGGGGGCTCCAGCCACATTTATAGAGAATGCTCTCCGGGCTTACCCGGGATGGCTTATTCGTGTCCACTATAACCAGGTCTGCGAAATATCCTTCCCTGATATACCCCCTTTCGGCTATGCGGAAACAGGTGGCTACGGCATGGCTCATCTTTTCCACCACCTTTTCCAGGCTGATCCTGCCGGCTGCGACATAATGCAGCATCAGCAAAAGGGAATGCTGTACCAGCGGAAGTCCGGCATGGGCTTGCTCGTAAGGGCCTTTCTTTTCCCCGGTCGTATGGGGGGCGTGATCCGTGGCTATCAGGTCGAGCCGGTCTTCCAATAAGGCCTTCCACAACGCTTCCCGGTTAAACGGCGCCTTGATGGCGGGATTACACTTGATCTTATTGCCCAATATCGCATAGTCCTCACTGGTAAAGTGCAGGTGATGTACACAAACCTCTGCGGTAATCCGCTTTTCTTCCAGCGGCAGCATGTTGCCCAGTAATTGCATTTCTTTTTCTGTGGAAAGATGGAAGATATGCAGCCGGCTATTGTGTTTCTGGGCAAATTGAATGGCCGTGAGAGAGGATTCGAAGCAGGCTTCTGCATCCCGGATCAGGGGATGGTCGGCAGCCACCAGCTCCCGGTTCTCCCGCCGGAGGCGCTCCAGGTTCTGCCGGATAATCTTTTCATCTTCACAGTGTGTGGCGATCAGTACCTCCGTTTCCCGGAACAGCCGGTCCAGCGTCAGATAATTGTCGACAAGCAGGTTTCCGGTTGACGATCCCATAAATATCTTGATACCGCATACATCTTTTTTCTTCTCATTGGTCCGTAGGGCCTCATCTGCATTGTCATTCGACGTTCCCATATAAAAGGAATAGTTGGCCAGCGAGCTTTGGCACCCGATAGCATATTTCTGCTCCAGCAGCTCCTGGGTGAACACCGGTGGCACGGTATTTGGCATCTCCATGAACGATGTAACGCCACCGGCTACCGCGGCTTTAGCTTCCGTATAGATGGTAGCCTTGTGGGTTAGTCCCGGTTCCCGGAAATGCACCTGGTCATCGATTGCCCCTGGCAATAAATGTTTTCCTTCTCCGTTGATCTCAGTGACAGCGAAGTTAGGTTGGATGCCCGGCCCTGTTTTTTCGATCCGGCCGTTTTTGACTAGTAAATCTGCCGTACTAATCTTACCTTCGTTGACTATAGAGATATTCTTGATCAAGTAATTACGCATAAAGAAAATTAGATCGTCCCTTATTTGATAAACATTATGACGCAATTTATTAAAACCCTACTAAGACACCGGATAATTTTAAGAATTGCTAACCCACGCGTTAAGTTCGCTGCTCCCCGCGCACTAATCCCGCTACTGGCGCTTCTGCCGATTGCCCTTTTACCCCGGACCGGGCTGGCCCAGTCCAGCTACCTGCCCCAGGACTCCAAGTTCGATCACTTCCTGGACAGGATGGAGATACTCCTGCAGACGAACCCGGATTTGAATATCAGCACGGCCAAACCCATTAGCCGGCGACTCGCCGTTCGGGTAGCCGAAATCTCCGACTCTTTGCACAAGTTTTATCCCTACGACGAATTCTATCATCTTTCTTCCGTCGATAGACAAAACCTGTCTTCCCTGCTGATGAACAACGTGGAATGGGTGACGGGAAATACGGATACCTTTATTAGTAAAAGACCCTGGCTACAGACTTTTTATAAGGACAAAGCAAATTTCTACGAGGTCAATGAAAATGATTTTTTTCTCGCCGTCAATCCTGTGATACAGGAGACGCAGTCCTATGAGACCGGTAAAGGCAGTAAGTCACGGCCTTTTCTCAATGCGAAGGGGGTCACGCTCCGGGGAATGATCGCCCGCAAACTCGGCTTCTCGGCCTATCTTACCGATAACCAGGAAAGAGGCCCGTCCTGGTTCCAGGAGCGCGCTACCCAGCTCGACGCCGTGCCCGGCGCAGGGTACTACAAACACTTTGGAACAACCGGCTTCGACTATTTCGATAACCGGGCCTCCATCTATTTCAATGCCTGGAAATACTTCGATATCCAATTTGGTTATGATAAGAATTTTATCGGCAATGGCTATCGCAGCCTTTTCCTCAGCGACTATAGCGCTCCTTATCTCTTCCTGAAATTCAATACCCGGATCTGGAAGCTTAACTACCAAACCATCTACATGGAGCTGACCAGTCAGCACAAGACCAACACTGATTACCAATACCCCAAAAAATACGCCGTCGTCCATCACCTCAATGTGAATGCAACTCCCTGGTTGAACGTGGGTCTTTATGAGAACGTCGTCTTTACCCGAGCCGATCACTATGACTTCTCCTACCTGAATCCCGTTATCTTCCTCGTCTCTGCCCAACAGCAGAACGGAAGCCCGGACAAAACGACGGTCGGACTGGACTGGAAGGCTAACGTCGGGCATGCCACCCAGTTCTACGGTCAGCTGCTGTTCAATGAATTCGTCCTGCACGAGATAATACATTATTCGCGGGGTAGCTGGGTGAACAAACAGGGTTTGCAGCTGGGTATAAAATACATCAATGCCTTCGAAGTGAAGAACCTCGACCTGCAGCTGGAGACCAATATTGTCCGCCCTTTCACCTATTCACACAACGATACGGTGGGCAGCTTTAGCCATTATAACCAGCCCCTGGCCCATCCCCTTGGCGCCAATTTTTATGAATTGATCGGTATAGTCCATTACCAGCCGTCCTATAAATGGAACCTTGAAGGGAAAGCCATTTATTACAAACAGGGACTCGACTCCGCCGGAGTCAATTTCGGCAGCAATGTTTTCGAAGATTATACTACCCGTCCCCGCGACTATGGATTCAGCATCGGATCCGGCACACCCGCCAAATGTCTCAATCTTTCCGGCCTGGTGTCTTATCAGTGGAAGGAAAACCTGTTCCTGGAGTTGTCCGCCATGTATAGGCACTATTCCGTCAATGATCCGACCAACACCTATCATAGTTCCAGCTCCACTATTTTTACAGCCGGCGTACGCATCAACATGTTCAGGAGACAATATGATTATTAATGGCAATAATCCCGGCGGGCCGGCGGTTTTCCTCCTTCTCTCTCACATCGCCAGCAGCACCGCCACATAATGGCAAAGCGCCGCTGCCAGCACAAACACATGCCACACCGCATGGGTATATAGGTACCGGTCCCATAAATAAAAAAATACTCCTATAGAATAAAGTCCGGCGCCGACAAATACCAGGACCAGCACCTGGGCAGGCAGCTGATCAAAAAAATTTCGTCCGCCGGCTACCATGATCCACCCCATTGCCAGGTAGATGAGAGTAGAAATGATTTCAAACCTGCCTGTAAACCAGATCTTAAAAATTACACCTGCTGCAGTAAGACCCCAGAGAATGGTGAGCAGCGTCAGGCCAAAGGTATTGTGGACATATACCAACAAAAAAGGGGTGTATGTGCCGGCGATAAAAAAGTAGATGCTGATGTGATCGAAAACCTTAAAGGCTTTTTTTCTGCGGGGTTGTTTTGTCAGGTGATAGATCGTGCTGGCGGTGAATGCCAGCAAAAAGCAAAACCCATAAATACAGGATCCGATCAAGCCCTGTGTATTTCCATGAAGGGTAGCAATGCCCGGCAGGACCGGGAGTGCTGCCAGACCGAACAATACGCCGGCGGCATGTGTAAGACCGTTGACGATCTCCTGGTGACGGGTATAACTTTCCATGCAATTATAACCTTCCGGAGGGTTTTTTGGTTGAAAGACTAAATGCTTTTAGCCTTCAAAAATCAGCGAAAAAACAACCATCCGGGATTTGATCTTATCGATCACGTTGGAATACTGCAAATTGGGATCGCGACTGTGAATATTCTTTATCCCCTCACTGATCTTTAGCTCGGGAGACAAAATGAAGACAGGAAAATAAAACTGAAAACCTATCCCTGCCTCAATGCTCATATCGGAGGGGGTCAGCTTCACCAGGTTCTCTGCCTTACGGGCAGAAGAGTTGGATGCCAGGTCATAGCGATAATTGATCCCCCCGAGCATATATACCCTGAAATTGTTGATGCGGTCGGATAAGAATTTCACCTGTGCCGGAAAACCTAATAAAAGAGATTGTATCTGTTTGGTCGCCAGGGGTTGTTCTCCGATAGGAGGATTGGTGACATGATAAGAAATGCTATTGGAAGCAAACATAAACTCCGGGAAGGCAAACCGGAATTCCAAATGTTCGGCCAGCCGAAACGTAAACATCCCCGAAACCCCAAAACCACCGGAGTTAGCCGGATTCACATACAGAATACTATCGCTCTGCAGGAACTTAGGATGGGCGCTAACCTGAAGATGGGAGTTGATATACATGAATCCAATGCCTATATAATATCGCTTACTGTCGTGATCCGGCAGATTGAGATAATCCCTCAGTTGAGCGGAAGCGGTGGAACCCGTCAACAAAACTCCGCAAAACACAATGGCGAAAAAAATACCCTTTCTTTTGTTAACCCCAAATAGTTTCATAAACACGAGTATGATCAATAGTTATAGTCCTGCCGGTCACTGGCCTAATTGGTTAGTGACCGTTTTTTTATGCTGGCTTTCAACCCCTTATGGATTTTTGGCTGGCTTGACAATAGAATTACCGGACTCGTCCGGTTTTGTTGAGGGTAAATAGTCTCGATAGGCTCGACTTGGGGTGTAGAAATTAACGGCAAAAGGGAAAAATAATTGCGGCGGATGGGCCTTTATAACAGTATTTTGGCAAACCTCTTCTTCCTTTAGTCCTTTTTTTCTCCAACGTATAACGAACAGATTCCCAGACTTAGACGCCGAAGTCGCGTATTATTATAACCGCAAGTCTCCATTATCCGGATAAAATTCTCTCCTTCCGGAAAAGCTTTGACCGAATCGCTCAGATATTGATAGGCTTCCCGGTTGCTGGACACCATTTTACCTATGTTGGGCGCCACCAAACGAAGGTATAAGTCATAAATATGGCGTACGCCGGGTGTTTTCGGCTGGGAAAACTCCAGCACCACCAGTCTACCCCCTGGTTTCAACACCCGCAACATCTCCCGCAGCCCTTTTTCCAGGTTTTCGAAGTTTCGAACGCCAAAAGCGACGGTCACCGCGTCAAAATGATCGTCGGGGAAATGAATGGCCTCACTATCATCCGTTTGTAAAACAATTTTCTCTTCCAGCTGAAAGCGGGTGATTTTTTGCCGGCCAATCTCCAGCATTCCCGTCGAGATATCGATGCCGGTAATAAAAGAGGCAGGCAAGTAACGTGCCATCATAATGGCCATGTCTGCTGTTCCTGTGGCTACGTCGAGAATTGTCTTTTCTGCGGCACCCGCGGCGGCGTTTCCGGCACCCGTAGCGGCGCCTCCGGCACCCGTAGCGGACAGCTCGCGAATTGCCCGGCGGCGCCAATAAATATCAATACCCCCGGAAAGAAACCTGTTCAGAAAATCATAGCGAAACGCTATCTTATCGAACATGGCGGCGATTTGCTGCTTTTTACCCAGCTCCGAATCCTTGAATGGAACGATCCTGTCGTGTGAATAGTTGGCCATAGCGGCTGTAAAGGTAAGCCAGTCCGATTAAAAAGCCCGGTATGAAAGCTATTTCCTGCGGTATATGTATCTTACAGGCTTATGAACATTCATTCCTCCCTTTATATAATCAGCAGCCCGGATTATACCACCTGTCCGGCGCCGGACAGGCCCGAATATGCCTTCATCGGCCGAAGCAATGTCGGTAAATCGTCGTTGATCAACATGCTTACCAATAATGACAAGCTGGCCAAAACTTCCAATACCCCCGGGAAAACCCAGCTGATCAATCATTTCAACATCGACGACGAATGGTACATCGTCGATCTGCCCGGTTATGGCTTCGCCAAGGTCTCCCAGAGTCAGCGGAAAAAATGGGAGAAGATGATCGAAGACTATCTCCGCAAAAGAGAGAATCTTGTGAGTGTTTTTGTACTCATCGATAGCCGCCATTCACCACAAAAGCTCGACCTTGAATTCGTCGACAAGCTAAGGAAATGGCAGGTTCCTTTCTGCCTTGTTTTTACCAAGGCCGATAAAGAAAATCAGCGTATTGTCGCCGCCAACGTAAAAGCTTTCCTGGAGAAAATGCGCCAGACCTGGCAATTCCTGCCTCAACATTTTGTCACCAGCGCCGTAAAGAAAATGGGCCGCGATAAGATACTTGGCCTGATAGAAGAAATGAACAACGAGTTCGAAAGCCACACGAGCCAATAGGGATAGTTTTTTCGAAGAGAGGAGACAATCCCCCGGGCCGTGTTCTGGCACGACCTGCCACCAGTAGCGGGTGCTACGGTCAGGCTGCGGATTAATTCACTACCTTGTTCGCACAGCTGCTGCTGGCAAAGGCTTCCGGTTTAGCCTTGAAAGCGAAGCCCATACCGAGTATGTAGCCCATTGCTTCCTTCAACGCATCATTGCTTTTGAAATGCGGGTTCGTGTTAATGTCCGCATGGACTTCCATGTCGACATTATACTCACTGAACAGGTTGCACAGTTCATAGGCAATTTCGATGCTTTTTGCTACTTCCACCAGCATACGTTCTTTAATCGTGTACTGGTGTCTGGTCTTTTCATTGTGAATGAACATGAACCCGCCATGCCCTTCACGTAAAAAGACAATTACTGTAGCAAATTCTGTTTCCAAACCTTTTACCTGGGAGTCAGTGCCGATGCATACTTTCAGCCGATAGCCTTTCTCCGTCTCACGACGGATTGCATTTTCAACGGCTTGAGTGATGGGTAGATCGATGAGATCGCCATTAAATTTTCGCCATAGCATATTACAAAGGATTTTTCGAATTTACCGAAAAACCCTTTATTCACAAAATCGAGTAATCGTTAAGGTATTATTAAGCCCGTCCTACTTGCTTTTTGTTTCGAATATCCCCTGCCACACCAATGCTGCCGCAACGCCCCCTACCAACGGCGCGATGATGAACAGCCACAATTGCTGCAGGGCTTTTCCTCCTGCAAATAGGGCCGGACCGAAACTTCTGGCCGGGTTCACCGACGTGCCGGTAATAGGAATGGCCACGAGGTGGATGAGCACAAGAGTTAGCCCTATCGCCAGTCCGGCCATATGGCTGTCTCCCAGGCGGGATGTCACTCCGAAGATTACGAACAGGAATAAGAAGGTCAGCACTGCTTCTGCCGCAAAGGCTGAGGTAGTGCTGTAATTCCCCAGGTATCCCGGCCCCCAGCCGTTGGAGCCCAACGCCCATTCACCCATGGTGAAATCAGGGCCTCCATTCTGAAAAGCATAGAGGACAGCTGCACCCAGAGTAGCACCGGCCAGCTGGGCAATGATATAACCTGCCGTATCTTTTGTACTGATCTTCCCGGCAACCAGCATCGCTATTGTAATGGCAGGGTTGATATGACATCCCGAAATGGGGCCGATGGCATAACACATGACCACTACCGTCAGACCAAAGGCCAGTGCAATGCCCAAAACACCAATACCGGCAGGCGCACCTGAAAGCACCGTTTCAGGAATAGTTTTTCCGGAAACTACGGCTGCGCCGCAGCCAAACAGTACAAGTGAGAACGTGCCGATCCCTTCCGCGAGGTATTTTTTCATATGGTAATAAATTTGAATGGGAAGGTAGGTGTTTTTTTATAACTATATTGACTCAACCCGGTCAAATATATTCGGCTAGAACTGCCCGGTACTCAATAACACCAGCGTACAGGCTTCCAGGGGCTCGATGTCATGTGCCTGCGCCAGCTTTTCCAGCTCGGGATTCTCCGCGCCGGGATTGAAAATGATGCGTTTGGGGCGCAATGAAAGGATATAATCGTAGTACTGCTTCTGGGTGACCGGATTGAGGTATAAGGTTACGGTATCGACCCCTTGAAAGTCTATTTTTTCTGTCTCGATATCCACATCCCCTGCTCTTACCTGCTTCCGGCCAATAGCGACCACAGGATGACCCTTGCCGCGCAGCTGGTTCATTGCCAGGTAACTATAGCGTTGCGGGTTATCGGAAGCACCGAGTACGAGCGTCTTTTTTCCTTGTGTAGACATCTATCTTCAATTTACAAATTCCCCTGGCATCTTGTTTGGATTACCTGTAAAATATTGTTCTGAATATCCTTCATAATCCACCCGGCCCACCAGCTGGCATACCAATTAAAATTTGTTTTCAGAACGAAATGGCTGTATAAATGCCATCCAATACATCGAAATATTCGCCGCCGATGACGATGTGTTCATCCATCGCCGTTGAATGGTTCGCTTCATAAAGTGTAATTTAAAACAAACGATATTTCCGTCGCGGAAGCTTCCTGATGATGGCTCCTAGCGCTGCGTCCACCTCGGAATACTGGAAAGAAAAGCCGGTCTCCAGCAGCTTTGCAGGCACTACCCAGCGGCTCTTCAACACCAGCTCGGTCTCCGTGCCGATGAGGGCTGCGCCAAGCTTTAACAGCCAGGCCGGGGCTGGCAACCCAAGCCGGTGCCCGGTGAGCCTGCGCAACGTGGACATGAAATATGAATTGGTCACCGGCGCCGGCGCTGCCAGGTTGTACATTCCTTCCAGTTCCGGCTGGTCCAAAAACCATTCGATCGCACGACCTACGTCTTCAATATGCACCCAGCTGTACATCTGCCGGCCACTGCCCTGCCGGCCGCTTAATCCCAGTTTCAACAGGTTGAGATAAGGGACGATAACCCCTCCATCACCCAACGTGATAGCCATCCGCATCGCTATCTTCCGGGTGAAAGGCGTCCGTTGTTCTTCAAAGGTTTTCTCCCATCGTTGGCATACCTGCACTGAAAAATCGTTCCCATATTCTCCGGTATATTCATCCTGCGGCCGGTCCTGTGCATGCCGGTAGATAGTCGCACTGGCTGCATTAATCCACAGCTTCGGCGGCACGGTAGCTTCCCGGATAGCCTGCCCAATGGCCCGGGTAGCGTCCGTACGGCTATCTAATATTTCCTGTTTGTTACGGGGCGTATAACGGCAATTGACACTGCGCCCGGCCAGGTTGAGCACTAAGTCTGCCCCCTCTATTTCGTTGGCCCAGTGTTTCTCCACAAAACGCCCGTCCCAGCGCCAGTAGGTGATATGATAACCACCCTCCGCCGTTATGGGCTTGTGGTTATAGGAATTATTGTGTGTTTTTACTGACTGACGACTGAGAATGATGACCTGGTTGTCTTTACCCCAGCGGGCAGCCAGCGCCTGACCGATAAAGCCAGTGCCGCCTGTTATGATGATTTTTTTGTTTTTCATATGAAGATCATTTGTTTTTGAACTTTCAGGAAGTATTGAAAGTATTTTATCAAATAAAAGCCGTTATAACGGCTCAATTTTCAACCTAGGTGTACCCGGCTCCATTTCCTAAACAGGTGATCCATGACCCCATCCGGCCCATGACCTCTGCCCGGCCCTCACCACTAGTGTTTTGTTCCGAAAAGCTTTATCAAGCTGCTCCAAAACCAATGCTCATCCGCCTTGATCATCGTATCCAAAGTCTTATCTGCCTGTTCACTGAATTTCCTGATATTCTGTATCGTATCTGTAAAAGTCTTCACCGCCTTATCCCGCTTGTCTCCCTCCACCTCACTCAACTCCTTCAACACCGGAATCATCAGGTCCAATTCCCGTTTTTTCCGTTCTTTCACGATCTGTCGCGCCACTTTCCAGATATCTTTTTCGGCAGTAAAAAATTCCTTCCGTTCCCCGGGCACGATGACCTTCTGCACCAATCCCCAGTCCATCAGCTCCCGAAGATTCATATTTGCATTTCCCCGGCTGATGCTCAGCTGCTCCATGACCTCGTCCGCACTTAAATGATCCGGACTTACCAGCAGCAACGCATGTATCTGCGCCATAGTCCGGTTGATTCCCCAGTTTGTACCAAATCGCCCCCAGTTAGCAATAAATTGTGCTTTCGCTTCCGCCAGTTGCATATTCCTCCTTTATTTCAGTTCACTAGAACAAAGATAATTGAATTTTCTGAAGTTTCAGAAAAAATTGAAAGCTTATTTGGTTTCTGCCACTAACCGGAAGTTCTTTTGTGCAAGAAAGTAAAATAACCCAAAACAGGAAGTATCTCCGGAATTAATACTTCGGACAGCTATACTGTTTATCCTCCTTCTGCTTAAATTCCTTACCCTTGCCCGGTCGTATAACCAATGCCAGATAAAATCCTCCGTTCTGTACTTTGCTTTTGGAAAAGACATTGGCCCAGTTGTGTACCCCTAACAGCACCGGTCCTGCCTTCACCGCTCCACCTACCCATACTTTTCCGTCAGTGGTCACCGTTAGCGGCAGATAACCGCCCAGTTTTTTGGTTTCCCACCGGGGCGTAACAGCCAATAAAGTCATTTCTTTGGTGAACAATCTTGTTCCGCTGTTCGATCCCCCCAGATTGAGTGTCAGGTCTGCATTCAGCGAAAAATGGTCTTGCAGCGGCCGGTCCACATTAATTACCAATCTTGCCGGATTGTACACAGTGAATAGCCCACGCAACTTAGAAATGCTATTGACGATGGTCGCCAGGCTATCATTAAACTGCGCCAGGTGGCCGATATTATTGAATTTGTCATTCAGGATATCATCGGTCACGCCGGTTTTGGGATTGCTCGCTGCCCTGCTCTGTGATCCGTATGCATACCTGTTCGCTCCGATATCCAGCAGGCTCACGCCTATTTTCCATTCGTAACCGAAATAGTCGTCATCATCCCCATAAACAGGCACGGCCTGTGATTTCACCAGGTACTCCACACCCAGGTCCACAGCCGCGCCCGGCCGGGTATGGCTGAGAAAGTTCTTTAAATTGGTAGCAGTGCTCTGGTTATCGTGCCAAAAATCGTAGTTGGAGGAATACCCGTATTTGGCGCTACCCGCAGCCAGGTTATAAATGGGCTGGTTACCCTGGACCGAAGGGGCCGTCGCCGCATTGGCCAGCTGAAGATAGGCGCCGGAAATACCTCGCATAAGCTTCAACGTGACACCTGCATTCAAGCGGCCGTAGGCATCATCCCATACCGTCCTGCTGTAAGTGCCATATAATTCCAGCCAGCTGCTGGTCACCATATTGGCACTGTAGGTGTTGTTCCCGTTGATGTTGAAATACTGATTCAGGGTCTGCAACGAATCGTTGTAATTGGCCGTTCCCGTCCTCACTGTTGCATAACCCCGCAGATTAGCGCCAAACGAAATACCCTGTTTACGGCCCAGGGATAACCGTACATTCAGTAAATGCACATTGTAGTTAACGGTTGCAAAACGCTTGAAGTTGCCACCCTTCCAGTTATATCCGATGGTGTCAGGATGAAACTTCAGATAAGAATAATTACTGAAAGTCACCGCATTGGTGCTATTCTTTACCTGCGTGGAAAATAAGGTTATATCCCAGGGATAAGGCGTGCTGAGGATAGAGGCCGGGTTATTGGCAACTCCCATTGCTCCCGCAAATGGCGACCCCTCTATGGCATGATAGCCCTGTGCCCATCCCCCCAACCAAAACACCAACCCCAATAATATTCCTGTTAATCCCTTTTTCATTCGTTATTGACGTCTTTTTATCGGTCGAATGGACAAATATGATAATTCAATTGAAAGTCAAAGGATTTGACGGGTCTTTTCGGTGGGATATAGGGTAGGGCGTCTATTGTGTCACTTAAAAAGGCTGACCGTGCGTTTGCCTGATTAAAAATGAAACCAGCTTTGGGAAAGGCTTAAGTAAAGATAATAAAAGGTTGGCACGTGACTCACTGCTAAACCAACGTTGCAGTAATCTGCCCATCCAGAGCCGCCTGCCGAATTGTCTGTTCCATTGGTCTGAATATTCCTGTTCCATCTCATATCTCGCCAATTGCCCTTGCAGAAAGGCATTTATAGAGTAAAAAGCAATCTTACTACCGTGTAAGGCCATGCTCATCCCATTTCCAGACAAGGGGGGTACCATTCCGGCTGCGTCCCCGATGAATAAAATATGTCCTTCCACCTGTGTTCTTTTTTCAAAACTGATCTGGGATATCGTTACCGGCTGCCCGAACAATGGTTTCATCGAAGAGAACAAGTGCTCCAGATAAGGGTTCTGCCGCAATATTTTCTTTTCCATTTCCGGGATAGAATTGCCGCTGATACGCAGGTTCTCCGCCGTTGTCATATAACACAGGCAACACTGGTCGTCCTCGATACAGGAAACACCGCAATACCCGTTTTTGAAATGGTGTAATCCGATCAGGTCTGCAGGGAACTCTCCTTTTACATGATATTTAACGCCTACATAGTTATTCAGCCGCGTCGACCTTTTCCGGATAAAGGTACGTTGCCACTTGATGTCCAGGTTGCTTCGCTTGCCAAAAGTTCCGCAGGCGACAGCCGAATAAAATGTCCCTGCGCTGGTCTGGACGCAGAACTGCGACTTTTCAAAGACGATGTCCGTCACTTTTACCGACTCATACAGGTCCACCCCGGCCGACCGGGCAATACCCGCCAATGCCGCATCTATCTTGTACCGGCTGATGCCAAATCCACCCAACGGCAGCTCCTGCTCCAGCGACTGTCCATTGGGGGAAGACAACAACAGCCGGCGAATGATCGGAAGATTCCAGTCGCTCAAAGGCAGGCCCAGCTCCTCCAGGAAATTCCAGCTCTCCAAAGAGATATACTCCCCGCAAACTTTATGATAAGGATAGGTCTCCTTTTCAAATAAAGCTACGCGATAACCGGCTCTCACCAGTTGGATAGAAAGCGCCAGCCCCGCCAGCCCACCGCCTGTTATAATGACGTCATACATAATGATCAATTATCTTCCTGCCACCAGGGATTGCCGCCGGCCCCTGCCTTCCACCAACCATCTGAATGCCCATTTCCACCGCAGGGAATACTCCCCCGTCCCCGCTTCGCGTAATAGCTTTTCCCATTCGGTACGGCTAAATCCGCGTAATACGGATAAAGGAGCATCATTCTTAACCAGATAACTTCGCGAAAACCATCCCGTCAGCAGCCGGATGGAAAACCAGGCCAGCCGGTGACGCTGCAGATCGTTGATAAACCATCCCACACCTGCATTTGCCTCCATCCATCGCAGCATGCTCACCAGCTCTTCATCGGTGAAATGATGACAGAACAGGGAAGAAAAAAGAATATCCGGTTTTCCGTTGGCAAACACCACTTCCCGGTAATCCGAATGCACCCAATGGGCATCCCCTTCCTGCCATCTTTCTCTCGCCACCGCGATGCAATGTGCATTGTTATCGATACCGGTCACTTCCACCGTCATACCCTGCTTCCTGCACCACCGGCTCAATACCCGCAGATTATCTCCGCCGCCGCAACCAATTTCACAGATGCTTATCCGCCGGCGCCTGTCGGGCAAACGGTTCATACCCCGCAATTCCATCACACCAAGCAAGTCCTTCAGACCTCGTATACTTATCGCATGACCACCCAGCCAGGTATTGATGATATCCAGCTCCCGCATGTTGCGCTCGATATCTGCAAAAGGGATATCGTCCCGGTCCAACAGCTCCTTTTCATAACTGCGTTGTGAAAAATCGGGTTTGCCGGCCATACTTATTTACGTTAGTTTGTTTCCCCGATAAAAGTTTCCATGGTCAGCCCGGGACCAAACGCTGCCCCGAATATACAATTTGGCCGGGTATAGTCCATTGTATCTAAAATAGACTTCAGGACAAATAAAATGGTGGGTGAGGACATATTCCCAAACTTATTCAGGACTTCATAACTGGCATCCAGGTGCCCGTTGGTGAAGGAAAGACTTTTATAAATGGCGTCCAGTATCTTTTTACCCCCCGGATGCACGCACCAGTGACTCACTGCTGAGTATGGTTTTCCGCTCTGTTTCAACGCATTCCCCACCAGACCGGCAAAATCCGCCCGGATCAGATCGGTGACATAGCTGGTCAGCGTCATCCGGAACCCGGTCGAAGACAGGTCCCAGGTCATTTCCTTTTTACCCTCCGGCACAATTTCCGAATAAAAATGACTCAGCCGCATCCCTTTCCCCTCATAGTCATCGGGGGCTATCAGCGCTGCGGCCGAACCGTCCGCAAACAGCAGGCTGGATAACATATTGTCGAGCGTCGGCTCCTGCTGAAAATGAAGCGTGCATAATTCCGTGCAGACGATTAACACTCTGGCTCCCGGAGACGTACGGACAAGAGCATCCGCCAGTTTCAAAGCATGCACGGCCGCATAACAGCCCATAAAATTCACCGATGTCCGGAATACCGTCTGTGGTAATTGCAGCGCTTCCACCAATTCCAGGTCCAGTCCCGGTGCGCTCATGCCTGTGCAACTCACTGTGATCAGGTGAGTTATCTCCCGGGGATCCATTGGAGTGCCCTCCGGGGTTTCCCCGGCCTGTCCGGCTCCCTCCAGGCAGTGGCGTATAGCCTGCAGCGAGAGCGGTTTTGCATGCTGCCGGTACAATTTCATCCGCAGTTCCAGGGAAGGAAAGGGTTCCAGATTCTCTGTGGGCGGATAAAACTCCCATTCCCCGGCAGGACGTGAATAATCGGGGATAACAGACCATCGGGTGCTGATACCGCTTTGTTGATAAAGGAACTTTAACTTTCTGCTGTTTTCCTTCTCCAGCGCATAAATATGCTGCATAAAGGGCAGGATATCTTCCTGTCGGTGTACAAAGGCAGGAACTGCCGTTCCTATTGAAATAATCTTACTCAAAATAAGGCGGTTGATTTATATACGTATTTTACTGCCGCAAAGATGGGACCATATTATCCCATCAGCAACACGGCGATAAAGCCCGCATTCGTGCATACTGACGCGATCATATTCATCTGCATCGTATTGGTATAGCTGGCCTCAGCCGGGTTCCGCCATACTTTGACGGCCCATATAAGAAAGTAAACGATCACAGGCAGCATGCAGGTTGCCAGCACCTGAAATTCTCTTATTTGCAGCGTTAAAAGAAAATAATGGGCCAAAAGAAGAAAAGCAATACTATAAACCAGGCCCGTGAAAATAAAACTGCCCCGGTAACCCAGCACCAGGCTCAGGGTTCTCACTCCATCCTGCCGGTCCGCCTCATGTTGATAGATCTGCGTCAGCGGATAAAATCCGCCCAAAAGCAAAGCGCAGGCCACCATCGCCTCCACCGGCGGATGCAGGCTTTCCTGCAAAACTGCCGGCTTATGGCTGCCATGGTACACCAGGAAAAAGACGAGTGCTCCCTGGCAGCTTATCACCGTGAGATAACCGATAAAAGGATATTTTTTTAGCCGGATTCCCCGATAACTATAGGCCCGGGAGGCGAGAATATACACCGCCAGCCCCGCGACAAAATACGGGCTGATAAAAAAGCCCAGCAACAGCGCTGTTATATCCATCCCCAGCGTCACCCAATAGAGTTGCCTGGTCGGCTGTAAGGGATTTTTGACCCCTCCGACAGGAGTCGTGTCTCTGTCCATCAGGCTATTGTAGCCATTGCTGGCAGGATAAACCAGCACATGCAATAGAAAAAAGATCAACAATGCCCGGCCCCAGCTTCGGTTGTCTGCCACCTGTCCAAGCGCAAACCAATACACCGGCATCAGGAAAAAAGAAAAATGCAGGCGCAATAGCTGCAGGGTCGAGGTTTGTAGTTTCTTCATAATGCAGGCGCTTCCACCGGAGCGGAAGGCAGAGGTTTGTATTTTAGCGTAATTTGTTCGTAAAATATCTTGAACCACACGACAATCCCCATAACCGCTTTTATCCCATATGGCCGTACAAATTCATTCCTGACGGGCGCCGGAACCAGGTCCGACACTGACATCGTTATCAGGAAAAAGGAGAGGATCAGCAACACCCGGTTCAGGAGATCGGAACGCTGCGAAAAATACCAGATACCGATGCCGGCCGTGACGATGACAAAAGTCGGCGACTCAGCCTTATGATTGAAGATCACCATCCAGATCAATACCGAAGCCAGATATAACAGCCGGAAAGTATAATCTTTGTACCGGCTTATATGTATTAACGGCAGCAGGAAAAGAAGCAACCCGATCAGCGTTACGCTGTTCTTCAAAGAAGTCAGGTGAAACCAGCTTTCCAGGATTCCCATCAACGAGATACCCATCGAGGCCGACCGGTCGTTTAACAGCAGGTTCAACCAACTGTGGTACAGGAAACCCAGCTGATGAGTATTGATAAACAGCAAAGGCAGCAGGGCAAACAGGATCATCCAGAAGATCGACCAGCCTGCCAGCCGCAGTTTACCAGGATAAAAAAGATAGAAGACAAAAGCCAGCACGCCGTAGATTTTTATATAGAACGAGAAAACAATGCAAAGGGTTGACAGGGCATACTTCGATCGTTCTGCCAGCGCAAGGGCGAGCACGATCAGGCCGGCCATCAGTCCATTGCTTTGCGTATTCTGGATCGAGAGCAACATTTCCAGCAGCGAAAACAATAATATCCAGCTCTTTTTTTCATCGTCAAGATTTGGCAACAACCTGACCCCGGCAAAAAGACACAAGGAATTAATGAGGTTCCACAACAGCAGGCCTATCGAATCCGGCATCCACGACAATATTCCGAAGCACAGCGCAAATGCAGGACTGTACTTGTAGATCCCAGTGTTCGTCGGGGAATAGCTGATAGATGTCCTTTCCCTGCAAGAGATGGTAGAACGAAAGCTTGAAGATGCGGAAATTATTGTAAGAGATATAAGAATGGCCGCCGGGAATGTAAACCTTTGGTCCGGAAAACAGGCCCTGCGCCGTTGCAATCACGGAGATCAGGACATAGGCGAACAATACAACCGAAAGATTTTTGGAATGCCAGGTTTGGAGTAGGCTCTTCTTGGTGAGTGACATGGTTCGTATTTAATTTCCATAAGGGGTCATGCCTGCACAGTCGCAGTCCTTTTCGACAGGCACCTGTAGCAGGCTGGAAAAGTGTTTGTAAAAACCGATCCGGTCTTCCCGGTTTTTTTTTATTTCCGGGTCCTGGCTCCTGCACTCGATGCCACCGTTGATGATATTGATCGTCATCCCGAAACCCGCCTTGCGTCCAAGTTTACTGTCTTCCGCATCCGGCTGCCATTTCCCGCAGATCACGTCATGACAGGAAGGTTTGGGTTTTTGTGCCCTCATCCAGAACCAAATGGCTGTCCGGAAGGAAATGACCCCGTCGTGGCTTACCAGTTCCGGCTTCGCCAGTAAAGGCAAACCCAATTCGGCGCCGGCCAGCCCATAATTATAAGCATAACTCAACTGCAGGGGCCCCCTGCCATAATAGGATTTCCCGGGCGCCGGCTGATAGGGACTGGTTCCTCCCGTATTATATACCGTGCAGTGCCCGGTGAGGCAAGCCTGCTCTTCCGTATAATAAAGTCCCCAGGCGTAGGCACCGCCTTTCGAACCAACGCCTCCGTTGGTGGTCTCATGTGCGGCGTGCGCAAAAAAAGCCGCCAGTTCCCGTTTACGAATCACCGGATCACCTTCTCCGGCAAATAAAGGAAAACTGGCAGCTGCTTTTATAAATGCTTCGTAGCTGTAGAGCGGATGATGATGCGGGAAGAATTCTTCGTACTGTTCTTTGGAAAGAAGAGACGTAATATCCGTCCGCTCCGCCCGGTAAAAAGGCATTAGCCCTACCGGCAACCATCCCGTAAGCAACAAGAGGTAAAGTTTCATCTGTTGATTTACCGCTAAACTAGGTAAATTCTACCACTTCTCGTCCCCGGCACTCTGGTTGATGTCGAAGGGGAAATTAGTATCATCCTGAGTCTTGATATCTTTTTTGGGCGCTGGCGTCGACAACATACCAGGGTTTGGCCTGGTCCGCTGCGGCTGGTCCGGACGTTTCCTTTCCGGGAGGGCTTTTCTCACAGGCTGTTGCGAAACAGCACCCGGCTGTTGCGAAACAGCACCCGGCTGTTGTCCGCCTTCGTGAACGGCCTGCTGTGCCTCCTGTACCGGTTGCTCAGGGCGTTTGACCAAAGCTGGCTTCCCACCTCTGTTTTCACCCATCGGCGGACGACTCTGCTGGCTCTGCTGCCTCTGCCTTTCACCGCCATTGCCAACCTGCTGTCCGGATGGCCTTCTGCCATTACCATTCTGCTGGCCGCCACCCCCTTTTCTGCGGGGATCGCCACCTCTATTGTTCTGCTGGCCCCTGCCTCCATTCCTGCCGGAAGAATTGCCGGCGGAATTGCCTGAACCGGCAGCCATCACAGGCGCACCGGAAAAAGCACCAGACATGACATGCGGATGATCTTCCACGACCGGGATCGGCCTGGCTATCAGCTTCTGAATATCCCGGAGAAATTCCCTTTCCTCCTCATCGCAGAAGGACAAGGCAATACCATTGGCGCCGGCTCTACCTGTCCGGCCTATACGATGAACATAAGTTTCAGGAACATTGGGTAATTCGAAATTGATGACATGTGTCAGCTCATCGATGTCGATACCCCGGGCGGCAATATCCGTTGCCACCAGGATCCGGGTCTGCCTGGTCTTGAAATTCAACAGCGCCCGCTGCCGGGCATTCTGTGACTTATTGCCGTGAATGGCTTCAGCACGGATGCCGGCCCGGACCAGCCCCTGCGCTACCTTGTCTGCACCATGTTTGGTACGGGTGAACACCAGGGCCGTAGGAATGGCCGTGTTTTTCAAAATGTGCAATAGCAAAGACTTCTTGTCTTTCTTTTCGACAAAATACAAAGACTGCTGGATCGTATCCGCAGTAGAGGAAACCGGTGTGACTTCCACCTTTGCCGGATTGACAAGAATGGTATCCGCCAGCTTCTGTATCTCCGGCGGCATCGTAGCGGAGAAGAATAGCGAATGACGTTTCGGAGGCAGCATCTTCAGTACTTTCCGGACATCGTGTATGAAACCCATGTCCAGCATTCTGTCCGCTTCATCCAGTACAAAATACTTGATATCGCGAAGACTGATGTAACGCTGTTCGATGAGGTCCAAAAGACGGCCCGGAGTAGCCACCAGGATATCCGTACCTCTTTGTAAAGCCTGCACCTGGGCCTGCTGTGGTACACCGCCAAAAATGACCAGGTGTTTCATCCCGGTGTATTTGCCATAAGCGCCAAAAGATTCGTCGATCTGGATGGCCAGCTCACGGGTAGGCGTAAGTACCAGTGCGCGGATGGGGCGTGTTCCCCCCTGCCGGGTCTCGGCAGTAATACCTGCGGCATCTTCACAAAGAAGCTGCAAAAGTGGAAGGGCAAAAGCCGCTGTCTTACCGGTCCCCGTCTGGGCACAGCCAAGAAGGTCTCTTCGCTCGAGTAAGATAGGTATAGCCTGTTGTTGAATGGGCGTGGGGGTGATATATCCCTCATTGTCCAATGCTTTTAACAAAGGCTCAATTAGATTGAGATGTTGAAATGACAAAATGATAACTATTTAAATTGAATAAAGGCCCATCTACTCATCAATATCCTTCGGGCGTTATTACAGAAGGTTGTCACGAAAGTGATTAGAAAGGAATAAATAACAGACGCAAAGGTAAGTAATCTCCCATAAATATGCAATTTTCCCCACAAGACCAAACCTTCCGGGTGATTATACTGATAATCAATAAGTTATAAAATAATGTAAAAAAAAGAGGAAATTTTTAAAAAAAACATGCGGTCTAATTGGGCCGCATCAAAAAAACACTTATGTTTGTGTTGTCAACGGTGAAACGATAAAAACGGCGCTGTCAAAGGCCACTCCCGATAAAGATTTTTTAGTTCCGAAGTTTGGTTGGAACAGCAAGGACACAGTTCTTAAGGGCCTTTTGTTTCTACAGAAGACCTAAAAGGATAAGGTTTAATAGGCCGCCTCATTTCTATGAGGCGGCTTTATTTTTTGGGGTTATCGCCAAGTTTTGGCGGGAGTTGTGGGGCTTCACTTAAAACTAATGTGAAACTGCCCGTCAATCTCATAATAATAAGAATGATCCTGTCTGGAGAACCTGATTGGCGCACCCAATTCTTTTAACACTTTTAGATATTCATAAAGGCTGCGCTCAGAAATTCCCATTTTCCGGGCAAACTCGGGCGGAGAGCCCGTTCCTTTTGTTCGAATAAATTGGTCCAGCTGCAGTAGAAGGTTAAGGTATTGCTTCATAAACGGTAAAATTAATTACTACGTCAGAAGCCTTAACCCTTTAAAAATACAGTAATCCAAGTTTTAGATCATCATCCGCAAAGGCTCTTCCAGATAGCTTTTCACCGTCTGCAGGAAAGCAGAACCCAAGGCTCCATCCACCACCCGGTGGTCACAGCTCAACGTCAGCTTCATTACATTACCCGGAATAATAGCCCCATTCTTTACAACCGGCACCTGCTGAATCGCGCTAACAGCCAGGATGCAGGCATCCGGCGGATTGATGATCGCCGTGAACTCATCCACGCCGAACATACCCATATTCGAAATAGTAAATGTGCTTCCTTCCCAATCCGCAGGTTGTAATTTCTTGGCCTTAGCGCGCTGCGCCAGGTCCTTCACCTCTGCAGCTATTTGTGACAAACTCTTTAAGTCTGCAAATCTCACCACCGGCACCAACAATCCATCTTCAATAGCGACCGCTACTCCAATGTTCACGTGATGGTTGATGCGGATTTTGTCTCCCAGCCAGCTGCTATTGATGGCCGGATGCTGTTTCAGCGCAATAGCTACCGCCTTTAACACAATATCATTGAAAGAAATCTTTACCGGAGATACTTCGTTCATCCTTGCCCTGCTTTCCACGGCTTTGTCCATGTCGATCGACATCGTTACATAGAAATGGGGAGCCGTAAATTTGCTTTCAGCGAGCCTTTTGGCAATACTCTTCCGCATTTGCGAAACCGGAACTTCATCATAGCTGACTTGCCCGATGCTTGCAGGGATAACAGCCGATTTTCCACCCGTTGCAGGCTGGCCGGCATTGGCTGCCGTAGACGTTGGAGTCGCCTTGCCGGTAGGGACATAACTATCTACGTCTTTCTTTACAATACGACCATTATCACCGCTGCCCGGGACTTGTGAGATATCGATCCCTTTTTCTGCAGCCAGTTTTTTAGCCAGCGGAGAAGCCTTGATACGGCCATCAGCGCTAACAGAAAGTCCGGAATGTGCCGGCTCTGCAACAGCTTCCTGAGCCGTAGCCGGGGCAACAGCCGCCTCCGTTGTTTGTGAAGCGCCTGATGCGGCAGCGCCTGTCGCAATACCCGCGTTTTGCGCAACACCTGATGCTGCCGCGGTCTTGATCTTCTCCAGGTCGACTTTCTTCTCGTCTCCGATGACTGCCAGCAGAGTATTGATCGCTATCTTATCACCCTTCTGCGCACCTATATATAATAGTTTTCCTTCCTTATAACTTTCCAGCTCCATCGTAGCCTTATCAGTTTCAATATCAGCGAGGACATCTCCCTTCTTCACCATATCCCCGACCTTTTTATGCCAGTCGGCAATGACACCCTCCGTCATCGTATCGCTGAGACGCGGCATCAGGATCACCTCTTCCAGCTTGGACAAGTCCAGACCACCAGCTGCAGGAGCCGCTGCCGGGGCAGGAGAGGGGGCTGCTGCGGCTGGCGCAGGGGCAGCAGTTTTGTTTGCAGCGGGTGCAGGAGCCGCTGCTCCACCACCTTTTACCAGGGCTGAAATATCTTCTCCGGGGGCGCCGATAATAGCCAGCAGGTCGTCCACCTGTATCTTTCCACCTTTTTCCGTTCCGGTATATAATAAGGTCCCGTCTTTATAGCTTTCCAGGTCCATCGTAGCCTTATCGGTTTCAACTTCCGCCAGCAACTCTCCTTTCTTGACGGAATCGCCCACCTTTTTGTGCCATGCGGCAATCACTCCTTCGGTCATCGTATCACTCAACCGGGGCATTTTTATAACTTCAGCCATAACGCATTGTCTTATTTAGATAGAATGAATTGAAATCGAGCCGTGAAATTAAGACAAAAAAAATTGCCGGAAATGTGCTCCCCGGAAAATTAGCACATTTCCGGCAAACGGCTAAAATCTGTCCTGGCGGACAAGCTGCCTCCGGCAGCTTAGGGCGGCAATTCCCCATCCAAATAGCGCCCTATCAAACCGTTTTTACGTTGCCCGTCCGCTTTAAAACACCCCAGTGTTGCAATTCACCTTTGAAGGCCCGGCGTACGGCCCTGAACAGCACCAGCCAGGTCAACCAGCGCCAGATCAGCCGTTGCGGAATCAGCCAGATCAACCGGCTCATATTCTCCTTCTCGAAGCTAAACGCCAGCAGCGCCACCGCCAGGTCCACCAGCATAAAGACCAGGTAATAACCACCGATCTTTGACGCATTCCCGGTCAATAGGCCTACGATCATGAAAAAGTCGGCAAGCGGGATGACAAAAGGTATGATATATTGGAAGATTAGAATATTTGGCAGCGCTGCCCAACCCAACCAGCGGTATTTCCAGTTCAACAAAGCATCCCGGTTTTTCCAGAAGGTCTGCATGACACCATAACTCCAGCGAAACCGCTGTTTGAAGAACTGCTTCATCGTTTCCGGCGCTTCTGTCATTGCAATGGCCCGGTTGTCGTTTTCGATGACATAACCGCATCGCAGTATCTGGATAGTCAAATCACAGTCCTCCGCCAGCGTATCTGTTGTGAACCCCCCGGCTTCTTCAATCGCCTTCTTCCGGAAAGCGCCGATAGCACCTGGCACCACGGTTATCGCATTCAGGTAGGCAAACGCCTTGCGATCGAAATTCTGGCTGCTGATATATTCAATGGCCTGCCAGCGGGTCATCACGTTCACCTGATTACCTACCTTTACGTTGCCGGCAACAGCCCCGACTTTTGCGGCTTCCTGCCCGGTTTTCTTTCCACCGCGTGTCCCCCCGAAATGCTCCATGAGCAGGCTGACAGCATCCGGCTTCAGCTTGGTATCCGCATCGATACAGATTACGTATTCTGCTTTCGACTGACTGATGCCATAATTCAGGGCAGAAGCCTTCCCGCCGTTTGGTTTGGTCAGCACCTTCACTTTGGGATTACCCGCAAAAGCCGCGCTTACTCTTTCATAGGTCTGGTCATGACTTCCGTCGTTGACGAAGATTATCTCAAAATTGGGATAGTCCCCTTTCAGCAGGCTTTCCACCGAACCCACGGCATTGATCTCTTCGTTATAGGCCGGCACTATAATGCTTACCAGCGGCGCATCCGTACCGTCAGGCAACCAAAAAGGATGCAGCGCGTATTTTTTTTCCCTGAAATGTTCCTTGGTGGCAATGAACGCTATAAAAAGCACCCGGCTTACCGACAGCACCATGAATACGATAAACATGGAAAACAGAATATGACTGCTCCAGTAGCCCAGCTCGGCAAAGTAATAGTTGATCTGCAACAGATAAAAGCCGCTCTTTTTGGGTACCGGCGGCATTATATCGTCTCTTGTCTTACCCAGGTAATCGGCTACCGTAGTAAACTGAAAGCCTCTTTTTTGAAAGTATTCGATAATCCGGGGCAATGCCTCTACCGTAGCCGTCCTGTCTTCTCCGCCGGCATCATGCAGCAGGATAATGTTCCCGCTGAGACCCGCCTTCGTCATCTCATTCTTACGCCGGATCACCCGGTCGACAATACTGTCAGTCGGCGTGCCCGGCTCCCAATCCAGCGGATCGATGGATTCTCCTATATCCAGGTAATTCTGTTTTCGTGCAATGGCTATCGGTATCAGCTCCTCCCATTTCTCCGGCTCGAAATCCGCGTTGTAAGGCGCCCGGAACATGATGGTCGAACGCCCCGTGATACATTCGATCAGCAGACGCGTCGCTTCCATCTCGAGGATGGCCCGCCGCTGGCTGACTTTTGCAATATTGGGGTGGGTGAAAGTATGATTGCCGATCTCATGCCCTTCCTTAAATTCCCGTTTTACGATGGGTATATTGTTCTCAGCGTTGATGCCCACCACAAAGAAAGTGGCCGGTACATGATACTTGCTAAGGATGTCGAGTATCCTGGGCGTATAGCTGGGGTCCGGTCCATCATCAAAAGTGAGGATCAGCTTCATAGAGTCCAGCGATCCATACTTTCTGGCTACAAATCGAGAAGGCAGACTGTCGTAACTTTCTTCGCTGATCAGCATTTCTCCTGTATTGACTTCCGGCGTGATCCGTCCATTGGTAGGCGTGGCGATGATATCCAGTACTTCCCCGGAGCCTTCATAATCTACGAAGTCGGCATTTGTCATAGCATCGACCTTACTGAACTCGGAGAAGTTGAAATGCCCCATTACCGACTTCTGCATGTCCTCGTCATAGAAATACCATGTTCTGGGGTCCTCGTCACCAAGTCGCCACAGGGCCGTTCCGGCTAACCCATATTCCGTGGCAAACCGCAAGGCATTAAAGGTCGTAGCAGCATCTGTGAATTGCACCTGGTGTCGCACATTATTCTCGTCATCATAGTCGTAGTGCAGATTGTAAGAGTCGTCATCGAAGTCGATCTTCGCTTCCTCATCCTTTGCCGTATACAATGCCTGCTGGTAGCTCACCGTCCGGGATGACATCTCTTTCCCTATTCGCCAGTCATAACCATAAGCAGCAAGACAAAGGATCAGCTTTTGAATGGGGATATTCTTAACGGCCTCGTCCACGGCCCCCTCGATCCATTTCTGATGCGCAATGGGCCCCGGGCCGGACGCGTCCGAAAACTGGTCATACGCCATTAAGAAAATATAATCGTTGTATTTGGACAGCTGCTTAAAATTGTAGTCCTCGTTGAAAGGAATTACGTCCTGGGTCACCAGCAAGTTCCGCTCGTGCAAGTGCTCATACAGGTCTTTCTGGAAGGATACCAGCTTCTCGTTATTTTTTTCCTGCAGTTCCTCGAAGTCGACGTTTACGCCGATGAAGTCATTTTGTTGCAAAATCCGGGTTACATCGTTGATCAGCCGCTCCTTTTTTGCCGGGTCATTGATAATGCGATGCACCGCGTCTCCCCTGAACACTTCTTTAAAGTTATTAGACAGGATCGGCAATACCTTTACCCCGGACTTCTTCATCACATTCCAGGCCCTCGGATCGATATCCGTAAACACGGTATCCGCATTAGGATCGATAAAGATCCATTCCGGTATCACCAGGTTCATCTTGTCGATGTACTGCTGAAGAGAGAGAAAGGATTGGGCGTCCCAGTCTACATAAAATCCAGCCCGTATGCCTGCCGGGAATTTGTTGAAGGACCGGAAATTCGTATCCACATTTTTGGCGCGTAACGCCGCCAGCGAATCCCGCTTCGACTGACCGGGAAAAGCTCCCGCCCGGTAGGGCACTTTTTCGTTGATATATTTCCGGAAGCCCCCGTATTGTTCGATCAGGCTGTTCTTAAACAAAAAGGTTTTATTGGTGTCCAGCACCTTTTTGTACAGTTGGCTCTGTTCCGTAAGCCGGGGCAGCGCCGGCGTATAATTCCGTGAAACCGCGATATAGAAAATGACAACCCCCAGGATCATAACCAGAAGCACGATCCTGCCTCCCCATTTTAGCCGCTGCCAGCGGCCTGGTGAATTAGTTTGAAATATCTGTCTTTTTGTAGTAGAAGCTGGTGTCGGGTTACCTGTCATAGATGCAAATTGGCAAAATTCCCGCCAATAAGGGATATGTCAATAATCAGGGAGTAGTTTTTAACATTTCCTTCCATCAATAATCCAACTCCAGCCGCAAACGATCTTTCAGCTCTTTCACCAGGGGATACTGTTCAACTATCTGAATAAACTGTTCCCGCTTGTTCAACGGCTTTTCTGTCGGTTCCTCTTCATCATGCGCCCTTTCCTCCACGATCACGGCAAAGGATACGGTCTTGTTCGAAAACGCCTTTTGCAGGTGATCGGACAAGCTGCGTTTTTCCTGCTCGATAAACTTTTGCTCCAGGTTATTACTCGTTACGGCTTCAAATGTGCTCGCATCGATAATTCGTAAAGTGGCCAGTTCCAGGCTCTGCACGGCCGGATTCCGGTTCTCCCGCAGGTAATCGGCATATTCCTGCCATGCTTTGTGCAGGGATTCCACCTCCAGCGGCTTACTCTGATTACCTTCAGTGCTGGCCTGCCGGTCGGAAAACTGCTGTCTTATCCTCGACAACGACCCCAGCGAAACCCCACCGGCTGTTGGTATTTTACCCTGACTTCCTGCCGGATTGCCCGGCCTGTCACCTTCGCCTGCCGCCGCGCGCCCGGGCTCTTTTGCCATCGGACCGGCATCCTGCTGAGCGCTTGCCCCGGCTCCGGGCCCTTCAGCTCCCGTCTCAACCAGCAACTTTGCCCCCCCGTTCTTCTTCGCCGCGTCTGCTCCGGCCCGCGCGTCAACCCGCTTCACCGGCTCCATAGCCGGAATATTGCGGAAAGATACCGGTCTTAGCTGATCAGACTTTTTTTTTCCTGCGTCCCCATTTGTCATTGTTACCTGCAATGCCTGCGCCAGGTAACATAGTTTGATCAGGGCCAGCTCCACATGCAGCCGCTTGTTACGGGCCGATTTATAATTGATCTCCGCTTCGTTCAATACGTTCAGCGTACTGATCAGGTAGAGCGTATCCGTATTTTTTCCCACCGCCACATAACGGTCTTTGAAACTTTCCACCACTTCCAGCAGGGCCGCCACTTTCTCATCCTTACAAACCAACAGGTTCCGGACAAACTCCGCCAGTCCATTCAGCACCAGGTCCCCTTCAAACCCCTTCCGGTTGATGTCATCATAGATGAGCAGCGCATCTGAAAGATCCTGCTGCTGCATCGCATCCAGTATGCGGAAATAATAGTCGGCATCTAATATATTCAGGTGCTCCAGCGTGTTCCGATAGGTCAGCTCCCCATTGGTAAAGCTGACTATCTTGTCCAGGATACTCAAGGCATCCCGCATACAGCCCTCGCTTTTCTGGGCGATAACCTGCAATGCCGCTTTTTCCGCCTTTATCTCCTCCTTCTTACAGATTTCGTCCAGGTGATCCACCGTGTCCGCTGTAGTGATCCGCTTGAAATCGAAGATCTGGCAGCGGGAGAGGATAGTAGGTAATATCTTGTGTTTTTCCGTCGTCGCCAAAATGAAGATGGCATAGGGCGGCGGCTCTTCCAACGTTTTCAGAAAGGCGTTGAAAGCCGAGGTGCTTAACATATGCACCTCATCGATAATGTATACCTTGGACTTACCTTCCTGGGGTGCAAAACGCACCTGCTCGACCAGCGACCGGATATCATCCACTGAGTTATTACTGGCGGCGTCCAGCTCGTGAATGTTCAGGGAAGTACCGTCATTAAAGGTTACACAGGAATGACATGTGTTACAAGCCTCACCTTCCGGGGTGACATTTTCACAATTGATAGTTTTTGCTAATATCCGCGCGCCGGTGGTCTTACCGACTCCCCGGGGACCACAAAATAAAAAAGCATGCGCCAAATGCCCATTCCTGATAGCATTTTTCAGGGTCGTCGTGATATGCGACTGCCCCACTACCGTCGAAAAATTCTGGGGCCTGTATTTTCGCGCCGAAACGATAAATTTATCCATTAGTTTAGCTCCTGTAGCAAACGTACAGCAAATCCTAAAACAGGCAATGAATGGGCCATAATTTCTTACGGCCTCCCGGATTTCTTACCTTCGGTGGCCTTTCTTAAAAAATTAGTTGAGAAAAAATTTGGATTATTTACATTGTTAAGTAAATTTGTATCGTTAATATTTTGATATGGGAATCCCCGAACGCAAAGAAAAACAAAAGCTGGAGATCCGGAAACTGATTTTGGACGCCTCCATGAAACTGTTCGTGGAAGAAGGGTTTGGCAACGTCACGATCCGCAAGATCGCCGACCTCATCGAATACAGCCCCACCACCGTCTATTTATATTTTAAGGATAAAGACGAGATATTCTTCAGCCTCCATGACATCGGCTTTCAGAAAATGGAAGAGATGAACAAAGACCTGGGCTCTATCAACAATCCTTTGCTACGCCTGCATAAAATGGGGGAGAATTATCTGGAATTCGGGATACAAAACCCGGAATATTATAACCTCATGTTTATTCAGGACGAGCCCATGAACAAAATTACCGAGCTCGGCTGTGACTGGGTCAGGGGCGATATGGCTATCAATCGCCTCAAAGAGACGGTCACCGAATGCATGGATAAAGGGTATCTTATAAAAGGAGACCCACTCCCGGTAAGTCTCGCTATCTGGAGTTTTGTACACGGCCTGGTCTCCCTGGCCATCCGCGGACGCATGGAAAAATTCGTGCCCGGAAAGGAAATGATCCTGCCCGTAATGAAACAAGCGCTCAATTGGTTCGTGAATAATATAGAAGTTAGCCCGGGCTGAGGCCCTTTTTTTTGCGCGTTAAATGAACAATGTTAACTTAATTTATATAATTAATAAATAGAACATTATGCCAAAGCCAGCCTTCTTGCTCCTGCTTGTTTTTTCCGCCAGCCTGCAACAGCTTCCGGCTCAGCAGGCCGCCGGCCCGCAATCCATCCTGGACACCTATCTCCGCACCGGCCTCGACAGCAACCTTGCCTTACATCAACGTAACTTCGACCTGCAGCGCGCCCAACTCGATCTCAAAAGAGCCCAGTCCCTCTTTTACCCCCAGGCAAGCTTCAACTCCCAATACACTGTCGCCGATGGCGGCCGCACGATAAACATTCCTGTTGGGGACCTGGTCAACAATGTTTATTCGACCCTCAACCAACTCACCAATTCCAACAAATTTCCCCAGGTAGCCAACCAGTCGATCCAATTTCTGCCCAATGACTATCATGACACGAAGATGGAAATCACTTTGCCCATCCTCAATACAGAGCTACAGCATAATAAAGAGATCAGCAACGAAACCATTAACGCCCGCCGGGCAGATCGCGATGTCTACCGCCGCGACCTGGTCCGCAGCATCCGCCAGGCTTATTATCAATATCTGCAAGCCGGTAAAGCAGTCGATATCTATAATACAGCCCTTAACCTCGTAAAAGAAAACCGGCGGGTCAGCGAAAAATTCGTCGAAAATCATATGGCTACCCGGGAGATGGTCCTCCGCGCCCAGGCCCAGGTAAGCGAAGTCGAAGCGTCTTATATTGAAGCAGGCAACCTTCGCCGCAATGCCGCCGCTTATTTTAATTTCCTCCTCAACCGACCCCTGGACAGCGAAGTCCTGACAGATTCTACCCTCATGGCGTTGAACTCGTCCGCTACACCTGCCGCATCCGCACTTACCAGCCAAACCTCCGCCACCGGCGACCTCCTCGCCCATCGCGAAGAATTCAACCGGCTCAAAAGCTTTCAAAAAATAGCAGCCTCCAACCTGAAATGGGATCAGGCCTATCTCGTGCCCAAACTCAATGCCTTTTATGACATCGGCTTCCAGGGCTTTGGCTTTCGTTTCAACAGCTCCCAGTTCTACCAACTGGCCGGCATTCAACTCGTATGGCCGTTGTTTAAAGCGAATGACAACAAATACAAGATTCGCCAGGCCCGGATAGACATGGCTACCCTCGACGAACAATACAAGGAGTTGACCGGGCAGGTTAGCCTCGAACAGGAAACGACCATGAATAATTATAATTCAGCAATAGAATCCCTGCATTCCCTTTCCGATGCAGTGGGCAGCGCCCGCGAAGCCTATCGCCTGGCCGAACGGCGCTTCAACGAAGGACAGGCTTTGCAAATAGAGATCATCGATGCCCGCACACAGATGACAAATTCCGAGATCCGCTATTCATTGGGCCGGCTCACGGTCCTGAACAGAGCCGCCGACCTCGAACGTTTCACCGCATCATATAAATTCTAACCAATTCCCACATCTCCAAACAACAAGTATATGAACACGAAACTGCCAGACGCCCTCCGCTATCTTCTTCCGGTCATCCTTGCTTTCAGTATGGTGAGCTGCGGTCACAACATCGCCGCGGTCACCCCGCCGGCAGACGAACCCATCCCGGTAAAACTACAACCGGTGACCACGGGCAACCATAATCGTATCCTGCAATATTCGGGACTCATCGCGTCCAATTCAGAGGCGCACCTGTCTTTCAAGATCGGGGGCATCATCTCGAAGATTTATGTAAAGGAAGGCGATCACGTTGCCGCCGGCCAACTGCTGGCTACGCTTGACCTCACCGAGATCGATGCCCAGGTGCAGCAGGCAACCCAAAATGTCGAAAAATCACAGCGTGACGAAGGCCGCATGACCAACCTTTACCGGGACACCGTCGCCTCCCTCGAACAGCTGCAAAATATCCATACCCAGCTTACCGTAGCTACGGAAGCTTTGCGCATAGCCCGTTTCAACCAGCAGTATGCCCGGATACAAGCTGCTACCAGCGGTACGATCCTGCAGAAGCTGATGAATGAAGGAGAATATGCCTCCTCGGGTACTGCCGTGTTAGTGTTCAATGGCACAGGACAACAAAATGACTGGGTCGTTCGGTTTGGTGTGTCGGATAAAGACTGGGCCATCCTTAAAAAAGGGGATAAAGCTACTGTTACTATCGACGCCTATCCCGATCAGCCCTTTTCCGGTGTGATCACCAAGTTGGCCGAAGGCGCTGATCCCAATGGGGGAACCTATGCAGTGGAAGTAACTGTAGCACCCGGTGGACACAAGCTGGCTCCGGGACTATTCTGTACCCTCCAGCTACAGCCTCCTGCCAGTAAGAGCTTCCTATTTATCCCGGCATCAGCGCTTGCAGAAGGCGACGGAAATAGAGGATTCGTGTATACACTGAACGACGACAAAAGGACCGTAAGGAAAATACCCGTTCACATTGCCTGGCTGCAGGGGGACTTCATCGCCATCAGCAGCGGACTGGAAAATGTACAACAGGTAATAACCAATGGGGTAGGCTACCTCACAGAGAATTCGATCGTCCAACTTTCTTCTGACAACAGCATCCCGAATAAATAAACGAATTTCCATGAATCCGAATAATCATAAGCGCCGGGGTCTCACTGAATTCGCCGTCCGTAATTACCAGTTCACGCTCATCGTATTCGTGATGCTGGCCGCCATCGGCATTAATTCCATGCTTAACATGCCAAGGGGCGAAGACCCCGATACCGAAGCACCCACCTTCTCCGCCATCGTCATCTACCCGGGCACCAGCCCCAAAGACATGGAAGAGCTGGTCGTCAATCCCATCGAAAAAAGATTCAACGCGATGGACGATGTCAAACGCATCCGCAGTACCATCGACGACGGCCTGGCTGTTGTGCAAGTTGAATTTAAATACGAAACGAACCCGGATAAAAAATACCAGGATGTCATCCGCGAGCTCAATGCCGTTCGCCCCGATCTCCCCCAGGATGTCCTCAGTATCGACATCCAGCGTTTTACCCCTTCGGATGTCAACATCCTCCAGGTAGCCCTGCTCAGCGAGTCTGCACCGTATAAGGACCTCAAAGAATGGAGTAAAAAACTGAAGGAAAGACTGGAGAAGATAAAGACGCTCAAGAATGTAGACAATTGGGCCTTCCCGCAACAGCAGGTTCGCATATCCCTCAATCTCGAAAAACTTTCCCAGAGCCGTATTCCGCTGAATGCCGTGCTGCAGGCTATCCAACGGGAAAACGTCAATATCCCCGGCGGCAGCATCGATATGGGGGCAAGAAAATTCAATGTAAAGACCAGCGGGGATTATAAAAGTATCGACGAAATAAAGAATACGATCGTCAGCAGCGCCGGCGGCAAGATCATCTATGTGAGAGACATCGCTGATGTCTCATTCAATTACGAAGAACAAAATTATATCGGCCGGCTCAACGGAAAAAGAGGCGTCTTCGTTACCGCCAGCCGCAAATCCGGCACTAATATCTTTGCCATCGAAAAGGAAATGGACAAGGTATTGCAGAAATTCAGGCAGGAATTACCTCCTTCCATCGCCTATGAAAAAAGTTTTGACAATGCTCAGAGTGTCCGGACCCGGCTTGGGCATTTCGCCCGCGATTTTGGGATCGCCATCCTGCTGGTCCTGATTACCCTTTTGCCCCTGGGACCTCGTGCGTCCATTGTAGTTATGGTGTCCATACCGCTGTCCTTACTCATCGGCTTGTTCCTGCTCGATCTCTTCCATTTTACGATAAATCAGCTCAGCATTGTAGGGATGGTTGTCGCCCTGGGCTTATTGGTGGATGACAGCATCGTAGTGGTAGAAAACATCGAACGCTACCTTCGGATGGGATACTCGCGGATAGATGCTGCTATTGCCGCCACCCGGCAGATAGGGCTGGCTGTGGTGGGCTGCACGGCTACGCTCATATTCGCTTTCCTGCCGCTCATGTTCCTTCCCGAGGCGTCGGGTGACTTCATCCGCAGCTTGCCTGCTGCCGTCGTTACTACTGTGCTGGCCTCTCTTTTTGTATCACTCACGATCGTGCCATTCCTATCCAGCCGTATTCTCAGCAGTCACGAGCATCCGGAAGGTAACTTTTTCCTGCGCGGGTTACGCCGCCTGATCAACGGCTCCTACCGCCGTCTGCTACATGCCGCCATAACCCGGCCGGCGGTGACCCTGCTTATAGCCCTGGGCATTTTCGTGGGCAGCCTCGCCCTCATACCCCGCGTTGGATTCAGCGTTTTCCCGGCATCGGAGAAGCCCATGTTCCTCGTCAACATCCAGGCACCCCTTGGCACCAGTCTTGCAGCTACGGATACAATTGCTCATTGGGTCGAACAGCAGATCAGCCACCTTCCCGACCTGAAAAACTATGCTACCAACGTGGGGCGCGGCAACCCCCGTATCTATTACAATGTCATTCCCCAGAATGAACAAAGCAATTATGCGCAGCTGTTTATTCAATTGAATAATGAGACGCTTCCTTTAAAGAAAAGACAAATGATCGACTCCTTACGTCAGCGCTTCAAGGGCTATCCCGGCGCTAAGATAGAAGTCAAGGACTTCGAACAGGGGCCGCCGATAGAGGCGCCGATAGCTATCCGTCTCTTTGCTGAAGACCTGGATACCCTCCGCAGCCTGGCTTTCCGGGTAGAAGATCTCCTCAGAAAGACCGATGGAACAATGTATGTCAACAATGAGCTGACCACCCTGACAACAGATATCAAGATCAGCGTCAACAAAGAAAAAGCCGGGATACTCGGTGTTCCCGTCAACGAGATCGACCGGGCCGTCCGCCTGGCAGTGACCGGTCTCGACATTGGAAAATTCAGGAAGGACAATGAAAAAGACGACGATTACAACATCAATATATGTCTGCCCCGCGGAGGGCGTCAGACTGTCGACGCCCTGGACAAGGTGTATGTCAATTCCTTTACCGGCGCTGCCGTTCCCCTCAGCCAACTGGCCGACATCCGGTTTCAAAGCTCGCCTACAAGCATCCGGCACTATGATAAGGATCGCTATACGACTGTCACCGCCTTTGTTCGCAGCGGCTACAATACGACCCGTGTCACAGAAGGGCTGCTGCAGCAGCTGGACAAAATGAGCTTTCCCAAAGGAGCAAGTTACATGGCCGCCGGCGAGGTCGAAAGTAAAGAGCAAAGCTTTGGTGGCCTTGGTTCCATCATTCTTGTCACGGTCTTCGGTATTCTCGGCATACTGATCCTGGAGTTTAAAACCTTTCGCGGCACCCTGATCGTATTGTCGGTCGTGCCTCTTGGCATCATTGGCGCCGTGCTGATGCTGCTGGCCACCGGCAACACCCTTTCCTTCGTGGCGATCATCGGTATCATCGCCCTCATCGGCATCGAAGTAAAAAATTCGATCCTTTTGGTAGATTATACCGACCAGCTCCGCAGGCGCGGCATGGGTCTCGATGAAGCCATCCAGGAAGCCGGCGAGACCCGCTTCGTACCCATCATCCTCACTACCCTCACCGCTATCGGTGGCCTTATCCCTCTCATCGCGGAAAACAACCCCCTCTATTCTCCGCTTGCCCTCGTCATCATCGGCGGCTTGCTCAGCTCGACGATACTGACGCGAGTGGTTACGCCGGTGTTGTATAAGCTGCTGGCGCCCCGCGTCGAACAGGAGCCTGCCCCGGAAACCCCCGGACTGGTTCCCGTGCTTACGGCATAGATATCTTTCAACTTGAGGTCACAAATTGTGACCTCAAGTTTTTGTACCAGTTCAGGCCGACACCATCGGATGCCTTTTAAATTCCTTAGTCCTGTCAAAATTATACCGGTATGTCGTCAGTTTCCTGCTCACAAACGAATCCCCTAAATTCTTCGCCACATTTACCATTTTTGGATTAAAATCCCCTATCCACTGCATCTCATAATGCGTATAAAATTTCGCCGGCTGTATAACTTTAGCCGACTCTCCCACCATATAAGCATCCACTCCTTTTGCCTGAAATTCCGGCACTACCGCAAAAGCGATCCCGGTGAAATGCCGGCAGGCCCCCTGGCTCCGTAACCAGAGAAATTGCAATTTTTGCAGCAAACCAAACTTCCCGTTGAAATGCTTATAATATTGATTCAGCTCAGGAATATTGATGAACATCGCAATAGGCTTATTCTCATAATAGCCGAACCAGACAATTGATTCATCCAACAAGGGCTTCATTTTCCTGAACAGCTGCATGACCTGCTCCTTCCGCATCGACTTCAATCCGCCATGACCGGCAAACGCTCCATTATATATGGCTAGAAAATCATCTGCATACTTTTCAAGATGTTTCTTTTCTATCATCCGGGCACTATAGGCCGGATCAGCGGCCAGCATAGCATGTCTTGCTAATAACTTCTCACTCAATGGTTTCATAGGGTCCAGGCCAAAACACAGCTGATGAAAAAAAGGCTGGAAGCCATAGTTTTCCATCAGGTCCCTGTAATAGGGAGGATTGAAGTTCATCGACCATAATGGCTCATGAAAGCCTTCCACCAGCAATCCCCACCATTTGTCCCGCTCCCCGAAATTGATCGGACCATCCATCGCTTCCATTCCCCGCTGCCCCAGCCAATGCCGGGCCACATCCAGCAGCATATCCGCCGCGTCCTGGTTATTGATGCAGTCGAAGAAACCAACCCCGCCAACCGGGACATCATCCCCCTTGTTTTTATATTTTTTGTTTACAAAAGCGGCTATCCGACCGGTCAGCCGGCCCTCATCATCTTTTAAGACCCAGCGGGTACATTCTCCCTGCCGAAAGGCCTTGTTGTGCTTCGGGTCGAATACTTCGTTGATTTCCTTATCAATAGGTCGAATATAGGATGGGTCTTTCCGGTTTAGATCGACATTTACCTGGATAAACTCCTTAGCCAGGGAGGGGTTTGTAACTTCTATTAATTGCATATTGAAAAATGAAGCACCAAATGTAGCAAAAAGCCCAAACTATTTTGGGCTTTCCCTCGTGGCCCTTACCTTTGCAGCCAAATTTTAAACTATATTAACTAATATGGCAAGCACCGGCAAAATCAAACAAATCATCGGCGCCGTTATCGATGTGCAGTTTGAAGGCAAACTCCCTGAGATTTATAATGCATTGGAGCTGAAAAAGTCCAATGGTGAAACCCTGGTTTTGGAAGTTCAGCAGCACCTCGGGGAAGACAGCGTCCGTTGTATTGCTATGGACGGTACCGAAGGTCTGGTCCGCGGGATACCCGTTACCGACACCGGAAACGCCATTGCCATGCCCATCGGCGAAGCTATCAAGGGCCGCCTGTTCAATGTCACCGGCGACCCAATTGATGGTCTGCCCCCTGTCTCCAAGGTTAACGGCCGCCCCATTCACAGCAAACCTCCGGCTTTCGAAAACCTCAGCACCAGCAGCGAAGTGCTTTTCACCGGAATTAAGGTTATCGACCTTATCGAACCCTATTCCAAGGGCGGTAAAATCGGTCTGTTCGGTGGCGCCGGCGTAGGAAAAACAGTACTTATCCAGGAATTGATCAATAATATCGCAAAGTCTTATGCCGGTTTGTCCGTATTTGCCGGTGTAGGCGAGCGCACCCGAGAAGGGAATGACCTGATGCGTGAAATGATCGAAGCCGGTATCATGAAATATGGCGACGAATTCAAGCACAGCATGGAACACGGCGGCTGGGATACAAGCAAAGTAAATATGCAGGAACTGGCTGAATCGAAGGCTACCTTCGTGTTCGGACAAATGAACGAACCTCCCGGAGCCCGTGCCCGTGTAGCCCTCAGCGGTCTGACCATCGCCGAATACTATCGCGATGGCGACGGCCAGGGACAGGGTCGTGACATCCTGTTCTTTGTAGATAATATCTTCCGTTTTACCCAGGCTGGCTCCGAAGTATCGGCGCTGCTCGGTCGTATGCCTTCTGCCGTAGGGTATCAACCCACGCTCGCAACGGAAATGGGTCTGATGCAGGAAAGAATTACTTCCACCAAAAACGGCTCCATTACTTCCGTACAGGCCGTATACGTGCCTGCGGATGACTTGACCGACCCGGCGCCTGCCACTACCTTCGCTCACCTGGATGCGACTACCGTACTTAGCCGTAAAATCGCCGACTTAGGTATCTACCCGGCCGTTGACCCGCTGGATTCTACTTCCCGTATCCTTACGCCAAAAATTGTCGGTGACGCACACTACAACTGTGCCGATAGGGTGAAGCTGATCCTCCAACGATATAAAGAGCTGCAGGATATCATCGCCATCCTTGGTCTGGATGAATTGAGCGACGAAGATAAAATGACTGTTGCCCGCGCCCGTAAAGTGCAGCGCTTCCTGTCCCAGCCCTTCCATGTGGCTGAACAGTTCACCGGTCTGAAAGGGGTACTCGTCCCCATCGACGAAACCATCCGTGGTTTCAACATGATCATGGACGGCGAAGTGGATGAATATCCGGAAGCAGCCTTTAACCTGGTAGGTAACATCGACGACGCGATAGAAAAAGGTAAGAAATTGCAGGCTCAGGCCCGCGGTTAACCCAGCGTGTATGCGTCCGTGTCCTCTATGGGCATATGGGCGTCTTCAAATTAACTTAACTAAATGTCGCCCCACTGGGGTTTGGCTATGAATCTGGAAATATTAACACCCGAGAAGAAATTGTTCAGCGCCGAAGTATATGGCGTACAGCTGCCTGGCGTCGACGGTCTGTTCGAGGTATTGGACAGACATGCTCCCCTTGTCAGTGCATTAAAAGCCGGCCGGGTAAAAGTGCTGAAAGATAAAAGCAACCACCTGGCTTTTTTCACGATCCAAAGCGGCTTTGTAGAAGTCATTCACAATAAGGTAACCGTATTGGTTGAGGGCGCAGTACCTGTGGAAACAAAATCGTAAGTTGATAAACACCTTTTGGTCCATTCCCCACGGAAAAATGTTAGTTTCATACCCCGGCTTCGTGCCGGGGTTTTTGTTGCAACCTAATTCAATTGCGGATCAATAGGGAAATTCACCATCATCTCATATTCGCCTCCGAGGTGGCGAAGGGCATCCTTCCATATTTCGGAGGGTTTTTTATGAAATACCAGCGGCCGGCTGGCTTGTACCGTAAGCCATGATTTTTCTTTCAATTCATCGACCAACTGCCCGCTGCCCCAGCCGGAATAACCTATGTAGAAGCGGATCTTCGCCATGTCAATCTCTCCCTGACGGATCAGGTCGATAGCCGTTTCGAAATTACCACCCCAGAATACCCCGTCAATAATCTCATAACCGCCTGTTATCTTATCCGGATATTGATGCAGGAAATGAATCGTATCCATCTGAACAGGCCCCCCAAGGTAAACAGGTATTTTCTTCAGGTCCTCTAATCCACTGACCAATTCATCCAATGTATATTCGTAGTTTTTGTTTAACACGAACCCAAAACTGCCCTCATCCTGATGCTCACATAAAAACACCACTGTGCGCATGAAATTAGGATCTTTTAAAAAGGGATCAGCGATCAGTAATATGCCAGGTGCTGGACTCTCCATATCATCTAAATTAAGTAATCCTGCGGGATAACAATTTGTATTGCGTCAAAAAATTGGTTCCAAAATAATTTTTTGACGCAATACCTCTTATGTCTGTACACGAAGTGTACGAACCGGACGGAGTCCGGTTCAATGCTCCCGCCAAAAATGACTTTTTTCAATGGCAATGACCGTCTAAGCTGGTATTTTACCCCTGCCCGGCAGGGCCTTCTTCTTAAATATAATGCATTTTAGGCTGAAATCCCTTTTCTTTGTGAAACCTTCGTTAAAAACCCTTCATAGAAAGGGTTTTATAAAGGCCACCCTATATCCTTTTATAAATTTGCAGTTGGACCAAAAAGTATGGGTTTGAAAAAAATTTTCCCTGTCATTCTTGTATTGATCTCTTTGTCCCTGATCGGAATCATAGTCATCCAGATCAGCTGGATATTGACTATGTTGGAAAACAAGCGGGAAGAACTGCATCATAAGATGATAGACGCTGTAGCCCAGGTAGGACAGCAACTGGTTGAACAAAGAGGAAATTCCGCCAAAGTCCTCCGGCTCAAACCGGGAACACCCTGGCGGCCTTCCGATCCCTTCCGAATGGAATTGATGCGCCCCCTGCCCGTCGCGGAACGTTTTACTCCTGAAGAGATCAACGATAAACTTCGGAAAGCTTTTAATGCGCTGAACCTGAAAAACCTGCATTTTGAATTTTCGGTATCCTCCAATATGGAATCCTCCTCCGGCTTCAGCTTCCGGACTCCTGAATTGCATTCCCGGAATTTTCAGCAGGAAATACAGGATACGGTTCACAATCGCGCTGCTTTCTACCCGCTGCAGGCTCCTGAAGACTATAATGGCGGTATACTGCCCGATGAATTGCTGGTGGTGGTCGTTCCCGATTTCACGAACATTGTGCTGGGCGAAATGAGGATCATGATCTTCGGCGCCATTTTCTTTACTCTTGTCATCATCTCCGCATTTTACGTGACAGTCAACGCCCTGCTCCGTCAGAAGAAGCTGAGTGAGATCAAGAACGATTTCATCAATAACATGACCCACGAGTTCAAGACACCCCTGGCTACTATCTCTCTTGCCGTGGATGCCTTGCGCAATGAAAAAGTGGTGCAGGATCGCGGGAAATCCGAGTATTTCACCGGTATCATCAAGGAGGAAAACCGGCGCATGAACAAGCAGGTTGAAACCATCCTGCAGGCTTCTCTGCTCGACCGCCAGGAACAACAGCTCAACCGTAGGCCTTTGCACGCACATACGATCATCCAGGAGGCAATGGAGAACTTTCACCTGCAGCTGGAAGGCAAGGGCGGCCGCACCGAGCTGCAGCTCAATGCCAAAAATGATCTCCTGGAAGCCGACGAGGTCCACCTCATGAATATCATCACCAACCTCATCGACAACGCAGTTAAATATTCAAAAGACAACCCCGTTATCAAAATCACTACCCATAGCACTACCAAAAACCTGGTCATCCGGATCGAAGATAATGGGATAGGCATGAGCAAAGAGACGCAACGCCGCATCTTCGAAAAATTTTACCGCGCACATACCGGCAACCTGCACAATGTAAAAGGATTTGGCCTGGGCCTCAGTTATGTGAAAACGATCGTAGAGGCACACCATGGTAAAATTAAAGTCGATAGTATCGTAGGAAAAGGCACGACCTTTACACTCGAATTTCCCCTTAAGCAGGATTGAACCCGCGTCCGACTGACGGATATCCTCATTCCAACCGCTGCATCAACGTCTTCAATCCGTTGAGCACCCCTTCGTAATACTGCCCGTTTTTGAAAAAAGGAATAAAATCCCCGGCGATGATTTTTTGGGTGCCGGCCCTGGGTAAAACCTTTTCTATCCCGCTACCATTCTGGATACGTATCTTATGAAAGGACCTGGAAATGCCGATCAATATGCCGTTGTTTTTTTCCTTTTTCCCAACGCCCCATGCGCTCATCGTCTTCAGCGTAAAAAAATCAAAGTTGCCGGGCAAGGTCAGTGAAGAGTCGATAGTCAGAACGGCAATCTCAATGCTGGTCCGTTGCTCGTAATCATGTAAAAGGTTGTCCAATGTTTCAATCTGCTCAGGCGTAAAGAGGTGTTCAAAATCATTAACATACCCCACCGGGCGAGGAATAGTGTCCCGGACCGGGGTCCCGGCTGTCACGGGATGCGCCGTCAGCAGTGTCAATGCAATAGATACTATAGAACGTAAGAAGATCATTTCTCCTGCCTCCATAAAAGACATCCATCTCCATAACTCAGGAAGCGAAACCCATGCTCCAGCGCATAAGCATAAATCCTTTTCCAGTCTTCTCCTACCAGGGACGCAACCAGGAGTAGCAGTGTCGACTCCGGCTGATGGAAATTAGTGACCAGCCCATCCACGATTTTCCAATCATAACCGGGCGTGATCAACAGCTGTGTCGTGGTTGCCAGCGCGGTCACATTTTGTCTTTCCATCCAGTCCAATAAAGCTGTAAGCGCCTCTGCTGCATCAATTTTAGCCCCATCCCGGGGCCCCTCATAAGCATCCCATTGCCTTACCACCAGCTCCGCCGCCGTCACATCCGGGTTCAGCCTTGCCTTCTTTCCCAACCAGTACAAACTCTCAATGGTCCGCGCCGAAGTAGTCCCCACCGGCACAATGGGCCTGCCCTCCACCATCGCCTGTCGTAATTCCATCATCGTCTTCCTGCCCACTGTTATAAACTCGATATGCATAGGATGCTCTCCCAGCGTAGCCGCCTTCACCGGCAGGAAAGTCCCTGCTCCCACGTGTAACGTAACCCAGCTTCTCTGAATATTACGTTCCGTCAGAGAATTAAAAACAGTTTCCGTAAAATGCAACCCTGCTGTTGGCGCCGCCACGGATCCATCAAACCGGGCATAAATCGTCTGATACCGTTGGCTGTCTGTCACCTCAGCTGACCGGCGAATATAGGGAGGGAGAGGGATCAACCCCGCCCGATGTAACAATTCCGCAAAGCTCAGCTCCTCCGGCGACCACGACAACTCTATCAAAAAGGCGTCCCCCTCTTTACCCAGAAACCGCGCCTCCAACGCCACCGGCCCCACTTCCTTCCGCAATACCTGTCCCGGCTTCCACTTCGAAGCTCCGCCAATCAGGCACTTCCACCGCACCCTGCCCGTCTGCGCCATCGCCATAGTAATACCGACATATTCCGCCGGCGGCTCCAGGCAAAAAATCTCGATCTGCCCTCCCGTCGCCTTCTGAAAAACGATGCGCGCCTCCACCACCTTCGTATCATTAAACACCAATAAGGCGCCCTCGGGAAGGAGGGCCCCAATATCCCGGTAAACAGCCTCACTGATCACTCCATCCCGGTAGAGGAGTAATTTACTGGCGTCGCGTTCTGCTAAAGGGTAATAAGCGATATTTTCTTGTGGAAGATCGTAGCTGTAGTCAGCTATGGAGATGTCTTTTACATGCATACGGCATGGCAGCCAACTGCTGCCGGTTTTGTTGCAAATCTACAAAAACCAGCTTAATGTCCAGACCAAAGCCACACAGAAAAGGTCAGCGCCACGGCGAGTATCACCGCCGCCAGGAAATCGCCATTCAGTAAATAGCCGGAGCCGCGTTTCAAGGACCGCGTTGCAGGCCGAATCACCGGGTTAACCGATGGCGGCGTCTCTGTATTAGCTGGCTGTAACACTACTTTTTCAATAAACAAGGTTTTGATCTGCTTCAGGTCCGATGAGCCCGGTGTTTTATCGGCTTTTGTCAGCAACCGCGTAAACAAAACCCGGTATTCAGGCACCAGTTTTTCCAGGATAATAGGCAGTTGGTCGAACAATGCAGCGGAATTGTAATAGCCCTCCTGGTCAACGAATACCAACCTGACCCGCAGGATCAGGAACATCGTCTGCAGATAATTGAAAAGTATACCGGGCAGATCACCTGGCCTCAGCTCTGCCAGCCTCACCCGGCCGATAAGATAGGAGAATACAGGCATCCAATATTCTTTACAGGAATAATTTGCCGTATCCGGCAATTCCGACCGTGGTACTGTGTTGCCGGATACCGCCAGGCTGAACCTCCCGTCTTTACTGCAGTAAATGTCTTTCTCGCAGACATCCGTAAACCATCGTTTTTCAGCATATACCGACTCCAATGCCTTGAAAAGGTCTTCTGACAGCCGGTAAATAGCAGGCGCAGACCCATTCCGGATCAGCTGTTCCAAGGTAAAAGAATTGATGACTTGCATATGCATGTATTTAATTGGTTTAGTCGCGTTATTGACTTGCAGGGAAACAAAATCCCGGGATTTTGTTTTTTATTTTTTTTCGCTTAATTTTCTTAGCAAAGAGAAGCTTAAATGAGGCCTGATAACACCATTACCGACACGGAAATAATCGATAACCTTACCCGGGATGGTAATAGTAGAAGGAAGGCGGAAGATCAGTTGTTCAATGGATTTAGCTACTTTGTAAAGGAAGGCATCCGGAAATATTCGCTTGTCGAAGAAGACGCCCTGGATGTATACTCGGACACAATTATCTCTGCTATCGAAAAAATTACCACCGGCCTTTTTGAAGGCCGATCCTCGCTAAAAACATACTTATTCAGGATTTTTCATAACAAATGTGTTGACCGTATCCGGCAATTGACGACTAATAAGAACAAGATCCACCGAATCACAGCGCCACCGGACCTGCTGTCCCAGCTATCAGATTCAGCCAAATCCGTTATCCAGCTCCTGGTCGATCGATCGGACTTCGATCTGTTAAAGGAAAGGCTGAATGAACTGGGGGACAACTGCCGGAAAATGCTGGCGCTGTTTGCAGATGGATACAGTGACAAGGAAATTGCCGTCGCTATGGAATACAAAACAGCTGAAGTTGTTAAGACCAGCAGGCTGCGATGCCTGGAGAAACTACGGCAGTCTTATAACTTACTAAAGCATTAATATGAATAGCCTGGAATACATCGAAGATTATTTTAAGGGCTTGCTTACCGCCGAACAAAAAGAAGAATTTGAAAAACGTATCCTCTCGGACCCGTCCTTCGCAGAAGAGCTGGCTTTTTACCTCAACGCCCGGGCTCTCTTGAAAGGCGAGCTGACAGCAGAGAAAAAAGCCCGATTCGAAGACCTCTACCGCCGCAGTGAGCCCCACATCACCCGGCGCAACCCGGTTAGAAGACTATGGCCTTACCTGGCGGCTGCTTCCGCCCTTGTTGTAATAGTAGCGGCCTGGTTGATTTTTGGAGCGCAGGCCGGCCCGGAGAAACTGGCAGACCGTTATATCAGTGGCCAATTGCGAAATCTTCCTGTCAAAATGAGCAGTGTGCAGGATAGCCTGCAAAAAGCAATAGCTTTGTACAACCAGGGCCAACTGCCGGAGGCCCTGACACAGTTTCAACGGCTGCTTCAGCAGGACCCGGCCCGGGCACAGGCCAAAATTTATTCAGGTATTGTTTGCCTTCGATTACAGCAATACGACAAAGCACTGGATTATTTTCAGCAGCTGGAAGCCGACACCGCCCTATACAGCAACCCGGCCTTATTCTATCAATCCCTCACTCTGATGAAACGCAATCATCCCGGCGATAGCCAAAAAGCCAGGCATTTACTGCAGCTGGTTGTTGATCGCGGCCTGGACAAGAAAGAAGATGCAGAGTTATTGTTATTGAAGCATTGGTAAAAAATTCGTTGACCATTCACCTCTTTCATTATGAAAAAATTCCTGTCTGGACTCAGGGGAAAGACCCTGTTTTTTCTTTTTATAACGACTATAGCCCTGACGCAGACCTCCTGCAACAGGCCGTTTGGCAAGGGCAGCGGACCCAGAACGAAGCACGTCAGCTCCTGGCTTAACTGGAACTATATATTTAAGGAAGGCACCGATTCTGCTACGAGAAGATTGACGATCGATAGCATCGTCGCAGCGGTTGGTAATGTAAGATCCATACCTGCCGACACCAGCAAACAAGGACCCGTTGGAATATACAATAACAGACAGATCGCCGCTCGCCCCCTGACTCCCCTCACTACTTATCTTTCGGATTATCTCAGGGGTGTTATCCGCGCCAGGAATGGTTTTTACCTGGATTCTGTCCAGGTGCATTTCTGTTCCTGCCATGATACCTTGTTATGGAACCTCACGGGCAACCTTAACATCGGCGGCTCGGGGCAGTCCGCACCGGTTTCTCCGCCACCTCCCGGCCCGCACGCATCCGGAGGCGCCGTTAGCACAGTCGATAGTAATGGCGCTACTGCCCGATCGCAGTTACCCCCACCCTTGCTGGACAGCAGCCGGGTGGATTTCGACGGGCGCCCCCGAATTGCGGAAAATATGGTGCTGGCTATCATTGACACCGGTATTGACTCCACCCTCTTTTCCCCGGGCCTCTATAGTCAACTGTTTGCGTCCGACGGCAGCGGCACCGTCAATTTCATACCCGGATTGCCGTCTACCAGTTATAAGGACGACGACCCTGTCCGGCACGGATCGGCTGTTGCCGCCATTGCACTGAGTGCTTTTTACGGGGAGTCGGTGAAGGCGGAGCAGTATAAATTGCCCCGGTTGATGGCCCTCAAGGCGCTGGATAGTACTGGCCGGGGCAGCACTTTTTCCGTCAGTTGTGCATTGAGTTATGCTATCAGTCATAAAGCCAATCTTATCAATCTTAGCCTGGGCTATCCCCGCGCCCAGGACCAGGTCATTGATCATTTCCTGCAGTTGAGCGCCAAACGCAGGATACCGGTGGTCGCAGCGGCAGGAAATACGCCGGGAGAACATAAGAAAACACTTTGCGACACGCACGTTAACTGGCATCACGAGCTCAGACCCGGCAAATTATTTTTTCCCGCCTGTCAGAGCATCGATCAGGATTATTGTATCATCAGCGTCACCGGTCTGAGCAATCCTGATCTTCCCTGCCGGTACCAGAACTTTTCATCCCGTTACATCGGCATCGGGGTAGTGAATAAGTCATTCCCCAATTCCTGCTGCGGGTTTTCTCCGGCCTTCATCAGTTCGGGTTATAGGCTCGATGGCTCATCATTCGCTACCCCCGTCATCAGTGGTCAACTGGGATTCAAAATGATAAGCAGCGGTTCTCAAAGCGATGCGGCTGCTTATATCCAGTTGCTTCAGCCGTTAAATAGTTCACATAGACTTCTGACCTGGCTGGGAGAATACATCATCTATTGACGACCCATGCGGCGACTACTATTTTTTATACTGACTAGCCTTCTCTTAAATAAGGACCTGTCCGGGCAATGCCCGGACAGGCATTTGCTGTTGAAAAAGATCGATTCGCTGAAAAGGGCTGGCGCCGGCGCCGACGACCAGCTAAAGGAATTGCTGCCTTATGTACACCAGTTGGAAGCCTGCCCCCGGCCTGCAGATTCGACCTTTGTATTTTTATTACAACGGCTGGGATTGCTGTATTACCTTAAACGGGATTTCCCTCCGGCGGTGAACTACACCCGGCGCGCGATCCGCCTGCTGGAAGAGAAATGTCCACCCAATCCCTTCTTCTCTACAAAATGTTATTTCAATCTGCGAATATTTTACGATTCGCTACACCAGAAAAAAGACTATCTGACATCGCTGGACAGTTGCATTTCTATCGCCATGCGAATGGGCGCTGTAGACAGTCGTACCGTAATGTCCCTTTGGGATAAAGCAGGTTATTATTACAGCATTGGCGATTACGATCGTTGTTACAAATCTACTTTATTGGGGCAGACCCTCACCCGGCAGTATTTTTCCGGAACAGACAGCCTGCAATTCGTACACAGTTTTTCAACCCATGCTTTTAATGCTCTTCTGCAGTTGGGGAAGTACGACCAACTGGAGATCCTGCTGAAAGAAAAGATACAAGAATTTACCGGGACGACCGATACGACAGCGCTTGGCATCTTTATGAATCAACTGGCAAGCGTCTATATAAGAAAGCACAACTATAAAGAAGCCCTGGATTGTCTGCGGAAATCCTATGCCTATAACGAAAGCATTCATTATAAGCTGGGCTGTTCGCAAGCCTTAAATAATACCGGTTATTTTTATCTCAGGACCTTACACGATTACCCGAAGGCCATGGCCTGGTGCCGGAAAGCGCTTGCCTGTCTGCCCGCACGGCGCGACCCCGACTCCTTCGAGGCGCTGGAAGCCCTGAGTGACTACGATAACATCGCCAGCGCCTACGCCGCAAAAGGGGATCCCAACAGGGCATTGGTATATTTTCAACTGGCGTTTGACCAACTGCAACCGGGTATGGACGAAACTGTCCTGCTACAGCATAGCGCCAGCCAGGGATATGAAAGTAAATTCAATGATTACCTCCCTCAGCTCATTATCCATAAAGGCGACGCTTTTTACAGTCAATATAGCATTACGCACCAACGGAAAAACCTTGACGAGTCCATCCGCATTTATAAAATGGCCGACCTCTTCCTGGAAAGAATAAAAAATAAGCAATCGGGATTGCAGTCCCAACTTGCCTTTCGAAAAAATGCCCGGGACCTCTATGAACATGCTATCCGCTCGGCTATGGCGGCCGGGTCTCCCGATGAAGCATTTTATTTTTTCGAACGCTCCAGGGCTATATTGCTCGATGACCAATTGCAGCTGCAGGCGACGCTCGATGATAAAGCCTTTGCCCAAAGAGCAGCCATACGAAAAAAAATTCTGCGACTGGAAACAGAAATACGCAACCTGTCTCCCGATGCCGGTGGATATGCAAAATTACAAACTGCCCTTTTTTCAGCAAACCAGGAATTGGATCGTTACGACCAGGCCGGCCGAAAACTGGATACGGCCGGCGTCACCCTGTCTTTCAGCGTACTTCCCATCCTTCGCCGGCGGCTGGAGAAAGATCGTCAATCCTTTTTCGAGCTCTATGCCGGCGACAGCGCCGTCTATTCCTTATTGATCACTGGCCAGAATGTTTCTTTCCAGGTCATCAGTAAAACCAGCTTCGATAGTCTTGCCCGCCTGTATGCCCTCTATGTATCCGATGTCGAGCAATTGAACAGGGACATGCCCGGATTTGTCCGGGTGGCCAATCAGTTATACCGGTTGCTTTTCCCCAACAATATGACACCGGCGGGAAGGGTTATTATCTCTCCCGATGGAAATTATTTTCCATTCGAAGCGTTGGTTATCAACAACTCCATCCGGCAGCCCGTCTACTTCCTGGAAGACCATCCTATTTGTTACACCTATTCAGCCCGTTATTTCCTCGACACCCTCATCGAAAATTCAGCAGGCGCCGGAAAGGAATTTATGGGAATGGCCCCTGTGCAATATGCGGACTATTTGCATTTGCCTGATTTGCCCGGTAGTAACGGTTCACTCGATCAGATCGCCTCCTGGTTTGGCGGGCCTGACAAATTCATGGCGAAAGAGGCGTCCAAGGCCAGTTTCTTACAGAATTTTTCCAGCTATCGTCTCATTCAGTTGTATACGCATGCCGTCGGCAATAGTCCGGGTAAAGAACCGCTCATTTACTTTGCCGATTCGGCCCTGGCTCTTTCCGAACTGATCGCCGAAAAAAAACCTCTCACCCGGATCATTGTCCTATCCGCCTGTGAAACGGCCAACGGTGAGTTCTACCAGGGCGAAGGAGTGTTCAGCTTTAACCGGGAATTCGCCGCTCTCGGCATTCCCACCGCCGTTGTCAACCTCTGGTCCGTCGATAACAAGGCTACCTATCAGCTGACGGAGCTTTTTTTTAGACACCTCTCCCTTGGCCAGCCGGCTGACATCGCCTTACAACAGGCAAAAAAAGAATTTTTCCGGAATGCATCCGGCGAGCAGCGATTACCTTATTACTGGGCTGCTCCCATCCTTACCGGTCAGGCAACCCTGCTTCCGCAAAGGCCTTCCTCCTTGCCCTGGTTATATATATTAGTTTTCCCTGCTGCTCTTCTGGGGATCGGTTATGGCATCTTCCGATTGGCCTCGCCCGCCCGGTTATCCCCCGGTTATCCACTGTAATTCACATCTTCTGCACGGTCCAGAAAGACCAAAATCATCTTCCTGATTCCCAGGACCTAATCCATTCCAGGCCCCGACTGGTAATACACTATTGTGGAAAAATTAAATTTTCCGAATCTCCAAGAAAAAGTGGGAAAAAGTGTTATTTTGTGTTAGTTTTAGTTAAGGTTGATTCAACTCCTCATAAATGATTGGTTTTCTTGGCGAATACGAAGCTACACTGGACTCAAAAAGTCGCTTCCTGCTTCCAGTCGGCTTCAAAAAGCAGCTGCCGGAAGACGGGTCCACCCAGTTCGTCATCAACCGGGGATTCGAAAAATGCCTTAGCCTCTATCCAATGAAAAGTTGGGAACCGATTTTCGCCCGAATTAGCCAATTGAATGATTTTGACCCCGAAGTTCGTCAATTCAGAAGATATTTCCTGAATGGTGCGACGATGGCAGAATTGGACTCCGCCGGCAGATTACTCGTTCCCCAAAACCTGAAAGAGCACGCCGGCCTCGAAAAAGACATCGTGCTCACCGCAGCAACGGATAAGATCGAAATCTGGGATAAAAGTAAGTACCAACAGTTCTTTGAATCTTTTTCACCGGAAGCATTCAGCAGCCTGGCTAAGCAGGTGATGAACCCGGGAGGGTTCTACCAATGACAACTCCCGGTAAGGACCACGAATCCTATCACCTTCCCGTCCTTCTGGAAGAGGCTCTCGACGGATTAGACATCCAGCCGGATGGCACTTATGTCGACTGTACCTTCGGCGGCGGCGGCCACTCCAGGGGTATCCTGGAAAGACTGGGGCCGAAAGGTAAATTGTTCGTCTTCGACCAGGACAGCGACGCCCGTCGTAACCAGCCAGACGACAAGCGTTTTACCTTTCTCCCCCACAACTTCCGCCACCTGGGCCGTTTCCTCCGCCTGCACGAAGCTGCTCCCGTCAACGGCATACTTGCCGACCTCGGCGTCAGCAGCCACCAGTTCGACCAATCCGAACGGGGGTTCTCCTTCCGCTTCGAAGGCGACCTGGATATGCGCATGGACCGGCGACAGACAACGACTGCTTTCGACATCGTCAACACGTATTCCGAACAGCAGCTGCACAAACTATTCGAACAGTATGGCGAAGTCACCAATGCCAAAACATTGGCCCGCACCATCGTTCAACTGCGTCGCTCCGTGTCACTGAAGACTATCCCCAACTTCAAAACAGCGCTGAATGGTGTGGTGAAAGGAAACCCCAACAGGTATTTTTCCCAGGTTTTTCAGGCGTTACGCATCGAAGTGAATGATGAATTGGGAGCTTTAAAAGAAATGCTGCAACAAGTGCCCGGCCTCCTGGTATCCGGAGGCCGCGTCGCCATCATCACTTTCCATTCCCTGGAAGACAGGCTCGTCAAGAACTTCCTCAAAAAAGGCTCTTTGGAGGAGACAGACCCGTCTGACCCCTTCGGACAAAGTACGACGGCCCCCCTGTTAAAAGCGATTACCAAAAAACCGGTAATAGCCGGTGAAAATGAATTACGTCAAAATCCGCGAAGCCGCAGCGCCAAGCTGCGCATCGCCCAACGGATATAAACGGCATCGACAACATAGAGCAAGAAAAATGAAGAAGAAAGTGCGGAATACAGAGACTCCCCCTTGGGAAGGTGAAGACGCGAAGCGTCCCCGCTGGAAACCTTCCCTCCTGGGCTACCGCTGGATCATGAAGAATATCGGCTTCTTCCTGTTCCTTGCAGCCCTTGCAGTGATCTACATCTACAACGGCCATTATGCCGATAAGATATCCCGGGACATCAACCGAACCAATAAAGAACTGAAAGAGTTACAATATGAATACAAAACGCTGAAAAGTGAAGTGATGTTCCGGAGCAAACAGAGCGAACTGGCCAGGGCAGTAGATCCTTTCGGCCTGAAGGAGCTTAGCCGGCCCCCTTACATACTCGTCGACAGCCTTGAGCCGCTGGAAGCGGCTCGTCTGCGGGCGCAAGCCCGCGAATGAAGATCGCACCAGTGGTGCGATCTGAAATTCAACAATAATTAGATATGGAGCCGCCAGAGGCGGCTCAAGGATAACGGTAAAACGCAGTAATGGAAGTCAAACGTGATATATTATGGAGGGTTTACCTCTGCTTTCTCGGCATCGTGGCGCTAAGCCTGGTGGTGCTGGGAAAGGTATTTTATATCCAACATGCGCAGGGGGCCTACTGGAGGGGATTAAGCGATAGCCTCCATCAAAAGTTCATAGAGCTCGACGCAGAAAGGGGTACTATCTATAGTGAGGACAGCAGCATGCTGAGCACTTCCATCCCTTATTTCAACGTCTATATCGACTTCGGCGCCGACGGCCTCCGCGAAAAGAATGGCCGCCGCTTCACCGATAACCTCGACTCCCTCTCCCTTTGCCTGGCCAATTTGTTCCACGATCAGTCCGCTGCTGCCTACAGGAGAGATTTACTCAAGGGTTATCGTACCAACGACCGCTACTACCTCCTGCAATCCAATGTCTCCTTTGAAAAATACCAGCAGCTCCGCAGCTTCCCCCTCGTCCGCCAGGGCCGCAACAAAAGCGGCTTCATCGCGGAAGTGAATAATAAAAGATTGAATCCGTTCGGCTTGCTGGCCAATCGTACCATTGGCCTGGCAAGAGCGAATGCCCAAAACGTCGGCCTCGAACGTACCTACGACACCCTGCTCAAAGGCGAGGTCGGCCGCCGCCTTGTCCGTTACATTGCCGGCGGAACCTATATCCCCGTCGAAGGATATGAAATAGAATCGGAAAACGGTAAGGACATTATCACCACCCTCGACGTCAACATCCAGGACATCGCTGAGAATGCCCTGCTGAAAGAGCTGACAGAAAATGAAGCCGAACACGGCACCTGCATCGTAATGGAGGTAGCTACCGGTAAGATCAAAGCCATCGCCAACCTTGGCCGCCAGTCCGATGGCTCCTACTGGGAAGACCTCAACTATGCCATCCGGGCCACCGAGCCCGGCTCCACATTCAAGCTGGCGACCCTGCTGTCCCTGCTGGAAGATAAAAAGGTCAGGTTGAACGATAACCTCAACCTCGAAGGCGGCTCCTGGAAAGTAGCCGGCCGCACCGTCTATGACGCCGAACCACACGAGAATAAAACGTTTACCGTTAAACAGGCCTTTGAGATCAGCTCCAATGTCGCTATGGCCAAGCTGGCCGTTGCCCACTATACCGGCAGCCCCAGCCAGTTCATCGACCACCTGAAGAAATTACGACTCAATCAAATGACAGGTATCGACCTGCTCGGTGAAGGGATGCCCATCGTCAAGACGCCAAAATCCCGTACCTGGAGCGCCACCAGCCTTCCCTGGATGGCTTTTGGTTATGAGGTCCTCATCTCTCCGCTGCAGACGCTTACTCTATATAATGCCGTCGCTAACAACGGCCGGATGATGAAACCCTATCTCGTCAGCGCCTTGCAGGAGTCGGGTATCACGGTGAAAGAGAATCAACCCGTCGCCCTCGTCGAAAAGATCTGCAGCGAAACCACCCTGAAACAACTACAGGACTGCCTCTACGGTGTCTGTAACAGCACGGACGAAGGCGCTACAGGCGCCAAATTGTTCAAAAACTCGTTTTATAAAGTGTCAGGCAAAACAGGTACGGCCCTCGTTGCCAATGGCGCCCGTGGGTATGCCGACCATATTTATCAGTCCTCTTTCGTCGGTTATTTCCCTACAGGCACACCAAAATATACCTGTATCGTGGTCATCAAGAACAAACCCTTTGCAAAAAATTACCTTGGTGCAAAAGTCGCCGGTCCCGTCTTCAAAGAGTTGGCCGACAAGCTGATGAGCGCAAACCCCGAACCAGTTTCCCTCCCGGACCCTGGCAAAGACAGCTCAAAGTTTTATTATGCCGGTCTCACCCGCGACATCAAGGCCGTAGGGCAAACGCTGCACATGAATTATACCGACTCTGCCGGAAAGAACGAATGGTCCCGCCTCTATGCTTCTGCATCGGGCAGCCGGCCGGTCCTGGGCAGACAAGTCGTTTCGCGGCAGATGGTGCCCGATGTAAAAGGCATGGGGCTGAAAGATGCCCTTTACCTGCTGGAAGGCATGGACCTGCATGTCTCGGTCAGTGGCAGCGGGAAGGTCAGGACACAAAGTATTGAGCCGGGTTCAGCCCTGGTAAAGAAAGAAAAAATATTTATTCAACTGGATTAAAGACCCTGAAAGGGATATGGCAAACCTACAGGACATATTGTATAAAGTAAGCATCCGCTCCATCCACGGCGACCGGGACAGGCAGGTAAGCAACCTGCAGACCGACTCCCGCCAGGCTGGGCCCGGATCCCTGTTCATCGCCATGCACGGTACGCACGTCGACGGACACCGTTACATCCCTGCTGTGACTGCCGCCGGTGCAGCTGTAATCGTCTGTGATGAGCTGCCCGATGAGCTGCAGGAAGGGGTGACTTATATCCAGGTGGAAGACACGGCTGCAGCCGCAGGCATCATCGCCCACAACTACTATGGCCAGCCTTCCGAACGCCTCAGGCTCGTTGGCGTCACCGGCACCAATGGTAAAACGACTATTGCCACCTTATTATATAAGCTTTTCTCTGGTCTGGGCTATAAATGCGGTTTACTCAGCACCGTGCAAAACCACATCGGCGAACGCATTATCCCTGCCACGCATACCACACCCGACGTCCTTCACCTCAATGCTCTTTTAAGGGAAATGGTGGACGAAGGCTGTACCCATGTCTTTATGGAAACCAGCTCACATGCCATCCACCAGCGCCGCATCGCAGGCCTGAGGTATGCCGGGGGACTGTTCAGCAACATTACCCATGATCACCTGGACTATCACAAGACTTTCGAAGAATATATCCGGGTAAAAAAATCTTTTTTCGACTCCCTGCCTTCTGAAGCTTTTGCCATTTCCAATGCCGACGATAAGAGAGGCGCCGTCATGCTGCAGAATACCAACGCGAAGAAGTATTTCTATAGCCTGAAGACTCTCGCGGAATTTAAAGGAAGAATACTGGAGAATAACCTGACAGGCCTGGTGATGACCATCAATGAACAGGAAGTTCATTTCCGCCTCATCGGAGAATTCAATGCCTACAACCTGCTGGCCGTTTATGGCGCAGCCATCTGTCTCGGTGAAGAGAAAAGCGAAGTGCTCCGCCGGCTCAGCACCCTCAGCGGCGCCGAAGGCCGGTTCGATTATATAATGTCACCGAAGGAAAAGATCATCGGCATAGTCGACTATGCCCATACCCCCGATGCCCTTATCAATGTGCTGACCACCATCCAGAAACTGCGCAAAGGTCACGAACGCGTAATTACCGTGGTCGGCTGCGGTGGGGACAGAGATAAAGCCAAACGCCCACTCATGGCCGCCGCTGCAGCCGAATACAGCGACAAGGCTATTCTCACTTCCGACAATCCCCGCAGCGAAGAACCCGGGCAGATCATCAGGGATATGGAAGCAGGTCTCAATACGGCGGCAAAAAGAAAATACATCGCCATCACCGACCGGAGAGAAGCCATTCGTACTGCGCTGAACCTGGCGGGACCGGAAGACATTGTGCTTGTCGCAGGGAAAGGACACGAGAAATACCAGGAAATAAAAGGAGTGAAATACCCCTTCGACGACAAACAGATTTTATTGGAGTTTTTCGAATTGCTCGATAAATAAAGCGGACCACGGGTCAAAACTGAAAGACATGCTGTATTACTTATTTGAATGGTTTAAACAGAATAGCATCAAGGTGCCGGGAAGCGCCTTGTTCCAATTCATCACCTTCCGGGTGCTGCTGGCTGTTGTGTTCTCGCTAATCGTCAGCATGATCTTTGGGAAAAGGCTCATCCGCTACCTGGTCAAAAAACAAATTGGCGAAACTGTCCGTGACCTCGGTCTGGCAGGTGAGCAGCAAAAGAAAGGAACTCCAACCATGGGTGGTTTCATCATCATCCTGGCCATTCTTATTCCCACTTTCCTGCTGGCCGATTTGCACAAAGCCTATATCCGCCTCATGATCTTCAGCACCATTTGGCTCGGTCTCATCGGCTTCATCGATGATTACCTGAAAATACGCGCCAAACGTATCGCCAAAGAGCAGGGCATTCCCTACAAGAAGGGGGATAAAGACGGGCTTGCAGGCTGGTTCAAAGTGCTCGGCCAGGTCGTGCTCGGCCTTGTCGTGGGCGCTACCTTATATTTTAACAGCAATACCATGGTCTACCGCGAGTACGTAGGCCAGACAGTTCCCACCGACACCGTCGGATGGAAGACCATTACCCTGGGAAAAGAAAAGAAACTATTCGCACCTGCAAAAGAGCCTATCACGACGATTCCCTTCGTGAAGAACCATGAATTCAATTATTCCAAACTGCTTCCGCCGGCCCTGAGAGGATTCACCTGGATCCTCTACATCGCCATCGTGATCTTCATCATCACAGCTGTATCCAATGGCGCCAACCTTACCGATGGACTGGACGGGCTGGCCACCGGCACCAGCGCCGTAATAGGCGCCTGCCTGGGAATCTTCGCTTATGCCAGCGGCAACATCCGCTTCGCAGAATATCTCAACGTCATGTATATTCCTAACCTGGGTGAACTGTCCATCTTCATCGGCGCCCTCGTCGGCGCCTGCGTGGGCTTTCTCTGGTACAACGCCTATCCGGCACAGGTATTCATGGGAGATACGGGCAGCCTTACCCTCGGCGGGATCATCGCAGCCCTCGCCATCATCGTCCGTAAGGAATGGCTGATACCCATATTCTGCGGCGTATTCCTGGTAGAAGTGCTTAGCGTAACCATACAAGTGACTTATTTCAGATATACGAAGAAGAAATATGGAGAAGGCAGGCGGGTCTTTCTCATGAGTCCCCTGCATCACCATTACCAGAAGCTGGGGTATCATGAAAGTAAGATCGTAACAAGGTTCTGGATCGTAACGATCCTTTGTGTGGCGTTTGCCATAGCGACATTGAAAATCAGGTAGCCTCCGCCGCAAGGTGGATGGCCGATATAAATTCATGTATGAAAAACCAAACCGGGTATGGCAAGTATGCCCGGGAACACCGTTGACCCTCATACTAGGAGAAAAAGAATTGTGGTGCAGTATTATCCAATGCTTTTGAAGAACCCCATAATCCGGCTCGGATGGAGCATGCATGTTATGTCTAAAAAAATGGTCATACTCGGCGGTGGTGAGAGTGGCGTTGGTGCAGCAATACTGGCGGCACAGCGCGGATACGACGTGTTCGTATCCGATGGCGGCCCCCTGAAAGACACTTACCGGGAAGACCTGAAAAAGTTTAGCATTCCTTTCGAGGAAAAAGGTCATTCCGCCGACCGGATCCTTACTGCCGACGAAGTCATGAAAAGCCCCGGCATACCGGACAAGAATGATTTGGTGAAGCAGATACGCGCCAAAGGCATCCCGGTCATCAGCGAGATTGAGCTCGCCTACCGGTATAAAGGCGATAGTAGCATCATCGGCATCACCGGCAGCAACGGAAAAAGCACGACCACGGCCCTGACTTACCATATCTGCCGTCACGGTGGACTGGACTGCGCCCTTGTCGGAAACATCGGTTATTCCTTTGCCCGCCAGGTTGCCGAAGACCCCAAAAAATGGTATGTGGTCGAGATCAGCAGCTTCCAGCTGGACGATATCCTGACCTTTCGACCCGAAGTGGCCATCCTGACCAATATCACGGAAGACCACCTCGACCGTTACGAGTACAAATTTGAGAATTATATCGCCAGCAAGTTCCGCATCACCATGAACCAGACTGCGGACGACTACTTTATCTATTGTGAAGACGACCCTGTGATAAAAAAAAATATAAGCCAATTTCCCATTCATTCTAACCCACTACCATTTACTATGCAACAGGAACCTAACAAAGGCGGATTCATTAAGAACGGACAGATGAATATCAACGCAGGCAGCGAGAAACTTCAAATGAGCATTTATGATTTTGCCTTGAAAGGCATTCACAATCAATATAACACTATGGCAGCAGGCATCGCATCCGCCACCGTCGGCATCCGCAAGGAAAAGATCCGGGAAGCCATCCAGAGCTTCGAAGCCCTGGAACACCGCATGGAATATGTCAGCACCGTACGTGGGGTGGAATTTATCAACGATTCCAAGGCCACCAATGTCAACAGCACCTGGTATGCCCTGGAGAGCATGGAGAAACCAACTATCCTGATCTTAGGCGGCGTGGACAAGGGTAATGATTATTCCCTTATCCGCGACCTCGTGAAGGAAAAGGTCAAGGCCATCGTCTGCATGGGCGTAGACAATCGCAAGATACACGAAGCCTTCCAGAACGATGTCCCCCTCATGGTGAATACCCTCAGCGCAGAAGAAGCCGTAAAAGCGGCCTTTCACTTCGCTACCAAAGGCGACGTTGTATTGCTGAGCCCTGCCTGCGCCAGCTTCGACCTGTTTAAAAATTATGAAGACCGGGGACGACAGTTCAAGGAGGCTGTCCGTGATCTATGAGTAATTCGGCAACGATAGAAAAAACACCATTTGGCAGCCTTGGGTCCCGTACCAGGGGCGACAAAGTTATATGGACCGCTGTGGTCCTTTTAGCCGTTGTGTCCCTGTTGGTCGTATACAGCTCGACGGGTCTCCTGGCTTATAAGATGTATAAGGGAAATACGGAAGTCTATCTCTTTAAACAATTCGCTTTTATCCTCGTCGGCGTGATGATCATTTATTTCGCCCACCAGGTCAACTATACCATTTATTCCAAAGTAGCGAAGATCCTCTTCCTGCTTTCCATACCTCTCCTGTTCTATACCCTCTTCTTTGGGGTTAAACTAAATGAAGGCAGCCGCTGGATCCGCCTGCCCATTATCAATATGACCTTCCAGACGTCCGACCTGGCTAAGCTTGCCCTGTTCATGTATCTCAGCCGGCTGCTGAGCAGGAAGCAGGACGTGATAAAGGATTTCAGGGCGGGGTTCCTGCCGGTGATCACACCCGTCGCAATCATATGTTTACTAATAGCGCCGGCCAACCTCTCTACGGCCCTGCTCATCGGCGCGACCAGCCTCATGCTCCTCTTCATCGGCCGGGTCAGTGGTAAACACCTTTTATTGACCATCGGTATCGCCGCGGTTCCCGTGGCCATACTCATTTCCGCCGCGGTCATCCGACACAAGATGGGTGGCGGTGCAACGGAAAAGCCAAAAGTCGAGGGCCGGTCGCGCCTCTTCGTCCGGGTAGATACCTGGATCACCAGGGTAGAGACCTTTGTCTACGGCGGAAAAGAAGATAACGGCGACAACAACTACCAAACGAATCAGGCCAAGATAGCCATCGCAAAAGGCGGTATCCTTGGACTGGGACCCGGGAATAGCCAGCAACGAAATTTTCTTCCCCATCCTTATTCCGATTTCATCTTCTCCATTATCATCGAGGAGTACGGACTGGTGGGCGGAGCTTTCATTGTACTCATATACCTGGTATTCCTGCTGCGCAGCATCCGGATATTCCGGCGCTGCCCCTTTGCATTTGGAGCTTTCCTGGCATTGGGACTTAGCTTTACCCTGGTCATACAGGCATTGGCAAATATGGCGGTAAACGTCAACTTATTCCCCGTTACCGGGGTAACCCTGCCCCTGGTCAGCATGGGAGGCAGCTCCTTCCTGTTTACCTGTTTGGCTATCGGGATCATATTGAGTGTAGCCCGCAACGCCGAACAGACAGAAGGTCAGGAAAAAATGAATATGGAGGAACCCGCAACGTGATCAAACGCATCGTCATAGCAGGCGGCGGTACCGGCGGCCATATCTTCCCGGCCATCGCCATTGCGGGGGCCCTTAAACAACAGGACCCGACCATTGAATTACTTTTTGTAGGCGCTGCCGGCAAAATGGAAATGGAAAAAGTGCCCCAGGCCGGCTATCGCATCGAAGGAATAGACATCGTCGGCTTTTCCAGAAGCTCTTTGATAAAAAATATTTCCTTGCCGTTCAAGCTGGTCAAAAGCTTTTTCCAGGTCAGCTCCATCTTCAGCTCCTTTATGCCCGATGCTGTCATCGGAGTGGGGGGATATTCCAGCTTTCCGGTGCTGCGCGCAGCACAGGCCAAAGGTATCCCGACCTTTATCCATGAAAGCAACTCCTTCGCAGGAAAGAGCAATATCTTATTAGGAAAGAAAGCAACCCGTATTTTCGTCGCCAGTGACGGCATGGAAAAATTCTTTCCTGCAGACAGGATACGGGTCTCGGGCAACCCGGTACGCAGCGCCATCGTGCAAAGCAGGGTCAGCCGGGACGCAGCTGTCCGCTTTTTCGGCCTGGACCCGGCCAAACCTACGGTCCTGTCGACGGGTGGCAGCCTTGGCGCCAAAGGAATCAATGAAGCCATTGCCGCGCACCTCGACCAGTTCGGGCAGCAGGATATCCAGCTGATCTGGCAGACAGGTAAGCCCTTCGCCGCGCAGGCTTCATTACTAAGTGCCGGCCGTCCAGCTATCTGGACAGCCGATTTCATTCCGCAGATGGAGTATGCTTTTGCTGCGGCAGACGTGGTCATATCACGATCCGGCGCTATGTCCATCGCCGAACTATGTGTCGTAAAAAAACCTGTTGTTTTCGTACCCTTTCCTTTTGCCGCAGAAGACCACCAGACGGCAAATGCCCAAAACCTGGTGAACAAAGATGCCGGCATCCTGATAAAGGACAGTGAAGCAAAAGAGAAATTGGCCGACACCGTCATCGCCTTGTCACAAGACAAAACCCGGCAGGAAAAATTGAAAGAGAATATCGGCCGGCTGGCCGTCACGGATGCGGCCGACCGCATCGCAGCAGAGATTTTGAAAGCTATACAACAATGATCGAATTAAAGGATATAAAGAGGATTTATTTTATAGGAATAGGAGGCATAGGCATGAGTGCATTGGCAAGGTATTTCTGTTTTCATGGGCGGCAAGTCAGCGGTTACGACAGGACGGCTACCCCTCTTACTCATCAATTGGAAGAGGAGGGCATCGCCGTTCATTATGAAGAAGACCTTGACGTTATGCCGAAGGAAGTTGACCTGGTTGTTTATACTCCGGCCGTACCGGCTGCACACAAGGAGTTGGTATGGTACCAGCAACATTCCTATACCCTGATGAAAAGAAGCGAAGTGCTGGGCCTGATCACAGCTGGTTCTTTTAATATTTGTGTGGCCGGGACGCATGGCAAGACGACCGTTACAACAATGATCGCGCATATCCTGCGGCACAGCGGTTATGGCTGTAATGCTTTTCTCGGTGGGATTGCCGTTAATTATAACAGCAATTTCTGGAGTGATAAACGAAATGTCTGTGTGGTGGAAGCCGACGAATACGACCGAAGTTTTCTACGGCTTAGTCCCGACGTCGCCGTCATCACAGCCATGGATGCCGATCACCTCGACATCTATGGTACGGTGCAGGCCGTTGAGCAGGCGTTTATCGACTTCTCCGGCCGGCTAAAACCCGGCGGCCTCCTCATCAGCAGGAAGGGCCTTGAAAAAGAAAGGGACCTGAAAGGCGACCTGCATCTGACCTATGGCATCGAATCCGGCCCCGACTTTTTCGCGACCGACATAGCCGTCGATCAGGGTGATTATATGTTCAGCGTGAAAACGACCGACTGGAGCCTCGAACGGATAGCGCTGCCGATGGGAGGTCGTCACAACGTCGAAAACGCCACTGCCGCCATCGCCGTCGCACACAGCCTGGGTATTCCAGGGGATAAGATAGTAGCGGCTGTCACCGCATTCCGGGGAGTAAAAAGGCGCTTCGAGTACATCATCAAAAAACCCAACCGGGTCTTTATCGATGACTACGCCCACCACCCGGAAGAGCTGCGGGCTTTGATCAGCGGAACAAAAGAGCTGTTCGGCAATATGAAATGTACCATCATTTTCCAGCCGCACCTCTTTACAAGGACCAGGGACTTCGCGGATGGTTTTGCCGCCAGCCTCGACCTTGCAGACGAAGTATTGCTGTTGCCTGTGTACCCGGCCAGGGAGTTACCCATCGAAGGTGTATCCAGTGATATGATCGCGGGAAAAGTGCCGGGAAGGAAAGCAAAGGTCTATGACAAAAAAGAAGTGCTGGAAATAATAAAGAACGGTAGGGATTGGGAAGTAGTGATAACAGCGGGAGCAGGAGACATAGACACATTGGTAGAACCCATCCGGCAATTGCTGGAAAAATAATTGTGAACGGGAAAATAAATGGCCGTCAAAATAAATATCAGGAAAATAGCAGCTGTCACCGTTTGGGGTCTCGTGGGCGCCGGCATACTGGTATTGCTTGTCGCGGCCGTTCGTTACAGGAACAACAATACCTGTAAAGGCCTTACCATCGAGATTGGCGGACCCACAACAGGTCTGTTTATCGATAAAAAAGGGATCTCCGATCTGCTGGCAGGTAATGGAGTAGGAAAAGGCCAGGGCCGGTCTATCCAGTCTTTCGACCTCCGCCGTCTTGAGTCGGTATTGGAAAAGAACGTTTGGATAAAAAAGGCGCAATTATTCTTTGACAATAACGGGATACTGCGGGTGAATGTTCTCGAACGTGAGCCGGCCGCGCGAATATTCACCAGTGATGGCAACAGCTTCTACATCGATAGCACCGGTGTACAGCTGCCCCTCCAGGATAAAGTACAAGCCCGGTTACCGGTATTCACCGGTTATCCGGCTCCGAAGATCCACCTGCAGGGGCGCGACAGCGTCCTGACGGCAGGCCTGCTGCGGCTGAGCAGCTTCATCCGGCAGGATTCATTCTGGGCAGCCCAGGTCGCACAAGTGGACATCATGGCGGACAAGACCTTCGAGTTGGAGCCGGAGATTGGGAGCCACCGGGTCACTTTTGGCGATGGCAACGATATCCGGCCAAAATTTCACCGGCTCTTCCTCTTTTACAAAGAGGTGCTTAGCCGGACAGGATTCGATAAATACAGTCGCATCGATGTGTCTTATGCCGGTCAGGTCATTGGCATTAAAAAAGGCAGTGAGCAAAGCCGTTATGATTCTATTCAGGGGATGAACAATATCCGGCAATTGATTCTCTCGGCACAGCAATTGCAACAGGATACTATCCGGCAGCAGAATGTCCGACCGCTCGAACACAACACGATGACGGAGCAGAACCTTACCAACTATGATCTCTTACCCGACTCGTCAAACCGTAAAAACAACTAAAAATTAAATAAACTAAACTATGAATCACGAACAGCCTATAATTGTCGGACTCGATATCGGAACAACAAAGATTGCTGCCATAGCAGGTCGAAAAAACGACTACGGCAAACTCGAAATATTAGGGTTCGGACGCGCTAACTCCAATGGAGTCAAGCACGGTCAGGTGCTGAATATAGATGAGACGATCAAAGCCATTCAAATGGCCCTCGATAATTGCTATGCTTCCAACCCGAATCTGGAGATCAGCGAAGTGTATGTAGGTATAGCCGGTCATCATATCAAGAGCCTTCAGACCCGTGGTGACATCGTTCGCCAGAACACTGACGAAGAAATTACCCGCCGGGAAATTGATCAGCTGATTGCCGATCAGTACAAGACCTATATACCCGCCGGTGACCAGATCATCGATGTTATCCCGCAGGAGTTTACCGTGGATAATTTCCAGAATATCCCCAATCCCATCGGCTACGGTGGTGTGAAAGTGGGCGCCAATTTCCATATCATCACCGGTGACAAGAATGCCATCCGGAATATCAACCGGGCCGTGGAAAAAAGCAAGCTCCACACCAAGGACCTGGTACTCCAGCCGCTGGCTTCGGCCGCTGCCGTCATGGGACAGGAAGACCTCGAAGCCGGAGTAGCCATCGTAGACATAGGCGGCGGCACCACCGACCTGGCCGTATTCTACGAGGGCATCCTCAAACATACTGCTGTCATTCCCTTTGGCGGTGAAAATATTACCAATGACATCAAGACGGGGCTGGGTGTGTTGAAGACCCAGGCCGAACAGATGAAAGTGCAGTTTGGCTCAGCCCTCTCCAATGAGGCAAAAGCCAACGCCTATATCACTATACCCGGTCTGCGCGGTATGCCGGCTAAAGAGATCAGTGTAAAAAACCTGGCCAATATCATCCAGGCCCGTATGAGTGAGATCATGGACTTCGTATCCTATCACCTCAAACAGGTGGGCCTCGACAATCGCGCGCTCAATGGCGGTATCGTCATGACGGGCGGTGGTTCCCAGCTCAAGCACCTCATCCAGCTGACGGAATACATTACCGGCCTGAATGCGCGCATCGGTTATCCGACGGAGCGCCTGGCCGCCGGTCACATCGAAGAGCTCGCCAAGCCTACCTATTCGACCTGCATCGGCCTTATCCTGAAAGGATACAGCGACTACGAACACAACCGTAAAGAGTTCGAAAAGGAATTCCGCAAAGTGGAGGTCCCCGAAAACCTGCGGAAAATGGAAATGCAGCAGGAACAAGGAGTCCTGAGCCCGGAATTACTGCAACAGGAAAGAGTACGCAACCGGAAAGGCATGAAAGATTTCTGGGGAAAATTCAAAGACGGCATCATCGATTTGTTTAAAGAAGAAGAAGACCAGAAGTTATAATAAGACGCAATACCTATTGAGAGATCATACCCTTTGAGAGATTAGTTGATCCGGGACGGGCTCGACGGCAACTTAGCCCGTCCCGGATCAACTCTAATGATGGGCCTTCGGCCCGGACGCCTGTGGCGTCCGATGGGTACGGCGGCCACGAAGTGGCCGACCAATTTATTCGTTCTAAATTTTTTTGTTATGATCCATTTTGATCTACCGAAAGAGAAATCATCCATCCTCAAAGTAATAGGAGTAGGTGGTGGTGGCAGTAATGCAGTGAACCATATGTTCAGCCAGAACATAGAGGGCGTGAATTTCATCATTTGTAATACCGACGCTCAGGCAATAGCTACAAGCCGCGTACCGAATAAGGTCCAGCTTGGGCCCCATCTGACACAAGGGCTGGGGGCGGGTGCTAACCCCGACATCGGCAGGCAAGCGACGGAAGAAAGTCTGGAGGAGATCAAACAGATCCTCGAAGTGAATACCAAGATGGCCTTTATTACGGCCGGTATGGGCGGCGGCACCGGCACCGGCGGCGCACCTATCATTTCCAAAATATGTAAAGACCTGGGCATCCTTACGGTGGGCATTATTACCACCCCTTTCTCCTACGAAGGAAAGAAGCGCCAGCTGCAGGCCGAAGAAGGCATCCGCATAATGAAACAATATGTCGATACCCTCCTCGTCATCAGCAACGACAAGCTCCGGCACCAGTTTGGAAACCTGAAAATGAAGGAAGCTTTTGCCAAGGCCGACAACGTCCTGGCTACAGCCGCAAAATGCATAACCGATGTGATCAACAGCACCGGGCAGATCAACGTGGACTTTGCCGACGTATGCACCGTCATGCGCAATGGCGGTGTGGCCATCCTCGGCAACGCCACAGCCAAAGGGGACAACAGGGCGCAGAAAGCCATCGAAGAGGCTCTCAATTCCCCCCTTCTCAACGATAATGATATCAGTGGTGCTAAATGGATACTGATCAATATCAACTCCAGCGAAGGTGAGTTTGAGTTTACCATGGACGAAGTAGATATCATTCAGAGTTATCTCCTCAGCGCGGCCGGTGAGCATACCGACGTTATACTGGGATTGGGTTACGACAATACACTGGGTGCAAGCCTGGGTATCACCCTTATCGCTACAGGCTTTGAACACAAGGACCCTTTCAATATTAAGACAGTCGAATCTGCACCTGCGCCTAAGAAAGAGGAAAAAATACTATTACCCTTAAACCCAACCGCCGAAGAATACCCGAAGGAAAAACGGCCTGTTCTGCCCTCTGTTGACATTGTAAAGGAAACCCCAAGCACGAAGGAATCGACCCTTGGCGCCGCGTCGCGGAATTCACAAGGATCGTCACCGGTAATGGACCAGGAACCACCTTCTGTTCCATTATCGGATGCCCTTCAGCCAAAACTGGTCGATAAGGGCCTGGCTTCGGGCTCTCCGCTGACCCTCTTTTCCGAGACTCCCTTCATTTCCGACGACCAACCCGTTGCAAAAGGCGTTGATCCTTCCGCTGTCTCCGGCAGCCGTCCAGACGACGAACGGCCTACCCGGATAGAATGGGTGCTGGATCAGGCGCCTGGCGCCATAAAAAATTCTCCTGCGTCTGCAGCGTCAGGAGGATACCTTGCAAGGCCTTCCAATATCTATGCTGAAGACTCCTGGAATGAAAAACAATCCAGCCCGGAACACAACAATCCTGTGAAGGAGCCGACCTTGAATACGACTGCAAACAATCCGTCTGTGGAAGATGAAACTTCACCCGACATGCAGCTTGTATTCAGGAACCCGGATTCGACGGCGGATGAGCCTGGGGCCCATCAAACCCACCCGCTTTCGGTGCCGAACTCACCCGTAGAGGAACCTGCTCCGCAGGACGATGCGGATGATCTCAAACGCCGTGCAGCAGAACGCATTAACAAGTTACGCAACTTGTCATTCAACGTCAATGCTGCCGATCCGAATAATGAGTTTGAAACTGTGCCGGCCTACATCCGCCGTAATTTGGAACTGTACAACACGATCTCCAACGTCGAAAACTTCTACAGCAATTACGAAGTCAAGACCGACGAAAACAACAACACGGAGATCAGCACAATCAATACTTTCTTAGATGGTAAGCGACCGGATTAACCCGGTCATGCACGATAGTTTGTTTTTAGTTGTTTTATTCCCCCCGGTTCTCCGGGGGGATTTTGTTATCTTTAGCAACGTCATTGCATAAGCTATCCCCATGCCTTTATTATTGTCTTTCCTGGGTATCGGTTGCCTGATCCTGCTGATCGTATGGTGCAAACTGGACACCTTCATTTCCTTTATGGTAGTGAGCGTAGGACTGGGGCTAGCCTGCGGGCTGGATATCCACCGGATCACCGACGCTATTCAAAGAGGGATCGGCAGCATTATGGGATCCCTGGTTATCATACTTGGCTTTGGAGCCATGTTGGGCAAACTCATCGCCGACAGCGGCGCGGCACAGCAGATCACCCAATCCCTGGTCCGGCTTTCCGGCATCCGTCGGATCCAATGGGCCATGGCGCTGGCGGGCTTCCTGGTAGGCCTGCCGATGTTTTATTCGGCCGGGTTTATGGTACTGCTGCCACTCGTTTATGCCGTAGGCGCCACTACAGGATTACCCCTCCTGTACCTGGGCATCCCCGTCCTGGCGGCCCTGTCCGTTGCACATGGCTTCCTGCCTCCTCATCCCTCTCCCACGGCCGTCGCCTGGCAATTACATGCCGACATCGGCAAGACGATATTATATGGTATCATCGTAGGTTTACCGACGATCATCCTGTCGGGAATCGTTTTTGGTAAGACGCTTCGCAGACACAAGTCAACCCCTAACCTCTCTTTATTGACGGTGAAGCTTATGGAACCCCAACAGCTGCCCGGGCTGGGGCTTAGCCTTCTTACGGCGCTGATGCCCCTGATCCTGCTGACGATAACGTCCACCTTTGGACTCATCTCCGGGACCGGAGCGCTCAAAAAGATTATCACCTTCATCGGAGATCCTGATATTGCCATGTTGATCTCGGTCCTGGCCGGTCTATATTTCCTGGGCCTCCGCAGAGGCAAATCCATGCGGGAGTTAATGCGGTCCCTTGAAGACGCTTTTAAAGGCGTAGCGCCCTTCATGCTGATCATTGCCGGCGCCGGCGGCTTTATGCAGGTGATGACTGAGGGAGGCGTGAATACCTATATAGCCAATAGCCTGGTCCATACATCCATCAACCCCCTGATCATGGGATGGAGCCTTGCTGCTCTCATCCGGGTTTGCACCGGCTCGTCTACGGTGGCTGCCCTGACAACGGTAGGGATCCTGCTGCCCATGTTGCAGCAATCACAAATACAACCGGAGTTATTGGTCCTTGCCATTGGATCGGGTAGCATGACCTTTTCCCATGTCAATGACGGAGGTTTCTGGCTGTTTAAAGAATACTTCAACCTCACGATCCGTCAGACCTTCGCCACCTGGACCGTTATGGAGACCATGGTGTCGGTAATTGGCTTACTGATGGTATTATTGCTGAACCAAGTCATTCACTAAAAATATATCGCCCATGCCTACGATTCTTATCACCGGCGGAACAGGCCTTATCGGAACCGCACTCACACAACTCCTGATTGAAAAAGGCTATGACATCATCATCCTGTCCCGGGGAGCAAACCGCCTTCCCGGTGGCCTTCCGGAGTCCTCCAATGGTCCCCGCCGTATTACCCGGCAATGGAACCCCGACACCGGCACCATCGATCCCGAAGCCATTCGTCAGGCTGATTACATCGTCCACCTCGCCGGCGCCAACGTTGCAGACCGTCGATGGAGTGCCAAACGAAAAAAAGTCATCGAAGAAAGCCGCACCAAAAGCTGCGCCCTGCTCGTAAAATCACTGAAAGAAATTCCCAATAAAGTCCAGGCCGTCGTCAGCTCGTCCGCTATCGGCTGGTATGGCCCTGACCCCCCCATTCCCAATCCCCGTCCTTTTGAAGAAGCCGACCCTGCCAACACCGACTTCCTTGGTGAAACCTGCCGTCTCTGGGAGGAAGCTATTACTCCGGTCACCGACCTGGGCAAACGCCTGGTCATCATCCGCACCGGCATCGTCCTCAGCAACAAAGGCGGCGCCCTGGTTGAATTCCGAAAGCCCGTCCGGCTTGGCATAGCCGCCATCCTTGGCAGCGGCAAACAGGTGGTTAGCTGGATTCATGTGGATGACTTATGCCGTCTCTTCCTCACGGCTATCGAACAAAATGAATGGACCGGTATTTTCAATGGCGTCGGACCTCAGCCCGTCGACAACCGTACGCTTACCCTTGCGCTGGCCCGCCGCCTCAAAGGGCGTTATTTTGTTCCCGTTTACGTGCCATCTTTCTTGTTGAAAATTGCCCTGGGAGAAATGAGCATCGAAGTATTGAAAAGCACCACTGTCAGCGCCCGTAAAACGCGCAGTAAAGGTTTTCAATTCGTCTACCCTTCCATCGACAGCGCCCTCGACACACTTTTATAGCGCCGGCTCTGCTGGCTCATGCTTCTGATGATAAAAAGAAGAAAACTCCCCCAGTATGGACAGCGACTTCCGGTCAAACGCCAGCCGGGACAGCCTTAACCCGGTTATATCCGTCGCCAGCACCTTGCGGGTAAAAGGATTCAGCGTCCCCCCGGGGCCACCCGGCGCAGCCGCCGGATCGTACTGAAACGGCGCATCGCACAGGGTCCCCCGCGGATACATAATACCCGGCTGCCCCTTGCCACGGATGTCCAGGTCCTTGGGATGACCCAGTCCCAGCGTATGCCCGTATTCGTGAGCAGCGGTCGTGGAATGATTGAGCAGGTTGCCCAGCTTGAAATAACCCGTATTGCAACCCAGCCCGTCTACAGAAGAAATATCGTGCAGGGAAAATTCTTCGATGCGAAAGAAATTTAGCCGTGGATCCGTATTGTGCCAGACAGCCGCCGGCTGGAGATCAGGTTTATAATAACCCTCTATCTCGAACCGCACCTCATAGCATTCCCCCCTGATTTTAACCTTCCCTTTCGGCTCGTTCCAGGATGTGCAGATATCATCGGCTATTTGTAAAGCCAGGGACTGGTCTGCAGCCCCGCCGTAGAAATACAACAGCGACCGAATGATTAGCTGACGGGAAAAAATATTTAATTCGGCTTCACCCATGATCAAGATGTACTAATTTATGACTTTTCAGTCATCCCATTCGTCCACTTATCAATTTCTTATGGGCTTTCCGCCCTTTAGTACACTTTGTATCCGCTCCAGTGTCTTTTTTTCGCCGCAAAGGCTCAGAAAAGCTTCCCTTTCCAGGTCGAGGATATATTGCTCACTGACCAGTGCCGGTTCACTCAGGTCGCCGCCGCACATTACGAATGCCAGCTTTTTGGCCACCACTACATCGTGATCTGTAGCGTATTGCCCCCGCCACATGGCATGAATTCCTGCATACAGCGCACCCAATGCCGACCGGCCAAGTACCTTTACGTCCTTGCGCGGCGTTGGCATCGTATACCCGTCGTTGTATAATTCAATAACCGAGCTCTTGGCTTCGGCAATCCGGCGGCCCTGATTAATGCTTACGATATCCCTGTCTTTTTTCAGGATGCCCAGATCAAAAGCCTCATAAGCCGAAGTGGACACTTTTGCCGTAGCTATCGTAAAAAACCGGTTCTTTAAAGTTATCGTTTCCGGCTCGCCGTCATGCATCTCGTCTGCGGCCCTGAGTGTGAACTCCTTTGTGCCTCCGCCGCCGGGGATTAGTCCTACCCCCAGTTCGACCAGTCCGATATACGACTCTGCTGCCGGGACGACCCGGTCCGCATGAAGACTTAGCTCACAGGCGCCACCCAGTGTTAGCCCATGTGGGGCTATGACTACCGGCACTGCCGAATAACGGGCCCGCATCATAGTACTCTGAAACTGGCGTACCGCCATATCGAGCTCATCATAATCCTGCTCTATCGCCAGCATAAAGATCAACCCTACGTTTGCACCGGCGCTGAAATTCGTTCCATCACCGGCGATGACCAGGCCCTTGTATCTCTCTTCGGCAAGACCTATCGATCGCTGGATGCCTTCCAATACTTCACCCCCGATTGTCCCCATCTTGGTATTCCATTCCAGGCCCAGCACTTCATCGCCCAGGTGGTACAGCCGGCAGGCGCTGTTCTTCCATACTGTCTGCCCTTCAAAATTTTTCATCACCAGGAAAGCCTCGCCGCCAGGCAGCGGTTTATAAGTTTTGGCAGCGACATCATAATACAGCCGCTTACCGTCAACTATCTTATAAAAGGTTTTAGCGCCCGAGGCCAGCATCTCTTCTACCCAGGAGGCTACTTTAAAGCCGGCCTCTTTCATTTTTTTTACTGTTCCTTCCACACCCAGCACGTCCCAGCTTTCGAAAGCTCCTATCTCCCAGCCGAAACCCGCCATCATAGCATCATCTACGCGATACAGCTCGTCGGATATCTCCGGAATGCGCAGTGATATATAAGAAAAAAGCCCGTAATGGAACAACCGGAGGAATTCACCGGCCTTATCTGTACCCCCATTCGTACCATGAACCACCATCTTCAGTCGCGTCTTCAGGTCGTCAATGGCTTTGGCCGCTTCCACGGTAGCAAATTTCGGCCGTTGGCGCGGACCATACTCCATTGTCTGCAGGTTCAGCGTCAGTATTTCCTTCTCCCCGCCGGCACCCTTGGTTTTTTTGAAGAAACCCTGTCCTGTCTTATCACCCAGCCAGTTGTTGGCTACGATCTTGTCCAGCCAGGCCGGGATACTAAACACATCTTTTTGTTCGTCATTGGGACAATTCGCTGCTACGCCCTTTGCCACTTTCACCAGGGTGTCAATCCCGACCACATCGGCGGTCCGGAAGGTAGCAGACTTGGGCCGGCCAATCAATGGCCCCGTCAGCGCCTCAACTTCATCGATGGTCAATCCCAATTGATCTGCAAGGCGGAATATCTGCATAATGCCGAATACGCCGATGCGATTTGCAATAAAGGCCGGCGTGTCTTTACAGAGGACCGTTGTTTTACCAAGATAAAGGTCTCCATAATGCAGGAGAAATTCCGTCACTTCCGGATCAGTATATGCAGTGGGGATGATTTCCAGCAAACGCAGGTATCTGGGCGGATTGAAAAAATGAGTGCCACAGAAATGTTTTTTAAAATCCTCACTCCGTCCTTCTGCCATCAGGTGGATAGGAATACCGGAAGTGTTGGATGTGATCAATGTCCCTGGTTTCCGGTGTTTCTCTACTTCTGTAAATAACTGCTGCTTTATGTCCAGCCTTTCTACCACCACTTCGATAACCCAGTCACAACCCGCGATATCTTTTAGATTGTCCGTAAAATTTCCTGTCGTTATCCGCCCTGCGACATCCTTTGTATAAACAGGAGAAGGATTTGATTTGATTGCCGCCGCCAGCGCTTCATTCACGATCCGGTTTCGCACCGCCGGGTGTTCCAGCGTAAGCTTTTTGGCTGTTTCTGCTTCGTTCAGCGTTGTCGGTGTTATATCCAATAACAAGGTTTGCACACCAATTCCGGCGAAATGACAAGCTATCCTGGATCCCATAACTCCACTTCCCAATATAGCCACTTTCTTAATTATGCGGTTCATATGGTTAAATTAGTTAGTTAAACAACTATTTATATCGAAGATAGCAAAAAAAACTATTGATGCAAAAACTGGACGGAGTCCAGTCCGTAATTCAAAACTACCAGGCCGGCAGCCTGTAAGCCGCCAGCCTGGTAGAGCAACACAACTAATATATTAAAGTATTTTACTCAGGCGGTCTATCTCGTAATTATCCGCCTTATTCAGCAGCTCATAGCGCTGTTTGAGCTGTGTTTCCATCATTTGCCGCGGATAATTATCCCCGGTCATATAACTCACAGTCAGGTACACCCCCTTCTCGATGATGAGCTTATTGCCGCAGATATCTATCATATTTAACCGGTCCTGCTCCTCGGAGGAACCAGGGCATTCATACTTGTTCCGGATGGAGTTGAACAGAATGCTGTTGGTCTTTTCCGTAAAGGATAAAAAGCTCAGTTGGGAGTAATAGAAGAATCCGTTGATGAAGTGAAATTGTATCAGCACCTTCTGGCGAAGAAGCTTGGTCCGGTAGAAAAGTATTTTGTGATCTTTAAAATCATTGATATCCTTTATCTGGAAAGACGGCATGCCGATCTTCCAGATCACTTTGCGCGGAGAAGCTCCAAACTGTATATCGTGTGGCGTAATCAGCGTCTTGCTCAAATAAGTGTCATAATGCTCCTGCGAAAGCTGATTATGAGCAAAATCCAGGTAATATTGATTGATAAAACTTCTGTAAAAACTTTCTCTTTCCTGGTAAAATGAACTGTAACGGTTATACGGCAGGATTTTGTATTGAAGGGTTTGTTTCATAGCACGATCGGGTTGCTTTTTAGATATTAGATTTTTGTTGAATACACAGTGTAACCATAGTGAATGTAAACATGCGCACAATCCAAAATCGCTATTTTTTTGCTTTACATGCTATATAAGACTCTTCCCGTTACGCGACATTTGGCGGGAAGGGGCATTATCTAAACGTTAATAAGCTATTGTAAGTATTTGAATGGGGGTAACTAAGTAATAACACTTATGTTTTTGTCGGCCACTAAACTAAACTTTCTACTTTTCTAGTGCGACGCTGCATGAGATGGTAGCCCTACATACGGGAAAAAAGGGTGACAGGATTTTGCCACCCCTTGAATTAACTGTTTCGTGAGCCGAAGCACTCAGCTTACGCCCGAGCCCGGCTCGATTGGCTCCGCCGGGTTGACAAAATGAAGTTTACCGGCTTTATCTTCGGCCATTAATATCATTCCATTGCTTTCGATTCCCCGCATCTTCCGGGGAGCCAGATTGGCTACCACCACCACCTGCCTGCCGACAATCTCTTCCGGCTTGAAATGAAGCGCAATTCCCGAAACGATGGTCCTTACCTCACTGCCCAGGTCAACTCCCAGCTTCAGCAATTTATCGGCTTTTTCTACCTTTTCCGCGGTGACAATCGTACCTACCTGCAGGTCCAGTTTCGCAAAATCATCATATACGATGGTCGCCTTCGCTTCCGGCGCCGTATCGGCCTTCACTGCTATTGCTCCGCCCTTTCCAGCCGCCGATCCGGCCTCCAGTGCGGCTTCCGCAACCTTTGCCGCCGAGGCAGCCTGCAGCTTCTCTATCTGCGCCTTTATTTCATCGTCTTCGATCTTGCGAAACAGCAGCTCCGGCGCCCGCAGGCTATACCCTACGCTCAACAGCTTCATCTTGCCGGCATTCTCCCACTCCAGCATCTTGTCCACCACCTTCATCATGTGCAGCATCTTTTGTGCGGTGAAAGGCAGGAAAGGATTGATCAGGATAGCCAGGTTAGCCGTCAGCTGCAGGCAGATATGCAGACAATTATCTATCAGCTGCTGGTTCTCCGGCGTTGCCGCCAATGTCCTTGCGACAATCCATGGCTCCTTCTTCTGCATATATTTATTGGCCTGGTCCGACAGCATGATCACTTCGAACATCGCTTCCCGGAGCCGGTATTCTTCCAGCAGCTTCTCCACCTTTGCCGGAACGGCGGCAATAGCGCCAATGATCTCGTGGTCCACCTCATCCATTCTGGCCGTATGCAGGGTTGGCACTTTCCCATTACACAACTTATGCATCAAAACCATGGTCCTGTTGACAAAGTTGCCAAACTTATCCGCCAGCTCGCTGTTATTGGCAAGCTGGAACCCCTTCCACGTAAACTCACTGTCCTTTGTCTCAGGCGCAATCACCGTCAGGTAATAACGAAGGCTGTCCGCCAGCTGAGTGCCGCCATTTTCCTTATTGATGAAGTCGTCGATATAATCCTGCATATCCAGCTTCCAGTTGCGGCTGGTGCTCATCTTATCCCCTTCGAGGTTCATGAATTCATTGGCCGGAACATTGTCCGGCAGAATATTTCCGTGCAGCTTCAGCATGATGGGGAAAATGATGCAATGGAAAACGATATTGTCCTTCCCGATAAAATGCACCAGCTTGGTTTCTTTATCATACCAATAGGGTTCCCATTCTTTTCCCGTATTGATGGCCCACTGGCGTGTTGCGCTGATATAACCTATCGGAGCGTCGAACCAAACGTATAATACCTTTCCTTCCGCTTCCGGTAAGGGAACCTTTATTCCCCAGTCAAGGTCCCGGGTGACGGCCCGGGGTTGCAGTCCGCCGTCGATCCAACTCTTACACTGGCCTACTACACTCGCCCGCCAGTCATCTTTGTGCTCTTTTAGTATCCATTCCCGCAAAAAGGCCTCATGCCTGTCCAGGGGCAGGTACCAGTGTTTTGTGCTTTTCTTCACCGGAGGTTTGCCACTCAGCGTGCTATGCGGCTCGATCAGCTGTTCAGGGCTTAGAGATGTTCCGCAGTTTTCACATTGGTCGCCATAAGCCCGCTTATTTCCGCAAACCGGGCAGGTACCTACAATATACCGGTCGGCCAAAAAAGTTTTGGCTTCCTCGTCATAATATTGTTCGCTCTCTTTCACTTCCAGCTCGCCGCGGTTGTTGAGCAAGGTAAAAAATTCCTGGCTGGTCTCGTGGTGAATGGGCTCGCTGGTACGATGATAGATATCGAAAGAAATACCCAGATCGGCAAAATTTTGCTTGATCAGTTCGTGGTATTTGTCGATAATGGCCCTGGGCGTGGTACCCTCCTTCATGGCCTGTATCGGAATAGCCGTCCCATGCTCGTCGCTGCCGCAAATAAAGGCAACATCCCGTTTCTGCGCCCGCAGATAGCGTACATATATATCTGCCGGCAGATAAGCTCCCGCCAGGTGACCGATATGCTTCAGTCCATTGGCGTAAGGCAGAGCCGCCGTGATCAGGTATCTTTTTGGTTGATTCGTCATATGGCTGGCAAAGTTAAATCCTTTCCGCCACCCTGCAAAAGAGCCCTCGTCGCTGCCGCGACCTCCCTGCATGTCCTTCATTCCTGCAATGTAAACTCCACCGACGCATTCTTCTTATAATCCGTAGAAAGAAACAAATTATAGGTCTTTCCATGCACCGTTACCTCCATCAGCGCGGTATTCGGCGGCAATTTGCCCAGATTCTCGGCAAACAAGACCAGCCTGTTCACCGGCAGGCTCTTATCAATCGGCACCAGCAAAACCTTTGGCTGCGCGGTCAACCTTACATGTTGCACTAATAATTGATCGTTGACAAACAGGCTGACGGAATCCCCGTCGATCTCGCCATTATCGTACAGCTCGATACGCACCGTGTCTATTCCCCGGACAGGGATACTCGCTGCAACTGTCGATTGCCGGTCCCGCAAGGCCTGGAGCTGTTTCGATAACGTGGAGTCTTTTTTTGGATGAGGCGGTAATACCAGCGGGATGAATGGCGGAGCTTTTTTCTCCAGCCAGATCTCAAGATCTCCCGACTTTCCTGTCTGCGGGTTGGTAAAACCCCAATGCCCTTTCAGTATATCCCGCCTCCCCGCCGTCCTGCGATAAAACAGGATATAAAAACCCGGGGCCGGTCCCTTATCCGCCGAGGACACATCCGCCGGACTCCGGAAGGGGTCTCCTCCTTCCATTGCACTGTTAATGGTGCTGTCTTCCCGTATAGTCAGGATAGAATCTTTTCCATAAAATCGTCCGCTGACAATAATATGCCGGATATATTGAGTTTCCGGAGAATACCAGTGAAGTACGCCGCCAAAGGATGAATCTCCCTCCGTAATAGACAGGACCAGTTTTTGCTTTCTATCCGACTTGCTGTCGGTGGCAGTCCCCGTCCATTGTCCGGTCATATCCTGTGCTTGCAAACTCCGTCCTATCCCTGATGACAATAACAACAATAAGATTGCCAATAAAGAACGCATGTACTAAAAGTAGTAATTTTAAACGGCCGGACTTGACTCCGTCCAGTTCCCGCAATATTAATTCAAAAGTTAAGAATGAATCGAAAAAATTTTCTCTCCATGTTCACCTTCACACAAGGCCCCTAGGGATGCAGTTTTTTCTTTTATTAACAGTTTAAAGTGTAACTTTAGCAAAATATTTTAGCAAATGACTGAGCCTGTTTATTTTTTAACTCTGGAAATCGAAAACTACAGATGCTTTAAAGATAAGCAGGTGCTTGATTTGTCTGACGGTAACGGAAAATGGAAGAAATGGACTGTTATTTTAGGTGATAATGGAATGGGGAAAACTAGTATTCTTGAATTATTAGCTTCAGCCGAAACAGAAGAAAGATTGATTGAGGAAACTGGAGAAATTCAATATGGTCCTACACACCGTTTTCTCCATCCGCAACCACCTCAGAGCTTTGGCACTTCTTCTGGTTCGTTTACAATTGGAGTAAATATTTTTTACTCAAAATCGGGAAATAAATTTGAAGAGCTAATCAAAGTCTCCTTTCGAAATCACACCAAAGAAATCGGTTTACACAAGGACTCAAGATTAAAGGAGTTAAAATGTTTTGGATATGGAGCTAATCGTAAAATGGGAATAAGTTCATTGGCAAATTCTATTGAGCTTTCATCGGAAAGTCTTTTTGATGATGATTCACGACTGGTGAACGCAGAAGAGTGGTTACTTCAATTGGATTATGCTGCTAGTAAGGATTCTGATTTAAAAAATTTTGCTACAAATAAAAGAAATCAAGTTAGACAGATACTAATTGATCTTTTACCTGATATAAAGGATATAAGATTTACAAACCCAACCCGGAAAAATCTAAAATCGTCCGTAGAATTTGAAACGCCTTTTGGTTGGATTAATATTCATCAACTCAGCTTAGGCTATAAAACAATGGTAGCATGGATGGTGGATTTAGCTGCAAGAATGTTCGGGCGTTATCCCGATAGCAACAACCCCTTGGCTGAACCTGCTATTGTATTAGTTGATGAAATTGATCTTCATCTTCATCCAAAATGGCAGCGTAAAATTTTTGATTATCTCTCGAATAAATTCCCTAAAACTCAATTTATAGTTACTGCTCACAGCCCTCTGATAGTTCAATCTGCTCCTAAAGACGCTAATATAGTCCTGTTAAGAAAAGAAAATGATCATGTTGTTATTGACAATGATCGGTCTTCTGTCCACAATTGGCGACTGGATCAAATATTAACCAGTGACTTATTCGGCCTTGATAGTGCGCGCGGTATAGATGTCGAAAAAAAATTGGAAGAGAGAAAAAAATTGCTAGCAAAAAAGACTCTTTCAAATGAAGAAGAAAAAAAACTGGAAGATCTGAATTCTTTTGTAAATCAACTTCCTGTAGCATACAATCATGAAGACATTCAGGCGATGAACATCATTCAGGAAGCCGCGGAATATCTTAAAACTAAAAAGCAATAATTAGACCGTATGATTCAATTAAAAAAGAAGCATACGGTGCCTGTTCCTGTTATTTTGGCTAACGAAGGCGTAACTGAAAGAGCATCTTTATGCCATTTAGTTGAAACAGGAAGCATAGATTTTATATTTGACAGTAAAATTTACGGCCATAGTGAAGTAAAAAAGCTGCTTGGAGAGGTTCAGGACGGAAAGTGTTGTTTTTGTGAGGCTAAAATTCTACATATCAGTTATGGAGATGTAGAACATTATAGGCCCAAGGGAGGATGGATACAGAATGGTGAAACTTTGAACAAACCGGGATACTATTGGCTGGCTTATGATTGGGATAACTTATTCTTATCCTGTCAAATATGTAACCAGCGACATAAAAAGAATTTTTTTCCTCTTGAAGTAGGCTCTGTACGGGTTAGGTCCCATAACGATGATATAGAAAGCGAATTTCCGATTTTCATTAAACCGGACATAGAAAACCCCGAAGACTTTATTGAATTTAAGGAGGAAATTCCCTTTTCAGTAGACGGTAATCTTCGTGGAAAACAAACAATAGAGAAATTGGCTCTTGATAGAGAAACCTTAAATGAAAGCCGACGAAGTAAATTGGTTCTGGTTAGAATGCTGTATAACCTTGCAAAAAATTTTCCTGAAACAAACCTCGAAATAAGGCAAAAGGCAATAAATGGGATAAAAAAAATTGCTTTGGAATATACTACTGATAACGCAGAATATGCGGCAATGTTCAGAGCTTTTTTTAAAAAGAACCCGATTGATTTCTGATAATATGAACCGAAAAAACTTTCTTTCTTCAGTATTCGCACTTGGTACTTTGCAACCGGATGTTCTGAACTCGAAACTCTTAACCTCCGACACACTTGAGGCCTCCCCTTTCCCGCTCATCACTCCTCCCTACCTAAAACCTGGCGACACTATCGGCATCACCTGCCCGGCCGGCGACATCACGCTGAAAGAAATTCAACCCGCCCTATTATTGATTGAAAGCTGGGGTTTCCGCATCAAGGTCGGCGACACCGTCGGAAAAAAGGATTTCATCTTTGGTGGCAGCGACAGTGAAAGAGCGGCAGACTTTCAAAAAATGCTCGATGATCCCGGCATCAGCGCCATCCTTTGCGCACGCGGCGGATACGGAGCCATCCACATCATCGACCAACTGGACTTTGTACCCCTGATCCAACATCCTAAATGGGTGATCGGCTTTAGTGATATTACCGTCCTCCTATGCCATATTCATACCAATTTCAACGTAGCCTCCATCCATTCCAAAATGTGCAATAGTTTTCCCGATGATTGGTCGAAGGCAGAACCCGTTCAGGCCCAGTCCATCCTTTCCATCCGCCAGGCTCTCATCGGAGGGAAAATGGAATACAGCGCGACCCCTCATGCACAAAACCGCGCCGGTCTCGCCGAAGGCCTCCTGGTTGGCGGCAACCTTAAAACCATCGAAACATTGGCTGGCACCAACTCTGACATCGACACAGCAGGTAAGATACTCTTCGTGGAAGATACCGGCGAATATTTATATAGTATCGACCGTATGTTCTGGCATCTCCAGCGCAGCGGCAAGCTCCATCGCCTTGCCGGACTGGTCGTCGGCGGCTTCAAAGTCAAGCCCGACGATGCCGGCGAAGAATTCGGCCACACTGTCTATGACATCGTTACGGAAAGAGTAAAAGCCTATAATTATCCCGTTTGCTTCGACTTTCCTGTCGGCCACCAGAAAGAAAATTACGCCCTCAAATACGGGGTCCACCATATCCTCGATACCCGCGACAATCCCGTTAAGCTGTCCGAAAAAACCATCGCCGCCCCCTCCTTATAATTCGCCAAAACTCCATTATGACGATCCCTCCATATCTCCAGCCCAACGACACCATCGCCCTCATCTGCCCCGCGGGTTACATGCCGCGTGAAAAAGCCGCAACCTGTATTGAAACCCTGCAGTTATGGGGTTATCGCGTCGACATCGGTTATACCCTCGGCGGCCCCTCTGAAAATTATTTCTCCGGCACCGATGACCGACGTCTCGCCGAATTACAGCAAAAGCTGGACGACCCGGAGATCAAAGCCGTCCTCTGCGGCCGCGGCGGCTATGGCCTCACCCGCATCATCGACCGCGTCGATTTCTCCCGGTTTGTAAAAAGTCCGAAGTGGATCATTGGCTTTAGTGATGTTACGGTCCTGCATGCCCATATCTGGTCCAACTACAAGATCGCGACCCTGCATGCACCCATGGCCGGCGCCTTCAACGATGGCGGCGTCGACTCAGTTTACGTAGAATCCTTGCGTCAAACATTGGCCGGCCGGGCAGCCGTCTATACCTGCCCCGCCCATTCTTTTAACAGGCCCGGCCAGGCTACAGGACGGCTCGTCGGCGGCAATCTTTCCCTGCTGGCCCACCTTAGCGGCACCTCTTCCGATATAAAGACCAAAGGAAAGATACTCTTCCTCGAAGACGTCGGAGAATATCGCTATAATATCGACCGCATGCTCTACCAGCTGAAACGCAGCGGCAAGCTCGACCAGCTCGCCGGACTCATCATCGGCGGCTTCACAGAAGTAAAAGATACCACCCGCCCTTTCGGCGCCACTGTGGAAGAGATCATCCGGGAAATTGTAAAAGAATACGACTATCCCGTCTGCTTCGGTTTTCCGGTCAGTCACGAGAGAGAAAATTATGCGTTGAAGATCGGCGTAAAACACACACTGGAAGTCAGCCCGCAAAGGGTCCTCCTGCAGGAATCACCGGCTTCTATTGCTGATTAGGATCTAGGACCTCATAGGAATCCTGCCCATCCCCGGTCCGCACATTTACGTTGTCATGTATATTCACATTTTCCTGCACATTGCCTGGCCGGTTGGGTTTTTTCCGTCGAACAGAAAATAACGGCTTCCCTTATCTCCTTCAGACCGCAATAACATTTTGTTCGGCCCGTGAAGGAATAGCCCTTGTTCATCGGAATGTTTTACAAGACCAAGTTCCCTGCTGGTTATATCGTAGTTGGATTTGACCGTGACGCTGCAGGAAGTAAGATCACCGATTGAATTTACGCGTGCAAGGTTTGGAAAAAAGCAGTAGACCCGGTCTTTTTTATTAGTTATCGACTCGTTAATAAACTGTTATTGCGCTGGTCCTTGCATCTAATAGAGGAGGGTCGCCCAAAGGCGACCCTCGCTCATGTGTATGTAGGCATCGACTCAAACTCAACTTACTGCCACCGGCTGCTGGTGTTTAGCTCCCTGCATCGCATCTTCCACGTTCACACCCAGCCCTTGGGCTATCGCCATTCCCAACCCGATGTCGGCCCTGAAGAAATGACACAACTGACGGTTGATGATATCTCCCCGTTTTGGCCCTGAAATCCCGCTCATCGCGCCGACAATATTGCTGACTAAATGCTTCTTGTCCTCAGGACTCAATACTTCCCGCCAGAAAATGCCCGGCTGGCTATAATGATCATTCTCACCCGGACCATTCCTGTCATACCAGTCTGCAACATTGCTGTCCAGTTCCATGGGCAGGCCTTTGTATTTTTCATCTGGATGTATGTTGTCAAAACTGTTCGGGAAATAATTCGGATTGCTGTCCCCATTGCCGTCTACCCGCATATGGCCATCCCTTTCATAATTGTTCACTGCATAAGGGCAACGGTTGACGGGTATTTGCTCATAATTGGCTCCCAACCGATAACGGTGGGCATCAGGGTAGGAGAGGAGGCGCCCCTGTAGCATCTTGTCGGGGGAATAGTTAATGCCATCTACGACATGCGCCGGGGCAAAGGCCGCCTGCTCTACTTCGGCAAAATAGTTCTTCGGCACTTCGTTCAGTTCGAGTACGCCGACTTCTATCAGCGGGAACTCCTTTTGTGACCAGGTTTTGGTCAGGTCAAAAGGATTGAAAGCATAAGTCTTTGCCTGCTCGGGTGTCATCACCTGTATCTTCACATGCCATTTCGGGAAGTCGCCGCGATCGATTGCCTCCAGCAGGTCACGCTGTGCAAAGTCCGGGTCTTCTCCTTTCATTTTCACCGCTTCATCATTGGTGAAATTCCGGATGCCCTGCGCCGTCTTGAAGTGGAACTTCACCCATACTTTTTCATTCTTGTCATTGATGAGACTGAACGTATGGCTGCCGAAGCCATGCATGTGGCGATAGCCATAAGGAGTTCCCCGGTCGCTCATCAGGAACATTACCTGGTGCAGGCTCTCGGGATTGAGGCTCCAGAAATCCCACATCATGGTCGGACTCTTGGTATTGGTGCGGGGATCTCTTTTCTGCGTATGGATAAAGTCGGAAAATTTCTTCGGGTCCTTGATAAAGAAGATCGGCGTATTGTTGCCTACCAGGTCCCAATTGCCTTCTTCCGTATAAAACTTCAGCGCAAATCCACGCGGGTCGCGCTCGGTATCGGCAGATCCTTTTTCCCCACCGACAGTGGAGAAACGCAGTATTGTACGCGTCTGCTTGCCGATCTGGCTAAACAGCCTGGCCCGCGTATATTTTGTAATGTCGTGCGTTACGGTAAACGTACCATAGGCTGCGCTGCCCTTGGCATGCACCACACGCTCGGGAATACGCTCCCGGTTGAAATGCGCCATTTTTTCGTGAAGAATGAAATCCTGTAATAATAAGGGGCCGCGAGGGCCTGCGCTCTGTGTATCCTCATGATGATAATAAGGAATACCGGAAGCCGTTGTAAGAGATTTTTTTTCTTCGTTCATAATTACATGGTATTTGAATGGTGAACAATCTGAATTGCCAGATAAAGGTCAACAATTTTTCCGATTGACATCATCGATTAATTTTATCTTTACATAGAGATAATCTATTTTAACATGACCTTTGTTCAACTGGAGTACATCGTCGCCATAGATACTTACCGTCATTTTGCCACCGCAGCCGGCCATTGTTTCGTTACCCAGCCCACCCTGAGCATGCAGGTGCAGAAGCTGGAAGAAGAGCTGGGCCTGAAGATATTCGACCGGAGTAAGCAACCTGTTATCCCCACTGAGGCGGGCCGCGAGGTTATCGAACAGGCGCGGAAAATACTTGGGGAAAAGCACATCATCGGCGAGATCGTTCAGGCTAAAAAGGGGGTTCTTGCCGGAGAGCTCCGCATTGGCATTATTCCCACGCTGGCACCCTACCTGTTACCTCTTTTTATCCAGTCCTTTACCACGAAATACCCCCAGATAAAATTAGTGGTCAGCGAAATGACCACCGGGACAGTAGTGGCCCGGCTCCGGGAAGGCCGCATCGACGTGGGGGTCCTTGTTACCCCCCTCCAGGAAAATGGCATCCGGGAGCAGGTGCTCTTTTATGAAGAGCTGCTGGTATATGTCTCCCGTAAAAATGCGGCCTATAAAAAGACCTATATGCTGGCCCAGGACATCGACCCCAACAAGTTATGGCTGCTGGAAGAAGGCCATTGCTTTCGGTCGCAGATAGTCAGGCTCTGTGAATTGAGAAAGGCCAGCCGGGAAGGCAGCCATTTTGACTATGAAGCCGGCAGCCTGGAAACTCTGCGTCGCATGGTCGAACTCAATGACGGAATCACTATTTTGCCCGAACTCGCTGCCATCGACCTCACCGGCAAACAGCAGCAGCTGATCCGCCACTTCAAAAGGCCGGCCCCCATGCGGGAAGTCAGCCTCGTCGTACACCGCGACTTTGTCAAACAACGCCTGGTCCAGGCCCTCCACCAGGAAATACTCCTGTCCGTACCCGAAAAACTCCGCCAGAACAAGAATCAGAATATCGTCCCCATTTTGTAACTTTGCATCCCGATATGGCGATCAAAAAGATACTACTCAACGTCTTAGGTGAAAAAAATTACCTGTCCCTTCTTGCCGGTTCTTTCCAGCGCCTCTATCGTACCGGTTTGCTGGGAAAGGAATACCAGGATGTCTACTTCCTCAAAAAGATCATCCGTCAGGGTGACTATTGCGTCGATATCGGCGCACACCTGGGCTATTTTACCCTTGAATTGAGCCGCCTGGCAGGTAATTCCGGTAAGGTCTTCGCCATCGAGCCTATGAGCTCTTTTCACAATACCCTCGGGCGCCTTCTCCAACAGAAAAAAGCCGCGAATGTCACCCTATACCAGGTAGCCCTCGGCGGTAACGGCGAATATGTGGAAATGGGTATTCCCCAGGTAGGCGCCATGAAACGCTTTGCGTATGCCCGCGTCATGGAAGCCAATCCAACCCTGGACTTTGTCGAATCAGAAAAAGTGAAGAACGAATCCGGCGACCAGCTTTTCAGCAACCTGCCTCGCCTGGATTATATCAAATGTGATGTGGAAGGGCTCGAATTTCAGGTTTTTGCTTCCTTCACGCAGACGCTGCAAAAACACCATCCCATCCTCCTTTGCGAGCTGTTCGAACGGGAACAACGGATCAAATTGTTCGAATTGCTGCAGCCCTTCGGTTATAAAGCCTATACCCTCGAACAGGGAAAACTGGTTCCACTCGATGTCTATGCAGAAGGAACCGTCGTCTCGCAGAACGACTATTTTGTGCCTGCTCAGCGGGAAGAAAGATTGCGCTCCTTTATCAAAGGCTAAGCACCGAATCCAGCTTCTGATGGAAAATGGCCTTGTCACGCAGATCATTGTGCCCGCCACCCGGCACTGTCACAAATTCATCTCCCTTCTTGAGCAAAGGCTTCAGCCGTGATGCATTGCTATAGGGGACGGTTCTGTCCGCATCCCCCTGGAAGATGGTGATGGGTGCGGTGACGGCAGGTAAATATTCATTAGTAGGAAAATGATAGTGCAGCATGGCGCTGACAGGATAAAAAAATAAATAACGCCGGGCTACCGAGGTCAGGCTATAGGCGGGCGTCTCCAGGATCAGCCGTCGGCAATCCCGCACCGAACCTAGCTGCGCGGCAATCCCCGTTCCCAGGCTTTTCCCGTAAATAACGATCTGCAGGGGAGACCAGCGGCTCCGCGCCAGTTTATAAAACAACAGCGCATATTCGTATAAGTTTTTCTCGCTGAAAGTGCCCGTGCTTTTTCCAAAGCCCGGGTAGTCGATCATCCAAACTTCATAACCTTTCGCAGTAAAGTCGATGGCAGCAGGCGCATACCGGCTGATGCCATCCCGGTTGCCATGAAAATAAAGGACGACTCCTTTTGCCAGACTGTCTGCCGGTCTGTCGGTGGCGTGGAATTGAATCACGTTCAGGTTGGTGGTTGCATTATAGGGGATATTCAGCTCCGTAAAAGGCCGGCTAAAGGTATAAATCACCTTTCTGTCTATGGGTATAGGCCGGAATAACAACTTTTCCTGTCCATAATACCAGGCTATCCCGATGACACAGTAAAGCAAGATCAGGACCTTAGCCCAGCGGATAAGTTTCTTTTTCATTGGTAATCTTGTTATGCGAGGCGTGTCTGCGTTGCAGCGTCATCAGTCTATGTCAGTGGCAATGCGCTTCAGATTGAAATTAGGCACCGGTGACACGATCAGCGGGAATTTCTCTATCGTCACGTTAGATGGGTCCAGCCCAAAGCCCCTTTCTTCCGAAAGGCTCAGCTCTTTCAGCCAGAAATACAACTTCATGACCACCCGTTCGAGGAAAGGCAGCTCGTTGTCCTGGCTCAGGTATTTTTCCATTACGATGAACTGGAAATCTCCCACTACATTGTTTCGTTCCAGGGATTCATACCGGCTGGTAATATTTACTTCCCGGTTGTTGACGAGGTCTTCCACTACTTTGCGGAACATCAGGTTGATCTTGGGCTCAACCCGGAAACCCAAACGAAACTCAACCCGGATGATATCATTGGGAATGATATGCTCTACCGAATATTCGGCGGTATAGGGATCATCCAGGGTGTCCACGTGAACAAACCAGTAAATATCCGCCCGTTTCGGCTTTTTATTCAGGATGGAATAGATAATCTTATGCTCGATTTCCTTCGGGTTATTGGCGCTCGTCATATAAACGAGGTGGGTGGCCGACTTGGGCACCGACCGGTCATTGCTTAGCTCTTGTATCTGCGGGATATAATGCTCCATGCGCACGAATTCTACATAGCGGTTCTTGATCTTACGGGCGCGGAACCAGACATACATAACGGCAAACAATGCTCCGCCCACGATCAGCGTGACAAAACCGCCGTGCGGGAATTTGTCCAGGTTGGCGAACAGAAAGCTGAGCTCAAGGCTCAGATAAACGGCCAGGTAAAGATAGATCAGCGCCGATTGCGTTCGCCGGGAGATAAGGTAATTGGCGAAAAGAATGGACGTTGCCAGCATACACAGGGTGATAGCCAGGCCATACGCAGCTTCCATATGGGCCGAACTCCGGAAATACAGCGTAATCCCGCAGCAGCCAATGAATAACATGAAATTTATTGCCGGAATATAGGACTGTCCACGTTCTTCAGTAGGATAGCTGATCCGCAGCTTTGGCCACAGGTTGAGCCGCATGCTCTCGCTGATCAGGGTAAAAGAGCCGGTTATCAGCGCCTGGCTGGCGATGATAGCCGCCGCCGTAGCGATGATAATGCCCGGTATCAGAAACCAGGTCGGCATAATATTATAGAAAGGATTGCCCAGGTTGGTGTCGAATATCCGGCCCTTGTACTGGGCCATCAACCAGGCGCCCTGACCTAAATAGTTCAGGATAAGACAAATTTTAACATAGATCCAGGAAATACGGATATTGTCCTTGCCGCAATGTCCCAGATCGGAATACAGCGCCTCCGCTCCCGTGGTACAAAGAAACACCGCCCCAAGTATCCAGAACCCCTTGGGATAGGTGGTCAGGAGCTGGATAGCATAATACGGGCTGAGGGCCTTAAAAATGCCCAGGTCATCCAGCAGGTGGCTGCTTCCCAGTACCGCCAGCATGGAGAACCAGATAAACATGATCGGGCCGAACAGCTTTCCTATCGACTCGGTGCCGAACTGCTGCAGGAAAAACAGGATCACCAGGATGCCCAGCACTAAATAAACGATCGTCGACTGGTCTACATACCGGAATGCCGGCATCTGCCGTAAACCTTCGATCGCAGAAGTGACGGAAATAGGCGGGGTGATCATCCCGTCGGCCAGCAACGCGGCGCCCCCGATCATGGCCGGTATCACCAGCCATCGTTTCTGACGCCGGACAAGGGCATAGAGGGAGAAGATCCCACCTTCCCCGTTGTTGTCGGCTTTCAGGGTCAGCCAAACGTATTTAATCGTGGTCTGTAGCGTTAGGGTCCATATAATACAGGAAAGAGAGCCTAAAATCAGCTTTTCTTCAATAACTCTTCCATGAATAATGGCGTTTAAAACGTAGAGGGGAGAGGTCCCGATGTCGCCGTAAATGATGCCTAACGCAATAACAAGATTTGCTAAACTTACTTTGTTGATCTGTTTACTCACAATGAGTCTTCTGTTAAATAAAGAGGCAAAATTACAGGTAAAAATGCTAATAAGGCAAGGTTATTTTGAGCGAAGGCGGCCCCAGGCCGAAGGCCCATCCTTGGCCCTGCTAGATGGCGCAGCCATCGGTACGGGGCAGCCAGACTGCCTATACTCAGCGCCTCCCCTCCGAAGCAACCAATCAGTTCGGGCCCGCGTACTGTTCACTGCCTGGCTGTCGTGTACCTGTGCCTTTGGCACTTGGCAGGGCCTATGATGGGACGTTTTAAAGTGCCGAGGCGGCAACTTTAAAACGTCCGTAACAACTAGAAGTTAAGTTTTTGCATATCTTACGACCTTAAAAGTAGTGGTAACTATGAACAGAACCCTGTCATCCCTGCTGCTCGCACTGACCCTAATGATTGCCGCCACGGTAAAAGCCCAGGTCCAGCAAATCACTTACACCGAACCCGAGCGGGAGGATGGACGACGCACCAATTTTGAGATTATCGGGAAGATTAATGGTAACTTACTGGTATTCAAGAACAATAACTCCTCCAGCGTCATCAGCATCTATGACAATGACATGAAATTGCAGCAGAGGGTAGCCCTATCCTTTATGCCGGACAAATACATCAATGTCGACTTCGTAGCCTACCCCGACTTCTGTTATATCATTTATGAATACCAAAAGAGAAGCATCGTCCATTGCACTGCTGTCAAGCTCGATGGCCAGGCCCGGAAAATAGGCGAGCCCATCGAGCTCGATACCACCCAGATTGGTTTTGCATCCACTAATAAGATATACACTACCGTGATCAGCGAGGACAAGCAAAAGATCATGATCTTTAAGATCAACAGCAAAAATCCCCGCAATTTCATGTTTACAACCTTTCTCTATGATGCCAACCTGCAATTGCTCGACCGGCACCGCATCTATATCCCGATGGAAGAGCGGAACGAGCTTTTCACCGACTTCCAGGTAGATAATGACGGCCAGCTGATATTTGGAAAATATCTGCGTAGTGGTAGTAATGACTATGTGTCCCGCGTTGCCCTTGTCACAAAAGGCCCGTCCGCCGACAGTTTTTCTGTGAAGGATATCGGGGCCGGCGACCGCATTCTCGACGAGATAAAATTTAAGGTCGACAACAACAACAAACGGTATATCCTCTCAGGCTTTTATTACAAACAGCGGCGTGGGAATATCGAAGGCCTTTATTCGGTCATCTGGGATAAAGCTACCAACAGCCGGGTAGAAGAAAAAGTCACCGTCTTTAACGATGACCTCCGTGCCCAGGCTAAAAGCTCCGATGCCAATCTGCGGATGGCCTTCAATGACTTCTTCATCAAACACATCATCACCAAGCGGGATGGCGGTTACCTGCTCGTTACGGAATCCCTCTACACCACCTCGCGTGGCAATATGTACAATCGCTGGGACTACATGTATAATCCCGCCTTTGGACCCGGCGGTTTCTATTCTCCTTATTATTATAGCCCCTACTATAATCCCTGGGGCAGAAATTACGGCAACTATGCCACGCGTTTTCATGCCGAAAACATTATGGTGTTGTCCTTTGATGCGCAGAGTGACCTGCAATGGAGCGCCATCATCCCCAAAAGCCAGTTCGATGACGAGACGGAAAACCTCATCTCCCATGAACTCGTTAACACCGGCGGCGAACTGCATTTCCTCTTTAATCTCTATGAGCGGCGGAATATGTTGCTCAATGACCAGAGTATTTCCCCGGAAGGTAAGGTGACCCGTTATCCTACATTGCGGAATCTGGATAGAGGTTACGACTTCATGCCCCGTTATGGCAAACAGGTGAGCAGTTGGGAAACCATTATTCCTTGTCTTTACAAGAACTATCTTTGCTTTGCAAAAGTCGATTTTACATAACCAGAACCCAGAAATAAGACCCCGGTGATCGGAATTTTTAGACAGAAAACCCCTGCTAACGCCCTGTTGCTTCTATTTTATGCGCTTGTATTAAAGTTCCCCCTTTTTTTACATCCGGTAACCCCGGCCTTACATCCGGAAGACAATTACCTGTACAGGGTAATATTACATGGCCTGGATTCTGTATTCCATAATGCGCCCATTCTCTATTCCCTGCTGACCTTTCTGCTGCTCATCAGCCAGGCGACCCTGTTCAATCGCATTTTCAATCACCATAAAGTGTTGCCGAAGCCCAATTTCCTGCCCGGCATGTCCTATATACTCATTACTTCTTTGTTGCCCGATTGGAGCCATTTCTCTGCTCCCTTGCTGATCAATACCATCATGATCTGGGTCTGGTACCGGATGATGGAATTATACAATAGCCATCGACCCGGCACGGCCATCTTTAATATAGGCATATGGACCGGTATAGTGTCCCTGTTATACATACCTGCCGTAGCCTTTCTTCTCCTCGTATTGTCGGGGCTGTTGACCATGCGCCCCTTTCGTATCCGCGAATGGTTTGTCGGCGTCCTTGGATTTACCTTCCCCTATTATTTCCTTTTCCTTTTTCTCTATCTCTCCGGTCATTGGAGCTGGTCGGACATTGTCCCGAAAATCGTATTCACTGTGCCAGCCTTTCCCTCATCCATCTGGATCACCCTGGGCATCGTCTGGCTGATCGTCCCCTTTATCCTCGGCGGTTACTTTGTCCAGAAAAATCTCAGCAAATTTCTTATCCAGATCCGCAAAAGCTGGAGTCTCCTGCTTCTCTTCCTCCTTGTCGCCGTCATCATCATTCTCATCAATCGCGTCAACTCCTACGAAAACTGGATCATCATGGCCGTGCCCTTTGCCGCCTTCCACGCCGCCGCCTACTACTATCCGACCAAAACCATCGCCCCCAACATATTGCATTGGCTTATAATCGCTTACATTTTCGCCATGAATTACTTTGTGTAAGGCCTTGCGAAAAGTCGTAACTTTGCCCTCTCAAAACTCATCATATATGAAATTTGGAGTAGTCGTTTTTCCCGGCTCGAACTGCGATCGCGATATGTATGACGCCCTGGAGCAAGACCTCAACCAGGAGGTGATCATGCTCTGGCACAAAGACACTGATCTTAGTGCCTTTTCTACAGAAGATTGCATCGTCCTTCCGGGCGGCTTCTCTTATGGCGACTACCTCCGCTGCGGCGCCATCGCCCGTTTCAGCCCCATTATGCAAAGTGTCACCCGTTTTGCCGGCGAAGGCGGTAAAGTCCTCGGCGTCTGCAACGGCTTCCAGGTTTTGTGCGAATCACACCTGCTGCCCGGTGCTCTCCTACGCAATGCTAACCAACAGTTTATCTCTAAAAATATCTACCTCAGGGGGGCCGGTGACAACGGCCGGGCGCTGAAAATACCCATCGCCCATGGCGAAGGCCGCTATTACGCCGATGAAAAGACCCTCGACCAGCTCGAAGCCAACGGCCAGGTGATCTACCGCTATACTGATGAGAACGGAAATATCAATGCCGCCGCTAACCCTAACGGCTCTTTAAGAAACATAGCGGGAGTTTGTAATACCACCCGCAACGTATTCGGAATGATGCCCCACCCCGAACGTGCCTGCTCAGAAGCCTTGGGAAATATCGATGGGAAAGCCATTCTCCAAACCTTGTTTATCCATGCGAAAACAAAACCGGTTGCGAGGGAAGCCGGGTTGGTCAATTTTTAGTTTTTCCCTAACATTTGGAAACAGACCTTTATACCCCTTATATGCAATTATGAAAAGAACAATACTATTCGGTTTGTCGGTATTCGTTGGCAGCCTGGTGATGGCTCAGTCCAGTAAAGAAGTTTCATGGAATTATACAGCTAAAAAGATCGCGGACAAAACATACGAGATCCATATGACAGCTACCATCGGCGGCAATTATCATATGTATGCCCAGGATGCCGGCGGCGAAGGCCCCATCCCTACGACTTTTACCTTTACTAAAAGCCCCTTGTTTATCCTGGACGGCACCGTAAAGGAAAAAGGCCAGCTGGTAAAAAAAATGGAGACTGCCTGGGGTCATGACGTAAAGTATTATGAAAAGACGGTAGACTTCGTCCAGGTTGTGAAACTTAAAAGCAATGTTAAAACCAATCTCGCCGGTAAGGTGGAGTTTATGGTTTGTAATGATCAGCAATGCCTTCCGCCTGCTGATGTGGACATTAAAGTAAATATTGGCGGATAGTTTTGCATTTCGCCCGTTTTGTCGGCCTTTCGTCGCCTATCCGACGTATTCAATAAATTAAAAACGGGTTCTTTGTAAAGAATGAGTAGCATTTTACCTGACAGTTTTATTCGCGGGATCCGGTTTTCAACGGCGGTCTTCTGCTTTTTTTTTAGTGCTCACGGGGCTTTTGCCCAGGCCGATACCACCCACAGCGTTGTCACCTGGGATTTTAGCACCCAGCCCGGCGCAGATAGCAAGCCGGTCCTGGTCCTTCGCGGCCACATCCGGGAGGGCTGGAGACTATACTCCACGACCATGGCCGACAGTCTGCCCAACTCACGTGTGACCCTGGACAGTACGGCCGGTGCGACCATTCAGGATATAGAAGAGAAAGGCCAGCTTCGGACGCAGAAAGAGCCCCTCTTCGGCAATGCTGTGACCCGGTCGTTCGCCGGCGATGCCCAATGGCTGGTCCACCTTCAGCCTGCGGCTTCGGCGTCACCTGCCGGTGACCTGAAAGGGGCTATTACATTCATGGCCATCTATAAAGATTCTGTCGTCGGACCCGTTGAAGTGCCCTTCCGTTATGCGCATATCGCCGGCGGCGGACTGGTAGCCAAAGCAGCCGGTCTTCAAGGCTCGGCCAGCGCTGCCAACGAGCTTAAAAAAACGTCCATCGACCTCATCAATCCTGTAAATAAATGCGGTGGTACCGGAGCTGAGAATTCTCAATCCAAAGGGATGTTTGGTCTCTTCTTACTGGGGATATTGGGCGGCCTGGTAGGTTTGATCATGCCCTGTACCTTCCCGATGATACCTCTGACTGTTTCCTTTTTCACCAAACGTTCGGCCTCCCGTTCGAAAGGAATTGCCAATGCCTTTTTATATGGGTTCTTTATTTTCCTTATCTATGTGTTGATCAGTGTGCCCTTTTATTTCCTCAAGGCAAACAACGCCAACATTCTGAATAATATCGCTACCAATGTCTGGCTCAATTTATTCTTTGCCGCCGTTTTCCTGGCATTTGCGCTATCTTTTTTTGGGCTTTTCGAGATCACGCTGCCAAGCAGCATCTCCAATTCTGTTGATACCAAATCCAATATCAGCAGTGTCGGAGGTATTTTCTTTATGGCGCTGACCCTGGCGGTTGTCTCTTTCTCCTGCACCGGTCCCATTCTGGGCACTTTTGTAGTCAGCGCCCTCGGACCCAATGGCGGGCCGGTCCAATTGACAGTTGTACTGGCTGGGTTTGGTCTGGCCTTAGGACTGCCTTTTGCTTTGTTTGCGCTTTTCCCGAGTTGGCTGCAGACCCTGCCCAGGTCCGGCAGTTGGATGAATACGGTGAAAATTGTCTTTGGCTTTCTTGAGCTGGCCTTGTTTATTAAATATTTTTCTAATGCCGACCTCGTCACCCATTGGGGTTTGCTGAAAAGGGAAACCTTTTTTGCTTTCTGGATCCTTATCAGTATAGCTCTGGCGCTTTACCTGTTTGGAGTCATCAAATTCCATCATGACCCTCCTCCGGATAAATTAGGCAATGCACGGATCAGTTTCGCCGTCGTCTTTTTAGCCTTTGCCCTCTATATGGTACCTGGCCTGACCAATACAAAGTATGCTAATGTTTCTCTTATCAGTGGGTTTCCTCCACCTTTGTCTTATAGCCTCTACACCGCCGATGAAGGGAAGGGTGTAGAAGCCAATGTGATCAATGACTATGACAAAGCTCTTGCCCTGGCAAAACAGCAGCATAAGCCCTTGCTTATAGACTTCACCGGCTGGGCCTGTGTCAATTGCCGGAAAATGGAAGAGAATGTCTGGACTAAAGTAGAGGTAAAAGACAAGATTAAACAAAATTTTATCCTGGTCTCTCTTTATGTGGATGATCGTAAGGTCCTGCCCGACGACCAGCAATTCCTGTTCACTACTGGTGACGGCAGCAAGAAAGAGATTCGGACGATCGGCGATAAATTTGCAACCTTCCAGTCTGAGAACTTTAAAAACGCCTCTCAACCTCTTTATGTCGTCATCAGCCCTGACGAAAAGCTAATGAACTTTCCCGTTGGCTATACCCCTAACGCAAAAGAATATGCCGCCTGGCTCCAGTGTGGTCTTGAAGCTTACAAAAAACAAAATTAAAAGAGAAGCCCCTTTTGCAAAAGGGGCTTCTTCATTCATCTAATTAGGCGTCATTCTGTCCCAGCCTTCCAGCCAAACTAAGGGCAAGTCTTGTTACCAGATGGAGGGCCAGAATGACAATATCTTTTCGCCATTACCTGGCCTTGTATACCAAAGAAAAAAGTCCCTGCTCTTCCGAGCAGGAACCCTCAATATTTTTTTTAATGGATCTTTTCACACAATGAAGTTAGCGGTTCTTTCCGTTCCCCGTACCCAAATGTCGTTAAAGATTTTTAAAAAAACGCTCATCGTATTTTTCGTACCTGCGATGAACTACCATCTCTAATCCTTAATTAGTAAAACTCATTACAAGGCGATCTTCTTTTCAGTCATCATTTTGCGCAGATTGATCAGACCGTAGCGCATGCGACCCAGGGCAGTGTTGATGCTGCAATTCGTCAAAGCTGCAATCTCCTTGAAAGAAAGATCAGCATAATGACGCAGAATGATCACTTCACGTTGATCTTCCGGCAAGAGGTCCAGCATTTGCCTTACTCTGTCATGGCTCTGGCGTTTCATCATTTTGGTGTCGGCACCTTCTTCCGTAAAATGGATCACTTCGAAAATGTCCCGGTCATCACTCGTTTTGATGGCAGGAGTCCTTTTAACTTTCCGGAAATGATCCACACAAAGATTGTGCGCAATACGCATAGCCCAGGGAAGGAATTTACCTTCTTCCGTGTAACGGCCACCGCGAATGGTGTCAATAATTTTGATTAGAACGTCCTGGAAGATATCCTCGGCGAGATATTTGTCCTTAACCAGGAAGAGGATGGAAGTGTACAACTTATCCTTATGACGGACAATCAATGCTTCCAAAGCATACAGATCGCCGTCCCTGAATTGGTGAATAAGTTCGTGGTCAGTTTTTTTGCGTAGCAATGTCATAAACTTCTACGGGTTTTAAAGGTGATAGGATATATTTTGGATTTTAAAGATGGTTCGGTTTTTCTATGTAGAAGTCATCAATCGATAGGCGAAGTTTGTTTTGTTAAATTATGATATTCACATTATCCTCACAATTGTGTACAAATAAAACTTGTACTAATAGGGTTTAAAGATATACAATTTTTGGAATAAACAACATTTTGGGAAATTTTTTGTTTTTTAATTCTCCAAAGTCCCAGAAAAACAATAAGGTAACTACTTATTTTGTCTTATCATGGGTTCCCTTTTTAGGAAACAGATATTTCCAGTTATCCATTACTTAAACTCTTCATCCAACATTTGTTTGCCGGCTATTGTTAAATTCGTCGGTTACTGTTAAAATTATCAGCCTGCCGGGGTAGGACACTGACCGATTAATTCATCATTTTTAACTAAATTTGTTAGCTAACGCGCGACACGGGCACAAATAATTATATGGCTACAACGGGTAAAGTAAAAAAGCAGAAAAAAGAAAAAATAACCCTATCCTCACCGGCTTCAACAGCCGGCGTAATACCGGCACCAAAAGCCGATGCAATTTTCATCAAAGGAGCCAGGGTTCATAACTTAAAAAACATTGACGTTTCCATTCCCCGCAATAAGCTGGTAGTGGTCACCGGTGTATCCGGCTCCGGTAAATCCTCCCTGACCATCGATACGCTTTTTGCCGAAGGCCAACGTCGCTACGCAGAAAGTCTTAGCGCTTATGCCCGTCAATTTATGGCCCGCATGGACAAACCCGACGTCGACTATATTAAAGGACTCTGTCCCGCTATCGCCATCGAGCAAAAGGTCATTACCCGTACTCCCCGCTCTACCGTCGGCAGCATGACGGAGATATATGACTACCTCCGCCTCCTTTTCGCCCGGGTGGGAAAAACCATTTCTCCCATTTCGGGACGTATAGTAAAAAAAGATGATGTCTCCGATGTAGTGACCGCTATCACCACCCTGAGCCCTGGCGATCGGGTCCTGTTGCTCACCCCATTCAAACAACATAAGAATCGCGATACAAAAGAAGAATTAAACATCCTCCTGCAAAAAGGATTCTCCCGGCTCTATGTTCCGGCGCAGGACTCCGGCTCAGCCGGCGAAACTCTCCGGATCGAAGACCTGTTGGAAATGGATGAAAAAGAGCTTAAAAAGAAACTTTCCTCCGGCACCAGCATCCTCGTCGACCGCCTCGTCGTCAAAACCTTTGACGAAGACGACCGCCACCGTATGGCCGACTCCATTGGCACCGCCTTCTACGAGGGTGAGGGCGAAATGCAGCTGGAGATTAACGGGGACCGCCGTCTTTTGTTTTCCAACCGCTTCGAACTGGATGGCATCACCTTTGAAGAACCCGTTCCCAACCTTTTTTCCTTTAATAATCCTTTCGGCGCATGTCCTACCTGTGAAGGTTTCTCCCAGGTCCTCGGCATTGACGCCGATCTCGTTATACCGGACAGGCGCCTCAGCGTCTATGAAGGCGCGGTAGCGCCCTGGAAAGGGGAGAAGCTCGTATCGTGGAAAGACCAGTTTGTCAAAGCCGCAAAAAAATTCGACTTTCCCATCCACAAGCCGGTCATCGACCTTACCAAACAACAATACAAGACCCTTTGGGAAGGAAATGAACACGTCCAGGGAATCAACGATTTCTTTGCAGAGGTCGAACGCAACCTTTATAAAGTACAATACCGTGTCCTCCTCTCCCGTTACCGTGGTCGCACCGAATGCCCGGATTGCAAAGGCTACCGGCTGCGCAAAGAGGCCCTCTATATCAAAGTAGGTGACCGGCATATCGGCGAGCTCTGCGAGATACCCGTCAGGGACCTCGGGGCCTGGTTTAACGATCTGACACTACAACCCCACGAACAACAGATTGCCAAACGCATTCTCATCGAGATCCACCATCGCCTGGGCACCCTGATGGACGTCGGTCTCGGTTATCTTACCCTGGCTCGCCTCGCCAATACCCTCAGCGGTGGCGAAAGCCAGCGTATCCAGCTCACCCGCAGCCTTGGCAGCAATCTTACCAACTCCTTATATATCCTGGATGAACCCTCCATCGGGCTCCATTCCCGTGACACTGAAAAACTCATCCGGGTCCTGAAAGAGCTGCGCGACCTCGGTAATACGGTCGTCGTCGTCGAACACGACGAAATGATGATGCGGGAAGCGGATTATATCATCGATATGGGTCCCCTTGCCAGTCATCTCGGCGGGGAAGTCGTGGCCGCCGGCAATTATCAGGAGCTCATTGCCAACGAAGACAGCCTGACCGGGAAATACCTGAAAGGAGAGCTGACTATCACGCCGCCGCCTACTCCCCGGAAATGGAAACGTTCCCTCACCGTCGAAGGCGCAAGGCAAAACAATTTAAAGGACCTGACCGTTGAATTTCCTCTTGACGTCCTAAACGTCGTTAGTGGCGTCAGCGGCAGTGGTAAAACGACACTCGTCAAACAAATACTTTATCCGGCTCTCCAGAAGATCAAGGGTGAACCTGCTGAAAAAGTCGGCATCCATAAAGCCATTAAAGGAGACATTGACTACATCTCCCAGATCGAGATGGTCGACCAAAACCCCATCGGCAAATCTTCCCGTAGCAATCCCGTCACCTATATCAAGGCCTACGACGAGATCCGTGACCTGTATTCAAAACAACCCCTCAGCAAAATGCGGGGTTTCCAACCCAAACACTTTTCCTTCAACGTCGACGGCGGCCGCTGTGACACCTGTAAAGGCGAAGGCGAGCAGGTTGTCGAAATGCAGTTCCTGGCCGACGTACACCTCACCTGTGAAGTATGTGGTGGAAAAAGATTCAAGGAAGAAATACTGGAAGTCACCTATCGGGAAAAGAATATTTACCAGGTTCTGGAAATGAGTGTCGATGAAGCCCTGGACTTCTTCAAAGACGAAAAGGATATCCTCCAGAAGATAAAACCGCTCAGTGACGTAGGTCTGGGTTATGTCAAGCTGGGCCAGTCCTCGGATACCCTCTCCGGCGGGGAAGCCCAGCGTGTCAAGCTGGCCTCTTTCCTGGGTAAAGGAAGGGCGCAGGGGCATATCCTGTTCATCTTCGACGAACCCACCACGGGCCTGCACTTTCACGATATCCGTAAGCTGCTGACCTCTTTCAATGCGCTTATCGACCAGGGCCATTCCATCTTCGTCATCGAACACAATACCGACGTCATCCGATCGGCCGACTGGGTCATCGACCTGGGACCCGAAGCCGGTGACGGCGGCGGCAACCTGGTTTATGCCGGGGTTCCTTCGGGTTTGCGAAAGGTCAAAGAAAGCTACACGGGGAAGTTCATATAAGTCAAAGAGCCGGGTTTACCCGGCTCTTTGCTACAATAACTCCTGTCTTTTACAACTGCCTGTCTTTGATATTTACCATGATAGCTGATTAATTCCATCCTCCGCCGAGGCTTCTGTACAACTCCACTTCTGCGCTTAATTGTCCTTTCTTTATAGAGGCTAATTCCAATTCACTTTGTAATACATTACCCTGTGCCGTGATCACTTCGAGATAGGTCGCCAGCCCATTACTGAACAGGCTGTTGGCATTGGCAATGGCCTGCTGCAGCGTACTGACCCGGGTAGCCACTACTACCCGCTGCTCTTTCAGCTTTTCTATCTTACCCAATGCATCCGAAACTTCTCCTACTGCTACCAGCACGGACTGCCTAAACTGTATGACCGACTTTTCACGATCTACCTTCGCCAGCTCGAATTGAGTCTTCAGCTTCTTGCGTTGGAATAAAGGCTGTGTGAGACCACCAGCTACCAGCCCGAACAGCGAACCGGGGAGGTTGAACCAATTGCTGGCCAGGAAACTATTCAAGCCGCCCTGCGCCGTTATTGTTATCGAAGGGTACATATTGGCCTGGGCTAAACCCACATTGGCGTTGGCGATGTTAAGCGCCAGCTCGGTGCTGCGTACGTCCGGACGGCGGCCTACCAGCTCTGCCGGTACACCGGTGGATAAAGTATCGCGTAACGGCACCTGGTCCAGCATCGTACCACGTACAACGCTATTGGGCAGCCTACCCGCCAGAATGCTCAGCGCATTCTCCTGCAGGATGATGCTTTGCTCTATCTGCGGAACCAGCTCAGCAGCAACCAGCCGTTGGGCCTCTGCCTGTTGTATACCCAGCGCAGTTACGTCCCCGGCCTTGAACTGCAGACGGATGATCTGCAGGGTACTATCATTCAATGCCAGGTTCTTTTTAGCGATGGCCAGCTGCGCATCCAGCATCAGCAGGTTGTAGTAACCCTCGGAAACGCCGGAGACAATATTTGTCTGTACGGCTTTCCGGGCTTCCTGCGTTTGCAGATATTCCGCCAGGGCCTTGGACTTCTGGTTGGCTATCTTTCCCCAGATGTCTGCTTCCCAGGACAGACTTACGTTCGCGTTGAAATCTTCAACGTATTTATGCCCTGAGATCTGGGGAATGAACTTACCATTAATGCTGTTATCCGCTGGCCGGCTACGACTGTACGTTGCATTAAGGGAGAGGTCGGGCCAGTAACCCAGCTTCGACTGACCCAGTACCAACTGTGCAGACTGAATATTTTTCAGTGCGATCTGCATGTCGTAATTACGGACTATCGCGCTGTCTATCAGCTGTTGTAGTGCGGGATCTCCAAAAAAGCTCTTCCAGGGCAGACTGGCTATATTCGTGGTATCTCCTTGCGCCGCATTCCGGAACTGACCTGGCAGGTCGGGCTGTGGCGTAGCAGTGTCTCTTGATACTTTACAAGCTCCCAACCCTAAGAGAAGGGCAAAGGCTGTTGTTTTTATAATTGATGATATCATGTTGTATAATTTTTCCTGTTGCTAACCTTATTCTGCCAAAGCCGGCGTTTTGGGATCTCCTTTACCGAAGAATTTTTCCTGCAGGTACTGGAAGATGACGAACAACACCGGTACAATAAATACGCCGAGGATCACCCCTGTCAGCATCCCGCCGACGGCGCCGGTCCCAATGCTCCGGTTGCCGAGCGCCGCAGCGCCTTTTGCACGCATCAGCGGCAGCAGACCTACGATAAAGGCGAAAGAGGTCATCAGGATAGGACGAAGACGAAGCCGGGATGCTTCCATCGCCGCTGTCCACAGGTCCATACCCGCATGCCGCCTTTGCACCGCATACTCGGTGATCAGGATGGCATTCTTCGCCAGCAGACCCACCAGCATGATCAGGCTCACCTGAACATAAATGTTGTTGTCTATTCCGAAGATCTGAAGGAAGGCAAATACCCCGAATACACCTGCCGGTATCGACAATACAATGGCAAACGGCAGGATATAGCTTTCATACTGCGCCGCCAGCAGGAAGTAGATGAATGCCAGGCTCAGGATAAAGATGAAGATGATCTGGGAGCCAGCCGCCTTTTCTTCCCGGGTGATCCCTGTAAATTCATAACCCCATCCCCTTGGCAGCACCTGCGCAGCCGTTTCTTCAATAGCCTTGATGGCATCACCCGTACTGTATCCGGGCTTGGGCACCCCGTTGATCGTTGCTGAATTGTAAAGGTTATTGTGGGTCACTGTTTCCGGACCGTAAACCTTTCTCAGCTTGACCAGCTGATTAACAGGCACTAACTGGTTCAGGTTATTCTTTACATAGATGCTGGTAAGCGTTTCCTGATTCGCCCGGTAGGGAATGTCGGCCTGCGCCATGACGCGGTAGTACTTGCCGAACCGGTTGAAGTCGCTGACATAGCTACTACCATAATAGATCTGCATGGTCTGCATCAGCTCGGCAACGGACACGCCCAGCTGCTTCGCCTTACTGTTGTCCACGTCAATCATATATTGGGGGTTGCCGGACGCAAAGGTGGTGAAAGCATATCCTATTTCCTTGCGTTGCATCAGTGCCCCGATAAAGGTATTGGCCATACCGCTCAACCTGTCCATCGATCCGTTGGTCTGATCCTGCAGCGCGAACTCAAAACCGGCCACGTTTCCAAAACCCTGTATAGTAGGGAAGGTAAAGAAGAAGGCGCGTGCATCTTTAACATTCATGGCGACCTTCATCGTCAGATTGCCGCCGATGGCGTCGATGTCTTTTAACGGTCCCCGTTCGTCGACGTTTTTCATCCGGACGAAACCAGTTCCATAAGGGGCCGCATTGGCGTTGGAGATCAGGTTCAGTCCTTCCACATTATACCTTCTGTCTGCGATGGGATCAGCCTTGATGATGCTGTCTATCTCGGCCATAGCCTTGTGCGTTTTGTCCAGGCTGCTGCCGGGAGGCGTATTCACCGCATACAAAATGAATCCCTGGTCTTCCGTCGGGATAAATCCGCTGGGAGTCTTTTGCATCATAAAATAAGCACTACCGGCGAGGATGATCAGCCCTAAGATAGTCACCCATTTATGACGGAACAGGAAGCGCAGGCTGCCGACGTATTTGTCTGTCATGTTCTTGAAGCCGACGTTGAAGGCGGCAAAGAAACGGGCACCAAATCCTTTTTTCGCATGCTCCCCATGAATATCCTTCAGGAAGATGGCACAGAGCGCCGGGCTCAGCGTCAACGCGTTGACAGCCGATATAAAGATGGCGATTGCCAGCGTGTAACCAAACTGCCGGTAGAATACCCCCGTCGGGCCTTTCATAAAACCTACCGGGATGAACACCGCCATCATCACAAGCGTGATCGATACGATGGCGCCGGAGATCTCACTCATCGATTTTAAGGTCGCTGCCTTCACCGGCAGACCCGTATTTTCCATTTTCGCGTGTACGGCTTCCACCACCACGATGGCGTCATCCACCACGATACCTATTGCCAGCACCAGCGCAAATAGCGTCAGCAGGTTGATCGTAAACCCAAATACCTGTAGAAAGAAGAAGGTTCCGATGATGGCCACCGGCACTGCGATGGCCGGGATCAGCGTTGACCGGAAATCCTGCAGGAAAATGAACACTACGATGAACACCAGGATAAAAGCTTCTATCAGCGTGTGCTTCACCTGCTCGATCGAAGCATCCAGGAATTCCTTGGAATTGAACATGATCGTAGTATGCAGTCCGCTTGGCAGCTGCTTGGAGAACCTTTCCACCAGTTTCTCGGCTTCCGTGAGGATGTCATTGGCATTGGAGCCGGCCACCTGCTGTATCGCAATCCCCGTAGTAGGATTACCGTTCAGTCTGCTGTTCGAAGAATAGGTATAAGAACCGAATTCCACGCGGGCCACGTCCTTTAGCCGAACTGCGGAACCATCGCTGTTGGATTTGATGATGACGTTCTCATAATCTTCGTTCTTGTTCAGCTTGCCCTTGTATTTCAACACATATTCATACACTTCGTTGCTGCTCTGGCCGAAACGGCCGGGGGCGGCTTCCAGGCTCTGATCCTTGATGGCGCTGGTCACCTCTATCGGGGAAAGGTTGTAAGCCACCAGGCGATCGGGCTTTAACCATATGCGCATCGAATAGTCCTTGGTACCGAAAGGCGAAGCATCGGCCACACCAGGGATACGCTGCAGCTTTGGGATCAGGTTGATCTTAGCATAGTTTTGCAGGAAAGTTTCATCATAGCTGCTGTCGGTAGAATAAAGACCGATAAACATGATGATACTGTTCTGCTGTTTCTGTGTAGAGATACCGGCCTGGATAACTTCGGCTGGTATCTGGCTGGTAGCCTTGGATACCCGATTCTGTACGTTCACCGCGGCAATGTCCGGACTGGTCCCTTGTTTGAAATAGACCGTCAAGGACATAGAGCCGTCATTGCTGGAGTTGGAGACCATGTACGTCATGTTCTCCACCCCATTGACGGCTTCTTCCAGCGGGGTGGCGACACTACGTGCCACAACTTCCGCGTTGGCGCCGGGATACGTAGCTGTAACCAGTACGCTGGGCGGCGCAATATCCGGGAAGAGTGAAATGGGCAGCGTAAATATGGACAACCCACCCAGTATAAGTAATATGATAGACACGACCGTTGATAACACCGGTCTTTCAATGAATTTCTTTAACATAAAATAGATCTCTTGGTTTGTATTTCAATCCTGCCTGCTGGTCCTGTCCGACTGTCTGTCGGTCTCACAATTATAACGGCATCACTTTACGAATGCTGTCAACTGACAGTATCTGCGGGTTGATCACCGCACCATCCACCAGACGGTCCATGCCGGCGAAAACGATCTTGTCCCCAACCTGTACCCCCTTATCGACCAAATAGTAGTCGGTTGTTTTTCTAACAATGTGCAGGGGCCTGCTTATCACCTTGTTGCTATCGCCTACTGCGAACACAAAGACCCTGTCCTGTATTTCGTAAGTAGATGCCTGAGGCACAGGCAACAATTCGCTGCTGACCTGTGGGATACGCACCTTTCCTGTACTGCCGGTCCGGAGAATACCGGACGTATTCGGGAAGGTAGCGCGGAAGCTTATCGCTCCGATGGTTTTGTCAAATTGACCCTCCATCAGCTCGATCCTGCCTTTGGAGTCATAGATGCTTCTGTCAGCCAGCTGCAATTCCACCGGAAGCAGATTCCTGATCTTGTCAGCGATCGTTTTGCCTGCGACCTGGTTGCTAAACTGTAAGAAGTCATTCTCGCTCATCGCGAAATACGCATACACCTCTTTGACATCTGACAATACGGTCAATGGCTGGGCCTCACCCTTGCCGACCAGCGCGCCAACCTTGAAGGGGATACGACCGATATATCCGCTGACCGGGGCCTTCATCAGCGTATAACCCAGGTTGATGCCGGCATTGTTGCCTGCGGCCTCGGCCTGCGTAACCTGCGCCTTTGCTGCGTCATAGGCGGCCTGAGCTGCCTTCAGCTGAACGTCGGACACTACTTTGTTCTCGACCAGCGGCGTCAGACGACCCACCTCGATGGCTGCCTTTTCCATATTCGCTTTGGCGGCGAGTACGTTGGCTTGCGCATTGTTGACCTGCTCGTCATATGGCCGGTCGTTGATCTTGAACAGGGGTTGACCTGCTGTTACATAAGCCCCTTCTTCCACATAGATCTTGTCCAGGTAACCGCTTACCTGTGGACGGAGCTCTACATTGGTCTTGCCTTCAACTGTGGCCGAATACTCCAGGTAAGTAGTGGCCGCGGAGCTACTTATAGGAAGAACGGGTAAATTCTGGGGAGGAGGCGCTGCCTGTGTACCCTGCACTTGCGAACAACCGCTGAAATAAACTGCGGCGGCTACCATAATGGCGGAAAATAATAGATACTTTCTCATAACATTATTCAATTGTTTAATGGTGTTAAATTAATCTGTAAAAAATTTTATCGTTCATATTATCTATCACTGTTAACTCATGTGGTAAAAAAAAGCCCACTTTTATTCATTGGCAATCATCATGTTAAGGGGACAAATTACTGTCTCTTGGAGACAAGCAAGCATCGCCATTGGCGGATCTAATCAACCGGTCCAAGGTGGTGGGACGTCGGTTTTTTTAGGCTTCAGATTAACTCTGCGGCGGGTTCTTCAGGCTTCGGGTTATCCCTGTTATTGCATCTTTAAGGATTTGTTGGTTGATCTCATCCGAGGTCCCTTTACGGACAATGTTGATGGAGATCAAACCATGAACAATCGACCAGTAGGTATAGTATTTGGTACAGACCCGGTCGTCATCGGTGTCGCTAATGCCCATTATTTCTGCAATAGGGGCAGCAGCGATATCATAGGGGGTGCTTCCGGCAGGAAGTAGTTCATCCATAATGCAGCAGTTCACTTCTACTCCAAACATCAACTGGTAGTATTCCTTTTGGTCAAAGGCAAAGTTCCAGTAGGCCAGCCACATTGCTTCAATCTGATCTTCTAAATCCGTATGCTTATTCTTCGCTTCATTCATCCAGCAGGCCAGCAGCATAAATCCCTTCTTCGTCAGCTCAAGTAAGATAGCTTCTTTGTTGGCGTAGTATTCGTAGATGATAGGGGCAGTATATTCTATTTTATCCGCAATCTTACGCATACTTAGTGCCTGCCAACCTTCATCTTTTACAATTTCATGCGCTGCATCCAGGATGTTTACCCTGGTTTGTTCCTTTAATCGATGAATTCTCTCCTTGCTCCCCATTTAGCTGCTCCTTTACTTGGCTTAAATTATTTAACACTGTTAGACAAAATTAGAACTAATTTTTATTTCACCAAGAAAAAATTTTTCCACACCGCCGGCCGGATGGCCAAAACCCAGTCCTGTCCTGCATTCCGTTCTCTTCTATTCCGTCCGGAGACTTTTCACCGGGTTGGTCACCGCCGCCCGGATAGCCTGGAAACTAATGGTCAGCAGGGAGATCATAAAGGCCATGATCCCCGCTAAAACAAATATCCACCATTGAATATCAATGCGATAATGAAAATCCTTCAACCACTTGTCCATAAAATACCAGCTCACCGGCGTCGCGATCAGGAAGGCGATCAGCACCAGCTGCAAAAACTCTTTGGACAAGAGGTTCACAATACCGGGAACGCTGGCTCCCAGCACTTTACGGATACCTATCTCCTTGGTGCGCTGCAGGGTGCTATAGGAGGCCAGCCCAAGTAATCCGAGACAGGAAATAAAAATGGCGAGAATAGCAAAGTTCAGGAATAGCTTTCCAAACCGGTCTTCGGTCAGGTACTGCCGGTTAAAGAACTCATCGGCGAAGAAATAGCTGAAAGGACGGTAAGGGATAACCGTTTTCCATTTACTCTCGATAGAGGCGATCGTCGTCTTCAGGTCTGCCGTCCGTACATTGGCCGAGATAAGACTGCACCCATCCGGTTCGATGCGCATGCTCAGGGGTTTGATCTCCGACTGCAGCGACCGGAAATGAAAGTCCTTTACCACTCCGATGATCTGTCCTTCCCGGCCCCATTGGGAAAACTTTCTGCCGATGGCGTCCTGTGGGCTGTGATAACCGAATAATTTAACCGCACTTTCATTCAGGATCATCGCCTTCGTGGTGTCGGTGCCGTAATCCCTTGAAAAAGCCCGGCCGGCAATGACCTTCATTTTATATTGTTTAAGATAGTCAAAGTCGACAAAGTACAGGTCCAGGTTAGCGATCTGCATATCCCCCTTTACATTCTGTACCTGGGAATAAGCCCCGGGATTACCTCCCCCGGGCACACTGGAAGACATAGCCGTAGATAATACTCCTGGCAATCTGGCTATTTCATTCCTGAGCGCCTTTTTGTGATCGTCTCCATGTGTATCCAGTACCAGCATCTGCTGGTTGTTGAAGCCCAGGTCCTGGTTGCGCATATAGGTAAGCTGTGAGTACACGATCAACGTGGAGGCGATAAAGGCAATCGAGATCGTAAACTGAAAGACCACCAGCCCCCTTCGAAGGACCAGCCCTTTTGTACCGGTGGCAAATCGTCCCTTCAGCACTACGATCGGCTGGAAAGCGGATAAGATCAGCGCCGGGTAGATACCGGCCAATAACCCGATGCCAACCGCTATTCCCAATAGGGAGAAAATATAGGCAGGATGATGGAACAGGCCTGTGCTGACAGTCTTGCCGGCCAGAAAATTGAATTGCGGGATCAACAGGGCGCAGGCTCCCACTGCCAGGGCAAAGGCGATCAGCGCCTGTAGTATTGATTCCCCAAGGAATTGATTGGTCAGCTGTCCCCGTTCCGCGCCTACTACCTTGCGGATACCCACTTCCTTTGCTCTTTCCGTAGAGCGTGCCGTCGTGAGATTGACGAAGTTGATACAGGCAATTAGTAATATAAAGGCGCCGACAATGGAGAAAATATATACATTGGCCATATTACCTGTCTCCGGTGCGCCCCTTTTGCCGGTTTTTAGGTAAATATCCTGCAGTGGCTCCAGAAACAGGCTGAAGAACATCTGTTGTTGTTTCATTTCTTTCCCATCCCTTTTTTCCAGGAATGACGGAAATTTCTTTTCCAGCGCTGTGGCATTGATGTTGGGTTTTAGCAACAGGTAGGAATACATGCCAAAACTGCCCCAGCGCCGGTCTTCGGCAGAGTCCAGCCGCCTGGAGGTCGACTTCGATACCAGCAGGTCTGCTTTTAACAGTGTATTTTCCGGCATGTCCTTCATCACTCCCGTCACTTTTACCGGAAAGCCCGCGTCCGTCAGCAGCAGGGTCTGACCCATGGGATTGTTGTTCGAAAAATATTTTTTTGCGGTCGTTTCCGTTAAAACGATACTAAAAGGCTCGCGCAGCGCCGTATGCGGGTCTCCCTGCAGCAGCGGGAAGTCGAAGACTTCGAAGAAGGCTGAATCGGCCATTACGGCCTTGTCCTCCTGAAATTTTATCTCTCCTTTTCTCACCAGGAAGCTATTGGGATCAAATCGTACCACCTTTTCTATCTCCGGGAACTCGTCCTTTGCATTGATCGCCATCGGCGCCGAACAGACCCCTATATTCAGCACTTCGGTCGGGGTCTTGATATCACAGACCATCCGGTAGATCCGGTCCTTTTTACTATGAAAATTATCATAGCTCAGCTCGAACCGGACGTACAAAAAGATCAGGAAACAAGCCGACATCCCGATCGTCAGCCCCAAAATATTTAAAGAGGAATATACGCGATGCTTCCAGAGATTGCGGAAGGCGATGCGAAGATAGTTTTTGATCATGGCTGAGGAAGATTTGAGTCAGATTTCTCCACAAAGCCGATGCCTTAATGTTTATTACCTAAGAACCAACAAATTACGAAGGGTTACGTACTTTAGGTGTCCGGTTTTGATACAACTGTTGTCCGTTTACCGCGCCCGCTCAGCGCCGCCCGCTTATCGCCGCCCGCTCATCGAAGACGGTCCGAGCTTTTCACCAGCTTCTGGTCTCTCATGATGCCCCTGACGGCCAATATCAGGAATACGGGGATGGCCAGTGACAACACTGCCGTCAGGTCATAGGTTCCTTCTATGAAGGGGGGCACTCCGCTCGCCCGGTAATAAAGAAAGATATTGAAAAGGGATAAGAAGATCAGCCCGGCCGTCATCCAAAGTTGCTTTTTCCTTGCCTTGAAATTGAAAATATTCACAAGGACCCCTGCTATTATGACCACGGTAATGAGAAGTATCAGAATACCGCTGGTAGCCGTCACGCTTTGAAATAAATGTCCATCGGTCCCAACCACCTTATTTCCGCTGTAAAAAGAGAATTTAAAGGTCAGCGCCGCACAGACGGCTGCCAAAAGCATCCATAATGTTTGTATCCTTTGCAGCATAGCTGAAGTTTTTTTATCCCAGTTCCGGGTACAACGGAAATTCTTTCATAAAGGCATTCACGTCTCCGCGCAGGGCTGTCAGCACATCTTCTTTCTCCGCATTCACCAGCGCCTTGTCGATCATATCCACCACCGTCGCCATATGTACTTCCTTCATCCCCCGGCTCGTAATAGCAGGTACTCCCACCCGTACACCCGAAGTGATAAAGGCACTCTTGTCGTCGAAGGGCACCATATTCTTGTTTACCGTGATCTCGGCCTTCCCAAGAGCGATCTCCGCTTTCTTCCCGCTGATATTCTTGTTCCGCAGGTCGATCAACAGCAGGTGGTTGTCCGTGCCGCCCGATACAATATGATAGCCCTTGTCTGAAAAAGTCTTCGCCATTGCCTGGGCATTGGAGATGACCTGTTTGGCATAAGTCGTGAACCCGTCGGAGAGAATTTCACCAAAAGCGACAGCTTTGGCGGCAATGACGTGTTCCAGCGGACCACCCTGCGTGCCGGGGAATACAGCCATATCGATCAGGTTGCTCATCGGCCGGATATTACCCTTTACATCTTTTAGCCCGAAAGGATTGTCGAAATCCTTTTTCATCAGGATGATGCCGCCCCGGGGACCGCGCAGCGTCTTATGGGTAGTGGAAGTCACAAAATGACAATGATCGAAAGGACTGTTGAGTAATCCTTTAGCAATCAGTCCGGCAGGATGCGCCATATCGCACATAATGAAGGCACCCACACTGTCCGCAATGGCCCGTATACGGGCATAATCCCAGTCCCGGCTATAGGCGCTGGCGCCACAGATGATCAGTTTTGGCTTTTCCTTTTTAGCCACCGACTCCATCATATTGTAGTCGACCCGGCCGTCTTCCCTGCCTACCCCATAGAAGACCGGGCGGTACAGCTTGCCGGAGAAATTGACGGGGGAACCATGCGTCAAATGTCCGCCCATGCTTAGGTCCAGCCCAAGAATGGTATCCCCGGGTTGGATTATCGCCAGCATCAGCGCGGCATTGGCCTGGGCGCCACTGTGCGGCTGTACGTTGGCATATTCACAAGAAAAGATTTCCTTTAGTCTGTCGATGGCCAATTGCTCAACCTGGTCTACAATCTCACAGCCTCCATAATATCTTCTGCCCGGATAACCTTCCGCATACTTATTGGTCAGAACAGTTCCCATTGCCTGCATCACCTGCAGGGAAGTGAAATTTTCAGAGGCGATCAATTCAATGCCATGACGTTGACGCTCCAGTTCTTTTTGAATGAGGTCGAAAACTAAAGTATCTTTTTGCATGGCGCAAAAATAGGTCAAAAAGAATAAAATTCACTATTTTACACGCGTAACTGGACGGAGTCCAGTTGTGCACGAGGCATGCCGAAGTGCACAGACATTAAATGAATTGCGGCAAAAAATTATTTTTCGACAATTTTTTGTCGCAATTAACACTGGACGGAGTCCGGAAGACGACGACAACCATTTTGACATGAAAGCGATCATTCCCGTAGCAGGAGCTGGAACAAAATTACGTCCGCATACTTATACGCAACCCAAGGCTTTGATCCCTTTAGCGGGTAAGACTATTCTCTCCATTATTGTAGATCAATTAATGGAAGCCGGAATTACTGAGTTTATTTTCATTGTAGGCTATCTTGGCGAGAAAATACAGGACTTTGTAAAGCAAAAATACCCTCAGCTGACCGCTCATTTTGTCTATCAGAACGAACGACAGGGCATCGGCCATGCCGTCCTGCTTACCCGCAGCATCGTAGGTGAAGACGAAATATTCATCGTCCTCGGAGACACCATCTGCGAATACGACGTCAGGGATGTCCTCAACCAACCCCAATCCCTGCTGGGCGTCAAACGCGTCGACGACCCCCGCAATTTTGGAGTCGCCGAGCTGGAAGATGACGGCAGCATTGGCAGGGTGGTGGAGAAACCCCAGATACCCAAGTCCAATATGGCGCTGGTCGGCATCTACCGTATCCGCGAAACAGCCACCCTTTTCAACTGCCTCGAGAACAATCTCCGCAACCATGTCACCAGCTACGGCGAATACAACCTCACCGATGCCATCGAATGCATGATCCGCAGCGGAGTCAATTTCCGCGCATTCAAAGTGCAAAACTGGTTCGACTGCGGTAAAAAAGAAACCCTTCTCGAATCCAATGCCAAGCTGCTGAAGAAATTCGGCGGCACTATCGCCCCCGAACACCAGTTTGAAAATACCATCATTATCCAGCCTGTCAGCATTGCCCCCGGCTGCGACATCCGCAATTCAATAGTAGGCCCCAATGTTGCCATCGGGGAAAAAACACGCGTCAACTACTCCATTATTAAGGACTCCATCATCGGCTCATTCGCCGACCTCTATGATATCGTTCTCACCCATTCCCTCATCGGCAGCGACACGGACGTCAAGGGCGAATCCCGCAGCCTCAATATCGGCGACAATACTGAGATTGACCTCGGCGAGTCTTGATCGCTGACCTTCTACCCATTTACCCCTAGGGTTTTTCTGCTCCAAATCCCGATTTGCATGGTTGCAAAAATTCAGCTAAATTAGAGGAGACGACCGCCTATTGCCATCTGGAAGAACAATCCCGGAATGCTAACAATAAAACTGTTTTATGGGCAACCAAAAAAAATTGCTGTTCTTCTTACTCCTCTTCCCTCTTACACTCTGTGTAAAAGCCGGAACAGGTAAGCTGGAAGGCGTGCTGCACGGTTACGTCACAGATGCCGTTACCAAAAAACCACTCTCCGGCGTGACAGTTTCGGCTATTGTTCGCGGTACGAATAATCTCAAGGAAGTCCAGACCGATTCGGACGGCTACTTCCGTTTTTCCCAGTTGCCTGTGACCCAGGTAACCGTACAGTTTGATAAAAAAGGTTACCAGTCCGCCAAACGCCCCAATGTCGCTATCAGGGAAAAAACGTCTGTGAAGCTGAACGTGGAATTCCTCCCCGAAGACGTAGGCTCCAGCTCAGACAATTCCGACTTCCCTATCCTCCGTCTCCTGGATGCCAGCTAGCTTATCACGTAGAACTGAACAATAAAAAGAAACGGGACTGAGAACAGTCCCGTTTTTTCTACTACACATGAGGCTTAAATCTATCGTTGATGTTATGCCTGCCAAAGTTGAATCCGGGCGCATCGCCGCCACGATCCCGTCTCCGCCAAAATCTTACGATACTCTTCGTATAAAAGTACGCAGCAACACCGTGAATGTTGCACCGCCATTCCACTTTTTTTTACCATTCATCCCAACCTGCGCCGCCACCCCGATCCGGAACTTCGTCGCTTTGCCCGGTTGCCTTACTTGTGGAAAGCCCATTTCCACATTGTCTTCCAGCTTGGCTTCTTCCCATACATTAAAATACCGGTCCGGTAAATCTTCCCGGCCAGCCAGGTCGTGCCCAAAAATCCCAGCACGAGCAGCACCATCGAAAGCCCCAACTGCCACCAGGGTACTCCAAAGGGAATACGCGCCATCATGACAATGGGCGCGCTGAAAGGAATGATGCTGGCCCAGACGGCCAGTGGGCTGGCAGAATCCTGCACAGCTATAGTCATAATAACAAAGGAAAAGATTATCGGCAGCGTAATAGGCAGCATCAGTGACTGCGCTTCCTGGGGGTCTTCATTCACGGCACTGCCCACAGCGGCAAACAAGGCGGAATAGAAGAGGTAACCACCGATAAAATAAAAGAGAAAGCAAATTATAGTCAGTCCCCATTTGACATTGGTAAATTGAAAAAGTTTTTCGGCCGCTCCTCCTACCTGGACAGCCGATGCAGCATTTCCCATAGCATTAGCCTGTTGTAATTGCTGTACCCCTTTCCAGGTATCGGGTGAGATAAATCCCTGGCCGATTACCGCAAGGGCCGCTAACAATACGACCCATAACAAAAATTGGGTCAGCCCTACCATGCCAATGCCGGTGATCTTTCCCATCATTAGCTGAAAAGGCTTGACCGAACTGACCACGACTTCGGCGATCCGACTCGTCTTTTCTTCCATTACGCCCCGCATGACCATTGCTCCATAAACAAAGGTGAGCATGTAGATCAATATCCCGCTGATATAACCAATGACATAGGAAAACCACTGGTTGGATTCTTTTGCCGTTGCGCCATGGTCCTCATAGCTCCGCATATGTCCGATATTGGATTGAAGGCGTATAGAATCAAGCCGGCCCTTGCTGATCTTAGCCTGTTCATAAATAAGGTGATCGGTAATGGCATTCGTAACCCGGTTTTCAAGGTCTGCCCCCCCGGCAATGCTCAATTGCTTTTTATATTTTAACTTATAATCAGGCTTTAGCCCTTCCTGCAATGGCGGGATGATCAATATCGCCGTACAACCCTTCTGCTCATAGTTGAGACTGTCGATACCCGGGGAAAAATCAAAGCTGATCGAAGAGTCGCTCTTGAGATAATCCTTAAAATACCCATTTGCATCCAATACCGCTATCCGGTGACGCGTCCTGGTCTGCTCTGACAAAACGACAGAGCCCGCGATAAAAAGAATGATCACCAGGGGTAACAGGAAAGTAGACAACAAAAAGGTTTTATTGCGGACGCGGGTCAGGTATTCCCTCCGCATGATCAGCCATATTTTACTCATAACAAGTTCATTTCTCTTACATATTTTGAAACTGTCGTGTTTGCGACGTTCCCTCTACCAGCCGGATAAAAATATCATTCAGCGAAGGCAGCATTTCGGTAAATGAAACGATATTGAACCCGCTCCGGATAAAAAACTCCAACACATCGTTTGGCTTGTAACCCTGTTTTATTTTTACTACCCAGTCTCCATCCTTCCTGGTCACTATGTCAAAAGCGGCTGAAACCGCTTCTGCAGGCATATGCGTTTCCGCGTCTATACCCACGTGGAAAAGATTTTCCTTAAACTGTCGCTTTACTCCATTTACTGTCCCATCCAATATCTTCTGTCCCTTATTCACCAAAATGATATGGTCGCATATTTCTTCCACCTGCTCCATACGGTGTGTACTGAAAATAATAGTCGCCCCTTTATGGGCCAATGAATAGATCTCGTCTTTGATCAGATTGGCATTCACGGGGTCGAGTCCGCTGAAAGGCTCGTCCAGGATGATCAGCTTAGGCTCATGCAACACGGTAGTGACAAACTGCAGCTTTTGCCCCATCCCCTTGCTAAGGTCTTCTACTTTCTTATTCCACCAGCTTTGCATTTCAAACTTGATAAACCACTCCTTTACCTTTAGTGTCGCCTCTTGTTTGCTCAAGCCTTTTAGCTGAGCCAGGTAAACGGCCTGCTCGCCGATTTTCATCTTTTTATACAATCCCCGCTCTTCCGGCATGTAACCGATCCTGGGGGTATCGCTTTCCGGCTGAAAAGGCCGCCCCTCGAAAAGAATAGATCCTTCGTCGGGATAAAAAATACCGGTGATCATCCGGATCAATGTAGTTTTCCCTGCTCCATTGGGTCCCAGCAGACCAAAGATCGACCCTTCCTTTAATTGGAAGCTGACCTTGTCCACGGCCACTTGTGACGAAAAATGCTTTTCCAGGCCGATTACTTCCAAAATGTTCTTTTCGCTTACGTTCGGGACACGCATGAGAGGATGTTTGATAACTAAAATACGTAATACAACCGGAATCTCTGTCCATTAGTCGTTTCCAACTGCTAATTGTTACGTCCGTGGCAGCACTGGTTATAACACAGCCACCATCCCTGCAACGCGTTCGCCATCCATGGCAGCACTGACAATACCACCAGCATAACCTGCACCTTCACCGCAGGGGAATAAATTCCTTATCTGCGGATGTTGGAGGGTTTCCGGGTCTCTGGGTATCCGGACAGGGGAGGACGTGCGCGACTCTGTAGCCACGACAACGGCTTCATTGGTGAAATAACCCCTCATTTTTTCTCCAAAAGCTTTGAATCCGCCCCGAATATCTTCATACACAAAAGAAGGCAATACTTCACGTAAGGGGACACTGCGCAGGCCGGGAAGGTAGGAACACGCAGGCAGATCGGTAGATACTTTGCCTGTTACAAAATCGATCAGGCGTTGTGCGGGCGCTACCAGCTTTCCGCCTCCCCATTCGAAAGCCTTTTGTTCGACACTTTGCTGGAAGGCGGCGCCTGCCAGCGGGCCCTCCTGTTGAAAGGGGGTCATGTCTTTTTCTTCTACGCTGACTACAATACCTGAATTAGCATAGGGATTATTGCGGCGGGAAGGCGACCAGCCGTTGACGACCAACTCGCCGTCTGCTGTGGAGGCCGGCGCAATAATACCGCCGGGACACATGCAAAAAGAGAATACGCCCTTGTGATTTACTTGCTCGACGAGGCTATAGGCGGCAGGCGGCAGATAAGGTGACTGCGTTTTATATTGAATATGGTCGATCAGACTTTGTGGATGTTCCACACGAACGCCCAATGCAAAGGGCTTGGCAGTGATCAGGATATTGCGGCGGTGCAGCAGATGGAAGATATCCCGCGCAGAATGGCCTGTCGCAAGAATGACGGCGCTCCCGTCATAATTTACTCCGTCTGCCGTCTTTACCTGCCGGACGATCCCGTCATGTAGAATAAAGTCTACAACCTTTTTTTCGAAAAGAAACAAACCCCCGCTATCGGTGATCTGCTGTCGCATAGCCTGGATGATCTGGGGAAGTTTGTTGGTGCCGATATGAGGATGCGCATCTACCAGGATAGCCGGGTCTGCGCCAAACTGAACCAGCAGGTTCAGTATACGGCGTATATCACCACGTTTCGTGCTGCGTGTATATAGTTTACCGTCACTGTAGGTGCCGGCGCCACCCTCACCAAAACAATAATTACTTTCCGGGTGGACAATACCTTCTTTATTTAGGGCCGCCAGATCCCTGCGGCGTGAACGGACATCTTTCCCTCTTTCAAGCAATACTGGCCGGATGCCTTTCTCTATCAGCCGGAGCGCTGCGAACAATCCGGCAGGCCCCGCACCAATAATGATGACCTGTTTGTCAGCTTTTGACACATCAGGGAAAGGTAAAATTTCGGGAGCTTTTTCCGTAAAAGCTTCATCAATAAAAGCTTCCACCGTTAAAAGGATATGCGGTTGCCGTCCTCTTGCGTCGATCGACCGTTTTAAAAGATTAAAACCGGTGATGACTTCCTCGCGCCTTCCCGTCGCCTGGATTATGTACTCCCGGATGATGCCGTCATTGGCCGCCTCTGCAGGTAATAATTTTAATTGAAGTGTTTGTCGCATATTGTCAGGTAATTCCGGCCTTTGGCCCCGGGGCATGCGGCCGTACCCACGCAAATTTACTATAATTACTTCTCTCTGTTTAAGATAGAATATGTCAACCGCTCGCAGCATATAGGGAAAAATTGTCGTAAAAAAAATCCCTCAAAATGGTAGAGGGCAATTTTTTAAAAAAAAATCCCGGATTGGAAAAGGCAATCAAATAATTTGTATCTTCAATGACCTCACAACAAACTCTACATATATGAAGAAAGGTTCGTTTACATCGAAGCTTATGTTCTCCTTCTTCATACTAAGTAAGTTTAAAACATACCGGCAGGTTCAACTGCTGCAATATGCCTGGATCCACTACTGTCGCTTTATGCCTCGCGGAGGCGGTTGTTCTGCAATCGTTTTCGCCTCGCATCGGCATCGATGTTAATAAGTCTTATAGAATTGACGCTGGAAGAGGGTGAAGAAGCCTGAGATGGCTTGAATTTTATTTTTGTATGGTCTTATTTCAGTTAGGCTGGACAAGTGTTTGTAGAAAAAAAATGAATGTTATAGCTGGAATTCAAAACTGTACGCGAAGCAAAAAAAACAAGTGAATAAAAAATTTTTTATTTCATGAAAAGTTTTGATATTCGCCGCCCTGCGCAACTTTTTAGAATCCAGTTTCAAGAAACATTAAGAAATACAATTCGTAAATCGGCATAAAAATTGGTTATTTAATAATGGCAAAAACGTTTGACAAAGTATGGAGTAATTGCTTGGAAATAATCAAGGATATCGTAGAGTGGCAGCATTATAAAACGTGGTTCGAGCCAATCAAGCCTGTTGAGTTAAAGAATAACGTCCTGGTGATACAGGTTCCCAGCCAATTCTTTTATGAATACCTGGAAGAGCACTATGTAAATTTATTAGCCAAGACCCTGAGACGAATTTTAGGAAAAGAGGCAATGCTTGAATACCGGATCATGGTCGATAGTGGTAATCATCAGAACAAACCTCTTACAATGGATGTTCCGGCTCATGGATATAAAACTTTTTCCAATAACGAAATGGATTTTCCTCTTATCATAAACAACCCTGTCAAGAATCCCTTTGTGATTCCCGGACTGAAGAAGATGCAAATCGACGCTCAGCTTAACCCGGTCTACACATTTGATTCTTTTGTCGAAGGTGATTGCAATCGTGTTGCACGTCGGGCCGGTAAGACGGTCGCGGAAAAACCGGGCGCCAATTCCTTCAACCCCCTGGTCATATATGGTGGCGTAGGATTGGGTAAGACACACCTCGCGCAAGCCATTGGCAACGAAGTCAAGCGCCTCCACCAGAATAAGGTCGTCTTATATGTAAGCTCCGAAAAATTCATCAATCAATTCGTCGATCATAGCCGGAACAACGCGATCAACGACTTCATTCATTTCTATCAGCTCGTCGACGTACTCATTATTGATGACGTTCAATTTTTCAACCGGGCCGAGAAATCCCAGGACGCCTTCTTCGCCATCTTTAATCACCTTCACCAGTCTGGCAAACAACTGATCCTTTCTTCCGACAAACCCCCAAAAGACCTGGATGGTTTGCAGGAAAGATTGTTAAGCCGCTTCCGCTGGGGCCTTAGCGCCGACCTGCAGATGCCCGATTATGAAGTCCGCATCGATATCCTGGAAAGAAAGATGAAGAATGATGGCCTCGAGATGCCGAAGGAAGTCGTTAAATATCTCGCCTATAATATCAATAGCAACGTACGTGAGCTCGAAGGAGCATTAATTTCACTTTTGGCACAATCTTCGCTCAATAAAAGGGAAATTGATCTTGAATTGGCTAAAAAGGTACTCCGTAATTTCGTGAAAACTAGCAGTAAAGAGATCACTATCGAAACCATACAGCGCATGGTATGTGAGTATTTCGATGTTTCTTATGATAAACTACTGCAAAAAACCCGCAAGCGTGAGATCGTTCAGGCTAGGCAAATTACTATGTATCTGGCCAAAGCTTTCACTAAAAATTCCCTGAAAACTATAGGCGAGCACTTTGGCGGTCGCGACCATACCACCGTCATCCACTCCTGCCAAACAGTCAAGGACCTCATGGATACCGACAGCCTCTTCCGCGAAAACGTGATGGAGCTCCAGCAAAAAGTCCAACTGGCTGCCATGTAAGGTATAACTTATCGTCTCTTTTACATCTTTACACTACCAACATTAACCCATTCCGGCCTCCGGGGTGGGTTTTTTTACCCCTTCCGCCCCATTTTCACAAAAAATCAAACGGCATTTGGGTGTAAACCAATTAATCTTTATTTTTGCCTCCCCTTCGAAATCAAGACGTAGGGACTACCAAGCGAAGCGATGGTAGCGAATGAGAACTGAACAGTGTTCAGTTCGAAATTCTCGGAGAGGTGCCTGAGTGGCCGAAAGGGCCGGTTTGCTAAACCGTTATACGAGCTTAAACTTGTATCGAGGGTTCGAATCCCTCCCTCTCCGCTGAAAGGGACAGACCATCGAAAAGTTGGTCTGTCCCTTTTTCATTTCCTTCCAAAACGTCCTTCAGACGTGCAATACAGAGAAATACGCCGTTTACTTCTTCGGTTCGAAATACCCCTTTTTTCTTGTCGTACAGAATTCCCCGAGGAAAGATGAGTTTTTGCAGGTCTTGCTTAAATTCGATAGTGCCGGAAGCCCATGCCGTATTGAGTTTGCGGCAAAAGCGAACCACTTTAGTTATCAGTTCGGACGGGTTCGAAATGGTTTCGCCGTATTTTCCCAATTGGCGGACAATATTGGCTTTCTGTTCCTCGCAGGGCAGGTACATTTCTTCGAAGGTTTTCCGGTCCATCGTCTCCTTCATAAAGAAATTTCTCTTTAGTGTCGCTATGTCCTTTTCGACCTCTTCCAACTGCCTTTTTAGAATCACTTCCTGTTCCCGTTGGTCCCGGCTACTTTCTTCATAACAGCATTCCAGATCATAGATGATAGAGGATTCATACTTTTCCTGGACGACGAAAAAGCTCAACAGCTTGTCGAAAAGCTGGTGCATCTTGACGGCATTCCAGTTATTACAACACCCTTTTTTCCGACACTTATAATAATACAGTCCTTTTGCCTTCACTAGATAGCCGGTCATGGGTTCTCCGCAATCCGCACATTTAATAAACACCTTTAGAGGAATATGATCGTCTTCCTTCTTATGCGCTACTCCGTATCCGGCCATCTGCTGGTGGATTTCATTGACCTGGAGGAATAATTCCTTGGAGACCAGCGGCTCATGCACCCCTTGGACCACCTCGCCGTTGAGTAACCCATGATTAATTACCCCGCAATAGAACGTCCTTTTAAAGATCTTGGTTAATTGCTGCTTATACATCGGAAGACCCATGGCGTTCAGCCTGCTGATGATCTCTTCATTGGTCAGCCCTTGCGCCTTCCAAATAAACGCCTTCCGGAGCTTTTTACCTTCCTCATTGATCACCAGCTTTCGGTGGCCGTTGACGACTACCGTATCATAGCCTTGAGGGGGCTTGTTGGCC